>WLWD01000164.1_pt1 | contig 408542 bp, 272 predicted proteins | sample 6712731 | NCBI WGS metagenome assembly WLWD01 (sample SAMN12718690, study PRJNA576275) | sponge metagenome | isolation source: marine sponge | host: Mycale hentscheli | place: New Zealand: South Island, Marlborough, Capsize Point | collected 2014-11-01
AAATGAACGATGCTTTACTGAACATACAAAGCTCATGAATTATTCATGAATACACACACCGTCTCGTCATCGTCGTTACTGACACACAAGCGTATTATAATAATAAATAACAATAGCTGGAAACTTTGCGTTAATGTTTAACTCTGCCGTCCAATGGATACTGCTGAAACTACTGAGTATCACCACACATCATTATTGTCTTGTTTGTTGTTGTTTGTTTATTATTTGTTGTTGTTGTGTGTCTAGATGGAGTATTTGGAGTCTGTGTCCAGAGCTCTCATGAGTTTCCTGCAGAGAGAGCAGTACAGGATGCCTTTCTTTGACGCCCATGGAGTCAAGCCGTAAGTGTACCATTCATCTTGTATATAGTTGATTTCCAATATTACTGGCACCTGCTTTATTCCCCTCAGGGTCCTAGATGTTCTGGATAAGAAAATATCCTTCCAGCTTCAGTACCAACTTATATTCTGTCTGTGGAACCTCTCTTTTGAAGCAGATGTGGTGGAAAAGATGAAGGAGTGAGTCAGCAGACTATTAGTGGTACAGAGTGAGATTATACAGAAACGTCTGTAACTGCAGGCTGATAGAAAGTGGAATTGTTGCACTTTCTTTTTTCTTTTTTTTCCTTTTTTTAATGAAGGATACATACAAAATGCAACAGTTTTGACTTGTAATCCTTGTCATCAAATATACCAGCAGGAGCCAAATTTATGCCGGTGATGATATTATTCTGTAATCCCACTACCATGGGGACAACAGGGACAGTTACTTGACACGCCTTAGATATTGACTCTGTCCTGACTGTCCGATTAATTCAATGAACAAGCGAAGGTGACACTAGGATGAGCTCAATTGAAATTTGGGGGACATATAGCATGTGTGTCATTCACAACTTGGTAGAATTGTGAATGGGCCAATGTCTGCCATTTTTTAGGTACGTTTGGGCATGTTAAAGTGCAGATGTGTTGGTTGCATACTGTTTCCTTCTCCAACAACAACTAGTGTGTCTTCAGGTTGTGCAGTTGTTCTGGTATCCCATGGGTCTACTGTCTACTAATGGCAGCACTGACTATATGCCACTAGTCAAGCATTGTTCTAGCTCACACATGCCACATGACAAAGTTGATCCACTTGAGGCTTATTTTGTTGAGTATTAAATGAAAATGGGTCAAGATAGTTTAAAATTTGGGTTAACATTCTAGGAATATGGTTAAATTTCAATTTAGAAATTAAGTATTAAAAAAGTACAAAAACAAAGTATTTTCAACTTTAGTTTAAAGGCATCATTTTTTATTATTTTATTTTATTTTTATACACCAAATAATTCATAACTAACTGAATTTATTACCGAGTCCAGGTATATTTTCATATGAAATCGTTTGAGATATCTAGAGCATATGTGGTGAGTTGCTCACCAACTCACTTCCATAACTATTGTTCTTTCCTTTTAAGTGTGTGAGGATAATTGCTTGTTTGTCATGTGGATCTTAGCATTCAGTTCTTTTGTTTTAATTTTTGTTTGTTGTGGGTATGTGTGTGCGTGTGTAGATACCCTATTGCTGTCGTCTTGTGTGATGTTTTGAGGTACACCAACAGAGAGAAGGTCCACAGGGTCATCTTTGCCACTTTCAGAGTACGTAAGCTATTGCCAGACAAGTGGCTCCCTCTCTTGACTCGCTCTCTCTCACAGGAAGTCACATAATACATGTCACCAGTATATATAATGATGTCACTTCCGGTGTCATTAGTAGGGGATATTCCCTCTTTAGTAGGGGATATTCCCTATACTATAAAATATCCTTTATCCTTTTATATCAGGGGCTCTTGGGTAAGATCACTTTCCTGAATTGCTGAGAGGGTTTATGGTTACTGAATTTCCCTTCAACTAAATCATAATGCTAACACGTTCGTTTCTTATAATACAATATATTAGAAGTGATGAGTGAGAAAGAGAATTGTGTTGTGTAGAACTTGTTAGAGAAGGCATCACCATCGGTGAGTGCCCACTACGCCACTCAAATGATTCACTTCAAGGCAGTGCCAGTTCTGAACATCATGATCAAGCAGACCAAGGAGGATGCTGACCTTCAGGAAGACATGGAGTTCCTCCACTCCAAACTCAACACCAGTCTACAGGACCTGAGGTGTGTGAAACAGATTACATCATAGGTCGTGCTAAATATAGCTTTTACATGATTCCCTTTTTTTTTTTTTTTTTTTTTTTTTCTCCCTTGCTTTCTCTCACACCCCTGCCATTATTATTTTAGTTCATTTGATGAGTATGCTGCAGAAGTGAGAAGTGGCAGACTCGAGTGGAGCCCGGTTCACAGATCCGACAAGTTTTGGGTGAGTCCAGTTAAATTCATTCATTACTTTGGTTTTTTTTGGGGGGGGGGGGGTGGGTTTTGTTGTTTTTTTGTTGCTGTTGTTTTCCTTGTTATTCAATTCATTCTAGTCTATTGTTTATTTAACATGGCATTTAATGCAACAATAGAAATTTTTTTTTATTGTACACTAAGGCCACACCAAATTAATTTGTTGTTGCTCGGGCGAACTAGGCTGAGATGTAGGGTCGGTAGGTAGGGGGAAAAAAACAAAAAAAACATGAATATCATTTTTTAAAATCATGAATATCATTAATTAACGGGTCAATATTACTTCATTGGAAGAAATTAGAACCTTGGATAGAGTTTCACTGTTAAAGTCACTGCCAAGACCCTCAAATACAGATTCAAAGCTCTCTGCCCAGTCACATTTCTTGATTGTTCTATCTAAAACAACCTTACTGCCTTTAACAACCAAAATGCTTGGCCAAGCAAAGGCATGTCAATGACCATGTGGCATAGACAAAAGCAATTTTTTAAAACTAGCTATTATCTAATTAAGTGAAATATTTTGAATTTTTTTTTTTTTTTTTTTTGAAATCAGAAAAAACAGGGTAGGTAGGGCCCGAGCAACAACAAATTAATTTGGTATGGCCTAAGAATGACAGAAAACTTGAATTTTCATGAATATATTCACGTCATAATGTGTGTCTGTTTGCATGTCAAAGAGAGAGAACGTGATGAGACTAAACGAGAACAACCACGAGATCCTTCGCAAGTTGGTGGCCGTCCTCAAGGAGACCAAGAGTACCGTGGCACTAGCGGTGGCTGCCCACGACCTGGGAGAATATGTCAGATACTACCCACGAGGAAAGAAGTAAGGCCAGGCACTGAGCAGGGTTTCATACAGACAGGAGCTGGCCCTGGGATCTCCCCTCCCCATGCCGGAGTCTTCACATCCCCCCTCCCCCTCCCCCTCCCCCAGAATTTTGAAAGTTAATATAGTATATTAGCTCAAGTTGAATTTTAGCTGAAATAACATAAGTTCATGCTTGTAACCAACAATTTAATCATGCGTTCTCATATAGGCATGTGCATCAAAGTAGTATGGGTTTAATAAAATTGGTGTGGCTGAGAACACACAGTGTCTCCAATCCCCAGTGAGTAATCCTGTATGAAACCCTACTGAGCATGTGCAGATCACAGACAAAGTTGAGGTGTTTGTTGTTGTTGTTGTTAGAGCTGTGGACAACCTGGGTGCGAAAGACGAGGTGATGAATCTTGTGAACCACGGCAACTCTGATGTGAAGATGCAGGCCTTGTTGGCTATACAGAAGATGATGGTTCAAAATTGGTGGGTGTGGCAAATAAATGGGTGTGGTCATAGGAGGGTGTTTAACATTGGCGTACAAACCTGGCCATCTTGACTTTTTCATACCACCAGCCTCATCATGACTATATTCACTAAAATGCTCAACTGGTACCTTGGCAACATGCCGCATAGTTCCACTGTATGATACAGGGAAGAAATAGGATAAGATATAGCCAGAAATAGAATCTAGTTCTAAATGTTGGTTGGGGTGACCTATTCTAAGAGCAAGTGGATTTACCTTGACGTATTACTTTCCCATTTTGTTCTGCAGGGAATACCTTGGCAAGCAGCTGACAGACGGAGCTGCCAGTTAAAGCACAGGTGGACATTAAAAAGAAAGTGAACATTTGCTTGATCAGAGCCAACTTTCAGTCATTGCTTACAACTTCCTTAGCTATTGATTTCTGTGTTTTAGTTCATTTCAAGTCATCTTGTAATTTTTTTATGTGGATTGTGCAGTGTCATATTTAATTTATATATATTATATTTATGCTTCCGACTGCAATCTAATTTTACAGGTAATAAAAAATTTCCAACTTTCTGTCTAACCTCTACAAGCAGATCAGTGTGCTCGAGTGAATGCTTGATGGGCAACATTGTTTTGTGCACAAGCACTTTTTTTATCAATGATAGCTATTAGGAATTATAATACCCAGCTATTTGTCCAGTGATAATGAGGTATAGCAACACTGCTAAGTGATTTAAGGCAGACTAGACTACACATGTGTTCCAGAACGAATGTGGTTCATATAATGTGCCATGTCCACACAGGGCACCACAAGCAAGTAAGAACTCAAAGTTTTGAGTAACCCTGTTTATATGTCGGTATATAGCTGACGTTGCTCCAGTCCAGGGGAAAGAAGTCGGGTGCAACACAGTTCCTCGCGGAAAGGGGTCGCCAATAGAATAGAGCTAGGCGGGTTTTTTTGTTGTTGTTTTTTTAATATAATAAGGGGCCTCCTGAGGGCTAAGAGGGATACTTGCCCGCAGGTTCGTTAGTTCGGGAGGCTTTCGTAATTATACTTTCGTTGGGGAGCTCTGCGCTGGCAGTGATGTCGTCTCTGGATAGCGTCGATGGAGGGCTAGTTTCGAAAGTTCAGTAAGCTACGGCCTAATTAGAGCCGATACTTGTGATATTATTTTACTGTTGAGCTACGTTCGCCTCTGAAAGTGAAACTCAATATTTCAAAGTGTACCTCTAGCTATAATCATACTCATCTGCATTGAAATATGAAATTTCTATAGGTCATTTCAGCTGGTCTGCAGTTATCCTGTAGGAATTTAGCTTTTAGTCCAGTGCAAAATTCGCACAAAAATAAGTTTGTTGCAAGAGTGCTGCTTGTTCATACCACTTGGCATAAGACTTAAAAAAAAAAGAAAACTGGTTGAATGTTTTGTTCCACAGATTCATTACTGTTTTCTAAGGGTATAAACATAGGCAAGGTAATGAAAATTCCATGACATTTCTCTGGCGGTATATTTGAGAGTTTGAGATACCTGAAACAGTTAAATTTGGTTTACTATATCGTGCAGGAAGTGGTAATGACCATTAGACTAGTGAGAATAGAAGTCCAGTTAAACAAAGTTCACTCTATATAAATGTCAGTGCATATTGTCACTTTTGATCAGTTACATTACTTACCAAAGTGCATAGCAAACGTTTATAGAAATCTCAACACAACATAGTTTCAGAGCAAACCTCAATATTTTTTTGACCTGGGTCTCAATATTGTTTGATTTTTAGATTGGAAGTAGTCTGTATGTATAGGGACTAACATAGCTGTGCTCACCCAAGCTTGTACAATAGACTAACTGAGTTAGCTAAGTCCTCTAACTTACTCTGGTTTATGAGAGAGACACTTGATTCAAAAGCACAGTCTGTACTATTGTTTTTGAAAATTTATGTAGCGTGGAAGTGTCGACTGAATTCCACGTCACTAATTTCTCTGCTACTACTACTACTACTGTTACTACTGCTACTGCTACGGACCACTGGCACACATTCGACTATTCTAGACCACATGTAGATGGACTGCTCGTGCTGCAACAGATTAAGGCGGTTAGTCAATGGTGTCCATTACTTTGTGCGACTGAACAATTCATTATTGTACATTATATCATTTTTGATGGACCATCAGAATATGAAGGAATTACAGGAGGTTTACGGACCTAAAGCCAAGAACATTGACCTTTGGAAGTATATGGTGGTGCGTGATAGTAAAGATAAAATCATATTATATCAAGCTAAGGTATGTTGATTATATTGGCCTAATAAATTTGAATATCTCAAGATAAAAACGTTTTGTTTCAGGTGCGTATTGAGGACAAATTTCTTCTTATACAAATCAATAGTAAGGGCGTGATGACATTCAAGAAGATACACAAGACCCACTCCATCCCACCTGACAGAACTAAGCATATGGAACAGTTTAGGTGAGGGCTAGCTGCAGTATTAAGTCCAGTGTCTTTGCTGTACAACAACAGTCACAGGCAACATAGCAACAAGCATTACTCTTTTCATTTCTGAGCTGACTCTTAAGTAATATGTAGTGAGTAATGATGCTGAAAGTCTTTGGTATGCAGTGCTTCCAACTTAAAGAGTGGATTTTTTTTAAACTACTGTATAGACCCTCACTACAGTCATTTAACATACACATACCTTTTCTTCATCATCCCAATAATGTTTGCAATAGTAAAACATGGAAAATGGAGAACAGCACTATTCTCATTCACTCTAATATATTTTACGCCATTTTTGTTGACGTCAAGATTTTGCGGTAGTTCGTCATTAACCGTAGCTCGAGCTAAGGTCGAACTGTTATTTCCCTGAGCGATAAGACGGGACTTTCCCTAACTGCAAGCGGCTAAGTCGAAATCAATCAGAATTGTTGGCTGGTATTACTAACTTGGAGCCAAGCTTATCCAAAAGGTCATCTTTTTCAAGAGCTGAAGAAAAGCTGAAGGAGTTTAATACTCCCAAGACTCCCAGCATTCGGTATTCTGACAACATCCGGGCGATGCAGTTGGAGTCCTACGGGTTGTGCAGCTCCATGCAGTTCTAGATGGCAGCTAAAACGCTGGCCGTGATAGGCAGTAGCGCCGTAAAACTTGATATCTAGGGCCTGAGATACAACCGTAGCTAAATCAGCCATACCCGTGCAACAATTAGCGGTAAACTGGCTCCCTTGTGCCTTTATGATACAAATACGCATGCGCTGTTTTGTGATGTCGCGTTTACGTGTACTAAAGGCCCACAACCCGCTCTAAACGTCATCATTTGATGACCCTTACTGTGCGTAAACATTTTTTGGTGAAAAACAGCCACAACTCACTTAATTTTCAAGGTATAGCTACCAAAGTTATACATAATAATTTTAAGGCAATTTTACATCATGTGTCAAATAATTAGAGATATAACTCAATAAATTCAAAAATCCTGGCTTAAACACTTTTTTCTTAAAATTTAAAATATTTCGAGATTCAACTTTCGTGTGCCCACAAAATCTGGCTCATATGAAACTTCAGGTATTAAAGTATCAGTATACCAAGTTATAGAGATAAGGACAATAATTTCTCTTTTTTTTCAGCTTAAACACTTCCAAATTCACTGTCTTGAAGCTCCCAGTTCCATCACCAATAACCACAGACCCACAAAATTGTTTTGTCTGTATGTTAATATGACATTAATGTATAATAATACAAATTTTTAGCTTTCTATTACACATACTTGAGAAATTATAGCAGAATTAGCAACCTTAACCAAAAAGCTAAAAAATCCACTCTTTAAGCTGGAAGCACTGTACAATTTCTTAGAGCTGAAATTTTCAATTATTGTTTGTTCGTAACAGAGTTTTTTTGCTTATTGTTTAATTATATCTAGTATTAAACACACTGATTTTATTGTGGTTTTAATCTAGATGCCATTAGGACTGATTAACTACTACATGTGATTTTAATGGTCTTGATTATTACTTCCATTTGAAGTTGGATGCTGCAGTTTACTTATTTATCCAGCACTCATGATATTTTCCAAACTAGTACAACAGTGAATAAAAAGATAGGCCAAAAAATGCATTAAAAAGGTAGTTGTGTACAGAGTTAGGGTTAGTGGGAATGGTGTACAGAGTTAGGGCAGTGAGAATGGTGTACAGAGTTAGGGCAGTGGGAATGGTGTACAGAGTTAGGGTTAGTGGGAATGGTGTACAGAGTTAGGGTTAGTGGGAATGGTGTACAGAGTTAGGGCAGTGGGAATGGTGTACAGAGTTAGGGCAGTGGGAATGGTGTACAGAGTTAGGGCAGTGGGAATGGTGTACAGAGTTAAAAAAAGAAAAGAATGATGATATTCGTATATGAAGGGAAACCTCTCAGTGTGCATTTTTATAACGTAAGTCATAGAGTCTCAAACTCAGCAAGTAGTGTTCCTTAAAAATTCCTTTCAGACTGAAAGTGCCCAGTCACCAACCCATGTTGTAAATTATGTAGGGAAATCAAATTTAAAAAACAAAACAAAAACAAAAAAACTTTGACCTTTCATGTCCTACCCAAGAGTGGTATCCTGGGTAAATACCCAAGAGTGGTATCCTGGGTAAATACCCAAGAATGGTATCCTGGGTAAAATACCCCAGGAAATTAATGTGGTATGGAAGGAATATATTTAACCTTATAACCTCCTTTCATTCCCAATGAATGCCCTCATGTACATACGCCCATAACCCATAAGCACTTCAAAGCAGTCAATACACTAATTAAATGTACTTATTATTGAAAAACTTAGTTAACTTGAAACAGTAGAAGAATATTTTGTATCACAAGTCCTTCATCAGCTCACAACTAATAAAATATATGTATCATTCTTAGTACTGAGCCTGTATTTCAATGCAGTGTTGTTGTTTGGTTTGCACTAACACTTAGTTTCATTAGATCTGACTAAACACAATGACAATCTTGTCACATTATTTTCTGTTACTATCTCTTCATAGTAGTCTCTATACTAAACCAACCAATCGGGCTTCACAATAGCTAACCTGTAAATGAGTGGTGGTTCAGTTATTGTAATATATTACTAGTTACATTTAAAGTGCACACAATAGAAGTCAATAACTATATTAATATTGCAGGGAAATAGAGAGTATTTTGGTGGAACCTGGCTGGACCAGTTATGATTCTAGTGTGCCAGATCTAGACGGACAACAAGTATTGCAAAAAGTTCTGTCGGTTAGTTGAGTCGAAAGAGTTGTGTGCTGCTGTTTAATAGCTAGAAATGTCTTCATTTCATTGGCAATTTATTTATTTATTTATTATTTGCATGATAGCATGTGAGAGAGCTCCCACCCGGGGAGCACGGAGTGCCTCAGCTGCAACGGTACAGGGTGCTGCAATATGATGGACGCCTGGTCGTCAAGTGTGACGCCAAGGTGGGTACTTTACCAGACGTGTGCAACCCTGTCAAGTGTTTTAATTTTTTTTTATTATGAAATTTTAATTATATTATAACATTTATTATATAACACAGTTGTTAATGCAATACAATGCAATAAGCAAAAATAAATAAAACATTAAAAAGTGCAGTAGTAAGTTTTTTATTATTTATTTGTGTTAAAGGTGAACATCTGCAGCCATGTGTATTATGTGAAGATTGACCACGATAAAGCAACGTTCAACAAACCCACCAAGCTCCAAGCAACAGTGTTAGGGTATTCATCAATCACACAAACACTCACGACCAATTGTTTAAATTGTAACGAGTAATTGGATCTTGTTTGTTTTTTTAAGTATTTTTTATAATACACATGTTCTTTTTTCTTTTTTAATCTGTTCACTTCACCACAGAAATACTTTATCTTGTAGCCATTTTTATGAAATGTTTATGACAATAAGTTTATAACTGACATCATTACATGTATATAGCATTACAGTAGAATGTCAGTTTTCCAAACACGTTGGGACCAAGAGGTGTTTGGATAACTGAACACTATAGAAAATGTAAATGTATTATAAAAAAAACACTAACAAGGGTGTGGTCAAACAATTTTCATGTCTGCATGAGCTACTGTTATGGGTGTTCAGTTAACTGATGAAGTGTTTGAATAGCTGATGTTCGGACAACTGGCATCCTACTGAATTATGGGATGTGTAGACGCTAGCACGGGGGAGGGGCCCGGCACGCACACGTGAAATCCTTACTTTAATTTTCACGAACATATTTAAACAAGCAGCTCTGAGAAAACTGCAATGTAGCAAGTTAGTAATAAAGAACCAGCCATTGCAATTGTACAGAACATACTCTTATCAATAAAAACATTGTGGGTACCTATGAAAATAGTTGTCATGTCTAATGAAGGGAAGAGTTTAGGCACAGCACTGAACTCAACTTTGCCATAATCATAATCAGACTAAATCATGAGACTAACAAATTGATCTAGAAAGATAAAAATAAATAAATACAAAAATAATAACAATAATAATAATAATAACAACTAGTGTCTCCTATTGTTGCTTAAGTCCCTTTTCAATAGTTCTGAAATATTTGCCAATGATGGGCATGTCCCTGAAAGGCAGAGTGAAATGCCAGAATACCCACACAGTGAATATGATCATGCCCGCCGCCCAGGCGAAGTAGGTGTAGCGATGGAGGGGCAGGGTCAAGATATCCCATCCAAACTTGATCTCTATCAGAGTCTCGCAGATGAGAGCAGCAAATACGAGCCACGAAAATCTCCCAATTCGAGCGTTGGGATCCCTGCAATTAAGTAAATTATGAAAATTATTTTGCAGATATTATTGGCTGATCTAATTACCCACTTGATCTTGCTGTATAAAATTTGTGTAATTGACTGATATAATTAACAAATAACTGCAACTGTAATCTATCTTTACAATTTATCTATTGATCCTTATATGTTAGAGCATATGAAATATATTCAATATATTGGCTCCTGAGTAAAAAGCATTCAGTTGTTACAAAAAAAAAGAAGCAATTTTAGAAATATGTCTGGTAAAGGGTCTTTAATACTACAGTCAGCACTCGCTATAACTTTTTGTGACTTGAAACAAGTATTTTCAAGGAATTATTGCACAGTTTGGGGCTAAACCCTTGCTTAATACCAGAAAAACTGGAGGGGATCCTAAAAGGCTGTGTTTTTAAAAGATAAAAGGCACCTGCGCGCATGTTTAAGAGACTCCACCATCCATAAATATAACATAGACCCCAATTCTCAATTATTGACTTCTACTCCTGTCTCACTCACTAGCTCGCCAATTAACCTACACACACAGCAAAATCGAACAACTTTTTATTATTATATTATTAGAACTTTTTAATTCTTAAGGGTGGCCACACACTGCCTGCGCAATTTCTTGTTGACGGTTGCTATGCACGATTACTATTTACAGTGGCTTCTGCACTATAACATAAGGACAAAGTACCTGCCGAAGGCACCGCTCACTAATTTTGGAGCGAATCTGGAGGAAATATCGAGGCCCGGTTATAAAACTTTGTAGGACTTTTTTGGAGCAGTGTGGTAATGTGGAGGTCCGCAATTTGGTGCACTACTAGCTGAGCCGGTGCACTACTGCAAGACAACGAGTTCTTATTCATTTCAATATTACTTTATGGTTTATTCACTTTTTTTTCTTATTGAAAAATTCAAGTTGTGGTGCAGTTCTTTTTTTTTTTAGGTTTACCCGTGTGTAAAAAAAAATTGTCGTTCTCATTATTTGATTCCAAGAAAAACTGATACAAAATTTGGAACTTCTATTCTACTCCGAAATAACCCCACCCCATTTCTCATACTACTAGTACGCGAACAATTATTTTCTGTTTGTGTGTATTGGTTCTAAAAAGAGCCCGCCTATAACAAGAGTCCACAAACATCAATGCAACAATTACAAGAATGTCAGAAGAGAGAGCAGTTTCTTGGAGATAGTCCGATGTGAATGTCATAGAGCTGTGCAGCTTGGGAAGTCTTCGCTCCTCAGAAATCGAACCTGCTGGATCCATCCGCTCAAGCTGCTCAGATGTGCAAAGCCTGGAGAACAGCTACAGGAGGAGAGGCAGTCTGGTGCACCTTGTCACGTGAGCTCAAACGAGGACTACTATATGGAGTGTTGCTGTAAACGGCTATAACACCACCTGTAAGCTAAAGACACCACAACTTCACGAAGTATACTTTGCTGCTACTGTGCAATTTCTGTTCGCGTATTATCGAATGGTAAGATATTGGTAGGAAATAAATTAATGTCTGATCTACGGGCGGTGCGCGTTGCTATGTGTGGTCACTCTTAAGTAGACATTGAAAAGAAAGGGGAAGGGGAAGGGGACATATGGTAAGTAGTCATCACAAGCACAAAATCAGTTTTAACTGGCAAGATACATAATTAGCATTAGTCAAAATTTATTACAAAGTTGAAATACCATGTACTTTAGTCATTGATAGCCCACTATGAATATTCTACAGTTACAATATTAGGAATGGGTTTTTCCACTTGTGGTCTTTTATCATGTACAATCTCTACACCACCATGGAAGGTCTAATCTCGACATCTACCAGGTTGCCAAAGGTCTAGCGACAACCAGTCTGCTAATTCCACCCACTACTATAGATCTTATAAGTGGAGATAAATACAGTTACCAGCTCCAGCTAGCTATGTATACACCCAACTAACGGAACACTAATCTAGAATCAGGTGTTAATGATGTTCCTGGGAACTTAACTGTAGACACCCCACCCCCAATTCGATCACTACTCTCTACCCTGTATTGACTTCCAAGTTTCACAGCCAGCAGCAAATCATGAGAACCACACCCACTCACTCACTTGGTGCTGAGGTAGTCATACATTTCGTGAATGGCACAAGCTCCACTCAGAGCGTAGATGATCTCCCTGTACAGATTCAAGGAGTGGTTAGGAGGGATCCACAGGATGCTCTTTAAATAGAACACATTCAATTCCTGTAGCAACCACTGCACCAACACATAACAACAATGGTTACCTGGCGCACAAATATATCATGGGGAACAATTTCAATGGCTTCTATGTGCTAAAAGCATTCAGGAAGGGGGGAAGTGGGGGGGGGGGGGGGGGGGGGGGGGGAAAGTTGATTGATAACCCTTTACCAAATACTATGTTACTTGGATGGATAATAGCTCTTTGTTGGCCTGGATAGAATAGGGGGTGGATGGGATGGGGAGGCAGTGATAAGCCGTTCTGGGACAGCAAGCATTGTATTGATTTTATCTTTTCAAAATATTAGTGGTCACTCTAGCATACAGGTGTGCGGATCTCGACACTTTCACAATCTGATCAATCAAACAATCAATCAATCAAATCAGGGGCTAAAGTCAAATTGGTTATCCTAACACTAAAGTTGGCCCCACCCCCTCCACCCATATTCACAACAACTGTATTACATGAAGCACAGTATTTGAGTCTATACCGACTGACGCTAGAGATGTAAACTAACAATGGCTACTAGAGTTACTGTAACATGCATGCCAACACTCACAATGAAGACTATGATACAGACGAAGCTAAACCGCTTCAAAGACTCAGAGTAGCCCCACTGGTAACTCGTCCATGAATAAGGTGTGAACTGACCCACAGCACGCTTTAGCTTGCCCCTGGACATTAATACCATAGTAATAATTTACGGTGATCAGCTGAATTACTTCAAAGGAGGAAAAAAAAATTTGTTGATATTTTTATTACAAGACCTGAATTCATCCTACCCCTAAGGATGAGGGGAGGAGGGTGGGGAATACATTAGACACACACATCAAAATATACGGACCAAAAAATAAGCAAAATTTATGGGGGGGACCAATCCATAAAACCTGTAACACAAAAACTACTGACCCCGGTGTACCCTAGTTAAACTACTGACCCAGTTAACTTTGTTCAAATTTAATGTTATCAGTGGGATATCCATGTATGTTGCAGCCAAATTTAAATTCATGCAGGCTTTGAAACAGGAATTTTAAATTTTGGCTGAGGGAGGAAGGGAAGGGGGGGGGGGGGGGGGGGGGGGTTTAGCTTAAGGGGGAAAATCCCAGTGTTCTCCCCCTCCCTTCTGTAGTAAAGCCTGCATCCTATCTTTAACACCAAATGAGTCACACTTCCACAAAATTACACCAATACATACATACATACATACATACATACATACACACATATACATACATACATACACACATATATACATACATACATACATACACACACACATGCATACACATTAAAACCTTTGTCAAGGTAGCAACTATAGATACGAACTCACTTCAGTGTAGAAATCTTCCATAATCCCCGCCAGTGGTAAGCCTTCATTTCGAAATATTCTGACAGTTTCATACCCAGCCACAACCCAAGGGTATTGCACACGAGGAAATCTAAAACCCACTGCACACACATACACACAAAAAAAAAATGTATTGGAGGCTGTTACGATATATTTTCAACTCACATGGTCCCACCAGCATTCTCCAAAGTTGGGCAACTGAGGCTCCAGAGTGTACTCCAGCAACTCAAAGCCAACACTGAGGACTATCAACAAAGAGTAGTCCCTAACAATGAGTGCCTATAGACACATGGTGCAAGGTACACACCTATACTAACTTTCATCCATTGGCAATTTGAAAATGCTAGAATTGTGCTAGAGATACTTAAAAACTCTCGGAGTTTACAGGACTCTACCATAAAGAACGACCTGAAACAACCCATTGTTCAGAGGCATGAATATTTCAATATAAACAAAAAATATTCTGCAGTGACAGAGATAAAAGTTTCGTGGCACCAGTTAATATTAGAGAAACTGCATTTCCAGCTGTTCATCTGAACACACTAACTGCAGCCTCACAGTTTCCATCCTCCAAAACAAAAGTACTTCATACCATACATATTCAGATTATAAACTTATTACCCCAACTCTTTCAAAGCCTTGATTGACCCTCTCACCACACCTCTCTCACTCACCTTGACGACCCAGCCAAATAAATGGCACACTACAAAGACATCCATCTTGTCTATGAAGTTGTGGAAAGCGCCGTCAGGATGACCAGGGGTGTACAGAGTGCACTCATCGGCGTACGAGCGCTCTGGTAGAGGCTTGCCCAGCTCCGGGTAGAAGGACGCAACCAATTGACGAGCATCATCTGCAGTCTGAAGGTTCACACATGCATACAATACAATCAGTAGAAGATAAATAAATTTTAATGAAAGGAAAATATATTGTTAGTATATCCAATAGATCAAAGTTAATCAGCGCAGCTTGAACTAATAATACTATGTAGCCATAATGATAATAATATAACAACAACAATAATTTTTCATGGAGTTCTCTGTTCACATTTACATAATTAATATTTTTCTCTTATATAAATGTTTTATAAAGGTATATAATGACAGTAACAAGGTTTCGACTGACATATCGCTGTCCTTGTCAGGTTACTAAAGATTAGTGAATTTGAATGAGAAGTGCAAATACGTATCAGCACTTTTCATTCAAATTCACTAACCTGATGAGGACAGCGGTATGTCTGTCGAAACGTTGTTACTGTCATTATGTACCATTATAAAACATTTATATAAGAGATCATAATAATAAACCAACTACATACAAGTACAGCCTAAACGACTAGCATCTCTGGCTTCCTAGTGGCATCACTGTTGCAGTTATTAAACAAAGCACAATAGACAGTGGCACTGCACCAGTTGTACTGACGTCTACACAGCTGTTAGTTCACCACCTCACTGGGTTCCTCCATTTCTAAATTAGCACCACTCATGAGTGTGGGTTTATTAGTAATCACTGACATCAAATTTCAGGCAGATATTTTCAAAACTTAGTATTTTTTGTTAAAATAATGATTAGGCAATCCCTCGAATAGTTGGTGTGAAAGTTTCCAAGCAACTAATAGTTGGTGTGAATGTTTCCAAGCAATTACTCAGGCAACTGTATTTTTTAGTGTTGCATGCTATGTCGAAACCATCCAGTGTTGAGCAATACACATTATACCATATACTTTCTATTAGTTGCACTTAACATCAAAGGGAGAAAATTAACTGATGATGAACAAACACAGTGGGAACACCAGTGAGGTTATTAGAATGGAAACAATACAAATGGTCACATTAATGTAAATCTATTCATGATACCTTTACTGAAGTATTTTATGAACCTTACCATAACAAGAGAATGGGTAAGGGGTGAAAAGAGGAGTGGGAATGGTAAGGTGTGGAAATTGAGAACAGTAAGGTGTGGGAATGGTAAAGCAGGCTGAAGGAGACCAAGCAATGTGGGAGGAGCCTAGAGAGAAGGGGTGGGGCCAGAAAGACTGAGGTAAAGGCTGGTTACCTGGAACAAAACAAAGATGAGTAGCAGCACGTAGAGAATGAAGACACAGAGCACTAATCTCCACAGAGCTGGGTGTGGTCTCACAAAGGGACCGTCCGGCATGTGGATGATGCCAATCAGGATGAACACTATCGCCATGCCAATGAGTCCCCTCTTAGTATTATACGCAGTGTCATTGGGCGCATCTTCCAGGACAGCGACGTACACTAGCACGACGGTGATCAGTATCAGTGCCAATACAGTGTGGGCACGCCTACACACACAAACAAACAAAGAAAGCTATTACTAGTGGTGCGCTCGAATAGCGCAAATGCATGGCGAGCGAGTAAATATATGAGTATAGGTAAAGATGATTTGTGAAGGAAATCACTAAATAATAGCAATGATTAGGCATGAAGAGAGTTAACAATAACAAAATTACCTGAATAAACTTCGAAAGCAGTGGCAAAGAAGCGCAGCTTGACAAAAACTTCACAATTGTTTCAAGAAGAGAGTAGCTATAAACTTTTTGGTTGAAACAAAGTTGCGTAAGGCAGTGCAGCAGAATTCTCCGTACTGGAAGTGTGAACGCTTTACCTAACTTACGTAATTAGAAGCGCGGGCGAAATTTTTTTGACGTACGCATACATACCTATATATATATATCTGAAATCTCAATTGAACACGACTGAGAGTCAGCTTCGCTCGCTTCGCTCGCTCGCTGAATAAGGAAGATGAATGCCATTCAACATGATAACTGTTTAAACATTATTGCTATTGTTGTTGATCTTTTAATTCATTCTATCTTTTTAAGCTATAATATATTCTAAAATGTATCTGTTCTTCATGTGATTAGAATGTGCCATGACTTCAAGATGGCTTCAGTAACCACTACATTCACTGGTATGATTCTCAACAACTGACCTATCAGAGCACTAACAGCACCATTTTGAAACCATTGAATAAGCTAGCTGGGAGGACTACAGCTGGCTCCACCCACCAAGTTGATGACAAATAGGTACATGTATATATCATAGCATGGCCTACACCCTCAGTTGTTTTGCGTACGCAACATGCATTTGTTACCATAACAACACATCAATTCGGAGATGTTATCATTACACAGCTGAATTCTAGACCCTTGCCTAGTGCTCATAACTTGAATTCCACACCTTACCCAATCAATCGAGCAGGTAGGGATGAGAATGAAAATATCACCGGAGAGGGCCATACATTGAGTTGAAAATATAATTTATGGATAGAAGATTAGAGGATTTTTTTTTCTAGACCAGCTACTTGGTCTTCCAACTCTGCACACTGAGACCAGCTACTTGGTCTTCCAACCCTGCACACTGAGACCAGCTACTTGGTCTTCCAACCCTGCACACTGAGACCAGCTACTTGGTCTTCCAACCCTGCACACTGAGACCAGCTACTTGGTCTTCCAACCCTGCACACTGAGACTAGCTACTTGGTCTTCCAACCCTGCACACTGAGACCAGCTACTTGGTCTTCCAACCCTGCACACTGAGACCAGCTACTTGGTCTTCCAACCCTGCACACTGAGACCAGCTACTTGGTCTTCCAACCCTGCACACTGAGACCAGCTACTTGATCTTCCAACCCTGCACACTGAGACCAGCTACTTGGTCTTCCAACCCTGCACACTGAGACCAGCTACTTGGTCTTCCAACCCTGCACACTGAGACCAGCTACTTGGTCTTCCAACCCTGCACACTGAGACCAGCTACTTGGTCTTCCAACCCTGCACACTGAGACCAGCTACTTGGTCTTCCAACTCTGCACACTCACACTTTGTTAAACAGCGCTTGCTCAAATTAGCCAAATGTAGTCAAGATTGGTATTCAGTGAATAAATAAATAAATAAATTGTCTTGCACTTAACCATTATAGTATGGAGAGGGTCTGGCAAAGCACACGATAGCATTCTTACCTGAAACAGTACAAATAAAAAGCATTGACCTTACTTAGCACGATTCTGAGGTGAGGTGGGATTTATCATTTGAATATCTCAACTACAGCCATCTGCACACATGCACAACTCCTCAATAGACTAACCAGAAGAATGTAGTGGTGCCATCGTCAAAGAACTGTCCATCTTTGTCGCACGAGACTTTCACACTTTTACTTTTCTCGCCTTCCACCATAGCGTACAACACTTACAAGGCCAAGAACAGAAGACAACAAGCCTTGCTTCAACAACGTCAACAAACTGCAGAAGGGGAAAAGTCTGTAAGCCCTTAACCTAAATCTCCAAGCCGCCGCCACGCCCACTATTTAAGTCGTCTCTGCTCGATCATCAACATAATATCATCATGCACACACTCTATGAATGTTGGGTAAGGGTCATTTATACATATCGACCACGTGGGCGGGTCAAAATTAGGTGGGCGCACATTTTTAACAAAAATACTCCCGGCTTTGGTGTACAACGCGTGTGTGGAGGTTGTGGAGCGTGTGAATAAAGTTCTGAACTCCAGTCGCTCGGTAGAAGAAAGAACATCCTTATTTCGGAACTAGTGAACTCCCTAGACGGTAGCTGGCATGAGCTCAACTTCAGGTAAATCGGGTAGTCTGTGTTAATTTCTTTTTCTGTTCCGGGAGGGAAGTGTAGCTCACTCTTTTTTTTCAAGCGTTTTGCCCAGCTTGTACCAGACCTTTGTAGACACAGCTGGTAGAACAGTTTGAAGTAACCGCAAGTATGTGGAGCCCAAATAGTAAGTTTGGTCACTTGGGTTTGCAAGGACAGGTCACAACTAGATGGTTTTTAGTTCATTCATCCAGTGTGCATTGGTAGATATGCCTTGAAATAGAATCTTGGGATGTATAATTTAGTATCAACATCTGTGACGCTAGAAGATACCTAGTGTGTTAGGTTGTTTTAATAGCTTATTTAATTAGCTGTGGGGAAACTGATGCATGGCAACAATAGCAGTGGTGTTGCTGTATTTGATAGAGTGCAGCTTTTGACTCTCTTTCCTCCTTAACAATATCTGCGTGGAGTTATTATAATTAGGAAGTAATTTTATCAAGGGAAATTTTGTCAGACCAAAACTGATCTTTGTATTCATTTGCACTGTAATCTTGATCTTTTTTAGGCTTTTTTTAGACGTAGTTTTAATTAATGTTGACTACTGCAGAAGTAGGGAGAGAGTACATATAAGTTTTTGTGTATTGAAGACTGGTGCTATTCCGTATGATATTTAACTAGTGATGTGCTTGAGCACAAATGGCGAGCGAGCCTAAAGACTATAATATTTTTATATGAATGATTTTGACTTCTAACACTAAAGCTACTGAAAATAAGGTCCAGTTTGTTTATTTAGCATACAGGGTAAAGGGATTTCAGTGCCATAGTAACAACTAACACTCTGCAACTGCTTGAATTGAAGGAAAAAACAACAACAACAATACACGTTATTTAAAAGTTTTCTTTGTGATATTCTTTAGCTAAGTAGTGGTTGTAACACACAATGCTTTGACACAACTGGACATGCACCTACACAGACTTACCTTCGCAGTAGTCTAGTGGACAATATATTTTCAAATAAATACTGTTGCGCACGGCTTATAACCATGACAAAGAGCGCATTGACTTACCCCCGCCACTAACTCGAATAGAAATGGAAGTCCCTTAAGTTTTCAAGTTTGAACTGCACCCGCAAAAGAATTCAAAACGGTAAACAATTCAATTTCTAGGGTGATACGGGTACTGATCGATAAACCAGAGGATTCTGTTTATTGCAATTTGGGACGGGGTCCGGCAAACCGAACTAACAAAAACGCGAGGGTCAAAGTACCAAAAGCCTTACGTACTCCATACATATATAACAAAATAACTACACTAATAAATAAAAAACTAACATCCCCCCGTATTTTCGATGTGTTACCCCTGTAATGCTCGCCGCTCGCCAATTAGAAACGTTTAATTGGAAATCACGTTGGTAAAGAGTGGTTATCATATTTCCACTGCACATGTACTGTTGTACTACTACATGGATGTGCAGGAACACTATCCTGGCCGGGTTCATTTAGGAGGGAGGGACAACTCGACCTTCCGGAGTTAATTTGGCCCCCCCCCCCCCCCCTGTAAGCATGATAAGTCAAAAATGAATGAAGGTGAATGCAATCGCTTAAATCATAAGTTCATTGCTGCTCTAATTATTGTCTTAGTTTGAAGCCCTTCTCTCTACATATGAAATTTGTGAGATAGCGCAAGCTTAATATCACCCCACCTTAGAGTAATTCCCAAATGAAGCCCTGCTTGGTGCCTTTCTGTTCATTGGCTAGAGTAAGTAATCTCATGCTAAAGAGTTTGTCTTTTAGACTGGGTAGGTGGACTAGTGCTGTTGTGGCATGCTCTCTCTCCCATTAACGTGAGTATTCGAACACAGGTCTGCCATTAGATGTGTTCCACTTCATTGTGCCAGGCAATGTTTACACCGTTTGTCACTCTCAGTTCAGAATAGTTCCTAGCTGTATGCCTTCTAATGCTGGTGATGGCCTTTATGTTCTTGTTTGAGAGCCCACTCATAATAAGATGACCAGATTATATTAGCACTTGACCTGTCATTTTATCAGTCCAACTTTAAAAACATATGGAAGTGTAGGCGTTAATTTTTTTTTTTTTTTTTTTTTCCCCTCCCTTTTCCCCTACTTGTATTTCTGTACTTGGTTACATAATGAGTTCAGGTTTAGCACCTGCGTACAAGAAAAATGTAGATTTTCCATTAAGTTGACAGTATGAATTTACTAATGCTCCTATTATTTCTTCATGGAGTGAAGCCAAGCACGCTGGCCAGGATTGTATGACTGGTATCGTAATGGTTTCCTTTAAGAAGAATAGAGTATACATTCAGTATCACCATATAAAGACAAGTTTGAGATATCTGTAGTCAGTCTAGCGTATCTGACAGAACTGTAACACGCACTGACAGCTACGTAATGATATGTGATACTATATAGACTACTTGGAAGTTAGGAGCTAATTGTACGCTTGGGCAAGACTTTTCCCCCTGTTTGTTTCTAATTAACATTTTTCCATTCATGTGAAATAGTATACATGTAGTAGTGACAGGGGTTTATTTAGGAGTTACTTTAAGAGGGGGTGAGATTGAGCTTGCCCTGTCTCAAGGGGTCACAACCTTCACACATAATTTAGATAGAAGAGATGGGCTTCGATTACCGATTAGAGCAGCAATAAACTTACGAATTGAGCATTTGCAATTATCTTCATTATTCACTTTTTTAACTTGGTTTTTTTTTTTGCTTACAAAAGTTAAAGGATATTTCAATGCGGGCGAGTGCCCCCGCCCCCTCAATGAACCCATGGTACTGCTTGGAAGAAAACTAATAAAATGGCAAAGACATAGAAAAAGAAAACTATTACCTGGTACCATCGCTGGTGTGTGTAGCCATGTTTACCTGGTACCATCGCTGGTGTGTGTAGCCATGTTTTAGTATTTAATTAAACTTCAGTAATCTGTGCTTTTGTGTGAATGAATCACTCACTGTAAGTTTCTCCAGTGACTTGCTCTGTGTATGTAACTTGAATTTTAATTAGTTTAGACGGATATCTATGCGTGAAGCATGTGTGCACGATTCACTAGAATTGTTTGGACCTGAAGTTCACGAGATTAAGTGTGAAATTTAAACAACTGTCGCATCCCAGTTAAGGACTATCCTATGGTCTATCAGTTAAGGACTATCCTATGGTCTATCAGTTAAGGACTACTATCCTATGGTCTATCAGTTAAGGACTATCCTATGGTCTATCAGTTAAGGACTATCCTATGGTCTATCAGTTAATTTTGACATACAGTATGCATACACATGGATTTTTTTTTCTAATTTTTGCTTGACATTGGAGGAAAATTAGCTAAGCCACAATTATAGCAATGGTAGAAGGAACAGAAAATGACCCATTGATATTTGTACTTTGAAATCAGGACTTATCAAATATATTTGGTTAATTTCTTCTTCTGTACAGTCAATCAAATTTTAGTGGGGGTGTCTATTAGTCTATTGCCATAAGCAAGTCCTAGTGAATTGTATCAGTTGAATGGCTAGCTAGCTAGCTGACCGATCACTTCTGTTTTGTCTGTATATAATGGTACATGTGTTCATACCAATGTTGGAGGGAGTGGCACTTTGATTTTTAGTTGGTGATGACTGGGGGTACATTTTGTTGAGGGGGAAAACTAGCAAAAAGTTTGTGGCTTGGAGTGTGAGTTTGGTCTTTGGGTTTCTCTGCTCATGGAGGAGTTGAGAGAGGGGATAAGAAGTTTATCACAAGTTGTTTTTGTTTTGTCAATAGTCGATGGTGAGCATCATTTTTTGCTGATTGTGTTTGTTGTTCAGCTCAGATAACTCTTGTGGAGTTTATTGTAACGTGCTGTGTAAATTATTCCGTATTAAATCACAAGTTATGCAGACTCTTTTTGTTACGACAGCTACTGGTAACTTTCAATTGTGTGTGTGCAGGTCAGAATGGTGACGGTCTCAAGGCATCAGGCGGTACGCGTGTTTTGTTGTTGTTGTCTTTTATGTGTGTTAATTGAGCGAGTGCACAAGTTCGTGAGTGTTGTTGCCTATGAACACAAATGGGTGGAGACAAGAGTCCTCTGCCTTGCAGCTCTGACTGTCCCTATAAAGTCGTGTGTAATCTTATAATGGCTGAAACTAGAGCTAAGCTTGCAGCTCTAACAACTTGATGGTTCATTTAAACTTTTCTTTGAGTATCTTGTAGCATTTTGTTATTATTATTATATTTGTTGTTGGGTTTTGATTTTTTTAAATGTGTTCCATCATGTGTGCAGGTCACCATGACGATGCTATCACCATAGCAGCCATGAAGGCAGCAGACAAGCTTGTCCCACCAGGTAGGATGAATACAGACTAACAGATGTAGTCAATTCTGGGAAGCAATGGCTGAGTCAAGGTGTACTTGCATGCAAACAGTTAATATATCAAATAGAAAATTAACTTCCAGTGTAAAGATGAAGCAGGAGTGGAAACATGGGTATGTGTTTATGTGTAGGGAAGTCCATCCAAGATGTGATCAGTGATCCGGGTGCATTGTCTGCTATCTCCCAGAAGTTGGCCTCTGTCATCAACAGCTCTATGATACAGGCAGAGTAAGACATGTTTCATTGCAGCAAGGAGTTTAGATTATGAGGGTGTACCAAATCCTTATGTTTGAAGAAACTTTTGAGCATTATTTAAGGATACCTATAATTATAGAATTTGTTTTACCTGAGGACTATTTCTATGCCCATTGGCAGTGATTGTAGTGGCATGATTAAAAGACCAGTTCTTAATATACAGTTTTTTTGTATTCCTAGTTACAACATAGCTCTGTAATGGAGTAGTGCAGAAAGTCTCTTCATTGTAGGATTCTTGAGAAGACACATTTGGTAATACTTCAGTGTCCCATTGGTCACCAAATTCATTACTTGCTCATACGCTGCTAATATAATACGTGTGTCCATGTGTGTTATATCACTAAGTCAGCTTTGTACGTCCCCATACATTGTCTCGCTAGTCACATATAGAGGCCATCTTGTGCTGTTCTGTTTGACTTTTCCAACTCTTATGTTATTTTATTGTGTCTATGCATACACAGGTGATAATTACAGGGAAACCAGTTGCTTTACCCTCTGCATTTTTGTGCTGTGCAAGTATTTGTAGCTAGACAAGCCTATTCAAACCTTTGTGCTGCACTGCCACCAGTAAGGCTCCTTTAAAGAGAGAGAGAGGCATTTACTTCTGCTGGAAAAGCTGAACTTTTTTTTTTCTTGTTTTTTTTCTTTTATTTTAAGCGCTGCAAGGGCCTCTTGTACAAAGGAATGTGTCTGTATTTACTCTCACTGCCCCTCCGAATATCTAAGAATTTATTTTTTATTCCTCCTAGATTTGTTTTCTGTAAGCAGCCCTGACCTGCGAGTATTTGGTGTGATAGACACTCTCTGGTGTAATAAATGGAATTTTTTCATATACTGTATGTGCATGTAAATTAATACAAGCACTCAGTGGAATTGAAAGAGCCAGAGGTTGACAAGTAACAGACTTGGTGCACGGCAACGAAAATTTAAAATTACTCCTTTGTACACAGACCAAAGAGACAGTTTGAGACAGTTCTAAGTAGTTTTTGTAAGGAAAAGGGTCGCTCTATGGCTCTGCCTGATTTACACACTAAGGAGCAACCAGGTGATATGTGTAAAAATGGCTTGAAGTTTCACTATGTGGCCAATATGCTGTTCACCATATTCCAGTCTTTTTGGCTATAGCTTGCTTGCCACCGCTGCACTATAGAGTCCAGCACTTTTGTAACTTTTAGTTAGTATATAACAACAGACCATTGTGACCTCAGTGTTTGATGTAATTAGTATGCCCCCTGTCATTAAGAGGAGAGTGAATGCACTCAAGAACATCCAGAAGGCCAGCACCAAGTTGGAGGCGGAGTTCTACAAGGAAGTTCAACTCCTGGAGGCCAAGTACCACAAGCAGTACCAGCCCCACTACAAGAAGAGGGCAGAGATAGTGTCTGGCACTCACCAGCCCAGTGATGAGGAATGTCGCTGGTTGGTAGACGACGACGACGTTGACCCGCAGGAGAATGGTGGGTGGAGCATGCAGATATACTTATTCCTGCGGATAGTATCGTACACCTAGTGATAAAATGTACATCGTTGACTTGATGATAAAATTGTATATCGTATATTTAGTGATCAAGTATATATCATAGACTTAGTGATCAAGTATATATCATAGACTTAGTGATCAAGTATATATCATAGACTTAGTGATCAAGTATATATCATAGATTTAGTTAGTTATAAAGTATTATGTGACCGGCTATGAGAAAACCGACCGTTGTGACAAAATTTAAAAAATCGATTTTATTTGGTAATCCTCTAGTTTTAACGGGTCAAAAGCGCTTACCGTTCGTTATTTAGCTTGGAGTGTCTCCGCGGGCTATACAAACACTCAGAAAGCCACGCGGTTAGCTCCATCACAAGAATTAAACTCAAGAGAAAAATCGCGTTTAAAGTTTTACGAGTGATTTCCGTTCACGGACTGTTATACTATTACGAAAGAATTACGTAATGTTAATAAGATTTTCCCGGGAAAGGTCAACCTCACAGCCCGAGTTTTTGTGCGGAGTTATGGCTTACTGCTCCTCCAAGACTTCGTGAAAAAAGTTGGTAAGCTTTTAGGCTTTAGCTGCTAGTCATACTCGGTAAGCTAGAATTTTTGCTGTAAGCTATTATTCCTTCGGCCATTTTTTCTTTAAGCTTCCGCGGGTATTGTCATAGAAACGGCGACCCGCATACTCCAAATGCAGCTGGGTGCAATTCGAACGATAGACCGCCATAACTAAAAACTAAAAACCTTTTTTTTTTTCCAAAAAGCCTTTGCTCAAATCTGCCAAAATTTTAACCTGGGGTAGTTTGATATTAAAGGTTTTTTTGACTTTACAGCACGTTTACTCAATTTTAATTTATTGTCACAACGGTCTATTTTCTCATAGCCGGTCACATATATTATAGATTTAGTTATAAAGTATATATCATAGACTTAGTTATAAAGTATATATCATAGACTTAGTGATCAAGTATATATCATAGATTTAGTTATAAAGTATATATCATAGACTTAGTTATAAAGTATATATCATAGACTTAGTGATCAAGTATATATCATAGATTTAGTTATAAAGTATATATCATAGACTAGCATATGAATCATAGACTTAGTGATCAAGTATATATCATAGATTTAGTTATAAAGTATATATCATAGACTAGCATATGAAAGCATGTATTCATTTAATGTACATATACCAAGTGTCATGCTTCCGCCACACTTTTTTTATATAGTAACTACTTCTATTCACTTATATTGACCTAGAATTTTTATTTGCAATTTTCAGGTGACGACATGGCTGAGGATGCCAAGGTAATGTAACTTAATGGTGAATCAGAAGTGGCTAATATGATTCTAATATTACTGTGAAGTGATTAAATTAACAGAACTCGTTCTAGTGTGTGTGTTGAAGTAAGGATTTTGATGGGTGGAGATTAGAGAAATTAGTTGCATTTATATTTTTGTTAAATTGTATTGACATTTATTTTGTTGTTGTTTACAGGAGGAGGAGGAGGAGCCACAAGGTGAGCACTCTGTTTTCACACTCATGCTAGTATTGTAGGTCATGTAAGCTAGTGAGTGAGAGAGAGCCTGTAGTGTGTGAAGATTGCTATAGGAGAAGTCAACTATTGTAGGACATATTGCAGTCACAATAGCATCAGCTATTGCTCATGTTTGATTTTGAGGACAAATTTTTTTTTTTTTTTTTCAATTTCAAACTGTGTGATATGCTTACATATTAGTTTCAACTGACACGTGAAGCTCATTAATTAATGGTTGAATGTTTTGGGAATTGCTTCTTTTTCTCTGCTTCTTTTTCTCTTCTTTTTTTTTGTGTGTGTGTGTGTGTGTGTGTGTGTGTTGGTTTTATGATAAATTTCAATATTTGTTGCATCAGTTACTTGCCATCATGTAAGAATATTTAAAACTTCTCGAGTCTTGCTGTATTTAGGATTTTCTATTGTAGCTTATTGCTCGAAGCATCAATAGTGCATTTTGTGAAAGGGTAGAAAATAAATATTGATAGCACTGAAGTATTCTGTGGTTTTGGTATTATTATGGGTTGTTGTTGTTTCTCTCTGCAGGTATTCCAAACTTTTGGTATACAGCTTTTAAGAACTGTGAGCTGTTCAGTGAGTTCATTCGGGTAAGAGAGGAGATCGACAACTGCCACATTGACCTTTTTTGTCTGTTTGTTTTTGGTTTGTTACCGCTTTTTGTTTGTTTTTCGTTGCTTTTAGGAGTGTGATGAAGAAGCCTTGAAACATCTGGAGGATGTCAGGGTTGTATATACCTCTAAAGATGGCTTGGTTAGTCCATGGCCTCAATTTAGTCTCCACTTATTGAAGTGTGTATGTGTGTGTAGGATTTTTCCATAGAGTACGTCTTCTCTTCAAATGAGTGGTTCTCTAACGAAGTCCTCACTATGAGCTACCAGGTCAAGTGTGAAGTGGACGAAGGAGACCCTTGGGCTTTTGAGGGGGCCACGATATACGCCTGCAAGGGGTAATTTGAAATCTGAAGCTTGAGTGTTATGAGTGAATTGCTTACAGTTCAGTAATAATTGGTGGGAAAGGTTAGATATAAGAGGTACTCACGCCGAGAGGGTTACTATTTGATACATGTAAAGCGGGAGAGCTAGTACAGTATTGGTTGTACTCTAGTGTAATAAGTACTATTTTTTAAAAACCCTATCTTCTAGTGGAGGCTTTGTCCCTGATCAAAGAAGTCACTCACTAGGAAACTATTGAGCAGGATGCAACTTGTCATTGATGGAATGCAGTGAGAAAGGAGGAGGGGGGGGGGGGGGGGATATCTTGCTCAGTGGGTGAGGAGTGCAGGAGTGGTATTTACTAGTCCTCTGAAAGCTAGATTTGACTCTGGTGTCAATGTCCAATGTTAGACCAGTGGGTTATGATCTCTCTCTCTCTCTACGTGATCCATTAGGTGCACTATAAGCTGGAATAAAGGCAAAGACCTCACTACCAAAACTATCAAGAAGAAGAACAAATCTAAAGGTACTTGCTTAGCTTCTTACTGAGGATTATAGTTACGATGGGTTGCTTAATTTTGTTCAATAGGTAAAGGACAGTCAAAGATGACGACGAAACAAGTGCCCAATGAAACCTTCTTCAACATGTTCTCGATCAACCATAGTAGGTTTTGGTTGTTTATTTGTTGGTGTTGGTGGTGGGTGGTAGTAGTAGTAGTAGTAGTCTTTGCTGTACATAAAATTTATAATGGAATTAATTTTTTCAGTTGCAATATTGTTAACTAAAATTAGAATCGAAATATTATCTGTATATTTACTCTCTTTCATGTGCTGTGAACGTTGTGTCTGGACAGATTCTAAGGTAAACTAACTATTCGTCTCGGCTTCTCCATTATTATATTTCTGGTTTGTGTGTGTTCCCGATTAGGAGGCCGGTCTAGATGTAGACGATGAGTTAGCGGCAACTGTTATGGCTAACTTCAATTTGGCTGAGTTCATAAGAGATCGCCTGGTGCCCAGAGCTGTCCTCTTCTTCACTGGAGAGGCTGTTGAAGAGGAGTCTGATGTTGATGATGATGCCTCGGTAGGTGTGGCTTTGGGTCACTAGGGGGAGTCTTGCCAGTGGAAGGAAAAGGATGCTTGTCTGTCTGGCTTATATGACTTCAATGCTCTTTTATATAATAATATTAAGCTATTGTTTTATTGTATGTTTATTATTGCTATTAACGGCTGTGTTGTAGTACGAGGATGATTTTGGTGATGAAGATGATGATGAGGATTACAATCCAGAGAAGGATGTGAGTAGTTTTTTTTTGTTGTTGTTGTTGTTAGTTTGTTTGTTTTTGCTATAGACATGTTTGTTTATACTACTATATTAACATAAGTTCCTGGTACAATACCAAGAGCTGGGTAGGAAGGAGAATCATTAATTCCATGTGTGTATGTAGGTGAACGACGCCAAGCCACCGGAGTGCAAGCAGCAGTGATCCACCCACTCCCACCAGTGCTATCTGTCTATTCAGTTGACTCATAGATCACAGCAACATTTCTTGAATAAATATATTCCATCTATTGACTCAACCACTACATTACATTACTATCTATCTTGTTTGTATTTACCTGTTGGTATTATTACATGAAGTACAAGTAACTAAGCTCCAAAACTGCATAGGGTAATAATAATATCTTGCAATTTATTTTAAGTGCGAGTTAATAGAGTGAATTCCTTGTGGAAGTTTATTTAGACTGATAGCTCCGAAACCGCATAAGATATACATATTTGGAATTTCCTTTTGTAAGTTTATATAATTGCCAGTGGAAGACTCACACACAAGGAAGGTGCATGGAACTAGTACTGCAACGTGTGTATTAGAAGAAGGGGAGGTAGTCAGTAATGGGTAAAGTAATGTCGTTGAACTAGCGACAGCTGGTTTTGCTTGTGGGCGTGGCTCACGAGCAACAAAGAGCCGCATACTTAGAACGAGCAAACGTAACAAGAAACTAGCGTTCCTGTAAGATTGCGCTACAATAACTATGGGAGATGAAAAACAGAAGGTGCCTTCCAAACCAAGCAAGCATACTTTCATGGACTCTTTAAAGAATAATTTTAAGAAATGGAGCAGTCATGGCAAGGACCCGCAGGTAAATAGGAGGAAAATAGTTCATGTAGAGCCCTTCAAGCCGGAACAAGTAGAGGACGAAGAAGCTTGCTGTACTCGAGGGATAGAGGATAGAAGGGACGAGTTCATTCGAGGAGAGGTTGTGCTACTGGACTACCACCAGCTAAGCAAGAGACAAAGAGAGCAAGGAGGGCTGGTTTCGTCTGAACACAGCAGCTCCAGAAAGAGGAAGACCAGTTTTGAGCTGTTTTTATCCAGTATTCCCAAGTTGGATCCAGTTGACCGCACAGTGGGCTGGGTCCTGAAGCATCCAGACCTGGAAGTGGTAAGTGGAATAGCTTAGTGTTGTAATTACTTAGGGATACATAGCTATATACTAGGACCAGAAAGGCATAGGAATGAGTAGTGTGTATTCTTATGCTGTAAACAAACATATTTCAGTTCTTTTATGTTCGCTGTGTTAATAGCTCCATGCATTTCAATGTATTTTTGATCATGTGAAAACAAAGAAAGGTCAAATAGTAATGATTTTTTTTAAAAAAATTATAATAAACAGGTTGCTAGAAGTTAAAAACCTGTTTATTTATATTGTAGAGAAGTCTGTTCAATTTAAGGTCGGTTTGTGAAAATTAATATTTCTTCTATCTGGTAGTTTGTGATATAAAAGTGTTAATTGCTGTCAATTATACACGCAAACGCACACACACACACACACACCACACACAGGGTGTGAGTGAGGAAGACAGTGTACGGAGCATGTCTGCTGGCACTGACTGCAACACGTCTATTTCTCGGTACGAGAGTGAGCGAGGCACTTATGGGCGTGGCACTCCTCCATCTATTATTGAAGGGCAGCCACGTTTGGATGACCTCTTCAGGCAATTTCAGGTAGTAACAAGCTTTGTGTCTGGAATGTGATGTGTGTAGGTATTATGTGTGTATAAAATGAATGAATGTGTGTGTGTATGTATGTGTGTATATATGTATGGGACTTTATTCTTTCTTTTTCTTTTTTTTTTTTCCTCAGGTGAACCAGGAGCGTGAGGCCAAGTTCAAGTCCTCTTTAAACAGCCAAAGTCAAAATCACACTTACTCCTCTGGGACATCGCAGACACACGCGAGAGGTGAGTGAGTGACACTAGCCACAGTGGAATATCGATCACTTGCATGTGAAAACCATATTTGTTTGTGTGAAGTGGGCATGTGCATTTCATCTTCTTCATGAAATTGACTAAGTACAACAGAACCTGGTTGGCATGACTTCACTGCATCACTTGCTGAGGTTACAGGGAAGACAAATTACTTCTTGCAGGGCTTTGTTTGTGTGTATGTGTGTGTGTGTGTGTGTGTGTGTGTTCTTTGTGGCTCTGAATGCATATACAGGTGTCAATCCATATATCTACAGAGTTCAATAGGTCATAGAATACCTGCTATTCTCTTCATCAGCTTTGATATCATAAGTGTATTTAAATTGGCGTCCCTTGACTTCTCCAATTATTAAACATAAATCATAAACCTGGTATGAGACTGTAACAAGTGATTGGACCCATTTATTCTGAGACTAAAGTTAAAGTGAGTAAGACATGGTGTAATAGTATAGCAACTAAAATCCTATTGCTATGATTAGCTGAAGGAATGTTTGAAGATGTAGTCTCTGCTAAAGTTTAATTTCCTTCCGTTTTTGTCAGTGTCTTTTGTGGGTGTCATCATAAGTGTAATCTATACAAGAATTATTTAATTTCCTTATGAAAAGTAAGCATCAACATGAGTGCAGGTGGTGTAACTGAACAGTGCACTCTCAGCTGAAACTCAATTGAGACTTTGATACATGTTTGGGCAGAAGCTTGTAGCGACTTGCTTGCTATTGATAAGGATAAATTTTTAACTTTATTTTGAGAATGCAAATGAAATGACTATATCCTTTGCAATATAATATACAGCTGAGCTTGTGCTAGTTCAATAGCACAGTAAAAGCAATTCAAGTTAGATATTCTGTGTCAATGGTTCCACATTTTCATCTTTGGTAGCATATCTTAATAGCTTTTAATTAATTTCTAGTAACTATGTTTAAATTCTGTCTCGCAACATTTTAGCACACAGAGTAGTGTCAAAAACACATTGCTACCCTGTCATGGAGTACTTTCTACACAATATGCAAACGCCCTTAGAAGTATGGTAGTTTCATAGATGCACTTAGGAGTATTCAAAGAACCAGACCACTAAAATGATCGAATGCAGAGTAAGTTGATCTATCAGTTAGCTATGTAGATTAGAATGGACACAGGGTAACTTAATAGATCTATTCACCAAATGCTAAACTGAAAGAACGAGATAAATTGACTAAATATATCTAGGAGACGGTGAAAGTTCGATGAGCACTGAGACCATAGACGAGTGACAGATAACAGTAATAGTAATAGTACATGCAAGAGGTAAAATGAAAGAGAATAATAAAGCCATAAAACTGCAGTAAAATGAATGAAAGAGTGAAAGAAAATACAATCTCAAAAAAGTAGTTATTGATGTTCTTCACATCAGGGAAGACTTTAGGAGGTAGGCCGCTCCGCTCATCAGCTGGCCTGGCCTGGAAATGATTGCCAGACCCTTTACCAACACAAGGCTTTTTTTTTTTAAACTTAATTTGGTCTTTTTCATCAACATTGAGTGGCACTGGCATTGTGTGTGTACTCACTTATGTAATGCATCATGGAATGTGTGTGTGTGTGTGTGTGTGATACAGTGTCAGGTCACCGACCCCTGCAATCATCTCCATGGATCACACACCCCATGAAGAGAGCTAATGGCGGGGGCAGACAAAGCAAGCCGCTGTACGACCACAAGGATGGCCCCTCTGCCGAAATACTGCACAAGAACTCCTACTATTACAACCAGCCTGATGTCCTGGGGGTCACTGGAGGGTCGGCCAACAATGAGAACATGCTGGGTGAGAACCAGCAACGTGGGCGGGTCCGTAGCTGTGAGTGGGAGGCGTGCCAGGCCAAGTTCCTCTCCGTCAAGGACCTCCACAGGCATGTGCATGACAGACACCTCTCACGCCTCCCTGTGAGCAACTTGGGGGCGGGGCCTGGGAACGGAGAGAGGCAGGGACGCTTGGGCGTGCTCTGTTGTCGATGGCGTCACTGTACCGACTCCACACTGTACTCGGCACGCTACAAACTCATGCTCCACCTACAGCGAGTTCACTTTGACAGCAAGGATGAATACGATAGAGACAAGGTATAACATTAGTGAGGATGAATACGATTAGGTAACTTCTGACTGTGATCACACTCCTATAGAGATCATGGTCAACAGGAAAACAATAGATATCTCTTGCATGTTTTATATTAAGCCTTTAAGAGCAGAAATGTTAGATTTTTAGCTTAGCAAATTTACTCTAAGAATCCTCCTGTGTGTGTGAATCTTAGTTTTACGAATGATAACCAGGTTAAAGCAATATTGGTGTCACTGCTGACTAACCCAAAAGCCCATCATTTGCAATGCAGTGATTATAGGCTGTGTTCCGGGCTAAGACATTGCCACTACTGTGTGAGTTATGCAGAGGCTTCAAGTGAACATAGTCTGTGATTTTGTCATCCTTTACCAAAGAGATGTAATGATGGCATTAGCTGTGGCATGAATCACACCCTGCTATAGTCTGGCACAGATAGACCCTTTACCAAACCATTACACAGGGAAAGGTCTCTGGCACTTTGAATCAGTTCTAATGGAATGCCATTAATACAGCTCTGTCACCACACAGCAGTTTGGCGTATAAAGAACTCACTAATGTTCAATATTGCATGCACACGAGCATGAATTCCATGTGTCTTTGTCCTATCTAACTACATTCCTCATCATCTTAAATAAGCACTGTAATTGAGTCTGTATTGATTTGTGAAATCACCGTTACCCATAAAACAGAAACCAAGCTGTTCACTTTGGATAGTATTTTTTTTTTTTTTTTTACTAGACGCTGGTTTACCATTCACTTGTTCTCTTTTTTTCCTGACAGCGAGACCCTCAGAAACTCCAGGCCTACTTCCAGAACACCAACTCCTTGGAGAGTAAAAGGAGGGGCAGCAACACACAGTACACCGTCGCCATGACCACCATGCCTTATGGCACCAGGCCCCACCCCCATCCCAACCCCTACAGCGATGTAATGACAGAACTACCTGACCCACTGTGAGAACTATAGGTCCTCACACACACATATATCCGACTGCATAATTGTAATCATCATACCAAACTATTCAGTCTCAAGTTATTTATTTACAATAGTCTGACTGGTTCAGACTTTAACAATACACACTTCTGTTATAAATAATTGTTATAATCATTGACACTATTGGTCATAATATTAGTATAGGCTGCAAAGCATACTCTGTGTATACATACAATCTGTATAATGGCTAGGCTGAGGAGCTGGTCATAAAATAGAATAGAATGGGTGAGCAAATATGATAGCATGGCTGGCTCATGAGTCCCATGTGATTACTGGATGGATTCCTGTGGTACTATAATAACTATAATGGTGTGGGTATGGTGTGGGTATGCAGTGAATACATAAAGAAGAGTTTGCTTTTGCGATCGAGTGATATCTTTTTTTCCTTTCTACTTCTCGTACATCCTGGGTCTAGGGAGGTCACCAAACATGCCGGTGTCCTGCACGCTGAGTGCTAGCTGTCTGATGCAGTTACCCAGCTCACCCCACTCCAGTTCTCCCTCTCCGCCTCCAGCAACTCTCCCACTCTCTCCTCTCCTGGTCACCACACTAGGCTGCAAGAATTACAACCAACGATCAACTCCACTACGCCTTTATCGAGTTTTTTTCTTAATAGGCTCTAAATTTAGTTAAAAATTTTCCACAATTTCAAATCGTACACTATTAACTTACTGAAGACGGTTGGACAGCTGCTGCAGGCGGGGGTTTGCTGAACATGGGGATATTCAGAGGCACTGACGTACTGTAGCTAGAAGGATTGACTGCACACAAGTCTCTGTAGGAACTATCTGTAAGTACGGACACACATATGTACACACAAGACATAGAAGCGATTAGATCACAGGAACACATGAACTGGAGAAGTAAACTTTCATCAACTACTTAATAAGCTATGGTAGCTGATGAAGTCTTGATATATACACTCAATCCTCTCTTATCAGGCCACCTTGGGACCAAAGGGTGGCCTTATCTCAGAACAGTTCCTAACTAGGAACAATGTTCCTAGCTATGTAATTCCATGCACATGCATGACAATGCAATGGCAGGTTTATATTAAGTGTACTCACTTATTCTGATAGCTACACTATGATAGTAAACTATTTTCTTTATCCTTGCTACTTTATCTCTCCACTTGGTCACCAACACAACATTGTGTACCAGTCTGATCCAATCCAAAGAGAAACCTCAGGGGCTCCCTTGCAGTAATTTTGCTCAGGACCCTCCCCACACATAGACAGCTGATTTTATCATTGAAAAACCATATAGTAACCACTACCAGACAATCTACTACTATTGCCTCTACTGTAGCTGAAGGGCTTAAGGCTTCAGCCAGCTGTTGCCAACTGGATTAACCACAGCTCCTAATTAATTATGGTAATTCCTTGGTATTGCATGGAATGGTAAAGGTCGTCATTGTAGAACCTTTTAGTGGTCTATTGAGAGACTGTGTCCATACTAGGGGAGTCTGGTAGAAAATTGAGTATACAAATTATTCACATGCAACTATTCACCAATTTATCGTGATTATTATTTATTTTTTTAACTATACTAAAAACAAAAAAAGTAAATTAAAACCATTCTAAAATTATGCTCAAAAACAAAGAATATTGCACAAAAGAACTATTGTAGTCACCTGCAAATCACACGACTTCCAGTCTGAAACAGACAATATTCACTCAATCTATTCTCATGTCTGCTAGTTTAGCTCAGAGTTCAATGCCAAACCAATAGCAGCCTCACAACTGCTGGTCAGGTCTACCGAAAGAAGACTACATAGACTTAACTGGCTTTTTCCAGCACTGTTCCCAATGCTTCAAAACAGGTATAGTTACACAGATCACTAAATGAGAAAAGTCCATCTCTATTGCTACTAGGCTAGCACAATTAAAAATAATTGGCAGCAAATTTCACACTTCTTGCCAGGAGACAGTGAAGCCAGAAGTGGGAAATTGTCAATTCTAAGCACCTCATCACTAGTAATGGGGAAGAGAAATGGCAGGATTACATGCACAGAGGATCTAAAAAAGGAGTTGCCCCTCCCCCTTTTTTCCCCCCCCTGCTATATACACACATATTATTTCAATAGCTCCAGCAAGTTCAAGATTTAAGGACAGATAAGCAGATATCAATAGACAGATTCAATACTTGACCCACCAATACATCTTCATGCCATGACATCTGACCTACACAGCTATGCATAATTTTCTTGATTTGCTGGTTGAGTGCACACACACACACTGTTAAATTAGGAAGAGAGAAATAAATAATTACGGTAAACAAGTAAAAAATAAAAAATAAAAATAAAAAGAACAATACCAACCATTTGAGAGTTCTAGTTTAGTATCAAATCCCCTATTGACGCATAGATTACACATACCATCAACTGTAGGAAAACTTTAGAAAACAAATCATTTGTAATTTTGAAGTTAAAACAATTAGTGAATTTGCATAATTAACCGTGCAGTAGCGGCCACAACATCCCATACAACAGATGCATTATACAACCAAGCAACCACTAACAAATCACATTACCCCAATCACTACCTCCACTCTAAAACCACTCTAAAACCACTCTGACAAAACAGGCAGACATTTTCAGACTACCACACTTCAGGTAAGGGTCAAAACCACATGACGACCTGTGCAAAATTAAAAACCTACCCTCTGGGCACAGCTGGCTGTCGGGTTGACCGGAGTGGTATTTCCAACTAAATTAGGTCTGAGACTGCATTTCCAGAGAAGGCAACACCAGGACCCTTGCCAGATGAGCACATCAAACCACAAGTTGAGTGAACCCTGACCCTAGACGGTCTTGTCCAAATGCAAGTCAACGATTTTTAAAATGTACTTCACGCAGCTCTCCGGACCATCAGCTGCCATTCACATGCACACACACATGAACACATGTGCCTGCCAACCCTATTAGTGACGCTACAGCATGACCACTCTTAACTAAGACTACCCACTAAGCACTTATTTCATCCAGCTCTCTCTCCACATACGGCAGTAGAGAATGTAGACATGTGAAATCACATTTCATTCAGAGCATAGTTTCATACCCCAAGTTAAGCTACACTACAACAGTATTTCTATTGTTAACAGTAACTAATATATTAAACCAAACAAAGTGATCCTGAGAAATTTAGTTGTAATTACGGTATTTCATTCTCACCCGTCAACTTCCCCACCTGACACACCCCTCTCCATCACACTCCGCCCACTCACCATCTGTACTGATCTCCTCGTCATCAGACTGTGGGAATGCCATGTCAGTAGCAACTTGATAGCCATTGCCTCTTTCCTCAAAGCCGGCTTCTCTGCTCTGTTCTTCTTCCGTCTCAAACCCATCCAGGTTGAACATAGATTCGTCATCTTCTTCTAATTGTTCACCAGCAACCTGTGGCAACACAACAGGCTAGAGCTAAACAACGAATCTGGTACTACTCTAATACTGCCTTAACACCGATGTCAGACTTCCTTGTATATAAGCATTCATGTGGGACAGGTATTGGGGGCGGAGCTTTGAGAAGAGCAGGAAATAGCACTCGATCAATGTAAATATCAGACACACGCATGCATCACACAAACGTACACACACATGCGCACACAAACACTGCTAGTTTATTACCTGTACAATGTTTAAGGGAATTTCATCCTGCAGAGTTATGGTGAGTGTTTTTTTTCCAGTCTGTTGTTGCTCCGACTGGCGATTGTTAGAACCACTCCTCCGTGGCTGTGCCGATGCAGTGTCTCTTGACCCCGCAGTCAAAGTAGGTGTGGTCACACCACCTGGAGTCAAACTATCTTGGCTTTTGCTAGAGCTGCGAGTTGTTGATGACCCCTTGACCTCTGAGTCGCTGGTATCTTGGGCTTTAGTGATGGCACTGAAATCCAAACAGTTACGAACATTCTCACTCGTTTACACCTCCCGACCGATAAATACCACCCATCACATAATTGATAACCCCTGACTCACGCGAAAAGAGCTCTCCGTTGCTGGTGGGCCTTCTCCTGCAGAGTCTGAAAGTCATGTCTCTGTTGTTTCTCATATAGCCTGCACACGCACACACACATACAAACATACACATACCCAATATACACACATGCACTAACACACTAATATGTTGAAACTGACTCAATATATTGTTAGAGTGAGGATCTGTTCAAATTTGAAATTTAATTTTCACCTTCATCTTTCATTCTCACCTGATCCTGTGCTCCATGGCTTCCTCTTCCTGTGTCAAGTAGCTCTTCATCTGCTGGTGAAGCTGGTTCATCCCAGGATCCTCACGACCAAACGACATGCTCGAGACTGAATTGTTGAATACAACACACACACACACACACACCAAGGTAACCTTTCTTTCAATCCACAAGCTGATCTGCCTTAACCTATCACTCACGCCATCCCTTATGAGGTTAGCTAACTTCAAAAGCAAAACTTATAGTGACAGCATGCATGCAATGCAAATGACATAACCCAGCTCACCCAATGTGTATGCCAAAATACACATGGTGCAATCTAAAAACTCTATTTATAGGAAAGCTGAGAGAGAACCACAGCTCAGATGCACAACATGAATATATTAGCTAGTTAACTTGGGATAAGAACTCTGTCTCCACTAACAGGGGTGGGGACTAGTACCCATGCTCACTGGAAATGCATTAGCTGATCATTCCACTGAATCACACAGGCACCCCGTGCCACTAACAAGCCCAGCTGGAGAGATTGGTCACACGTGCCCACCAACAAAATCCAAAGTGACATGATGCAAGACAGTAACTAACACAACCCAACTCTGAGCATCTCCTACCACGTGACATTGTGCATACAGAGACGTGCATGTACTGCTAATAAGGTATTTCCTTTACCCAAACTAAGATCACAATAGGTCACATGTGACTATATCATAACATTAGTGGAATGGGAACCTAATTCATACCAACGACACTATTCCAGTTCCAGTAGTGTAACATCACTAGCAAGTTCTACACCATTAGCAGTTAGTTATGCATGCACCCTTATAATCTAGACCACCAAGTGTCTGCTCTGTACTTGCCTCTCTTCCTGCTGTAAGAGTCCGGCTCTTCTTGGTTGTGTAGCAAGATGTGGAAGATCCCACTGAAGTTAGGGTGCTCAGTCACTCTCTTAATAGCTTCTCTTGAACTCTATACAGGAAACAATTACCAACTCAGAAATAAAATGTGGAAGTAGAAATAGGAAGTTGGTGGCTTGACTAAAAGGACTCCATATGACAATGCATGCCATATAGTGTGATGTTAAACTAGTGCCACTATTGAATAAAAAGCATATTATGTCAGCACCAATAATAATAATAATAATAATAATAAATGATGATGATGATGATGATGATGATGATGATGAAATGGCAACATAATTTTAACTGTACATTAAATTGGGTGCAAGCTTATTCATGGCGTGTTTAGTGTGTGAGAGAGTGTATGTGTGTTATGTCTTGTGTGTACAAGCAGTCTGAATAAAACTGGACAGTGTTTGGCCAATAGAAATACTCCCACAACTGAATAGTGAATACCTGTTAAAAAATACTACGGTGTACTAAATTGAGGGTGTGGCCTATATTTCCGCCAGTCACATGAGCAATTATTAGATTTCTAATGTTTTTGTTAGTTTATGAGACTAGACAAGACTAGGTGTCAGCTGGACCACCACGACCCCAAGTCTGTACCCTACACTACTACCTCCAGAAATCATCACATGATTCAGACACACAAACTATGGCCAAACATGCACACACTCAGACTGAAAAAACCAAGGATTGCATCAGACTACACATTTACTACAATCCCATTATGCTAACAATATAAAAACACTAAAGCATACAAAAAAATATATAAGTCATTTTTCCCTGATATCCATTCTAACCCACTTTTTTGTTTTTGTTTTTTTCCCTCCCTGGCAGTAACTCACCAGCAGACTCTGAGAGACCAAGGTCCTGTCCATTTTGATAGAGTGTGTAATGTAAACCAGAACACTGCAGTTGGCACACGTTGCGAGAACCCAGTCCTCTAGTACCGTCTTCACCACCAGAGACCTCAATTGCTACACACACACACACACACACGACACTCATTATGGGTCTACTGTTCACTGACATGACTGGCATGTGCTAACATCTAATTTCCACACAAGTAATAAGTAGTGCCTGAAAGAACTGGCACATCACACATATATAATGACCCAGTAGACTGATCACCCGATTCTTCAGTATTCCATATACACAAAACAAAATACTTCAATTACCATCAACACAGCAACAAATTAGCTAGGCTATAATAGGAGACTACACACCCAACACGATTTATTTACTTTCCATCCATAGGCACTCTACAAAGGGGAACTACGCCACCAACCAAGGAACCCTTAGTACTCTGCACACAGTCTAGTCTACAATTTAGGTATTTATGTCTTGAGAATATTTATGGCTTGAGAAGGAAGGTAAGAGAATCGTGTTTAAAGAAAGCAATAAAGGCTAACATCTTTGCTGTTCACAATAGGAAAAAAAAATGGCTTCCCAGTAGGTATTGCTGCTATCTTATTCAGTTCCCATTAGGCACCGCTGTTATCTCGTTTAGTTGAGACACTTACCACTATGATACCAGCAACGTCTAATTGAACTTCGTACAGAGACTTGTCCACTAGAAGCGGATGGGAACTACAACTTCGGGAGGTGAATAAATTCGAAGCCGGCCTAGTCTGACTTTTATAATCTGCCGTGACGTTCACGGTGACGTTTAGACAGTTACAACAAAACTGAGCCATACCCAACTAAAAGTTGCGGGCACTTGAGTTGTACACTTATAACTCGGGCAGGAGACAGGGTTTAGTATTAAATAAGGTACGAATCGTTGGGTGATGCAAGAGAGCCCGCCAGGATGTAGAATAGAGGTGTGTGTGCGCGCTAAATTGTTCGCTTGGTGGAGAAATGAAAGGAGGGCCAGGGGGGCGAAAAACGGAGAAAGACATTATCTATGTAATCTATGTAATAATGATTATACTTAATGAAGTACTATTACAATACATAAAGTACATACTTGGATAAACTAATTCATACCACCGTTGTCATGGCATGCATTGCGCGCACATGTATATCTATACACGTCGTATTAAATTACTGCGAAAAAGAAATTGCGTGCAATTCTTTAAAGCGCGCACCGACTAGTATCTACCAGAGAAGCGTGAATATAAAACTGACTTATTATTTTCAAATTATCTTGCAGCCTAGTGTGGTGTAAGAACTGGTGATGTCTGATGGTGTGGAGGGTCTATACAAAAACTTTGGAATCCTCGCTGATGCTGAGGCAACTGATATAGCAAAGGTGGGTAAGGTGTGGGAGTGACATGGAGGATATACAGTAGAGATAGAGAGTAGTGGGTAACTAGTATAGAATGTTGTAATGTCATGTGTGGAGCTCTTCTCCTGCTGGTAACCTACTCTGTCAAAGATTTGCAAACCAAATCTCATAAGTTAGCTGCTTTGGGGGATGATTCTCTTGGTGCTAGTTTTGACAAACCCTTTACCCAAATTCTAGGGTCTGGAACTTCTTTGTTTCGTTCCCCTGAAACTTTGCTTATCTTCTTAGTTATGTGGACAAATCCACAGAAAGCATTAATAGCAAAGGAGGGGGAGCTTCTATACTTTAATTAATTTAAAAACTAGTGATGTGCTTGAGCACAAATGGCGAGCGAGCCTGTACACGAACAAAACATTTCAAAATAATTTATCAATCCTTTTTAAAAGTATAAGTACGCAGCCATTGTGACCACACTTTAGCTAGCAAAATAACACAGAACTTCTTTCTTACCTCAATGTCCCAAGTACTGGTATTGTCTGTAGTCTCTAATATCGCATTCGGACTATCTGAGTTACCAGTAGCTTCTGACAACAAGCACTCACAGCTACTATAAACGGCCGAGTTTTTGAAATTATGTCTGGTAAAGGGTCTCAATACCATAGTAACCTTTCGCCGTAACATATTGCGACTTGAAAAAAGCAAGAAGTTTTAAAGAAGTACTGCACAGTGTTGAGTCTAACAGTAAGTTTTTAAGACATAAGTGTGTCTTGTGGCATTTAAGAACAGCTGAGTACAAAGGGGTAAACAATTAAATTCACGGGATCGCTAAACCGAAAGATTCTGTTTAGTGGAGGTATGGGAAGGGGTAGACGACATAGCAAACACAAAAATGTGAGGGTCAGAGTACAAAATGACATACGTACATCCACACATATATATATACTAGTGATGTGCTTGAGCACAAATGGCGAGCGAGCCTGATAGTTAGGTAACATAAAACTACAGTATTGTTACTATGTTTTAGCTTAGTTCATGCAAACACTATAATAGCAGTTATGACCTTTTATTTCAGCAAACAAATACAAAATCACTCTCTTACCTGATTAATGGTAACTTTTGTAGTATCAAACATCTGCCATTCTGATAATTTCAATTACCAGTAACTCTTGAACAAGCGCTCAGCTAGGATAAAAAAAATAAACCAGTGTTATTATTTGTAATTTTAGCCAACAAATATGGAAATAACTTACCTCAATTTCCTGAGTATTGATAACTTCTATAGTATCAAATTGAAGTTACTTTGACTATCTGAATTACCGTGAATTCTTGACAACAAGTTCTCAGCTACAAAAACAAAAGACAATCAATTTTAGCACACAAATACAAAATTACTTTCTTACCTCATTTTCTTGAGCAGTGGTAACTTTTTTAGTACCAAATTTGAGCCATTCTGACTATTTGAATATACCAGTCACTGTTGACAACAAGCTCTTAGCTACATAAAAGAAAGGCCAGAGTTATTTTTGCATATTTAGCTAACAAATATGGAATTACGTACTTACCTCAGCTTCCCTAGAGTAGTAGTAGCTTCCTTAGCATTAATACTACGGCTGACTACCAATGGCTCTTGACAGCCAACAATTGGCACTCCGTATCCCCCTAAAACGGCGAAGTTTTGAAACTAAGTATGGAAAAGGGTCTTCAATGCCATAGTAACCGGTTGAATCAACTTTTTGTTTCTTGAAAAGCAAGTGTTTTCGCCGGACTTTTCTCACACTTTGGAGCTTAGGTATAAAGTAAGGCTTGCTTAATGCTGTAGTTTCAGAATAAACTGGGGTCAAGCCTAAAAAGCCGTGTTTTTTGGAGAAAAAGTTCCCCGTGCGCGCGTTTAAGGGGCATACGTACCATCCATACACACATATATACATATAACATATACCCGATTTTGCATTATCCACCCCTAATACTGTCTCGCTCGCTTCGCTCGCTCGCCAATAAACAAACAAATATCCCTGATTTCATTGTGTTACCCGTGAGAGTGTCTCGCTCTTAAAAAAAAGCTCAGACACCATCTGTTTACATACTGCTATACAAGTTTAAAGATTCCTGTGGACCAATGCATCCGGTCAAAATTCAGACCCTTTTTCAAGTGTATAGGCTGGGGTAAAGGATTGCGTGCTTGACCAAAAAAAGTGTGAAATACTTTTGACATCTTCTTTATGAAAAAAAAAAAGGAAAAAGCTGTCTGTGTGGTAAAGGGAAACACAATGCAAAACCATATATACGTGTGTGTGTGTGAAGTTTATAATCATGCCTAGCTTCTAAGCCAATTGAAAATATAATTTGACTGACTCTCAAAAAGTTCTTCGAATTGGGATAGTTGAGCAAGTTGTACCTGTTTCTAGCACTCGGACTGCTATGAGAGTATCATCCAGGCAGCCAAGGGCTCCATAAATGAGAAGAAGCTTGCTCCTGGCTTCATCACCAAGTTCTTCCGCCATTTCCCAGCTCTTCATGATGCAGCTATTGACGCCATATTGGACCTGATAGAAGATGAAGACTCACAAGTAAGAGACATGATTCAGTGATGCTTGGAAAGGTGTCAGTTAGTATGTGTGATAGAGCCAATGAGGTGTAATTGGACATTCCGATGTTCATAGTCATAAATATAATTTAGGACAATTAAAAATATTGGCTGTTAAAAAGAGAAAAATTTCCTATTATTATAATTATTTCAGCCGAGAATGACTGAATCATATAATATAATTATAAATATATATATATTATACACAATATTTGGTTGGTTATGTGAAGCCAGTGTAGTATATGCCATTTACATTAAGGTATATTAAGTGTGTTCTTTTCCCAAGCATTTAGGCTTTGTGTATTACCAATGGTTACATTTACATGCACTAGTCTACTGACTACAGCTATCACACAATGGTTACTAGTGCACTTTCAAACCAAACTATACATGTAAATGTGATTACCCTTTACCCTAAGCTAGCATGTCCATGTAACTTGAAACAGTAGCAATATATTTGTAGTTTTTGGTTATATGTCTGGGTAATTGCTGTGTGCGTTTCAAACCCTTTGAGCTCTCAGGCACATCTAAATTATAGCAATTAGTATATTTGTGCACGGTCATGCTTGTATTAACTTGTAGACCTGCAGTGAACAGTAATGCTGCTTTTTGTATAAGCACATTTAATTATTGAAGACAAACTTCTGACTTCAAGTTGAAACATTTCCTTTTACCAGATAAGACGGCTGGCTATCAAGAGTTTGACAGACATCTGTAAAGGAGAGAAAGAAGACCACCTGTATGTGAAAGTTAGTGATGTCTTGACCCAGCTTCTTCCCATAGGTAAGTGAGGTGTTCACGGGAATGCATGTGTGTACCAAACCAGTGAATAAGGATATGGCTTACTCAGTGAAGTCAGAGAGTTATCTGAATTAACGAGAAGGAAAAGACAATGGTTGGACTTTGTTGGTAAACTTAATAATAGTGTGGTAGGGATTCGATAGTCGTGTGAGACTGTGGGAGAAAAATGGGTTGGTAAGGTGTTGTGTTTTAGCACACTCTACTGTGTCCTCCTAACTTGTAATATCAACACAAAAAAAATCCCCCCAAAAATATATACTAATATGATACAATAGTTTCACCTATCATATTATGGTAGCAGCTAGTTTGAATCATATGAGGTTGAGTACCATATTGGGGTTTTTTTTATAATAAAAAATTTTAAAAAAATTTTAAAAAGAATTTATAAAAAAAAAAAAAACTTATTTGAAAGTAGTCTTGTAGCCTGTGGACTTATACAATTTCCAATATTTGCAGTTTGTCAATGACAGAAAATTTCGCGTAATGTACATCTATGTTTGGTTGTATCCTTGTGTGTGTGTGTGTGTGTGTGTGTGGTGTGTAGAGGATGACAGAGATCTGAGTCTGGTGAAGATGAGTCTAGGTACAGTGTTACAGATGAACACAAACCTGGCACTGGTGGGGATATTTGACCAGATCCTGTCAGAGGATGAAACCATCAGAGAGAAAGGCATCCAGTACGTGGCTGGACCTCTCATGGATATGAGAGACAAACTCTTCTTCAGACAGCCCGAGAAGGAGAAAGCTTTGCTAGATCTTGTCAAGAAGGTAAAAATTAGTATTGCTTAATTTGAACTTCCCCACTTCTTCCTGATTGGTGAGCTACATTTTAAGAATTTTTTTGTGTATTGGGTACAAGTAAGTTGTCTTGTGGCTTCTTGATTTGGTGTACCCTGTCGTTGGTTGCCATCAGTGGTCTTGAGAATTACTGTTAGCCAGATCTCCTATTTGTCAAATTATATAACTTTTTTCAATTGGTTTAAAGAATGTAACATGACAGCACTAGAACAGCACTAGAAAGAAAAATATCGAGGGGAAAAGACAAGTTGAGTTGAGGGTGTAAGCATGTAATGAAGTGCACTGAGTATATGGTAAGGTATCATTGCTAGAAATTGCTTGAAATTGCTTGCATGCTAACTGAAGTGCACTGAGTATATGGTAAGGTATCATTGCTAGAAATTGCTTGCATGCTAAATGAAGTGCACTGAGTATATGGTAAGGTATCAAAGGTATCATTGCTAGAAATTGCTTGCATGCTAAATGAAGTGCACTGAGTATATGGTAAGGTATCATCGCTAGAATTTGCTTGCATGAGCTAACAAGTACATGTACACTTTCATACTAATTTCACTCAGGTGCTAGCAGATGTGACGGGGCAGGAGTTTGAGCTGCTGATGGGCGTGCTCAGCAAGCTGTCCTTCATCTCCACACCAGAAGGCTCCAAAGAGATAGCCCAACTCATCAGTCAGCAAGCTGACCTAACTGCTGCTTTCAAAGTGAGCTTGCCCTTCTTGTCATGGCACAGTGTGTGTGTGTGTGTGTGTGTGTGTGTGTGTGTGTGTGTGTGTGGCATAGCTCATCTGCCACAGATTTTACCTCCTTGCTCTCTTTGGTCTGTCCAACGTTCTACACTGTCCGTTCTATTATTCGGTGTGTGTGTGTGTGTGTGTGTAGGCTGACAATGTTGAGTGCTTGGATAAATTCATGTCTTGCTGCAGACAAGCCTTGAAGTTTAACAAGGTGGGTTAGGTCGGTGTGGGTGGAGCTCAGAATTTTTGAGTCATTTAAAGTAAAGAGGACCCTGAACATTTTCCTAAAAGCAGTAACCTCTTTCTCTGTCCTCTCACTCTGTGAAGAATTGTATTGTCACATGTACGGACGGACGTATGTGTGTGAAGGCATGCATTGTGTGTATGTATGTGTGTAGTTTGGATGCCCAGTGGCAGATTTCTTGAAGTACCTGTGTACAAACATCTTGCCTGTGATGGACACGATTCAGGAAGACCAGACAAGGTGAGAGAGGGAAGTGAATTGTGAATGTGTAGGAAAGATGGTGGTGTGAACCAGAAGGTTTACAGTTAGTGGTGTGACTAATTAGAAAGCTTGTCTAATATTAATTATGTATGAAAGTTGTGACCCCTGGAGATAGCACAAGCTCAATCTCGACCCCTCTTAGATTAATTACTAAATGAACCCCTGGCTAGTGTAATGTCTATGTGTATATGTCCCTGCTTTAGCTCGCAGAATGAAGTGCTGATGAATCTTAGAAGTTGCTGTCATGATTGCCATTGCTTTAGCCACAAAAGCATTCTCAATAGAGTAGTTTTAGGCTCGCTCGCCATTTGTGCTCAAGCACACCACTAGTAGATACTTAACTTTTATTGTATAGTGAGCTTAAATTAATATTTACTTAATTTATTTATTTTATTTATTTATTTATTTATTTATTTTTTTATTATTTTTTTTTTTGCATACTTGTCGAGGAGCTAATAAATGATTACCAAGTGTATGTTGCTCACTATTAATGGCAGTATAAAAAAGACTCACTCACTATTTGTGTGCTGAACTATCCTTGCCTGTGTCTTATTGTTGCTATTGTGTGTGTGTAGGCAGGAAGTTGTGCAGTTGCTAGCGGAGACGTGTCTCTGTAGACTAGACTTGGACTCTGTGGACACCTGCATTCATCCAGTCTATGAGCAGCTCATTGTGAGTCACACACACACACACATGCAGCTCATTGTGAGTCACTTGTAACTTGTAATTCTGCTGCCGTCCTACGGCCACGTGGTCCCTATAGGGGACTTTAAGCATCATGCTAGTTCCTCAGCGTCACTGTCCATCACTGCGACATCTGTGGACTGCTAATCCTCCAACAATGTGCGCACATTCCAAGGTGCCAACACCCAGACTGGGGAACTTTGCATTCTGCTTGTGCTATGTGCAGTCATACATGGTGTTACTCCCTGAGAGGATTGCACGTCCCCCGGTGTACGAATCTGACGTGCATTGAGTGACATCATCGGGCGACGTCCTGTACTCATTTCACACACTATGCACAGACTCGCAGTCGGCTTTAGCCAGTGGTCCACACGGGGGCAAGTGGATCACTGCCCAGGTGTCACCGCGTGGAGGTGCCGACAAACGTGTTAGTTAGCAATTTAAACACGACCCACGCACACACATCGTAAACTCAGAAAACTTCAGATTGTCAAAGCCTCTACTAACAGTGGTCATGTAGTCTAACAGAGTGAGGCCCTTTACCAACTTCTAACCATTGCATTTGGGGGTGGGGGTGAAGGGTTCATTATAATTAATGTTCCCAAACCCTTTCCTTCTCCCATGGAGCAATTCTGAGTTGGTAAAGGGTCTTCTTTCACAAAACTAATGGCCAAGTTTTGTTAGCTTGCCCTCCCTCCCACAGCCAACCCACTAGGAGGCTTAGTGTATGATATCTTATATCTTCTTGGAATGAATGTCTGGCTTGCCAATCACTGACTTTATCTTACTACATCTGCAGATATATCTGCCAATGGCACCTCAAGACGGGGAGGAGGAGCCCAAGCTCCAGTTCTCCATTGTGGAGTGCCTCCTGTTTGCTTTGCTCAAGATGTGTGCATATGTGAAGACATTCCTGACATCAGAGGAGGAACCGAGTAAACTGAAGGACCTCAGGACCAGGTAATACAACCTTCACTCACTCACTCACTTCTGTGTTGGTGAAGTACACAGCCTGGCTTGTCACTTTTTTTTTTTTTTTTTTTCTTTTTTTTTTTGTTTTGTTTTGTTTTTGTTTATTTCGTGTGTAGACTCCAGTATTTTGCTCGCGGCTCCCAGAGCTACCACGGTCAGCTCGTGGCTGCTCTCAAGGACATTGATATGTTGGAGAAGAAGAAGGAACAGGTGAGTTAGTCCACCATGCCTCCCATTCTGCCTATCACAATAGCTCCACTGTTGCTTGGCAGAACAAACTGAGGTCAACTGCTCTGAAGATGACGGCCAACATCAATGCAATGATCAAGGAATTCTTCCACAACCCTCCCTCCTGCAAGGCTGGAGTCACCTTGTCTTGGATGGCTCCTGTGAGTTTCTGTTTGATATTTACACTACATATCAATAGCTACTAATAATAAGATCAAATCTTAACTGACACAATAACATAATCTATTAAAGTTATTTACAAGAGAAGTAATGTAAATCACTCCAATAGCAATGTGAACAAGCAGTGATATCTAAACATATGCTACTGAAGGCACACCATATATAAATAACTCTGACGTTACTTCAACTAAACATCTTGATATTCACGATAGTAATACTGCTATAGCTATAACAAGATGTTTTTAGTAGCTATACCTAATAGTGTTTATAGTATTATTTTTAAAGATGTGTGACATCTTGTTTCAGAGTACCTGTTTTCTTTCAGAAACCAACACAAAGTGTAGCTCAAGTTCAACGCAAGCGCCCCACATCTGAAGGAGACAGTCAGCCCAAGAGAAAGCCATCACCCATACACTTTGACAAGTCAAGCAGCTCCAGCTTCAAGAAAGAAGCGGCATCCCTGTACACGCCTCCCAAGGATCGCTTCAGCAAGAAAGTGGGAGGAACCTTCAATGATTTTGGAGGACAAAGAGGGAGGGGTGGACGCGGAAGGGGAAAACAACAAAGAGGAGGCGAGTCTTGGAGGAAGTAGATCTTCATGGTGCATTTTGTCATGCCATTATGTTGTTGCTGTTTGGTGGCATCTTCAAGGACTGGTTACATGAACAGTCACACATTCTTAAAGTAATACACATTGCTGGATCCTCACCACACACCCTCCTTCATTGTCTGTTTTATTTAATGCCACTCATTTCAATATAATAGTGTATGCAACCTTTATTGTAATAAAATTCATAGGTAAGGGGTGTATTTTATTTGGCAGGAGATATGTATTCAATTCTAACTTTCCTAGCACAGGTTGTTGCTTGGGGACCTGGATGGTGTGAATAAGGAAAAACTTGGGAACCGACCTTTAATGGATGACCATGCCTATAATATAATTATGTATAATCTAAATTAATACCAAACTTGTTCTTTTTTTTTTTCTTTTTTTTTTGCACTGTTCGCCAGTTAATGGGTAATTTGCATGTGATCGACTAAGCTAGCCTTGTCATTGCTAAACTGCACTATGTGGTCCATGTCAGTCTCGGCAGCTCCTGGGTTGACCACACTAGTCACTACACTCTTGTGCTGCCTCTGCTTCTTACGACGCTGCTTTAGCCTACATACATACATGCACATAAATTAACAAATTATGAGGTGGGTGACAGCCTCAAACTCTGGGATCTATTACACTACATGGGTTGTGCTAATATGACCAGAAAATGCTGTCTAAAAAAAAGAGACAATTGTCTCGACTCTTTCCAAATAAATAAAACAAATCAGCTACTGTATGTATATGCACTCCACTAAACTTGAGCAACTCACTCTTAATTCTCAATTGTTGAATTATGATAATTGATATCATTATTTTTTATTCTAAAAGGTGAAATTCCAAATATTTGTTAACGAGCTAGTTTTATATTAAGCGTAGTGTGCTTGAGTGTGTGTGAGGGGGGCGGGAGCAATTAAAGTAATTACCATAAGTTCATTAGATTGATCCTCAGCTGTATGCCATTACGAGTATATTAATTAACTAATATAATATTACAAGAAGATAGTTTAGGTTGAGATTTGACAAATTAAAGATAATGTACAGTATTGGGCTCTGCCAGGTTATGCTATCTTCTTTTTTTTCTGAAATGAATTAGCATAGTGGAATAATTCTAGAATAATAAGGGCATTTAGGAGAACAAGTTACTAGTGGAATGTGATGTTTTTAACAGTTTTACTGAAACACAAACGTTTACGCTGGAAGATTATACATTGAAATCTTCCATAATAATTTAATACAATAGTAGTGACTCCATCACTCATTTTATGATACCTCTTTCACTTGTTTATAATTAGAATAATTAGAGATTTTTATTATTATGATTTTTTTTAAAGAATAAAGTAATGGGATAATTCTAAAATATTTCAGCATAATCTGGAAGGCCCTATACGGTATGGTATATAGATGGCTAATGTAAGCAAAATGTTGGGTTTACCTCAAACTGACAAGTAGGGAAATGAGCAGGAAACTGAGTAGGAAGGAGAGCCCGAGTATTAGCAACAACAGGTAGAAGACATTAGAGGTTTGCTCTGTGGACTGTGTGGAGTCAATGCCAGCCAACTTGATAGCCTCCTCACCTAGATCACTGATTCTATCCTTGATGTACTGAAGACCCTGAGAGAATAATAAAATAATACAGTACCAAATATAATGTCACATATTTTACCATAGACTTGAATGGGTTTGATTAAATAATGCTTTTATTTGGGTTAGTAGCAGTATTTATTATCATGATTATGATTTTATTATTATTATTATTATCATCATCATCATCATCATCATCATCATCATCATCATCATCATCATCATCATCATCATCCATCATCATCATCATCCATCATCATCATCATCATCATCATCATCATCATCATCATCATCATCATCATCCATCATCATCATCATCATCATCATCATCATCATCATCATCATCATCATCATCATCATCATTACTATTAAGCTAGTTCATGTTTACTTTCCATAACACATTTTTGTTAACGAGTGTATGCATACCAGGCCCACCCAAAATGAATACCAGTATCGATACCTCTCATGAGAATGCCTTAAGTATATTCATGTTGCACTAGTTTTTGTGTTTACTCAATATGAGCCCTGGCAAACAAGGCTCATTCCAACATCTCTCTCTCGTACCCTCTCATACATATTTTATTATTCCCCAGTATTAACAACTAATATAATATTTATTATAATCTCAATTTCTATTGCTTTATGTCAATTTAAATATAAAGCTATCAGAAAACACATCGAATGAAAAGCTCCAATGGAAACACCAGTAAAAATGATGCAGCAAATGAAATATGCAAACCTTTGACTGCTCCGTAGTCGCAATAACCTCCTGCACTTCAAGTTCCGCTTCAGTTTTCACTTCAGCAATGCGATCATCAGGTGATTCCTCCTCCTCCTTGCTTGGAGTAGCAATCTCTGGCAGAGATGTGGTCTCTACATCCATGCCTGCCACACAACAGTTGAAGGAAGCTGACAAATACCTGACCATTGGTGGGAGACTCAATGGAGGACACACATGTGAAGCCTACAATGAGGGAAACAATAATGACTAAGGAGGTGATTGTGGGACCTATCCTGGATAATTTTTTTTTTTAGAGTTAGTTGTTCATGTACTTCTTTCCAAGTTCATATTATTATTTTTTGTGATTGTTGGCTTTCAAGAAATTGAAATTTGCCGATGCAAGACCAAGCAATCCCTCTCTGCCCCTTTACATTTGTCGTTGCTGATTTACCTCATACATTTAGTTCTGATACAGAATTCACAAAGCCAATGCAGCAAGTATGTCTGATATCTCACCTTGGAATGGATCAATTTTGTAGATTGTCCTTGCAGAGGGTTGAGTTGGCACTGTGTCCTGCCCACTCGTGACCACTCCTCTTGAGATCTGCACTGAAGAATGTTGGTAGCCACAGTGATCACTTTGCAACCTACAGAATAATATAGATTTTTTTTTGGTACAGGGAAGTTAACGTAAAATCGGTTTCTTTCATGACTAACCACAGACTATCAAGTGATATTACATCCCAAATTTATAGCTTGCTATCGCTCTTTACAGCAGCCTTTTAATTAGTGATCATAAACTTGTCATGGAAAACATAATTCACCTACCATCAACTATTTGTGGTGCATTTTTGTCTGGAACACATCGAGGCATGGGGATCTTCAACAAAGCAGGGGCCATCTGAACTTCACACTTTGTTCCTTGGGGACAGACAAATGCCTTGCAGATATCCAAATCCATTTGTCCTTCCATTTGCACTGAAATGGAATCTCCTTGAACGTCCACCACAACAGAAAACACATCATCTCCTTGACTTAGGCATGGCGCTATCCATGCCAGAGCACACAGCACCCCCCAACAAGCCTACGATTGAAGCACAGTAAACAAGGGTGATTAGAAAAGCCACTTCCAAAACTCACATATATTCCCATCGGAGAAAGCCAGCCCACGAGTAACTTCTCTCTCTCTAGCAGCCTCCTTCCCACTAACGAAGGAAAACAAGACACTTCGAATTTGTTTAGATTTTCAAAGCGTTTCGGTACCAGCGGTCGCTATGGATAGACGCCAGCAGCCCGGCCCCCTTTGACGCATGCGCTTCAGCGCAGAGTTGCTGCCTCAAGCCAAGGATTCTGGTAAAGGGTTATGCGTTTTGAAGTGAATTTAGTGAACTGGTTCTCTTGCTTCGAGACTGATTTCTAGCAAAATTTGACTCAAATAATATACGAAACACCCTGTCGTAGTTTTAGCACCTGACTAATCCCATGAGCTAATGACATTCAGAAGTACCAATAATGGAATATGAAATGGTTCTATGTGCATGCCACTGGCAAGGTGAATATAACGACTATGTGCAACTCAGAAGATGCCATGTGTAGACCTATACCACATGCATGGGTCTAGCAAGGTGGATAAAATTTCAAATTGCAGAACCTGTAATACTTCACATTTACACAAGGTACAAAAAATACAGTGTGTAGATCTTTACAAATGTCATGCACAATGTACTAATTGCCATGTAGGCATCAGTCAAAGTCGTGTGAAATATGTGCTTAATAATTTTATACTGAGAATACACATTCATCTAAAACGAATGTACAAAATTACCATATGTAGCATATACTATACGGTCAAAGCTTGTTCATCTGGTCACTGAAGTTGCTTTTGTTTATCAGGCAAAATCTTGTTCAACTTAACTGCTTCGAAACTTTGCTGCTGTAAGTAAAAAGTAGTGAGTAATTATTTAAATTGTTATATGAAAGAGTAGTTATATAGAATTCATGCACAGTTTATGAAGTATAATAGATGGACAATAATGGAATTATAGTAACCTTTGGCACACCACACTTCCCTAATATTTAATATAGCTGGTCCTATTTGACATTTAGTAGACTATTTCTAGTTGCTCTTACATGTAAATAATTAATTGACTGGTTTACTGGGTACTATACTACTTGAGAGTAATCAAACTAGCAACAGTAAAAATAGTGGTGGTAGTAGTAGTAATAGTAGTAGTATTAGTAGTAGTAATAATAATAATAATATTATTAATAACAACTATAATAATAACAAAAAAACAATAATAATATAATAACAAATTTCTCATTCAAACCACCAATATTATGTTAATAAAACTTATCCTAACGATAAACTTCAATTTCAGTTGATCCCTGAAAAGGACTTCGGCAAGAAGTCAAAACGTCAGGTTAAGCTTTAATTAACATAATATTGGCTGTTAGAACGAGAAAATTTGCTACTATCATAATTATTTCAGCCAAGAATGACTGAATCACTAATAATACGAACACTAATAACAACAATAATAAATAATTATTATTATTGTTACCATTCATAAATGGTAGTAGTAGTAGTAGTAGTAGGAGTAGTAGTAGTAGTAGTAGTAGTAGTAGTAGTAGTCGTAGTAGTAGTAGTAGTAGGAGTAGTAGTAGTAGTAGCAATGACAAAAAGAAGAAGAAAAATAAATAACAATAATGACAACAACAAACAACACATGCATCCTAATTTACACATCTGCTACAAGGAAGATAAAGGGGGTGGAAGTCCTGAAAGTGCTGTTCCGTCATGTGGGTGCATTCCATGGCTGTAATTGGACACACTTCACTGGAGCTGGCCTGCTGTGTGATCTCTGAAGTCGAGAGATGAACTACCTACCGACTGCAAGCCTGACTCCCTCCAGTGCCCTGGCTGCAGGGACACAACAAGACTGACAGACTGACACACGACAGAGTCGACAGTGACCTCAGTACACACAGTCAAGGAAAGCAAACCAAAGTGAGACCTGCTGCTAATTGGTGCAAATTCAAACTGAGTGCAGGACAGACTGTTTCCAGCCAGTGACAGGTGGAAACTATTTCTGCAGGTGATTTTTATTCAAAAATTCAAGAAGTATTATTATTGAATTAAATTTATACGAAAATATGTGAGTGATTATAATTATGTAATAATATTTGACGATTAAAGGTATTCAGTAATATTATTTCCTATAAAGTATAGATTTGTTTGTAAAGTCATATTAATATTGAAATCACGATGATGATGATGATGATGATGATGATGATGATGATGATGACGATCATCATCATTATCATAAAAAATAATAATAATTGACTAAGGCACAGTTGAGTAGATAAAACGTCTTCAAAAAAATTGGCTAGTAAGCGCATAAGAATAACAAACAACAACAACAGCAGAAGCAACAATAACAAGAAAAATAACAATAACAACACCAACAATAGTAATAATAATAGTAATAATAATAACAATAATAATAATAATGGTAAAAACAACAACCATTTCTTTTTACTACTACTACTATTATGTTCCAAAAATGATAAACATGTAATGATTCCGATCATTTTATGCACTGACAAAAGCAATGGAGAAATCACTGATATACATTAGATTGTATTCGCTACAAAATTACACCAGTCATAATTATAAATCATGGAATAGGTGCTATAATATGACAAATTTGGTTTGTTTATTTACACAAACAGCTTCGCGAAAGAAACAAGTAGTGGTTTTGAGGGTAGCTGGGTCAGCTCAAAGTGTAGCCACTACAAGTATGTTTACTTCCTGTGAGAAGTTATTCACTAAGTACAACAGACCACTCAGAATGAATACCCACAGCCTACCTCTCATGAGGATGAGGCTTAAGTGTATTCATGAGATGGCTTCTTTTGTTTACTGCGAGTTTTCTCTGGACTCTCTAGGAGAAGAGTCGATAGCCAATTTAATTTTTATTGTCTTATCAATGCCTTAGCACCCATGAAGTAATTGAATGAGTATATTGCAGCACATAGGCACTTGAGCGTCTTTGACAATTTCGGGAGAGCTAAAAGCAAACGTTGGGTCCTATGTTGTTAAACCTTTCTAGCTGCCTAGAACAACACTACAAGTCATGTTATTTCTGATGCTTTATAGAAATATGCTGTTGTTGTTTTTTAGCGGCTGTCTGTCTGCAGCCTCCTATTACAAAGTTATTGTATCAACATGTAAAATTTGGGTGGCTCAGCCCTTCTTACAAAATGCTTGGGAAAGGGGTGTGCTCTGGACCCTCCAGCCTCCTTATGAACTTTGTTACTTACTTTCCAATATTTACCCCACAAAGTATTATTGTTGCATGGGACAATGTCTGTCTGTCCATCTGTCTGTCTGTCTGTCTGTCTGTCTGTCTGTTTGTCTGTCCATTTGTCTGCTGTCTGTTGTGTGTGTATGTGTGTGTGTGTGTGTATGCATGTATGTATTTGCTTGCACGGCTCACAGTGCCTGCTTAGTGCACAGGCATCCTGGCTCTGCCATGTATTATGTATGTATGTATGTATGTATGTATATATGTATGCATGTATGGATGCATGTATATACATACATATGGTATGCAAGCATAATGTAATTGTGAGTGCATAATAAATTTCACTGTAAATAAAAAATATTTGTACTCGATAATTAAAAAAAAGTGTCAGAAAAGTCAGGATTAGTTAAATTTTTTAAAGTAATTGTGATCATAAAGTTTGACAATTTATTTTTGAAATTGAGAAATTGTTGCTAATAAAATAAATAGTCCAATTACCATTACTGAAAGTGGGTAATAATGCATGTTAGTTAACTAGGCATGTTAGTTAACTAGGCCTGTCTACTTCATGAGTGTCTCTATTGGGGGAGGGGAATGGCCAAATCCAGACAATAGTATTTTAGTGTATTTCACAAAGCAAAAACCAAAGCAACAAGAACAACAACAATTCAATGAAACAAAAAGACGATAAAAATGATGCCGTGGGACCTATGCGCATGCGTGAAAACGTGCGCGGCAGCATGGAGCATGCCCACTCTGAGCCGCGCTTTGTTCTTAGCGAAACGTGTATTAAAACTGAAGTACGCTGTATAAATGACCATTAACTCTGGACACAGTAAGGTTGCGGTAATTTCCCCGCTTACAAGTTCATCCCCAGAATCGGTAGAAGTGCGCTACTGCAAACTTGAGAGTATGGCGACTGCGTTGGACACTATTGCGGTGCTACCTCCAGAAGACTCGGACATTTACATACCCACTCTGTCTAGCGATAACGGGTCCCCTGAGAGCACGGTGCAACAGTCCGTGCAGACTCCAGCTATCAGATACGCGTCTCCTGCAGCTACCTCGACGGAAGCAGCACCTACAGGCTTCCCTCCAACTCTGCTTGCGTCTCAAGGCCCCAATGGTCCCGTACTGCACGGTGTATACAGAACTACACTGACCACTCAGGTGTTTGCAACCCAGCAGGTGCCATTCCCTTATCCACCTACTCCCCCCAATGAGGAAGAGAACACAGAAGCCAACAAAAGGGCATCACCAACTCAGCACCACCAGCAACAGCAGCAGCAGCAGCAGCATCAGCAACACCAGCCACAGCAGCAGCAGCAGCAACACCAGCCACAGCAGCAACAGCAGCAACAGCAGCAACAGCAACAGTGGGTCCCTTCAAACATGCACTACTACATTCCTCAGACAGCTTCCTCACACCCAGGACCCCTAATGCAGTACAATCCTGCTTCTGTGTGCCAACCTACATCAAATCTTGGCCTAGCAGCGAGGAGGGGTTACCCTCCCAGTCACATTCCCAGCCTTCAGCAGATGTGCCAGACTCCCAACGGGTCCATGGGCATTGTCAATGGTAGTGACATCGGAAGCCCAGCCATGATAGGGGATGCCATGAAGAAGATTCCAGCAATACCTGCTCTTGTGAAAGATGGTGAGCCGATATAAGTGCATGGTATGAATTAAGCACTGTAGTAGTAAAAATATGTGAATTATTAAGTTCAATAAGAATGTGTTGAGTAAAATTTGTGATTAATTGCATGCATAGCAAAGTAATAAAGTTTCGTAGTTTTTTTAAAACATTTTGTGACTGTATTTGTTTGTAATACTATTGTTATTGTAATTATTGTCACCATTATAATTAAATTACCATGATAAATTATAATTATTACAATAATTATAAATAATTGCCACAATGACAAGTGTCATTACTACTCCGTGAATTAGTGAACAATACATTTTGTTATTCAATCGGTGATTCCAATTGGTGGTCTGTTAAAGTATTATTGTGAGAAAAGTGAACAACAAAGACTTGAGAGCATTTCTTTGTTGGTTACTCATAGTTCTATGTTAAGAATTGATTTGCTGTCACCTGTGGTTCCTTATTCATAGTGCTCTTCCCAGAAATATATACCAACTGACCACAGTAATCTTGATTAACTAAAATAAAATGGCTGATACCCCTTGTATAGGTGCCAAAAGTTGTAAATTAAGGGTGATGCAATCATACGGTTAAGATGTTTGTTTTCATTTGTATCATTAGCTCAATAAATAAGTAGTAATTAATTGAGCAAAAGAAAATTCATTTGTGTGCTCATTTGTTGTGAAAATCCAACTAAACCATTACTCTGTGAAAATGAGTTTTCCACCTGTCACTGGCTGGAAAGAGTCTGACCTGCACTCAGTTTGAATTTGCACCAATTAGCAGCAGGTCTCACTTTGGTTTGCTTTCCTTGACTGTGTACTGAGGTCACTGTCGACTCCGTCGTGTGTCAGTCTGTCAGTCTTGTTGTGTCCCTGCAGCCAGGGCACTGGAGGGAGTCAGGCTTGCAGTCGGTAGGTAGTTCATCTCTCGACTTCAGAGATCACACAGCAGGCCAGCTCCAGTGAAGTGTGTCCAATTACAGCCATGGAATGCACCCACATGACGGAACAGCACTTTCAGGACTTCCACCCCCTTTATCTTCCTTGTAGCAGATGCATACTGTGAGTCGCTTTCTCTTGGCTGCTGAAATTTTTAGTGATGAATACAGAAATACATATTGAAGTATTTTGTCTCGAGTAATATAGGGTCACCTGCATAGATGAAGCTTTGCAAGTTGTGTGAGAAAGCTTGCTCTAAGTTGTACTAGTGTGTGTGTCACAGGAAGTTAACGAAAGGATAGCAGTGAGAATGAGGCAGTCTGTCTGTTCAGTCTCCCAGCAGACTGCTGGCAGGGAAGTGTTTTGTGGTGTCAGCCTAAGAGGCCTATTAATTCAATTATCTTTGTCTTCTACATCTGCTTGCATGGGAGACCGGCAGGACATGCAGCCTGGCTGGTTAATGCTTGTTTTCCTGCCAACTCTGGCCCCACTTTCACAGCAGCAATAATTTGCTGCGGCCATTGTTAGAACAACAATCTGTTTTCACTTGTCCAGGACATCATACAGTTCATATTCATGTAGAAAACATAGCTGTGTTGTACACATATAAATAAAACAAGATATCTCTGTTCCACTTTGGTTGCTTTTCCCTGCATTTGGATGCAAGTCGGGATAGAAAAATAGAATAAGGCTTCTTCTATCATCAAGAAGTAAAAAATAAACCAGCAGGTAAACAACCTAATGACTTGTCCAAACAAACTATTTAACTAGGAAGCCCTTGAGTCAGCCAGTTTTTCTTGCTGCAGTTGGCTCTTGGGGGACACAACATGAGACCAGGTGGGAGGTTCCATGGGCTGAGGTTCAGACAGCAGAGTTTCCTGTGTGAGTGCTGGTGGTGAGGAGTGTGTTGGGTGAGCTCACTGAATGGGCCATACTTCCACCCCTTTTACTCCTGCTCTGGGAACAGCACCTGTTCCTTGATGATATTCATGAGTTGCCTCTGGCTGGTTGAAACCTCAATGTGAGCAAAGCTAAACCTCCTTAGTTTTCCTTTCCCACCACATGATAGAGGCCACTATGGTTGGAGAGCCTGGAGTTCTGTTTGGGATTTATTGCATCAGGCGGACACTTTCACTGTTCCTGAGTGCTGGTTTATATCAAACTTTTTCTTATTTTGTTATTTTTATTTTTTTTATTTCTCTCCTGCTTTCTCAGCCAAGAGCTGCCAAATTTATTTATTTATTTATTTATTTATTTATTTTTTAATCTAGGTTCTGTAAGTCCTAATCTGGGGTACTCCAATAGACATTGTTCCAACTGCAACGCCACTCACACGCCCCTCTGGAGAAGAAACCCTGAGGGCAAGTATCTGTGTAATGCTTGCGGACTCTACTACAGAGTGAATGGCACCAACAGAAATGGCACACAAAAAAAGAAGGTAAGCTGAAGTTCCTGGTGGTTGCTATAGCTGCCTTTAGAAGAGACAATGGGAATTTGTTTGGGGTATATATTTTGACAGGCCCATTGTGTTTTTATGATTGATTTGATTGTTAAGTTTGGGGTTGTTTACTCCTGTCATGAGTGGATAATCCAACAGATCTGCTCTGGATTTTTGGTTTGATTAGAATCCTTGATTAGCAAGGTTGCTGGAACCTCCCGGCGAAGTGGGGAAGATGGAGGGAGGAGGGTAAATTGATTGGCCTAATGCTTGTTCTTTATTTGGTATTAGTCCTACAAGTACAAAGGGAGTTTTCCTTCCCAATTATTACATCCGCATTGAAACGGTCACAGGAATTATATTTCTTTCAGCTTGTCTTGAGTCCTCCGGTAGACTGTTGCTTTCAAATTTTTATCTGGGTGCACTGGTTGTCCCAAAGTTGTGGTGAGCGCACCAGATAAAGAGTCCATTTGCTTACAGTAAAAGGCAAAATATTGGAGATAAGATTTCGAGATAGTTGCATTAAGCAATACATCTTCTTCCCAAAGCTCTCCGTTCCAATGATAATAACCAGATCGTAATCTCTGGCCATGTTTTGGTTTGATACTCAGCATATGCAATACCTTCAGTCTTTTTTTTTTTTTTTTTTTTTTGGCTACTCTCTGTATGTATATTTGTTTTCTTGGAGTGGGCATACTCTGTGTTTTCTTGGAGTGGGCATACTCTGAAAGTATTTTAATTGTCATTCTCATAACAGAGTAGTGGTCCACTTTAGCGATCAAATTACTCGGAACTTGTGCCAGCAAACATCCACATTGGAAATAACTTAACGACTAGAGCATTTTCAGTCCTCACTCCTTCTAGTAACAACACCGCCCAAGTATCTCGAGCTGTGGGAGCTGACCGTGGTGTGTGCTTTAATTCATTGTTTAGTTCCATCTCTTCTCCAGTCACAGGGTTTGGTTGAGAATGAAATTGAAATGTTGACATTGGTTGGATTGCAGGCAATTAAAATTAATGGTTTGCTTTATCGCTGAAGGACCTTGTTGATTTATCAAGGTCTTGCCTATCTTTTGATGGGGAGATGGATCAGATATGGGGACCCTGATAAAGCACCCTGGCAAGAATGGCCTTGATTAGTCTTGCCAGGCTGGCCCAGTGGCTCTAAGGTTGACTGAGCTTGTTCAATTTGCACGGGAGGGCAATGGTGGAGAGCTGAGCTGGTTTTACGGAAAATTATTTTGGGACTTGTTTATGGGAAAGATGCCACTTCAGCCCAGCCAGTTCACCACAGTAGCAAGGCCCATTGAGTTTGGAGTGGAGTTGTGTGCATGCAGGTGTGGCAGTGACCTAGCTGAGCCCTGGATGAGGTAGGAAAGCCTGCAGGTGGTCCGGTTGGTTGTTGTCTAGCAGCTTGTAGTATTTGTGTGGCATGGCACATCTTGTTATTCCAAGTGGGCCAGGCTAGAAAGTATTGTTCTTTCCTTTTTTTTTTTTTTTTTTTTTTTCCCCTCTGGCAGTAACTGCATAATATAGTGTTCAGGGAAACATGAAAGTTCTTTTTGAGGTCCAGTGATGTAAGAGTTGGATAGTATACATATGCATGATGGGCTGGAGGTCTGATCCCATAGGTCTTAGTTGTGGTTACACTAGCTACCTACCTGTACACTTGACTTATTCCAGATACACTTCCACTGTGACACCATATACAGGTACTGAAGGGCTTCAGCCCAATAAATTTCCAAGAATGAAAAGGGAGCAAAAAAGATATGAAATATAAAATTATTATGAATTGTTCTTGCCTTGTATTTTGTAACAATATTTTTATTTATTTGTTGATTTATTAATTTATTTATTTAGCAAAAGACTACAATGAAGTGTGTCAACAACAAGTGCAGCAACTGTGGCACGACTAAGACGGTGTTGTGGCGGAGGATGGAGAATGGTGATCCCGTGTGCAACCCTTGTGGACTCTATCACAAACTCAATGGGGTGAGTCCACTGGCCACTTGTGATGTAGCTTTCCAAGAATGTGTTAAATGCCCAAGAAATTAGCACATGGCCGTGAGAAGTGCTGATGACCTGCAACAACTGCAAAGTCGTTAGGAGTAATTGTCACATAGGTGTAGAGGTGTTAATTTGCAGAGCAAGAAAGTTGTGTATGTGCGTGTCCAGCTTGACTTGAATGGACTGAATTATTAGGAACCAGCTTAGCAGGCGTCAAGCAAGAGAGAACAGCTAGCTAGCTAGCTAGAGTGTATAGAAAGAAAGGCCTTACTGGCTGGGTTGGTATTAGCAGGCGTGATAGTTCAAGGAAAGGAAGGGGAGTAGGTGGGTGGATTCCCTAGAATGGCAACGTCAGTGAGAGTGTTTGGTGGTGGGTTGGTGGTTGAGCATGTTTGCTGGTGCTGTTCCAGTGGTTTGGCCATTCTGGCTGAGTTCCCTCATTGCCCTTGATGATGGATGTGTCACCACCTGTTATCTCTCACCTCAATCTTGCAGTTCAACCGACCTTTGACACTGGTGAAGGAGACCATACAGACTAGAAACAGGAAGTCCACCGGAAAGTCGAAGAAGAAGAGCAAGAAATCCATCTCGACGGCTCACATCCCTCTCACGCCTCCCCTTTCTGCCGGGTTGGTGGCAGAAGGCGCTGCAGGAAACGTTTTCTCCGGACAAATCTCTCCGTGCAACTACATATTGGCAGCGCCCACTGGATACGAACAGCCAGGAGCTGTCGGTCATCAACACTATGGTTCGGAGTACAGTTACGCCACGCCCATATCGTATTCCTACCACACCAGTCCACCTCAGCAAGCACAACAGCATCCTGCATACTTAGACAATTCTTCTTGTGGGGAACTTTGCGTATAATCACTTTTTTTTTTCCCCTTCAGTTTATTATATTTTTCTTTCGGATGATCACTTAGACATTTTTCCTTGTAACCAAAACACTTTATTACAACTTCAATGCACTTATTTTTTTCTAAGTCAGGTTGTGTACTTTTTGTATTATAATAAATTATTTGAAAAAAGAAATTGTTTACCATTGTGGACTAACATTGTGATGGGTGAAATGAGCACAATTTTAAAATATTTGGTAAATAAAGAAGCCAAGTGTGGGTGAAACTTCACTATCAATATTCTTGGCTGAAATGATTATAAAGCTGGGCTTTTAACACCCAATATATTATGTTTAATTTAAGTTTTAACATTTAGAGAGTGCCTGTTAAAAACAAAAACTGCTATTGTTGAAACATCTCTAGTGATTAAGACATGTTGATGACTGGCATGTTATTGACAAGGTAGCATTGTGATCAGAGACCTGCTTGTTTGCACACCATCTTATCTCATTACAATAATCCTATTCAGTGTTGATGTTTTGGAGCTGCTATTTGCCACAGATCTAGGACAATATTCTTTTGTAAGTGAAATGTAATTACAATTGTACAACCAGCAAATGTTACAGGTTCAGTTTGAAGTGTTAATTAGGGTGAAGGGGGCGTGTTGGCAGGTGGGGAGAGTTTATAGGCTTGGTTTGTAGTCTTCTACACGTTCTAGCAACTTCTCGGAATATCCAGGGGAATAGAATCTGCAGGAAAATACACAAGTGTGAATGAGGATGAGCACATACAAACAGTGAGTGGCTGATGCCTTCAGACTAGCACAGGTCTGGTTGGGTTTGATGTGGGACTGTTACAAATGACTTGCAGGGTTCAAAGCTAACTAACAAAAGCCTTCAAAAGTTGGGCTCAGGAGACACAGACAGCCCACACTGAATAGAGATAGCCGCCATTGTGTGTGTGTGTGTGTGTGTGTGTGTGTGTGTGTGTGTGTGTATAATAGCAAGAGATCATTTGGGACATTTTGATGTAGAACGTTTGAGGTAGTTTGCCTGGCATCAGATAGGAAAATGGCTGCTAAACAGTGTGCAATCTTTTTAAACCCCCCCCCCCCCCCCAATAACACAACACATTGCTTCCTGTACAAGTATCATTATAACCCAAACTTGACCACAGATATTCTGACATGTCACCCACTCCTTAGCTCCTCCATTCCTGACCTCAAATGACTGCTCTTCAACATGATTGGACCCCAAGGCTGCTATGCTTGGCTGACTACTGTGGGGGTAAATGCAATGCATGCATGGTGCATTGCTCGGTGGCTGCTCAAGTGCTCCCTGTACCACTAGGAAATTCTAACCCATGACTAAAATGGAGTCTGGTAATTGATAGATCTTGATCTCTCTGATTACATCTATCTCAAGAGAGGTTATCTTCATCTTGTAGTCAGTTCCTGTGGGGCATATTTGCCAGTTGTTTTTTTTTTTGAAATTTTGAAAGCACTATTGAGAGTAACCTCAATGAAAATTCAGCTTTTCAATGGATGTATTGCATAATGTAAATCAACAAGTGAATCCTCAAGCTATGTAACTCCTTGAAGAAGTGAGAACTAATTCTAATTCATTCAGTATTTTATGGGGAGAAGTTTACTGATGAAAATAAAATCATAAAATCAATGTTGACATTATTTCAAAATTTTGGGGAGGAATAATTTTGAATGCAAAATTAGAAACAGATGTTCAGCCCTAGATTCAACTCAGTCCCTACAACTAAGGAAGCAGGCCTGCATGGTTAACCCCTGCTGTTATTCTTTGGTCATTCACACCACTTCATTAAACAGCCTGATAAATAAATGAATCACTCTAAATGGTTAGATGGGTAGATTAATTCACTAATTAAACATTTGTGCACAAAAAATATAAAATAACAGCCAACAAACACTCAAACTACAAATACCTAGTGGGAAAAAAAAAGGGGGGGGGAGGGGGAGGGAGGGGTTAGTTTTTACATACATTTTTGCCTAACAATGAAAACACAATGAACAAAACAACTAAAATATTCTTTCTAAGTGATAAGTCACTGTGTATTTCTTGGGCTTCACTTGTCTTCCCAGTGGGCACCAGTCTTGGCTTATTGATGACTTCATTCGGAAACTTACATGGAGGTTTCCTAACCTTTCCAAGTGGTTGAGTCACTTGACTGATTCAACTGGATAATCATGCAATCAATAAGGCTTTAGCATTAATATAATCCCTACAACACTTGTCACATGCTCAAGTTTGAATCTTGCCATTTTCAAAGGAGAGTACGAAAAATACAGAAAATTATTTGTGCTGAGGTGTGTATGTGTGTGTGTGTGTGTGAGGGAGGAAGAGGGATTAATGAGAAACTCTGCTAGTGAGGTCAACTTTTAGTTCCTCTAAAATGACATCACCCTTCAGGGGAAAAAATGTATAACACCCATTTTCTTTTTCTCTTGCAAGCAGGTACATACAGACACACATATACACAATACATATCAGGTATGCACCCATACACATGCGCAGACATTCTCACACGTGCACTTGGAATCACTTAATCATTAGCGGCTGCACACGTGTGGGCATGTGAGCACCAACCACATGACTAAGCTACACTGAAGAACTTCATGGGGTTCCATTGGCCCACGGGCAAACTGCCCAAGGCAAACACAGCTAATAATTGAGAATACGTAATTAAGAGGATATGGGGACAGGGGGCAGCCGCAGTGCTAGGTACAGTGCAACCAATAGGGCTTGTCATGTGATCAATGGGGAGCAATACTGAGTTACGGACATTTCTTAGTTACGGATGCCCCTTGGTCCCACACTGTCCAGTTAGGCTCGAGTGTATTGTGGTACAGAGTGGTATAGAGTTGTCCCCCACTCCCCCCCGCCCCCGCCCCCGAGAACAATCCCTATTCAACTATATATCTTATGCATGTAATGAGTTAGGGCTGCTGCTGATACTTTGGAGCCGTCGTGAGAAATTCACATGAAATGCTCGAGTTGTGTGTGAGGTTGTGTCTAAGCGGCTTTGTATCTGTAGTGAGTTCACAAAAAATAAGATTTGTGACAAGCTCAGTATTAGACAAGCTTGCAAAGTTAAAGCCATCTCAATGGCCTAACCCAAGAAGACCTTGGTAGTGTGGCAAGAGCGGGGTTTGAGCTTCTCGTGAAGGTATGGTCCTACTCTTTCGTCCAACATGTGACAGTTATTAACTACCCCTAAATCTAGCACAACTAACGAGCATGCAACAACCACAACTTGGAGCCAATTAGTACTACCTGAAATTCACTTGCATTAAAACTCAATCCCACCCACTTTCCTGATCAACCTTTTAACAAAAAAAAAAGCAAATTAGGACTGGTACTATTATTACATGTATACACTTCTAATATTCTAAAGATTGCATTTCAAAATGCCCCTAGTTGATTTAATTAGTTAACAGACAATAAATAAATAAATAAATAAATAAATAAATAAATAAATAAATGAAATAAATAAGAATATCTTACAAACCCCTTTGAAAAAAATTATTCATTCAACCACAATTTTTAATACAGAGCTTGTAACACTTATAGTGGAGTGGGGGTGAGGTGGAAGGGTGGATAGGTGGTCAGATGATGGCTGTAAGTGATGGGGTTTAGCAGCAGACTGAAGGCACTTAAACACACTCTAGAAAAAAGCCAAAAATATTCTCAAGCTATAAAATGAGAGAGTGTTTGTCTAGCAGGCAGTACACAACATTTCACACACAAGGTACACACATACTGCAACCGCTATACAATGCAACCCTGATACACTTAGCTGATAAGCTGAGGTAGCTTGGCTGGGGGCTGGTCAGCTTGTTGGTGGCTGGAGGGACCAGCTACAACTCCTCCCAGTGGGCAATAAGTTTACATGAGTCTGCAGATGACTATCTTAATCTGCCAAGTGTTTCCCCCTTTGTTTTTGTTAGCTTTTCTTTTAATAGGAAACTCTATTAGCTACCACTTGGTTGTAGTGAATAGTTATGCCTCCTTGGGGCAAACTAGAGCTTGTTTCTTTGTGCTGGTGCAGGGTGTTGGTTGGCATTGAGGTGTAAAACATGTAATTCTTGCATACAAATATTTACATGGGGCAATGGAAAGTGAAATAATACTACACGGTACAGTAATTCCGCCCCAACTCTGAAGCAAAGCAGTTATACCTTAGGAGAGAGAGAGAACTTGGGAGGTCTTACGGGCACAGGGAGGTATGAGTGTTCACTATATTGTGATCCAATCTGCAGGGGAATTTATTGTTAATTAATGAATATGGTGACCACTGCAGGAGGGGGTAAAGTGAGGGTTATTTGGGGTTATTTGTTAAAATGTCTGCAAAACAACCACTCAGGAGTGTCGAAAGTAGGCAGTTTATAGATATCGCATGCCAAACTTATTTGTTGAACAAAGTCATTGTAGTGTACTAGTTTACTCAAAAGCATGTGTATGCTTGGTTTAAAGTTTTAGAATTAACTCGTAAACACAAACCAGAGCAATTTCAACCTACTATTATTATTATTCCTGCATCCAGCTCTATGGACTACACCTCTACTAGCTAGCCAAGTGCCAACACAAAACCACACGAAGCCTTTTATCAAACCATCTTCAACTCCAATTTCCTCTTACTGGTGTTACAACTTGACTACAATATCGAAACCTCTCAACTAGGCAAAACTAGGAGATAAACTCAGGAATAATAGAAAACAAATACCACTGTGGTCCGTATGTGTCTCGAGAAGTGATAGGGAGATGTCCGCTGGAGTGAGCATATCTCTGGAAAGTCATCTCTGACAAATACCAAACACTTCAGGGCGAAAACAACTTGGCTTATTGTTGAGTGTGTAAGGCCGTCTAGTGGTCCATTAGTGATCTAGTATTGTTTGAAGCTGTTGCTGGTGGGCACAGACCTTGTAGGTACCACTCCATTTAATTACCCTTGCAATCACAAGCGCTGGTTGAAATAAGGAGCTAAAAGTTGATAAGAGTCAACCCGTGAAACAAACAACACAGCAAAGTGTTGTCAAACTAAATGCAAACACCAACTTGATTTCCATTGTCGCTCCAAATAAACGCAATTGGGTATAATAATATTTATCCTCACACCTTGTTAAAAGTATTGTTACCCCTATTGTTAGGTACTGTAATGTGTTCAAATTGAGTAAGTTAGTTAATTAACATTAACACTTGTGTCAGCTAATTGGTAACTAATCTATCAATCAAGAATTGTAGAATTTGGTAAGATTGGAATATTACATTCAGATGGCCTGAAGCAAGTACAGCAAACAGCAAATTAATCGTGCATCACAAAGGGAAAAACAACAACACAAACATACACAAGCTACAAAGCTAAAATCATAATTGAACGTTTGAAAAATCTCTGTTTAGTTCACTTGAGTTGGTCACAGAATGCAAGGCACACACTCAGAGTGACATTACTACTACAACTACTATCTTTGTGCACATTATCTTAAGTACCAGATCAGTTCAACCACTGGAGATGGTGAGTACAAGCATTGTTAACTTAAAAACAAAACTTATTGAATGCATGTGATAATTTCTGCAATCTGCCTGAAGCAATGCATTGTAAATATCCTCTGAATAGCCCATAATCATGATTGCTTTAGAGGCCAGATTTCACCACTTAGCTTCCTTTCTCTGAGCGTGCTCCAATCACAGTGCACATGCCCATGAAAAAGGAGGGGACGTCTCGTGAAGGAAAGGAAAAACGACACAACAATACCAGTTTCAACCTTTTGTAAATCATGAAACTAAAGTGGCCGTCAGCTTTGACCAAGCCTTGGCTAAGCTTGTTGAAGAAGGTGTGTGAAACTAAAACACCACACAGAGGCTACACACACGCCACACCCATTTGCTGAACTATTGGGAAACTCAGACAGCTGGGTGGGCCGTCAACAACCTTAGTGCAGTTTATGGTCCCTAACAATATAATGTACACTTTATTGTACACTGTTTGTTACAATCTGAGAATGTTTTGCCGTTGGTAATAGGAATTAAAAAATATTTTCAATGGGATTGTGATCATGAGGAATTAGTTTATAGTGACAGAGTTCCTATCTACAGCCATTTTTATCCTATTCCTAGGTTTGGTTACAATCAATATTATACGACCATTTAATAGTCATAGCACCAAAACTAACCATTAATATAACATGCTGATATAAAATTAAAAAAATAAAAATAATAAAGAAATGAATAAATAAATAATAATAATAATAACAATTTTAACAAATTGAGTTTGAAGGTGCCAGATGTTTGCCACGATGCTGAGTAGCAACCTTGGTCTCCATCTTACTCAGCCAGTGAGTTCATGGCAAGCCACCAGTAGTAATAGTAGCACTCAATACGGTACAGCGATGCCCACTAAATACTATAAAAACCTGCACGTCCGCCCGCACGAGGAGGGGGAGCTGGAAGGGATGCGGTAAAGGAAGAAAACACCACAGGTGTCTAAAGTGACTTTTCACTCCGAACCACTTGACAGAAGAGCCACTATTGTTTGGTCGTTGAATGAATTGAGACCAATACTATACCCACCACTCGGCCACTATTCTCTTGCAGTGCCGCCTCGTTCTACACGGTGTTTTGCCCGTGACATGTGGTATAGTTGGACTCACCCAGAACCTACCACAAGTGTGGAAATGTGTAGCCTCAGAAACCTCATTCTTTATATATAGCAAGAGAGAAGTGACCCCAGCAGAAGGTTCCTACAAACTCACTGAAAGTTGGCCGCTACTATTGTTGTGCGTAATAGTAACTAGGTCATATGCTCCCACAATTCTTTTTTTTGCTACAGTATACTAAATTACTAAATAAGGATAAGTCAATTTTTTTCTTCTACACGCGAATCTGCAGTGGCATTATACTATTGGATAGTCTTACCACAAAAACAACAACAAACTAAACAACAAAAACAACAACAACATATCTGCAAGTGGCATTAAACTATTGGATAATCTTACTGTAACAACAACAGCAAATAAAACAACAGAAACAGCATCATTTATGCAAAGATATCATAATTTGAAGTCAGATATAGGAAACAATAGCTAATACAATGAGCAGAGCAATTACATATATTGAGGTGTAAATGTACTAAATTTCAGTAAAAACAAAACAAAACAAAAAACCCCAGCAATTTTGTATTAGCAGCCGAAATTTTACTGTATTTATGATGCATACTTCGTTCCCTTTCCTTTTGCTGCTTTTTTTCCTTTAGGCCAGACAAGACCTGCATACATTATTCTTATGAATGAGGGGAATAGATTAGATGTGTTTTTAAGAAGACCCTTAGTGAGCACACCCTATTAAAGTAGTGTCTTAAGTGTGACTGCAGAGCAAGGGACACAGTCTTGCATCTCATGCCCCATTCCTTCATACAAGTTCTCCCTATATACCTACCATAATTCCTGTGTATAAGGTTGATGCTAAGCAAAGTTTTCTTAGTAATTAGATGCAAGCAATGAGATAGCACATATAAGATAAGAGAAACACTTTATGTTTTATTGTTTCAAACTAATTGTCAACTTAACTGTGTGTGTGTGCGCGCATGCGTGTGTGTGTGCGTGTGTGTATGTGTGTGTGTGTGTGTGTGTGTGTGCATGCGTGCGTGCGTGTGTGTGTGTGTGTGTGGTGTTAAAACTGTTTTAATCTATTGGGAAAGTAATTAGTGAAAATAAGCCACCCACTGGATACAGATAGATATTAAACTGAAGACTTGGTACTTCCTAGAGTTTAATATAAACTACATGATTTATTACAAAACAGTTGGAATGATAAGAAGTTTGGTACTTGCACAATGACTCAGATATGATGACAGACCTACCACTAATCTGATAGCAGCTCTGTGCCTCCAGTTATCCAGGTAGCTAATAGATAGGATGGTATCCCACTGCTGAAATATATTCCTTCAAATACTTATTAATTCCACTTCAATGAAGTAAGCCATAAGTTGTATTTATTTAATAATATGCACTTACTATTCAATGCAAAGTAATATTCCCCAATCATCTTGATTAATAGGAACTTGTGGACACTTTCCATCAAATATTTTATAATAAAAAAACAAAAAAAAAACTGGGAGTACAAAGAGATTATTGGACTGTATGGAAAACAATTTTGATGCAAAAAAAAGGGTTCAAATTTATAAGGAATAATTCCAATTTTAGAATGGGTGAAATATCACTTATAATGGCCTGAAATATATTTTTGACTATTATGTAGCTAAGTGATAATTGAAGCTCACGTGAATTAGAGGGAAAAAGAAGACCTGACCTTTCATAGTAAAGACTATCGGCCCTTGAATAAAACTATAAAAACATTGTCAAGTGCATTGCCTTCAAGTTGCAAGTAAAAGTGAGGAAATAAAGACAAGGAAGGCCACACCTAGTCTTTTAATTTTTCTATTTCAATATCTGCTTCAGATATTGAACAACAGAAAGTACCAATGTTAAATTTCCAAAGGCAATACTGTACCATTCTTTAATCTATGACTCAGAATGGGTCAGTTTAATCACTATCTGCTCCCTTATATTCATGTGACAGAGCTCATTTGATGATCCTATGAACAAGTTTACAACTTATGCACAACGAGAACTGCTTGTATCTCTTGTCCGAACCAAAAATTTCAGGCAGGGGTAAAAAAAAATTAATTAATTAAAAAAAAAATAAAAAATAAATAAATAAATAAATAAATAAATAAATAAAATAAATAATAAATAAATAACAAACAAAAAGCCCTGAATCTCATAATATGTCAAATACTTCCAGCTCGAATTCACAGAATATCTTCACCAGACTGTTTAGATGTGTAGGAAACAATTAGAAGTGGAGATGTCATTTATCAAGTGTGTAATTACGCCTTGGGGGGGGGAGGGGGGAAGTAGTTTTATTTAAAGCTGCTACACAACACAATAATTCAGCGAAGCTGACTTACTAATGAGTCCGCGATATATATATATATATATTTAGGTCTAGAAATTGTTTTTGTTCTTGCGTGGGCGTACGTGTGCGCATTTTCTCCTACGCGCTTGCGCGGGCCGGGTAACCTTCTTAGCAACATTTTGTTTTGTTTACCCGCCGTACGAAGTAGCGATGCCCAGTGAAACAAATTCTGCGAAAGAGAGACAAAACGTTAGAAACGCTCAGTCAAGAGCTTTGAGGGCGTTAGAAACTCCAGAAGAAAAATTAGTAAAGAGAAAGAGATACGAAATGAAAAAGACAGGGCAAGGAGGAGGAGAGCTAAAACGAAACAGGAACAGGTAGCACTATTGTTTTCTCACTTTGACAGTATTTTGTAGCCACACCAAGCATGCATGGAATAGCTGCAATTACAGGGAACATGCATCGCTCACTTTGCCATTTTGTGCTATTAGAGCGCATCACTAGTATTCATGAATTTGAAAAATACACCCGCAGTGACAACCACTGTCTAAGTGGAAAGGCCATGGGCTCCCTGATTTCTGCAGCTTCTACACTACTGATGAGTAACATACATCCTTGCTATGGACAAGCATTATCACACTCTCAGTACCCTCACCATTTCCACTCTGCCTTGCTCTCATAATTCCTTGCTAACTGATCAAACCATTAAACCATTGGGTAGGAATTGAGGTCCAAATAAGCATGTTTTTCTTACTCAGAACCTAATTGTGTACATGTTGGACTGAGGTGTGTGTGATCAGCTCCAAGACTTCACAGAGAGTAAAGAAACTATGGCACTGTTGTCAAGGTAACAGTATCATCGGGTATATGTATGACGGGCAATACATAAAACTTTTTTTAATTCAAATGTTCATTTGTTAAGTATGGAATACAAATGAGGGGTGAGAAGCCCACCCCCCCCCCCCCCCCAACCCGGATCATTTTGTCAAGCCATGCACAATCACCTGGTCACACACACACACACATACACACACTGCTACAGTAATGAAATAAATGAAGTGATAAAAAAAAAAAAAAAAAATTAATATGGTGCACACACACACACACACACACACACACACATAAGCAGTACAGTATCATTTCTATGGCTTCTTCCTGCCTACTGCATTGGATGACTGAAAACCACTCCACAGTATTTTATTCCTTGCTATAGGATGTTTCTGAGACAGGTCAACAACACTAAATGCTTTCTTTTCCTGTTTCCTTTTACTAAATTGAAATTAGGTGAGATATTAAAAAAAATACAAAAGACTGACATTTTCCAAACAATCTTCTGCAGCACCAGTTGTCTATTATGTTGGGGATGGGTTAAAATAAAAATCGATCCATCTACCACTTGGAATAGTCACTCCAGATACAATAACTGATGCAGCAACATATGACTACACTAAATTTAGTAATTCTAAAATTGACTATAATGAAATAACAAGAGTTTCTGTGTATGAAATTATAGGCATCTATAGATTTTTGAAGTCATATCCCCCCCCCCCCCCCCCTCAAAAAGCTACCTCAGCCAGGCAATAATACAAGACACACCTCTTTCTGTCTAGTGGTACAATGGTATGTGTGTGTTGTGTTTGTGCACCATACGTGTTATTTATGTGTCTGCATGTTTGTGTGTTTGCATGTTTGTGTGTGTGTGTGTGTTTGCATGTGTGTGTGTGTGTGTGTACAATGCGTCTTCTTGTTTTGTTTGCTCCTTGCAACAAATGCACACAGCAAAAGAGAGCAAACACACACACACACACACACACACACACACACACACACACACACACACACACACACACATGCACAGTTCCATGTACACTGAAAAACAACTATAATTAAAGATGTACTAAAGCTCCCATCAAGCTAAGTGTTGAGAGTTGGAGAACACGTGGCCTGCATGCATACATTACTTACTTGATGATTTCCTCAGGGTAGCACATGTTGATGCTATTAATGTACTCTGCCAGTGCAGAGCCTGGCTCACACTGGATCTCCTGGATCTGTAATAAACACACACACACACACACACACACACATACACAACAAAGGCAAATGGTAGTAGGGTCACTTGTATATTCATGATTTACGCTCACTGGGTAGGGTAAAAGAGCGTACTTAAATATGGTGCTAATAAACTTACCGAGAATTCTGATAGCAGAAAGCAAGTGTGTCTATCTGCGTACATTTTTCTGCCATATCCTTCTAGTGTAGTAGCCATGCCAACTTACACTGAACCTCATTTAAATAGCATTGAATGTGTATCAGTTAGCACTATATCTAGAGCCCTTTCATTGTTTCACTTCCAAGCAATCAATTGCTCAGAGTTTCCATAGCACCAGAAATAACAACTTGCTACTAACAGCTTCTTTCAAGTTTGATGACATTTGTGGTCACTACCAGGTCCTTCAGCTACAACATGATTGATAGCTACCTCAAACCTTTCCTTCTAAGTAAACTGGTAGAATGTATTCATTTAAAAGCAATAAACTAACAGTCATATGAAATTGATGTAGTTTCCTCATACATACAGAATAAAGAATATTTTAGCGTGTGATTATTAGCTAATGATAAAGTGTTAAACTAGCTCTGAAAAAAAAGAAGAAAAAAGAAGAAAAAAAGAAAGAAAAAAAAAAGAAAGAAAGAAAGAAAAAAAGGAAAAAAAAAGATGTCGCATAACGCCGAAATTCTTCTATACACTCGACCAATTACAATTACAATAAGTAGAAGTATATGTTTTCCTATTACAACATCCTGCTCACAACTAGTCCCAAAAACAAACAAACAAACAAACAAACAAAAAATCTAATTATGGAGGTACCTTGGTTCATGAAATATTTAAGACAAGTTTACTGAGTAGCCAGGAAAATGGAATATATACATGTATGTATATGTATTATGTTGTTTAATATTATTATACTTCAGCCACTTTGGCTATTTTTCCAGCCACGCTTTACCTTCTTGAGTCCCCCTGAGGTGACAAATAATCTCCTGGCTTTGGCTTCATGAGGCAGCACTTTGGAGAACTGGGCCACTACATGCTTCAGAATGTTGGGAGGAGCATCATGGAGGAGGGGCTCCAGGGCCGGCAAATGAACACAGCGACTCAGCACATTCTTCAAGGATTTCTTTGACTAATAATAATAATAATGATGATGACAATAATAATAATAATAATAATAATAATAATAATAATAATAATAATAATAATAATAATTGGCGAGCGAGCAAAGTGAGCATGACACTCTCAGGGGTAACACAATTGAAAATCTGGGATATTTGTTTGTTTATATATGTGTGGACGTACATATGCCATTTTGTACTTTGACCCTCGCATTTTCGTGTTTGGTTCGTGGTCTACCCCTTCCCATACTTCCACTAAACAGAATATTTTCATTTAGCGATCCCGTATCATCCAAAAAAATTAATTATTTACCCCTTCGTATTAGGTTGTTTCTGAATGCCATAAGAGGCACTTAGGTCTTAAAAACTTACTGTATACTCAACACTGTGCAGCACATCTTTAGAACTTCTTGTTTTTTCAAGATGTTATGGTGAATGGTTACTATCCTTTCCAGACGTAATTAAAAAAAACTCGGCTTTTTTTTTAGTAGCTGCATGCGAGTGCTTGTTGTCAAAAGATACTGGTAATTCAGATAGTCAAAATGACATATATTAGAGACTACAGAAAATACTAGTACTCAGGAAATTGAGGTAAGAAAGTGGTTCTGTACTTGTTAGTTAAAGTATATAATGGTCACAACGGCTACATACTTAGCAATTAATATTATCTAAGCAAGATTAGAAATGGACTGATAGATTCTTTTTGAAGTATTTCGTTTGTACACTGTCTCCTTGCCCTTTGTGCTCAAGCACATCACTAGTAATAATAATTATAATTATTATTATGATCGTAACCATAATAATTGCAATAATAATGTACAACAGCCACTGCTACTTACATATGCACCTAATAATACCACCATGAACCCACAGATATCAATATGCAATCAACCTCAGGGGTACATTCAAGATTGGAAGTTGAAGAGATTCTCTGACACTTCGGAGGACTTAGAACTGACCTAGAATACCCTGAGCATGCCCAGTAGGTGAACAGTAAGTATTGGAACAGCTGTTACTTAATTATCAAGGCTACTCATCAAAAATTGATTGTAAAGTCACAGCTGCTACCTCGGCCACAAGAAGAGGTGAAAACTGGGGGTGAGAAAGGGGTGGGTCTACATACTGAGCAGATACTTAGGTGAGCCTATTGATTTCACTATTGAAGTCCTTGGAGCAAGATTATGAAGCAAGTACATGGTGTTCAGGAAAGATAGAAATCTTCAGAGAATCTCTCACTCATAGAATAAATACTGACCCTGTCAATTTAGCAATTAAAAATCTGAACTAGTCCACAAAATACCTCCAAATAAGGCAGTTTTTTTTTTTTTTTGACAGAGTCATACACTCTGTCTTACTCATTCATTCCTATGATATTCACACAATTACTAAACTCCACATACACAGATGTCTTGCTTGATTTTTTGTTGTTGTCTAGTAGTCTAAGACAACATACAATTACATGAGAGAAATGTGGAATTTTAATTACTGGCTTTGTTCCTCGACTGAATTATCATTTATTCATCTCCCAAAGCTCAGTGATTCATTTCCAGTGCTGAAATAGCGGAACTAACTAGAGCTTACTACACACTACACACTAGCTAATCCAGTTGAAATTATTACTCTTGGCCTGTCTATACTGTGTGCAAATCACTTCAGGAAGAAAAAAATTAAACAGTAAACGTTTTCACCAGCTGCTTATTGGGTTTATATATGTATCACCATGAAGAGTTTAACCTCACTGACCTCTGAGGAGGACTTCGGCAAGAAGTCAAAACGTCGGATTAAGTTCTATTTAAACATAATATTGGCTGTTAAAACTGCTAGTATTATTGTTTCAGCTGATAATGACAATCATTGAAAGAACAGTGTATTTCTAGGTAGTAACTGATATTACACAACTATCTGTAACAACAATGCTGTGTTCATTTTACTCACTAGATTACAGGCAAAGGGCAGGGGCTAATGCCACTGGCTGTGGAACACGCCCCTGTATCAAAGCTAGTCAATACAGTATTGCACACGCACAGGGTACAATCAAATATTTTATCTTCTAGCTCAATCCAGTTGAAATTATTAATCTTTATTATCCTAATCTTGTCCTCATATTATGCACCTTGAAAAAAAAACTTGTTACTGATCGAAGTGCTAGTAAAAACAATAGGCCACACATGGTCTACCTGAGGAAATGAGGGATGAAAGGATGTATTTGTGGACTATTAAGTGCACGAGATAAAATAATGAATCGGACTATTAGGTACAAAGACTTGCACACCTTCCTTAGCTGGTTAGCCTTAGTGCAGATGTAAACATGTGAAATCAAGTAGTTTAATCACATAGGCAACATATTATAGCAAGCACTGAAATGTCCTAGTAGACTCAGAATGTCACTGAAGATATGACTAACTAGTGGTGTGCTTGAGCACAAATGGCGAGCGAGCCTCCCTAGTTAGGTCACATAAAACTATAGTATTGTGATTATTTTTAACTTCAAACACTCACGTGACTAAAATCAGCCAAGTTTTTAAATTATGTACGTATGGTAAAGGGGTTTCAATGCCATAGTTACCACTCACCGGAACTGTTCGACTTAAAAGCAAAACAGATAAAAAAAACAATAGGTCTGAGGAGTTACTGCACAAGTTTGAACCTAACCTATTAAGACATTATGCTCACTGTCATAGTAGCCGAAAAAGCTATGTAAAGGCAGCTAATATATTTATTTGCTACTAAAACATTTACTTTGTGCCATTCTTTAGCTAAGCAGTCGCTGTAACACACAACACTTTCACATATTCATGTTTATTGAACATACCAACAACCGATTTACATTCGTGCTTAGACTATTGGACAATGGATTTTCAGGTAAGGAACAACACTGTTGTGTAGGGTGTACAACTATGACAAATAGTGCACTTACCACCACCAATAATTCAAAAAAAAAGAAAAGAACTCTGGTAAGTTTGTTAAGTTTTAACTGCACCCGTAAAAGAATTCAAAGCGGTAAACCATTCAATTTCTTTGACTGATGAGGGTAAAGATCGATAAATCAAAGGATTCTGTTTAGTGGAGTATGGGATGGGATTGACCTCCTAGCAAACACAAGAATGTGAGGGTCAAAGTACAAAATGTATCCATATATAAACGAACAAACATCCCCGATTTTCAATTGTGTTACCCTGTGTCTTCACTTGCTCGCCAATTAAGATGCGAAAACACTTTAACGTTTTTCCTTGTAAGAGACAAATTCATTTCATCACATGACCTCGTAGCATTGAAAGCCTTTATCTCTATTGAAGCTCTATATCTTATTGCACATGGCCATTACATAATAGATAGACAACGAAATTGAGGGATCTACCGCCCACAGAACCTCGGGTTGTGGGCTGTACCGTCCCGAGCATAGCGAGGTCGATACTAGCGGCCCGAGGGGTTCGACAGGCGGTAGTTCCCGAGATTTCGTTGTCTATCTGTTTTAGAACGTAGCAACTATAGCCTTAGTTACCAAATATTTTTTTCCCTCCTTTGTCTATGTTGACACTCTACGACAAAGACGGTAGAGACATTACGGAGAGGTGTCCAGTAATTGCAGCAATTCTAAGGAGCCACGGCGCATAGAATATTTTCATGTGTTGTGCGCTCGACTCCAGTGAACCAGCGAAAGTGATGGAATTAGAGTCAGGAGAATCAATATCACTGCGTTTTCAGCGAACTTAGTCAAAAAGAACATTCCAGCCCACCCATCTACATTACCTATTTTTCGCATTTCAGCTCAATTGGTGAGATAAAATTTACAAAACGGCTTTGTCTCTCCTAAATCTTCTTTCAACCAGCTACTCTTCCACCTTCTTCAACTCAATCATCTCTCCTTTATTTAGCTCCTCACAGTCAGCTCTCCAGTCTAGCTCCTCACCGTCAACTTTCAAGTCAAGCCCCTCACAATCAGTACTCCAGCTTTGCTCTTTACAGTCAATCTCCAGTCTAGCTTAGCTTTTGAATCAAGATTTGGTCAACCTTTACATGATGATGAAATTTTGAAAGATGTAAGGCGATGCAAAAAGTTTGTATTTACAGTATCTGACATTGATGAACAGCTTGCGATGGATAAGGAAGGAGTTTGATTACCAAAATACCATGAATGTAGTGCTTTTACATTGCAAACAATATACTAGGGGTGCCTTTAATCATAACTGTAGTGATATAAACATCCACAAGAATAGTACTAAAACTATTAAAATAATATATTATGCAACATATATAACTGCTTTTTTATTGTTCATTATGCTATTGGTTTCTTTCTCACTTTCTCATTTTGGTGATGATTGTATTAGTTAGAAAAATATTGCTAGTGTGCAAGGCATACGATGAATCCATCTTATCTTTCGCATCTGACAGGAAAACCGAGCAAACAACATTCTTGCACCATATGTAGATAAAATAAAAATTCTTTAATTAATGCTTGCACGACTCATAAACAAAAAACAAACAAACAACTAATAAAATGCTAGAAGGGAGGATACTATCAGTAGTATCCTCCCTTCTGGCATTTAGTATCCCTGTGCACTCACTTGAACAACACTATGCTGGATAGAATGCCTACTTCACAATACAAAAAAGGTGTTAGCTATGTTCTAAACATGGATAGAAATTAAACAGGTATATTAACATGGTCATTTAGTTGAAACTATTGTATTGTACCATTCTCATGGAATTACAGCAAGGCTAGCTCGCTTGCCATTATGTTTAAAGCTCACAAAAAAAAAACAAAAAAAACAAAAAAAACAAAAAAACAAACAAACAAAAACAACAACAAAACAACAACAACAACAACAACAACATAACAGTACAGCCTCTGATATCGTACCAGTGAAAACCAATATGCTGTATTACCTTATTGACAAGGTCTTCTGATGATGAAGGATTCAAGTAGAATTCCAGTAACTTTGGCAGAACGTTGGTTTGAGCCACGGCCTTGGCATGCTCTGGAGAATGGCGGCCCAGTTGACCCAGGGCCCAGGCACATGCAGCCTAAGTACATGGAACAGATCACAAGTCATGTATGTAAGAGTCATTTGTCATCTTGTACACTAGTAGAGTAAGAGATTTTTTTTTTGTCTATTAGACCACACCTTCCAGCTCCACCTACCAGAATGTGATCTTCATTTTCCTCTGATAGTGCCATGGCAATCTGTGTCACTCCCTGTACACATAGGAAGACAGATAAATCTATGATCTCGTACATATACCATTACATATATAATATACTGTGATGTACATGTACTAGTGTATATTAGCACATGTGGAGGATAAATGAAATTACAGACAACTGATTAAGTGAAGGTTTCAGGCCTTACATGTGGAGTTGGTTATTAGGGCAAACCTACGTAATGCTTGAACTTAGCTTGGGGTATTTCTTTATAACTAAATTTGAGAGGTGTCAAATCAACATTTTGAAATTTCAGGAGGTTTCTCATTTCCATGAGGTTGATGAAAATTTTGTAGTAAATGCCACCATGAAGCTCAAAATAATTATCAGGCCTGGGGAGAAATTAATTTCAGTGGGCAAAATACCCCCCCCCCCCTAAAAATCCCTGTTAGTTTTTTTTATTACTTTTTCCAACTACCAAAATTAATGCATCGTAGAGGTCTAGTGTTTAGAGAGATGTCTGAAGACAATACTACTTCTCTTAAGCTTGTCCACCAAAAGGCAAATATAGCAAAGTTTCTGTGTAGCTCATCAATAATTGAAATTTATGTTATAGTTGTAAACCAAAATTGAGGTTTGTATGCAATTTATAAACTCCGAGACACGAGGGCGCAGCCCGAGTGGCGAGGATTTATAAATCAAAATACAAACCTAATGATTTTGGTTTATAACTATTTTATAGCCCAAACATAAACAACGAGCAAAGTATAGCGTTAGCTATCTTAGTAATTGTATTAAAGTACCCAAACTCTTCATTATTCCATTTTGCTTTGATCTGCCTTCCACCATAATTATGGTTGCTAAGAACTATATCAGACTTTTCCCCGCTAATACATTTTCTTACGAGCATACCAGACTGTATCCGATTTATAGTTCTTAACGACAAGCGCGGCCGCTCGGGTAACGGGCTATAAACACAATTATTGAGCTATGAGTGAGATTGTCCACATCTTCATAGCTAGTTCATTAGAGAATGGTGTTATGTATTTCGTTGTAAATTCTCTGAAAGAGATTGTTATTTGTACCACATTTCAAACGACCTTCCCTATGTTTTACTATAGTTTGTCTGTACCTGTTTTCTCCCTCCAGGATGAAGGTGGAGATGAATCCACAAAGAACGTCCCTCCTTGGAAACTTGAGCTTATGAAGAAGAAGCAGCATCAGCAGCAGCAACCCAAGCTGGCACCCAAGCCAGCGGGCAAACCCAAGCCTGGAGTGGCAAGTGAGTCAAACAGAAGACTGGGGCCATGTCCTGGGGGGGGCGGTTCCTTTACAGCTGGTGTGTTTACTGATGTGTATACTATATCTCCTTTGGGGCATATTATAGTGTACAGTGCATCCATCTGATAATTGAAACTGTGTGTGTGTGTGTGTGTGTGTGTTCGAGTTTGTGATTTGCTTTCATATTGACGGATAAGAAACAATGGAATTTATTAGGGGCAATTAGGTTTGTAATCATGACTCTTTCTTCAGGAGCATGCACGTGTGTGGTTTGTGCATGTAATTGAGAGAAGAGAAAATGTTTATGACTTCTAGTCTTGTGTTGTTAATTTCTCTGTGCTGCCATCAGGTACCAAAGAGCCCCTTCCGACTCCTGCACCAATGAAACGATTAAACTCTATGGATAAAGGTAGCATCGTGTGCCTTCTCCTTCACCCTCCTCTCTCTCTAAGTAGCTTAGCAACAAGCATGACATAGCAACGTGTGTGTGTGTGTGTGTGTGTGTGTGTGTATGTGAAAATGGCTGCCTGACAAGCAGTAATCTATATTTTGTATTATATTTTATTAATCCTGCTATTACAATATATTCCCATGCATGTCTGTCTGTAATGAAAATTTTTCTTCACTGGTTATTCATACTTTATTATAATCTCAACTTCTTTAGTCTCTTTATAAGAAATGGTGCTTCCTTCCAATCTTGTTGTTGTGCTTTATCTTCTCGTCCTTTCCTTTGTGTCTTCTTCCCAACATCTTTCGTGCTTGCCTTCACATGTGTGTGTTGTTCAGTTGCCAAGCCAGACCCCCCGCCAATGGCTAGAAGTAGACTCAATACCGGAGGTTGGCAAATCTTTGATTGCATTCTCTTTGTTCAAAGTATTTCATGCTGTGATGCAGGGTTCATTTGTTCATATGCTGGCTTCTTTCTGTCTTTGGTTTATAGGTGGTTAGAAGCTTCAGTGATAGTATTGCAAAATCACACTGTGTATTTATGCAGTAGTAGTTTCCAAGTTGTTTATTGTCAGTATCTCTGCGGTGTTCTTAGCAAAGTTTATTTTACTACAATATGGATACCATATAATATTGTAAAACGTTGAGTGCTTTTGGTTTCAAATTTTTGCTTTTCCACAATGAATATGTAATCGGGCGTTATAAGTCTTCATCCATTACACTGTTCCTCTGAAACCTGCTGTTCATTGCAGTGTGTTCCTGTGTGCGTTTGTATTTTTTTTTTTTTTTTTTTTTTTGTCACTTCTTAGGTTCCAAGTCTGAGGTAAATTCCGCAACAGCTCCACCGGCTAAACCTGCGGCACCAAAGCCAATTGCAATCCACAAGCCTAAACCTGTAGAGAATAAGGTATGTTAACCTTGTATACATGACAAGACTAGGAAGGGAGGAAGAGAAAGTTCACTCCATAACTGCGTGTGTATGTTGTATGATCTCTCTCTCTCCTTCTATGCAGTCGTCACCCGAGTCTCCAGTGTCTGCAACAAGTGGCTCCAGCACGACATCTGCCCCTCCCCCATCGTCGTCGTCATCGGCTGCCTCCGGTGTTTCTGCACCTACAGACAACTCGTGGAAGGAAGCCTTTGACAAGCTGCAGGATGAGTTTGCTAGTTTCAAATCGAAAGTAATGGACATGGTACACACTCTGACAGACGACTTGGACAAAGAGAGGAAGATTAGAGCTGGGCTGGAAATAGACATTGACAGGCTAAAAAAAGCCCAACGCTCACTGGTACACTAGGGCCACCAATATAAAGTGCTGACATTCAGTCTTCTTTCTCCACTTTTTGTTTTCTTTTTATTATTATTATTATATATTTTTTGTTTTGGCGTTACCCCCTCAACTCCCCTATCCTTTTTTCTTTGTGATTTTTAGACAAAAAATTATAAAAAGCTCTCAAATGATTCTTTTCTTTTTTTTTTCTTTTTTTTTTTCACTGCATTATAGCATATGAGTATATACATAGAATGTTATATACATGTGTTTTTTAAATTGTGTATTATGGACTTTCATAGTAATTTTTGTGTGTTTTTGTTTATCATGGAATTTATTGCCGATTATTTCCATTTATGCTGTGCATTAATTGGAAGTTGTTGTTGTTTAATATGATTACGTTTTATAAGCTGCATGCTAAAGCTAACCAGAATCACTGCATATGACACAAGCAGGCTGCATTTAAAGTAAGTACTTTACCCTCGTATGTATATGTTGCAGAATCACCGTTCAGAGTTATCCTTGCATGACGTCATCCTGGGGTAGCTCACAAAAAAATGTCGCCAGCATCTTGCCAGTACTGCTGATCCTATTGTTTCCAGTATTACTAACAGCTGGGTCCTAGTATAGCCAGTGAAGCTACATATAGCAGTGGTTTTATAACTTGACCCGACATTTTGACTTGTTGTTCAAATCTTTCTCAGAGTGGTCACAGGTCAGAACGCTCAACTGCAAATTATGAAGACTGTTTCCTTTGATGTGGAGGTGTTGCAATGATGATGGAGATGTTGATACCCACTAGCTTGGTGTGAAGTTGAAGTGTACCATCACTCACACATATAGCACCTTTAATTTATAGCTGTGCCTACCAGAAGTGTCCAGGGTGCTTGTGTATGTGGTTGAAAAACTTGAAGACATATTTCTTTGGCGGCAATTACTAAAAAGCCAGAGTCGTGTTTTTTTTTTAATTATTGTGGTTGGTTGCTTGAAGTTTTTTAGAGTGCAATCAGGTAAAACTATGTATTGCCTCATGGATCCACTATATCCTAGTTATTAGAGCACATAATTATAGTGGGCATAGGGATGCAATGTATGTATTGCTATAGTACCACTTCTGCTTATAGTGGGCATAGGGATGCAATGTATGTATTGCTATAGTACCACTTCTGCTCTGAAAAGTGGGCATAGGGATGCAATGTATTGCTATAGTACCACTTCTGCTTATAGTGGGCATAGGGATGCAATGTATGTATTGCTATAGTACCACTTCTGCTTATAGTGGGCATAGGGGTGCAATGTATTGCTATAGTACCACTTCTGCTCTGAAAAGTGACCCTAGCTAATAACTTGTTAAAATGTTGAGTGTTGAAGATACAGCTCGGTAAGGTCACAACATATCCTCACAACACAGCTACTGGGAGTTTCTGACTAGCCTTGTGTTACTGTCTTCGAAAGGATGGTCTCCATGGTAACTGGCTGGGAAGAAAGAGGAAAGGGGGAGGGTGCGCATATGGTGCTGGTTGTGCAGGCAGGATTTGGTGGGAAGGAGGGTTCAACCTCACTAAATTAAAAACCTTAAGAGTTTATGCTACCTTGTGTAAGATGATGATAACCAAAATGTTTTGTCTTTAGATTTTGCTGTTGTTTTTGTCTATACAAGTATAAATTTAGTTTTAGTAAGTACCAGTTATAATAATGAAACCAATCTTGTTAACCACCATTCCTTGCAGTATAGGTATCTGAACACAACTAGCTATAAAAAAGAAAAAAGAAAAAAAAAAGGAAGTGATTGGTTGCACTACCTCCACTTGTTATAAATAAAAAGAAGGAAGGGAAGAGAAGGATAGCTTGGCCAAACTGATTACATAAAAATAAGCTGATACTAGGGCCATGTAATTTTATTCTTGTGACTCGTTTTAGTTTGATCCATGCCTCCTGTAGCAGAGGAGGAGGAAGCAGAACTTGTTGAAATGCGCTTGACTCTGATGATCTTGAGTTGCTGCTTTGTGGTGGTGGGGATCGGTAGTGATGGAGTGGGGACGTGAGTAATGGAGGTCATTGCTGTGCTGCTGCTGTTACTGTCAGAAGGGATGCCTTCCGTAGAGGGAGATTTGATCAGTAACCTCTTGATAGGAGGGACCAGATCTTTCTCTCGACTGTCACATGACATCGATCTAGCAGTACATATTCCTATTGTAAGTGCATGTCAAGTACAGAATGCAAATACCAGTCTACATTGGACTTGGACCTTCATAGATCTATGTATCTCCTCACTATATACTGGACCTTCACAGGCTCCATAATAGTCCCAAGCTGTAGCAATTTTGACTACATTGACTGACACACTTACTTTGCATTTAAAATCCACACAGTATGTTACTGTATGTACAACAGAACAAGAGGAATACGGCAAGCAAATGCAACTCTCAGTCAAGTTTACACATGCGTACTGTATATCAAAATGAGTGGAGCGACAGGCTGGTGCATAAATATATTTAATTCACATTATTTTTAAAGGTATAAGTGACTGGTAATGTACTTGAGCACAATGGCAAGCGAGCTAGCCTAGCTATATTTTATACAATAAGGACTTACTAATTTTTATTTCTTATAAAAATAACTTTAAAATTTTATCCATGTGTTTATAACTAGCAATGTGCTCCAGCACTATTTCAAGACTTTCAAGTTTAAACTTTAGCTAAATCTGTTAGCAGTTGATTTTTGCCATTACAAGATCTGTATGCAAAAAGGTACTTTTATTTAGTTTGCCTTAAAAGCATGTAGCCATTGAACACAAACAAACATGGAATTACTTTCTTACTTCAAGTAGTGGTAATCTTGTAGCATCTAAGTCATTCTGACCATCTATAATGACCAGCAGCTCCTGACAAAAAGCAATCCAGAGCATAAAACACAACAAAGCTCGAAATTGTGTATGGTAAAGGGTTTCAATGCCATAGTAACCACTTGCTGCAACGTTTGTGACTTGAAAAACAACAATAACAAACAGCAACAACAATCATTTCTAAGGAATTGTCACAGTTTTGTGCCTAACTCTAATATTCGACTGCTGTCAAAAGAACTGAAAGCCTGAAAAGCTTAAAAATATTTATTGTTTGCTTCAAAATATTTTTACCTTAGCAGTAGCTATAACACAAAACATTTTCACATAAATCTTTCACTGGATATACTAACATGACACTTATGTTATAGTTAAAGCATGAGCGCTTAGTTTCTAGTCGATTTATTGCACGACAGCCCGAGGGCCGTAGGCCCGAGGACTGAGTGCGATAAATGTACTAGGCACTAAGCGCTGATGCTTTAACTAGTTTAAATACCAGGCAAGTGTTATTGCACACTTGCCAAGTTATTACACCTGACAACAATATAGCAACGGTATTTAAATCTACATTATGTACCAGTGATTTGATTTATTGGACTTTGAATTTTCAAGTAGAGAACAGTTATGACAAACAGCACATTAACCAAGATAACGTACCTCTGCAAAAAATGAACTCCAGTAAGTTTGTAAGGCCTGTCTCCCACATTCACATAATATTAGAAATTCAAAAGGGGAAATAACAAAATTTTCTTGAATAATGGCAGTAAGGATCGTTAGCAAAAAAAGATGCTATTTGAGACAATTAGCACGTGTACAGGATGATTCATTACACTCTCTCACTTGCACGGGATAACAAGAGATCACCTTTTCCTCTATACTTTGAAGTTACTCACCGCTTCTTGCCTATTTCTGTACTATTAGCAGTATTACTTGAAGTCTCCACTTCCATTTCTTCTATATTATCACCATTTCCCCAACAGTTACCTCCAGTTTCTAGCATCGTGTTCTCACTACCCTTTCTTCTCTTTCCTCCAAACTTTCTTTTCCTTCCCTTTGGCTGCTTATTTCTCTGAGGCTGCGGTAGAACAAATGTTCTGTATAAATACAATAGTCTTTCTCTACTGGGGCTACCATCAGGATATATGGGAATTGGAACATTAATCTTTTTTAATGCCTGTATCAGTCGATCATTACTCATTAGCTGAGGCTGCTGCAAATCAATTGCGTTAAATGATAACTTCACGTCATTACTACCACTTTGAGACGTCACAGTGGTCTTAGCCTTCCTTTCCTGCGCTTCTTTAGCTTCTTGGGCGCATTTGCTCAACGTATCATTCAAATCCTCTTTAGTAATGACCGTTACTTGTTCCCTAGGACGGCACTTCCCCCAACGCCTCTTTGTCACTCCATCATCGGTCATCTTTTTTTTTTTTTTTGGAGTCCAAAGGTCAATTCTTTTCTTTCACGCATGCGTATACTGGACAGTGTTCCTCCACGTGCTTTCTTTTGCTCCGAAGAGGAGTTCGGGATGGGTTTCGAGAAGGTATTTTGATAGCTTTTAAAACGTGTTTGTATTTATGGCCCTTGTCTCCTTGCTAGCAAATTTTAGTGGATGCTTCTGGCCACTTGTTAGGGCGTCTATCTTCAATCATCGCGAAAGCTATTTTACAAGGTGAGGTAGTGGAGGGCTCTATTTCGAGCATGTCCTAACTGCCTGTGATGTGATTCGTGCTGCAGGACAGCGTGTCGTTGTTGTGAGGTGTGAGGAGTTGAACATCAGTGGTAGCTTCTACAGAAATAAGTGTAAGTTGAGATTTAGTGTGGAAGAGTGTGTCATTTGTTATATTGTGGAGTCATTAGATTATTTTGTTATATTGTGTTACGCATTGGCAGATCTAATTGATTAAAGAGATCTCATTTGTTGTTGTTGTTTTTGATAAGTTAAAGGATGACAATTTGTTGGTGAATATTTTTGGGTGGGCTGGCTAGTGGAACTCTACTGTGTCAGGAAGTGGGAGAAAGTGTATACTATGGACTAGTTGTGACTTCTCATTGCTGACATAATATGGGGGAGTAAACTATTAACACGATATGTAGTGTTCTCAATAATATGTTAGTTTATACTAGCTTGTCCAGATAAAAAGAAAGATATTATTCATGGAACGGTTAGGGTTCTATATGGTGTGTGTCTGTGTAGTGAAGTATCTTCGCTATCTGAAGCTGAGATGCAACGTCAATCCTCGCCGAGGACCGTTCCACTTCAGGGCACCTAGTCGTATCTTATGGCACACTATTCGTGGCATGATTCCACACAAGACAAAGAGAGGAGCAGAAGCACTCAATCGATTGAAGGTATGTATTGAACGGAGGAAATAAGTTGGTTATTTAGTTTCACATTGCAAGTGTAAAATCATTGTTGAAGGGGACTGGGGGGGGGGGGGGGAAATATGGGGGGCTTCAATATTATGTCACATGACCAAAACTTAAGCCTTCACCACAAGTCCTGTTCATGATTCAATGGACTTGACGGTTTGGTAAAGCATCATCTTGTAGTGGATAAGGCGTCATCACATTCAGTAGAAAGTGGTTAATTCTAAAGTGCGGTGCAATAGATGATGGAAGGTGGCATAGGTTTCAAAAAGGTGATTAATGGTAACTAAAAAGCGGGTGGAATTGGCGTGGTAAAGATTGTGTATGTTTTTAAAAGAACGGAAGAGAAGGCAAAAGGCGAGTGATTAATGTAACTAACTAAGAAGCAGGTGGAATCGACAGGTAAAGGCAGGATGGGTTAGTTTCCAAAATGAAGGCGAAAGTAGTACGGGGGGAGGCAAACGTTTCTCAAAGCTTAAGTTCACAATCCTGATAATAGGACAGGAATTCAGAAGCAGGATAGATAGACAAAGGAGATGGAACTCCGTTACTCAAGAAGAAAAAGCTGAAAAAAGGAGAGGTGGGGTGAGAAAAGCTCAGATAGTTCAGAAAAAGAGAGCAGGAGATGGAAACTTATATGTAACCTTATTAATGGTACAGAATGATAACTGAGCAAGATAACTTGTGCTACTGCATTCTTACTTTGCAATACGTCAAGCTCCACTGTGTGGCGAGGTACTTGCTAGTTAGTAATAATGCAACGAGGGAATTATTCGTTCCAATAATATTGCTCTTACACAATTTGCATTATGCAGGTATTTGAAGGCATCCCTTCCCCATACAACACACAGAAGAGGATGGTCGTGCCAGCTGCTCTTCGTGTGCTAAAGCTTAAGCCTGGACGCAGGGTTTGTGTTTGTTTATTGAAATGGAGGTTCAAGTCAATTGTTTTTTGTTGTTGTTTTTGTTATATTTCTTACAGTTCTGTGTTGTCGGCCGTCTGTCGCATGAAGTAGGCTGGAAGTATCAGGTGAGTGCGTTGGAATAACTTACAATATTTAAGGAAAGTGTGTCAGTGGTCACTCTGTGTGCCTGTTAGAAGAACTAACATGAAAAAATGTTGATTAGACTTCCTGTTCCCTGTAGTATTGTTCCCTGCATAATATTCTTTGGGGTACCACCTACTATCAGTTCAGTGTTCGTTTAGCTTTTTAATTCTTGTAATTTATTATATTAGCTCATGAGCTGCTGGTCTAGCTCATGTGTCACACTTCACTCACTGTTCGGTGTGCACTTGATGTTTAGGCAAGACTTCGAATGGTACAAGTTATTCTTTTGTACAGGGATAGAGTTGCATGTAGGACAACCACGTGTGTGTACGGGGATAGTCACGTGTAGGACAACCACGTGTGTGTATACGGGGATAGTCACGTGTGAGTGTACGGGGATAGAGTCACATGTAGGACTGGCACGTGTTCTATGTGTGCTATTTCCTCGTGATAGAATTTTTGCACTGCCTATTCTCTGAATGATCAGTTGAGTGGATTGTTCAGTCACAAATAGTGCATACAGTGATTTTAGTATGTGTTAAAATGAAAACTGGGCATCCAGATTGAGGGTAAGGGAAGAACCATTATTTCTTGATTGTGTTCTAAAGTAAGAGTGCATTTAATTTATATTAATGATTGGTATTATCACACCACCTAATTCTAGAGATCCTCATTCAGATTTATAAGCTAGCAATGATTCAACTGGTCATGTAACACTTCTTTGTTTATTTTTGCCGAACCGATAATATCAGAACTATTCTGATCCATTGGCCAGGGAAATCATTCATGCCCTTTTCTTCAACAGGACTAGTTGTGTAGTGCTCTGGTTGGTTTGCTGGTAGTGGGGAGACAGCTTTAGGAATTGTTTGATTTGCTGGTGACAGAAAACCCACTAAAGAATTAATCTTAGTGTTTTTTAGAAAATGATATGTATTAGATATTTTCAGGTGTTATTTCTATAGCAGGGCTACATATAGAAAACTAGTCTAGTAGGGGCAAAAAAAACTTCTTTATATTTTAGGAGGGGCAATGAGAGTAAGAAACCCTTGCAGTGCTTAAAAAAAGCATAAGCAAAACTATACTGATCCAAAATGTAGTGCTACAGGATTTCTATGAGACGAAGCTTTTCTAGGGTAGCAGGCCACTTTAATGCAGCCCTGCCTTTATAAGATATGTAATATTTTTTGACGATTTGGTTCGTGTACGAGGATAGAGTCACATGTAGAACTGCCATGTGTTCTGTGTGTGCTATTTCCTCGTGACAGAATTTTTGCACTGCCTATTCTCTGAATGATCAGTTGAGTGGATTGTTCAGTCACAAAAAGTGCATACAGTGATTTTAGTGTGTGTTAAAATGAAAACTGGGCATCCAGATTGAGGGTAAGGGAAGAACCATTATTTCTTGATTGTGTTCTAAAGTAAGAGTGCATTTAATTTATATTTATGATTGGTATTATCACACCACCTAATTCTAGAGATCCTCATTCAGATTTATAAGCTAGCAATGATTCAACTGGTCATGTAACACTTTTTTGTTTATTTTTGCCGAACCGACAATATCAGAACTATTCTGATCCATTGGCCAGGGAAATCATTCATGCCCTTTTCTTCAACAGGAGTGGGGAGACAGCTTTAAGAATTGTTTGATTTGCTGGTGACAGAAAACCCACTATGTAAAGAAATTAATCTTAGTGTTTCTTAGAAAATGATACGTATTAGATGTTTTCAGGTGTTATTTCTATAGCAGGGCTACATATAGAAAACTAGTCTAGTAGGGGGGGGAAAAAACAACTTCTTTATATTTTAGGAGGGGCAATGAGAGTAAGAAACCCTGGCAGTGCTTTAAAAAAAAAAAAAGCATAGCCAATTCAGCGACAATTGGCAGAGCAAGGTATCTTAGCTTCATAGCACTCACAGTAGTTCTTCAAACAGCCGGATCTCTTGCTATTTAATGGGATATCTAAAAAGCCTCCCCTACCCACCCCCACACACACACAAAGTATTTTTTCCAGGGGTGTTAGTGGGAAGTTATCCAAGGGAATTAGGCAGTATCACGCCAAAGCAAAACTATACTGATCCAAAATGTAGTGCTACAGGATTTCTATGAGACGAAGCTTTTCTAGGGTAGCAGGCCACTTTTTAATGCAGCCCTGCCTTTATAAGATATGTAATATTTTTTTGACGATTTGGTTTGTGTACGGGGATAGAGTCACATGTAGAACTGCCATGTGTTCTGTGTGTGCTATTTCCTCGTGACAGAGTTTTTGCACTGCCTATTCTCTGAATGATCAGTTGAGTGGATTGTTCAGTCACAAAAAGTGCTACACGTGTGAATTATCATGGCCTGTATACACTGCTCAGTGGTACTACTGGAATAAAAAAAGACCAGAGGTGGGAAATAACATGCTATAGTTGATACTTTTTAAAATATGAGGCTAGGTGTGAATCTGCAGCACTTCAGTGTTCCGCTTTGGGCTATAAATAGCATCTTTAGAACGCTTTTGCTAGTCTACATTTGAAGTGTTGAGCTATTTACAAGAACATATCTAAGTATGGTTAAACTACTGTAGGCGATCATGGAATTGTAGTGACACCTTACTATCTATTGGAGGTACTGGTTTGGATCAAAGTGTTCCTAGTGTAGATTCCAATGAATAAGTGGTGGGTGTGGTATTTAGAACATTTGGTACTTTTTTTTTTTTTGTTGTTGTTGTTGTTTTTGTAGGAGGTTGTGAAGACTTTGGAAGAGAAGAGGAAGGCTAGAGGCAAGGTTTACTATGAGAATAAGAAGAAGACTGCGGTAAGGAACACAAGAGTTTTGCTCTTTGTTACTGCATTATAATTGGTTTTTGTTTGTTGTAGAAATTGAGACAAAAAGCACTTCAAGAGGCACAGCCCAAGCTGGCAGAAATCAACAAAGACCTGGCAGAAATGGGATATGCATAACTGGATGGAGTGTTTTTATTTTTGATTTGTGGCTTTCATTTTCATTTGCTTCATTTGAAAGAATGCAGTACCAAATTAATACAATGAAATGTGAAGTTCAATTTCTCTTGCCTAATTGGCCGAGTTTTAATATGGGGGGGGAAGGAAAGGGTGTGGGGTCATGGTGGCTGTACTAGATTCGTTGTACAGGAATGTGGAAGCTGTCGGTGCCCCTTCTACAATAGATGCAGATAGATTCAGAACATCTTTTTAAGTTTCTGTAGCTTATGCTGACAGACTAAGCTGCACGTAGAGACTTATTTGGAAATTTTCCAACAACATGGTCTGCTTTGCGGGTCTCTCTTTCCTCAGCCATGCTGGTTAAAAAAACTAGCTGTGAAAAGAGTGGTTGACACGTACAGGTATTTGAATTACAGATAACACAAAAGAACCATACTTGCTAAACCTAGCTTTGAAATGGTGTCTGACAATAATATAGTAATTTCTATATGCGGTTGAGGAGGGCCATTCCAGGTAATTTGCTAATTTTATAAGGTAAAGGGTAGAATGGCTGGTTAACTGGACTGCCCCGGTGAGACTGAGTGCTAATAAGTTTTCCGGCCTTGTAAATGAGAACTTAGTTTTAGTAAGTAAGACCTGATGGACCTGTTTCAAGACCAGAATGAATCCAGGGACTGCATTAAGGAAAGCCAGTATTTGGCTCTTGGAGTGTATTTAGAATTTTACGTCTATTTAGCAGTTTCAGTAAGTTATAATATTGAACTAACATATCTTCAAAAAAGAGTTTAATTTTTGCATACTAGCTAGCTACATCCAAGAGGTGTACGTGTGGCCTGACAGTACAGAGTTAAATTTGTACTGAACTGGTGCGAGCAATTAATATGAAAGCTATAGACAATCAAGCTTAGACTGATTTGCTGTATCTTGGTAAATAGCTATAGACAAATCACTGACTTGAGAAGTTTGTTCACTTTCCGTCGCCAATTAGGAGACCACAAACAATAGGTGACATATTAAAAGGGTATATTCTACAACTTTTGCGCTTGTATTTCTATGGGCGACTTTCTAACCAGGCTAAACTGAAGGAGCTCTTCCATTTTTTTTCTTTTTTGATGACTTTTGCTTAGCAGTGACTAGGACTAGCCTCTTTGAGAGAGTTGCAGTTGGAAGCTATCAGAAGGTTCACCAAGCTGCAAGATACTTTTTGTTGCTTTGCCAAATCCAATATACGTACATGCCATACTATCTTATACGGTAAGTAGTGCTAGCCAAAAATCAACAACAATGTATATTTCCGGACCAGCAGCCTCTCCCGGCATGGTTTTGCATAACATTCTCCATCACAATACAGTACCAGTGTGCCAAACTTAAGCTGAATAATTTATGCATCTTAACGATTTTCACCCACACTAATTGAAACAGTAATTACCTACCTAAGCAAGAACAAACTGCTCTATGATGTCAGTTTACCAGACCCCTTTCCCCACGTAGTGATAGATAAAGGGTCTGCGATACAAGACTACTGAATGTGATGGATTGGAACACAGTGGTTGTTTTAAGAGGTACAACATTGTCAATAGAGCCGTTGACTTTTCACTGTTTCTTTTATTATTATTATTATATTTTTTTTTGTACAGTACATACGAAATAAAGTGAATTGGATTTCTCAATGTACACATTAATATACTAATCAGGGGTTCACTTAGGAGGCGCAGGGGGGCACTTGCTCCCCCTTGAAATATTCTTAAAATTTCATAAGCAAAAAGCTAAGTTAAAAAGTGAATAATGAATGTGGTTACAAATGCTTAAATCATATTAATTATGTATGGAAGTTGTGAACCCCTTGAGATGGCACAAACTAAGTCTCACCCCCCTCCCCTCCCCCTCCCTTAGATTAATTCATAAATGAACCACTGCTGATGACATGTCAGCTTGGTGGTAGCTTGTTTTCAAGAGCATAGCAAGCCATCTGTGCACACATTGCCATCATGCCCTTAAAAGGTATAATGAAATGGACAGTTACATGTGGGTTTGACATTTGTAATAGTTAGTGAATGGAGTGAGACAATATTGAACTCTAGATAAGGTCCTATGGTTTCCAGTGAATCCTAAATCTCTGTGGAAATAACCTCTGAAGTTAAATAACAACTCATTTTTAGTCTCACTCTCAACAGCACCCGACACAAAGAAGCACGTCTCTTAAGGGCCAAGTCTGTTCCCCCATTATTGTTTTTGAGGAGAGTGGGTGGAGTTTAGTGGGATGTGTTTGAAATGCATTTTTATTTTTTGCATGAAGAAAATAGTCACAGGGGCTGTTAATCATTTTACTAATCACTTTGCTCCTTCATTCATTCCCACATGTCCCAGTTTGTCTGTCCTGGTCACTAACGGGAGATAGCTCCTAAGAAAGCAGTCCTCACAAGTTTACTCTGCCACACTGTGGGTATTTTGGGAAAGATGGACTAGAGCATTAGCTCTTTGAGTATTTGAAAATGAAATATTTCCACAGTTTTTCCTACTTATTTGTGCAGGTTACAGTTTTGATAGTATTATGCTCCCTTCAAAAGCGCCGTCGATTGTGTCCTGACTGCTGTGAGTCTCGCCCTTCTCTGCCAGTGTAAGGGGGAAAACAACACAGGAGATGTTGTTTTTCGGTGTGTGTGTGTGTGTGTGTGATTAAAAGGACTTTTTAACTTAAATGATTAGCCGTTAAAGACCATGGTTAGTTTAATGTTTGTTTATTTGTATTTGTTTTTTAAGTTTTTCTTTATTTTCCTTTTTTTTAGTTTCACCACTGTATCTGTTAGATTTATATCTCAGTTAGTCTGCGTATCTGTTATAGTTAGAATGAGGCTACCTGTAATGGTTCAACTCCCACGTATAATTCTACTCAGTGACAATTCACAGTTCATGGAATAGAGTAACTGCAGGCGAATAGAATAGTAGTTAATGGAGAGCTCACTAGATACACTTTGTAGTATGTCATGTTTTCCATCAGTTGGCAGAATCTAAATTATTTTAAATTGAATATATGCAAAGTAACAATTTTGATCATTCCCCCCCCCCCCCCCCCAGGCCTATGGATTTCCTGATAGAGCCTGCCTATCGGTTTCCTTATGTCATGATATTTGCAGTGATGGCAGTGCAGCTCTTCTCCTCCATCGGTTCTGTGAACGATTCACTGAAGTCAGAAAACATCTACTTGGCCTTGTTCTACAAACTATGTAAGGGGAAGGTGGGCGGGGCACACTTGTACGCTATAGCTGTTGACGTGCCTGTGCACAAATGGCAGGCAAGTTACCCTAGTTATACTTCATTAAAACTCCTTACACAAATATTTTGTTGTAATTTATATATAATTTTATCATACAAATACCACTGTCGGGTGGCAGAAAGATCAGTTGACACAATAATTCTTTCTGGAAGTAGCAATCACAGAGGAAACCCTGTGGTGTCAATCTAATTAGCTATACAGTGGAAATTATAGCGCTATATTCACCTGACATGTGTGACATACTGGGAGAAAGTTAGGAGAATTCCGCATACTTGGGGGGGGGAGGGGGGACCAGGAATTGCATAGTTGTCCCGCTTTGCCGTCAACTGTTCATGGGTATTCCTGGGAGGCTCCACCCACTAATATGGGTGTGTACTAAGTCGTATTGTCAAATGAACTCAAAATAGCCTAAACATGCATTTGTGACAGCATCTGGGGATGCGGGGGGGCATAGGCCCCCCCCCCCCATTTTGGGTATACCAGTCATGTGTTTACAAACATAAAAGGTGTTATTAGACAACACTCAAACTTTGGGAACTTGTTCTTAATGATAAAAACATGAAAACAAAAAAAAAATTATTGATTTTTGGGTTAAGTTTCTCCTCTTCCTTACAAACAACAAGGCTATTGTTTAATGTTTATTTACTATTTGTTTATAATTCACCTAGTCGCTATTCCATGTGTTGTTGTGGTCGTGATTGGCATTGAGTACTTCCCTCTGCTGGCTTGTGTCCAGGCATCTCATCTGTTTGTTGGCCATTGCATCGGTCTTCTCTGCTCCTTGCTGTGGTAGGTGCACATTCAGTTGTTTACACACGTCCCAGTTTGTTAAAGATTGCAATGCTTTTGCTCCATTAGTTGTTGTGTTCCTACACTCCTGATATACATATAGTATGCTACCTATAGGAAAGGGATGAAAGCATTTTTTTTTTTTTATTACAACATTTTATTTTTAAATAAGTCCATTATTTGCACTAATTACTATCTTTGCTGTTACAAATTTCTTGGTTGGTTTTTATTTTAATGTATGTGTGTATAATATGTTATGTATATGTGTGTGGGAGGTGGTAGGGGTGTGGTTTGTGATCATTTGGAGAGTAATTGGAATACATCAAACTAGAATGAGAGTACATAGTTCACAGTGGTATGTTACAGTTGCCTTATTTGTATTATTATTTTTTCTTCCAGGTTTATGTTTTACTTGTTGCAAGTGATCCATCAGTTTGTACAAAATGCTTGTCTCGGTGGTACAGAAAAACCTTTAATCGTAAGTTGAGTGTTTCTTCTACACAGCAAGTGTGTATGTGTGTGTTGGCTAGGACTAGGGCTAAGGTGGGAATAAAAAAGAGAGGAACTATATCTTTTGGAGCTATTGTTATCTATGACAAAAAACAAACATTTTACAATTTTAATTGTTGCGTTCACAGTTGTTGTTGTTGTTGTTTATTTTATTTACTTTGCAGGTAGTATTGCTGATCTTTCAGACTATTCCATTTCTTATGGTCACAATGGCTGTTGTGTTGTGGTATCTAAAGCAAGTCATTGTTGAATGCTACTCGTATTTTACTCATCGTAGAATTGTAAGTCCAGCTAACAATAACCCTATTTTTAAGCCATTCCACAATTGACTGATTTTCTCTGATTGATTCTAGGAAATTGAAAATATCAGTCATCACATGATCCACGTGAAGAAACTGCTATCAAGGCAAGTAGAACTTACTCTCCTCCAATCTCTCCTCCCATCTCTCCTCCCATCTCTCCTCCCATCTCTCCTCCCATCTTTCCTCCCATCTCTCCTCCCACCTCCCCTCCCATCTCTCCTCCCATCCTCCTCCCCCTCCCTCCCCCTCTCCCTCCCTCTCTTCTCCTCTCCCATCCTCTCCTCCATCTCTCCTCCTCCCTCTCTCCTCCCATCTCTTCCTCCCCATCTCTCCTCCCATCTCTCCTCCCTCTCTCCTCCCATCTCCTCCTCCACCTCCTCTCCTCCCATCCTCTCCTCCCCATCTCCCCATCCCACCTCCTCTTCCCATCCTCCCCTCCCTCCCTCTCCTCCCATCTCTCCTCCCCTCTCTCTCCCATCTCTCCTCCCCTCTCTCCTCCATCTCTCCTCCCATCTCCCCTCCCACCTCTCCTCCCATCTCCCCTCCCACCTCTCCCCATCTCCCCCTCCCATCTCTCCTCCCATCTCTCCTCCATCTCTCCTCCCACCTCCCTCCCACCTTTCTCTCTCTCTCCTCCCTCTTCCTCTCCCCTCCCCCTCTCTCCCTCTCGCCCTCTCCCCCTCTTCTCCCATCTCTGCCTCCCTCTCTCCCCTCCCACCTCTCCTCCCCGCTCCCCTCCCACCTCTCCTCCCCTCTCTCCTCCCATCTCCCCTCCCCCCTCTCCTCCCTCTCCCCTCCACGCTCTCCTCCCCCCCTCTCCTCCCCTATCCCCTCCCAGCTCTCGCTCCCCCACACATGATTTCCCATTGTGGAAAACTGTTCCCCTATAGTTCAGGCACGTGCTGTGTGCGGTTTGGTGTGGGGGGTGGTGGGTGTGGTGTGAGGTGGTGTGTCGGGGGGAGGTTTGTTGCAATGCTTTGTAGGGCATTTATTGAGCTAATTAAATTGTGTGTTAATTTACAGTTTGTTGTTTTTATTTTTCTGTGAGATGTCTCACAAACATCTCACATGAAAGTTTTCTAGTATTCTATGTTGAGTGATAATTTTTTATGTATGTATGTATGTATGTATGTATGTATGTATCTAATACAATCTTCAGCTAATGATAGTATATTTCTTTTCTTTGACTCACAATGTTCTATTTGTCAATAATTTGTTGACACTATTGCAGAACTATTGGTGCTGTGTTACACAGCATAATGCCCACCACACAATTAGGAAAATATTGGGAATACTGGTAAAAACCCAGAGCAGACCATGTCTGAATAGACCACTCACAGTTTGAAGGAAAGAAGACAGCACGTACTGTCTGCTCATGTAATGAATATGACATAATTTATATTTTATATTATTCAGTGAATCACGTCATTTTGCTGTGCAAGGGAGACTGACTTCTGCTGTACAAAATGTTGTGCTCAAGTTTGTTCCGTACAGAAGGAGTAAGTCCTTTTATAAAGATAATAATATGCCTGTAATTCAGTACCTGGTGGTCACAATGTTTTATGTGCCCAACTAAGAGGAAGTCTCTAGTCATGGGATGTGTGTACGTGAAGCCTGACTAATGATACATGTCTTTTCTTGCTTCACTCTCTGGCCATTCTGTAGATGTGAAGTTTCCTCTGCCATTTTTGTGCGTGATAGTGAGTATCGTGGCATTCTTATATCGGGTATGTTAGTACAACTTTAACTTATGATGATGATTATGATTATGATGACGATGATGGTGGTAATGATAGTAATAACAATAATTGGACAAGCGAAGCGAGACTCACTGACAAGTCTCAATTGAGATTTTGGTATATATGTGTGTGTGGAAAAGTTCAAAGAGGTCAATGCGTGTCTACCCCCAGAGGCTACTTTAAAACGTAAACATTAGCGTGGGCACAAGAAATTTAGGAGAAAATAAAAGACTTCGAAATAATGCCAGGAAAACAACAAGCGCTAAGAGAAAGAAGAGGAGAGACGTTCGCAGTTAGATCTTGCAAACTTAGCGGAGTTCATCTTCTATTCTATTAGTGGCGGTGTTAAGTTATCTTTAGCTATACTATACGCCTTACATAACAGAATTGTACTTCATTGAAAATTCATTGTCTAATAGTCAAGTCACTTAGAGAAAGCGTTGTTTACTAGTATAGAGCTCTGGCACAATAGAGTATTTTCAATGGAGTCAACTTTTGAAAGGTGGCTAGAAACAGAATCCTTTGGTTTAACGATCCTTACCCGTATCATTTGACGAAATTTAATTGCACATACCTTTTGAAACTCCATAGTCCAATTGCCAAGTCGCAAAGATAATACAATGCAAGTCTTATGCTTGTGTTAATGAACAAGTGTGTATGTAAGTATAAAAATGTTGTGTGTAGCTAATGAATAGCACAAATAAATCTACTAACTATTACAGTGGGGCGGCTTAGCATTAAAAATTGAAGGTTTTGTGCATTTTGTGAAAGAAGCATGAAACTTGGTACATGTACTAAACATTATATTAAGGATCATTTTAGGGTCGAGACCCACCTTGGATTTGACCTTTGGTGTCCTTTAGGTGCTAATTAAGCTGAAATAGTACGAGTTCTTAGGTATGTTCAAAATAAATGCTTAGTGTTTGGTATCAGGATGAAGCTGATGCTTTCAGGAGCAAAATGAAACTGGAATCGTGTTTGTATCTTATTCCATTCTAAAGTTATGAGCAATTTAATTGTACTAGTTATGTGGTCAACCATAAAAAAAAACATTACAGTGGAACAAAAAAAAAAAACGATGCAGTTTTTGAATATTGAAGCGTTACTTGCATTCTCCAGCACAGTTAAATAGAGCAGTACATTCCAGGGCTGCTTTTGCACACTTGCAACATCGAGTGTAACCTTTCTTGCATCCGCACCATGTTAGTTCAGAACATGCATGTGATGCTTCTGAAATGGTAGTCCATAGGGGTTCCCAGCCAGATGCTGTTTTCTTCCACCCCCAGTCTGTTGGTTCAGGAAGCTCCTGCTGAACACAAAGAGCTCTATTCCAGCAGATGGATTGATAGACTTCTCTTTTTATATGCTGCTGGAGTGCTGCTGATGTAGGTGGCCAATTCTCCAGAGCTCTTCCTTTCCTAGTGAACAGATGCTTCCTACTCTGATCGACTTTGAGGATGTCACTAGTCCTATCATAGAGTAGTACCACAAACCCTCTCTAGTGCTGCCAATGGTTTACTCACTGAGAAATACAATAGGTGGCAATTGGTGTTTTTCCTTTAAATCCAGACATTGGAGGAGATCTGATTTAGCTGTTGGCCGAATTTTGTTGCCAATTGACAGGGATGGTGGGGTTGCCTGGTTTTGTGAGCAAAATGCCTATCCAAGTCTCCATCTCTAGTCTGGCATGATATGAACAGTCTAGAAAACAGGCTGCAATCATTCTTCAATACAGCTACTTGCATCTTTTCCTTTGAAGGTTGATGTTTCACAGGGGTACGAAATAATGCTAATTTGTTCTTGGTAATCACTTCTGTGATGGGTTTTTCACATTTTTCTAGCCTTTTCTCGACATACTTCTTGTATAGCTCCTCACCTATGGTTTCAACTCTACGCACAGTTTCTGTAACAGACGAACTCACGATATCTCTTGTATCTAGAACTAATAGATCTTCACTGTTCTCCAAAAAAGGGTTTCCCATTTCTTCAAATGTGACCGTCTACAGGAAAACCGGGCACAACGCGGCACCCTTCGAAAAATTTTTTGCACTTACAGAGTTGTCGGCGTCCAGATATTGAGCTCTCCAAGTTTTATCGTCGTAGCTTAAGTCGTTCCCACTATAATAGACCTAACCGTTCCCTTCCGTCGGCTTGAAACAATACATTTTTAAGAAATCGATCTATCTTTTCTCGATATTTACGCACGCCGCGTTGTGCCCGGTTTTCCTGTAGACGGTCACAAATGTTGTGGTGAGTGATCTTACATCTTTTACAAATGCAGCCTGCACACTTGGTTGCTGGTCATGATGTAAATGCAGATGATTTCCTTATTGGTAGTTGGTTGTGCCATGCTCAAATTCAGTGATCATTCTCGAAACTTCAGGACCAGCCACCATCCATGTGTCTGTACTTCTGGACCAGCCACCATCCATGTGTCTGTACTTCAGGACCAGCCACCATCCATGTGTCCGTACTTCAGGACCAGCCACCATCCATGTGTCTGCACTTCAGGACCAGCCACCATCCATGTGTCTGTACTTCTGTGGTTGACCATATAACTAGTAAAATTGAATTACTCATAACTTTGGAATGGAATGAGATATAAATGCAATTCCAGTTTCATTGTATTCCTCAAAGTATCAGCTTCAAAATGATACCAAACACTAAGCATTTATTTTGAGCTGAAGGGTTACTGGCTCAATAAAGTGTCTTTTTTCCCTTAATTAGTGCCTAAAGGTCACCAAAGGTCAAACTAAAGGCGGGTCTCGACCTGAAAATAACCCTATGGAACTAAAAAGGTTATGTACCAAATTATACACTTCTTTCACAAAATGCACATAGGAAATGTTAAGCAGCTATACTAGTAGTGGTTAGCATTCAAATTTAAATTTCAGTCAGACCAGTTTGCTCGCCATTTGTGCTGAAGCTGTTGGGCCACAAGAATGACTTTCCCTTATTCTTGTAGTCCAACTGGTAGTGCCGCCACCAGGGATAATGTTTGTTGAAATGATGTAGGTGTATAAATTGAAAACACAGATACACACTGTACACTATTATTATAACAAAATCCAACGACTTGACAACGCTGGCTCCTTTGTATAGGTAGCCAGCACTGCCGTCGGCAAATATTTAACAACCAATGAAAATAAAGATATTAATGATACATAATTTAAAGTTCGTGAGTTTATGTTCGATACTGAAGTTCGTCGTGAAATAGTACTTTGCGCATTCCTGTAAATATGAGTACGTGGGCCCAACAAAGCACATCACTAGTAATAACTAGTGATGTGCTTGAGCACAAATGGCGAGCGAACCTAAAGACTATACTATTTTTATATGAATGATTTTCACTTCCAACACTGAAGCTACTGAAAATAAGGTCAAGTTTTTAAATTAGGCATACACTGTAAAAGGATTTCAGTACCATAGTAACAACTCACTGCAACTGTTTGAATTGAAGGAAAACAACAACAACAAAACAATACACGCTATTTAAACGTTTTCTTTGTGATATTCTTTACTAAATAGTGGCTGTAAAGCACAATGCTTTGACACAACTGGACATACACCTACACAAGACTTACCTTGGCGGTTAGTCTAGTGGACAATGTAAATACTGTTGCGTACGGCTTAACCATGCCAAAGAGCACGTTGACTTACCACCGCCACTAACTCGAATAGAAATGGAAGTCCCGTAAGTTTTCACGTTTTAACTGCACCCGTAAAAGAATTCAAAACGGTAAACAATTCAATTTCTAGGGTGATATGGGTACTGATCGATAAACAGAGGATTCTGTTTAGTGAAGTTTGGGACGGGGTTGACCACGGAACTGACACAAAAACGCGAGGGTCAAAGTACAAAAATGCCTTGCGTACGTCCAAACATATATAAACAAACAAACATCCCCGATTTTCAATTGTGTTACCCCTGTAAGTGTCTCGCTCGCTCGCCAATAATACATTTTCTATGTATGATACTGCAAGATGTGAATTGCCCATTTTTTATTCTTTTATTTCAGTTTAGCTTTTCCCTGGTGTTCATTGGATTTGTGTTGCTCAACTATTTGAAGTCGCTCAGAACTTATTTCAAGGAGAGGATAGGCTTGACTGATGATGAGGAGAATGCCTTGAATGCAGTGCTAATAGGACTCTCCTGTGAGTGCAACGAATCCATTCTCACCTCAAGTATCGTGAATATGTGATATGTGAGACAGTTTGAATAAACTGGATACAGCTCCCTTTCCCCCAACATTCAACAACAAAATTAAGTATTTTACCAGCAAAGTTAATCTTTAACATAACTAGCTATTGCTGACACATTCCTCAATTTTTACATTCATCATGTTAGACTCATATGGGGGGGGGGGGGGGGGGGGGGGGGGGACACTGGGACTTCCCCCCTTTTACAGTTACAACTGAGTGCTCTGGTTTTGCTGTCAATAACATTCAATATTCATAGGGTAGAGAATTTGCTTCTTTTTTTTGCATTTATAAATTGCTGCATGTGTGCACTCATCTCAAAGTATTGAGCCCCACCCTCGGTATTGAGCCCCACCCTCTAATGCTAATGTTCCTTCCCCTAGCAAACAGTTCTGTATCAAACCCACTTCAATGGTGTAGGAAAATGTTTCGGTATGGGGGGGAGGGGGCTCCAGTCCCCTCCTCCCCCCCCCCCCCTCCCAACGCCACTGCACTTGTGTGTGTGGCTATTTAATTTATAAAGAGGGCGGGGTTTCACTAGGGTGGGGGTGGGTGTTTGGAAAAAACTTATTATTATTATTATTATTATTATTGTTGTTGTTGTTATTATTATTATTATTATATCTGCAGTCATGTTGATCATTGCCCCATTTCTGTCTCTGGCTGTTTGCGGTGTATTGTTACTGAATATGATGAGTACTACCAGGTAAGGTACCGTCCCGGCTGCTTACTCTCTTGGATGTAGTTGATTGTTGTCTTTGTCATTGTGGTTATAGTAAGAAGATCAAGGAAGTTGCACAGAAAGGGTTTGCTGAGAATCTGCCTATGAAAACTGCACGACTGGTAAGGTGATAGTTATGACTGGTAAGGTATGGTCACGCCTAGAGGAAACAATTACAAGTTCAATACTTGGGTAAATTAGTGGCTGTAAGTAGAGGTGGACCGATAGAAGATTTTAGCGATATACCGATAACCGATATTGTATCTAGAATCAAGGCCGATACCGATAACAGATAGATATATTCATTGGATTTTGAAAATTTAATTTTTACATAATTAGAAGTATAATGGTACTAGTCTAGAGTCTTCAGTGTCAGGAACAAAGTAGTGCCAAATTGGTGACCTCTTTTTAGACATCGTAGTTAAGTTTCTTTGTTTTTACACCGTCTAAGAGCAAACAGAACTCATCCGTTCAGTGCCCACGCGGCGAGTACGAAATTTTTTCTATCGGTTAATTATATCGGTACGGCGGGTAGTGTTGACGACCAATACCGATATCGAAAAAGTAGGCCGATAAACAATAGAGGATAGATTATCGGTGCACCTCTAGCTGTAAGTACAAAAAATTGCTACTGAACATAAAAATGCGGTGGCAGTGGCTTCACGTTTCTTAGGCAACATGCCCAGGTCTCACTGAGCTGCTGCTCGCTGGAGGCAACTGGCAGTCTCTATGAGTCACAGCCAATTGCCAGCGATATTGACCAGCAGCACTATAAGGCTACAACTGATTACGGTTTGTCAGATATGGAGTAAAGGGTGGGTGAGAGATTTTTTGACCCGTTAGTTTTTCGAATAAAGGTAATATTATTATGGTTGTTATTCCTTTACAGCCAGCTGCTTGGAAATTTTTGGGGCTGGAGATAGGATTGTTTATTTGTGGTATGTTGCTACATACATATTTGCTAACACAGCAAATATCATGCCAGTTTCTGTCTTTCTTGTTCAGGGTTTGTCATCTACTACCTCATAGCTGTCGCTGTGGGACTGTTTCTCATGGCCGTTGTCATAGGATTCAAGTATCTGCCGAGTTATTCCATCCATACGGTAGTCATTTTGATGTAAGTGAACCTTCTTTAGCAGGTCGTGTATGTACTTAAGGCGATCCTCTCGGTGGAAACAAAAGCAAGAACTCTCAGACTCACTTTGTTAGATATACTACTATAACTACTTTATCTCACTTTCAACTTCCAGCTGGCCATCTCGGCTCAGTGGTGGTAGAGTAATTTGGCACAAACAATGAGTTCCAGTGCTGGCCAATTGTTTTCTTTCAGTTCTGTTATTGTTACAAGTAGCCTGTGAAAGAGATGAAACGCACTTAATTAATACGAACAAGAGTGAGAAGGAATTTTGGTTAAATATGAATTTGTTTGTTTGATGTTGTTTTCCTAGTGTGCCATTAATTTGGTCCAAGATGATATTCTATCTTCAATATGTTATTGCCAAGTTTGTCTTTTTTGAAGATTCCTCTGGAAAATTCATCTCCATAACCAACCAGTATGTTTGGGTGTATAAATGTATAAACCCTTTACCATATCTTATTTATGTTACTACCCTCTACCGTAGGAGGCTGTTTAATTGGTTCTCATACGTCCTTTTCCTGTACAACGGTTTCATTGGTTTAATTGGAGCCATCTGGAGGATTGCAGTCACATCTGTAATCCTTCTCCTTCTTCTGTTCCGACTGGACATAGTGACACTGTTCCATGGATTCGACTTGCTAGATAACGGTGAGGTAATACACACAGCTGAATTTATTTAAGAAAGCTGTAGATGAAGTTGATTGTTTTGTGATAAAATGTGATTGGAAGAAGGAATGGTTTTATATCAGTATTTCAGTCAAGAATGGCGGATTACTTAAACACTATGGTTTGGTTACCCTTTGGGAATACTAGACATTATACATTGCTTGTATTTTAGGTCACAGAGCCTTCCTCAGTTTCTTCTACTTGCATTACTGCTACAACAATGCTGTTGTCTATTCCTTCATCCATGTCATATCTAATTCGACTGATCGGAGTGGAAAACATCAGCCATCTCGATTCAAGTTCTACACTTTTTCTGGTATGCTAGACAATGGAGTAACATGGGTGTGTTAATAGTGTACTAAGGAGTAATATGGGTGTACACTTTTTTCTGACATGCTAGACAAGGAGTAGTATGAGTGTATTCTGCTGCACTAAAGAGCGATATGGGCGTGTTACTCATCTTACGTTTTGTTCTGGCTGCTACTGGGTTTTTACCACCTGGCTGTGATTTTTATGCTCCTACTAATTATGGTAGCCACTAGTAACTGTAAAGAGGGGAAATACAAAGCTGGCTTGCTGTATGTTAAGTATATGAAACCTTTTTTTTTTAACTTGTGTTGTCCGATACAGCAACAAATCTATTCGGCGTAGTGCAGTTTGAAATTTTTTTTAAAGTATTTATAACTGTTTGATCTCGTTTGTTATGACAAGATAACCTAAAACCATTGGATTATAATGATTGGTTTATTTTATTAGATAAGCCCAAGAAACAAACTCGCAACCGTTGGCTGGTAGCATACACCTTGTTGAAGAATCCATCTATCCGGTGCCTGAGGGCTAGCAATTTACAAGCCGCGAGAGTCAGTGATATTCCATCCGCTGACAGGAGTTACTCTCCTCTAGTAGAAGACCAGGAGAGCCAGGAACACAGGGTGTGACAAGCAATTCATAGATAGCACTGTAATGACACTAATTCTCTTATACTTGCAACTTCTTTCCCAGATTTTATGTTACTGTGTAGTATACAAGCACCGTTTGTTATTCTTTGTCAAAACTGTGAAAGTCTGTAATTTCAAAAATCACTATTAAACTATAATCAGGGATTCGGGATTCATACAGGATTTTTCGCTGGGGGGGGGGGGGGGGGGGGGGGAGAGAGGAATTTTCTAGAGTCACAAAAAACAGTTTATCTACATATTATACAAGTGACGACCGTGAGACTGTGAAACAGATTGTCTGATGAAAACTTGACTAACTAAGGTGCTGCCTTCGAGAGAACTACTTTTTTTGGGTCTTGGAGGCCTTAGGCTTTTAAAATTCCGAGCACAGCGAGGGTACTACTTAGGGCCTGAGGGACCCTAAAAACAGTAGTTCACGACGGCTGCACAGCATCTAACTAATTTAGAACAACGTAGCGACTGCTCTTTAACAACGCAATAGGAGGGACTCTAAGTGCGATCGGAGGGACACTAATTGACCCTGCCCTCAAAGCGGGGAGACTAAGTTTATAGTGTTCCTCTCTGGAGGACCTAAGCAATGTAAAGTCTCTCTGTCACTATACAAACACTACAGCATCTATGCTTTAATACGAATTGGTATTGAAGGACCAGAACTAGAGAAATGTTGATTTTGAAGAAGTGTAACTAGTCTTAGTAGTGTAAGGCTATTTATTAGGCTATTTATACTGATCATTAATTTTTCTGAAGAATTCAGGGAAGGAATCCCAGGGCTCCCAGTCTGTATGAAACCCTGATAATGTATAATGAAGTAAGAAAGTAATGCACTACGAGTTCCAGAAATTGATGCAAAATGCAAATAGATTAATGGAATCCTAGTTTGTGCAATGGTGGTGGTGGTTATTTAAGCAAGCAACTATCTCTGACCAGAACTATACTTTTGTAAACTTGCTGAATTTTCATTAACAAATCTAATAAAAAAAAAAATTAAAAAAATTACAGCACATTCACACAATTAGAGCAGGCAATTGGGGAGCGATGTGACATCAGCACCAGCTATGTATATCCACAGAGAGAAATACTCCACAAGAGTGTATTCAGTGAATGTATGGAATTAATCTTGAGGAATTTTGAATATACTGTTGATAGTTTTTGTTGTCCTTCCACTTGTGCCAGTTGTGCTGCTCCAACATCGGAATCCCTGACACGCACGTTAACAAGAAGGCAATGAAGAGCGGAGAAATGACACTCAAGTACTCCCAAGTCTGAAACCAAAAACACCAGCGTAAAATAAACAAGTTCAAGAGATGAGCAGACAAATTATTCTAAGAACCACATGGATAGTTGAGCCACCCATAATAAAATCATCATCATTGGACATCTGCTACCCCATTCTTAGCCATGCATGTTTCAAGTAGCTAATATTATCACCTCTAACTCTTACTGCTGTAAAAGTAGAGGATGCAGAAATGAATAGACCGGTCCAAATGATAATTTCTCCGAGGTAGTTGGGGTGTCGTACGATGCTCCAGAGTCCCGATGTTATCCACTTGTCTCTGCAGGAAATACAAACAGAAGTGGTTAAGGTCTGTGTTACACCTCCTTCTCTATAATCCAATGTTTGTGAGGTGTGCAATAGTGTTAGAAAGCATTTAGTTGTTATGCAACACCAGTAACATTATCTAGTTAGAGAACACCCAGACATTTTACAGCTCTCAATGCAATGAATTAATCAGCAAGCAATAATAGGTAAGTCATCATAACTCAGTTACATTGCTCACCATAACAGACACCAGAAATTAGCTGGATAAACTCTAGTATATACATTGGTACAGAGTGAGAGCTGTATGCATTAGAAATAACGATCTATCGTTTCCACTCACTATATTCGACTTCATGATTACCTTTGTGAGTAGATCACACTTCTTGCTAGCAGTACAACTGGGTACACTTTGGGACCAGGCTTTAAAGTTACAACTCTTTACCAGTGTGGGTTAGATTACATGGGCTTCAATGAAACTCTGGTCTGATTACACTAGTCAGTACAGTTGGCTTCCATTAAAGGTTAATAAACACTCAAGAAATATAAATTACAACACGCCATTCAGCTGCATGGCACGTACTTGTTTGCAGGTTCTCCTCGAAATACAAATTTTTGGTAGTCCGTGACACATTCCACTAGCATTCCGACACCCCACAGACTCCACCCCACGTAGTCTGTAGCTACCAGACCCCCGTCCTGCTGTTTGGAATTCACTAGCAGTGTTGGGAATAGGACAAGCCACACCCACAGACCTGAAAACACAAAAGCAGTGTCATTGGCAGGACAACAGAATATCATCTCACATCAGATAAAACAACTGCCCAATGCCACATCCACTCTAGCCCCCAGACCACATCCACCCTAGCCCCAGACCACATCCACCCTAGCCCCAGGCCACATCCACCCTAGCCCCAGGCCACATCCACCCGGCCAAATCCTATAGCATGAAACTCTGATACATTGCCATAAGAATTGTAGCCAGGATAGAAAATAGTCTTTGCAGACAAATAATACTTCTCACTATTACTCCTTGAATAATAGGACAAGCAGACTCAACATTGATAATTTGTGCGCAGGAAAGTGGACATAATTACATTCACACTATTGTTGTGTAGTCCATTACAAGCACAAAATAATAAAGCAAACTTTCTTTTCTTTTTAAGCCAACTGTACACCTGGCTACTAGTTGGGCCGCCCTATTGTTCACCTTCCACTGTCCAGAACATGAAGAAAAGCCAAAGGTTTCTTTTGACTTTGTTGAACCTGTTGTCATGACCATCTCTCCACATGCGAACAGTGAGGAACAGTCCTAAACGCAGCGCCCACATGGACACTAGAGAACTCTGGATCACCTGCAAGAAAGGTGTCTTGCATCAATCGTTTCACTATTTTTTCCACGTGGTGAACTAGCCCTCCCTCCATTCTATTGCTATGTATCTATCCTCCCACAACAGTGCTGCATTGAATAACTTTATACATTCAAACAAATAGATATTACTCTTCAATATCCAAACCTGCTATAATAATTTCAAATTTAATTGACTGCAGAGTTGGAATATTAATCTACGCCAAGTCGTACTACAAATAACAATATTTTAGCATGTAAAAACTAAACCTTCACTTATTCCAAACACATGTAATATTTAGTTTCACAGAGCCACACCCTTTACACAACCCTGAACTGCTACGCGGGGAATGGTGCTTCATTTCATACCAGACTAAAGTGAATTCCCAAATATTTAGTTCTAACTTCATGAAGGCAGACACCATACCCTCATATATAGATTATTATCTTTCGGTTCCGTTTCAGTGTATAAAGGAGTTTCTTCTTCTCTAATTTAGGGTCGGTAAAGGGTCTGCCCCCGCAAGACGAGTGTGTAGTGTGTTAAGTACTCACATAGCTATAGCAATTTGAATATAATTTCACCAGGCCCATAGGCAAGCACTTTTAAACCAGTCCAACCACGGGTGTAGTCAGTGGGTGTGACTAACAGACATACGATTAATGAAGTATTCGAGCATCCTCCGACCCATGGGCACTAAGATCTTGCTCACACACAATTTTTAGGATATTCTTCTACTGATTTGCAGATAAGTTGTGTATGCATTATATTCACCTTACAGAGAGGAGGAGGGATAGGACTAGATATGAGAATCATTGAAACTATGTCAAGTCAAGTCACATTGCCCCTAACTTTATAACTAAATACCTGTCTGAGGAAGTAGGTTCCATTGAGTTGAAGAGATAGAAGGGTTACAAAAAAAGTAGCTGATCCTGCCAGTTATCAGTTTTAAGTAAAAATGCAACTATAAATAGACTGTATTGTATGGTAAAATCCGCTGCTGCAGCTTTTACCAAAATGCTACAGTCCATATCACCGCGCCCCGTACACACTGCACACCCATCAAAGGGCGCAGTCTGCTGGTGGGCGGGGAGGGAAAAAGCTGGCGCCCGCGCGCCCTTTACACACTTACTACACAGTGCGCATGCCTGCATCTTTTGTAAAGAACACCGTTTTGTAACTTCGTTTGGCTGTACGTGGGTCTGTCCGCCAATACAAGTGGGAGACTGGATTTCAGCATTGCTATGCTGGCATAGGTCTCTTTAGCCATCACCTACTCCAACATTAGCAGATATCACAACAGTTAGTGTATTGTTTAGAAGTTGTAGGTGATGTGTTCAAATCTTGTGCTCATGTGTTTGCTCCACTTTGGTCATTTCTCAGTCCTCTTTTCGGCACCCACTATTCTCTCGTTTTGCTATAGTATATCCAAGTTGAGTTGGCATGACCTCAAGCATGGTAAACTAGGACTGCACTAGGTAAAAAACTGGAAACAATTTTTAGCTATGTAGCTAGACATGTAGTTTTAGCTAGCTAGTTTTTTTTTCCTTTTCTATTTTTTTTTTCCTCTTTTCTTTCCTTCTTTCTTTTGTTTGTGTCAATCTCTTAAGAGCATAAACCTTGTTCTTGGTGCAATTCTATCGGCCTCATATCCCTTAGGAGCCTAGGGGGAAATTTACACTCTTCCTAGCCCAAACTGAGTGCCCAAAAGTTCTGCATGCTGTGACGCGCAGAGCATCATGGACAAACAAAGCTCCATCATTCCAGGAGATTCCTGTTGAAGAAATACCATCATGGGGCTAGTCCCTAGCAAGACAAAGAGAATGAGAGTGAAGAAAATGAGCGTAGATTAAATAGAGAAGACTAGAAGAGACTGAGAATGTATGTTCCTTCCTATTCTCATCCCCTTGTAATCTTCACCTTGATTTAGCCACATGGCCCTGTTGTGTTGTTTCTCTGTGCTGGAGTGTTTAACCTATAGTTTAGAAATCCTACTTATTGATCAAAAGCAGCAAACCAGCATAGTTCCTGGTGGCCACAATTTTTAGTTCTGGTCCAAACTGTTCCTCCATTCACATGTGCCCAAATATTTTCAATTTTGCTTCACTAAAGGAGAGGAACAGCAAAAATGGAAGATCTTCAATGTGCTATCTCAGTGACCTCAAGTAAAGTGGGTGAGTGATGCATATTGTACCTTGTACTAGCTGGTTACATGTAACTCTCAAGTTGCACCCTTGGAAATAAATTACCCAATAAAGGTCCATTTAATATGATACAAAAATTATAACGACAAAACTAATGGATAGGTAGTACACATCAAGCAGGACAAAAAGAAATAACACAAGAAGAAAGAAAAAATAATAATAATAACAAAACTTAAGGATAGCTAATAGCTACGCATCACAAAGGACAAAAAAAAAAAAAAAAAAGATGACAAGATTGCTTCTTTTAGCCTTTTAATCCAAATGGAACAAATTCTTCACTATTGTGTTGAAGACTCACAGAATACAGTTCATTTTGCTAATATAGTGAAAAAGAAAACGGTCTTGCCGGCCATAACCCAAGTATCTGCAAACATATAATTCCATTATTGTGAGCATACTGCAACTTAATCATAGCTGTATTTAAATATAATCTATACTTCACCTACTCTTACCTTTGTTTTAGCTGATTCACGTGAGTCCATGCACAACTTTCCAATGTTAGGCTTTCCTCACTGGGATTAATAGCCGATTGATCAAGCAGTTCAAATAATCTTCATCCTCAATATTTGTGTACAACTATCAGTTAGACCTTTTCATTAAGCTATTATAACAATAGCTGGCAATTAGATGGTAGTCTATCGTGAAGTTTCATTTCCCAGCTATTTTCGAAAAGGTTATAACGTAGATCAAGATGGCGGAGATCAGTGGCAACAGCAAGAGATTCAGCTAGAGCCTTTACTCCTACCTCTCCAATACCATTGCTATTGAGATGAAGCTGTTGAAGACTGACACAACATCTCACCCCTCTATCTAGACAAAGTGTCCCATCATCACTAAATTTATTGCGAGATAGATCTAGAGTGACTAGGGATTTGCCACATATTTCTAGCATTTTACCAATAGCTAAACATCCTGGAGTCCCAATACTATTGGAGGCTAGACGGAGTGTTTGTAACTTGGTATTATTCTTCAATGATTCACAGATAGCCTCTGTCCCAGTATCTTGGATGTTATTATTAGACAAGTCAAGTTCACACAATGACTGGCTTTCTTGAAGACACTTTGCCACAGCTAGAGCTCCCTCTACTCCTATATTATTATGTCCTAGATTTAGAACCATTATTTGATGTGAGATTCCTTGCAGGCTATGATGATGTGCTGTTCCTTCAGGTCCTATGAAGTCATGGCTGTGATTTAATGACAAAGAGCTTGTGATCACATGTTGCCCCAGTAGACTAGCAATAGCTAGACATCCTGAAGTCCCTATATCATTTGAAGCTAGAGAGAGAGTCTGCAACTTGCTATTATTCTTCAATGATTCACAGATAGCCTCTGTCCCAGTATCTTGGATGTTATTATTAGACAAGTCAAGTTCACACAATGACTGGTTCGCTTGAAGACACTGTGCCACAGCTAGAGCTCCCTCTACTCCTATATTGTTGTGTCCTAGATTTAGAGTCAGTAATTGATGTGAGATTCCTTGTAGACTCTGGCACAGATGTGTTGTTCCTTCAGGTCCTATGGAGTTAAGGCTAAGATTTAGAATGTGAACATTGTTCCATTGCATAGAGTTACAGATTAGCCTTATGCGTTGAGAATTGATGTTCATGAATGTAAGAGAGAGAGCGTATAAACTAGTAAATACAGACAACACTGCCACATACTTAACACATTCACTGTCACCTGCAGTAGTCCTCTTCCAAAATCCCAGTTTAAGAGTGTGTAGAGCTTTCACTGCTGAGTGTGAAGGGGCCAACTCATTTAAAAGAAAATGCACACGACTAAATCCTTCCTCTCCGATATTTTCAGCAATATCAAACACATGAAACTGATATTTTCTCTCCTTACCCAGTTCTGCTATAAAAGAGTCTGAGATGAGATTTCCAAATAAACAAAAATCGAAGTCACATTTTTCAGAGTTTACAAGAGCTTTTGCTCCTTCATTGGTTATTTTGTTAAGGCTAAAATCCAAGTAATATAATTCAGGGCAACCTTTGATGGCACCAGCAATAGCTACAGCTCCTTCATCTCCAATTTCATTAGCTACTAGTTTTAACACTTCCACACTAGAGTTGTATTGGAGTCCTTCTGCTAACAGAGCAGCTCTCTCATCATTCAGGTTGCAATTAAATAAATTCAAATGAGTACAGGAGCACCACTCAAAACCATCAATATTATGGTCGCAAGAAAATTCAGATTTCAAGTGATATGATACTAGCAATATTTCTGCTCTACTCAAGGATGTATTTAAAAATACAGACTCGTGACAACATTGATTAGAATACTGTCCTTTACTAATATAATAATACGATTCACGGAAAATACAGAATGAAGGAGTTTCGAAGTTATAATATTTGTGTCTGAGAACTTTTGCTGATGTCTTCACATCCAATACACTGGAACTTGAATATAAATATACAATTTCAATGTTAGAATGAGTTATATCACTAGCTGCAAAGCATGTTGAGGGTTCAAACGAACTACCAACTTGAAGAACTAACAAATTTGGACACGCCTGCATCATTTGAAAATTCATCTTTTCACTAGAATAGTTTTCGGTTTCTACCCACATCTCAACTGGTATCTTCTCGGTGTCCTCAATTGCCTCCACAAAAGCTTCTACGCATTGTGAGTTAATTTCAATACGGCATTCAATTATTCTCACAGGATTGCGAGTTGCATTCATTACAACATATCCGAGGCAAGTGTAGTCATTTGGAGTCTGGAAATCGTTATCAATACAAATGGTATTTTTATCAACTCCCAGTTCACATGTGTCTGGTTGCTGAGACTCATAGCAGCATTGAAGTGTATGTACTGTACTGAACTTAGCTACTTCTATCAGAGTCTTAAATCTGATGTCATCTTTCTTAAAATGGGCTAATCCACAATAGAACTTGAACACCACATACATGTGTTCCTTGGAACCATGAGACTGGATGATGGCTAGCTGCTCCTCAATAGTCTGCACAGAGATGTGGTTAGCAGCTAAAAACTCTTGAAAGGTTAGATGAAAGAAACTGTATAAATTTTGAAAACCACAAATAGTAGCCATTTCATCTACTGTCATTAACCCCAGGGACTCTTTTACTAATTCTGTGCTCATAAATGTTTCTACTGTATCACGTTTGATGATTTGTTTATTCAGTATGGTCATTTCATATGCTAGCTTGCATACGTTTTGTAGAATAGACTTTTCCTTCCCTTGCAAACCTTCAAGTGACTGTAGTCTACAATGTAAACCTTTGATACGATCAAAAGCTCGTAAAAGTGTTTGCTTTGTAAACTCTGCATATATGCCGGTTTCTGTGTTCGGTAAAGTATCCCCACACTTGTCAAATAAAAAACATATCATGGCACTTTGAATGGGTAAATAACACATATGGTGAATATTAGGATGGTGTAATAAATAGCTTTTAAGATTAGACTTTTGTAAGTCAGAATTGAACTCATAAGACTCGATATACTCTTCAATTTGTTGTTTAAAAAAACCAAGAACTTCTACTTGCCTCTTAGCTACTTTATCATACATAGCAACTGCAGCTGGACGTGAAGCTACTATTACTGTAGCACAAGGCAATACATCACGTTTTATCAGTTGAAATATAAAGTTCGGTTCTTCACTTTCAGGTTGATATTCATCTAAACCATCTAAGATGAAACATACACCTAGTCCTTCGTGTTCTTCTATGTACTCACAAATTCTATTAAAATCTTTTTTTGTAAAATAGCACTTTATTAAATCTTGCAAGGTAACGTTTGGACTATTGTGGAAGCCTCGAAGGCAAACTATCAACAGAATCTTATATTTCCCTAAAACTTTGCCATCGGCCCAGTCTTTGCTAAGCTTGTGGACAAGTGTAGTCTTGCCACTCCCTGGACGACCTACAACTAATACTCTGTCCGCATACATTATGTCCCTGAATGCCTCCTGGTATTCCGTGCTAGCCTTGGAGCTAAATACATCATCAGCATCTCCTCGTATAGTCTGGTGGTAGCACTTGTCAGGGAGTTTGACATCTTTCCCCCCAATAACAGCCAAATTGATGTACGTGTTTTGCTGAACACTATGCCAGGTATCTTGTTTTACTTTAGGCTCCATCTTGTACCTTGTAGAAAGACGAGGTTTATATTTACAAAGTGGAGTCTGCACACGTAGTATCATATCAGCTGATATTACTTCTTTACCATCCAGAGTAAAGATACATTCATAGATACCTTCAGCACAAATATTTGATGTTCGAATACATACCATTGATTGGTGTTCATTTGGATCAATTTCAAGAGCTGTACCATCTTTACTCCACATATAGTCTATGGTATAAGGGTTATAACCATGTACTCTAACTTCAAACAACACTGCAGTCTCACTCTCAGGTTCCATTAGAGTTAAATTTTTTGACCTAGTATATTTTAAAGACCTGCCACCTAAATAATGCCCACTAGGTATGACAGAACTCTTCAGAATGAGGCACATTTCATTAGCTATTCTTCCAAGCCCAACTGTCGTGCTAAGCAATGCTTCCTGTAAGCTACCCAGCGTGGCCGACCTGATGTAAGTGTATTTCCTACTCATCCATACATCCAGGAGCCTGTGAAGGCATTTGTATACATCAAAATTACTTGCACACTCAGCTTTGATAAGGTTTAGATCGTAACTAGTAAAATAAAGGGCAATGCCAATGTTTTCCCACAAATGGCTATATTTTTCCAGCTTCTCATACACTTTACCAAGGTGTTCTTCTGGGAGAAGTGGAGTTTCTGGTCTTATTATTCCAGAGGCAATTGGTTTTATTGGCCTCATTTGCATATCAACAACACCCGCTGACTTAATGCATTGTTTCAACTGATCGCAACTCAAGAAATTATTGATAATATCAAAAAAATTGTTAAATAAATCACTTTTATTGGAAGATTTCTCCTCTTTTATAGCCTTCCCTATATGTAACATCAAATACCTGCACTTTATCTCCAATGGGATGGTTGGATGCATCATCGTCAGATCCTCTGCAACCCTCTCGGAAATCAGTCCGACCATTCTGACCTGTTCAATGAAAGGTGGAAAAAGATGTGGTTGTAAAAATGGTGAAATATCCAATATAGAATTATCCAATGCCATTTTTAATTCCTTCAATAAGATATCAGTAGAAGTATTGTGGTCAGGGTCACAGCTAGGCGACGCTGAATGATTTACTGTACCAAGTCCAACAACTGTTGAATCGTCTGCACTATTCTGCTTTTGTTTTTTTACAGGTGGCAGCTCATCATCTCCACATTCTCGTTCGGAGTTAAATTCCATTATTCTGGCAGGTGTCGAGTTGCGATCCCGATTCTTCGTCTTCGCGAGAAGCTTCACGGTTGTTTGTTGTCGTTTCTGGAACGCCCCCCTTTGCGGACCATCTTGACGATCCTTTTCCATTTAGACTTCTCGGTACTCACAGCAGCGAGAATTCAATGGGTAATTTTCAAACTTCTCTTTACCGACTATACTTGCACCTTTGTAGTTAAAGTGCCAGTATTCAGTCCGACTGCCCCACACTGTACTTATCTTGAAGGCCACAACCATCAGGTAATGAAGCCGGTATCACAAGCTAGATATGATCTCTCAAACCTTCAGTTTAATTTGCAGGAAACGTAAGACTGGAGAACATACAGTACTGTAGTTTCACCTAGCCAAACCTTAAAGGTCTGGCCACTGAGACTGACATTACTAAGGAGATGGCCCTATAATATAGCGCCCACATTTTAACCCCTGTGAATAATATCCAGTAATGTGGCCTCTACATCCTCCAGAAGTCGTATCAAGTTATAAACAGTGCACAGACTGATGTTATTACATGTGAAACCATTGAAAGAAATGGAGCGTGTGTTTGAGAATGCAGTGGGTGTGGCTAGCGTTTTTCTTGTTTTAATTTCGGTGGTTTTAGCAAAGAAGTTTTACTTTTCTTCTTCTTCTTCTTTCTTTGTTCTTCAAATGTTCTCCAGCTATCCACTCTGTTGGTTCTGGTAGCCTACATATAATCACACATTAAGTGAAAATGAACCTGAAGTAATACTTCTCTGAACCACTGAACTGACGGTAACTTTTTTAAAAATACCAAATACTTTACTCAGAGATTAAATTAACACTTACAGATACACAAATCACATGTCATATTCAAAACTCAAAATTCAAATACACCAAAAGGAAATCTTCGAACTGCAGATTCAACTGACACACTAAGTGACCATTATAACCTTCTCACTTCAAGTGCTATGGGTTCACAAAACCAAACTACCCTCATTGCCCAGAAGTATATACACCAGCTAGGTATCATAAAAGGAAAAAGAAAAAGAAAGAAAGAAAGAATGGGGGAAAATAACCTTGACACCACTAGATTGTTTACTGTAATAATCATAAATGGAAGTTGCAATAAATGACATTTTGTGTGTGCTACATACTGTGCCATAAAAACAAACCATAAAAAGGAGTGCTAACCGGTGGACACACAATTGCCAGAATATACTCAATGATAAGTCATAACATGTGCCAGCTGGTTTACTGTAACTGGTAAAGGGGCATTTAACTGGTAAAGGATACTTAATTGGTCAAGAGGTCTTCAATGGAACTGGTAAATGGTTCTTAAACTCTGAATCCTTTAAGTTGATACCCTTAACTACTGGCAAATAATTAACCCTCAGCGCGCATGCGCAATAGGGTTATAGTAGTCGTCCTGTCTGTTTGTCTGTCTGTCTGTCACGCTCTGATTTTGGAGATTACTGACAATTAACAGTTGATTTAGGTATGAACTTACTCAGGATGAAGATTTAAGACCTTTTATTGTGCTACTTCTTTTAATTTCGGGCTATTCGTTGAGAAAAAGCGAAGCTTTCAACTCCGCGTAGGACCAGCTTTTATGGGTAACGCCCCCTAGCGTCACGTCATAATCACGTGAGCAAATAATTTCTGCAGCCAGCGGTGTGCTTAGCTTTATGCTCAGGCTCCTAAGCGTTACTCCAGGGAAGTTAACGGAGTTGAAAGAAGTGAAGTTTCGCGTTGAAAATGTATACAGGTGAGTGTTTCTGGCTAGTTTAGCTTCTTCTCTTATGAAGACAGCGTTTCCATGTACCATTGTCATTGGTCGAGCTATTTTGATACCTCATTAAAAATAGCTAACAGATTGCTTGTTCTAAGGAGATTATATTGTAATCGCTAGGTAGTGTTTAATAGCGCTGAGGGTTCACACCTTTGGTGCTTCATTCAACTAGTAAAGGGAACTGGTAAGTAAATATTACAAAGGGGAAAACGGCAATCAATTTGAACCAGAAAGTTTGTAATTGACCTGAAGCTGACACATTTGCTGTAGTAAAAACAAAAAACAAACAAAAAAAACAACAAAAAACAAATATCGAAACAACAACCTGGTTAGACGTACATGTACAGATGGAGTAAGTACTTACTTATAACTACGATTAAGTAGCTGTGTGATTGAAGAGACACTGACTTACTCAGAATAGCACTCAATATCATTGCTTCTAGCCTAGTTATAATATTATTGCTAATTACCATCAGAAAAGTTGATGTATGGATGTGCTCTATTGAAATTGCCGCCAATTACTTAATAATATTCATTGAGAATTGAGATATGACACACCTCCCACTCTGTCTTCCATTCCTTCTCCTTCTTGGCCTTGACCTCAATGGCTTCCTCCTCTTCCCGCTGCCTCTTCTTCTCCTTACTATCCTGCTCTTCCATTTTCTGTTTCTTGATGTCCAGCTCAGCAAACAGCTTCGTCATGGAGTTGTGGTACAGCTGCTTGTACTGGTTGGTGTACAGGTAAATAGAAACAAAATTTAATTAAAATAAAACTCGTAATAATAGTGTAACAGACTCTCAAGTTTGACTCTTATGGCAGTTGTAATGGTGACATGTCAGGTTAACAGTTTTGTAAATGCTCCATTTCTGTCCTGAAGTATTACACTAAAAGTTTGAGCAATATCTGAACAGAATATCTGAACAGTATCCATCAAGAACAGCAAGAATACTTAGGTGAACAGATACCATCCCTAAACAATCACCTCCAATTGAGTGAATTAAATTACTAATGTTTTGACTACTGGTCTCTAACCATGCAAATAGCAGAGTTACACTTTTTGCTTGCATAATGAAAAGTGTTTCAGATGCAGAGAAAATTAAAATAAAATCCACTTGCTTACTTTGACTGGGTCGTCTTCTTCGATGCCAGCCTTGCCGTCTTTCTTGGCTTGTTTCCTCTTCTCCTCCAGCTTCTGGTCCAGAACTTCCTTGGCCTCCTCAGCCACACCCATTACATATTGCAGCTGCTCCTCGTCATCAAACATCTTGTACGCCTTGTTTACCGCTACAAGTGCAAGCAGAGACAAACAGAGAAACTGACATATATTTATTTTGTGCTAATAATCGTTATTCTGTGCCTGGCTCTTTCATCAACATACACTGCATTTCCAAACATGTGCCAACCACTTCATTACTCCATTGCTCTGAGTTTCTTCTTCTGGTCCGTGTAGAGACCATGGCTAGACTTAGCTAGGACGACTACTACTGCTAGGGAGGAGTCCCCACTGAGATAAATGGGGCCAGCTATCACCGATGAATGGAAGGAAACCAATCATCAAGGAATTTACTCCTTACCTCTTTAGCCTTGGAACTTCTAATTGTAGTGGGTATGGGTCATCAAAATCGAATGTGCAGACATGATAGCTGTAATGATGTACTCACCATCGAAGGCTGTCTGTGCCCGGTCTCTATCATCAGGGTTCTTGTCAGGATGAACTAGAAATGACATCTACAAAACAATACAGGAAAAACATTTTGAAGACTGGATCACACATACTTTATAATTCAGTAATTACAAATACAAATGACTAAAAACAAACAAACTTTGATGAGAGTATTTAGGTAGCTTTCCAAAGAAAGAGTAATTTATACAACTAAGGGAATCAGCCACAATTCCAAGTGACTGAGTTAAACATGGACAATGATCTTCGTTCTAGCTAGGAAAGGGCTACTCAGAGAATTCAGTCACACACTGACACACCCACACACCCACTCACTCACTCACTTTCCTGTACGTCTTCCTCCTCACACTCTCTGGAGTGTCCGGATCGATCATCAGAACCTGGAAAAGATCAACGAACAATTCAATCACTAAAGAATTCACATGTGGTGCACCAGTTATTAATCTCTGTGTTCGAAGAGTTTATTAAAACCTTACTGAGATATGTTTACTGAAATACTTACACAATAAAATAAACGCAAAAAAAATGTTGAGCGATCTTTAGAGCAGACGACATCGCTAAAGGAAGGAAAAAAAAATCCAAACTCAAATTTTAAATCATTTTAATTTTTCCACTGACACATAGTCTATACTTGTTGGGTCTACAAAACCTCATAAGAATTAGAAAAGTAAGTGCTAACCCTCAGCGTAGAGAAGGGGACTACCAGTGGTGTCAGCCATCGATGCTACAGTACATTAGAACTATACACACTAGCCTGATTCAGACTGAAGAATTGCTAGGCATGGATGGTGGCCATGTTTGCTGTTGTTGTACATTGGTGTATGTGTGTGCGTATAAATTAAGTTCGTTGGAACATTAATTATCTAATGTTAGTTTATCAGAGACAAGACCAAAGCATAACAACAAAAGGAAGAAAAAGGAAAATAAGAACAAAGAAATAGATTAAAAGAAAGAAGGGAGGGAGGGAGGGAGGAGGGGGAATAAAAAGAGAAAACAGAAAGAGAGTGAGGGAGAAAAAATAAGAGAATAAAGAAATGAAGCAAGGAGCATGAAGAAAGAGGGATGGGAAAGAAGGAAAAAGATGAACGGAAGAGAAAGTAAGAATAAAACAACAACAAAGATCTCCCACACCATTTGAACCTCAATTTCTAGCTCTAACCTCGACGCTGTAACCACAGTTCACCACTACATGTGAAAGAGCTAAGTAACAATTAAGTACTTCAATATTCAGCCGCGTAAAGGCACTTAAATTCTTATTTCTCTACCACCATACAGGTTTCAAACAGGTATTTTCAAATGTTGCTGCAAGACATGACTGACATATTTACTAACAGACTACCCTCACACACACACACACACATACTGAGGGTTAATCAACAGAGCCTAATTACATCATGTTCTTCACTGTTGCATCATTATTACAATTACTCGATACTCTGCACCCCACAGTACCAGTAGCACCTCCAGTTGTGTCTGTGTGCATGGAAGCTAGTGGAAACTTGTGAGACATCGTGCATCCTGTGTAACAACCAACAGCGCCCTAAGGTCGTAGAGTGGATACTACTTGACAACAAACTGCACACACGAGAATCAGTCAAGATCCCATAACATCTGGATTTAAAAATGAAGCCTGAATTTTAGACGCATTAGGCGGACATTTTACTCTCCAGTGATTTAGTAATACTGCACTTTATTGTAAGCTAAGGATCATTAGCAGAAATAGGCTGGCTAGTTATTGCATTTGCTGCTGCTACTGTACTTGCTGTTGGTTGCTACGATCACAGTTGCTGCTGCTGCAATTGTTGCTACGATCACAGCTGCTATTCTGTTGCTGCTGCACTTTTTGTTGCTACTATTACAGTTGTTGATGCTGGGTTCTTTTTTTTTTTTTTTTTTTTGCAGTTTTTCCCCCTACCAGTCAGTTTATGTACTAAAAATTTGCTAATTAATATTATTTTGATTATGGAAGATTGCCACCTCCACCACAAATATACACACATCCCTCATGACCCCTTCTTCCTAACTCCATGATAAGGTATCACATAACACCTGCTACAATAACACGTGTATCTGCATGTTGTTGAAAATAGACTACATGTCAACCTTTCAGTTTCCAGTTGCTAGAAGAACCAGAGTTCAGAGGAGAGAAGAAAGAAGTGGTGTGTTGGAGATATGCAGCTAGATGGGCACTACAGAGTAAGGAACTAAACTACTTGATACTGACCATGCAGGAATTCCACACAAGATAGCGCAAGCTAAAGAAATAATAGTTGTTTTCAAAAAAAAAAAAATTATGAGTAAAAATGTAACTAGTCTCTATAGCTTCCTCAGCAGCAAATTACAAGAAATGTATGTACATTAAAGAGGAAGATAAGAAATTTAATTAATCTCTTTACGCTGAAATACTTGTGATGCCAAAGGCCCACTGCCTCATACACACACACGCCCACAAGACACGTGCGTGCTCGATCACACTGCTTCCACTGTTTGGTATATACCATAAAAATACATTTATTCACTTAACGTACAATGTTAATTGCTATGTGTTGACATGTGTACATTTAGCAGGCTGACAGGGAGGGGCGTGGCATACAAGACATATCCCTCAGTTGACATGATATAGCAGACCACTGGACATCACAAGGAGTTTCTGATGTTCTGTGTATATTAAAGACACATTATTGAAGAATAATATGCAAACTATGGAAATGATGGCAAGAAAGGAGGAATAAAAAAAAATTAAAAAAAATAAAAAAAAAATAAAAAAAAATATAATAATATGCAGCAACAATGTGTGATACAGAATAGCACATGACTATGATGAATATGTGTCATATAATGCCATATCCTAATTGTACAAGACTCCGTTAAAAACCACACCGTTCTCCCCGTAACAACCACCTTTTAATGCACACTTAACAATTGCTTTCCCATGGACAGTTTTCATTCGTTGCTCATAACAATCCATCTTCTACTCCACGTTATGCTGAACTGTTATTTAAAGCATCCCATAGTTGGAAACAAAGTTTACGGCACATTTGCAGAAGTTAGTCTCCCTCACAACAAACAACACACAGATAGATTACCATAGCATCTCTCTCAACTGGTAAGGTATCACACTCCAAGTCTCCCTTCACATGCACTGGCGTGCTTACAAAATGATCAATGAAGACGGAAAACAGAAACTAAAACACATTAATTGGCGAGCGAGCGTAGCGAGCGAGACACTTACAGGGGTAAAAATGAAAAAATCGGGGATGTTTGTTTGTATATATGTTTGGACGTACGTATGTCATTTTGTACTTTGACCCTCGCGTTTTTGTGTTAGTTATGTGGTCGACCCCGTCCCAAATTGCACTAAACAGAATCCTCTGGTTTATCGATCAGTACCCGTATCACCCTAGAAATTGAATTGTTTACCGTTTTGAATTCTTTTGCGGGTGCAGTTCAAACTTGAAAACTTAAGGGACTTCCATTTCTATTCGAGTTAGTGGCGGTGGTAAGTCAATGCGCTCTTTGTCATGGTTACTAGTGATGTGCTTCAGCACAAATGGGCGAGCGAGCCTAAAGACTATACTATTTTTATATGAATGATTCTGACTTCTACACTGAAGCTACTGAAAATAAGGTCCAGTTTTTAAATTTCGCATACACGGTAAAGGGATTTCAGTGCCATGGTAACAACCTCTCTGCAACTGCTTGAATTGAACATAAAACAATACACGTTATTTAAAAGTTTCTTTGTGATATTCTTTAGCTAAGTAGTGGTTGTAACACACAATGCTTTGACACAACTGGACATGCACCTACACAGACTTACCTTCGCGGTAGTCTAGTGGACAATGTATTTTCAAGTAAATACTGTTGCACACGGCTTATAACCATGACAAAGAGCGCATTGACTTACCACCGCCACTAACTCGAATAGAAATGGAAGTCCCTTAAGTTTTCAAGTTTTAACTGCACCCGCAAAAAATTCAAAACGGTAAACAATTCAATTTCTAGGAGTACTGATCGATAAACCAGAGGATTCTGTTTAGTGCAATTTGGGACGGGGTCGACCACATAACTAACACAAAAACGCGAGGGTCAAAGTACAAAATGACATACGTACGTCCAAACATATATACAAACAAACATCCCCGATTTTTTCATTTTTACCCCTGTAAGTGTCTCGCTCGCTACGCTCGCTCGCCAATAAGCCGTGCGCAACAGTATTTACTTGAAAATACATTGTCCACTAGACTACCGCGAAGGTAAGTCTGTGTAGGTGCATGTCCAGTTGTGTCAAAGCATTGTGTGTTACAACCACTACTTAGCTAAAGAATATCACAAAGAAAACTTTTAAATAACGTGTATTGTTTTATCCTTCAATTCAAGCAGTTGCAGAGAGTTGTTACCATGGCACTGAAATACCTTTACCGTGTATGCGAAATTTAAAAACTGGACCTTATTTTCAGTAGCTTCAGTGTTAGAAGTCAGAATCATTCATATAAAAATAGTATAGTCTTTAGGCTCGCTCGCCATTTGTGCTCAAGCACATCACTAGTATAAGCATGTGATCAAGGGTTTATCCTTCTTGATCAGATTAAAGTGTGTGTGTGTGTACGTGTGAGGTGGGAGAGAGAAGGGGTTATTTTAATTTTAGGGGCTACAAGCCATAATTTAAAAGACAAAATTGATAACCAATAGTTGTCTACTGGAAGAGACAAATCTTGAATCTTGGCACTGGACATGTCATGTGATCCACTGTGATTGGATGGGATGCCCCTTAATTAAGAACTCTGCACAAGCATTCTGAAGATGATGACAGTAAGACACCAAGTTGTATGGTGAACTCTCACCCCCACGTGACTAGAGTACTAACACATTCAAGTTATCACAAACAAATCATCTAAAGTTAGAGGATGTTGACATAATAGCCAGTGCTTGCACGACCGACCAAATCTTATGACTGAAATGATGAAGCATTAGTACACTGGCCACTCCTGTGCCCCACCTGAATAATGTATCATCTGATACAATATGTTGTTATGGGGGTGGGGTCGGGTGGCATATTATATATAGTAGGCCATTTAGACACAGAGACAGATAGAAATGAACACAAAATCCCCTCACTTGTGCATGCCAAGGTTAGCATCAACATCTCGGCTACAAATCGGCTGCTGCTTGCACATTTACCCCCAAGGGTAATAACATTGCTATATAATTGATACTGCAGTATTTGAACTAATTCTTAACAATAACTGGAATGCAAACAAATTGTTCACGTGATGACCCTGTACCATATCATCACTAAAACGGGGACTAAATGAAGCTAAACAACACACACAGTTTATAGTTGTTAGTTATGTATATACAAATCTTGTCTCTCCTTGCCAAAAAAGAAAGTTTTATGCTGCTGCACGGTGCATTTCATACCTCAAAGGGGTTGAGATTGAAGTACTTTGACCCTGGTCTCAAGAGCCTGTCAATCTGCTGACTGCTAGTGAGTACTGAATCTCTCTTCTCTATCTCCTTCACCTAATGCATAAAACACTGCAATTCATAGCTGCAGCTGTGCTCTAAGTTGACGTTCATGTGAGCTATTGATTTGGCTAAGCATGAATATCAAATTCTACTGCAATGCGAAGTGCTGCTTAAAATCTCCCAAAGGACTATTGACGTTATACCTCGGAAATAAACTTGTTGAAATTAGCATCAGAAGGATTACTAGACGAGCTGGCATCGGATGCACTCGCTGTGCCTCCTCCTGCACTAGCCGCCATTTTTAAGCCATTCAATATTATTATCCTGTTAATTAGACTTGGAGAATGTGGAAGCGGTGGTTAATGGGTTGCTCGGCGGACGGAAAGGGGAAGGGAATTCTATACCAAAACTTCTGCCAGCTGAACGGGTTTATGTTTATAGTAGTATGAGGTCTCGGCCCATCGCTAGCTATTTGAATACGCTTTACAGCTGCTGATAGCGTAGAATTACGGTCATACCTTCCGTCCTCCTTAGTAGAATGACCAGATAGTTGACGGACTACAGTTGCGTTGCGGTACAATTGCAAGATTTCTAGTTGAGATATTCAGCTTTTGCAAAATCAACTCGTACTTTGTTGATTACTAGGACACAAGAAAGGTAAGTTGGAATTTAATACAGCTAATTGAGCCAGCTAAATGTGGTGAATAGAGAAAAGCTATGTGTTATATTATTTGAATAATCATTATAATAGCTATATGTAATTTTGTGATTTGCAACATCAAAAAAAGTGTGTACCTCACAAGCAATTGGATTGAGTTAGCACAGACAACTCAGACAAAACACCAAGTGTCTTGCAAATGTTGTACAAAGAAGTAAACTACCTGTAGGATCTTTTGACCATGGGGAAGTTTTTTTGAAGTTCCACATCAAGTACGTATATGCATTTCTTTAGCTGGCAATAATTTATTTTATTACACTTCATTAGTCTTAAGTTCCATTATTCACGTAAAACTGTTGCCTTCAGAGTGCATCAGTATTATAACTAACCATAGTGAGTCAGCAGGAGATAAAAAAATGTTCTGCTCTATTCTCCAAGACCTAATTTAGCTAGCAGTGGTTGAACTATGTTTGGCCTCATTTAGTGCGGATATTAGTGTGCAATGGTGTGTACTGAGGTCATTTATTGCTCATTTAGATAGATAATTAAAACCCATCAAAAGAGCTTAAGCTGTTCGCAGAGCAGGAATTGAAGTAGCGCGCTTGTAGTGCAGCATTATGAAGTAATCAGGGCACAGATAAGTGCAGTAATAAGTGTAATAGTAGTACACGGCCCACCAGGGATGCAGAGTTAGTGAGAATATTTGCGTGAAAGGAGAAATGAGCGATCTCATTATTGGAATTTCTCATTTTTTTTCATGAGATCCCGTATACAATTGCTATAAAGAAACAGAACTGTGATCCTCAAATGATGACTTGTTTAGAGTGTGTTTTATAAATAGCTGTCTCTTATCGTCATTATTATCATCAACTGATCTTTGTTTAATACTGTCAACTAGTTTCAGAATGACGAGGCTTCGATGGATGCTGCAAGTAGCTGTGTTACTGTTGTTCTGCCGGTACGGAGCTGCCACGTACTCCATCTTCATACCACAGTCTGAACTGGAGCGCTATTACTTGGGAACAGACGTTGAGGTTACCATACAAGGTGTGTTGAATATGGTAAAGCAATTTATTTTCAGTTATTTCTGTTAGTGTATGGAAATTAAGCTCTTTTTTTTTTTTTTTTTTTTTTTTGTTATAAGTGGGACTTGGCAGTGGTGGGACTGCTTGTTTCCATGTGATGGATACATTTCAGGGGATAAATTATCTTGGCTGCATATGATGGCATATTGGTGTAGAGTTGAATGTTGAAACTTAGCAAAAGATGAATCCGAGTTATGCTGGAGGCCATCTTGGGTAAATAGTGACAATGCTGCCATGGTAACGTAACCCGGCAATCACATGCTCCCGGGTAAACTTCAAGGAGCATTGTAGTAGGCCATCATCAGTCAGACTGAATCACATACCATGAACTTTCTTCCTCCAAGCTAATGACTGAATAATCTAATCAGTTGATTAGCATCCTCTAAGACTTTCTATCCTGGACTAAATAATTTGCACCAGCTTTTTAAACGTGCCTGGTTTGTTTTTCTGTGTTGACAGAATAGTCACAAGTTGTACCTCTGAGTTGTCCAGTTGTTTTTCCCACCAAATATCATTTCTCAAGTGAACTGAAGTGAAGAAGTTTATTTACTCCCGAACTTCTCACCATGGAGAACTCATTCAAGCAGTATTGGCTCACTATTGGTGTTGTTGTTGTTGTTGTTGTTGTTGTTTTCAATGCATGCATTCATTTTAAAAGAACTCTTTAATCTAGACTCCTTGCCCAGTTTTGTGTTAAAAACAAACAAACAAACAATATCGCAGAGTATTATGATGATGGAGAAGAAGAGGGGAAAGCCATGATGGGGGGAGGCAAAAAACAAATCAAGATAGGCTGTCAATTCATGTCAAATCTCTCTTTATTAAGTTAAACAAAGTGCGGATGTGCCCGGACACCTCAAGACAACCTGACGCTCTGTAGGCCACTCACTGCCTTTCACTGTGTGTGTGAAAAAAAAAGATAGTCAATAGCAATCTTTGAATGTGCTCTTGGAGGGAAAATGGAGAAAAAAGACACACTAGACAGCTTAGGTCTTTGTGGGAGTGAGTGAGTGGGTGCTGTAAGCTATGTATTCGTCAGAGCAAGTGTCTAGCTTGCTATCGCCACCATTGATCTACCATTCATGAGTGCCACAGAGTGGCAGCTATTGATGAGGAAATTGCTACTGAGTGTTGATATGTTTCTTCTTTTACTCGTTTCCCCATAACATCTTGGTTGATGAACAGGCAAGGAACGCATCAAAGGGGCTGTAGAGATTGCTGGGGCATGATTAGCGTGGAGGAAATGACGTGAGTGGTCAAATATTTAGTTGGTATCAGCAGTGAGCAATAATAAGTCCAATATAATTATGTATGTACATACATAATTATGTATGTACATACATAATTATGTATTATGTGGATGTACACAGCTCTTTCTTGTTGATGTTCACCTTTCATATTTTTGTTTGCATTAGCACATATTGAGTACCTGGTTTATTTAGTAGTGCTAATTAGAATGAATTGAGTGGGATTAGATTATCACTTGGTTGACATGTGTTACCTGGTAATGTCCCGGAGTCTACAGTCAACACAGTAGCCCAGCCAAGGACACCATTAATGATGTATTTCCCCTCTAAATTCCTGTGGACATTTGAAGCATGTGCCCTTTTGTAAATTACTGTTAAGTCATTCTCTAGTAGCTTCCAATATTTGACCTTCATATAGTCATCAAAAGATGTGTCCAATCTACATCGTTTTTTATTTTAAAGACTAGTCCCATGGCCAAATTTTGTACGCCTTATTAGTCCTAATATTCCTATAGCTGTACCATTGTTCCCGCCTCCTCCTTTGCTTCATGCTTGAATTTTTCTCTCCAGTTAATTGTTGTTGATAAAATTTAAAAAAAAGGCTCACACAATTCTTTCGTCTACAAAGTGGATTAATTTGTGTCATGATAATAACTTCTCGATGATATGTGCTCATCTTTTTTAATGTCGTGAATTTTTGGAGCTCATAATTCTAATTGTATTATTATCTCTGGCTCTTGCGTGACACTGGTTCAAAAACCAGAGCAGCTTTTGCAGATTAATGGGACACAGTGTCACCTTACATTCTCCCAAGCTCCATTTCTGTCTCTCTCTCTCTCTCTCTCTCTCTGTCTCCCTCTCTCTCTTTCCCTATGTGCTGTGTGAAACCTGACAACCCATCAGAATGGAACATGCCCTGAAGCCATATGAGCTGGCAGGAATTCCAAGAAACTTGTAAAGGGACGAAGAAAGAAAGAAATGTCGTTTGTGAAACACCTCTTCTCTCTGCATTCCTTGGTACTGTGACATATTGCAGGTCTTGAGCTTGTGACTGAGTTTCTTACTCTGAAAGTTAGTGTTGCATGTGTTACATGGAGTGGGCGTTGTTCATCTAGAGTTGTCATAGCGACTCTAGTGACGCTTTGAACTCCAAGAAGTTAGCTGACAGTCTTTGCAGTTTGCTTGCATTGTTTGTACTAGTGACATTTCAATGGGAAATTTAAGAGTTTCAGTGCACCCAAATAGGTGCGGAATTTGAGCCGTTTATAAAAAAGCATTTCCACAAGTTGTTTTCAAGTAATCGTGGTTTTAACACTTTTATAATCTAGGCAGAATTATTTGGTGGTCTCCTAGCTAAAATTGTGCAGTGTTGATGCCTTCCAGTCTTATGGTGTGTGTGTGTGTGTGTGTGTGTGTGTGTGTGTGTGTGTGTGTGTATGTGTGTGCTTGTGTGTGTATAAATGTGTACATATGTGACCGGATTTGTGAAAACCCGGCTAAACGCGGCATCTAAAGTTTTGTCATTTATTCTACCAGTAGGCTGCACGGGGCCTTGGGATGCCTTCTTCCTAATTTGGAAGCTGTAGCACAAGCCGTCTACGCCCTACGCACTACAACACTTCAGTATTTTTGCTAAACTTATTATTGCTGATTTCGAAAAAACGCCCGGTAAAGGCGTTGCTAAGGTCAGGGGGCGTGGCTTGTGTCCGTATACTATTACTGCGTGTCTCCGGGACACTATAGAATAAATCGGTTACAGACGGATTGAAAGAAGTCTAAAAGGCTTAATGCAGGGCTCCTTAAGAAACTATGATGACGAGAATTGCGTGAGTACGTGAATTATGTAGAATAGCAAGTGAATTAGTTAGCTACAGTTTTTTCCCGGCTGTTAGTGAAAAGCCCGCCAATAATTTCTTAGCAACTCTCCGTACATGAGTCCAACCGGCTACTGTTTCTAGCCTCCTAGTGTGAGTTCTAGAGCACGCCAGAGCTTACAACTGCGTCATAAGCTAGAGCTAACTGGTGTCTATTCATTTCTGCCATAAAATTTTTTTCGAAAAAAATCGACCCATAAGGCTTTACCGGGGGATACTGAAAAAAATTGTTTGCCGCGTTTAGGCGGATTTTCCCAAATCCGGTCACATATGTGCACACAGGAGGGTGGGGTGTGGTTGCTGGCATTCACTCTTCCAGGACTTCACAAACTATGTGGGTGTACTAATAATTTCATAGTAATTTTGCATTAATATGGCTTTTATTAAATTAAAAAAGAAATTAGTTTTTATATTGAAATCCTCTTCCCCCCCTCCTCCACCCCCCCCCCCCCCCTCCCCCCCCGGCTTGTTTCTTCTCCCACTTTTATTATTAGGGTTTTCAGTGGACATTATTCGTGATGGAGTATCTCAAGTGAATGAAGATGGCTCCCTGGTGCTGGTGCCTAGCAACGAGACTCCAACACCCCTGAGTAACACCACCACCACTGAACCAGTCACTATGGCTACAACCTCCAGGGTTTCAACTGTTGCTATGGTTACAACCTCCAAGGTCCCGCCAGTATCTATCCCAGATCTATCCACCGCCACTTCTCCAGCGCCAGTATTGCCCACAGAATCTGCCGTCTTTGAGCCCACTGCATCCTCAACACAAGTTCTTTCAAGCTCGATGGGAGCCAGTACAGATGTTCTCGGTATGTTAGTCACCTCCATGGATTCAGCACAGGTTTCTACAAGCTCCCAAGTTATTCCCTCTCGAGTCTCCAGTGCAGTGTTTTCAACTGAAGCTTCAGTTTCAAGTATTCCTGCACTTGATTCAATGGAAGTGTTGCCTGGACCTTCTTCAACGTCCGACTTTGTCTCTCCAACGTCTCTCGCAAGCAGTCAGGCAACCGTTGTTTCAACAGCACCCACTTCAACGGCAGGGTTCGACGTTTTTTCGACACCAGTCTCCATGGTGTCCTCAACAGATATTTCCATCACCACGACAACCATCCCACCAAGCACCGAAGTGCCAGGAGCTTCAGTGACAGAAATGGGACCAGGCTCGATGGGATCAGGAATGGGACCTGAAATAGGATCTGGTATGGAATCACCGGATCCAGGTTTCTCCAGGAGAAGGCGCTCAGCCCTTGCTCCTTTCCCATCTACCCTGCCTCCCTTACCGTCACATGTCGACACAGTGTCCTTCAGCTGGGTGGCAAACACCACCAGAGTGAGTGTGGGGTGGGCGTGTCCTTCAGCTGGGTGGCAAACACCACCAGAGTGAGTGTGGGGTGGGCGTGTCCTTCAGCTAGGTTGGGGTGGGCGTGTCCTTCAGCTGGGTGGCAAACACCACCAGAGTGAGTGTGGGGTGGGCGTGTCCTTCAGCTGGGTGGCAAACACCACCAGAGTGAGTGTGGGGTGGGCGTGTCCTTCAGCTGGGTGGCAAACACCACCAGAGTGAGTGTGGGGTGGGCGTGTCCATGTGCTGAGACTTTTAAAGTTTGTAGTCAGGAAAGACATTTTTATAAATAATTTTTGCTGTTGTGAAAACCTTTTTCTTACCTGCAGGGAGAGGAGAGAGAGAGAGGAGGCATACTTGTGAAATTATAATAAGACAGTATCATGGGTCATGCGTGCAATGATTAAAGGGACACACAGTAATTATGTCTGACACAAATTAGATTTGGCATTATTCAGTCATGCAAAGACCCCTTATTGGATTCGTTTTGCCCTCACATGGTCACTTTGGAGCTATTTACTTGCCACTGTTGCAACCAACCATTCTGTTGGTAGCCTGCTTCAATTGATGGCTACATCCTGAGATCTCTCTCTCTCTCTCTCTCTCAAAGTGTTATCTATAATCTTAAGATTTAGATCATACATTTTACCTGTATTTAAACTTCCCTGAGTAAATTTCTTTGTATCACACTCAAGATCTTTTGATGATCAAATGCTAAAATACGGAGGGGTGGGGAGACTTTCCACCCACACGTTATAGTTTAATTAACCCAGTATTAAAAACATTAAGATACCACTGGATTTCACTTCAGCTCCTGCAAAGTTAGAGCTGGTCAATGCAGTAGTGTGGTGGGTGGGTGGGTCCATACTTACCAAAAGAGTGAGTCCTCAAGGAAGCTGACCATGGATAAGTGGTTGGATTATGGGGTAGTGTTTCCACGGTTTCCCTCATACTTACCAAAAGAGTGAGTCCTCAAGGAAGCTGACCATGGATAAGTGGTTGGTGGGTTAGTGTTTCCATGGTTTCCCTGCTGGCTGACTGCCCCCTGCAACCTCAGTGTTATCTCTTCTTAAGGTTGAGTACCAATTAGGACATGAGGAGACATCTTGTAATATACTCTGTGATATTACCTGTAGAGCTTGACAAATCTAACTCACGACAGTGATACTGGTTCTCTTACTACGCTTATACCTATTATTGGCGAGCGAGCGTAGCGAGCGAGACACTTACAGGGGTAACACAATCGAAAATCGGGGATGTTTATTTATTTATTTATTTGTATATATGTATGGACGTATGTATGTCATTTTGTACTTTGACCCTCGCGTTTTTGTGTTAGTTATGTGGTCGTCCCCGTCCCAAATTGCACTAAACAGAATCCTCTGGTTTATCGATCAGTACCCGTATCACCCTAGAAATTGAATTGTTTACCGTTTTGAATTCTTTTGCGGGTGCAGTTAAAACTTGAAAACTTAAGGGACTTCCATTTCTATTCGAGTTAGTGGCGGTGGTAAGTCAATGCACTCTTTGTCATGGTTATAAGCCGTGCGCAACAGTATTTACTTGAAAATACATTGGGTAAGTCTGTGTAGGTGCATGTCCAGTTGTGTCAAAGCATTGTGTGTTACAACCACTACTTAGCTAAGAATATCACAGAGAAAATTTTTAAATAACGTGTATTGTTTTTTTTTTTGTTTTTTTTTTCCTTCCAAGCAGTTGCAGAGAGTTGTTACTATGGCACTGAAATCCCTTTACCCTGTATGCTAAATTTAAAAACTGGACCTTATTTTCAGTAGCTTCAGTGTTAGAAGTCAAAATCTTAATAGTATAGTCTTTAGCTCGCTCGCCATTTGTGCTCAAGCACATCACTAGTATAAAATAATATATAATATAGTTCTTTAATCTGGTTGCAATTGAGGATTGGTTCAATGTTGGCAGCCATTTTAATTTACAAATGCAGACACAATACTGCTGACAACATAGCTTTCATTTCATGTGTCACTCAATGGCACCCCTTGATGAGTGAGTGGGTGGTGGCTATTAGAGTGCTCGTGTGTAGTGCTGTTGCTATGGACTTGTCCACACAGCGACCACAATGAAGCACTTGTGAGGCTCCATATTAGGCCCTTCACTCGAGTGTGTGTATGTAAAATGGATGACTGTGCAGGCGATTACAAAATTAGCCACGTACCACTACTACTGTGGGGGGTTCTGTGGCGTGTGTACTTAGATACGCCATGTTGTTGCCTCTGTGTGTGTGTGTGTGCGTGTGTGTGTGTAAATACATTTGTCACCTTACTCTACTAGCAGTCTCATGTCTCACGTAGCATTCCAGAGTTGCTGGGTAGTCAGGGACTTGTCGTCAGATACTCTGATTTCATTTTTAATGTTGGTAATTTTTTTATTTTTATGCAAAGTATTGTTTTTATAATATTATTATGTTTTTAATTTTTTTTTTTTTTTTTTGTTGTTGCAATGTGTTTAATAATGTTGTTGTTATTTGTTGTTGTTGTGTTACCCAAGGTAATGTACGAGCTAACCTTGTCTGAATCTCCTGTCAGTTTCTTCAATTCCCTGAGTCTGAACGTCTCCAAATCTGGATTCATCCCTCTCAACCAGTCAGGTCGGTCAGTGGGGAGGTTCATTTATGTGGTATTGGGTCATGGAGAATGGAAGGAAGGAAGGAAGGGGGAGGGGCAGAAGGATGGGTACATACACCTGGCACCTGCTTCTGTGGTATGCTTCCGTATAAAGTAGAGTAATAGTTCAACCGTGCATTTGAGGAATCATCTCTGATAACCATCCCATCCCAAGGACGGAGCCCAAGTGAAAATATATCCGAGAGTTTCCATGGTTAAAGTATTCGATACCATAGTTACCATAGCGAAATTTCTGAATTATTGTTGCTGATAACCGTCCCAGTACTAGTGTGCCCAATTGGGGGGAAATATACAACGCCAGAGGGAAATTTACTGGGGAATAACATTTTTAATCCATGGCTGTTACCTCGGCAACTATGGTATAAAATATGATATTCCTCCTCATGAATTGTATTATTGTTTGTTTGTTTTTGTTTTGTTGGTGTTCATTGTTTGTGGTTATGCTCTTGAAAGAAGTCCTCACCACCCAAACATACATTGCATGACACATGCATGTAAATACATGTGCATGTAATATAGCATTGGCAACCAGGGACATTTGCATGTAGTTTAAATTTACACATGTGTGATGCTTGGTGAGTTAAATATCACCTGAGTCATTATTAAATTGATGTTTAATTAGAGACATTATCACACACACACTTTATCCTTGACATGGGGAAACTGAAAGCTAGTGTATGATGCTTCAGCACGCAACCCCAGACCCTCTGGTGGGAGGAAGTTGTCGTCTGGTATTTAAACTGTTGGAGAGTTCACAGTTAGTTCAGCGTTAGTGATTTTGTAATAGTAGAAGAAGCTGCTCTTTGTTGATGCTGCTTGTGGTGTGCACTAGCCTTGAGGCTGGCTTTCATAAACTTGGCTGAAGAGCCCGTGTTTATTGTAAACACGGGCTACTGGTGTGCGATCACTAGCACGCGCCCTGTGGCACCTTGTGCTTGTATTGTATGTGTGTATGTATGTATGTATGTATGTATGTGTACGTATATGTATGTATGTATTTATGGGACAGTGTACCTATTTCTATGTGCAATTACTTGTGCTTTGTAAGCGTAAAGTTAAGTCAACGTCATTGCATTCTTGTCCTCTCAAAGACAAAGCTGCCCCCATGGCAACACTACCTTAGGTGGGGTGCAAGTTCATGTTACAGTCTGCCTTCATACCAGACTGGGAGGCGATTTAGAGCGTTGCCGCAGGGAATCCTTTATAATAACTAACGGGTAGGAAAGACTAAACAACAAAAGAGGGGAACCCCCATTAATCAAGTTGTACTCCTAGCACACAATTGTGAAGCTATTTTTAGCCCATTTCATTGTCACCTGCTTTTGGAATTGTATTTACCCATCCTATATTACTGGCACTAGGACATGGTATTAGTGCTGCCATTATGCTCAGAACTGGGGAAAAGAGATGTTTGAGGGGGTGTGGTTAACAAATATTTAGTGGTAAGATTTTGTGGAAGATTTGTATACTAATCCTCAGTAGTTACAATCCTCATTTGACATTTAGTTACTACAGAAGCAAAGTTACTGCTAGATAATGACATGCAAATCTTTAAGAAAATTACTCGACTTGCACTGGTAAACTCCATTGACATGGAAGTGAGGGGGTGTGGCTTGCAAACTATTGTTTTGGTGAAACGCTGTGCCTGGCTGCATACTATTTGCTGAAACGAATTCTTAAAGAAGGAAGGGCTGAGGAGATGTTCCTGTACATTTCCCCATTGCTCAAGTTGTTGAAAGATCAATATTGTGTAATGATAAAACCGCCAGTTGAAAGACTCAGTGCTTCAGGCCTAGCACTGTAAACTTGTAATTCAGACATGGGGGAAATGGTGGGGATTGCAGATATCTATAGATTCATTGATACTGTGGGTGTGTAACTATGCAAGCACCAAGTCTAGCTATCATATTGTGCAATGACAAACACATCCACATATTTATTAATGCTGTCTTCATTGACCTCGTTAAAAAATGAGAAATGGGCTGTGTGTCTGCAAGCCTAAATTCAGTCATGTGATCAAAGGATGAATTAAGGGGTTGTCCCGCTCCTAGTGTGCAAGCATGTATGGTGCAATTATTCCTCACTTTTCCTTATAAAATGAAATGATACTGGATGACACTAAAGACACTCTATATATATAATGCCTTGTAAAACGCACACAACTGCAGTATTTGAGTTCTGTTGTTAACAGGATGTAAGGCAGACACCATAACTAACCCTCATGGATGTACTTGCTGAGGTTAATTAATAGAATAATTGAATTAATAGAGTACAATAGTTCATTAGTTGAATTTGTCTTTTTTTTTTTTTTTTTTTTTTTTTGCTCTTGCAGGTTTTTCCATTGCATTCCCGTGTTCACCAGCCGCCTCTGGAGAAGGCGTGGTCACTGTCAACCTTACTACCACTGTGCCCTCAATGGATTCTATGGGCGTGGTTCCAGACGATGTCCTCACCACCAGCTTCAACATCAGGAAACACTGCATCTGTGAGTATATAATATATACCAACCCCTTATGGGTGCCTCTCCCCTTAGTCCATCCCTTCACACACACACACACACACACACACACACACACACACACACACACACACACACACACACACACACACCAGAGCAGATGCTCTGATTCTATGTAAGTGCAGATATTTGCAAAGAAGCCATGATCAAGCATCAGTCAGGATGTTGTTTATCAGCATCAGACCCATACGAGTAGCTGTGGTAGTTGCTAAACAACATTTCTTCCCCCTCCTCCCCCTCTTCCCCCTCCTCCCCCTCTTCCCCCTCCTCCCCCTCTTCCCCCTCCTCCCCCTCTTCCCCCTCCTTCCCCTCCTCCCCCTCTTCCCCCTCCTCCCCCTCCTCCCCCTCTTTGTCCCTTTCCTTACCTTTCAGCTTGTGGAGTCCTCGAACTAATAAGTAGCAAAAAATCCCCAGGGGTTGTTGCCACGTATTTCCTGCTGCTGTGTAGTGAACTTTACTCATCGAGCCTCCATGTTTGGTAGTGGTCTCTCTCTTCATGTGCATGTACACACACATACATACATGCGTGCATCCCTTGGACACCGTATCCCTCGGGTTTACACATGAACTCATTCTGAGTCTGTCGGGGACTTCCTTGCTGTTTAGACCGACTTGCATGTGACACGCACACATGGGGAACTTGGACTAGTGCTGTATATGGTGCATGCAGCCAAGCCAAGAAGTGTGCATGTGCTTATGTGACCACGCACATGGGCACAACGCGGCATGTGTAAACATCGGGAAAAGATCGATTTACTTTGTTAAAATGTATTAAAGAAGTTGGTGAATTTACAAGGTTAGGTCGTGTACATCAGCAACGGTTGGGGCAGAGCTGTGGCTGTAAAACTTGGAGAACTCAATGTTCTGGTGTCGGACAAAGGTGTAAGTGAAAAAAAATTTTTGATGAGGCCCGTGTTGTGCCCAATATTCCAGTATATGTACATACGGTCACGTAAATGCCTTGGAGGTTGGAGGGCATGGAGCAACATATACTATTGTCTGAATTCTCCCTCCCTTCCTCCTCTCTGTTTTTTTTTTTTTTTTTTTTTTTTGTCTTTCTATTTGATGTGCACGTATTGTATGTTATTGATATCATTTGTCCTACTCACAGCCACTCTCGCTTCAATCAGTATCGCTCCCACCACCTCCTCCTCCTCTGAAGACTTGCTCATTCCTTATCTCTCGGCTACACCTGTATCCGTCGTAATCTCTTCCTCTTCCGTTCCTCTGACTTCTCAGTTGGCTACTGAAACTCCAGTGCTGGGAGGAGGAGATCCTACCAAGTCTCCACCTGGATCTCCAGCAGGTGTCTAGTTTGTGTGTTTGTTTGTTTGTTTGTTTGTTTGTTTGTTTGTTTTGCGTGCTTGTTGTCAATATGGTGGCTGTTCAGCTCTTTGTTGGTTTTGTTCTATTGGTTTTACGGCAATGCTTGTGTATGGAGTTTGAATAAGTGTAGCACTGTAGGTACAGGGTGAACACTGGTACATGTATAACTGTATAATAGTGTCCTAAGCCATGCGGAATGTGTGGGTGTGTGGGGGCGAGGGAACATTTTCAAGCTGCAGGCACGTGGTGGGCATAATCAAATGAGCTGCATGTATTCCAGCAAATTATTTAGTGGGTTTTTTAAAATTACTTCAGTACATAGGACTCTGCCAGACTGCTGGGCAGGACAAATTGCTTTAATTTGTTCCATTTTGAGTCGGCGTACGTGGGAAGCCTTTTATTTCCAAATGGATTCCCATCAAGTTAGAATTTAATTGCTTTCATTTTTAAACATGCTATATATGCATGAGATGCATCTGCATGGTGTGACCGCCATCAATGCGAGCAACTGATCAGCTTCTTTCCAGGACATCAGCCTTCATGTAGGCAATAGAATTTATACAGCCACATGCATTGCGGAGAAAATTTTTCAAATATAAGCATGAGTGTAGTTAATATAGTTTCTCAAAAATGTTGTTGTTGTTGTTGTTTTGCATTGAATACTACTGTGAAGTAAGTATAAGGATTAATGGTGGGCACAGAATTGGAAAATCAGAAATCTAGGATGGAGAGGGAAGGGGTAGATAAGGGGGTGTGGACTGCAAGATTTTGAAATGAAGTAAGTTGAATACTAAATGCGATTAAAATTTATCTGCATCAGGAGTTGTCAGTAAATTAGGCTTAAACCCATTGACAGTAATAATAACTGTAGCAGCTGCATTTGCATGGGAGTTCATATTGGTATAACTTACTATTAATCTTAGTGAAGTTTGTTGTTGTTATTTTTTGTTGTTGTTGTTATTCTTTTATTGGTTTACTACTATTAACTCCTTTCGAGCTCTATTGACTTATTTTTCCCACTTAAATTGTTGTAATATCTCACAGTCTGGTGAGCCAGCCACTCAATCAATACAGCTTTCCAAGTTTGGAGACAGTTACTCACGCTTGAATCAGTCAGTCAGTCAGCTAGCTCTAGTATTGGGTAGGTGGTTGGTTCAAAGATGGTTATAAGAGTATGGAGGTGTGTGTGTGTGTAGGGAGATAATTCTGTCTTCAATGCTTCGTTAGACAAGTTGTATTTCCATTGCGTACAGATGTATGAGTTAGTGTACTATCAAAGCTTGACTAGGCGGAAGTCTTCTATCTATTGCAGGGTTGATTGTGACTCGTGGTTGTAATAACATTTGTTTAGACTACCTTAGAGTTGTGTTTAGAGGTCAGAACTTCACTCTTTGGCAAGGCCAGGTAGAGGCGAGGAGAACAGGGCTGGCTAGGCCAGGTAGAGGCGGGGAGAACAGGGCTGGCAAGGCCAGGTAGAGGCAGGGAGAACAGGGCTGGCTAGGCCAGGTAGAGGCGAGGAGAACAGGGCTGGCTAGGCCAGGTAGAGGCAGGGAGAACAGGGCTGGCTAGGCCAGGTAGAGGCAGGGAGAACAGGGCTGGCTAGGCCAGGTAGAGGCGAGGAGAACAGGGCTGGCTAGGCCAGGTAGAGGCAGGGAGAACAGGGCTGGCTAGGCCAGGTAGAGGCAGGGAGAACAGGGCTGGCTAGGCCAGGTAGAGGCAGGGAGAACAGGGCTGGCTAGGCCAGGTAGAGGCGAGGAGAACAGGGCTGGCTAGGCCAGGTAGAGGCGAGGAGAACAGGGCTGGCTAGGCCAGGTAGAGGCGGGGAGAACAGGGCTGGCTAGGAGATATATAACATTTTAACAAACCCTTGCGCTGCATTTGTTAGTTTGTTTGTTTGTTTTGATGTGATGCATGACGCTGATGTTTGTATAGAGTATCTAGCTTGTGTCAGATATATTACCATTGTCTTGTTATTTTTGTTCTGCTTGATATGACTAATAAAAGAGATCTTTATGATCAATGAATTATTTACAATTACTTTATCCTCTGTCCAATCCTATCAGCTGCATTTGTTAATTAATTCGTTCACCAATTTGTGGATTCATTCATTCCCTCGTCATTCATTCATTCATTCCCTCAATAATTCATTCATTCATTCCCTCAATAATTCATTCATTCATTCCCTCATAATTCATTCCCTTATAATTCCCTTATAATACATTCATTCATTCTTTCATTCATTCATTTATTGATTTGTTGTTCCACAGGTGATCAGTTTGTGACTCTGCTGGTGCTGGTATTTGCTCCTGTTGTGGGTGTCCTAGTTCTCTCCATCTTCATCGTGTGCTGCTCTCTCTGCATCTGCTGCTGCTGTTGTGGCAAGAAGAAGAGGAAGTGAGTAAGAATGGAGGCATCAGAGAAGGCAGCTCTTAGTGATGCTGGAAGATACTGGATATAAACAGATGGGATAGTTGGGGGACAGAGAGTAAGGGGAGGAGGAGGATGGGGGACAGAGAGTAAGGGGAGGAGGAGGATGGGGGACAGAGAGTAAGGGGAGGAGGAGGATGGGGGACAGAGAGAAGGGGAGGAAGGAGGATGGGGGAGAGAGAGGAAGGGGAGGAGGGCGGAGGGAGGCGGAGGGAGGGGGGAAAGAGAGGAGGAGGAGGGAGGAGGAGGATGGCGGGACAGAGAGTAAGGGGAGGAGGAGGATGGGGGAAGAGAGTAAGGGGAGGAGGAGGATGGGGGACAGAGTGTAAGGGGAGGAGGAGGATGGGGGACAGAGAGTAAGGGGAGGAAGAGGATGGGGGACAGAGAGTAAGGGGAGGAAGAGGATGGGGGACAGAGAGTAAGGGGAGGAGGAGGATGGGGGACAGAGAGTAAGGGGAGGAGGAGGATGGAAGTGTGCATGTGTCCATGTTTGTGTCAGTAATTTAGTGAAATATGCACTGCTGGCATATAATTAAGTTATCTTTGTCTAGTGTATGTCATTTCCTGATGTGTTGTGATTAACTGCTTGGACCACTCATATTATTATACACAAATTCCAAATTAACGGTGTTGTTGTCCATTTTAATTGGTATGTTTGTGCTAGTTGTGTTAAAAGGAATAAATAAGTCAGCATATTAGTCAGCAAGCTGTCAAAAAGTCTTGTTCATGTTGTATTTTCCCTAACTTTCAGGCGGGGGGGGGAGGGGATAGTACAGCAGGAAATAAAATCAAAAGATAGTCGTGCTTTCTGTTCACTCAGGCAGACATGATGTTTAACACACAAAGACTTGTGCTTGTAGAGATTAATGTATGCATGTTGTCATACGTGTGCGTGCTTTGTTTGTTATTCCAGTCACTATAGCGATGACCCAGCTGAACTTCCTATGAATGCCCTATCTCGTGACGACTTCCTATATCCTGTGCCACTCAACCATATTGAAGTGAAGAAGGATGAAGTGCCGATATCTCTGTGGATGGGTATGGATCATCAATATAATAACCTATTCCATCAATGCAATACATACTCTGTCTACACAATACATATACCAATACTTTCTCTATGCAATAGATTTTACTTGAGCAGCATGGTGCTTTCATTATTATTATTGTTATTGTTGTTTTATTGTTATTGTTTTGTTAGCTTTGTCTTGGGGAGATGTGGATAATTTGTCTTCTGCTGTTAAGGGTGTGGTCAAGACGTATTCTGTGGATAGACGTTCTCTAAACATTCTGGGTACCATTTCCCGAGGTATGTATGTATGTATGTATATGTGTATGTAAGTGTGTGTATGTATGTATATATGTGTATGTATGTATATGTATATATGTGTATGTATGTATATGTATATATGTGTGTATGTATATATGTATGTATGTATGTATGTGTATGTATGTATGCATAATGTGTGTATGTATATATGTATGTATGTGTATGTATGTATATATGTGTGTATGTATGTGTATGTATATATGTATGTATGTGTATGTATGTATGTGTGTGTATGTATGTGTGTGTATGTATTTATACTATGATGTTTGTTTTTGTTAGGTTATTGTTAGTTTTGGTTGTATGTGTATATATAAGTTTTGTTTTGCCTGTTTGTTGTTGTTGTTTACAGGTGATTTTGGTTGCATTGTGAATGGTCAGTTGAGTGTAGACAGAACTGATCCAGTCAGTGGTAGCAGAGGAGTGATGATGAAGCTATACATAGGTATGTGTATGTGTGTGTGTGTGTGTGTGTGTGTATGTGTGTGCGTGTGTGTGTATGTGTGTGCGTGTGCGTGTATTTGGATACAGTTGTTTTTGTTTGAAGACATTAAGAGACAGAGTTAGTGACAACTCTGCATGCAGATTCAATAACTTCACTTGCTTTGCTTTTTGATCGTAAAGTGAAAGAAGTTGGTGTATGTATTAGTTTTCTCTCTCTCTGTGTGTGTGTGTGTACGCTCCACTAGCAAACCACACATCACTCTACAGTGCATTCTCATGCAGGGCCAGCCTTTTTTTTTTTCCTTTTCTTTTTGTTGTTGCTAGAAACTCCTTTTGAAAATGACTTGTAGGTCTCTAGAGGGATGAGTGTGAAATGTTTTGTGTGACGTGGCGTATCTTATTGAGCCTGTGTACATGGGAAGAAGTATTTCAGTTTGAATTGATGCCTAAGGGAGTTGGGGGATCACGGTGGCATGAAAGGTGTACCTTAGGACAAAAAAATATATAACACCCTCCCCCCAACCTCATCCTGTCTTGTCCCTTTCTTTCATTTCCTGTAGGGTTTCAGAATCAGTTCGGCCATCGCGACGAGATCTCCAAGTTTCTTGAGTGTGCTACTCTGCTACGAGGCAGTGACCATCCCAACATCCACTCTCTCATGAAGGTCAGCATGGAAGACAACTACGTACCCATTGTGATATATCCCATCATGGAGTACGGGAACATGTACCAGTTCTTGACGCTCTGCCGAGTGACTCCGGCTGATAGCCCTCTCAGCGTGAGTGAGGTCACACGGGGAAGGGGGGGGGGGGATCTCTCCTTTTTTTTCTTAGGTGGGTGTGGTTTTTAATTTTGCATGTTTTTTTTGTTTGTGTGTGTGTGCAGCCGGTGACTGTTGGACATAAGGTGGACTTTGCCTACCAGATAGCCTGTGGCATGAATCACCTGAATGACAAGGGCATAGTTCATCCTGACCTTGCTCTCAGGAATTGCTAGTGAGTCCTCAATCATATATTATACATTGGATATTTTTCCTCGAGTATTTCTGCATCACGTGAGCACCCCATATTGAACGCTGCATTTTGGATGCACCCGTGCATAGTTGTGGACCTGTATTTTAAATGTATGGCAGAGTTACCTCTGAGCAACGAGGCTTTGAAGAGCAGCCATTTCACTGTTTTGGAAAACTATCCAATGTACAACGCACAATTTATTACAGTCGTCATACAATATGGGGGATGAAAGTTTACTCTCATACTAGTATTTACACTCGCCTTTGGCTCGTGGAAACACATGTGCATGTTCTTGAAATATCTCCCCTTAAGAAAAGGCAAAATGAATTCCTCAGAAAATGGAAAATACCAGCAATCTTCCGTAGTCATAGTTTCTTCAGTCGCTCCTCTCTTATCATGAGTGCTTGCTTACATGAGGACTAAAGGATAGTAATGGCAGCTATGGAGGAGTGTCTGTACTTATAGATATTCTGCCACTCCCCATTACCCTCATCAGCTCATAGAACTCTATAATTGGATTTATCAAACCAATTAAACTGGTGCATTCTCTGACCCTGCCTATCTCCGCAACACTGCTACAACTGTACTGTAGCATGGGTGTCTGGTTACTGCTACGACATCCCTTAACTTTATTATACTATAATTCAATTAGCCGCTCATTGTCTACAGCTTGCATACCAGCTATCAGGGCAAGTCTGTGTTATTGTTACTCGTGGACTGATGATGAGTGGGTGGTTGATTTATGTCTATCCCAGGCAAGTCTATAATTAGGGAAAGGGTCATCATTGTTAAAGCAATGCCATAGCTATTTTATCCCATATGTCTTGAATGTTAAATTAGCACACAAACTTCAAGCTCGGGCTTTACTGTCCACAGCTGATAACACACACACACATACACACACACACACACACACATACACACACACACACAAGTATAATGTGTTAAAAGTTTATGTAATAAGGAAATGAAATAGAGTTAATATATCTGCATTTGTTTGACAATCTTTGTGTCTGTGTGTGCGTGTGTGATGGTGTTGTCATCAGTAAGTAACTCTACCCATTGTCTCTCTCTCTCCCCCTGCAGCCTCCACACCAACTACCAAGTGAAAATTTCAGATGGAGCGCTTTCTCAGTGCTTCTATCCGGAATGCTACAACACAGTGAGAGGTACGGTGCGGCCAGTTCGATGGGCTGCCATTGAAACCTTGCAGGAGGGACTCTGCACGGCACAGAGCAATATAGTAAGAAATAGTAATGAAAGGATCCTGTCTTTCTGATTGTTAAAACTGTGTTTAGATTTATTATTGTTATTATATTGTTGTTGCTGTTATTAGTATTACTATTATTGTTGTTATTGTTACTACTACTATTACTACTACTACTATTACTGCTACTACTATTACTACCACTATTATTACTACTACTACTACTATTTCAGTGGTCTTATGGAGTGACTGTGTGGGAAGTACTGACTCTGGCAAAGCTGCCCTACTGCATGAATTTGGACCATGATAGGGGCGTGGTCACTCACTTGCTCATGGACAACAGACTGTCTCAGCCAGACCAGTGCCCTGACAGCTTGTAAGGACATGCATATACACACATAGACACATAACACACACACACACACACCATATGCACACACACACACACCTATACATTATATCTATTTACTTAAGGCCATCATTTACTCTTCTATGGTATTCTATTAATCCAGTGTTGTTGTTACTAATTAGTTTGTTTGTTTGTTTTTAACTCATTCCTATTTTGCAATTAAAAATTTTTTTCATTTATATTTTTCCGCCCACTGCTTAGATATGCACTGATGCTAGACTGCTGGAAAAAGAGAGCTGAAGATCGTCCTAACTTCGGTGTTTTGCTGTCGACATTGTCTAATATTCGATCCCAGCACCCACTGGTTCAACCGTCACCTGCAGCAGCATCAACAGCTGCAGTCGCCTGTAGCAGCGACACCAACTACTCAACGTTTGGCAAAGACCTGAGGCCCCAGATCTCCGTAACGGAAGTCCCCACGGGATTCCCCAACCAGCGGCGCAGGAGGAGCAGCGTGATGCTCTCCCGCAACAACTCTACTGTTAGCCAGAGGAACGCAGCGTATCAGCTAGCCCCAGATGCCCCGTCACAAGATGGTGTTAGCCTGAGCTTCAGCGTGCTGAGCGACGAGAACTACCTGAACCAGCCCAGCGACGACAGCGAAGATGAGTTGGAAGGAACAGAGATCCACATCCCCTCGTTCCTCACTGGGAACAGTGACGAAGACTTGGCTAACTTCCCTCCACCACAGCAGCAACCTGCTGCAGCCGTGAAGCATTCTCCTACTCCGCCTCCGAGACAGGAATATCCCACGGATAGTGTCTCTACTTTCATGCCTGCCAAGCGTCCTGCGGCGGGCCAGAGAGATTCTTTAGTCGGATCGTCTTCTTTTCGCCCTCTCCAACCTCCAGTTCACAGACGTCCTCCTTCCCAGCCAAACACCAGAGCTTCGGAAATCTCTCCATTGGCCAGCCGATCGCAATGTGTCACACCCGTCGGAACAAGTGGGCATGGCAGCAGTGAAGCTGCCAATTCCCGACCGCTTTCAGACTCTTCACGTACCGGCATTTCAGGCTTGCAGGGTCTTGGTCAGAATGACACAGACAGCGCCAGTAAAGCATCTACGCTTGATTCTGTGGCCACGAGCGTGCAATCTGGACATCCCCCCCACAGCGTCACTCCGAGCTTGCCCAGTGCAACCAGCAATGGCGGAGGGAACACGAACATGAACATTGGTGATGTCAAGCTGAGGAATAAGTCCCTCCTTGCAGCTAACGGCCAGGCAAACATTAATCCTGTTTCAGGCACACCCAGTGGCACTTCAAACTCAGACTCTGGCATACGTAGTGACGAAGAGGTGGATTTGATGCTTTCCGGTGGAGCCCCACCCCCTCCTGTTCCTCCAGTGGTGCCAATTGGTATACAGCTAGGAAATAGGTTGTCTACTGGAGGACTTGGAGGAGGAGGAGCAGAAGGTGGTAGGGGTAGTTTAGGATTGGGGGACTTCTCCTCAGATTTAATGAGCACATTTGCTTCATGGGAAGGAAAGTGAGCTTGGAGTTTGCCATTAAAAAACAAACTGCTCTTTTTCACTTCTCTGTGTGTTTTGAGTGTGTGCATCTAATTTTTCTTCTTTTGTCGATAACTTCATCAATCTCTGAAACTGGTATCATATATTTTGTACAATAATACATCATCATCATTATTCTTATCGCACTGCTATGGTACTGTAATTTCTTAAAGGATTGGGGGGGTTTCATGTTAAAAGTTACAAATATTATTGGAACTTCATTATTGTTGCTGTATGGACAGTGTTCCCTAAAATATGGATGCCATGTTTAGATGCTTTCAGCACAATGAAGCTTGCAAAAGGGAAGAGTAAACTCTGGTTAGTTCCCTCCTTTACCAAAAGGGACATTCCAAACAATGCATGCAATAGGATGTCAATTGGACACCAATACATTTGTTTAGTGAACATACATATTATATTATTTTATATCAATAGCATCTTGTCACAAAAAATAACTTGTACAGTACCAACATTTGGTAAAGAGTCATTACACCATGACGCACACACACGTAATATTTATACAGTCAAGGTATTATGACGTTACACAAAGAAAGAATGAACAATAAAATTAAATTAAAAAATGAAACATGAATGGCTTAGAACGGCAGCAAAATAGTTACTCTTCAGGGAATATGTCGCGATCAACAGGTTTTTTGAAAATTTGCTCATAGCAGCTGGGGCAACGATTTTCCAGTTGCCTGTGGGCATAAAACGAGCATCCAATTTCGGCACACAACTTGCCATCAGACGGGGGTGGGGGGTCCACACCCCCAGCTCCTCCTGTGCCCATGTCTTTATTACCACCTCTTCCATTAGCTCCATATCTGGAATCATCACCACCACCATGACTGCGACTCCTATCGTCTGTGCCGACTCCATAGCCTCTGTCGCCAGGATCATTTCTGAAGCCTCTATCTTCATCGCCAAGTCTGTGACCTCTGTCATCTGCGTTGAATCCATAACCTCTATCTCCTGCACTGTTTCTGGGAACCCTGTCATCAACGCTGACTCTGTAACCAGGCGGATCACCGATGCCCATCCTGCTGTCAGATTTTCCAGGACCCAACTTGTTGCTGTTCCAGCCTGGGTTTATATCATCATATCTCCTCCCTCTACCCCCAATATCCCCAAGAGGAGGCTGTTCCCACGCCTCTCTCCTGGTCCCGCCAGTTCCCCGGTACTGCTCATCACCCAGTATATTGTGGCCATGCCCATCAAGACCACCTCCATGATACCCTCTTCCCATGCCAGCAGTGACCGCTGTGTTGTCTACGCTGCGGTGACGAGAACGAGCGTCATCTAGCCCTTGCTGGGAGTTATTCCCTTGAACAAATGCGGAATAATCTGATTGCCCGCGAGGCCGTGAGCTTGGAAAGTCGTAAGTGCTATCCATTTTAGGAATCGGTCGGTGTGATGCATTTGAGGAATACTCATTGTCATGGCCACTCCTACCAGTGTTCCTATCTGGCTGGGTGTACAAAAATCTGTCTTGAGTAGCTGAATAATTGCCTCCTACTTCATTCAATGGCCGCATACCAGCAGATGTCCTCCTGCTAAGATCATCCGCTCGTCTTTGGTCCCCTTCGCTTCTGCCTTCCAGACCCCTTACCAGCTGTATGGCGTGTCTACGACAGAAGATAAATGCCTCAGAATCTGTATCAGATATGTTGATTCCTCGGCACAACACACACGCCTCTGCTTGTGGCTTCATCTTCTCCACTTGAGTGCTCGACTGGTAGAGGTCTCCACTACTTCCCTGCTTCTTTTTCATTGGAACTGGATTGGAGTAGTCCAGATTGCCTGCTTCACGACGGCCATACTTGGGGTCTTCATCAAACTTCTCCCTACGAGGAGGACCTTGGTGCTCATCACGCAGTTGAAAGGGATCCACGGGAGTCTTGACCTGCTGTTTTTCTGTTGATTTCAGGAAGCATTTGTTGCACAAATCGTTCAATTCTTTGCTGCCAAAAAAATCCCTGCAAACACGGCATTTGCCCGGTTCTTTACTGTCGGAAGAACTCGTCCTACTATATTCTTCAGTCTCCCTAGCAATTCCGTAGACCGGATTGGCAGGGGCAGGAGTAGGGGCTGGGGGAGGGCCATCGTCAACTTCCTTCAATATTTTTTCCATGTTGGCATCAAAGCACTTCGAACAATAGAATCGAAACTCTTTGGTTCCAAAGAAGTCACATCCAGGAGTGCGGCACTGGCTTCGCTGGCTCTGGTCTCGAGGAATGGGAAGAGCTGGGGCAGCAATGCCTTCTTCTCCTCCCCTACCTTCACCACGCTTCATCATAGGTGATGGGATGGGTTCGTAGATGGAACCCTCGTCTTTGGACTGTATTCGATTGTGACATCTCTCGCAACGCCCCAAGAACTGGGGGAGGCCGGGCTCTGAGCACTCGGAACACTTCACTGTACCTTTGCCCCTGGGCTGAATGGTCGTCTTGGACCTCATCTGCTGCGAATGGTCTTCTTCCTGAGGACGAGGGTGGTGAAAGTTTTGTGTGAATGGCTTTACTTCCTGCTGCCTGTTGTTCGAACGTCTTCCCGAACCCAGCCGCTCCCGACTTAAACCCCTTTCCATCTCAAAATTGTCATCACACGCTTGCACAAAAGCCTTGGCAAGCATGTAGGTGTAGTTGTTTGTCTTGGAAGAATCAGGAACAGCTAGTTTGCTGCAAAGAACTGAAAACGATTGCGAAATTCCTACTTCAGTGATATCCAGATATTCGTAAAGAAGATTTTTAGGATTTTCCAGTCTTACAGCAAACTTGACAGGAAGACCACTCCCATCATTATCCACCAATGGGAGCACCAGCTGCCTTTTGTTATACTGGTCAGGCGATTCCATCATTGTTAGGGCAGAAAAATGGCCATTGTTGTATGCCAGTGGCAAGGGGCTTCTTTTACACACTTGAGGATCCCAGAGAAGGGGCAAATAAACACCTGAAAAGTATAACTTCTGCAGCGTGCCGTCACTAGCAAGCGAACGTATCTTTGGCGAAGCGTACATGATAATTGGACGTCGAAGCACATTAGCCAGCACAAAAACGTGGTAGTCATCCAAACTGTCCACGTTTGTCCCTAAAACCGAGTCAGTCCTTGTCTGCCGCTTCACAGCCTGCCACTCATCCTCCCACTCGCGATGCTCCAGGATCAACCCATGCGTATGGTTTTCAACTTCACGTACTTGTTTCCAGCGATCATACAGCGTGTTTCTTGTCTTGGACTCCATTGCGCTGTTTAGTGCCCGGCGCAAGAACAAATTACGATCCTGAAACCCCCACATGGCCAGAGAAGCTGCATGGAGCAGGCAGTTGCCATCGCTAATGGTTTTCAAAGGTGTGAGGGTGGTGAGAGAATCGCACCAGTTGATGACGTGCTCCTTCTCCAATGTTTTCTGTACAGAAGAGTCTCTAAGCAGGTCTAGCACAAACTCTCTGAGTTCCCTGTTCTCTATCACTGGGAGGGCAAGGGTGTACATGGGTGTGTTGGCAAAGAAGGTAGTACCACCTTCGGGAGCGATTGAGACATAGTCTCTAGCAACCACAGACTGGTACTGCTCAGTCACCTGTAAGTCAGCAGTCGATATTGACCTGGGAAGTGAGCGCCCTTTCCCGGAATCATTGCCGAACTTGCCATAGTTTTCGTAAGGTGGTTCTCTACCAGGTGCGTAACGGTATCCGTGCTCTACGTTGCGAGAATGTGTAAAGTCTTCCATACTTTCTTACTTCTAAGAAGTAATAATCTTTCCCCAGTTACTTAATGTTATTAATCAGTTTTTGGGCGTCTAAACCACCGCCTACCTCCTCGACACGCGACACACCGCAATGCGGGATTCCCCTTGTAAAACGTCACCGACTTTTTTCACTCAAGGGAAATGCCCAGGGGTCACCCAAGAATGTATGTCGCGACCCGGAATTGATGATACACCCTTTACCAAAAGCATAATCATTTTTTTAAACCATAATAAAAATATAAAAAAGCAATAAACTGAGAGAGCTAATCTAAATTGCAGGGTACTTTTCAAAATCCACTTCCACCTTTGTTTTTTCTTCATAGCAATAAGGACAGTAGAACTGCAGATCTGCATAGCAGTAGTAGGAGCATCCTGGAGCTTTGCAAAGCTTATCCATGACTTGAGCTTTCTCAGAACCTCCACTTGCCCCAACACCTCCTGCAGCCTCAGCCCCATCCCAAACACTTGCCCCACCTCCAATACTTGTCCCACCCCCTTCAGCTGTGAGTCCCTTTTTCTCATCATAGCAGAATTTGCAGTAGCCACTCAAGTTATCTTCCCGATACTGGGAGCATCCAGGAACACAGCATAAAAGTCTGGATCCAGGTAAAGTATTCTTCAATGGGTAATTGGCAGTCGGTGGGTTTTGGGTACTGCCACGACGCTTGTGCTTCTCAAACTCAGAGGCGTGAGACTTGCAAAGAAGAAACACAGGACGGTCGGAACTATCCACAGATATTCCTCGGCACATGAAGCATTCATCACCAGCCAAAGATGACAGGATGCACCTTCTACACTGACTCTCAGTGTCACAAGGTCGTCTGCATGACACACAATTGGTTCTCTGGGGAGGTGCTTGAGGCGTAAATATCTCAAAAGGAGCATCTGGCATCGAAAATAGTGGCACTGTGGGATTGCTTGGCTGGACTGTTGGCTCCACCACAGGATTGGCTTGCTGTATGGGCTCAGCTGATTTTATGGGCTCAACCGGTTTTATGGGCTCAACCGGTTTTAAAGGCTCCAGTGGCTTTATAGGATCAGCTGGCTTCTTCTCCAACTTCTTGTAGCACTGCGAACAATAAAATAGTCTCTCCTTACTTCCAAAAAAAGGGCAACCATCTTGCTTACACTTCATCATAACTCCTTGCACCTGCTGCAGCACGTTGAAACTGGGAGAGTCCGTCTCAGCAGGAGGCTCTTGGTAAGTTAAAGCAACAGAACGACTCCCATGAGGAAACAAATCATGAGCCTTCAAGAATGAAGCCATTAGACCTCCAGGAAAGCTGCTCGTCGAGTTTCTAGACAGGTCTAGAGTGCAGCACTTGATCACAGCCGGAGTAGCCTGAGAATTCCGCACTTCTATTAGATCTAAATAATCGTCACACAATCTGTGAGTATTCTCATTTGGAAGGGTAAACTTTACACTGAAGGGAGAATTGTTAGCATCGACAATGGGTAGCACCAGCTTCCCATGTCCCTGATTCTCATCAGACTCCAACACAGCCAGAGCAGTGAAGTGGCCATTGCAGTATGCCATGGGGAGAGGCGTCTTCAAGCACAGAGAAGGCTGGCACAGCAGAGGCAAGTACAAACCGGAAAAGTTGAGATTCTGCAAATAATCTCCTCCGCTCACGGACAAAAACTTGTCGCTGGCATACAGGACTATGGGTCGGCGAAGTATGTTGGCCAGTACAAACAAGTGGAAGTCGTCCAGCCCACCATCTACTCCGGGCATCGTCTGCCGATTCACAACTTCCCACTCCATCAGCCACGAAGGTTCCTCCAGTACCAGTCCAACCTCGAAATTCTCGGCATTTCGGCAGTACTTCCACCGCTCGTACAGCGTCCCAACTCCCTGATTGCTGATGGCCTCATGCAAGGCATTTCTAAGGATGTGATCTCTGTCTTGGAACCCCCACATCCCCAGTGAGGCTGCATGGAGGAGGCAGTTGGAGTCACTGACTGTGTTGATGGGGAGGAGGGCAGTGACAGAGTTGCTCCAATTGATGACCCTTTCGTTTTGTAGCATATCCAGAGCGATCCTGTTGACGAGAATTTCGTGAATTTTGTTCTTGGTGGCACCTTCCGAAGGGGGAAGCATAAGAGTTAGCTTAGGCGTATCTCTGAAGTATAAAGTCCCTCCATTTTGAGCCTCACGGACACAACTGTTTCTGACACGACTCTTACAGCGGTGTGCGAGGTCCACGTTAGACGCGGACAACGTCCTGATGCGACTTTTCTTACTAGAAGAAGAAGAAGAAGACGAAGTCGAAGGGGATTCAGAAGACATGATCGATCGCATGTAAACGTGATGTCCACGCCCACTATTTGTTGACTTCGGTATATTGCGATACCGTACCAGTTCAAAGATACCGTTGACATTCTTATGCCAGAACAATCGGTTCTTTACTTTTAATTCTTTAAGCAGTAGGTAGATTTATGTGGTTTAACCGTAGTTTTAGAGGCTAACAAGAAGCTTGTTTGAGAGAAATTGATTAGAGAAGTATGTGTGAGTTAGTGCATTGTGAGAGTCTATTATGCAAAGTCCGGCTACAAATTTTTGCCACATTCTCATAGTACGAGATGGAATAAGCGGTTCTATACTTCCAGCTAACTGTTATTGAATGCTACTTCAAATTTGTGCTGGATACGTGCCAGCTAATAATGTTTGCAAACATGAAACAGAATGTACTTGTATATATTGGCTGGTGTTAGGCAGTTTTGAAGTATTCTCACTCCGTGGCCTGCTACAAAGGTGTTGACTCATTGAGGCAAAAGGTGGCTCTTGTCCTCCAGCTTTGACAGATGTCTGGAGTAAAAAGCATCAATTGTCTTGTGAGAAAAAGCAGCAGATGTTTGTGGGGCATTGTACTCCTTTAAGAATTTTTTTACTGGGATCATTTTGTAGGTGTGCATGCCTAGCATTTATATTAAGCTACAGAGTCAGGCCCTGCAGGCAGGATTGTGTGAAAAGAGGGTTACTAGGGATAAATCATCAAAACCATGCAATAATAATTTACTTTTTCCAAAAGCAAGCACGGATATTTTTGAATAAACTGTTACATATTTCAGGTTAGTGCTATACTGGCAGTTTATATATGGTATACATGAACTACCAATGTCAGCAATTAATAAATGATTGGAGCACCTGTAAATTAATCAACCCACTCTAATAGAGGGGCATCATTACTTATGTGAAATATCTTGACTATAAATAGGAAGAAAATAGCAAAGTCTTTCTTGTAATGTAGCTACAGGTGACCTCAACAACACAGAATCTTAATAATAGCACATTTTCTCTTCTAACAGCCAATATTATGTTAATTCAAACTTAACCTGACGTCTTGACTTCTTGCCAAAGTTCTCTTCAGAGGTCAACTGATGTCGAAGTCTCCGTGGTGATATAATAAACACAGAATTTTTAGACTCATTTATGAAAATTAATAACTTCAATGAGGGATACTGGTAATCCCAAATGCCCCTGCCTATGGGCCTAAGCGTAATAGGCAAGTACCATGAGCATACTCACTGTATCAAACTTCAATGCATAAAAAAGATAGCCATTCCCTTGACTTGGACATTGCATTAGAAGGGAGAGGGGAATGACCAAAGAAAAGTTCATTTTGTTTGAAGCCATGTGAAACAAGTTATAGTCACCAAGTAAAAAAAAAAATGTTTATTGAGTTTCAACTAGAGCAGTTTGCATTCAACATGTGAAATCACACATGTAGAAGTACTGGATGAGTCAATTGTTGAACATACTACATTATGTAGTATTACTTCACAGGAAATGATTCTTTGAAATGTATGGGTAGTTCCAGTGTTGTGGTAATTGCAATTGGTAATTGTAATTAGCTGTAATCATTACACCATCTGCAGTAATTGTAATTGTAATTGTAATTGCATACCTGTAATTGGCAAGTAGTTGGGGTCAAAGACCACTTTGGTAAAGGGTCAGTTGTAAAGCACATGGCTGAATTAAAACAAAATTACAAACTTTGTGGGCCCTATTACGTGACCACTTGTCCTGAGGAGGCGATGTGATGTAATTGTATGTAATTGCTAACAGATTTGTTGTAATTAGTTCTTAAAGGTGTAATTGGTAATTGAAATTGTAATTGAGAAGCAAAAATTTTAAGTAATTGTAATTGTAATTGATTACTTTACTCCTGTAATTGCCACAACCCTGGTAGTTACACACTAATAAAATAAATAGCAACTAAAAAAAAAAATTTTGTATGTACTCTTTAGTATTTTTGATCAAAATAAAATATTGATGGTGGTAATCAATAATAATATGACAACAATGATAATATATAATATTATTATTATTATAGTCAAAGTAGCTGAGTATTTGGAATATAAGCACATGGCTTAATTTTCCTGGAGTCAATTTACCCCCAAGCATACTGTCTGTGGTAAACATAGTGAAAACACAAAAACTTAAAAGCTGACACACTCAGTAACAGTTACACCTCGACGAAATCCTAAAAGTTTGAATTGGTTGTGAACAAGAGTTTTAACAAAATTTCCAGGTTTTCTGAATAGCTCATATCTGTCCAAGCACAGGCCAAACCATGTCAGCCAATTGTGTAGTTTCCATTTGTAGCACTAGTAGCCAACTATGCCAGCATTCATAGGCTAAAGGAAGAGCAAATGAAAAGAAAAACTGTATGCACACATTTCTGGGCCCCTATTCACCAACTGTCTTAAAATATGGTATAAAGCAACGAAACATCAGTCCGCTGCTGCTTTCAGTTGAGCTGCAACATCTTAATAGCTCCAGTAGCTCCTGACTGAGGTTGACTGAAAGACAAGTGGGCTGGAGTCAGTGAGTTATTTGGTGCTTAGACTAAAGATTATTTGCGTAGTCCTCTTACCCCAAGGCCACGGTGTTAAACCTCAGGAACCGTCATGACGGATTCCACTGCTGATGTTGCTACGAGTATAGCGACTATAGCTGTGGACCCTGCAACCGTATCAACGACAGTTGGTGCTGCAGTGACGAATCTGCTCAACTCAACTACTCTGCTAGGCAATGCGACTACCATTGTTACTGAAAACCCCGGTCCACCATCCTGTGCCAGTCAAGTTGAAGTCTGGGTCCAGGTGATTGGTACCATACTGTTCTTCATTGTCTGGCCCTTTATCGTTTTGGATATGAAGTGGTTCCCCTTGGGGAGGCCAGCAGCTGCTTTAGTTGGTGCTGCTTTGATGGTGATATTCAACATCGTGGGACAACTCGAGGTGTACGCCATCGAGGGTGCCATGGGTAATTTGCAGGCACTCTTCCTTCTAATTGGAATGATGTTGCTATCCTATTATTTCGACAGAGAAGGTCTACTGAGATATGTCGGTGGTTGGGTCTTTGGTAAAAGCAAAGACGTAAAATTCCGCTTTGTTTTGTGGAAAGCATGTGCACTTTCGGCTGTCCTGGCTGCATTCATCACAAATGATGCCACCTGCCTGGTACTCTCTCCTCTGTTCATTGGTTCATTCTTAAAGCAGGGTAGACCGAAGAGGGAGCTCCTCCCCCTCTGTTTGGGCATCGCGACCTCTGCTAACATTGGTAGTGCCTCCACTATCTTTGGAAATCCTCAAAACGCCTTCATTGCCTCTGCAGCTAAAGATGTCTCTCTCATCGACTTCTTTATTGCCTTGCTACCTGCAGCAATCATTGGAATGTGCATCAGCGTGAGTATGCTTTACCTCATCTTCATTCGTGAGATCTTCTTCATGCACGGTGATGATGACGATGAAGAAGCGCAAAAGGGTGACCTGGAAATGAGGCCTTATGGAGGAGGTACTCTGGCTGCTGAGAGGGAATCCATAGCCCTCAGCTATGACCAAAGCCAGGATCCTTACCATAGCAGCCGCATTGCTGCTGAGCGTGAAATGATGTACAGCAATGAGCATTTAAGTGGCTCGGGCTCTATGAATCGTCTTCCTAAGAGCAAGAGTAGGAACAGTATGAGGCCTTCTGCTAGCAACCCCAACCTCCAGGTCCCTAGCTCTAGATCGGTTCCCGAGATTAAAGTGGAAGGGGATGACGCTACAATTGAAAACGGTCTGAAGAAGCATGCTGAAATCAGAAACAGCGACCCTGCCAACAAGGAAGTGGTCGCTGCCAAGAACAATGTTGCTCCAGCAGTAGTTGAAGAAGAAGAAGAAGACATAGTTGTGGTGAAGCCTTTCAGAGAGAGGACCTGGAGAGAGTTGTGCTTCCTTGTGTGGCTTTGTGTGGCTTCAGTCAGCATGGTGATTCTGCTCGCTATCCCACCCCCACCAACTGTTCCTGTGATCTTCAATCTTGGCCTGATCCCATTGGGCACTGGGATCATGACTATGTTCGTGGACACCATCTTCAACAGAAAATACGCCTTTGATGCAATGCAGAGAATTGACTGGACAGTCATTCTCATGTTCATGGGACTCTTCACCTGGCTGGGAGGCTTCCAAAACACATGCATCCCTGAGATCCTAGTCGACAATCTTGCACCTTATATGAACCTCAAGAGGTTCGAAGGAGTACTTCTCTTCACTGTCATTGTTGCTGTTGGCTCCAATATATTCTCCAACGTGCCCCTGGTCATCCTCATCGTCAACCGTATTTCTGGTCTGTGTGGTGATGATCCTTGCGAGGGACCTCTTCCCGCCCTCTTGCTTGGTTGGGTGTCCACCATTGCTGGGAACTACACTCTCATTGGCAGTATTGCCAATCTGATCGTTGCTGAGAAGGCCAGAAGTGTGGCTAATTACCAAATTACCTTCTTGCGATACATCAGGTTTGGGTTTGCCTCCACTCTGTGTGTGATGTTTGGCTGCCTCCCCATTGTGTATTTCTTGGGATCTGTGGCATAGACGAAAGAAAGGGAGTGAAACTAGCAGAAAAAGAACAACAATAAAATATACTCTTTCTTTATTATTATGTTTTCTTATTTCATTTTGTTTGATTTTTTTTTTTGAAATGTTGATATCAATAGATAGAAATATTGTACTGAGAACTCAAACTTCTTTAGATAGATTTCAAATCATTGTCATGCACATTGTTAGTGCTCATTATTTACTTATGTTTATACAGTGTACACCATGTTTATTCCTAAATATATAATTCTGTAAACTGAACTGACTAGTGCAATGTTAGTAGTACAAATGTTAGCTATAATATTTATTGACATTGAGAGGCTATAACCAGAACCATAAAATTCTTGTACTGAAGCAGATGTGACATAATTCAGGTACCCACTGTTATTTTTATATGGTAATAAATGCTTAGTGTTGCTATATACTGATGTTATTACATTTAAAATTTTAACCACTTGGATAATGTTAATGTAAACTTCTAAACAAAACTTGTAAAACTGCTTGGCTAGCTATATAGGTTAGAAGTAAAACAAAAATTTTGAATTATTTAGTAGAAAGTTGAGCCTGCTATTAGCTAGCTACTATATATCCTTACATAAGGCTTGGTCTCTTACAATGTCTAATTTGCATATACTAGCTATAGTTTTCATTTGTGAAATATGATGTGGTATATTGATTCATTATTATGCTTAATTTTATCAAGGTTGACAGTTTTCACTTTAAAGCTTTTGTTTTGTGTTATTTTACTACTGCACCACAAGACTAAGCATGAGAACTTATAACGCCAGTTTAGCCATTTGGAAATTTTGTTTGACACATTGAACACTCCACTACTAACTTGCTTTAATTAAGAAATTAAGTTGCAAGCATGTGGTCTGATTGCATATGCCAAAGCATCATTGTAGTAATGAATATAATCAAGCTGAAGAAAATCTATGGCTAACAAAAAATTTTTTGTGGACTCAAAATAGTTTGTTACCTTCATTATTAATACTTTTAATCATTTGTCTTCATTGCTAGTCAAAACAATTTTTTTCTTAGTCTTTCATTTCTTCATAAGTACTCTTTTTTTTTTCCCTCTTACTATTTTACCGGCCATTATTTATATTATGAATTTAAAGTAACAGACTAGCTCAATTTGTGCCACTTCATTTTGAAAGTCCTTTGAATTATAACAACTGAAGTTCAAGTCATAAAAAATTCAAAATTGGACTTTCTATAACCAGTTGACTTGTAATTTGAACTAAGGCCACTTATTTTCTTATTAGTTTAGATACCTGCATATGGTCTTCAGTTTAGTGGCAATAATCTTTGCTCTACTGTGTCTAGGCAGAACATCTATATATCTTGAGGTAGCTGTATGGTAAATTCAGTCATGTGAGTCCTTTATTATAACAATTCAGTGCAAAGACCAACAACAATTTTTTCAGCCTTGGTACTATAGAATTTTGGCCATTCACAAGTCTTAAAATCATAAAGCCAGGGCAGTTTAGTACAGTACTGTGAAATTGTTATACAAGTTATTTTTTGAATGGAAAGCTATTTCAAACCAAAGGTTTTGCTACAAGTAACATCTGAGAACACAAACTAGCAAACTGGGTGACATCTTGGCAGTTAAGTAATGCATTCCAGTACCTTCTGGCAGAATGTACTTGAACAGAGGCCAAGACAAAGGCAGCCTGACATTCCAACACTTCTTGGCTGAAAACAGACCAGTATCGGTGGACCTCTTGTTAACAAGAAGATGCACTGTGTGAGGCTCAATGAAAGTCTTGTAGCTCAACAAAAATGAGATGTTTGAATGGACAATGTGCCAGCATCAAGCTGTCCACTGCTCACCTACATGGAGCTCTGATGGATTTTCCAATACGGTACAAGTGTAGTGAATAGAAAACAATGCAGTGCTTCATGAGTCAACAGAAGTTGACACCTTGACGCACTGTTTGCAGGACCTGCTGGCTCTTGTTCATCATATCATTCACACAGTAATAAAGTAGTCACATAGGGAGAAAATATGGTACTGGGTCATCATTCTATGGGTCCCTTAGCATTTCCTGAATATAACCATCCAGGAGTTTAGATTCTTGCCATTTATACATTTCAGTTATCGAAGGGAGCTAAGGTAAGGGTATGTCTGTAGTAAGTCGTGACTTATTTAAGCAGCCAACTAGTGTGATAGTTTTGGTAATAAATATGCTCGTATTGTGATATACAGGACCATCAAACACCATGGTTCATCCTGGACCACTGAACTTCACTATTGCTGGAGTCGTTGGAAGTCTTGGTGAACATATTGATGGAGGAGACTTTGAGGCGCAGTGCAAAGATGGAGCAACAGCGCCTCTCTATGTCCAAATTCTCGGTACAGTTATATTTGTGGTCGTCTGGCCCTTCATTGTACTTGATATGAAGTGGTTTCCATTGGGAAGGCCTGCAGCTGCTTTAGTAGGAGCAGGATTTATGATTGTCAGTCACGTGGTCACCCAAAAGGAAGTTTATTGGATTGAAGGAGAACTTGGCAACATGAAAACCATCTTCCTGCTAGTCGGCATGATGTTTATCTCGTACTACTTCGACAGAGAAGGAGTGCTTCGCTTAGTATCGCTATGGATCTTTGGTGACCACAAACCCTTCAAGCAAGTCTTGTGGAAGATCTGCCTTCTTTCTGCTGTGATGTCTGCATTTGTAACTAATGATGCCACTTGCTTGGTTGTCACCCCACTTTTGCTTTCAGAGTTTGTAAGGCAAGGGAGAAATAGGAGAGAGCTTCTCCCTCTTTGTTTGGGTATTGCTACTTCTGCTAACATTGGCAGTGCCGCTACTATTTTTGGCAACCCACAGAATGCCTTCATTGCCTCGGCTGCTGGTGTTTCCTTGCTGGAGTTCTTCATGGCACTGTTGCCAGCTGCACTCATTGGAACTGTTGTAAGTGCAGCAATGCTTTATGGGTTCTTCTGGCGCACTGTCTTTGAGAAATATACTCCATCAGTGGAAGACACTGAAAGAGAAGGCTTAAGAGATGGCCATAATCGTAACTACAACATACCTGGTACCCTGGCAGAAGAAAGGGATTCAGTCGCCTTGAGTTATGACCAGAGCAATGATCCATACCTTTCAAGTCGTATCGCTAGGGAAAGGGATCATCTATACAGTGAGCGAGATGGAAAGTCTGGGTCATACCAGCGACTGCCACGCACCAGGTCCCACCACAGCGTTGGCAGAGGTACAAGTCCTTATCCACATAAGCAGTCACACTTGAAGGCTCCAGAGATTAGAGTAGAAGAGAATGGCAAGAAAAAGCGACTCCCAGATGTCTCTGAGAGTGTGACCTCAGAGAAAGTTGATATTGTCAACATAACGCCCCTCAAAGATCGCACCTGGAGGGAGAAGCTGTTCATTGTCTGGCTTCTTTTTGTCACAATGATGGTGGTTGTGTTGCTGGCCATTCCACCTCCTCCCACTGTCAGCTTCCAGTTTGATCTTGGCTTGGTCCCTATGGGAGCTGGGATATTCACTATGCTTGTTGATACCATCCTCAATAAGACTTACGCCCATGATGCCATGTTGAAAATTGACTGGACAGTGATTCTTATGTTCATGGGACTGTTCATATGGCTGGGGGGCTTCCAGAACACGTGCTACCCAGAAATTATATTTGACAAGCTTGCCCCCTACATGAACCTCTACAAGTTTGAAGGTGTGTTACTGTTCACCGTTGTGACTATCGTGGGGTCCAACATCTTCTCCAACGTTCCTTTTGTCATCCTTGTGGTAAACAAGATCATCAATCTGTGTGGGGAAGAGCAATGCGAGGGACCTTTGGGCGGCCTTCTTCTTGCCTGGATCTCTACCGTTGCTGGCAACTTCACTCTCATTGGCAGTGTGGCCAACCTGATTGTTGCAGAGAAAGCCAGAGGATCAGCAGACTACAGAATAAGCTTCTGGAATTACTTTAAATTTGGTGGCATCTCTACATGTGTTGTGCTATTTGGCATGCTTCCTATCGTTTACTTTGTCGGAAAATTGGCTTAAATATCCAGATTAGTGGTAAAAACAATAACTTAATCAAGTTTTGTTGGTTTGATCAAGCATTTCTGTTTTTTTTTTGTACTGTCTTTCCTATTGTAAGTGTGACATTTAGAAAACTAAACATAAACCATTTCACTAATTTAATGTATGTCAAGTTTGCTGTAATTTAGTTTTCACTAGTAGTCATTAATGTATTTTGCTATGTTTGCAATGTATAGTTACATAATGATTCTGAAACACAGACTTCAATCAAACGAAACAACAACGACAAAAAAACTTGTAAGGGAGGAATTTGCTATGAGTTAGATGCAGATTCTGAATCTTCACAAGTTTTAGACAATAAGCTGCAGGGGCTGTCACCGAATGCTACTTTACATACTTTACATTGGTTTCCTAACACTAAAATTAAAGAAGGGCACGCAAAAACACCACCCAGTAGTCAAATAGACTCAGAAACTCATCAGTTACCAAATTCTAGCAGCACTACTGGCATTTCCAATAGTGACACTATAAATAATGCCACACGTTCTTCCAAGAGTGACCTATCTAAGCAAGGCCAGGAACAAAGCATGTCGGAACATTATAATACATTATCACATTTTCAGCACAAGCATGTGGCATTTGAGACTAGTGACTCCACAAGTGAAAGAAATATGGAAGGGAATGAATCAATGATCAGATCCAAATCTCCTTCACCACTTAACAGCCAAAGTGCAAAGCCATTGGTGTTAATGAGTGAAAGATGCAAGCTGGCTAAAGGGTACAGGCAAATTCATGAGGAAAAGTCAAGGCAACAGAAACTAATGGTATGATAATGTGCTAGTTGATTGTTGTTGTTATTGTTTGCTTGTTTGTAGTTTGTGATCTAAGTATCGAAGATAAATACCACCTCTTATTATTTGGAATAACATGATCATGTACTTCTCTAAACAAATTTTACGTTACTGAGCTAGAAAAAAGTGTGAACTCTGACATATAAAATCATAGGGCTCTAATTTGGTTTAATTGATGTAAGATTTAAATCGGTATGAATGCTGTTAAACAGAGTTCACACCTGTCAACCACTTTGCTATAGCTGCAAAATACTCGATCAGCGCAAGAAAGTATAGAACTGTATTCAAATGTTAGCTAACTTGTAATTTTTGTTAATTTACTGGTAAAAATGTACAAACAAACAGGCAAAATAACAACAAAAAGTAGCGATCTGACTACTTCATGGGCATTGTCATAATTATGTCTTGTTTGGAGCAGCACTTTTGGCATTGGATGTTAACCTTAACCTTTATATTTTGTGCTAGCCTGCTCAAAAGCCTACAGGTGGATATCTCAAACAATATCTGAAGAAAAAGAGTATGGTTCATGGCACGAAAAAAATATCTCACTTTGACCCTCTATCCAAATCAGGTATACAGAAAACAAACCTTACATTTTCTAATCTATACATACATACATACATACATACATACATACATACATACATACATACATACATACATACGTGTGAACACACATTTATTTATATTCGTAATGCTACATTCTAGTACTACTGTCAGGTGACTTGAAAATGTGCCATCCCTTCTTGCTAATCTTAGCTAGCTAACCAACTAAAGAAAAGTTACAGCTACGAGTTGTTTTTTTTTTTATACATACAACAACAATTACCCTGTACCTGATATCCTTCCAGGCAGCAGTGTAGCCCCTTTACCCAACTATCCTCCAGTTGTGTATTTATCAGCACCTGCAAGCTTGATGCGGGACTCTATGGCATCTACGTAAGTACACAGTAATATTTTCATTGGATTGCATAATTTTTTTTTTTTAAATTGTATAGGATTCAACTTAGAAGAAGGAAAAGTCTAAGGCGGTCCAGGTACTCTGACCGCATTGGGTTTGACTCCAATGCTTTTAAAAGTATGCTTCATTTTAACAACTATAGTAGCAATTATGGATCACAAACTCAGTGGCTATAAGCACACAAAGTTTATCTGTTTTTGTCTGTTCTTTTTTTAATTTTTTTATTTGTGATTACCAATAAATTCCAAATGTTATCTTAATGAGGAAAGTGAATTCATAGGCCAGAGAGCTGAAAGAAGACATTAGTCACGATCCAGTGACACGTTTCATTTGGAAAAATTTATAGCTGCTTCACAAACCATTTTGAAAACTGAATTAACACCCCAAGTAAGGAATGTTGGATGAAGACAAAATTGTTTACATCAGATTCGCTTCAATTAAGTGTTGTCATTGCATAGCATATTGAAGCTCAACATGTAAAGTGTGGTAAAATAACAAGTAAGGAATAACAGCAGTAGCAGCAGTTCACATTTCAACAGCCAAATGGTAGTCTTGTTAACTTCACTTAGCTATACCTAATATTGCTTTGTAGCCTCACACTTTGCATCTTCGCTAGCTAAAATGTATAGCTATGAACTAAATCTCCAGGAAGTTTGCTCTGAAGAGTTGACTATAAATATCCAGTGAGAAAGCATACCATTGATTGAGACACAGCGAACGTCGCTGATAGCTACGGCGAAAGCAGCGAGACTTACGCGGAGCACGTAGCGAATAGTTTGCCTTATCCGCTTCATCATCATTACGCGTCATAAGAGCATACGTCTACTTAAAGAGTCAAGTGCCCTCGACCACTCACTGCAGACAAAATCGTATCGGAGTACTCAAGTTTTTACTATGGGCAGTAACCTCTCAATTTCTAATGGAAAACCTACAGAATTGTGCTATAGAGTGTGTAAGTTATTGTTTGTTCTTAATCGATTGTAGGCAGTAGGATTGTAATCAGAAGTTGCTGTCAATGAACATTTTATTTGTGTATAGTGGAAAACACAGAATCTATTGGTGACTTCCTCTCAGAGGAACCAAAGAAAGCATATGATGATGACAGCAATTCACATACATCAACTAGCAATTCAGATTTATCAACTGGTGATAATACTGGCACCAATGATGCCAAGGTCAGTGGGTTAAATGATATAGAAATATAATATTAAAATACTTTTTATTTAGGTAGCTTATAGCTGTGCTTGGAAGTGTCTTCCTTTGCCCATGAAAGCACCCCAAGGAGTATTTATCGGTGACTCATTGTTCATTGGAAGTGGCTATACTTCATCTCTGGATGGCAGTACTAATATTTACACCTGCACAGACTCTTCTGACTCTTGGACTACTCTCCCGCCGCTTTCCCGGGAGTTAAAACTACCTGCTCTGACATCTCTTGGGAATAAGCTTGTAATTTTAGGAGGAAAGGAACCCAAACCAAATTTCTGGGGATCAACTTGCACCAACAGAGTGGAGGTGTGGGACACAGAGAAGAGAACATGGGAGGAATCCTCAATGCCGCCCATGATTGCTCCGAGAGTGTCTCCAGTGGTGGTCAGGCATGACAGCCACATCATTGTTGCTGGAGGAAACCCAGGTGTCTTAGACTTCCGTGCAGAACTACTGGACACATCAGCTTCCCCAATGCGCTGGCTCCAATGTCCCAATTTGCCCTTGCAATGCAATTCCAAGACAAGTGCAGTAGTTGGAAACAGGTGGTACCTGCTAGATTTGAGCAAAGGCGACATACTTTATACAGAACTGGACTGTTATGTGGACCAAACCTTGTGTGACCAAAAGGTTACTTCTGGAAGGAGAGCAAATGACTTAAAATGGGAAAAAGTACCAAAAAAACCATCAGAGGATGCCATACCATTCCAATTGACTGCTTTTGGCACTCATTTGATAGCTTTTACAAATGTAAGAGGAAAGTTGTTCCTACACCTACTCCAAGATGACAGTGAATGGCTGGTCGTGGGTGGACATGGCCTTCCTCTGACAATCAGCTCAGCAGCACTGATATTGAGTAGAGAGGAAGACGATGCACTATTGGTGTTGGGTGGAGAAAACTCTGCTGAATACTCCAACAAGTCTTATAAAGTGTCCTTTACTACTTCCACAAAATTGAAAGAAATTAAGAAGAAATGGAGAGTAACATTAAATTATGCACCCACTTAATATTTTGTAAACTCAATTTCATTTCATTTCATTACTTTCCTTCTACTAACTCTGGGCCTAATGTGTGTGTGTGTGTGTGTGTGTGTGTGTGTGTGTGTGTGTGTGTGTGTGTGTGTGTGTGTGTGTGTATGTTTACTTTAAAGTAAGTACATAATAAAGACAAGCTTTTGAACTATCAAAAGATAATTTGCATGACCAGCATTGAAAGATTAGTGCTAACTATAGGTGACTTTTAATTAACATTTACCTGCACTACTGTACCTTTCTATGTAACTTAAATTTGATGTTGAGCATGCTCAGTTTAGAATATAATTAATATGTTAAGTCAGCCTAGCTACCGCTAGGAGTCCAACAGCGTTTGAGTGAGTGCTTTAAAAGTATTATGGGTTGCAATCTAGCTTGCTTTTCAGATTCCTTATCAAACAATGAACAACAGAGTAAGTTTGAGTATAATAATTATAATTCTATATCGCAGTAGTCAAATAGCTTTTTCACACTAATTACGATACAGCCCAGAAGTCCCTGACACCAGATCCTTTGTCTGGTCTGCTCGACGTTAGTGCTGATGAAGAAAGTTTTTTTGGCGGGCTGCCCGGTAAAAGCAGTGAAACCGCTGACGCCACAAATGCAAGTTTGCGGGTCGCTGATGATTTTTCTAATGCGGGTAATAGCAACGGAGGTAGAGATGATAACAATGATGAGGAGGAAGAAAAAGTAAGCACCACTAACCCAGACCAATAAAAAATAGCTGAAGTGTTTCAAGTTATGTTTTGCAACAAATAGGTAGGGTGAACTTGCAACTTCCAAGTGCAGCTCTGTGTATTTCCATTTACTTAGGTTCTCTCTTGTTTTCTTAGGCTGTGCATACAAACACCTTGAAGAGCCTCCCACTGCCCATAAAAAACCCACAGGGTGTCGTCATAAGCAACACTCTTTATGTTGGTGGTGGATTCACCACATCTGCTAGCAAAGATGCAGAGGTCTTTGTCTACCAGGACTCCACAGACTCATGGACTTCACTGCCTCATTTTGAGAAGCGGCTGAAGACATCAGCTCTGACCTGTATTGGTAATAAATTGGTCCTTTTAGGTGGCAAAGAGGACATGCCCAGTAGTGACAAAGGCTGGGGTTTTGCTACCAGCAATCGAGTAATGGTATGGGACACAGAGAAGAATATTTGGGAGACTCCACTACCTTCCATGATTAGTCCGAGAGTGTCTCCAGTGGTGGTCAGCCACAACAACTACCTCATAGTTGCTGGGGGAAGCCCGGGAAATCTGGACTACAGGGCTGAGCTTATCGATACTTCAGCTTCCACACCACGTTGGGTCTATAGCTCCAATCTTCCTTTAGTGTGCAACCAAAAGACTAGCACCGTGGTCAGCAACACGTGGTACTTACTAGACACTGACAAAGGAGACATATATCACATGGACATGGACACCTATATCAGTCAGAGTCTGAACACACCCCCAGGGGTGGAGTCTGACCATGCACTGAAGTGGTCAAAGCTATCACATAAACCTTCAGATGTTATACCTTTCAGGATATCAACCTTTGGCCTCCAGCTTGTTGTATTTGTCAGAGAGCATGGAAAGACGGTGATGTACTTACTTGAAGAGGACGAGACCTGGTCTGTGGTTATCGGGCAGTACTTGCCCATAACAATTGACTCGGCACTGGTAATGAGTAGGGACTCCGCAGACGCTCTTCTTGTACTGGGAGGAGAGAGCTCTGCCGGTTACTCTAGCAAGGCCTACGAGGTGACCATTAAAACAATGGAAGAAATACAAGAAACCAAGAAAGGTCAGAGGTTGAAGATACGCCGACCTACAGCAACTGTCTTTGACATGTGGACAAACTGAACACATTTAGCATGGCACAGTTTTATTAACCCCCCTCCCCCCGTCAAATCATAATATTACTTTACTGCATTCTGCTTCATGTACTCATTGTGTTAAGTTGATTTCAAACAATATAAGAATAAAACCTGTATTATAACAATGATAAACATGCCTTGTCTTCCAACACCAAGCAATGAGTCTGTTGCACATCTGATGAGCCAAGCGGACTGATAAAAAAATAAAATAAAATGAAGAAGAGAAAAAAAGAAACAGTGAAATGACAAACATTCATTTTCCAGTCAATAAAACCATTTGCTTCATAAGTTGATACAATTGGTGAGATGAGTGAAACGTAGAGAATACGTAAACAGCTCTCCAAAATTACTGATTAGAGTTTTGTGCCTTTGTGTGAGAGAGTGGATGAAAGAGAAGAGAACACAAGTTGTGAGGTGGAGGGACAAGTATAGAATGCTACATGATTCACTAGTCCAAAGACCAAAGAAGCAGGAAATTTTCTTCACTATCTCTGGGAGACATAAGTGGTTCTACCAGTCTACCGGCCACGCCCTGGTAACCATGGCCAACGCTCACCACCAGCCTGGTCTGCCTGCCAACCATGGTCGCTGTGATGTTCCTCACTTCTTTCTCATCAACCAATTCTCTGAACACACACACAACAAACATATACCTCCTTTGAAGTCAATTGGCTTACTTCTGTTAGTTATGATTCACACAATGCAAAATTATATTAATAGCAATTTTTTGTCTTTTTAACAGATAATAATAGTTAATTATAACTTAACCTGACTTTTCGATTACATTGGGTTAAGTCATAATTAACTATATTGGCTGTTAAAAAGAGAAACATTTGCTATTATTATAATTATTTCAGCCGAGAAAATCAAAATTATAATGACTGATCAAAAGCATAGCTGAATATTGCAGTGCCAAGTTGACCTACTAAACAAGTACACACTTCCTAATCACCTCCTTCTATTGTCCTCTAATGACAAACATAACAGAGATGCGAACCTATAGTAATTGATGACGTTGTCTCTACCCATAATGCTGGGTAGCCAGTGCCGAGGCAAAACACGAGCACCCAGGGATAAGATGGCATAAACATCTTTTACATGTCCCCGTAGTTCCACACATGATGTGACGGCAGATCCCTGCGTGGAGAGCTGAAACACCTTACCAGTGTCCACAGCAAACAGAAGGTGACTATCAGTCACAGAGAAGTAGGAAACTAAGGAATAATAATAATAATATAATAGTAATAACTATAATAATAATAATAATAATAATAATAATAATAATATCAATAAGCCACTATAACAACAGAGTTTAGCTTTAAACATTATTGTGTGGCTAGGTTAGTGCATGACATAATGCAGAATGTGTGTCTCGCAAGCTAAGTGTGTACTGCACGTCTAATGTTACTATAGAGGAAGCCCTATCAAGGATAGTTGTCAATGTACTAAATGACACATGCCACTCACTGTACCAGGACAACCACTACATATATTTAATGAAAACACAACATTACATGGCACTAGCTGGGAGAGACTCAACAGTAATGTGCAACAGCACAAAGGGCAAGCGAGCTGGTCTGACTGAAATTCAAATTTGAATGCTAGAGGTTATAATATTTCTTTGTTAGTTGAATGTTTTTGTTTAATTTATTGTGCTATTCTTCAACACCTGTACACACACACACATATATATATATGTGACCGTCTACAGGAAAATCGGGCACAACGCGGCCCCGACGAAAATTTTTTTTTTGCACTTACAGACTCCTCGGCAAGCAGATATTAAGCTCTCCAAGTTTTATCGACGTAGCTTTAGCCATTCCCGCTATATATCGCCTAACCGTTCCCTTCGTTAGGCTTATTTAATACAATTTTAAGAACTAAATCGATCTTTTTACAACGTCTACGCATGCCGCGTTGTGCCCGATTTTCCCGTAGACGGTCACATATAAACTTGATCACTGGATATACCAGCACAAGACTTACATCGTATTCTCTTCGCGACTTAACTATTTGGCAATTGATTTTCTAGGGGTAAACAATCAAATTTCCGAGACAGGTAAGGATCGCTAAACCAAAAGATTCCATTTATTAACCCTTTGCGGACGAACGCGGGCGAGCAATTATGTAATTAAATACGCGCACGCCGTAAACCAATTAGTTGCCTGAGACGGCCGGCGTTTTACCAGTTGGAGTTCGACACGTGGAAAAAGAAAACGGGCGAGTGTTTCTTTTGTGTTAGGCCTCAAATAATCTGCCTCTAGCGTTGTAGCTACGGTAATTCGTTAGTTTATAGAGTTGTTTTGAATACAAACTTAGTTGGAATTATCGAGGAGGCCATAGTTTGTTAGCTATTTTTTTAGCTTATATTTATGAAAGGAGAAATCACACCCAAGTGTAAGTTCTAGTTTTAGTTTGCTTATTTCTAGCTACTTTAGGCCTTTACTTCTTAGTAGATGTTCTATTTGAAAATAGCTAGACACAAAGTGTAGAAAAATTTTTTTTTTTATTTAGTTGGTGCACTTGATATAAGTTATACTTATTTTGTAGAATAGAGATTGCAAAATGTATACTATGTAAGCTACTGAAAGTTTTAGCGCGCTACGCGCTCTGTAACTGTAATAACAGAGCTGGAAAGAGCTTGTCACGAATTCGTGACAGCCGTATTCTCTTGACGCACCCGGTGTGTCACAGATTCGTGACCATTGTACGCGTGCGTTAAGTTACGGCGGTCACGAATTCGTGACGGTCGTACGCAAAGGGTTAAGCCGCCTCCAAAGTACGCTCCGTTGAAAATGCTCTATTGTACCAGAGCTCTAGTAGATAAAGCATCGTATGTATTCTCTTAGAGACTTGACTATTGGAAAATGGATTTTCAAGTAAGAAAAAATCTGTCCCACAAGGCGTATAGCTAGGACAAACAGCACTTTAACCAAGGTAACTTACCACCACCTTCGAAAAAAAACTCCGCTAAGTTTGTAAGACCTAACTGTGAACATCTGCCCTCTTCTGTCTCCGTAGCTCTTTTGTCTTTATTTTTTTCTGGCATTATTTCGAAGTCTTTTCTCCAAAATTTCTTGCGCCCGCGCTAATGTTTACGTTTTTAAGCAGCCTCTGGGGGGTGGACACGCATTGACCTTTGAACTTTTCCATATATACACCAAAATCTTAATTGAGACTTGTTAGTGAGAGTATCGCTTCGCTCGCCCAATTACACGAGTCCAGAAAATCAGATTGTGTGGCACTACCAGAAAAAAAATCTCAAAAAAGAAAGAAAGCATTATTGCTCGTACTTCTTTACACTCCACTGCCAGACACCAGTATATTGTCTTGTATGGTCGCACAACAATGAGAATCCATTCACACCTACCAAAGTGTTAACTCACTCTGATTGGGAGTGTAGTCTTTCATGTCAATCTTGCTAAGAACTCTCTCTTGGACTGTGTCCCAGCAGTAGAGGATGTTGGAAGGGCTGGTATACGCCCACACATGGGTTGCACTCACACCTGGAGCCACCTGAGCCTCAGTGGTTACAATGGATGTCACACGGTCTGTCTTGTCCACCTGATACCTCGACCGGTTGTACAGCTTCTGGGCATTGCTAATGAAGTTTTCAGATATCTCTGAAGAGATGACCATCTCATTCTCCGTTCCGCACCAAATGCTCCATTTAGTCGTGCCCGAAAGGGTTACAGAGACAGCCGTGGAACAGAGCACAGGCAGGGGCTCAGGGAAACGGGTGACGGCCACTACTGGAAGGGCTGTTTGATTCTGTCGGTTGTCGAAGTTACTGACATCGGCCAGCTTGCGGTTCTCGATATCTTCCTTGCAAAGAATGAGGTAGCCATCACTTCGGACTACAACAACACGCCTGAAGGAACAGCAGTACAAAGGAGGAAAGCAAGAGAGAGAGGGGAAAAGTTTATAATACTAAAAAAAAAAATAAAAAAAATAAAAAAAATAAAATAAAAATAAATAAAAATAAATAAAATAGAATGAAGGGAAGCAGAGTTTAGAATACAGTGATATAACATGGACACGGACAAGTGTAACTATATGAACTAAAGACTAAGACTAAGTGACTAATGATGCACCCAAGACAAGCACCCTGCTAAATATTATTCATCTCTCCTGTACCACTTGTCGTGTAAGGCTTGTATGAGGATGTGGGGTGGCTAGACATCCATCAGCAAGTAATTAATTGATGAACACAACAGATGGCTAGAGATTTCAATAAGACAATGTTCCTTGTTCTACCCTCCTCCCCTTCTACTCCCTTCCCCACTTCATCCTGGATAAATAAAACCAAATTCCACTCCTTAAAAATAAATTTAAAGGAAAGACATAATTGTCATGATATCAAAGTTGGATCATGGGTTTTCCATTCTGCTTTACAAGCACAAAAAAGTGCTGAGGAACTGAACTTGACTCATGGATTTGATTCAAGAATACAAATAGTGATTTCATTTATTATTTCACCCATCCTATTCACACCTGTCTTGTGGTTCTCAGAACACCACTACACCATCACAAAAACCCAGGCTTGCCACGCCCCCAGCAACTGACCTGAGCGAGACAATGTGGTAGAGACCAGCAATGCTCTGTTCGCTGTGCACGGCAAGGTAACGGTTGTACAGCTTGTGCTTGGAGAAGACGTCCACTATGAAGACCTCCCCACAGGAAGTGCCCAGCCACATGGAGCAGTTCACACCACACATGGCAGTGATACGAGACGCACACACTGGGAAGGACTGCAACACACATACACACACACAAATATACACAAAAACTGAAACTATCTTCTTTATAAAGCAGCTTTTACTGAGACAGTTTGATATGTTATTAACTAAAAACAACACTCTACACTGATGAGTTCTTTTTTAATGCTTGCCCAAGTTTTTTTCCCCTTCCTTTTCTTGCTCTTCTGACTCACAGCACATGCTATATCATTCTCACCTGCACAGCTTTTCCTTTGAAGTTGAGCACAACAATGGATGCAATTTTGTCCCTTTCGCTGAATGTGGCCAGCCATAGTTCCTCCTGCAGGTCACCCCGTGCCACATGAACATGTGTTGCTGAAGGAGTGGCAGGGAGGGACGATGCCGAGGAAGAAGACAGGCCCTCCATGCTAGATTCTGGGTCTCCAGGGGACACTAACTCAAATGGTAAAGTGCAGATGCAGGCACAAGAAATGAGGTCTGTGCTGTTCAGCGGAACGGCATCCAGCAGGTAAGGAATTGAAGGGTTTGTGAGCACTTCACTGAGTAGCGCTGCAGAGGGACGACTGCGAAAGTCCTGTTGCCAGCACCACCTCATAATGTCCAAGTACAGCATGGGGTTGTTCAACTCCTGCAAGGAATGTGTGTGTGTGTGTGTGTGTGTGTGAGTGGACATGTGAAGAAAGAAAAATGTAAATTTAAACTTGATGTTGCACCTTGGCATGCCACTCATCCGGAGCACACAAGGGTCCATTTTAAACGGACATGGCTCAGCTACATCCTACAACCTCAGAAATAATAGGAAATCATACATGTACTGTATCATCTGGCTCTGAACATTCTGGCAATCCTGTGATGTCTGAAGTGCATGCCAACAGTACAGAGTTATTCACACACATCTAGTGTCTTGTACTACACTTAGCCTATCTGATATGAGGGGGAGAGAGAGAAGGAGAATAGAGAGGGTTAAATGTGTGTTTAACACAACAAAACACAATGCACACTGCTTTGATCTAACATAAAAATTGTAACCCCTTTTCACTTCCCCCTCCCCCCTTTAAAAATTCTTGGAAGGTTGCGTAGGAAGCTTCTTTTGAATATACGGTACCATGTTCTACAGAACTGTCCGTTGCAACGACCACTCCTCATTCACCCTCAGCGTGTATGCGTGTCAGGGTTATAGCAGTCTCTTAGATTAATAACATGGTTAAACTGCCATCCTAACCAAAAAAAGCACAAAAAAAAAAGAAAACAAAAACAACAACAAAAAAAGCTAAAACTAATTACACTCCAGTAATTTGTATTGTCACCTGTTCCTTTGATGAAATGAAAATTAGGCTTCACACTAAACTATTGTCAGCAAACCATCTCTCATTCACGGAAAATAAAGAAAATTCGAAACATTGAAGGCACTACTTGTTTGATAATGCTTTCAATGCTGCGTTCGCCGAAACAAGTGCTATGCATAACTCTTGCACATTACGTGTCTTAAAATAATCTAGACCTCCCATATCTGACTTCAGTACATTTAGAGATAATAGTCAATATCACACAATCTACAGTCCTGCACTTAGCTTGGTCACATCCACACCACTCAGTCTTTACAACCATACAATCGCATTGCTGCCCCTATCATTGCACCCACTCATATTCTGTTGTAGGCACTAAGGGTGTTTGTCCCCCTATGTAAAACACTTAGTGTGTGCGTGCATGCGTAGGTGTGTGCACGTGTGTGTATGTATGTACATACTAAGATAGCGGAAGAGCTGCCTACACTTCTCTAATAGAAACCATTACTTACCCGACTCTGCAGAGGTGGTCTCTCTCCTTCAATGACCAGCTTCTCAATCTGAGCATGCATGAGGTTCTGCTTCTCAAAGGGGAACTGGAGGGAGATGGTCTCAAACAGGAACATGGCGAAGGAGTAAACGTCCACTTTCTCTGTGCAGGCCTCCGTGCCCACGTACTTGAGAATCTCGGGAGCCATAAACCCAGGTGACCCCTTGAACCCCATCACGCCGCCTGGTGACAAGATCTGGCTGATGCCCAGGTCTGCTATCTTTACGTACACGTTGGACGCTACGGGGGGAAGAAAGGGAGAGAAATACGTACAATGACCTCTGAATGCAGGGTACAGTCACTGTTTACTGGTGACCAGATGAAGGGAACGAGAAACATGGACACTTTCATATGTAAATGTTGCTGTTAAGGGTTTGGTATGTAACATTAAGTTAGAGTGGCCATTTTTAACAACAACAACAATAATAATAACAACAAAATATAATAGATAAATAACCACGCGCCTCTTACCAGGGTTGCCGACATTCTTGGAAGAGGGTGTGGCACATTGGTCTGTGAAGCCCTGGCCCTGGGTAGCCAGCAGACTGTCATGAGCACTGGGAAACTGGAACACCAAGATGTTGGGACTCTTCAGGTCATAGTACACAATCTTGTGCTCATGGAGATAAGCCAGCCCAGAAGCAACCTGACACACACACACACACACACACACAAACATGGACACACAGTGAAGTTCAAAGTGACACAAAGAATTACTAAAATAGTAAATCTTGAGTAATGAGCTCTTACAACTAGAATAAAGATGCTGATTACTACAAAACAGCTATCGGAAACAAAAATAGAATGTAAGGTCAAAAGCTACCTTCCTTGTCTGATTAGCATTAAGAGAAGAAGACACACATTTGTAAGTTATCTTCCTTGTTTAAGGTAGCTTTATGCATAGTATTCTTAATCCTTTTATGAAGGAAAAGGTTCCTACATCGAAAGGTTTGATCAAACACACGGAACAAGCAGCACATTGTACAGTCCTGCTGTACTAGCATGCAGGAGGTGACGATGGACATGGCAGGACATACATACCAGGAAAACACGTGGAGCAGAATTAGATTTATAACAGCCAGACTTTGGAGAAAGCTGGCATAGCATTGTGTAATAAAGTAGCACATTCCATATTCAAAAAAAAAAAGAAAAAAAAGAATAAATTTGTTTGGGTCTCCCAAACAACCGCTAACTAATATTCAATTGTTTGTTTGTCTGTTTTGGTGTTCATTTGTTGCTTGTGCAGCTTGTTGCCATTGCTCATTTAATTGTATTCATTGCTCCATTTATGTACCACTTCCTGTGCATGCTCAGTACTTGTATGCATGGCCTGGGACCACATTTCCCAGTTGGCATTGTCAGTATTCTAATGTTTGAACATTCTGTATTCTGCTTTACTAGCTGAAAGAGAGTCTAATGATACTGTAAGCTAGCTTAGCTAGTCTAGGGCAGACAGTCAACTACTTGGCTGCCTGCCAGTCTCAGTCAGAGTGGTCCTTCGGTTAAACTCCTTGCTTGTGGACTTACAACCCACAATCATTGGTCCTTCGAGCCGGATCCTGTTAAGGTGAAGGCAAGAAGAGCCAGCGATTTGAAGCTCTTTTAAGCTGTCGGAGTGACTATCTCTTTAGCTAGTTAATTAGGTTGCTTGGTAGACTAGCCGTTTGCTAGTTGGCTGACTGTTTTGTTGGCTGCTACCTGAGTTCCACCTTCATCAACGGTGACTACACTATTGGGAGGAACTCGTAACCACATTCGAGCTTGCTGCTCCACACTTTTACTTTCGAGCCTACTGCTCAACTTCTATACGTAGGGAACTTGTGACCTGCTGTCCAGACGACCTTTACCTAGTGACTGTTAGTCAATCCAATCATCTGTCGATCTTATACCAGTCAACTGTTTGTTGCTGTGTCACCTAACCAAGACTATGTCTGAGTTACCAAGGCTGAAGACAAAGAGGTCCACAGCTAGGACCAAGGCTACCAAAGCCATCAGGCATGCTGAGAAGCTCCTGAGTGAGGACATCTCAGCCATCAAGTTCAATGAGCTCCAACCCAAGATACAAGCTGCCAAGGAGGCAATCCAAGCTCATCAAGAAGTACAGGACACCTTTCTGGAGCAAATGACTGCAGAGGGCAAGAGTGAGGATGAAGTGCAGGCAGAAGTAGAGGCCAACAGTACTTGTGAAGAGCCATGGGATGAGGCCATGGATATACTTGCAGAGCATGTGTCCATGGTCAAGATGTACAGAACCTACACCCAGCAGATCAACAGTGCTGGAACCTGGCTTGCTGACAGCTCCCCTGCTGCAGCAGAGTTCAGTGCTTGTGGACACCAGATAGAGAGTGGACTGGAAAAATTGGCTAGTGAACTCTCACCTTACAAGGAACATGAATTCTTCAGTCCACTGCTGAGCAAGGCCAATACAGAACTGGCGAAGGTCAAGAGTGCATTGTACAAAGCACCACCTGCATCAGCACCTGCTGCAACCTCAACACCTGCTGTGCCGAAAAGGTTAGCACCTTACAAATTGGAACCACCTACTTTTTCTGGGGAACCTAAGGATTTCCACACCTTTCATACAAGATTTACTGCACTGCTGGATATCCACAAGGAGGCATACAGTGACGGTGACCTTTGCAATATCCTTTCCAAAGCAATGGAAGATAGAGAAGCAAAGAAACTAGTGGAAAGATATTCTCCATCTGGTTTTGATGAAGCCATGAAGCAGTTGAAGGCACGTTTTGGAAGAGCTGCTGCTGTTTACCCTGCACTGGTTGAAGAACTAGTCACCAGAAGCAGATACGATTACAGCCAGGAATCAATGTATCAGATTCTTGACAGAACCCAGCTTGTGTTGAATGCTATGAACAAAATTGGTGGCAAGACCATAGAACAATTTGCTGTGGCCTTAGTGGCAAGAGATTTCGATCAAGAGCTCGAAAAAGAATGGATCAGGCATGTGGGAGATGTTGAAACCCTACCTGGTCTAGACACACTTGTGAAATTTGTGGAACCTCTATCAAGAAACCTGAGCAGGAAGAGGAAGAGTCTGTCTGCTGCATCCCCAGTGTTCAAGCCTCTGATGAAGCAGCAACAGGAACGTCAGCAAGATTCATCTAAGAAAAGTGACAGCCCCAAGTCCTCACCTGCCAACCACAACACAACCAACAACAGCAACAATAGCAGCAACAAGTTGTGTTGTGCTGTGTGCAAGGGAAGCAACCACCCTCTGCATAAATGCCAAGCTTTCCGAGACTTGAATGTACAGCAACGTTGGAACATTGTGAGAAAGAACAAGTACTGTGCCAACTGTTTACATCAGAGCCATACAGTGGCCAGTTGTGCATCTGTCTATTCATGCCATGTGTGCAAAGGGAAGCACAATACCTTGTTACACAAGGAAGAAGAGGAGAAAAAGACATCTGCAACAATGTTGGTGACCAGTGCTCCAGAGAATAAACAAGAAGCACCACAAGCATCTAAGATGAAGTGTGGCTTCATCAACACTGCCATTGTGTCTGTTCAACATAATGGCAGAAGGCTAACGGTAAGAGCTGCGTTGGACAATTGCTCCTCCCACTCAATTATTACAGAGAGGATCGCTTCTTACCTCAAGCCACCACGTGAGTCAGTGGAACTCAAGATGCAAGGCATTGTTTCTGAGAGACGTGTCAAGCACAAGACCACAGTGCATATATCAACAGTCCAGCCTTCAGTATGGGACATACCAATCACTGTAGCAATTGCTGCCGACCTGCCCACATCCATGCCTCCTCAAGACCCAGCTGCCATTGCATCTCACCATCTGCTACAAGGGTTGGAGTTGGCAGACCCAGATTTTGGAGGACAGATTGACTTAATTATTGGCACTTCAGACCTACCTCTGTTCTGGACGGAAGCTGGCCGGAAATTTGATGTGGATGCCAGACTGACCACAGTCAGTACAGTCTTTGGCTGGACAGTGGCAGGTCCTTTACCAGACAGTGTCAAGATGACCACACTGAAAGTAGAAGTGTTGGAGGATGTTGAACTCAATCAAGCTTTCAACAAGCTCTATGAGCTGGATCAAGTACCACAAGCTAATCAGATGACTCCTGAGGAGCAATCAGCTGTTGATCAATTCAACCAATCTGTTCACCAGCACCCTGATGGCCACTACTCTGCAGCTTTACCAAAGGTCGAGAACCCTCCTGAGTTAGGCAGGAGCAAGCAGATGGCTGTCAGCAGACTTCTGTCCAATGAAAGGAGGATGCAGGCAGTTGGCAGACTGGAGGATTTCAACGCAGAAATGTACGGCTATGTGGAGTTGGGCCATGCAGAAGTTACTCCTGAGGAGCAGCAGACCAAGGCCAAATACTTTCTGCCTGTTAAAGGAGTAGTAAAGGAGACATCCACCACAACAAAAGTCAGGCCTGTCTTTGATGCCTCAGCCAGGACATCTAATGGCAATTGCCTCAACGACCTTTACCTCACCGGACCCAATCTCTATCCGTTGATAATGGACATTCTCATGAGATTCAGAGTCCACTCAGTCGTTTACACAGCTGACATCTCAAAGATGTATCGTGAGGTGAAACTGATACCAGAAGATCAAGACTTTCATAGCTTGATTGTCAGAGTTCCTTCAGGACAGTTGGTCCAGTGTAGGATGAAGAGGCTCACCTTCGGTGTCAGGCCATCCCCCTTTGTTGCCACCTCTGTGCTGCAGCATCATGCCACAAAGCACCAGGACGTTTATCCTGAGGCAGCAAGGGCAGTCAAGCAAGACTTTTATGTTGACGACTTCCTGTCAGGATGTGGAACTGTGGAGGAAGCTGTTGACAGAAGAGTAAAACTCTGTGAGATGCTGAAGAAAGCTGGATTCCTGTTAAGAAAGTGGAGATCCAACAGCAGTGAACTCATCCAATCAATTCCTGAAGAAATACTTGAGACTGAGCAGACTTGTGAGCACCAATCGTTGAAAACCCTGGGCATTGTTTGGGACCCAAAGCAAGACAACCTCTACATTGCTGTGCCAGCTCCTATAGAGACACCAGTGATCACAAAGAGGTGGGTGGCTAAAGTGATTGCACAAGTGTTTGATGTTTTGGGCCTGGTCTCACCTTACACAATAAGTGCTAAGATCTTGTTGCAACATCTGTGGATTCAGAAGGTGTCATGGGATCAGCCTGTGCCTGATGATTTGTTGTGCAAGTGGCAACACTGGTACAGTGAACTGCCTCGTGTGCAGACCCACCCAATTGCCAGATGTGTTGGTAGCAGTTTGGCCAGCACGAGTGATGCCAAGTTACATGGCTTTAGTGATGCAAGTGAACAAGCCTATGGTGCAGCCATCTATTTGGTGCAGCATCTCAGTGATGGAAGTGTTAATTCTAAGTTGATCTTCTCCAAAGCAAGAGTTGCCCCTCTGAAGAAGAGAACTATCCCGCAGCTAGAATTGGAAGCTGCCAAGTTGCTGGCTCAGCTATTAGCACATGTGTGTGAAGTGTTTCAGTTGCCCATGAAAGCAGTGGTAGCCTGGACTGACTCAGCAATTGTTTTGGCCTGGTTGCAACAACCCGTGCACAAGCTAAAGACTTTTGTAGCCAACCGGGTGGCATTGATTCTGGAGACACTTCCTGATGTGAGCTGGAAGCATGTTCCAACAGAAGTTAACCCTGCTGACCTTGCCAGCAGAGGTACTACAGCCAAGCTGTTGTTTGATTCATCCTTGTGGTGGCATGGGCCACCTTGGCTGCTTCTGCCTGAGACAGAGTGGCCATCTGATGTCGGTGTGAGGGACTCTCTGCTGCGGTCATTGCCAGAGCTGAAGGCTACCTGTCTTATGGCTGCAACCACCACGTCATCCAACACTCCTATTTGGTCATTTTGGACAAGATACTCAACTTACTCCAAATTGGTTAGGATTACTGCCTGGTTGTGGAGATTCATCAACAGCTGCAGAGGAAATAAACCTGTAGAGCAGCATCTCACTTCTTGCGAACTTCAATATGCCAAGAACTGCTTGATTGTTCATCAGCAAAAGGAAGCATTTGCAACCATCTATCAGTGCCTCAGACACAATAAACCTCTGCCTGTCAAGCACACTCTGGCCGGCCTGTGTGTCAGCATGAGTGCTGACCACGCCCTGCAAGTGACAGGAAGAGTAGGCGAAGGCCCGGATAATCAGCCTAGGAAGTTGATCCCACTGTCACTGAAGTGTTTAGTGACAAGGCTGATGGTAGAGTCGAAGCATCAGAGTTTGGGTCATCCAGGAGTTGCTGCAATGCTGTCCATAATTGGTCACAACCACTACATTACCGGATTAAAAGCATTTCTCAAGAAGGTGTCAAGGAAGTGCCTAAGGTGTCAGCAAGCTTATGCCAAGCCACTCCAGCAGCAGCTAGGGATTTTGCCACCTTCAAGAACATCTGAGGCAAAGCCATTTGAAAGAACTGGACTAGACTTTGCTGGACCTCTAACACTCAGGGAGGGATCGACAAGGAAGCCCGTCCACTACAAAGTTTACCTGTGCATCTTTGTGTGCATGGCAACCAAAGCTGTGCACTTAGAGGTGTGCAGGGAACTGACTACAGAAGCATTTGCTACTACATTCAGGACCTTCTGTAACAGGAGGGGGACACCATCGGAAGTATTCTCAGACAATGGCTCCAACTTTTTGGGAGCAAAGGCTGAGCTGGACGAGATCAAGAAGTTACTAACTTGTGCCGAGCAGGTTGCTCCAGGCTTGTGTGCTGAGCAGGATGTGCTGTGGCACTTCAACCCACCCAGAGCACCTCACTTTGGAGGTCTCTGGGAGGCTGGTGTCAAGGCTGCCAAGAATCAGCTGAGGAAGTTGGTGGCCCCTCATGCATTGAGGTATGACGAGTTGACAGCTGTGCTGTCAGAAGTGGAAGCTGTGCTGAATAGCAGACCTCTAGTGCCTGCAGACAGTGTAGAGACTGAACATGGCCTAGTGCTGACACCTGGCCACTTTATGATATTCAGACCTATGAAGGCACCACCTTCAAAGCCTGCTAGTCAAGCTAAAATGTCTACATTGACAAGATGGAGACTGGTCCAGAGGCTCCAACAAGACTTTGCACACTCTTGGAGAGGATGCTATATTCAATCTCTGCAAGCCAGGTCGAAGTGGAAGACCATGAAAGAAAACATCAAGATTGGTGAACTTGTTTTGGTAAAAGACCAAACTCTGCTCAATAGCTCCAGATGGCCTCTTGGGAAGATCATTAGGGTATTTCCGGGAAACGACAAGCTAGTGAGGACTGTTGATGTGCTATGTAATGGAAAGACATATAGAAGGCCAATTCATATGTTGGTACCCCTGCAATTAGAAGAATCACAACAGGATGGAGAATGAACTCCCCGCCCCCCCCAGTATGTTTGGGTCTCCCAAACAACCGCTAACTAATATTCAATTGTTTGTTTGTCTGTTTTGGTGTTCATTTGTTGCTTGTGCAGCTTGTTGCCATTGCTCATTTAATTGTATTCATTGCTCCATTTATGTACCACTTCCTGTGCATGCTCAGTACTTGTATGCATGGCCTGGGACCACATTTCCCAGTTGGCATTGTCAGTATTCTAATGTTTGAACATTCTGTATTCTGCTTTACTAGCTGAAAGAGAGTCTAATGATACTGTAAGCTAGCTTAGCTAGTCTAGGGCAGACAGTCAACTACTTGGCTGCCTGCCAGTCTCAGTCAGAGTGGTCCTTCGGTTAAACTCCTTGCTTGTGGACTTACAACCCACAATCAAAATTAATTTTTTTTTTGTTTTGTGGTAGACAGCTGCCGTCACATACACTGATCACAACTATGCTGTCTGAAGAAAATACTCAGCAGAAGTAGTCAAATGTCTTATCTAAAGTGCTCTCTCTGCCGAAAGGTAAACCAGGAGCAAGCAATACAATCAGTACTCCAAAATGTGCCCGTCATGAAATAAAACTGTACTGGAGAGAGTTGCTAGGGTTACAAAGACATCAATACCCAGAATGTCACTTACACCATACATTAAAAGTGATAGTCAAAGCCTTAAGCATGAACTGTGATGTTAGTATAAGCCCTGAACATACACACCTTAGCCAATGAATGCTACATAATACAGTGCTCGGCATGGCTTCTATATAAAAAAAAACCTGCACAAATTTCATTCTTTGTGAGAATATTTATGGTTGTGTGACCTGCACACACACAAACTCACACACACACACACACACACACACACACAACCAAACCCCCAACTTCCTACAGGAATTTGTATAGTTCCTATTATTGTCACAGCCTGCAGTCATGGTGTTCCTTTCCCATTCTGATAAATGTCATTATTTCTAATCCTATAATGTCAAACAAACCTGTAGGAATAAGTCACTATAATACCTCTTTGAAGTTTTGTCTAAACACTAAAGACACAATTATGAATCCTGACAGGTGTTAATTCTTAGTAAGAATTTTTTTTTACCACCATGATAAACAAAAAGCCACATCAAATGAGCTTCTAGTCAACTTGAAAAGTTGCTTTATCAGAAGATCATTCTGTCACACTGGCCACTTCAACCTCATGCACACTCATAGCTAGACACATGATTAACCACAGTGGTGCAGAGTACTGTAACACCTGTTCTCTTTGCACTGGAAATACAAATAGCAAACAGTTATGGGTCTCTCACACAACTGGCTTACTGATAAAGAGAAGACAAAAAAAAGCCCCCCCCCCCATTTTTACAGTACCTTTCTTAACTATTCAACTAATCAATAATTTCACTTCACTAACCTGGTAAGCTGTCTTTTGCAATCCCTTAGGACTAACCCTAGCATCCAATTTGCGGTATTTCTGTAGAACTGAATGCAAACTTCCTCCTGGAGCCCATTCCAAGATGAAGCAGAGTGGCTGCAATACAACGCCAATGAAGTCTATGACGTAAGGATGATGGAGGCGGTGAAGAATGGACACCTCAGCTCTCACCTGCAGGGGGATAGGAAGTTAATTGTATTCACACAAGCTAGAGTTCAGACTGCATCTAATAAAAAGAATTATTTGACTGCATGTAGATGTACCATGCTTAAGTTACTTTTCAGATTCCCGCCCCCAATAAAATACAGTGAGCCAACCATCCATAAAAAAATAAAAATAAATAAATAAATAATAATAATAACAACAGCATCAATATTCACTTCTCACCTCCACGTAGGACTTAGTGGCTGTTTCAGCGGAGAACTTCTTAGAGTCCACTCTGTCTATTTTGATTGCCACTTCTCTCCCCTCATCATCCTGTCCAAACAAAGATATCTTGTAATGCCAGTACTGTATGTGTGGTGGTGGGTGCAAATGTGGTGGTGGGTGCATGTGTGGTGGTGGTGGGTGCATGTGTGGTGGATGCATGTGTGGTGGTGGTGGTGGGTGCATGTGAGTCCAGTATTAGTGTTCCCACATCCTAACATTATAGATACCCTGCTCATCTTAGTGCTGTTCAGTTATTGTGGTTAAATGTGTAATAATAAGTTATGGACATTTTGAGCTAAGGACTCGAGTCCATAAATAAGAGTGACTGATATTTGTATCAGGCAAGTCATATCATAGCAAACTGTTGAAATGTCTTACTGTGGCTGTGACAGAAGGATAGACTGCTCCATGATAAATATCCCCAAATGATCCATGATCTACATACTGTCCTTTGTCCACACATTCTGGATTCAACATGTAGGAGTGAGGTAGGTCAGCAAACACCTACAAATAGTCAATGGACTCTGTCAATTTCTGTTCCACTTGATTGGTAAAGGGACTTTATTAGAGGGTAGTATGTTGGGTAAAGATCATAAAAACTAAAACCACTTTGACTCACTCACCAAGTCAGGTGCTACATCCCTAATTGGTAAAGGGTGGTTGGGGTGCGATGGACAGACCAAGGGCTGAGACTTGCGAGCTGCTACAATGCACTGCTCTATCATAAAGCCAAATCTAGAGACAGCCATGAGGGAGGCATCCATCTTCTTGGGCTCAGGGACAGGAAAATCTGCAGAAAAAGAAGGGAACATTAAAGTAAAGGGGTTTAATAATAATGCAACTTGTTTAAGTAATTATAAAGCATAGCAAAAATTACTCTGTACTAGCTAGCGTTGTCTAACTAGAAGCACACCAAGCTTGCCCTGCAACTCCAAAAGGCTGCCTTGTCGCCTGGTTGGCCTCTCCTCCTCTGAAGTGGCAACTTCCTCCGAGTCCATGACAGCCAATGAGGTGTCACCTCGTCTGTTGTCCTCAGCAGACTTCTGTCTCTTGCCAGAGCTACCGTGGAAGAGTGAGCGCTTGGCTTTAGGGTTGGGAGAGTCCACAGAACCATTCTGGGTGGCTTGCTTGGCCTTCTTGCGGCCTCCAAACTTGAAACTCTTCTTCATAGATGAGGCCGTGTCAGCTTTCATTGCAGCAGCCTAAGCAAAGACAAACAAACAATAACACAAATAAAACAACAACAATAAATAAAGCAATTAATTATAAAACAATAAGCAAAAACAATAAGAGCAAAACACAACCACACAAATCCTTTAAGTAAAAACAAGGCCGGTATACCTGACCACACCTTACCTTATCTGCCAGATACTCTTCCAAGGGGACTGCCTTGTTGATGCAGAAGGGGCAAGGGATGACTCTGTTCACATATGGGATCGAGTCCATGGTCCTGCCTCCCTCTCGAGATCCCAGCCCAGGATACCAATCCTCTAACAACGTGTCGATGAAGTTGACTGAAAAGGAGAGCAGTTCGGCGCTCATCCAGTGGTGTTCACGGAAAGGAAGTCCATTACCCACTGGATTCTCCTCATCCAGGTCACTAGGTGCAGAGTGGAGATCTGAGCTGGCCATTAAATGGGAACCAGGCCTGGAGAGAATAACACAATATGCTCTGAGTGCAATGAATACTAAAGCACAATACATTAAAAGCTGGTTTAACCTAACCTATTTATTAATATGCTGTAAAGGCAGAGAATTTGGGATTTAACAAAATAATAATAAATCCATAAAACAAAACAAACAAAAAGGGTGGGATGCAAAAGTACTCTACTCACGTTGATGACTGCACATCATGCAGCTCATTCTGAAGTTTGTTCAAATTGACAGCATCAGGGACTAGAATCTCGATACCTCTGCTGGGGTTTAAATCTACTGGCATCCAAGAACCGTTCAATTCAAAGGTCAAGTCTTTGGTATCCACAGAAGGGTCGATGGGGTGCCTACTGGAGCGATTGTATTTGGGTGGGCTAGCCTGGCAGCCTTTAAAACAGCCGTCTGGAACTATCTCCGAGAGCCGCATCAAACTCACATCCTTATACCAAAGCTCTATTCCAGTTTTCCAGTACGCCCATTCCAAATCCAACTTTTCCACTTCAGTCTCTCCAGACACAACTTCTTTAGTCAACTCTTTCACTCTATCTGCATCAAATCCTAAACTTCGCAGAACTATGGCAACGAATTCTGACGATGCAAGGAATCGAGAAACAAGCCGTGGCCAGAACCCACTGGGCACGTACGTCATGAAGTAAAACCTACGGAGCAGTAGACCTGTCCTGAAGAATTCTGCAGTCGAGAAAAAAGTTGGTGCCGACTGAGGGGAATTGGGTGTGTTCGGCTGAATGGTCACACACTGAGAGTGTCTATTGAATCCACGGTCCTCTCTGGGGCTGTGAGCCATGTAACTTGCTGACGATGTCTTCAGTGAAGAGGATGCTACAGAAGACGTGGAGGAACAGGAAGAAGACATGCCCACAGACTGGGGACTCACAGGGAAGCTGGGGGAACCGTGACTGCCCAACGCCAGCGACTTCTGAGCAGTCTCGTATGCCTCTTGAAAGATGGAGGCCAGAGAAGGGCGGGGGAAAACATTCTTGAAGCGATGAACGGTGAATGCAGGCCTCGGGGGAAGCATTGAAGGGACCAGGAGGCGGTACTTGTCTAAGTAGAGAGCCACTTCAAACTTGCCCAGCAGCTCAATATACTCCTTGCGATGGGCTTGGGGGAAGACATTGCCTTTGAAGACATGAGACAGAACTGTAGTGCGCAGAATGCCTGCCTCTGGACCTGCACAGAAACAATTTTCAAATGTGAAAGTTAAACGATTCAATAAAAGTTGAAGACTCTTTGTTTTAGAAAGTGTACGAAACTACTTTAGCATTCAGAGTGAATCTATGTATTGGAATGGACTATTATGAGGTGATGCAGAGATGATGAGAAATTTACTAACAGCACCCAAAATTATTATAATTACAATCCAGGTATGTATGTACCTCATATATACCCAAATAAGATGTCAAATTAACACTACTATTTTTTTTTAACTGACTGTCAAGCCAAGTCATATGAATCAGGCCTTTAAATCAGCCACAAGCCAGTGGTATGTCACTTACTGTCTTGCCTGGGTATGAACCTGTTGACCTCTGGCACAGTGACAATATGAGCCAACATATCACACAACCACTGGGGGTCCACGAAGTATAGATGGCTCAGGGCTGGTGTCGCGTAGTGCAGCATAACACCTAATCCAAACAACAATAACAACAACAACAACAGTCAGTTAAGACATTCTTAATCGTGTGTACTTACAAATACATATAAAAAACCCTGTCATTATAAGTCATTATACTGCTAGCTCAACCAGCAGAAGGTACAGGTACTGTAGTATACTAGGGCAATATTTCTAGTGCAGACATTACAGCTAGTGTTTACTTCTTGTGACGACAGCCCGACAAGGTGGCTACAGACCCTCTCACTCACTCCCTATAGTAGTACAATAGCAGAGCAAGGTGAAGGAATGATCCCATGAGGACCAGTGCTCATCAACAGGTTCCTCTATGCAGCTAGACACTATCTATACATCCATTGTCAAAATACACACCGAGAGAGAACTATGTTCAAGACTTTGAGTTCTGGTTTAGAAGGGGAAAAAAAAAAAAAATTCAATTTTAGTATCCATCCTTATTGACAATCCCAATCCAACTTTTCCCCCTGATATTCATTCGTCTTACCATTTTCATGCAGGAAAGTGACAGCTTGGTTGAGCTCTCTTGGATTGGCTATAATGCCTTTTGTCTTCTCCCTTCATACAAATATCATAAAAAAACAACAATTAAAATGGCTGCAATACGCTGGCAAGTAAACTGAAAAATGAACAGCAATAAAAACAAAAAACAAAACAAAAAATTACTACTCCTGTACCTAGCCACACAAAATACATTCAAAGTTTTTGTTTATAAAGACAATTTCAGTTCTCGCAAAGATTTTCAATATTGGTAGAGCCAACTGAACTCAAAACAACCTAAACCATCTGACTCAGGTGGTACTGATGGGAATTGCTAATGTCTAACTAAATCCCTTTCAAACAATGCAGTATGACACATATAGGCAGGTTAGAGCAACTATTACAAGTAGTTGCTAAGACATTTGGTGCAGCCTCACAAGCATGTCTGGACAGGGAGTAATCAGGATCATACACTGAACATTATTATCATTACCTACTGCACATGTCTAATACTTCTATATTTAGTTTGCGTGTGCATGCATTACTGTAGCTGCTCTACTACTTTCCATCATTTACTAATATTTTCCTTAAAATACACCAACCCTAGCAAGTCCTACACTGTAACATGACATGACTCAGTAGTAGCATCAGAACTTATTACGACTTAAGAGTGGCCGCACATAGCAACGCACACCGCCTGTAGATCCGGACATTAATTTATTCCCCGCCAATACCCCACCATTTGATAATACGCGAGCAGAAAAAATCGCGCAGTAGTAGCAGAAGTATACTTTGCGAATTTGTGGTGTTTTAGTTTAGCTTCTTGTTGTCTCGTAGCCGTTTACAGCAACTCTCCATACGTCGTCTAAATTCACGTGGCAAGGTGCACCAGGCTGCCTCTCCTCCTGTAGCTGTTCTCTAGGCTCTGCGTACCTGAACTCAAGCGTATGGATCCAGCAGGCTCGATTTCTTCCCAAGCTGCGCAGACCTAACACCTTCGGACTATCTCCAATAAACTGCTCTCTCTTCTGACTCTCTTGTTATTGTTATATTGATGTTTGTTTACTCTTGATATAGGCGGGCTCTTTTTAGAACCAATACAAACCAATTGAAAAAAAAATTGCTCGTGTACAAGGAGTTACGAGACATGGGGGCGGGGCTATTTCTTAAGCATTGCGAGTGGAATTAAAGTTCCAAATTTTGTGTCAGTATTTCTTGGAATCTAATAATGAGAATGACAAAAAAAATTTACACACGGGTAAACCTAAAAAGAACTGCACCACAACGAGAATTTTTCAATATCTTATAAACATTGCAAATAAATTATAAAGTAATATTGAAATGGAAAAAGAACTCGTTGTCTTGCAGTCGAGTAGCGGCTCGGCTAGTAGTGCACCAAATTGAGGAGCTCCAACTTACCGCACCGCTCCAAAAAAGTGCTACAAAGTTTTATAACCAGGTCCCGATATTTCACCCAGATTCGGCAGGTACTTGTCCTTGTGTTGTAGTGGAGAAGCCCCTGTAAGTATACAATAGTAGTAATCGTGCATAGCAACCATCAACAAAAAATGCGTAGGCGGTGTACGGCCACCCTTAAGCCCAAACAAAGGTGCTGTCAGCAAGCTACAATAAAACCGTCCATGCATTATAAATATTTGTATAAAAACTTTATACATATATAGTGCCTTGCTCGCTTCACTGCACTTGCCTATCAAAATCATCCCCAAATTTATCTCACATCTGTAAACTCACCTAAAGACCTGTTCTTTGAGCACGGGTGATTCATTCTCCTGGCGACAACTCACTGCCAAGTGCCGCACAGCTTCTTCAAGCTTCAGGAAGTTAGCAGGGATGGGTTGGTCAAGTAGCTTGGCCTTGTTATTCCCAGCTAGTCATACAATGAATCAGCAACAACAGCAAAGTTTACAAGCTGTCACATAACTTACTACTAATCAAGGCGATTAAAAAAAAGAAAAAAAGAAAAAAAAGCTGATGATAATGATGACAACCCTTTACCTTTCTCATTAGCAGGTAGAGCAAAAGCAATATCATAGATAGCAGCTCTAAGATCAGCCACGCCTTCTGCTCGACCGGTCAGTGGACACCCCACATAAATGACATCCAATATTTTCGGCAACCCCATCTCACGGAGCACCTGGGGTCCATGACCTACAAGATACTTCTGATAAATAATGTTGTTCAGTTCCATCTTCCTCCTGTCCCTCTCCGTGTCCGGCTTCAGAGAGTCACAGTGAGTCCCCACGATGACCACCGGAGAGCCTGGTGCACGAGCCTGAACACAGCAAGAGTACATTGGTAGCAAGCTGCCTCTCACAAGCTTCAGGGGACAAGAAGATCAATTAGACGGACACAGATGTCAGGGTTTTATACAGACGTAGGGGCGCCCTGGGACCCCCCCCCTTCCCCCCCAGAATTTCATAAAATAAATTAATAATATTTACTACTTAATGGTATTCTGTGATTTTGTTGTTTGTATACAGTAGGAGACAAAAAAAGTTTCGGATTCCGTTCCGTAGTACAGTCGTAAAACGGTAGTTTTTATCGTTGCATTCCGTATCGTTTGGACACAACGGCCGACACCGTTTTCTAAAACGGTTAAGCTTTTCCGTCGATTCACAGATATTTTCCAGCTAGAAACTCTTCCATAGCTATATCAGCAAGCTAAGGCCTTGTATTTACTATTAAACGCTATGGGGATAGTGCAAAAAAGATCGTACAAAAATTTAACTTGCTTCAATAAAGCTGCAGATTGAAGTTACGATGGACACAGAGCTATAACGAGGTCCGCACTTCGTAGATCTTCTGTTAGCTACTGATGGACCTCCAGTAGTAAAAAATCTAAGCTCGAGGTGGCCCTAACATCGAGAAAACGTCGATACTGTACGGTGGTCGAACTAACAATTCTCCGCGAGAAAACTTCAAATAGGGATGGCTTCAAAATTTTTTAACTCGAAAAGGTCCACCTCTGGAGCCTGTAAACAAAAAATCGGAGTGTTTTATTGGATAAACGATTTTTTTTATATTTCTTTGAGCGAGACATATGGTGAATGGGAAAGATTAAAACGGTAACACGGTCAAACAGAACGGCCGTTTTTTTTTAAACAAACAGCGTACTGTTTTCCTCCTGTTTTGTAATCGTGCGACGGTCGTTCTACGGAACGGAATTCGAAACTTTTTTTGTCTTTTACTGTATATCTAATATTTGGTGAAAGTTTTACTTCAGTTAATTGAGGTCCTTCAATTGGAATATGCATTAGTCTTCCAATTGATGTCACTAATTCTAGACCTGAGACGATTTTTAATCAAATGGGTGTGGTTTCAGCAAATGGGTGTGGTCAAACAAACGTGTGGCCCTCCTTCCTAAACTCTTCCCCCCCCCCCCAAAAGAAAAAATCCTGTATGAAACCCTGCATGTCCTATGGCCGGCAGACTGAAGTAATCCTACAAAGACTCATGCTGTTATGAAGGAATAGCTAAACCTTATTGCCCAGTGCTATAACAAGCTATCGTTAAAACTTAACCACCCGACAGTATTGAAACATCAGGTACGTAGTTTATAAATTTTCTTAAGCCATTGATACTTGTACAATAGCCGAGAATCAACAAGACTCTTCCCAACTGCACATTGGCAGCAACACCTCCATATTATGTCCTCCCAAGCTACACATTCTGTCCACTGACATGAGGCATGCATGTTTCAGTGCATGTGCTACTTCACCTGAATGTTGTGCAGCCATAGGCCTAGCTTGTCGATGCCTTCTTCTCCCTCCACAACACTCCACACAACTAGATAAAGAGATCTCGTGGACAGAAAACACTGGTGAGTCACATAGTACTCCTCCTACACACACACACACACACACACACACACACACACACATTACATGCGTATAACTTACAAAACACAAATATTAGTGTGCCCAATAGTGAACTGCGGTGAGCTAGAGAGCAAGTTTACCCTAATTTTACATGTTCCATGGTGGATACGGTTTTCTTCACTATAAACAAAGTCTATGGGTTGATTGTGTTGCACATCACACTATCATCTATTAAGTATGATATGGGAAGAGGAAAATTAGCCAAAGATGGCTAACTAAAAATAACACTAAATTCTATTTATTAACATCAATATGCCTTCTTTAGTGCGCTCGCGGTGTTGTTGATTAGTGACTATTGTACGTACAGTACATCGTGACTATCATGAATCAGTGACTACCAACTGTTAATCAAGGGACCCACAAATACATAAATAAATTATAAGTTGAGAGTACACGTAACTTGTTAGCTAATATATGGTAACATACGACATATCAAACTAGACACTGTAAAATGACCCACAAACACACACTGTTGGGGTCAATGACAGTACATTCTGAAAACTTAACTTCCCCTCACTCAATACCAATAACACTACTGGACTGGAAGTAAGCTCCCTATCTCCCAAGACTATAGTGAACAGATATCAGAGCTAAGTGACTGGAACACAGAACTACAAAACAACACCCCTCCTCCTCCCCCCAGTGTGCGCACGTGCGCGCACACACTTTATTAACAGCAACATAAACAATCCCTGAAAAACAACAACAACTTTAACACAGAAACAAAGCAAAAATTCAGGCATGCAGCCAATAATCCCTAGTACTCCTCAAACTTCCTTACTCTACTACAAGACCAAGACCATTATCACCATCTTTTAAAACATCCAATTCATCTACTCATCTTAACCTATAGTCAGCCAGGCAAACTAGGCATTGTCAGCAGACAATTGCAGGGCTGCACCAACCTATTTCATGATGTACAGTACCTTCATTCTGGGGCATCATACAAAAAATACCACCCAAATATCAAATATTTTGATCTATGCTATGCACTCATTATGTAGAGTATTCTTCTCCTTGCCTGGTTCTCTTCTCCCCACACTCACCTGCCCTCCAAAGTCCCATGTGTAGAAAGTGACACTTCTCATGGGTTTGTTGCCCTTCTTCTTGATGCGCAGTTGGTCAGCATCCAAATCTTTTCTGTACTTCCAGATGCCCACATCAACACCAACTGTGGACAGCGTGTCTAAGAAATATATATGTATTAGTTTCAATGTGCGAATCAAAAAATTAATTGGTACACACGTTTTTAACATTATTTGTTTTTGGACATCCGACAAGAAAGTACTACAGAGATTTTGGGCCACATGCTAAGAAGTTCACTTACAGTAGCACCAAATCAAACCACCTAGCAATTGAAACACCTAAATAGTCTTATCACATACTGTTTTCGACGTAGTATAATGGTGTCACAAAATTAGAAACCCTTTACCAGTTTTCTTTGTCACATTTTGTACTTGGGCCCAATTAAGTATTATTGTATATTAAATGTGAAAGTTGATTCAGTCATTCTCGGCTGAAATAATTAAATAATAGCAAATTTTCTCGTTATAACAGCCCATATTATGTTCATTAAAACTTAACCCGACGTTTCAACTTCTTGTATAATGTGAAAGTTAAAATTAAATTTGGTAAACAAAATGAAAACTTCAGGATGGAGTCAGCCCTTGGACTTCAACAACCAAAACTGGTAAAAGTTGTCCCAACAGTTCTCAGAGGTGCTTAGTACTAAGGGAATTAGTATGAGGCAACACATAAGTGAGCGAGAGACTGAGAGCTTGCTATTAACCTCCAGCAAGCACAAAGGTTACAGGTCATAATTTAATATATTTTCCATCTGTTGTGAACCTATTATTATACCTTCCAGTTTTCGCTTAAAGTTTCCCTTGCCATTTACTTAGTTGCCATTTACTTAGTTTGGTTGCACTAATGAATATGCTCACAAGACCGTGCTGTGCCTAGTAAGTACTCACCTCGACCAGGTTCCACCGTATAACTTTTTTGAACTACTACTGATAAATGTACTGCATATATATATACCTGTGACACTGTACTATGATGCGTCTGTTAATAGATCTTTAAGTGGGGGTGTGAAATGTGTGTATTCGCCAATTTATTTTCTCTCTAGCTAACTAGAGTTAAAACTTGAGTGATCGAACTGGTGGATGTTTTGCAGAGCTTTTTATATGGTCAGATTACTGCAATATAGAAATATATTTTTCAAATATATTTTTCAATTAGTAGGTGCTATTTCCTGTGTGATTGCACTTGCAGATACTATCATTTAGCTAACTACTAACACCTGCTTGGAAAAATAATAAATGTGTGGTACACTTGATGTTGGCGAGCGAGCTAGCCCAAGCTAAGCAGAATTCAGTTTGTGGGGTACATGTCATTGTCCTAAAGTGATACTTTACCAGATTCAAGCATATCTACAGACTTTTGTGGGGTAGAGAGTACATTAATTGTCCTATTGAATTCACAGTCTTAGCTGAGGTACATCGGGTGTAAAAAATTTAAAGCGGTAGAGTTGAAGTGGTCGGAGTGACGCATAGTGATGTGCTCTCTGACAGAGCACAACAGCTTCAACCTTTGGAACTGATAGCACTGGTTTAGCATGAGCTTGAGGTGCTAGGTTTAGTACGTAAGATTTGTAAGTTTCTTTGGTAATAAGAAAGCTTGTGAGTATGTTACATGTGCTTGGATATCAGTTACATGAGATACATAATTGAATCCAGTTGGTTGAGTGCTTGCGTGAAATATACAATGCTACACAAGGTACCCAGTGTGCGTGTGTGTTTGCGCATGTGTGTGTATGTGTGCGCGCGTAAGAGGGCAGGATTACTCTGACAACCGTTCATGGAGCACAAGCTCCATTAAAAACGATTCCTGTTGAGACACTTTACATCAAACCACAGTCCATGGACTAAACTTACCAACTCTTCCTTTCTTTTGCTTGACTGGCTCCTCCCCTGTAACTCTTTGAGTGAAGGTCGTGAAAGGAGTGACCTTTTCGTGCACTTCCTTTAGCCTGGACAGCAGCGTTGTCTTTCCCATCTTCTGATATCCAACCAACATCAGCTTCATACTCTCATTGGGCTTGGCACTGTAACACACACACACACACACATACATACACACACAGCTGAAATATCTTGAAGCTTAGTTTCCTCTATCCAGCCTTATAATAGACTCAATAATAAGTTGTGCTAAAGTGGCATTACGAAAGCTAATCTTACAAAACTCTGCTTACACTAGCAGAACCTGATAGTACAATATATCCTCCTTACTCACTCACTCACTCACACACACACATTTACTTTACAACTGTTTTATTTTCGGCAACAAATAGCAAATAGGAACTACTAGTTAATGTATAATAAATACCAAATACCTGCACATATACCAACCCTTAAACCAAAATGCACTGCGAATTGTAAATTCCTAATAGTTTCCTGCAGCTAGATCATACTCTGCTCCTAAGCCCCACCCACCAATCCACAAGCACATTCTTTGGACTAATTTACACGTACTGTGATGTAATGCAGTGTTCCATTGAACTAATGCCACAAAGAAAGAACTGAATAGCAGTTCAGTAAAGAAGGCTAGTGAACACATACAAGACAGAAGCTCTACTGCTTCAAAATATATTCAAATCAAAAGCACGCACACACGTACATACTTATGTACATGCAAGGAAGCACTAGTGTGTATGTGTGTGTGTGTGTGTGCGTGTGGAGGGAGAAATCAAAGTTCCCATACTAGGGATCCCCAAGTACACTGCACTGCGAGTATCACCAATAAAGCCACTTGTTCCAAACAACTTCATTGGTGTCATCAGACACAGGCTGGACATGTTGCACAACTGTGATCATGTGATCGTGAATGCAACAACTGATGTGAGCCACCTGGACCACACCTGTACACTGTACCTGCTGAGCCCCAAGGCAGGCACATTGTCAGATTGTACATGGAATGGGAGAGAACTGAAAGCAAAAAGGTGACAGCTTATTGTAGAACAAAAATCCCAAGATTAGTCAACCAAAAAAAGGGCATATGTATTAAGGAAATGTACATGGATGTGTGTGTGTGTGTGTGTGTGTGTGTGTGCGTGCATGGGACAAAGTTGTACTCCAACTGAAACTGACAACTTCCCCAAACTCGAGATAGTCTAGACGCACAAACACACATGATCATAATTCTTACTCTTTACACTCTACATACATGTACTAGAGAACTATTCATGTCATGTGATGCAAGCATATGAATGTGACAATTCTTAGTAGTATCAATAAGAGGTCACACGGAGGACATAAGTCACTCAAAAGGAATTTCAGAATTTGATTAATAAACTATAGGAAATTCAGCATGGAGGAGTACAATTAAAAACATCTCCAAAAGAACAAAATAATACATACAAAAGATCTATAATGAAACAAAAAAAATCTATTACTATAAATTATTATAACCTAAGCCTATATAGAATCAAATACCAAGATCCCCACATAGTAACGATCCAACTATATACTGTACACTGAGACAGTGTAAACTTACTCGTGCAACAAAGATCTCATGTAAAGGAGTTTGTCGGAGGCTAGCCTGAACTTGTCCAAGTCATCCTTAGGAGGGTTGGTAAGGGGACATCCCTCGTACTCCAGGTTCCACAGGTGATCCAAGTTGCTCAGCTCGAGGGGCAAGGTGTCAATGTCAGGATTATGGTTGATCATTAGGCAGGAGAGTGAACTGATATGGTGTATGTTGGATGGAACACTCTTGAGACTGTTGGAGGCCAGCTCAAGAGTAGCCAGTGTTGGGTAAAGGGGAGATATAACCACAGCCCCCCCTGGCGAGGGCAATACACCGTCTGGCTCTTCTTGAGACCCACCACCACTCGGGCTAGTACCAGGACCTTTTGGCGGTTGCAAATCCCCATTAGTGAAGACACTCCTAGAGGTGGCAAGATTGGAGGAGCGCGTGTAAAGCACGCTACTGCCCATGCTCTTGGAGATCTCCTGCTTCTGCCGAGTATTAATGACTACTGCAAATGGATCGTTGGTGGTCTGAGCACGAGACTTGGACATTTCTTCAAGAGATGACCCCAGCTCTGTGATGGTCCTAGATACGTTCTTGTTGACGGTACGGAACAACTGTAAGTCAATGAGGTGGTTATAGTTCAGCTTGACGGTGGAGAGCTTACGCAGGTTCTTGTGCAACCGATGGTTGCAAAGTTTGCCCATGTAGCTGGGAGAGGACGGAGTGCCGATCAGTGAAGTGGGTTCCACACTGCCAGGAGAAGCCATCACCAGGGAGTCAGACGATGTTGAAGCTAATGGTGGAGCAGAGATGGCCTTCCTGATGCAGTAAGGGACGCTGTAGCGTCTGTCTGCAAAGCTGAGTGCTGGGGCTATGGCCGTGTGAAGGAGATTATTGGAGGCATCTAGAAACTCCAAGTCAATGGGGTAATCGTTTATGTTGCCCAGGGACTTGATCCTGTTCTTAGAAACGTTCAACTTGGTCAGCTTAGGTGTGAGGCAGGAGAGATCAGACGGAATAACTGCTAACCGATTATTGGATAGGTCCAAGACTTCCAGAGGGAAAATATCCTCTTCTCCCTCCTCCAAACTGGCCTCATGAAGTTCCTCTAGCTCCTCCACTTCAGTGGCCCCGTCCTGAAAAGACTCTAGCCTCCGGCTAACGACAGCTTGGGTGAGCACTGAATGAGAAGGGTCTCGGTCCAGAACGCTGAGTTTGGAGCGAGCGTTGACCGGCCCATGGGGGATGGGAAAGGCACAAGTAGGGTTACCGTCAGTCCTTAGGCTGATCTTCCTCTCCATTGACATCCGCCGAGAATTGTCATAGTTGACAGCATCTGCCTGGCTGGGATGAATGTCACTCTTGTAGCCAGAGTCTGATATGGTAGAGTCATTAGGACTGCCTGGAGAGAAGGAGCCAGTGTGAGCAGGGCTGTCAGATGATTGGTTCCACATTACCTCCTCAACTTCCAGCACCTGCTTAGGAGATGGAAATCCCTCCAGGCAGTTCGATGCCAGGTACAGTCGCTTTAGCTTAGGCGCAGTCCACACATTGGGGGGAACAACTGATATTTTATTGGAGCAAGCATTAACTTCCCTTAGCTCAGACAGTCTGAACAGGCAGGATGGAAGCAAAGTGATGTTATTTCTAACACACTCAAAGCACGCCAGTTTCGTGCACTTCCACCCACCGAGGAACTTGTCTTCATCGTAAGGTAAAAAGTCCACTTGGTTCCTGCTGATGTCCAGATTGATGAGGGACTGAAGCTTGAAAACTTCCCTTGGCAGTTCCACGATCTCGTTAGATGACAGATCTAGCTGAGCGATGGCGCAGAAGTGTCCACTGCTGACTGCTTTGGGGAATTCCCTTGTAGTCAGTTCCAGCCAGTCGGCGCAGATAAACTTGAGGTTCTTACTGTTCCACATTATTTGGAGGTAAGTGATATCAGGCTCCATGGACAGGCCCATAGCCTTCCTCACTTCCTGGGACACTTCTCGTATGTGGTTGTTGTAGCACAAGAGAATTCCAGCCACGTCGTGCAGGGAACCCTTCAGAGATCGGCTCAGGGCCTTTAGGCGAGCATCCTTAGCCCCATGACGCAACAGGAACCGTACCGTTTCCAACTGGTCCATGAGGCATGCCTGCACCAAGGCGGTCAGGTCTGTGTTGATGGTGCGGTCAAGGTCGATGTTCATAAAGGCATTAATGTCAGCACCAGCCTTCAGGAGAATCTCCATCACATTGAAGTGGCCGTGGCGGGAAGCTTCATGGAATGCCGTTCGCCCTTTCAGAGTCGACAGGTCAATGCCAGGGACGGCTGGCCTGGTGTTTGATTGCATGACATGCCGCTTGAACTCGGGGTCGTCAAGATTACTCTGATGAGGAGAACGCCCGTTGTTGGCACCTCCGGCGCCACCCCTCCCCGCAGTACTCAGGGAGCGACTTAGCCGAGGGCTTAGGTTGTTGATTCTCAGGTAGTCCACCAGGAGCTGGACGATCTCCGCGTGACCGGCGATAGCTGCCTCGTGGAGTGGCGTCCTCTGGTCGGACCCACACTTGGCCATCACGTCAACCTCTATCTCCGGCAGAGTTTCGTTCATCACGTGGGCATGATTATCAGAGTCATAGAGGTACGCTGGCTCCACCGTATCCATCTCCGCCTCCTCCAGCCTGTTACAGTTAGGGCTCTTCAGGACCTCGGTCTGCTCGGCTATCAGCAAGAAGTTCTTCATGATGACATTGTAGCCTTTCCGAGCTGCGATGTGCAGGGAGGTTTCGCCGGCAGAGTCGTCGATCATTAGAAGGGCGGGGAGGTTGTTGAGGAGGGCCACCATCACGTTGGTGTGGCCGTATTCACAGGCCAGGTGTAGAGCAGTCTTATTGCTGAGGGGGCTGGCCACGGCAACTGCTCCTTGTGATAGACAGTATACAACAATAGCAAGGTGGCCATGTTTAGCAGCACTGCAGGGACAAGAATGTGAAGGGTAAGAGTAACAACAAAGAAATAGAGCTAGGAAGTTGAAGCAGATGCAGAAAAGAAAGAGAATTAAATCAGAACGACAGGGGGGGGGGGTGTCAGGAAAATAATGAGAAAGGCTTATAATTGACTTATGAGACAAATGATAATGAATTTTTCCTCAAATGAAGACTCACCACATGAGCAAGTTTTCCTTGTTGCTGCCACAGAAAAGGTTGAGGTTTGGTCTCACTTCCGGTAGAATATTCTTGACCTTGTCCAGGTCTCCGGCTACACACGCCTCATGCATTTCTGCACACATACACAACAGACGCACCAAGACAACAACAATGACAGTGAACACAATAACTGTTTGAATACAAGTGCATCATAATAAAGAAGTACTAAACCCTCGACAACAAACGAGCAGTGAACTAGTAAAGAAGAACAAAACAAAACAAAACAAACAAACGTGCTATTCAAAGGAAGGGAAATAAGTAGATTTCAGAGACGCTGCAGACACATGTGATTGATATGAATAAATCAGGAATCAAGTGATCCACCAAGCATTTAAAAAGGAATTAATAAAGAATAACATCTGCATGAGACAACCAAACAAAAACTAAAAGAACTTCGACAACTATTGGACGAATACACCTAGGTAAGCGCCAGGCTGAGTCTAGGTCCAATGAACCAGTGTTTGTAATTTCTCTCTTACTTAACTTACAATTGAAAATGCAACTTTACTTTAATTGAAAATGAAACACTAAACAAATTAACCCCCCCCCCCTCCCTTCCTGTGTGTGTTATTTCAATAGGATTACAATTCGACCAAGCCAGAAATAAAACTTGCCTTTAATTAGGTCAGATTGCCGCTGATCTTCAAGCTGTTTCATTTGCAGCTTCTGCAACTCATCTATCAAGTCAGCACAGTCATAGAAATCACAATCCATGGCCAAGTCTTTAGCCGTGTTCCCTATGTAACAGAAAACAGCGAATTGCTAAAATTGAAACAACATACGTAGTCCACTCAAAAGTAAATACAAGCACGTAAAACATCATGAATATTCTGAGAAAAATGTATTTCCATTAAATTGCTGCATGGAGGACGACATCAATTGGTGATAGTTAGGGCAGTCTAATAAATAAACTTATCCCCATCAACCGACACATGACAAGCCCCAGCGAGGAGGAAGACAAAATCTCTTTGCTTAAAGTCAACAAAACTCCTGATTCCTGCTATAAACATTAATCCTTTTATAACTGATAATTAGATCACATGCACAAACTAAACTCAGCGAACCAAGAGAAAGGTGTTATCTTGAACTTTGCAAGGAAAAATTAGTTATTCTTTCCAGAAACAAGCACTCAGACGTGCTTGTTAAATGATTGTAAGATAGATGTTCATAGGCATAAATTCTCTGAAGGATAAACATGTCCTTCCTTAACTACATGCGGCTCGATAAACACAAGGGAGGGAACTGAGAGCATGGCAACACAAGTTGGATACCAGGTCCGCACAATGGGGTCTTCTTGTCATCTTACACTACTTGTACTCGAACGGAACCAATTATGAGTAGCCTCTTCTCAGTTCATAAAACCAGCTGTTGGTTTATGCACTTGTGTTTCGAATCATCAACACTGAACTGACCAGCTAGAAATTCAGCAAATGTCGTTTTATCTCACTTGTTTATGCTCTAGTTAAGAAGGGAAGAAGGAAATCGAGTGGACTTGAGAGAAAATAAGCTTTACTAACCGAGAGAACTTATTAGCAATTACTGCCAAATCGTCAATTCTGGGCTACTGTATGTAGCTTATCAGCCAAAACTCCAAAGCTTGTTACTTGTTAAAGATTCTATATTTGTCGGTTGTTCTCCAACAGGTGCTAACGCCAGAGCTTTTTAAACCGAGTCTGTGTGTCACAAGCAACACATGGCATATTAAATAAAAGGGTAGTGTTATCGCCACGAATTAGTCCGACAAGAGACACATAATAAATCAGGTGCTTTTCCCAACCATAGAAAAAGGGTAAGTGCCAGTTCCAACTAAGCTACAAGTATCACAGGTACCAATTTGGAATAAGCATTAGGACTTACATATAGCAAAGGCTAAATACGGGAAAGTGCATGTATGTGGTGTGTGTGTTTAGTGTAATGGAGAACTACTCTTAGGGTCAGCAGTTGGTATACCCCATATATGTAGCCAAGTGTCACCTAGTAGGGTAATGACCTTACTACAGTAACATAATTCATGGTAATGGGCTTCTTGAAGCACTAAAGGCCATTAACAAATAAACAATAACTGGAACAAAACTTGTACGAATTCTACTCTTAGGGAGAGGGAAAATAGTAACTGTCTGCCTAATTCTATATTCTCCTGTATAATATTGTTGGAACATACACAAGGGGTATCGAGAGATCTACTGCTATTTAAAAAAAAGTAAATACGTATTCAGAAGTTTTGCTTTCAAATAGAACACAAACAATGTAATGAAAGAATATCTCCAACAAACCTAAAAACAAAACAAAAAACAACAACAACAACAAAAAACAACAACAACTGCAGAACAATTGTAGATAATTTATATCGGCTTTACAGAAGAGCAAGTTGCATACTGAAACTTAAGGTGACGCTCATTAATGTTCAGACTAACCAGAATCATCCTGGATGGTGAGGTCTGCTCCGTGAGCCACTAACAGCCTGACAATGTCCTTCTGGTTTTCTTGTATCACAAATTCCGATCTATCTGTTTCTACAGCTGGCGCCTGTAATTAATAAAATAAACCCGTTGTTTACAACATCAAATAAGATGCACACAAGATTAGTACTGAGCAAGATAAACACGTGTAAAAATCCCAAACTTGATAAAACCAAAACAATTGTTCAGACAGGCCTACTGCAAGCTCTAGTTGCATTACAGGAAAAAAACAAAAAACAAAAAAAAACAACAACGGGTCACACTGATTGATTTAGGCAGCTAATGGACATCTCAGAAATTCATGAAAATGTGTAACTCATATATTTGCTATGGCACGGAATTTACTACGACAGAAAAGTTGATATGTTCAGAGGAGTGCAGTGAGCAACATACTGCGTTAAATGCTCAAATCCTTAAGCAGTTTCAAGTGCAGGACTTCTTAAAAGAAAGAAATGCTTGTAACTTGTTATTATATTTTTCTGCAAAAGATGGTGATTGAGTACTCCATCCGATTCCAATAAACATTAAAGTACGAGAAAAGCATGCATGTGAGGCACCTTACCTGCACACACACGCCACTGGCTGCCATGTGGAGTGGTGTCCTGCCATCACATCCTCGTGCGTTCACAGATGCTGGAAAAAAACAATAAAGTAACTAAGATAGTTAAACAACTCTTGCAAAACAGTGAACAACAACAAAATATTCTAAACACCTTCACCTCAAACTGAAACCCTTAATAATATCTAGTGTGCTTAGCTGATGCAAAATGCAGTATTCAATAAGACATGTCCACCTCGTATAATTCTGCTTTGAGTGACCCACCATAACTTATAACCTAATTTTGCCCTGCCCACACACTGACCTTTGTGGGCCAGCAGAAGAGAAGCACATTCTGTCTCCCCATGGTGAGCAGCTTCGTGAAGAGGACTGTTGCCCTTGGTGTTAAGGACGTTCGGGTCTAAACCGCTGTCTAGCAGACTCTCCAGCATCTCCTTGTTGCCAAACAGAGCTGCGTTACACAGGGTGCCTGAAAAGTCATCCTCTCCGCCAAGACTCATTGTGAAATATTAACGAGTTTCAGCATTCAACTGCTAATTTCTGCCGCTGAAGTCATTCACTGAACGAAGATACGGAGTCCATTACGTAAATTCAAGTACTGTAGCAGAACTCCAACCTACAAGACTTGGATACTGCAGCGACAGCAGCCGTGCGCCGCAGCTAATACTTAAATTTGATATTTCAGCAAAGATTTCAATTACGTTTAAATAGAATGTCAAATAAAAAAACATTAATCGCTCATTAGGCTAAGATCGTCAACATCTGTGTCATCGTCATTGGAACCTTGGTCTTCTTCACTGCTACCAGAATTTTTATTTACTTCTTCTTCCTTTTCAGAGTCATTGAGTTCATCTGTCCCTTCCATGCTTTGGTGCTGACTAACAGCCTGTGGTAGCTTGTTTGACATCTTCTTTAACTTGGCAAAATAAAACCCATCCATGTTGTGAGTGTGAGGATACACACGTTTGGTCAGAGATAATGAAGGATGAAGCCGCTTCTCCCTGAATCGTGTGAATCCATCTGAACCAATTTCTAGGCCCGTAGAGACAACTTTGATGTCCCTTTTCTTGAGAGCATAGTTCACCACACACTCATTCTCTTCAACTAGGACAGAACAGGTAGAGTAGACCAGGTACCCCCCAGTTGGTGACCTGGCATCTAAACAATCAATGGCAGAAAGAATGAGGTCTTTCTGCAAATGGGAGCACCTCTGTATGTCTTTGTCAGACTTGTTGGTCTTCACAGAGGCATCCTTAGCCACCACACCAGTGCCACTGCACGGTGCATCCAACAAGACCCGGTCAAATCCCGTCATCACTTTCCTGAATTCCCGCCCATCGTAGTTGCACACGAGGCCATTAGTGACGCCCAGCCTGTGGAAATTTCCAGCCACTGCTTTCAGTCTGTCCTTGCTGGCATCGTTGGCAATTAAACAACCCGTATTCTTCATTAACGAAGCTATGTAAGTCGCTTTGCCACCAGGTGCTGAACACATGTCCAACACCCTCTCATTTTCCTGCGGAGCCAGGGCCATGACGGGGAGCATGGACGATGCTCCTTGAAGGATGTAATGACCAGCCAAGTACTCTGGAGTAGCTCCTATGGGCACAGAACTCTCGTACACCACCAGTCCCACCTTGGACCAGTCTCCGATAGGATCCAGGTTGACGCCACGGCCGATCAAACTCTGAGCAAGGTCTCTCCTCCGTGTCTTGAGCGTGTTTGTGCGGATGGTAACCGGACGTCGGACTTCACATGCTTCCAGGTACTCAATTAGCTCGTTGGTGGAGAACAATTGCATGAGCTTCTCCATGAGAAACTCACTGTAGCCGTAGTAAACCATCAGATCGTGCAACAAGATGGAGATATATTCAGCTCTGTGTCGCCCTGGTTCTCGAGCACTTTTGAAATTGCCAAGGACATGTATCGTTTCTTGGATTCGGTGGTGAACACTTTGAAGATCTTGGGGCTGCTCCTTGATCTCTTTCAGCGTAGGAATGTGGGTTGGCTCAGGTTCTACGTCGATTTCCTTTTCGTGACTTTCTTCGGTCTTCGTTTGGTCTCTGGTGATCTTGAGCTTGGTCTTCAAGTCATCTTCATCATCGCTGGAATCAGATAGGACATTGTCAAAATCTGAAGCACTAGACATCTCAAAGTCCTGCAGCTTTTCCACCTGAATGTCGTCATCATCTGATTCTTCTACATTACACACACAATCACAAACTAAACAGAGCATGCTATTTGCTTGAATCTAAACAACAACAACAAAAGCTAAACAACTACATACTATCTTTATACACTGGATAGGAGACTGGATACCAGTAAAAAGTGGTTATGATAATCTCGATTCAGTTATTTTCGGCTGAAATAATTATAATAATAGTAAATTTTCTCAGTTCTATTCTAACAGCCAATAATGTTTAATTAAAACATAACCTGATGTTTTGACTTCTTGCCAAAGTCCTCCTTAGGGGTCAATGAGGTCGAAACATTGGGTTAAGCTTTAATCAAACACGTACATGTATAGACTGTTAGAACTGAGAAAATTTGCTATTATAATCTTTCTGGCCCTTCTAAAACTTAACCTACGCAGTAGGATAGAAAATGCAAAAACAAACAAACAAAACTAGAATGCACGTAAAGATGAAATTTTACTGCTTATGCTATTCAAAATACGATCCAATTAAAAACAATAATAAACTGATGGCTTCCAAGAACAATGTACGTAAAGTATGCATATCCTACAAATCTAGGGGAACCACTTGTGGTGAGCTACAAGGTTAGTAAAAATAGGTTAGTAAATATTTCTAAGCCTTTTTTTTATTGCACAGGTTGTCTCTTACCAATATTGCTGCCTTCACTGTCTTCATTCAAGATCACCTTCTTTGGTTTGTGATCAGCCTTCTTAATTTTTGGTTGCTTGTCCTTCGACTTGGCTTTCTCCTTTGAAATTTTCACAGGTTTAGAAAGTTTCTTTTTCTTGGCAACTTCTTCTCCAATGACTTTCTCCATGACCTTCTTCATCTCCCTTTTTCTGGCTCTCTGTTTAATTCTTCCTCCAAAAACTTCGTTTGTTTTAGCTTTTTTCAATTTACTTTCATTTTCCTTCAAACTAGAAGGTAACTCTGGATCTCCTTGCCTTTTCGCTTTCTTTCCAGGACCCTTTTTTGGCCTCTCCTTCCAGTTTTGTCTGCCCATCTTTCTCCCGGACACGTGAGTTGGAACGGTGTCATCAGTGAAAGCTGTTCGACCATTACCCCGGGAAGAGCGGGAAACAACAACCGCAAGAATTTAATGAAGGAAGTAAACAAAGGTGTAAGGTGGTAGTGGAAAATGTCGGGCAAAGGTGGCGGAACGTTGCACAACCTGCAGTCGCAGACTCCGACGGAGCAGGCCGAACTGGTACAATACGAGGCCAATTTGGCGGCGTGCTACGAGGCTGAATACCTCCTGAGTATGAAACTACAAGAAGAGTTTTACGGCTCGAGTGGTGGAGAAATTGGTGGAATGGCCGCCCAATATGCCAACAACGACTTTTACTGCGACAGCTACGAAGTGGTCTGGGTGCCCAGAATAGACCCTGCCCATTTGAAGATGGATTGCATCAAAGCAGACTCTGTTAGTTTCTCACCAAACCTGAGTGCACCTTCCTTAGACAGCAGTAGTGAAGCTCGTGCATCAGGTGTTAATGCGACCACACCGATTCTAATTAGCGAGGAAAAGTCACAGGTGCAAAGAGGATTAGAAGACATGGATTGCATGAGTGGAGAGTGTAACAGTAGTCTGAATCATGGGCACAATGGTTGGAATGGTATAAGCAGTGACAATCATGTAGAAATAGAAGGTCCCTCAAGAAAAAGGATACGTCTACAGAATACTGATTAGCTAGTTAACTTTTCTCTTTTTATTTTTATTTTTTCCACATAATACATGCAAGAACAAGGTTTAATAATATCAAGTACTTTACATAGTGCTGAAAATAATGTAATGGTTTGATGGGCTGGATGACTTGTGTTCAAACTGCAGTACCTCTTTCCAAGTTCTGCTTAGTTTCAAGAGTGTACTGGTCATAAAACCTTGCTGCTTTCTTGTTGAACCTCATGTTCCTGTCATTAATGTAGTCGACATCTGCGTCTTCGTTTATGCCCCTCCTCCTGCTAAACTTAGCACGCTTCTCCACCCTGCATACACACACAAACAAAGAGAAACGATGATATTATGTGAGCAGTGCCAAGAAGAAAGAGCCTCCACACTAATGATGTCCTATTACTCAGTTATCAGTATAATTAATTAATTGGAGTGAGGGGACAAGGAGGAGGAGGAATGAAGATACACACACACACACACACTAAATATTGAATCAGCACTTGAACCAGTCTGAGTCTTGTCTCACATTCCCAAGAATCTTATTCCGCCTCTACTTACTGTTTGTCCAAATCTTGCACCATCCTGTCTATGGCTGCCTCAGAAGGCTTGTGGCCATGAATAATAGTGTTGACTCCTGGGTAAAATTTCTCTCCCATTTCTTCCTTGGTCTTTTCATAGGCCACCATGTCTGGCTCCATTTGCTTGGTCAGTCTTTCATACTGTCTCTGCTGAGCCTGGGAAAAGTCTGCAACAACAATAACATCAAACAATAACAGTCTTCCACCAACATCTGTTGAGGCTTTATTCCTATTAGCACCTAGTAGTTCAATAATTAACACTTTATGTACCAACAGATTCAAGCTTATCCACTGATCAAAGTAAGGAGTTAATTATTATACTTCATAGTCCTTTCGTAAGTAGGCAGCACATGTGCATGGTGGGGGTGGTATTGGCATTGGGAAAGACATCCATTCAGAATTGTTAACGGGGGGGGGGGGGGGGGGGGGGGGGAGCGATAACAAGTAATTACTGCGTTTTTACTGAAAACAAGACAAAACAAAAAATTATCTAACAATGTCGTCCTACTACCTGCACTTAACCTTTGCTCATTTGTGAGCTTGCTAAATACTGTACCATAATGTAAATCATGTTTGCTTTACTATATCTTTGTTGTTGTTTTTTTCATTTATTTCCGAACAACTGAAACACCTGCTATATTGTATCAGAGAGTCCGAGTACAACACAAGTAAATTCCTGCTGGATGAAATATTATTACAATGGCCCAATATAAGGTCATTAACAAGTGTTGCCTGATAACTAATTACTCAAAGCTGGCCAACAAATTTGTAACCTACCCTTCAAACTCATAAAGTCAAAATGATACTAAAGAATCGCTGATTGAGGTTTGTGACCAGTAGTTTGGTCACTATTTTGAGCTTTTGAAATATTTTAAAACAACAGCATCAAAAATTAAAACATACCAGAAAATCCTTGGTCTGGATTTTTCTTCCTCATTTTTTTCTTTTCTCTTCTTTCCAATTCCAGAGCTGACGTTTCCAATTGCTTCATCTTTTCATAATCCTCACCATCTAACTCGGCTTGCTACAACACAACACGCCAACACAATTTTAATACATGGGCAATTACTTATAAATAACTCTCTGTCAAGTCCAGTGCTAATGGAGTCAGCAATAAACGACATAATAAGACATTCTGACAGTCCGTTATAAGTTTGGGCAGATGTACTGCCAACCAATCATAAAAAGTAAAAGGCCATTGCTGCAAGTAGTCCGAGCCGTCACTAGTCAATGAATGTGTTTTCAGAATTACCTTCCTGGCCACCTCCTCGGCCGCCTCCCACTCAACTTTCCTCTTCCTAGCTTCCCAGTTAGAAGGTCGTTTGTTCCTCTTAGATTCTTCAATAACCTCCACATGATTCAACTTGCGAGCTTCATTCTGAAAATAATGCATATCGATAAAAAGTTTAAAAAATATTGATGCTAACAGAAGTGCTCTTATTTACCTTCCTCAAACGAAGTTCATGCAACTTTCTCATCCTTTCTTGCCGCTTGTCTGCCATGGAGGAGCTAGGCTGAGGCCCAGTGTCTTGCTGCTTGTCTGCCATGGAGGAGCTAGGCTGAGACCCAGTGTCTTGCCGCTTGTCTGCCGTGGAGGAGCTAGGCTGAGACTCTGTGAACGTGGATGGCTCACTAGTTGTATGCTGCATTTCCGCAGAATTTTCTATTGCTTGGTCTGGAGTCTCTGCCTGTTTGTGATTAACTTCTTCTTGATCACTAATGGAGGGCTGTGAAAAAAAAAAAGACTTTTGTGAAGCAATACAGTAGGTAGAGCTAGGATTCAATGAAAGGTATGGATCATCGTGGTAATTCTGACCATTCTGCAGAACAGTAATGGCAAGCAAAATTACGTAGTATGGTTGCCAGCACAGTCTTTTAACAATTACCTAGCTGTTTCAAGCATATCCACAATTTTTTTCCTCTAGATTTTACACGTTGACCAAGTTGATTATCTTTCACAGATTTAACCGTAGTCTTCTGATTTCTGTTAATAAATTATAAATTCACAAACATGTGCATAGAGAACTAAACGTGAAAGTGAATTCAAGTGAGAGAAGATACAATCTCATGAGAGAACATGATGTTTTGCATTGTGGAACCAAAGAAATTTCTAAAAAAAAAGCCTTTTTGATACACTCTTTTTTTCCTCCTCCACAAATTTGTACCATAATATTTCAGTTGAAAATAAAATATAAATAAATTTTCAGCTTGGAGAGCCTCCATACAGAGGAATTCATTATACAGGGAGATGTCTGGGGGAGGGGGCTCTAAGTGCATGTGTTTTGTGGTTTAAAAGTGTTCATGTGAGGAATCACCGTGTTAAATTGTGTCCCAAAATTATCCGGAGTCCCCCCTTTCCTACGCCACTGCATAAGATTAAACTTACATCTTCAGCATCTTCTGGAGGAACTTCTCTTTCCTTCGCTTCGTTTCGCTGTAAAACTATTTCTTCTGTCTTTTTGAGCTGAGATGCCTCTTCCTCTTCCTGAGAGTCCATGCTAGTCTGTACTCCATCCGAGTCTTCATTGCCCCTTTCTTCAGAAATTGATTCCTTTTGAGCTAAATGGTCTGTTTCTGACACTTCAGAGTCTCTAGTTGAACTGGTGCTATCCACATCCATCTTGATTCGGTCCTCTGAAATTTCTTGTGTTACTTTCTGAGACAATTCATTTTTACCCACTTCTTCTGGGTTGGATTTTAAGTCTGAATTAACATTACATTGGTCACTATCGGGTCCCTTACTATTGTCATTGCTATCGCCACTACCTAGTTTACTTTCCAGCCTTTGTGATTCAGAAGCAGCATTGGTATCATGTTTTGCCTCTGAATCTTGTGGCCTTTCAGAGTCACCACAAATGTGGGAGCTTTCTTCTGGTTTATTCTCTATTTGCTGTTCATCATCATTGGTACTTATTTCACTTTGTCCACATTCCTTTTGAGAGGACTCGCTACAAAGGGATCCACCTTCCTCTTGGCTCATTCTTCTAAGAGGAAATCGTGGCCGTCGTCTTTAAAATTTTGGAGGTTAAAGGTCAACAACACTTACAAAACTGAGTCAGCAAACATTCAAAAACGTTAGTTTGCCACCCACCACTCTGCTTTCAAGTCTAGCCGTACTACACAACGACAACAATTACGACAACTATGTCAGATAGTGATGAAGAATTTGAGAAGTTTCTCCAAGAGGTTGGTGGTCCTGCAATTATTCCTCTATCCAGTCTTTTTTTTTACTTTATTATTATTTTTCCCCTTTCAATTTTAGAGCTTGTCTTCCACAATGGCTTCACCATTGCTTTCTGGAGTTAGGGGATTAGGTGAGCAGCTAAGACAACTGCATTGGCATTTATTTTATTACACATCTGGATTGAACATTTTTGATAAAAAGCAGCTGAGGTCTTGCTGTGTATGCGTCTGAATGTGGAGAAATTTGTGTCAGCTTATTTATGTGAGGGAATTCTCTGTTATCCTCCCCTCCCTCCTTCAAATTTGAGTCAATATATTGTGTACACGTATGTGACGAATAGAAGTGATCTATGACACTATAGGTCACAGCAATTGTTTGTTCAATTGATTCATTTAACTATGCTGTGGCATCCTCCTGAAATGCATTATGTCCTTGCAGTGATATCTTATGTAATATTAGGACATAAAACTTAATATAATAATAATTATTAATGTTATTATTGTGGTTATAGTAATAATTACTAGTGGTGTGCTTGAACACAAATGGCGAGCCAGCCTCCCTAGTTAGGATACATAGAACAATAGTATTATGTCGTGATTATTTTTAACTTTTAATACTCGGGCAACTAAAAAAATGGTCAAGTTTTGAAATTATGTATTTACGTTAAAGGGTTTCAATGCCATAGTAACCACTTGCTGCAACTGTTTGACTTAGAAAACAGACAAAAAAAACAAAAAAAAACAGGCATTTCTATGGAATTACTAGACGGGTTTGAAACGAACCCTATATTAAGACATGCTTACTGCAGTAGTAGCCAAAAAGGCTGTGTAAAGGACAGCTAATATATTTATTCGAGAGTAAAACATTTACTTTATGCTATTCTTTAGCTAAGTAGTAGCTGTAATGTAAACCACTTTCACACACACACTTGTTCACTGGGCATACAACACAAGACTTACCTTTGTAGTTAGACTATTGGAAAATGGATTTTCAAGTAAGAACAACACTTTTGCGTAGAGTGTGTAACAATGACAAATGGCGCATTAACTTACCATGGTCAATACTTCGAATAGAAAAAGAACTCCGGAAAGTTTGTAAGTTTTAACTGCACCCGCAAGAAAATTCAGAGTGGTGAACGATTTAATTTCCTTAGATGATATGGGTAAAGATCGATAACCAGAAGATTCTGTTTAGTGAAGTTTGGGATGGAGTTGACCACCGAGTGAACACCAAAATGCCAAGGTCAAAGTACAAACATGACATACGTACGTCCACATATATATTCAAACAAACAAATATCCCGATTCTCATTGTCTGCTCGCTCGCCAATTATTAGTACTATTGTTGTTGTTATTTATTACATTCCATAATGTATTACATTTGTAGAAGAAGCTTCAAACCACCAGAAAAGTGAGGATTCCATTGACCAAGACTTGGAAGCTACAGGGAACATGTGGCTAAAGTCATCAAGAGAATTAAAAAATGGGTCACTTGGCCCTTTGAAAGAAAGTGCCAAAGAGAAAGACGATTTCTCTAAAGATAGCTTAGAAAGTGTTTCAAAATCAACTGATTATTCCTCAACTGAATTGAGGTAAAATAGTTGATATGACTTAGATAGTGTACAGGCAGGTTTGTGAGAGATCAATTGCTTACTTTAGGAATGAAGGGGTTTTTTTTGTTAGTATAATTTCTTGTTGCCAAGATAGTATGATATCTGGTGAAAGATTCACCGCTTTAAAAAACTCTAAGAAGGTCCATTTAAGCCTAAATTAAATTAGGTTTTATATACTGGGATATGACGAGTTTGAGAGTCTGCTGAGATTTGACGATACCTTACCTTAACCAAACACACCTTGCCTTGACGGGGCTTTCCTTATACGTAACGACACCTTACCTTATACTCGATGGTCCTTAACATATATATATTTGACAATACCTTACCTTGTATTTACATGGGGGTTCCCTTCTTCCGTTTTTTTTTCCCCTTCTTTTTTCAAGGCTTGATAACACCTTATCATACTTATATATGGCTTTTGATAACCACACTGGAATGAAAATTCTCTCTGCCAATGGTGCTTGTATATAATTTTATGTGTAAGCATATAAATTTGTCATGACTGTGCAGTTTTTATAATCTGCTTGCAAGTTTGGCATATTTTATTTAAGGTTTCTTTAAAACTGGAGTTGCAAGGCAGCATTATTTAAGGCTTTTGCCATTTTGTCTATATAGTAGTCATAGATTTATTGATATATTATTGTTTGTATTACAGTAGCTCTAGAAGTAGTTCAACCATCACTGTCTCTGGTAAGTACTGTTTGTTGTAGTTTATGTAGTGAATGTTCAGGGAATATACTAGATGTTGTGGGAAGTGGGAAAAGCCATAACTCAGTTGTAGACATACATAAATAAAACCGGAGAAGAAAAAAAAAAAATTAGGGGAGAAAAAAAAAAAAAGTCCTTCGAGCCGGATTCGAACCAGCGACCTATTGATGTCAGTATGACATTTTATCACCTCTACAGTCAACCGCTCTACCAACTGAGCTATCGAAGGCACACGGTGGTGGGAGCAACAAAGTTGAAACTTAAACTATAAAAATATTCATTGGGCAACCGCAGATTTATCTCAATAGATTTGTATAATATAAAATTAAGGTAGGAGATAGATGGATTAACTGGTAACTAATCAGTAATGTAATTGTTTGCCACATTCAAATTGTCAGCCTTACTTATTATACTGCAGTCAATGAGCCATCTTCACCAACGCCAAGTCTTACAAAGAATTCTACATTGTCAAGAAGTAATTCTGATTCAAGAAATGGTACTCAAGTTGACAATTCTGCCAAGTAAGTAAATGTTCTGCTTGTCTGAGTACTTTCTGTGCTCTAACAATTGTACATGGTAAACGTTGTTTACTATTAGAAAAACTGACGAGGACTCTGGCGGCTACAGTAGTGATGATGATGATGATGATGATGACTATTACAAAGATGATTTTGAGCCAGAGTCATCTTTAGATCAGTCATCTAATTCAAGAACACCTGTTGTTGAGAAATCTGAAACAGACAAGTCATCTAGCGCTGGAGAGAGTAGCAGCAGCAGCATCGGTCAACCAACACCACTCAAAGCTAGCAAGCTGTCCCCTATTAGTAGCACGTCTTCTCTCAGCTTGAATTTGGAGTCATCTAAGGAGTTGTCCGAACGCTCACACCTTTCCTCACATTCACAAGGTGCGACCTCCAGAAATCCAGCAGGAGGTGTAATGGGGGGTGATGTAAATGTAAAGAATGGTATTGATGCATTAGAGCAGAGATCTGCCGAGTATGACATGACAAAGACCAAGACGGTTGCTACACCTTTTGAGCAGGCAAAGGCTTCTGTAAGTAGCAGTTTGTCAAGAAATGGCATTGAAGACAGTGTTAGCAAAGATTTAGAGGAAAGTCATGGTAACACAGATTTCGATGCTCGCGTCACTTCAGGAGGTTCTGCTACTAATGTTGCTACTAACCTCATTTTGGAAACCGGCATGATGGTTACAGATGAACAAAAAGGTTCTTCTCTGTCTGGACAGAACAAGGAAGTGAGAAGAGACAAGCCATCAGTAGCAGTAAATCTAATTCCTGAACTTCAAGCTCATACTACTTCTGACTCTGCCGTGGCTACAGAAACGAAGCCTCTGGTAGATTCGAGCGCCGTAGTCTCTAGTGTTAGTACCTTAAAAGAGAAGACTGTGGACATGTGCATTCAAGATGCTCATGAAACAGCAGCTCTCTCTGTCCAGCAGTCTCCTGAAAGAGTGGACGTCACATCAGATGAGCTAGCTTATGATGCGGGATTGTGTGTTAGAGTGGACAGTGAGGAGCAGTCTGTTGTGAATGGCTATGAGAATGAGATGGCCGAGCTGCAGAAGGCCCTACTGGCCGCTGGTCTCCCTCAAATGCCTGCACTGCCTGTTCCTGCCATTACCAATCATCCTCCTCTGTCTACTACTTCATTATTAGGCGTTAACACCACTGAAAAGCCGGGATTCAGAGGGAAGGAGATGAAAAGTGAAGAGCATACCCTAGATCCTACCCTTAGTTCTTCCCACAACATTTCTTGGTATGGTAAAGTGGATCTCCAAGATGTCATCCGTCTGATTGCCACCGAGGAGCTTGCCCATGTTTCCAAAGATCTCTTGAGGGAAACTCTCCAGTCTCCGGCTAAGGATTCAAACACGTGGGCTACTCCTCGACATGATAATAATGATGTGGAAAACATTAGTAGTGTGGGAAGAGGGGAGACCAGTGCGAAAAAAGCTCCTGCTTTTAAACAGACTCGAACTGGACGATCGCAAGTACATCCGACAGGCATGAGTAAACCTGCTGGTATTCCCCGCCCTCTCCACAAAGCTGGTGTGGGACTATCCAAGAAGAAGGCAGCTACAAGGCCAGCTATGAGAACCCCACAATCCAGCAAGAAGCAAGTGCCGAGGGCAATGCCTAGCTCTATTATACACCACTCCCCTATATCAGGCCGTAGGAAGAGAGGATCTGCTACTACTCCGCAAGGGCCAGATTCATATGAATCTGATGGTACGGTGGTGTTACAGGAGGATTGGAAAACTGCTCATCTAGTAAGGGGCATAAATTTAGCCATTTCCCCCCCCCCCGTTATTGTTATTGTTATTATTATTGTTGTTGTTGTTGTTGTTGTTGTTGTTGTTGTTGTTGTTATTATTATTATTATTACTGCAATATTGTTGTTGTTGTCTTGTTATTATATTATACAAATCCTGTGTTTTGTAGGAAGAGGAGTATCAAAGAAGGTTGGATTTGGAACTAAGAATTAGAGAGGAAGAAATATCCTCACGGTATTCTAAGGAAATTGAAGAGTTAAACCGCGGGCTAGCTGCTCCTTCTAGTGAGGTTTGTGTTTAAATGATGCAATAGAGAGTTTATATTTCATTCTGGGGATATCACTTTGTGTCCCTTGAAAGTTTTCAAAAACTATTTTGCATTATCTTATTGATAAAGTGAAAACTGTCTAACATGTTCCTTCCTTCCCAAAGTTTGAGGACAAAATGACACTCAGGTGTTGTAGGGCAAAAGCTTGAGAGAATAGGGCTGGGGTGAGGAGGGACAGGGCTAAGGATTTATGAGGTACATGTAGTGGTGAGCTATGCAATGGTTATATGTTGTGGCAACAGGTGAAGAAGCTGACTACAACTATTCAGACCCTCAAAGCAGAGAAAGAGGCACTTTTGAAAGAGATGAAGGAGCAAGAAGAGCTCATTCAAAACTATCACAAGGTCAGTAGAAGGAATAGCTTACGGCAAAATACACTGAAATAGTCAACTCGCTATACAAATACAATTTATTAATCCATTGTTTGCGTGTGTTCAAGGCAGTTAAATTTAGCTGCATTTAATAATACAAAGCATGAATCAAAATAAAATAATACGGTTCATAAGGATTAAAAAAGAACAATGACATCACATCTGTATATGACAATACAGCAAATTAATTACTGATTTCAGACACACCAACACATAGACAGTCATTTGTAGTTGGTACTCTGCACCAGTTCCTTATATTGATAGTTAGTCTTGGACTGCAGTTGAGATAGAGGCCAAACAATCAAGTGTATATACTGAGGAGCACAAACATGTGGTAGTGAACACATGAATACAAAGGTTTTGGGAGATAGAGTATAATAATGTTAGAATTTCATAATTTCTTTCTCTGCCATAAGAATACAAAGGCTTTGAGAGATATAGTATCAAAATGTTAGTAATCACAATTTCGTTCACAGCCTTTTTACACATTAGATAGATGTATTCTCTCTCTTTCACAGGCTTTTATTAAACCATACAGAAAGCGTTAAACAAGTAGTCGTGGGTTTGAAACCCCCCCCCCCCCCCCCCCCCCCCCCCCCCCCCGGTGACAGCCAAACGTTTTTTTAATTCTGTATTGCTTAATAAGAGCCTGTAAATGAGAGAGAATACATCTAATACTTAATATTATATATAGCTTGTTCACATGGTCCTCTAAATCTTAATTCTGATGGACTCGATCTCCACATAAAGTGAGTACACACCCTAATATATACTCCTGGTCCAAGGCTAGTACTAGTATTCAGCACTGGACTGTTTGTAGCCAGTCAGCAGCAGCATTGGTCATTGGAGATACATCATAGACAGGCACATGTGTATGCTCTCTCTCTCTCTCACTTAGTACAGACTCACATGCTCAATATTAATGCATAATATGGTGACCCGCTCTGAAAAATGAATATTTTTATATCAACTATTAAGGCTGAAGGATTGAAACGTGTTGAGTGATAGCTTGCTAAAGTAAATTCTGTGAGTAAGGTAGAATTTAACTACACACACACACTACATACGTAAGGGACGACGGAAAGAAGGCAGCCAATGGCCATAACTAGGATGTGCTTCTGGCTGAGGTTGAAGATATTCTTGAGGTAATCTCCCAAACCTCCCACCAGCAACAGGGCCAGTGCAAATATGGTCGTCCCAAGACCAAGCCAGTAGAAGAAATCAAATCCCATCAGCTATATAAATAGTCAAGGTTCATGCTGATTGGATGTAGCAACGCTTAAAACCAAGTCAAAATTTAGATATTCCTTTAGCACTGTAGTTTATTACATAGGAGGGGCCATTGCATGCTATGCCATTTTGAATCTGTTGTTTTTATGAAGCATTCATTTAGGATACAATGGATGTAGTAATCCTTTCTCTTCTGCCATTAGTCCTTACAAATATTCTGGTGATGAGTAGCAGGTAGAGAGGGACAGAGCTTAGGCCGAATGTGATCATCGGAGACAGTACAGCCGTCCAGCTCACACCTATGACCGAGGGGAGGGGTGCTTGTTTTGGAGCTAGGCTGGGGAAATAATAATATGATAAATTGTTTAAGATTTGACATTATAGTCAAATTCTTGAATACTATGTTACTAAATTGACAAAATAATAACAATAATAATAATAATAATAATTAATAATAATAATTTTGTTGTTATTATTATTATTATTATTATTTTATTAGACTAACTTGCTAGCCATCAAGTGCCCCACTAGTAAATAATATGTTTGAGTTCATTATTTTATAGTTAGCTAGGAGATGAGGTCTCACAGCATCTAGTACAGAAGAAAGCAAATCATTTCTCATTTACAGTCAAGGGATTGACTGGAACAGGTTTCAGTACAACATCCTCATTGAGAGTGTAGCTAGAACTAAAAGGAGTACATTAATTCTGTGTATTTCTCTGTTCCTGGTGTGGCTTGTGTGACTTACATTGTGACAAATATGATAAAGCCAGCCACAAATATCAGCCATCCAGTGATGGAAGTTGCCACTAAGATCAAGTTGACCTATCAAAACAGATAATGAAATGGGTTCAGCATTTGTGTGTGTGTGTGTATGTGTGTGTGTGTGTGTGTGTGTGTGTGTGTGTGTGTGTGTGTGTGTGTGTGTGTGTGTGTGTGTTGCCTCATTCACATACCAAGCAATGTAATATGAGTTTAGACAATCCTGAGTGTGCACACAGATTAACTATTGTAATGCCGAACTAGGCAGTATTGTTTTTCATACCTGACACAATTTTCTCAGTGTGTCCTGCCTTTCCTGGATAGGCAGCACTAGAATAGCAGTCTAACTTACCAATGGAGTCAGTTACCTATTCCACACCCCATCCATCCATTTCTCACCACTTCCTCCCATTCTCTTTCACTCTTGTTTCACAACCAAACTCCACTTTCTATTCCCTCAGCTTTTCTCCCATCCATCTTCACTCAATTCCCTCTTCAGTTCTACCACCCCACTCCTTATCTCTCTGTCTTTGCCTTTCCCCACCAGTTTTCTACTTCCTCTATCTTTTCTTACCCCCTAATTTATTTTCTGTAGATATCTGCACTTAATGGTCATCTTTCTTACTCTATGTTCCTTATCTATTTCTCTTTTCTTTCATACTCACCACTCTGCAGGCAACTCGAAACATGACTTCTGGGTGGCTGTAGACTTCCTTTCTCTCTTCCAATCTGACAGTGACCTGCTCTCTCTTTCTCTTGTTATGTTTCCTTGGGCTTCGGTTACTCTAATTCACTACACGTTGAGGACAACTGTCGTGTTTATACTGCGCACGAAGGATTTACTTTCAATTTAAGCCAGATTGTGTGTATGCGTGTGTGTTTTTCCATGTATGACATAAACTGGATGGAGCAGCAATAGCACATTAACTTGTTTGCTGAAAGTGAATGTTTAAAAAAAACTGCACATAAATACTCATTCATTCGCCTTTTTTAAAAAATAAATTTTATCCATTCATTGTATAATTGTATTGAATCAAGCTAAGACAGCTACTGAACAGGTTATCAGGTAGTGAATCTAAATGAATGTATAAATGAAGATGCAGTCGTGCCGTGATTGTGTTGCTCCAAGTCGGGCATGATTGAAACTAGACAGTGTGCGTGAAGCTGTAGTGGTTGATGGACTATGGGTTCCCTTGTAGTTCAGTGTATTCCTGGCGCTTCTTCCTCCTGATCTCCAACAGTGGCCACACCACTAAACCTAGCCACTAAAATACGCATCAAAGAGCGGGAAAATATGTATGTATGTATATGTAGAAATGCAGAAATAGCAATAATAATAATAATACCATATAATTGGGTAGAATAATGTATTTGTGGGCTTATGTTTTACTATGGTGTAACCTCAAGGGTACACAGCCCATTGAAAATGGACATTAACTTGGGCCATGTGTTGTTTGCAAGAGAATGAAATGCAAAATATACTGTTGGGCATAGATAATGGGGGGGGGGGTCCACAACTTTCCTAACCATTTTGTTAGTTTTGCATTGTTTGATAATTAGTGGCATGCTAACTAGATTGTGCTAGCAGCAATTTATTCAATATTAAATAGAAAAAAAAAAAGAAAAAAAGAAAAAAAAGAACATCAAAAACAACAGGACTATGCTCTTTGGTTATTTTAAAAACAGATCTAGAACATTCAACCAGAACCAAGAAGACAAGAGTACTTGTGAGGGAGAAGTTTGCTTAGTCTAAATGTGGCACTCTTGGTTACGACTTTATGGAATTTCACGAGTAGAGGTGTATTAATTAATACTCTCTTTATGTTTCAGCCTATAACACTCAAACTAGTTGGTGCTCTCTATTAAGTGATAAAATGGCAGATTCAAGACACGTTGAGAGGACAACTGTAAGCTGAAAGTAGGAGGGAGGGGCAGTGACGCTTCATGTTGATGGACCGACTACTTTTAAGACGTCAATGTAAACAGATATTGTGTGTACGCCCTCTTGATTGATTAGCTGTGCTGTAAATTACCCGCAGTCATTTGCTTCTGCACTCGTTCGCAGCTATTGTACAGCTTCTTCTGAATAGACGATCTATGTTGTGCCATGTTTATAACAACCATGTGCAGCCATCGCCAGCCATTGCATGTGTTCATCTCTAGCTTGTCAGAAATGTGAAGCTTGTCTCCAACCAGCTGTGTTATTGGGTGACTACAGCTAAAAAAAAGAAAAAGTGAAGCAATAGCCCACAAACAGATGCCATTTAAACTGGAGCATACGAGGCTGTACACAGTTATCCAAAACAGAATCAAAAATCATTAAGAGAATTGTTGGAGTAGTAGTCATTATTTCTCAAGTTTTTCAACGTCTTAATCAGCCATGCCTTTTACTAAATGCAGATGAGTTATCTAAACAAAAAAATGATGTAAAAGCAACTAATTGAAGCTTAGGTCCTCCCAATCAGACCCCCCCCCCCCCCCCCCAAAAAAAAACAAAAAACAAACTGGAATAACAAAAGCCATCTATCTGCTTATGCACAACAATTTCAAGTAGTTACAAATGTCACCATATGTATATTCTCTACAACATGAAGTTTCAATTCCTCTTGCAGAAATGAAAGGTCACTATAGAAGGAATGGAACTATTATAACAGTACATCACCTGCTACTCAACTTATTTAATCCACGAGTCATGTGCTTAAAAAAGGACAACTGAAGATCTGCTATCTCACTTCAGACACTCATGCTCATGATAGTGTTACTGCTTGCTTCGCTAGCCTCCCTTTGCTACATTCCCTTTTGTAGTGTTGGTGTATTTTACAATGTTTCATGCAAACTTACCAATGCTTTGAGTGAGATGGCAGTGCCGATCAGGATGAGCAGCATGGCGCGACTGTTGGGGAGCACTGTGACCAGCAGTGGGTGTGTCAGCTCCACCTCATACAGTGCGCAGATGGCCAGCGTCACTACTGCACTCATTGTGTAGAAGAAATTGAAGAAAGTGAGCTTTTTTTTTTAGTACGGATGATAGTCAAGGGAAATATTTGGATTTTATCTCGAAGGATGGGCACAATAAAGAAATATTTGTGGTGTCACTGGATTGCTATTTGGCTCTCTTGAGATCATAATCAAACATCACATCAAGTAACTCAGTATATTGTTTTCAATGTCATATTAGCCAGAAAGTACATGTTGTTTGTTGTTGTTTGTTTGTTTGTTTTTTCTAACTTTGGCTCTATCTCTCGTGATCAAGTATAGCATTAATCTCTGTCACACTTCTCTCTATTCCTTGCTAATGGGTCTGGGGTTATTGAAAGATAAGATTATAAGGTTATAATCACACAATTCACTTGTGGAAAGCTTAAAAAAATAAAGTAATATTGTTAGCAGGATTACGGATTGGGATTAGCAAAAACTTAATGAAATGGAAATGACCTTATTGATCTAAGTAAAGTAGGATACAAGACTGGAGAGGATGCGTCCTCTGTTTCCACAATCCATGAAGGTGTTGAGACCGTACATGATGAATACGATGACTGAGGATGCGGAGAAGAACCACATGGGTCCCAGGAAGAGTCTCACCACTGAGGGGTCCACCAACACTATGTCATCGAATGGATTTGAGTGGTTGCTTTCTTGCACTCGACTAAATGTGGCAATAAAACATGTCAGTCAGCTGAAAGTTTCTAACAAAGCTTCCCGTAGGGAATGCTCACGTCCAACTTTTAAACACTCTGTATAATATTTTCAAACTATTCATTTTGACTCTCGGACTATTGCAAGCTTTATGTACTCAACATCACAGGTTTAAAACCAGTACTAGTCATTCCAGTTGGGAGTTAAACCTCATTCTTTAATTCTTTCTTGGACATATTTTACTGGCCCCAGTGCACTTTACCCATTAATTGTCACTTTAACAACTATTTTCCACTTACTAAATGGTAGCCAGCATCTTGCTAAACCCTATTCCGAATACCAGCCATCCTAGGAAAGACACCGCCAGGAATCCTAGACGTATCTGCGAAGATAAGATTGTAACAGAAGATTAGGTGATGGCCAGCCAGTGGGCTTGTTACTTGCACTTACAAGAACAGTCCGGTTGGTGAGAAGAGGCCTTATTTTGTGGAGTTCTATATTGTTGCAATGCATCTTCACAAGTTAGTAGAAATACCTGTTCAATCTGCCTGCTTTTTGACTAAATTCCATACCACCAGTGACCTTTTTCCAGCTTTTATATACTCACTAGAATTATTCAGCACAGCAGGAAATGAAGTGCCCACTACCAAGTTAGGAAAGCAGGAAAGGCATTAGAAACTTGATGCGCTGAGGAATCAAGGAAATCCGAATATTTTTTGAGTAACGTGCCTGGCTACATTGTAGTGTGACAACAGAAACCTCAGAAACAATCGTACTTGTGGGGAATGTTATTATACAGAGTGCAAATGTGAAACCTGTGTAAATTGGCAGGACTCATCACATGTACTTTAAGTATTCCGTGCACGTTATCTTGTCTTTGTATGTATGTATGTAGTATGTATGTATATTTCCCCCTACAAAACTCATGATGGTTGGGATACTCGATTTATCAGTCAATTAGTCATATAGACTAGCAGTCGACGATCATAAATGGGAAAGTGACCTAGAGCTGTATGTAGCGGTACTAATACTTGCCCGTATATCTTGTCCAATTAATTAGCCATTATAGTTGAACCTCTCTACAAGGGACTCTGAAAAGCAACCTGACTCTCAACAACAGCCAGCATGAATGAAACAAAAATGGTCAAACCACAATAGAAAATAATCTCTGAAAGCAGCCAAGCTCTCTAGAGAGTTTTGTTGTAGTTGCTGTAGTTGCTAATCAAAGCTTCTTTTTAGTCTCTTGTTTACCCAAATGCATTTATTTGTGATAGGATTTTTAAATCTCTTATTAATGAAAGAAGTGAGTGATGACTGTACTTTACCAGATGGGTAATCACATATTAGACTCCTCCCACATTCCCACTTCTTGTGTGCAATTTAATGTGTATGTATGTGTGTGTGTGTGCTTAAGTTATCAAAAATATGCTTAATACTCTACAGTCTTATTAAGTATTTGAAATTAGGATTGTCAAAATTTGTGTGTGTGCGTGTGCATGCGTATGTGGTGTAGTGGTTGTGTCCTTGCCTCAGGGCCTGAGGTCCTGAGTTCAAGCCACTCAAGCAATTTTCCATGTGGTTTTCCATCTGATGAAACAGCAATGGTCCAGGTGGGACTTCAGGTGCCCATACCACTTGCTGTGAGGAAAGTCCTATTCTCCTGCGAGTTCCTAGCCCGGCTCCAGGAGCTTTGCTTGCACGGCTCACAGTGCCTGCTTAGTGCACAGACATCTGGCTCTGCTAGATGCACTGCATGATAACTAGCGGCAGCAAGAGAATTTGCAATTTTATTATTTATTTTTGTGTGTGTGTGTGTGTGTGTGTGTGTGTGTGGCTGTGTGGTGTAGTGGTTATGTCCTTGGCTCAGGGCCTGAGGTCCCGAGTTCAAGCCCAGCTCAGGCAATTTTCCATCTGATTTTTCCATCTGCCTCCTACCAGCCCCACCAGTCCACCCAGCTGTGATTGGGTGCCTGGCATTTGCTAGGGTGCAAATTCAAGGCCTTTTCTCATGAAACAGCAATGGTCCAGGTGGGACTTCTGGTGCCCACACCACTTGCTATGAAGAATGGCCTGTTCTCCTGCGAGTTCCTAGCCTGGCTCTAGGAGCTTTGTTTGCACGGCTCACAGTGCCTGCTTAGTGCACAGGCATCCTGGCTCTGCCAGGTGCGCATGTCTGCCTAGCAGCAACAAGAGAATTTGTAATTTTATTATTTATCATTTATTTATGTGTGTGTGTGTGTATGTGTGTGTGTGTGTGTGTGTGTGTGTGTGTGTGTGTGTGATGGAGAAAAATGTCAGAGTGACTTTAATCTGGTGAAGATTGTAAGTGTCTGGGAACAAGAACTGTCAATGAGGGGGTATTCAGTTGTGCTTCACTATCAATTTACCCACTAATTGTCTCAGCTATGTGACCTTAGTGGGCTTGTTTACCTATTAGTAGGATTTCTGCATTTGTTTTTCCTTTTCCTGATTGTATTTATTGTAATGTTCCTGCAGGACAATGAGCGGCTGTATGATGACTTGATGAAGCTTCAGAGAGAATCTCGAGCATCCAGCTTGCAGATGCAACAGGAAGGACAGCGAATGGCTATTGAATTGGCTAATGCCAAGTAAGAGTATTGTTAAAATGATGGCTTGATTAATTGTGGTTTGTGACATAAGCGAAGCACTGTGTCATAGTTTATTGAAGGGGATAGTGGTGTATGTGCGCATTGATGATTTTATTTTTCTGAAGCTGCAGAATTCAAAAAATAATATATGTTGCTCCAGATTTCCAGTGAGAATTTAGTATATCATAATGGATTAGTGTCTTCATATATGTGTGTGTTTGTTTTTTGTGTACGGAACAAGAAAGTAGCTATATGGTCCAAATGATTATGCTTTCTTTCTTTTTTTGTTATTGATCTATAAAACTATTCTATTTTGACTGCTTTATCTCTGTAAGTTGGTAAACCTGTCTTGTGTGGCCTTGTTTCCCAAAAACCGTCCCAAAGCGGGTATATTGTTTTCAACAACGCCGCCCATGCCAACACATCTAGCAGTGTCTATGTATGTACAAGCACCGTGTTGAGCCTTTTAATGACTTGTACTATTAGATAGCAGACAAAGTAAGTGAGACACTCTCAGGAGTAACTCAATTGAGATTTCACTAAAATATTGCTTATGTAGTGTGTTGCATACATTGTAAGTATGTTTATATATATTGTACATCTCACTGTTATCTCAATATACGCATTAATTATTAATGCTCACTTCTTTACCTTTGAATTGTTAATTACTTCCATTATTGTGTACTATGCATGGTAGAAGATGTAGGAGTAACAACACTTCCTACTTGATCAAAACAACATTGTCTTGAAGGGAAAGAAATTATCGTGTGTTTATTTATTAACTGAAACTATTTTTGCAACCCTTGAATTTAAAAACTAGAACACTGGTGCTTCACAAAATGAGGATATGTGAAGTTGTTACTTTGCACTAAATACAAAAACAGAAAAATACTTATCTGTTGTTGTTGTTTTTTTCATTAAGCTTTCTTCCCAAATGCATTACTCGTATATAAGGAAGGTTTGTATTAATAATTATACATAAAACTATGAATGTATTCAATAAGCTACTTGTTGAAGTGCAAACCCTCAGCGCTAGTTAGCTAGTATGATAAAGAAAATAATAACAAAGGAAAAGTGTAGAAACCAAAAAAAGAAAGAGAAGTGGCATGAAGAGAGGCAGGAAAGAGAAAAAGACAATGAAGAGGGACAAAAGAAAGAGGAATGAATGAAAAAAGGTAGGAAGAAAAGGAAGAAGAAAGAAAGAAAAACAGTACACGAAAGAAAGAGGAAAAGAAAGGAAAAGGTAGGAAAGAAATAAAAGCAGTAGGAAGAAAGAGGAAAATAAAGAAAAATAAGGCAAGAAGACAAAAGGAAAAAGAAAAAAAACAGGATGAAAAAAAAAATGAAAAAAAAAAAAAGCGACGGCGAGGATTCGAACTGTTAGGTTAGGCATTTGCTCAATGCTCATAGTTAAATGAGGTTAACGGAGGGAGCCTGCTGGTCTCTCTTCGTGGGGGCAGGGTTGGTAAACCTACATGCATGTGGTCATGTGGTATGATGTAGTATGACCGATTGAGAGTATACTCTGTGCAGGCGTGTAAGCTACACGTGTACTTGGCTGCCGTGTTACACAGGCGGATTCTAAGTGGTTGAGCATCTTGGTCGGTTCTCCCACCGTCCTCCCCTACACCTTCCTTTCATTGCCTAGTTTATATAACAGCACTATTTCATTTTTCTACCATTTAATGGTGTGATAGCCAGGCTAGGCAAATTACCCTCACGGCCCCAACTGGCCGTGGGGTTTTCCCCCAAAGCGGAGGGAAGTCCCTATTGGTAAGCAGGCCGAACGCATGCGTACTAACATTAACCAGCTTGCAACGGGAGAGACTAGCCTGGCTTCCTCCAAATAATAATTACATTATGTCAAGTCACTCAGTACTATAGTGACCATAGTTAACTCGACAACTACGCAACGCAACACCTCACGCTGAATGTATGTAATTGTTAGCTATTTAAAAGTGATTTGCAACCTGCAAGCTGGCTCACGTGACAAGCAAGTTTTTTAAGGGGCGGTTCCCGCTGTAAGCCTACGATCGCAGCCTGTTGACAGACAGAGTGACAGAATGACACTAGGACTACTGTAACCCTCTTGCGCATGCGCGCTGAGGGTTAAATATGAAGTATAGCTGGGCTATCTGTGCTGGCTCAGTCTACTATAGAAAGATTGTACATACACTTACCCAGTAATGAGCAACACAAGATTAAAACTCCATCACTTCAGGATATTATGAGCGGAATGCAAGTAAAAATTTAGAGAAGAAGTAAATATCATTTCTGAGATAAGTGGTTTGGGATACTACTCTTAAGATTGTTTACTCGACCAACTCTTTATATAATTGTATTAATTTTTATTGAAGGACAAACTTTGTTAATGAAAAATGTTAAGCTCTATAATAAAAAATATATAAATGCTGCTTTTGAGTAATACTAATTAAAGTAGACAAAGCTTTTGAACAACTTCACCACTCACTTAGCAATCTTAAATTAGACACAAATTACTTATATCCGTCTTGTGGATGCCTCCACTGAGTGAGCTGCTTTGATTGCTGTGCTCACACACAGGTTCATATTTTGTGAAGTTTTTTTTCTATATTAATGTCATATGTGATGTACAGTATAACTGACTACTAAAGGGTGAACAATTTGGCACACTCAAGTTGTAATAATGAATAATGTTAATAATGTCCAATTACTTTAAAATTAGTTGGAGTTCTTTTCCATTAATTTGGAGTAATACTCCTCCACATAGCGGTGAACATGACAAGGTTCATCTCTCATCCTGTACTGATAGCCTCTGGTCACATACACATACAAGGATAGTGCCACTAGTCCCAGAACCACATTGATCAGTGAGAGTACCATATAGCAACTGGGGTAAGTGACTTCTGGCCAACGGTATTGAAATACCACTGGAAAGATTACGCCAATGAAGTTATAAAGTCCTTCAATGACAAAAGAAAGGCCTATCAGTAACCCCTTCATGGTGTGAGGACTCTGAGAGCAAATAAACTCAAATTGAGCGACATGAATCATGTACCATATCAAACTGAATATTGTCATGGAAGTTCCTCTAATATAGTCATAGTGTTGGCTTACATAAGCTGCTATTTTAGACTTATATTCGAAGTGGCTGTAGTTGTGTGGTTCTGGTAAAAACATGCATGAAAGTGAACTGTCTTGAGCATGTTCCAGTGAATCCACTACTAGTAATATTATAGTTACCAGTACAGGAACTACTATACCAGCTGCCATTCTCTTTAACATGCTGGGAATGTAATAGGAGATAAATGGACGCAGAATTACAAGGTAAATTGGAATGATAAACACGACTAGGTTTTCTATTACTGCCATTTTAATAGCATGGGTTGCTGTAAGTGAAGTTTTGGATGCATCATAGGCAAAGTGTTGCTGATAATCATCTCTGGTAGAATAATAGTTAGAAAGTAACAAAAATGCTGGCCCAGTGGAAAAAAGAACTTTAAGAATTCCATAAAAAGCTTTCACATCCTCTACTTCTTCAGTGGTGAAAGGTCCTCCGTATTTTGCTTTCCCTAAGTCAAGACCAGAAGGGATTTCATCCTCACAGTAGGTGAAAGCACTGCGATTGACAGGTACCTTGTGGAGCCTGGAGAACTTAGTGACTTTGTAGACCAGCCTATATGGGTTATATCTTCGTACGTCGGTCAAGAACCATCTCTTCTTTGAGGAAGTAAGAAATAACAGAATAAGAGTAGATAACAGAAGTAAAACTAATATTACACTTGAGAATATCTTGTTCACTTTTTCTTTGTCTATATGGCTGTAATCTACTCTGACAAGGTTATGATGAAGAGTGTAAGTAAAATATCCGAGGGTCCATACCCAGACAAACCAATATATAAATATACTCTGATCTTCCCAAGGAGAGTCAAGAAGCTGATCAATACCAAACTGAATGGAATTAGCCTCAAAACCTGCAATTCCTAAGATGAACATCACCAAAGTTAAAACTAGTAGCAAACTCTGGATCAGAACTGTCAAACTACCTTTATCATCGAGTAATGGTGTCATAACTATGATTATTACGTTGATGAGAGAAAATGAAATACCAGTCACTAAGATCCAAGTGGATAATCGTATCATTCGATGGCGTCCTACTTTATTATCAGCAATTATACCAGCTATTGGACAGAGAAAGTGTGTTATAAGACCACACCCATTCTTAACATAGTCTTGAAAGAACTGGTGCGGCTTGAGTAAGAAATCTGGGGGCCAGAAGAAGTAAAGGAAGAAAGCGTTAAAATTGAGCATCAAAAGTAGCCAAGCACTTTTTGAAGAAATGCATTTTCTAGAATTATGAAACCTTCGTAGAATAGTAGTCACAGACACTCTGTACCTGATGGGCTCATCCACTGTAGTAATACTTTGATAGTTGGATTGAATAGTTGATGGCAGCTCCATTGTAACTGAGTCACACTGCTAAAAAAATACAATTTATCCAAAGTTTTGTTATTCCCTTGAGAATCAAATATTTGATCCTCAATAATTATCGAGTTGTTAAAACTTACTATGAGAAACGTCAGAGCAAACACCATCCAACTACTAGCGTTTTGTTTATCTGAGCGTGGCTAACTGGAGTGATGTAAAACTTAGTTTTGGCCACAATCTATTGTTGAATTTAGTGGTTACTGAATTATGAAATAAACTTTTGTAAACTTTATGAGATGAATAAGGTACGTGAGGTACAAATCTTATCTTTTCTGTAGAAAGGCTTCTGTCTGTTATATACAAGGCCTTAATATGTACACTTGAGTACATGCATGTAAATTGCCAGGGAAAATTGCTGTGTAATTAAAATAGCATGGGGAAAGTGAAAAATAGCATAGTAACTAAGCGAAATAGCATGTTATTATTGTGTACTGAATCGGCCTATTGAGTGCCTTTACGTAGAAAATGTATTGAATTGGAAAGTATCGTGTGCCCGCAATATTCCGCAGTAAAGGGGAAGTCCGGAGTTATTGCGTTGGGTTATTGTGTCCCCCTAAGCTACATTTGTATGTTTATTGCATCCCCTGAGGGTCTGCTAATTTTATAATACCATTCTGTGCCAATTACATTAATTTGGTTAAATAAAATAGCTTCATATGAATGCAGAAACTTTTTATTGCTAGCTATGAGAGTGCTCGGTTCATACAGACTACCGCTTGCACTCCACAAGAAGTCTGTTTAATTCTTTGGGTGAAATATTCTCAATTTTTTGCTTTTTATTTATCCCTTGCACAAATGATAGCTACCACGCTCTCAAGTCGGGTAATGTTTTATTTTGAGTATTACAGTTTTTCTGCTCTTCTAAAAACTTCCGTAATTCCTCATCATCAAGGTTAACTTATTGTTCACTCTCAATGCTGCTACAAGATGGCGGTACTTCTTGCCTTTCACATTCCCTTTCTACTCCACCTTGAATATTAGAGAAAAGACTTTCAATGACTTCATCGGAATTAAAAAAATTTGAAAGACTTCTTGGCAACATCCATTACATTAGCCACTCGGTTTCTATGCCATTCTTGCATGACCAGTACACAATAAATTGATTAATCATTGGATACCGTGGGAATATCACTTGTCCATCAGTGGCATTTACACTTGTGCGGCACTCATGTAAATGCTAGCCGACAGACTCATGATATTCTGCGGTATTCAATGATTAATCTATATCTATCTCTTAACAAACACACTCACTGCTGTATTGCTGAGCAATTCATGAAGTTTTGTGGCTGATCCCATACGATGTGATTATTTCAAATACCTAGCGTTTTTGCGTCAGCTGTTCTCTGTCTAATTATTTGCAGTGCAGTAAAAGCATTGAAACACTGAGGGTTCAGGAATGTGGTGCTAGCTATATTGTAGGTTTAATTTTACTTTAAGATAGACAAATCAACTCTACAATCAAACATTTGTTGTTGCTTAAGAAAAAATCATCATAAAAGTGAATAGCATGTGCTGAGGACTGGCATCAAGCATGACTGTATCCAACACAACAGTAATGTGTTTGATCATATCCAGCTCTATAACCAGCTCAACCATAGCTGGTGCAAACATCCTAAAATATTTCAACATAGACCATCAATGATGGGCTAGCCCCAGCTGAAACTCCAGTCAGTTGGTGTGTGATGTGCACAAATTTGTCTATTCACTTGCTACACTCACTTTTCTAAATTATTGTGTATTACAACAGAATTCTCACTTTATACATAATTTAACCTAACATTTTGATTTCTTGTCAAAAGTCCTCTTCAAGGGTTACTGCACAGTAGAAAGACACTTGCAGTGAGTGCTTCCTGTTTAACGTAACCTGTAGGGCTTTAATTAAAATTGAAACTTCTAAGATCTGAATAACCCACCTAAAATTTGCCATGCACTAATATTGTAAAATTATAAAAGGTCCTCCATATTTTGCCTTCCCTAAGTCATAAAAGGCACTGCAATGATTGACTGTTATTGCAATTACAGCTGTAGCAATAGCAAATAACTTACCAGGCACTAACAGCCTGGCAGACAGATCATTTTATCATGTTATGTTTCGACCAATCTAATTATCAGTCGACACTTTTTACCTGATTGGTTCATCTTCAGTATTAATATTTTGGTACTTTTGGTACTTGCAGTTTATAGAAAATGGCAGCTTCTTTGTAAAATAAAGAAGTTACTATCACTCAGGGACGTTTTATAGTTAATGCTAGACACATTTTGGGGAAATTTGTTTTTAAACAATAGGAAACATTCTTGCAGTAAGCAGGTTCGAGATTTCCATTCATGTCTATGATAAAGTCTCACCATTCAATTTGTTAATTATCCTGGATATGACATTAAGATTTGCGTTTCTTCTCAATTGATTTTCAAGAAATACCTTCTGGGCTGCAGGTGAGGGATTGATAGGACTTATTTATAGTTCTAATCTGAGGAGCTCAGAGCTAGTGGCAAACTTTATAGACTAACAAGTTAGAGTTAAACCTTATTCTGTGATATAGAGGGTGGAGATGTTTGGATACTATGAAGGAAAATAATTTGCTCACATTGCAAGCATTTAATAGAAGTATTTTCTACATGTGGTTTGGGTTGCTATGATTCTCTTAGTGAATTTGAAGGTAAAGTATTTGTTCAAGTGCTTTAGAAAACGTTTGGAAAATCTCTTTTAGAGTTTAGATAAAGGAATCAGTTCACTCATAATACGTGCACTGTAACACAACTTTCTATTCTACTGCAACTTTCAGAAAAGAATGTTTTTTTAACTCACATCTTTGAAAATGATTACTCCTATTCTTTATCTCTTAAGAATAGCATGAAAATGATAGTATATATATTTTTTAAATGCAAGCACAAATGAAATTAATAATCAGCATTAAGTTTTACCTATGGTACACTGTACATTATTGAAGTAATAAAAGGGTATCTAATGAGGTTAAATAAAAACAAACAAAGAAAAAAAGTGGAAAAAGTAGCCTTTTCTCTGCTTTGGTCTCTGCTGCAGTTGTTTTATTATATATAACCGGCGCGAGCTTTCTAATGGTGCAAACCCCGGATGCATAGCTGCTTCCGTTCAAAAGTTTTTTTCTGGCCAACTCAATTTGGACAGACTATAGTCATGTTACATTTCCACAGAACTTGCTTTCATCTTCTTTGCCATTGTAGTGCCTATGTATACAAAGGATGTATTAGGAAGAAAAAATGTATGTTAGTAGGTCATGTGACATTGACTAAGGAGCATGGTATATTGAATGCAGCCATTTTTGTTAGTGGACTGAATTCTGCTAACCACACAGTGAATTGTACACCATTGGTCAACACTAAATGCTACATTTACTTTTCATGCATTTTTATTCACTAACCATTTTAAGTCAAATAATTTAGTTACTTTAGCTAGAATAATTTACTAGAACAGGTCACATGATGGGACAGGAGCACTGTTTATGAGGCACAAATAAAATGGACAGAGTTTGTGCTTCAATATTAAAACAGGGTGTCTGCAGACTTAAATGTTTTGTTAACCCTTTCTCTGTCAACTTCATGACGACCAGTTGTAACATGAAAAATGTATGAATGTTTTTTAAAACATTTTTTTCTGTAGAGATATTTCAGCAAGAATTGAAATTTTCAAGCTTATTAGGACAAAACTATTTACTATTATGCAAAAAGGTATATAAGTCTGCAAAAAGAAGTGCTAAAATTATGGACCTACTGTTTCTAACGGTACTAGCTAAAGCTCAATTCACGACAATTTCAGAGTTGCTACAGGGTTCAGACAGAGTGCATAGCTTATTCACCTTTTAGTTGCTGAATTCTGAGCTTCAGAGTCCTGTATTAATATAAAAAGTTTTGGGCAGACAGACACTCAATGGTTAGCATTCCAGTAGCCATACTTTCAAACAATATATATAAAAAACAAAACAAAATACCAGTGCACTTTTGATTTTTTTTTTATTACAGGAAATACTTACATAATGGAAAGAATGATTTGCTTTCATTTTTGCTATGATATGGCCATATAGTGACCTTGAATTTAGAAGCTATGTTAGTGCAAGTGCCTGAGATTATTGGGAGAAAATCTTTTGAGAGAGTAGATGGAGGAGATCAGTGAACTATGACAGACACAGTATCATAATTTACCATCTAAAACTCTTAGGAGGAATAGAAAACAGTTTTTCCTTTCATAAGAACTCTTTGGAAGAAAAGTTTTTCCTTATATTACCGCTTATTTTGAAAACAATTATTTTTTTTCTGTTATCTTGTGTTTTCCAAAAGAAGGCAAGCACCTGAGGAGCTAATCGTCAGCACTAATTGTACTTGAGTTTCACAAATAACTGTTGATGTAAAAAAGGACAACAATAGCCTGGCATAACCATAACTGATAGTAGAAAAGAACAAACAGAGAAAAATTTTTTAAGTAAGGCTTTCTCTTAGTGATTCTGCTACAGTTATTGTTTACTTAAACCACTTCCATATCCACAGAGCTATAAATTGCTTTCATCTTCTTTGCCACTGTAAGTATAAGAAATGAGAGTCACAACTTAACACAAGGGAAAAATATGTTTCAACCTGGAAATAACCCAGTATGGGGTCATAAAAATTTTGGTGACTTAAAACATGGTATCTATTTTATGGGGACAATGAAATTTATTAATTGTGGTACTTATTATTAGGCTATAGACATTAATCCTAAAGATGATGCATAGAGAATTTCCACTTTATCCCCGTAGTAGCACAAAAAAGTATAATTTATAAAGCCCCCTTTCATCATGCCATAATCACATGAGCTAATAATTTCATGCAACGTGTGATAGTTTTGCTTTATGCTGAGAAGTACCAAGTGAAAAATTAGAGTTCCACGTTGAAACTATCAATGAGTGTCATTTGCATGTTTAGCTTCGTTTATAAAAAAAAGTATTGTGTATAGAAGCGCTGTAAGTTTGTACTTTTGGTGGTTCATTATATTATTGCGTCCAGTGATAATTTGGATACATACACACTCACACACACGAGTCATTGTATTCTGTACTGAAAAACAGATTGTCAGGCTTGTGTATTTACTAGTAGGAAGTTAAAATTGGAATTTGCAGTATTCAATTTATGTACCAATATGAGTACACATTTGATAGGCCAGTGTATAAAATATTCGTAGCTGTAGACAATTTATGGCAAACTCAGTATTCAGAAGTTATTGCAGAGTGTCTGAGAGGCAGTTAGATTTTCAGTAGGTACAGGATACTTATTGGTCACAGTAAAAGTGCCACACTGGGTTTAGTCAGTGTGTGGTGGAGATTTATTTATGCCGTTCGAGGAAAAACAGTTATCTGCAATCTACAGTAAACCTTTGAATAGTGACCGCATTGGGGACGGGACTTTTGGTTTCTTCTCAGAGGTTGGTCTTTTCTCAGAGGTTATTTTGTAAATGTCATTATTTGTAATAAAGAGTTAGGGAAAATTGAATTAAAAATACATTCATTAATTGATGCATGTCTTATTGTGGTTATCTGAATGGTGTCCTGATGACAAGCATCTTATAGAATTTTTTTCTTCTGAAGTCTCAATTGCCTTTTTGTGGCTACTGGTACAGCTAACTTAGCTATTTCTCCACCACATTTATCTATACTTTGATAAAGATGTGCTGCTACTGGAGATGCAATTTTCTGTAAAAAATACTTTCCAGAATAAGGAGATTGTTTGAGGCAGTATTTGCGACGAACCACACCAACCTTTATTTTGGTAGTAAGCCAGGTGATTTTTCCTAGTAGCTTGCTGTCCTGTGGACATTATTTCGTGCACTTTTTGTTCAGATGAAGATTAAAATAGAAGCATGAAACTTTCAGCAAGCATTTAGCGAAGACCTTTTGTCCCAGACAAAATTGGATACTGTAGAAGTTGTGTAGTGTGCTATTTTTTATCAGCTTACGCGAGACCGCAATCTCTCAAATTTTCAATGGGTGTGGTCTTTGGTCGCTCTTAGAGGGACGGATGTAGTTATTTTGAGTAAGATGGGACCGAGACATTGGTCCCTGGTCAGAAATAAGAGGTGGTTGCTTCTCGGAGGTTCTAAATGCACTATATTTGTTGTAGTTGCAATCGGGGGCGCATGATTTGGTCTCTCCAGAGAGGTCGGTTGCTTCTCGGAGGGGTTGTTAATAGAAGTTCTACTGTATAATGTACATTAATGAACTGTCACAATTATTGGCATCATGGGTTAAGGAATTTAGTAAATTTAGGTAGTTAGAGATAATAAACCAAAGTGAGAGCAATAAATCGATAATTTTTAGCAATTAACATGTATTATTCTATTTACTATGTCTAGCTAATAGATTCTATTTTTTTACTTTGATTATTATATTAATTTATATAAGCAAACTTCGTAATTTCAGTTTTTTCTGTACTCACAAAAAATGGAAACATACATAAAAAGTGCGTGATTGTATGTCCTTGGTATTTTCTGTTTACAATTAATTCTAGTAGCCGTCTTCCTCTTGTATTTTAGAGTAATATTCCTCCACGTAGCGATGAATATGACAAGGTTCATCTCTCATCCTGTACTGATAGCCTCTGGTCACATACACATACAAGGATAGCACTAATAATCCCAGAATTATATTGATCAAGAAATAGATCATGCAACAACTAGGGAAGGTGGCTCTTTGCCAGCCATACTGAAACATATATGGCAATATGTTTCCCAGGAAGCTGAAGAGTCCTTCAATGCCAATTGCTAGACCTATCAATAAACCTTTCATAGTGTGTGGACTCTGAGAGCAAATGAACTCAAATTGAGCAACCATAACTACATATCTTGACAAATCAGATACTGTTATTGAAAATGCTCTGATATAGTCATAATATTGGCTGATATAGGTTGCCATTATTGGCTCTGTTACTGAAGTATCATTCAAGTGTGATGAAAACATGCACTGGAGTGTTTTATTTTCAGCATGTGCTATTGTATCCAGTACAAAGTAGATCATTAGAAGCAGTGTAGATACTACAATACCTACTGCCATTCTCTTTAACATACTAGGAATGTAGTAGGAGATAAATGGACGAAGACCAATAAGGTAGAGAGGAACTATGAATACCGCCAAGTTTTCTATCAATGCAGATTTAATTGCATTTATTGGTGTGTTAGTAGAATAATTTGATTGATTGGCAGTAAAATGGAGTTGGAAATAGTCATCAGTGGGATTAAACGTCATAAACTGCAGAAAAGAGGGTCCAGTAATAAAAATAACCTTAAGTATGCCATAAAAAGCTTTTACATCCTCTACTTCCTCAATTGTAAATGGTCCTCCATATTTACTCTTCCCTAAGTCAAGACCTGAAGGGAGTTCATCCTCACAGTAGGTAAAAGCACTGCGATTGACAGGTACCTTGTGGAGCCTGGAAAACTTGGTGACTTTGTAGACCAACTTGAAAGGATTATGCCTTCGCAAGTCTGTCAAGAATAGCCTATTTTTGTTTGAAATAAGAAACAATAGAATAAGAGTAGAGACAAGGAGGACAGTCATTATTGCACAGGATGATAAGTTGGTCACTAAGTCCGTGTTTACATGATTATAATCAAGGGCCATTAATTTTATATAAATGAAATTAATGAAGTATGAAAAATACCATACCCATACGAACCAGTAAATAAATATACTTTGATCTTCCCAAGTAGAATCAAGAAGTTGATCAATACCAAACTGAATAGAAGTAGCCTCAAATCCTGCAATTCCCATTGTAAAGAGAAACATTGTGGCAACTAGTGAAAAAATTGGAATTACCATATTGAAAAAAATATTATTTTCTTTCAGTATTGCAATGACAGCTGTAGCAATAGCAAATAAGATACCTGGTACTAACAGCCTGGCAGACCATTTTATCATGTTATGTCGTCCAATCTTGTTATCAGCAAGTATCCCAGCTAGTGGACAGAGCAAATGTAACATCACACCATATCCATTAAGCACAATATCTTGAATAGTCTTGTCTGGGATAAGATTGTTTAAATAAATTGGAGGACCCCAGAAAAAGTAGAGAAAGAAAACGTTAAAATTAAGTGCTAGTAGTACCCACACACTCTTCGAAGAGATGCACTTTCTAGCTTTGCGAAATCTTTGTACAAAAGTAGTCGCCGACACTCTGTACCTGATTGATTCATCCTCTGTATTAATACTTTGATAGTTGCAGTTTGTAGACGATGGCAGCTCCATTATAAAATGCTCAAGTCATGTTAAATGTGATATTTTATATTAAAAACAATTTTTTGGGGAAAATAAAGTTTTGATTTGTTTTTACTAAGGACGATATTTTGGGGGGAAGAATGCTGCATTGATATGTAAACTACTTATTAAGCCACTGAAGTAGTATAACAAAACATGCATCATTTCCAGAAAACATGTTTATTTTTGTTATGGAATTCTTTTTATTGATTATGAATGCTGAAAGGATAGTATATGTGCGTGTGCGTTGTTTTTGGGCAACTCAAAATCTGTTGATCACTTTTGCTATACAAATGTAAATCTAACAACCACCCATCTCATCCATGAACAACTTGTAACTCATAACAAACACATTCGCTGCTGTACAGAGCAAATCATAAAGTTTTATGATCCTATACTATGTGATTCTTACAAATACCTAGCTTCTGTTGGTGTCAGCTGGTGTAACTTGCAGGGCTGTAATTGAAGCTTTTAAGATATGAAAACACCCAAGTTAAGAGTAAATTTTGCATTAGCATTGCCAGTAAAACACTGCAGTAATAGACTGATTATTGTAATTGCAGCTGTAGCAGTAGCAAATGACTTACCAGACACTAACAGCCTGGCAGACCACATTTCATACTATGACATCCAATATAATTATCAGTTGACACTCTTTACCTGATTGGTTCATCTTCAGTATCAAAACTTTGGTAATTACGGTTTATACATGATGGAGTCTCCATTGTAAAAACAGTGAAGTTACTATCACATGCAGACACAATTTATATGGAGTACATTTCCAGATTGACAATTTAATGCTAGACAATATATTTGGGGGAAAGTCAGAAGTGATTTTTAAATAATAGAAACCATTTTGCAATAAGCAGGCTCAAAATTCCCATTCATGCCTATGCTAAACTCTCATCAGTTAATTTGTTAATTAACCTGGATATGACACTGATATTTATTAAGTATGGTTCTTCTCAATTAATTCTCCACTTAAATACATTCTGGGGTGTACGGTAAGATATTCTTAATGATTGATAAGACTTACTTGTAGCTCTAATCTGAGCAGCTAAGAGATAACCACAAACTTCAGTTGTAGACTGCAGGTTAGAGTTATACCTTGTTCTGTGATATACAGGGTGGAGTCGTTTGGATATTACAGAGGGAGACTGATTGGGTTTCATTGCAAGTATCTAATAGAAGTATTTGCCACAAGTTGTTGGGTTGCTATGATTCACTTACAGTGAATTTCGAATGTAATTTACTCGACCCAAATGCTTTAAAGAATGTTTGGGAAAATCTCTTGAGAGTTTAGATAGAGGAATCAGTTAGCTCATATTAAGTGCACCATATCATAACTTTTCTTTTCTACCACAACTTTTGGAAAGGAAAGTTTTTTAAACTATCGCTTATTTTGAAAACAATTATTCCTTTTCTGCTATCTCTTAATAGTATGAAAGTGATAGTAATATATTTTGTTTTCCAAAAAATATGCAAGCACCAATGAAGTTAATGGTCAAGCACTGATTGTAAGTGAGTTTTACCAATAGTGTGTTGTATACATGCTTGCTTTCATCTTCTTTGCCATTATGGTGCCTGTATATGAAGGAAGAAAAAAAGTAGTACAGAAACACGCAGCAAAGGAAATACACAATGTCGCAGGGAAATTAACAGGGGAATAACATTTTTAATTCATGGCCGTTACTGCAACAACTATGGTATAAATATAATTATATATATATATATACACACACACACACTCACACATACCATCCATTGTATTTTGTACTAAATGACAGGTTGGAAGATTGGAAGATTTAAGCATTTTATTAGCAGTAGGAAGTTTAAATGATTTGCAGTATTCAATTTATGTATCAATTCAACTGTGGATCAGGAGAATAGAGTACACAATAGAATATTCGTAGCTGTAGACAATTTATGGCAAACTCAGTATTCAGAAGTTATTGTGGAGTGTCTGAGAGGCATTTTAATTTTTTTATTAATTTCAGTAGGTACAGGATAAAAGTGCCACACAGGGTTTAGTCAGTGTTTGGTGAATATTTATTATCCCCTTTGAGGAAAAATAGTTATTATTAATTATCATCTGCAATCTATAATGTACAATAATGAACAGTCACAATAATTGGCATCATGGGCTACAGAATATTTTTTAATTCATCTATTTACTATGTGTAGTTATAAATTTTATATTATGAGTGGTGTACTTGTGCGCAAATGGCGAGCGAGCCTGCCTAGTTAGGTGCCGACTTTTTTTGACTTGAAAAGCAAGTGTTTCACAGGAATTATCTCACAGTTGTAGCCTAAGTTTAAAGTAAGACATTCTTAAAGCTTAGCCTCATGAGCCAGACCCTTTACCTAACCGCTACACGGGAAGAGAGGTCTGGACAGCTGCCTTTACTATTCAATTATGTATCAATACAACTGTAAAGGGTCTTACTTGTGAGACTACTTAAAGCTGTAGTATCAGAGGAAACTGGGGGTCAAGCTGAAAAGGCCATGTTTTAAATGAAAAAAGGGAACCCGCGACAATTTAAGGGACATATGTACCATCCATACATATGTATAACATATACCCAAATAATTCATTTCCACCCCTAATATAGTATCATGGGCTACAAAATAACAATAATAACTTTGATTATAATATTGATTTATGCATGCAAACTTCAAAATTTCAGTTTGTTTCAAAAAATGAAAACACGTACATAAAAAGTATGTGCTTGTATGTCTTTGATATTTTCATTAATTATCATAGTGGTCTTCCTCTTGTATTTTGGAGTAATATTCCTCCACGTAGCGATGAATATGACAAGGTTCATCTCTCATCCTGTACTGATAGCCTCTGGTAACATACACATAAAAGGATAGCACTATTAATCCCAGAATTATATTGATCAAGAAATAGGTCATGCAACAACTAGGGAATGTGGCTCTTTGCTAGCCATACTAAAACATATATGGCAATATGTTTCCCAGGAAGCTGAAGAGTCCATCAATAGCAAATGTTAGACCTAACAGTAAACCTTTCATAGTGTGTGGACTCTGGAAGCAAATAAACTAAAATTGAGCTACAAGAATTACATATCTTGACAAATTGAATGCTGTTATTGAAAATGTACTTATATAATCATAATATTGACTGATATAGGTTGCTATTTTTGGCTCTGTTACTAAAGTATCATTCATTTGTAATGAGAACATACATTGGAGTGTATTATTTTCAGCATGTGCTATTGAATCAAATACGAGGTAGATCATTGGTAACAGTGTAGGTACTATTATACCTACTGCCATTCTCTTTAACATACTAGGAATGTAGTAGGAGATGAACGGACGAAGACCAATAAGGTAGAGAGGAACAATACATACCGCCAGGTTTTCTATTAGTGCAGATTTGATTGCATTTATTGGAGTACAAGTAGAATAGTTTGATTGATTGACTGTAAAATGATGTCCAAAATAATCATAAGTATGAACAAAAGCCATAAGCAGCAGAAAAGAGGGTCCAGTAATAAAAATGACCTTAAGTATGCCATAAAAAGCTTTTACATCCTCTACCTCCTCAATTGTAAAAGGTCCTCCATATTTTCTCTTTCCCAGGTCAAGACCAGAAGGGAGTTCATCCTCACAGTAGGTAAAAGCACTGCGATTGACAGGCACCTTGTGGAGCCTGGAGAACTTAGTGACTTTGTAGACCAGCTTGAAGGGGTTATGTCTTCGTAAGTCAGTCAAGAATAACCTCTGTTTATTAGAAGTAAGAAATAATAGAATCAGGGTAGAGACAAGGAGGATAATCAATATTGCACTAGATGATAAGTTGCTCACTAGGTCCTTGTCCACATGATCAAGATGAGCTTCCATGAAATTTCCGTAAAGGACATTAATAAAGTATGAAAGATACCATACCCATACAAACCAGTGAATAAATATACTTTGATCTTCCCAAGTGGAATCAAGAAGCTGATCAATACCAAACTGAATAGAAGTAGCCTCAAATCCTGCAATTCCCATTGTAAAGAACACCGTTGTGACAACTAGTGAAAAAATTGGAATTACCAAATTGAAAAAAATGCTATTTTCTTTCAGTATTGCAATGACAGCTGTAGCAATAGCAAATAAGATACCTGGTACTAACAGTCTGGTAGACCATGTTATCATGTTATGACGTCCAATCTTGTTATCAGCAAGTATCCCAGCTAGTGGACAGAGCAAATGTAACATCACACCACATGCATTATACACAATGTCTTGAAGAGTCTTGTTTGGGATAAGCTTATTTAAATAAATTGGAGGATACCAGAAAAAGTAGAGAAAGAAAACGTTAAAATTGAGTGTTAGTAGTACCCACGCATTCTTAGAAGATATACATTTTCTAGCTTTGCGAAACCTTCGTAGCAGTGTAGTCAACGACACTCTGTACCTGATTGGTTCATCCCCTGTATTAATACTTTGATACTTGCAGTTTGTAGATGATGGCAGCTCCATTGTAAAATACACAAGTCATGTCCAGTCGGATATTTTTATATTAAGAACAACTTTTGGGGGAAAATAATGTTTTGTTTAGTTTTTACTAAGGACTATATTTTGGGGGGAGAAGAATGCTGTAGTGATATGTAAACTCAACTTTTGATTATGTTTGTTACACTGAATTAGAGTAACAAAGCATGTATCATTTTCTCTGTTCATAATTATTGTGGAACCATGTTTTAAGAATATGCAAGCTGAAAGGGTATGTATATTATATTATGTGTTTGTGTGTGTGTGTGTGTGTGTGTTTTTGTGCAACTCAAAGTCTGTGGATCACTCTAGCTATCCAAAAATTGAATTCATCATTTTTATGCATGGCTTCTATAAACACACTCACTGCTGCTGAGCAAGTCATGAATTTTATGGCTGATCCCATACAATGTGATTATTTCAAATACCTAGCATTTTTGCGTCAGCAGTACTCTGTCTAATTATTTGCAGTGCAGTAAAGCATTGAAACACTAGGGCTCAAGAATGTGGTGCTAGCTAGCTATATCGTAGGACAAATCAACTCTACGACCAAACATTCTTTGTTGCTTATAAGAAAAAATCACCATAAAAGTGAATAGCAAGTGCTGAGGACTGGCATCAAGCATGACTGTATCCAACACAACAGTAATGTGTTTGATCATGTCCAGCTCTATAACCAGCTCAATCATAGCTGGTGCAAACATCCTAAAATATTTCAACATAGACCATCAATGATGGGCTAGCCCCAGCTAAAACTCCAGTCAGTTGGTGTGTGATGTGCACAAATTTGTCCATTCAATTCCTACACTCACTCGCTAAATAATTGTCAACACAGTATTACAACAGAATTCTCACTTTGTACATAATTTAACCTAACATTTTAATTCTTGTCAAAGTCCTCTTCAAGGGTTACTGCACAGTAGGAGACACTTGCGGTGTGTGCTTCCTGTTTAACGTAACCTGCAGGGCTTTAATTAGAATTGAAACTTTTAGAAAACACCCAGCTAAAATTCGCCATTGCCACTATTATTGTAAAATTATAAAAGGTCCTCCATATTTTGCCTTCCCTAAGTCATAAAAAGCACTGAAGTAAATGACTTGTTATTACAATTATAGCTCTTCCAATAGCAAATAACTTACCAGGCTAACCGCCTGTATATGTCTCGACCAACCTAATTATCAGTCGACACTTTTTACCTGATTGGTTCATTTTCAGTATTAATATTTTTCGTACTAGTTTATAGACAATGGCAGTTTCATTGTAAAGTATAGAAGTTACTATCACTCAGGGACATTTTATATGGAGTACATTCCTGGATTTATAGTTTAATACTAGACATATTTTGGGGAAATTTATTTTTAAACAATAGGAAACATGCAGTAAGCAGGTTTGAAATTTCCATTCATTTTATGGTAAAGTGTCACCATTCAATTGTTTAATTAACCTGGATATGACATTAAGATTTCAGTTTAAGCTTTGTGTTTCTTCTCAATTGATTTTCAAGAAATGCCTTCTGGGCTGCAGGAAGTATGTATTAGAAAGGAAAAAAATTGTGTTAATAGGTCATGTGACATTGACTAAGGAGCATGGTATATTGAATGCAGCCATTTTTGTTAGTGGACTGAATTCTGCTAACCACACATTGAATTGTACACCATTGGTCAACACTAAATGCTACATTTACTTTTCATGCATTTTTATTCACTAACCATTATAAATCAAAGAATTTGTTACTTTAGCTAAAACTGCCTTCACTTATCTCTAGAATGATTTACTAGAACAGGTCACATGATGGGACAGGAGCACTGTTTATGAGGCACAAATAAAAATGGACAGCATTGGTGCTTCAATATTAAAACAGGGTGTCAGCAGACTTAAATGTTTGTTAACTCTTTCCCCGTCAATTTCATGATGACCAGTTGTAACATGAAAATGTATGAATGTTTTATTTATTTTTTTCTATTGAGACATTTCAGCAAGAATTGAATTTTTTAAGCATGTTAGGACAAAACTATTTACTATTACTAGCAAGTACCCCACCACACTGTGGCGCTAGACGTATGCAAAGTAAGAACGCAGTAGCATAAGTTATCCTGCTCAGTTATCATTATCTACCATTGGTTAAGGTTATATAAGTTTCCCTCTCCTACTTTTTTTTTCTGAGCTATCTCAGCTTTTTTATCCCCCACCTTTCCTTTCTTCGGCTCTTTTCTACCTCTCCTGCTTCTGAATTCTCGCTCCTACTATCGTACTATCGTGATTGTGGACTTAAGCTTTGCGAAACTTTTGCCTTCTTTTTGCTACTTTCACCTTCCTTTTTGAAACCGACACTGCCTTTACTGTTGCTAATCGCTTGCCTTTTTGCCTTCTCTTCCATTCCCTTTTAAACCTATGCTCCCTTACCTCGCCGATTCCAACCGCTTTTTACAATTAATCGCCTTTTTCCTTTTCTTTCGTACTTTCGCCTTCCTCTTTGAAACCTATGCCGCCTTTCCTCGTCCACTATTTATATTACACCCACTTTTTAGCTACAATTATTCACTTTCTACTGAATGTGACGATGCTTTACCAATTCATGTAATGGCGTTACTTTACCAAACTGTTTAAACACATGAATTATTCATGAATACACACACCGTCAGTTGTCGTTACTGACACACAAGCATATTATTATATAGATGCAAAAAAAGTATATAAGTCTGCAAAAAGAAGAGTTAAAAATTTGGACTTACTGTTTCTAACGGTATTAGATAAAGCTCAATTTCCAACGATTTCAGATTGTTACAGGGTTCAGACAGAGTGCATAGCTTATTCACTTATTCACCTTGTAGTTGCTGAATTCTGAGCTTCAGAGCCCTGTATACTACAATTTTTTTAGGCAGACAGATGCTCAACGGTTAGCATTCCAGTAGACTTACTTTCAAAAAAATATATATAATATATATAAAATTAAATTAAATACCAGTGCACTTTCAAATTTTTTTATTACAGGAAGTACTACATCAAAGCAATGTATAAACAAAAAATAGGATTGTTATAGTGGATAATATATATTTTTTTAATCGGAGAATCAAGAGCAGTCCAATGCAAAGAATCATAGGTATTGACAGATATAGGTTGCTATTTTTGGCTCTGTTACTGAAGTATCATTCAAGTTTAGTGGGAACATACACTGGAGTGTTTTATTTTCAGCATGTGCTATTGTATCCAATATGTAGTGGATCATTGGTAGCAGTGTTATCAATAAATATCCCAGCTAGTGGACAGAGCAAATGTAATATGCATTAAACACAATAATATTCAAGGGTCTCGTGTGGAATAAGCTTACTTTAATAATTGGGTGGATACCAGAAGTAATAGAGAAAGAAAACATTAAAATTGAGTGTTAGTAGTACCCACACACTTTTCAAAGAGATTCACTTTCTAGCAGTGCAAAACCCTTCGCAGCAATGTAGTAACTGACACACTGTACCTGACTGATTCATCCACTGTATTTATACTTTGATAGCAAACATCGGGTTAAGTTTTAATTAACAATAATATTATTGCCTGTAAAAAAAACGAGAAAATTTGCTATTATAATGACTGAAACTTTGATACTTGATGCAGTTTGTAGACTATGGCAGCTCCATTGTAAAATAGAGAAGTAACTATCACATAGGGACATTTTATACGATGTATATTTTCAAATTGAATCATCTTTAGCTACACCATAATATTTTGTGTTTATGTTTAAAAGAAGTATGACAAATCTTTTTTGGGGGAATTTTCTTGTTATGGCAATAGTTTTAAATGTTTAGTATAACTGGAAGAAATCATGCAAGTATATTTTGCTCCACTTGGATCTGTGGATCATTACAAATATCCCTAATCTTCTACTGTTCTGATGTATAACCACCTTATCTTTCATTCTTGGCCTATATTACTGTACATTGTACATACGTTTTTTGACTTGTATAATTTTTAAAATATTTTTTATACATTTTTCAACAGACAAAAACATTTAAGGCTACTTTTTTTGCTGTAAGCTATTTCTGAAGTTCTATTCATTATGCTGAACTCTTACCAAAAAATGTTTAATCTGTATATAAGAGGGTGAAGATGATTGGAGGTTAAATGGGAAGAATGGTTTGCTTTCATTTTGCTATGATGGCCATAGTGACCTTGAATTAAAAAAAAAAACTTTGTTAGTCCAAGTGCCTGAGAAAATTGGGAGAAAATCTTTTGAGAGAGTAGATGGAGGAGACCAGTGAGCTCTTATATGACAGACAAAGTATCATAATTTACAATCTAAAACTCCTTAGGAGGAATAGAAAACAGCTTTTCCTTTTTGTCCATTTGATGAGAATGATATGAACAAGGATAGTATTATCTTGTGTTTCCCAAAAGAATGCAAGTACCAGTAGAGTTAATTATCAGCAGGCTGCAGGACAGCATCAGTAACGATAGCATTGTTGTTGAATAAAGGGCATATACTGCCTGGCAGTGTGTTGCCTCCATTGTTGAGTTCATTGTCCAGATTTAGGACATTAAGTTTTATTTTTGTCGATGTATTAATAACCATAAATGCAATGAAGGAAGGGAAAAGAAGCCTTCTTCACAATTTCTGAAGCAGTTTTGTCACGTATAATCTTCTATATATATACATATAGTTTTCATAAGCGTAAAAGTATGGGAACGTGAAATTCACAGGGAGGCATAAGCAATCACTCATTCATTGTCTAATTTTTTATTTCTGAATTTCTGCCAGAAAAGTTGTACAGAAGCAGTAATTTATGGAGACAGAATCTGGCAATGTCTCACTATAATTTCTTGTTCCTGTACTTTTTGAGCATGCCTAATCGTTTTTTGTTTTTTTTAATGTTTTGAACTGGACTCCATCAACTTCTATTAGCATAGCCAATTGGTACATTGCTTTAGCTTTGCTAACTGCTGACTTATACATTCAGTTAACTCATATTACAGGCACCATATCATAGCACTATTCCTATCGTAAGAACACCGCTTATTTTGAATACAATTATTTCTTTTCTGTTATCTTGTGTTTTCCAAAAGAAGGCAAGCACCTGAGGAGCTAATCGTCAACACTAATTGTACTTTAGTTTCACAAATAACTGTTGATGTACAAAAGGACAACAATATCCAGGCATAACCATAACTGATAGTAGAAAAGAACAAACAAAGAAATTTTTTTAAAGTAAGATTTTCTCGTGATTTTTGCTACAGTTATTGTTTACTTAAACCACTTCCATATCCACAGAGCTATAAATTGCTTTCATCTTCTTTGCCACTGTAAGTAAGTATAAGAAATGAGATTGAATGTATAGTCGCAACTCAGCACAAGGGAAAAATAAGTCAGTATCGGGTCATTAAATATTTGGTGACTTAAAACATGGTATCTATTTTATAGGGACAATGAAATTTATTAATTGTGTTACTTATTATTAGGCTATAGACATCAATGCTAAAGATGATGCATAGAGAATTTCTACTCTCTCCCCATTGTAACACAAATTTTTTTTATAAGGCCCCCTTTCGTCTGTCTGGGATCACCCAGACATAGAAGGTAGAACATTTTAAGAACACAATCTCATGATTGTCAACACCTCATCAACACCTAGTTAAACACTTCACCCTTTTCTCATACTATACACAAGTCGTCGGACTTAATGATATTCATGATATGTAAACCTACACTCACCTTCACTTAGTTATTTCTTTATATGCCGCATGTACTTTTGATAATTTGTTGTTCACCTCTGAGACCTCTAGCAAGTACCAACGTTAGAGAGTGCGCTCTTTACAGCTACTGAGCAAGACTGCAAGCTCACGCCAGCGGTTGCGCTCAGCCTTAGCCGCCACATCAAGTGAACGCCTGGTCCTTAGACTTTGTAAGTAAGGAGGCCATCTGGAACGTTGACCCTCATTTCCCATGCACAGTCTATCCACAGACGCACCAGAGGCTTCCTATACAGCCTCACACTATCACGCCTCATACAAGGCCTAGGGGGTCACGTTCATTTGGTCCTTCGAGCCTGCAAAGGACTAGCTGACTAATACATTCGTTTCGTTCGTTCGATCACTATTTCAGTTAACAGTTTCCAACTTGTCGAGTTAGCTCTTAGTCTAATTTCGTTTTCATTTCGCTTCTCTCGACTCAACATGTCTACACCTACGGAGAACGACGCCTCAAGAGCAAGTCTTGAACTTCTACGCCGTCAGAGAGCACATCGACGTGGAGCGATCACTCGACTTTCCAAAAAACTCTCCCTTCTGCTCGACAAACCCCTCAGTTCCGTCCCCATACATGCTGTCAAGGAGCTAGAGAATGACATACGAGCAGACGTTACCAAAGGCACTTCAGGTCGAAATGGATTCACTGCTGGATGAAGAAACCATTGACTCTGAATTTACTGACCGTGCTAAACACGATGATATACACGCCAATCTCATCTCGGAACTTCGCACCCTCGAGGTAACTTGTATTACCTCGATGGAGTGCAACAGCTTACGTTCACGCCTTCAGGAACTCCTGGATGAAGGAGATGGCATTGCCTCAGCTGAACTCGAGGGACTCTCCTCCTCTAGGGAGGCTCTCAGGATGAAGGTTCTAGGCCTACCTGATAATCGTACTATACAGGACGCCTTCGACGACATCAATGCTCTCTTCGTTCGCACAAAGAAGCTCATATCCTCCACTTCTTCATCTTCTACGCCTACTACTTCGAAAGAGACACCGAACAAACCGAGGATGGCACCCCTCAACCTCGACATTCCGCAGTTTCATGGCGACCCACTACAATGGGATTCCTTTGAGCTTAGCCTTTAGTCACTGCTCAAGCATCGGGCCGAGGGCTACTCGGATTTGGACAAATTTGCTATTATCCGACAGGCCGTCGTTCCACCCCAAGGCAAACACTTGGTTAACGACCACATGAAAGGAAGTTCGTCCATACCCTCACTCATTGAAGCTCTTCGAGACATGTACGGGAGATCCCAGATAGTCATTCCGATACTCGTCCAGAAAATCACAGAACCACTGAAGATAGACTCCTCCATACCGGCACTCCAGAAGTTTAAGGAGCGGGTGCTGGATAACTACCGTTCCTTGGACAGTCATCTGGGGAACAACTTAGCCAAGTTCATGCCTCACCTACTACGTCCATACTTCGTTGGGGAACTTAGAAAAGAATGGGATCGTCTACTCTGCAACAAACTCCCCGAACCAACCATAGCAGACTTGAATGAGTTCATTAACAAGCGTCTTCGGTGGGCTGGTACGCAACATGCCACCAATGTCCCTCCTACCTCGTCTCCGTCTTTGCCGACCGTCCAACCTACGTCTTCTACATCACCATTTTCGCCATCTTCGCCTCGCATGAGAACCACTCCTAAGTGTGCTTTGTGCTCAGAATCACACTGGCTAGGTCGTTGCTCGACTTTCATGGCAATGAGTGTCGAGGACCGCAACAAAGTGGTGAGAGAAAAACGCCTCTGTCTCAACTGTTTCACCAATGGTCACACTGTCAAGGGTTGCACCAACAAGCACTCCTGCAGGCACTGCAACCAACGTCATCACTCGTACCTACACAGAGACCAGAGATCAAGTACCTCGACGACACAAGCCACCAACCCTTCAACACCTGATAAGGCCATGACAGTCCTGTCCAAGCCCGATTCTCCACCTACACCCAACACACAGCCAGAGAACAAGGGGAATTTCGTATGTACAGTTGTCGCCTCTCTCCTGCATGAAGGCCTCAAAGTTAAAGCCAGAGCACTACTCGACCATGGCAGTGGGGCCACTTTCATGTCGGAGGAGCTGGCATCTACTCTCAAATTAAAGAGACTTCCTCAGGACAGGCTGTTTGAAGGCTTCAGCCAGGGCACTGTTCGCTCTCGCTTCTATGTCGTTGCATCTCTACACTCCAACACCTCAGACTTAGTTTCACCTCCTATAGAATTTTCCGTCATATCTCATGGACTTAGAACTACCCCACCAGCCGACAGGGACCTGGTGGCGGAATACGCTGCGGAAAATGGACTTACACTATCGGACCCAGAAATGGGAGGCACCGTGGATATTCTCTTAGGACAGGAGTACCCCTGGGACTTCTGCGGCAAAGTACAACGCATCAACAGGCACAGATACATCGAGACCAACTTTGGGGTCGGTGTGATTGGTCCTGTCCAAGGGCGTGTAAACGTTCTGACTGTGACCTCCACCGCTACACCCTTGGCCCAGGACTTGAGCCGACTCTGGGAACTGGATCAGGTCCCGGTGTCCTTTTGTCTCAGCCGGGTGAACCAGAGTGTGGTCAATCACTTTCACGCCAACGTCCAATCCATCAACGGCAGGATCTCCGTAGCACTACCCATCAAAGACAATGCTCCACCACTAGGAGACTCACGCAAACAAGCACTCAGTCGACTTTACTCTAACAAACGTTCACTTACCACGAAGAAGAAACTGGAAGCCTTCAACGTAGTCTTACGGGAATTCCTTACCTTGGGCCACGCCCACATCATCCCTCAGCAAGAACTCCTCCTTGGAGCTCCGTGTTATTACATGCCAGTGCATGGAGTCTTCAAAGACACCTCCATGACGGCCAAGATTCGACCAGTATTCGATGCGTCCGCCAAGACTACTAGCGGCTACGCTCTCAATGATACACTTCATGTAGGACCAAACTTGTACCCACCACTGGCTGACATCTTGATCAAGTTCAGGAAACATACAGTCGGGATCTCTGCGGACATCAGCAAGATGTTCCAGGAGATCCTACTGAACAAGGAATACAGGAATCTTCACCGTTTTCTACTTCGCCAATTATCAGGACAGATCGTGGATTGTCGCATGAAACGTGTAACTTTTGGAGTGGCCTCCTCGCCGTTCCTTGCCACTCAGACACTACGTTACCTCGCCCAACTACATCGCGACACTCATCCAAAGGCAGCAGCAGCAATTGATCACGACTTCTACGTAGACGATTACGTTTCTGGTGCAGACTCTGTTCAGGAAGCCACCCAACTGCGTCTAGAGCTGTGTGATCTTCTCTCCAAGGCTGGGATGACCCTCAGGAAATGGAGGTCCAACTCCTCGGACTTCCTGGACCGGACACCAGCAGAACTCAGGGAAGAGAACACCTCCTCGCTCAGTTTGTCAGACAGTCCAACACCCAAGGCTCTAGGCGTCCATTGGGACATGTCGACAGACACACTCAGCATTTCCACTCCTACAATCACTGTCAACGCGGATTCAACGGTCACCAAACGTACGATCGCATCCGGTACAGCCGGCGTATTCGATGTGCTGGGACTCTTCTCCCCAGCTATTGTGCCAGCTCGTATACTTCTCCAAGATCTGTGGAAACTGAACATTACTTGGGATAAACCCGTCCCACAACACGTTCGAGCCAAATGGGTATCATGGCTTCAAGAATTCTCCAGCATCACTTCACATCGAATTCCAAGACATATGACACCTTCAGGGAAAACCATCTTCACATCATTGCACGGATTCTATGACGCCTCCTCTGTGGCGTATGGAGCTGCCGTGTATATCCGGACAGTTCAGGATAACAACTTAATCCACACAGCACTTGTTGTGGCCAAGGCTTGCGTCCTTCCGGTCAAACATACTACTATACCGAAGGCCGAGCTGCTTGGTGCTCAGCTACTTGCCAAGTTACTGGCTCACACAGGTCAACTCCTGAATGTCCCATCTCAAGATCTTCACGCCTGGATCGACAGTGCCATAGTCCTCTACTGGTCTTCAAAAGAACCATCACAACTAGCCAAAGATCGCTTCGTCGCCAACAGGATTCAAGTGATACAAGACCTTCTTCCCTCCACCAAGTGGAGACATGTACCAACAACAGACAACCCGGCTGACTTAGCGAGCAGGGGAGTCAAGGCTTCGGACGATTACCTCCACTCTGTGGTGGTCAGGTCCACCCTGGCTCTCCCAACCGCCTATTCGATGGCCTCTCACGAAGCTTGCTCGTCCTAAAGAAGCCACTGCAGTCCTCTCCATCTCCATCACGGCCAACATGGATGCTAGTCAGGATCATTTCCTCGATCAACTTTGGAGTAGATTCTCCTCTTTCAATACACTTGCCAGAGTTGTGGCATGGATCAAAAGATTCCTCCACAACTGCAAGCAGAAGAATTCAAGAAACTCATCAGACATCATCGCCTCGGAAGAATTTCTACAAGCTAAGAACTCTCTACTTCGACTTTTGCAGCAACAATCCTACCCGGAAGTTTTTTCGGCTATCAAATCAGAAAAACCTCTTCCAAAACATCATCCACTCTACAAGTTTATCATCACCTCGCAAGACAACATTCTGCGCATACACAGCAGAGTGCGGGACACTTCAGACATCAACGTATCACACCTACTAATTCCACTTCACGCCAAATCAACTCTCACCAAACTTCTACTCAAGACTCTTCACACTACACATTTTCACGCCGGAGTCTCAGCCATCCACTCTATATTGGTCTCTACCTACTTTATTCCAGGCTTGCGCGCCCTGCTGAAACATATCAGTAGGTCTTGCGCAAGCTGCCAGCGTGCCTATGCACGTCCACTCACTCAACAAATGGGACTTCTCCCTCCTTCACATACAACACCATCATCTCCCTTCACCAAGACTGAGATCGATTTTGCCGGACCTTTCTACCTCAGACAAGGCTACACTCGCAAACCAGTTACTGTAAAGTGTTACATGGCAGTTTTCGTTTGTCTCTCCACAAAAGCAGTTCATCTAGACCTATGCTCCTCACTCTCAACAGTTGACTTCAGGGCCACCCTCTCACGCTTCGTAGCCAGACGTGGTTGCCCCACGGATATCTTCTCCGACAACGGTTCGAACTTTGTGGGGGCCCGGGAGGAGATCCGAGAGATGAGGAGACTTCTCGGATCCAAGGATATGAGACAACAGATACATCACTTCGCTAGCCAAAATGACATCTCGTGGCACCACATACCTCCCAGGGCTCCTCACTTCGGGGGACTCTGGGAGGCAGCGGTAAAGTCAATGAAACTGCTACTCAAGAAAAACCTTCAACCACATCTACTGAGATACGACGAATTCTACACCGTATTAGTTGAGACAGAGTCTATCCTCAACTCATAGCCAATTACTCAGCTACATGAAGACGAGATACAACAAGGCTCCTACTTAACGGCTGGCCACTTCTTAATTGGCAGGCCACTTCGAACTCCACCATCAGCTCCACCCTCTACAGGAAAAGTCACTTCACTTTGAAGATGGAGACTCGTAGAACGTCTTAAGGCAGACCTATGGAAACAGTGACTCACCACATACCTGGCCACGCAAGCCCAACGTTCGAAATGGACTCACCCAGGATTACAACTCAAGAAAGGAGATCTAGTCTTTGTCAAAGACGAAGTTCTCAGGACCAGAGCATAGCCCCTAGCAAGAATCGAAGAAACTTACCCTGGCTCGGATGGACAAGTCAGAGCTGTCAAACTGAAATGCAAAAACAAGACATATACTCGTGCATCTACACTACTAATACCTTTCTCGCCGGACGAGACGTCTTCCCAAGCCCGCCCCGGGAGTCTGTCTGGGATCACCCAGACATAGAAGATAGAACATTTTAAGAACACAATCTTATGATTGTCAACACCTCATCAACACCTAGTTAAACACTTCACCCTTTTCTCATACTATACACAAGTCATCGGACTTAATGATATTCATGATATGTAAACCCACACTCACCTTCACTTAGTTATTTCTTTATATACCGCATGTAATTTTGATAATTTGTTGTTCACCTCTGAGACCTCTAGCAAGTACCAACGTTAGAGAGTGCGCTCTTTACAGCTACTGAGCAAGACTGCAAGCTCACGCCAGCGGTTGCACTCAGCCTTAGCCGCCACATCAAGTGAACGCCTGGTCCTTAGACTTTGTAAGTAAGGAGGCCATCTGGAACGTTGACCCTCATTTCCCATGCACAGTCTATCCACAGACGCACCAGAGGCTTCCTATACAGCCTCACACTATCACGCCTCATACAAGGCCTAGGGGGTCACGTTCACGTCATGTCGTAATCACATGAGCTAATACTTTCTTGCAATGTGTGGTAGTCTTGCTTTATTCTGAGAAGTACCACGTGAAAATTTAGAGTTCCGCGTTGAAACTATCAATGAGTGTCATTTGCATGTTTAACTTCTTTTACAAAGAAAGTATTGTGTATAGAAGTGCTGGTTTGCACCTTTGGTGCTTCATTATAATATTGCTTCCAGTGATAATTTGGATACATGCACACTCACACACACGAGTCATTGTATACTGTACTGAAAAAAAAAACAGATTGTCAGGCTTGTGCATTTACTAGTAGGAAGTTAAAACTGGGAAGACATTATTTGCAGTATTCAATTTATATACCAATATGAGTACACATTTGATAGGCCAGTGTATAAAATATTTTGTAGCTGTAGGCAATTTATGGCAAACTCAATATTCAGAAGTTATTGCAGAGTGTCTGAGAGGCAGTTAGATTTTTTCATTTATGTAGGTACAGGATACTTATTGGTCACAGTAAAAGTGCCATACAGGGTTTAGTCAGTGTTTGGTGGAGATTTATTTATCCCGTTCAAGGAAAAACAGTTATCTGCAATCTATAATGTACATTAATGAACTGTCACAATTATTGGCATCATGGGCTACGGAATTTAGTAAATTTCGGTAGTTGGAGGTATTAAACCAAAGTGAGAGCAATAAATCTATAATTTTTAGCAATTAACATGTATTATTCTATTTACTATGCCTAGCTAATAGATTCTATATTATTACTTTGATATTATATTAATTTATATACACAAACTTTGTAATTTCAGTTTGTTTTGTGCTCACAAAAAATGGAAACCCATACATAAACAGTGTGTGATTGTATGTCCTTGGTATTTTCTGTTTACGGTTAATTCTAGTAATTGTCTTCCTCTTGTAATTTAGAGTAATATTCCTCCACGTAGCGATGAATATGACAAGGTTCATCTCTCATCCTGTACTGATAGCCTCTGGTCACATACACATACAAGGATAGCACTAATAATCCCAGAATTATATTGATCAAGAAATAGGTCATGCAACAACTAGGGAAGGTGGCTCTTTGCCAGCTGTAGTGAAACATAAATGGCAGAAAGTTTCCCAGGAAGCTGAAGAGTCCTTCAATACCGAATGATAAACCTATCAATAAACCTTTCATAGTGTGGGGACTCTGCGAGCAAATAAACTCAAATTGGGCAACATGAACCACATATCTTGACAATTCAAATGCTGTTATTGAAAATGTACTGATATAGTCGTAATATTGGCTGATGTAGGTTGCTATTTTTGGCTCTGTTACGGAAGTATCATTCAAGTGTAATGAGAACATACACTGGAGTGTTTTATTTTCAGCATGTGCTATTGAATCAAGTACGAGGTAGATCATCGGTAGCAGTGTAGGTACTATAATACCTACTGCCATTCTCTTTAACATACTAGGAATGTAGTAGGAGATAAACGGACGAAGACCAATTAGGTAGAGAGGAACAATAAATATCGCCAGGTTTTTTATAAGTGCAGATTTGATTGTATTTATTGGAGTGTAAGTAAAATAATTTGATCGAGTGACTGTAAAATGAAGTCGAAAATAATCATGAGTATGAATAAAAGCCACAAACATCAGAAAAGAGGGTCCAGTAATAAAAATGACCTTGAGTATGCCATAAAAAGCTTTTACATCCTCTACCTCCTCAATTGTAAAAGGTCCTCCATATTTAGTCTTCCCTAAGTCAAGTCCAGAAGGGAGTTCATCCTCACAGTAGGTAAAAGCACTGCGATTGACAGGTACCTTGTGGAGCCTGGAGAACTTAGTGACTTTGTAGACCAGCTTGAAGGGGTTATGTCTTCGTAAGTCAGTCAAGAATAACCTCTGTTTATTAGAAGTAAGAAATAATAGAATCAGGGTAGAGACAAGGAGGATAATCAATATTGCACTAGATGATAAGTTGCTCACTAGGTCCTTGTCCACATTATCAAGATGAGCTTTCATGAAATTTCCGTAAAGGAAATTAATAAAGTATGAAAGATACCATACCCATACTAACCAGTAAATAAATATGCTTTGATCTTCCCAAGTAGAATCAAGAAGCTGATCAATACCAAACTGAATAGAAGTAGCCTCAAATCCTGCAATTCCCATTGTAAAGAACACCATTGTGACAACTAGTGAAAATATTGGAATTACCAAATTGAAAAAAATGCTATTTTCTTTCAGTATTGCAATGACAGCTGTAACAATAGCAAATAAGATACCTGGTACTAACAGTCTGGTAGACCATTTTATCATGTTATGACGTCCAATCTTGTTATCAGCAAGTATCCCAGCTAGTGGACAGAGCAAATGTAACATCACACCACATGCATTATACACAATTACTCGAAGAGTCTTGTTTGGGATAAGCTTATTTAAATAAATTGGAGGATACCAGAAAAAGTAGAGAAAGAAAACGTTAAAATTGAGTACTAATAGTACCCACACACTCTTAGAAGATATACATTTTCTAGCTTTGCGAAACCTTCGTAGCAGTGTAGTCAACGACACTCTGTACCTGATTGGTTCATCCCCTGTATTAATACTTTGATACTTGCAGTTTGTAGATGATGGCAGCTCCATTGTAAAGTACACAAGTCATGTCCAGTCGGATATTTTTATATTAAGAACAACTTTTGGGAAAATAATGTTTTGTTTAGTTTTTACTAAGGACTATATTTTGGGGGGAGAAGAATGCTGTAGTGATATGTAAACTCAACTTTTGATTATGTTTGTTACACTGAATTAGAGTAACAAAGCATGTATCATTTTCTCTGTTCATAATTATTGTGGAACCATGTTTTAAGAATATGCAAGCTGAAAGGGTATGTATATTATATTATGTGTTTGTGTGTGTGTGTGTGTGTGTGTTTTTGTGCAACTCAAAATCTGTGGATCACTCTAGCTATCCAAAAATTGAATTCATCATTTTTATGCATGGCTTCTATAAACACACTCACTGCTGCTGAGCAAGTCATGAATTTTATGGCTGATCCCATACAATGTGATTATTTCAAATACCTAGCATTTTTGCGTCAGCAGTACTCTGTCTAATTATTTGCAGTGCAGTAAAGCATTGAAACACTAGGGCTCAAGAATGTGGTGCTAGCTATATCGTAGGTTTAACTTTACTTAAATAGACAAATCAACTGTACGACCAAACATTCTTTGTTGCTTATAAGAAAAAATCACCATAAAAGTGAATAGCAAGTGCTGAGGACTGGCATCAAGCATGACTGTATCCAACACAACAGTAATGTGTTTGATAATGTCCAGCTCTATAACCAGCTCAACCATAGCTGGTGCAAACATCCTAAAATATTTCAACATAGACCATCAATGATGGGCTAGCCCCAGCTGAAACTCCAGTCAGTTGGTGTGTGATGTGCACAAACTTGTCCATTCAATTCCTACACTCACTCGCTAAATAATTGTCAACACAGTATTACAACAGAATTCTCACTTTGTACATAATTTAACCTAACATTTTAATTCTTGTCAAAGTCCTCTTCAAGGGTTACTGCACAGTAGAAGACACTTGCGGTGTGTGCTTCCTGTTTAACGTAACCTGCAGGGCTTTAATTAGAATTGAAACTTTTAGAAAACACCCAGCTAAAATTCGCCATTGCCACTATTATTGTAAAATTATAAAAGGTCCTCCATATTTTGCCTTCCCTAAGTCATAAAAAGCACTGAAGTAAATAACTTGTTATTACAATTATAGCTCTTCCAATAGCAAATAACTTACCAGGCTAACTGCCTGTATATGTCTCGACCAACCTAATTATCAGTCGACACTTTTTACCTGATTGGTTCATTTTCAGTATTAATATTTTTCGTACTAGTTTATAGACAATGGCAGTTTCATTGTAAAGTATAGAAGTTACTATCACTCAGGGACATTTTATATGGAGTACATTCCTGGATTTATAGTTTAATACTAGACATATTTAGGGGAAATTTATCTTTAAACAATAGGAAGCATGCAGTAAGCAGGTTTGAAATTTCCATTCATTTTATGGTAAAGTGTCACCATTCAGTTGTTTAATTAACCTGATATGACATTAAGATTTCAGTTTAAGCTTTGTGTTTCTTCTCAATTGATTTTCAAGAAATACCTTCTGGGCTGCAGGAAGGATGTATTAGAAAGAAAAAAATTGTGTTAATAGGTCATGTGACATTGACTAAGGAGCATGGTATATTGAATGCAGCCATTTTTGTTAGTGGACTGAATTCTGCTAACCACACATTGAATTGTACACCATTAGTCAACACTAAATGCTACATTTACTTTTCATGCATTTTTATTCACTAACCATTTTAAATCAAAGAATTTGTTACTTTAGCTAAAACTGCCTTCACTTATCTCTAGAATGATTTACTAGAACAGGTCACATGATGGGACAGGAGCACTGTTTATGAGGCACAAACAAAAATGGATAGCATTTGTGCTTCAATATTAAAATAGGATGTCAGCAGACTTAAATGTTTGTTAACTCTTTCCCTGTCAATTTCATGATGACCAGTTGTAACATGAAAATGTATGAATGTTTTATAATTTTTTTTCTATTGAGACATTTCAGCAAGAATTGAATTTTTTAAGCATGTTAGGACAAAACTATTTACTATTACTAGCAAGTACCCCACCACACTGTGGCGCTAGACGTATGCAAAGTAAGAATGCAGTAGCATAAGTTATCCTGCTCAGTTATCATTATCTACCATTGGTTAAGGTTATATAAGTTTTTCTCTCCTACTTTTTTTTTCTGAACTATCTCAGCTTTTTTATCCCCCACCTTTCCTTTCTTCGGCTCTTTTCTACCTCTCCTGCTCGCCTTTTTGCCTTCTCTTCCATTCCCTTTTAAACCTACGCTCCCTTACCTCGCCGATTCCAACCGCTTTTTACAATTAATCGCCTTTTTCCTTTTCTTTCGTACTTTCGCCTTCCTCTTTGAAACCTATGCCGCCTTTCCTCGTCCACTATTTATATTACACCCACTTTTTAGCTACAATTATTCACTTTCTACTGAATGTGACGATGCTTTACCAATTCATGTAATGGCGTTACTTTACCAAACTGTTTAAACACATGAATTATTCATGAATACACACACCGTCAGTTGTCGTTACTGACACACAAGCATATTATTATATAGATGCAAAAAAGTATATAAGTCTGCAAAAAGAAGAGCTAAAAATTTGGACTTACTGTTTCTAACGGTATTAGATAAAGCTCAATTTCCAACGATTTCAGATTGCTACAGGGTTCAGACAGAGTGCATAGCTTATTCACTTATTCACCTTGTAGTTGCTGAATTCTGAGCTTCAGAGCCCTGTATACTACATATTTTTTAGGCAGACAGATGCTCAACGGTTAGCATTCCAGTAGACTTACTTTCAAAAAAATATATATAATATTATATAAAATTAAATTAAATACCAGTGCACTTTCAAAATTTTTTATCACAGGAAGTACTACATCGAAGCAATTTATAAACAAAAAATAGGATTGTTATAGTGGATAATTTTTTTTTTTTTAATCGGAGAATCAAGAGCAGTCCAATGCAAAGAATCATAGTATTGACAGATATAGGTTGCTATTTTTGGCTCTGTTACTGAAGTATCATTCAAGTTTAGTGAGAACATACACTGGAGTGTTTTATTTTCAGCATGTGCTATTGTATCCAATATGTAGTGGATCATTGGTAGCAGTGTTATCAGCAAATATCCCAGCTAGTAGACACAGCAAATGTAATATCACACCACATGCATTAAACACAATATATTCAAGGGTCTCGTGTGGAATACGCTTACTTTAATAATTGGGTGGATACCAGAAGTAATAGAGAAAGAAAACATTAAAATTGAGTGTTAGTAGTACCCACACACTTTTCAAAGAGATTCACTTTCTAGCAGTGCAAAACCCTTCGCAGCAATGTAGTAACTGACACACTGTACCTGACTGATTCATCCACTGTATTTATACGTTGATACTTAATAATAGCAAACATCGGGTAAGTTTTAATTAACAATAATATTATTGCCTGTAAAAAAAAACGAGAAAATTTGCTATTATAATGACTGAAACTTTGATACTTGATGCAGTTTGTAGACTATGGCAGCTCCATTGTAAAATAGAGAAGTAACTATCACATAGGGACATTTTATATGATGTACATTTTCAAATTGAATCATCTTTAGCTACACCATAATATTTTGTGTTTATGTTTAAAAGAAGTATGACAAATCTTTTTTGGGGGAATATGCTTGTTATGGCAATAGTTTTAAATGTTTAGTATAACTGGAAGAAATCATGCAAGTATATTTTGCTCCACTTGGATCTGTGGATCATTACAGATATCCCAAATCTTCTACTGTTCTGATGTATAACCACCTTATCTTTCATGCTTGGCCTATATTACTGTACATTGTACATACGTTTTTTGACTTGTATAATTTTTTAAATATTTTTTATACATTTTTCAACAGACAAAAACATTTAAGGCTACTTTTTTTGCTGTAAGCTATTTCTAAAGTTCTATTCATTATGCTGAACTCTTACCAAAAAATGTTTAATCTGTATATAAGAGGGTGAAGATGATTGGAGGTTAAATGGGAAGAATGGTTTGCTTTCATTTTGCTATGATGGCCATAGTGACCTTGAATTTAAAAAAAAAAACTTTGTTAGTCCAAGTGCCTGAAAAAATTGGGAGAAAATCTTTTGAGAGAGTAGATGGAGGAGACCAGTGAGCTCTTATATGACAGACAAAGTATCATAATTTACAATCTAAAACTCCTTAGGAGGAATAGAAAACAGCTTTTCCTTTTTGTCCATTTGATGAGAATGATATGAACAAGGATAGTATTATCTTGTGTTTCCCAAAAGAATGCAAGTACCAGTAGAGTTAATTGTCAGCAGGCTGCAGGACAGCATCAGTAACGATAGCATTGTTGTTGAATAAAGGGCATATACTGCCTGGCAGTGTGTTGCCTCCATTGTTGAGTTCATTGTTCAGATTTAGGACATTAAGTTTTATTTTTGTCGATGTATTAATAACCATAAATGCAATGAATGAAGGGAAAAGAAGCCTTCTTCACAATTTCTGAAGCAGTTTTGTCACATATAATCTTCTATATATATACATATAGTTTTCATAAGCGTAAAAGTTTGGGGACGTGAAATTCACAGGGAGGCATAAGCAATCACTCATTCATTGTCTAATTTTTTATTTCTGAATTTCTGCCAGAAAAGTTGTACAGAAGCAGTAATTTAAGGAGACAGAATCTGGCAATGTCTCACTATAATTTCTTGTTCCTGTACTTTTTGAGCATGGCTAATCGTTTTTTTTTTAATGTTTTGAACTGGACTCCATCTACTTCTATTAGCACAGCCAATTGGTACATTGCTTTAGCTTTGCTAACTGCTGACTTATACATTCAGTTAACTCATATTACAGGCACCATATCATAGCACTATTCCTATCGTAAGAACACCGCTTATTTTGAAAACAATTATTTCTTTTCTGTTATCTTGTGTTTTCCAAAAGAAGGCAAGCACCTGAGGAGCTAATCGTCAGCACTAATTGTACTTGAGTTTCACAAATAACTGTTGATGTAAAAAAGGACAACAATATCCAGGCATAACCATAACTGATAGTAGAAAAGAACAAACAAAGAAATTTTTTTAAAGTAAGATTTTCTCGTGATTTTTGCTACAGTTATTGTTTACTTAAACCACTTCCATATCCACAGAGCTATAAATTGCTTTCATCTTCTTTGCCACTGTAAGTAAGTATAAGAAATGAGATTGAATGTATAGTCGCAACTCAACACAAGGGAAAAATAAGTCAGTATCGGGTCATTAAATGTTTGGTGACTTAAAACATGGTATCTATTTTATAGGGACAATGAAATTTATTAATTGTGTTACTTATTATTAGGTTATAGACATCAATGCTAAAGATGATGCATAGAGAATTTCTACTCTCTCCCCATTGTAACACAAATTTTTTTTATAAGGCCCCCTTTCGTCTGTCTGGGATCACCCAGACATAGAAGGTAGAACATTTTAAGAACACAATCTCATGATTGTCAACACCTCATCAACACCTAGTTAAACACTTCACCCTTTTCTCATACTATACACAAGTCGTCGGACTTAATGATATTCATGATATGTAAACCCACACTCACCTTCACTTAGTTATTTCTTTATATACCGCATGTACTTTTGATAATTTGTTGTTCACCTCTGAGACCTCTAGCAAGTACCAACGTTAGAGAGTGCGCTCTTTACAGCTACTGAGCAAGACTGCAAGCTCACGCCAGCGGTTGCGCTCAGTCTTAGCCGCCACATCAAGTTAACGCCTGGTCCTTCGACTTTGTAAGTAAGGAGGCCATCTGGAACGTTGACCCTCATTTCCCATGCACAGTCTATCCACAGACGCACCAGAGGCTTCCTATACAGCCTCACACTATCACGCCTCATACAAGGCCTAGGGGGTCACGTTCACGTCATGTCGTAATCACATGAGCTAATACTTTCTTGCAATGTGTGGTAGTCTTGCTTTATGCTGAGAAGTACCGCGTGAAAATTTAGAGTTCCGCGTTGAAACTATCAATGAGTGTCATTTGCATTTTTTATAAAGAAAGTATTGTGTATAGAAGTGCTGGTTTGCACCTTTGGTGCTTCATTATAATATTGCTTCCAGTGATAATTTGAATACATGCACACTCACACACACGAGTCTATGTATTCTGTACTGAAAAAAAAAACAGATTGTCAGGCTTGTGCATTTACTAGTAGGAAGTTAAAATTGGGAAGACATTATTTGCAGTATTCAATTTATATACCAATATGAGTACACATTTGATAGGCCAGTGTATAAAATATTTTGTAGCTGTAGACAATTTATGGCAAACTCAATATTCAGAAGTTATTGCAGAGTGTCTGAGAGGCAGTTCAGTTAGATTTTTTCATTTATGTAGGTACAGGATACTGTTTGGTCACAGTAAAAGTGCCATACAGGGTTTAGTCAGTGTTTGGTGGAGATTTATTTATCCCGTTCAAGGAAAAACAGTTATCTGCAATCTATAATGTACATTAATGAACTGTCACAATTATTGGCATCATGGGCTACGAAATTTAGTAAATTTCGGTAGTTGGAGGTATTAAACCAAAGTGAGAGCAATAAATCTATAATTTTTAGCAATTAACATGTATTATTCTATTTACTATGCCTAGCTAATAGATTCTATATTATTACTTTGATATTATATTAATTTATATACACAAACTTTGTAATTTCAGTTTGTTTTGTGCTCACAAAAAATGGAAACCCATACATAAAAAGTGTGTGATTGTATGTCCTTGGTATTTTCTGTTTACAGTTAATTCTAGTAATTGTCTTCCTCTTGTAATTTAGAGTAATATTCCTCCACGTAGCGATGAATATGACAAGGTTCATCTCTCATCCTGTACTGATAGCCTCTGGTCACATACACATACAAGGATAGCACTAATAATCCCAGAATTATATGGATCAAGAAATAGGTCATGCAACAACTAGGGAAGGTGGCTCTTTGCCAGCTGTAGTGAAACATAAATGGCAGAAAGTTTCCCAGGAAGCTGAAGAGTCCTTCAATACCGAATGATAAACCTATCAATAAACCTTTCATAGTGTGGGGACTCTGAGAGCAAATAAACTCAAATTGGGCTACATGAACCACATATCTTGACAATTCAGAAGCTGTTATTGAAAATGTACTGATATAGTCGTAATATTGGCTGATGTAGGTTGCTATTTTTGGCTCTGTTACGGAAGTATCATTCAAGTGTAATGAGAACATACACTGAAGTGTTTTATTTTCAGCATGTGCTATTGAATCAAGTACGAGGTAGATCATCGGTAGCAGTGTAGGTACTATAATACCTACTGCCATTCTCTTTAACATACTAGGAATGTAGTAGGAGATGAACGGACGAAGACCAATTAGGTAGAGAGGAACAATAAATACCGCCAGGTTTTCTATAAGTGCAGATTTGATTGTATTTATTGGAGTGTAAGTAAAATAATTTGATCGAGTGACTGAAAAATGAAGTCGAAAATAATCATTAGTATGAATAAAAGCCACAAACATCAGAAAAGAGGGTCCAGTAATAAAAATGACCTTAAGTATGCCATAAAAAGCTTTTACATCCTCTACCTCCTCAATTGTAAAAGGTCCTCCATATTTTCTCTTTCCCAGGTCAAGACCAGAAGGGAGTTCATCCTCACAGTAGGTAAAAGCACTGCGATTGACAGGTACCTTGTGGAGCCTGGAGAACTTAGTGACTTTGTAGACCAGCTTGAAGGGGTTATGTCTTCGTAAGTCAGTCAAGAATAACCTCTGTTTATTAGAAGTAAGAAATAATAGAATCAGGGTAGAGACAAGGAGGATAATCAATATTGCACTAGATGATAAGTTGCTCACTAGGTCCTTGTCCACATGATCAAGATGAGCTTTCATGAAATTTCCGTAAAGGAAATTAATAAAGTATGAAAGATACCATACCCATACTAACCAGTAAATAAATATACTTTGATCTTCCCAAGTAGAATCAAGAAGCTGATCAATACCAAACTGAATAGAAGTAGCCTCAAATCCTGCAATTCCCATTGTAAAGAACACCATTGTGACAACTAGTGAAAAAATTGGAATTACCAAATTGAAAAAAATGCTATTTTCTTTCAGTATTGCAATGACAGCTGTAGCAATAGCAAATAAGATACCTGGTACTAACAGTCTGGTAGACCATTTTATCATGTTATGACGTCCAATCTTGTTATCAGCAAGTATCCCAGCTAGTGGACAGAGCAAATGTAACATCACACCACATGCATTATATACAATGTCGTGAAGAGTCTTGTTTGGGATAAGCTTATTTAAATAAATTGGAGGATACCAGAAAAAGTAGAGAAAGAAAACGTTAAAATTGAGTGTTAGTAGTACCCATGCATTCTTAGAAGATATACATTTTCTAGCTTTGCGAAACCTTCGTAGCAGTGTAGTCAACGACACTCTGTACCTGATTGGTTCCTCCCCTGTATTAATACTTTGATACTTGCAGTTTGTAGATGATGGCAGCTCCATTGTAAAATACACAAGTCATGTCCAGTTGGATATTTTTATATTAAGAACAACTTTTGGGGGAAAATAATGTTTTGTTTAGTTTTTACTAAGGACGATATTTTGGGGGGAGAAGAATGCTGTAGTGATATGTAAACTCAACTTTTGATTATGTTTGTTACACTGAATTAGAGTAACAAAGCATGTATCATTTTCTCTGTTCATAATTATTGTGGAACCATGTTTTAAGAATATGCAAGCTGAAAGGGTATGTATATTATATTATGTGTTTGTGTGTGTGTGTGTGTGTGTGTGTGTGTGTGTGTTTTTGTGCAACTCAAAGTCTGTGGATCACTCTAGCTATCCAAAAATTGAATTTATCATTTTTATGCATGGCTTCTATAAACACACTCACTGCTGTATTGCTGAGCAGGTCATGAATTTTATGGTTGATCCCATACAATGTGATTATTTCAAATACCTAGTGTTTTTGCGTCGGCAGTACTCTGTCTAATTATTTGCAGTGCAGTAAAGCATGGAAACACTAGGGCTCAAGAATGTGGTGCTAGCTATATCGTAGGTTTAACTTTACTTAAATAGACAAATCAACTCTACGACCAAACATTCTTTGTTGCTTATAAGAAAAAATCACCATAAAAGTGAATAGCAAGTGCTGAGGACTGGCATCAAGCATGACTGTATCCAACACAACAGTAATGTGTTTGATCACATCCAGTTTGATAACCAGTTCAACCATAGCTGGTGCAAACATCCTAAAATATTTCAACATAGACCATCAATGATGGGCTAGCCCCAGCTGAAACTCCAGTCAGTTGGTGTGTGATGTGCACAAACTTGTCCATTCAATTCCTACACTCACTCGCTAAATAATTGTCAACACAGTATTACAACAGAATTCTCACTTTGTACATAATTTAACCTAACATTTTAATTCTTGTCAAAGTCCTCTTCAAGGGTTACTGCACAGTAGAAGACACTTGCAGTGTGTGCTTCCTGTTTAACGTAACCTGCAGGGCTTTAATTAGAATTGAAACTTTTAGAAAACACCCAACTAAAATTTGCCAATGCACTATTATTGTAAAATTGTAAAAGGTCCTCCATATTTTGCCTTCCCTAAGTTATAAAAAGCACTGAAATAAATGACTTGTTATTACAATTATAGCTCTTCCAATAGCAAATAACTTACCAGGCTAACCGCCTGTATATGTCTCGACCAACCTAATTATCAGTCGACACTTTTTACCTGATTGGTTCATTTTCAGTATTAATATTTTTCGTACTAGTTTATAGACAATGGCAGTTTCATTGTAAAGTATAGAAGTTACTATCACTCAGGGACATTTTATATGGAGCACATTCCTGGATTTATAGTTTAATACTAGACATATTTAGGGGAAATTTATTTTTAAACAATAGGAAACAGTTTAAGCTTTGTGTTTCTTCTCAATTGATTTTCAAGAAATACCTTCTGGGCTGCAGGTGAAGGATTGATAGGACTTATTTATAGTTCTAATCTGAGGAGCTCAGAGCTGGTGGCAAACTTTATAGACTAACAAGTTACAGTTAAACCTTATTCTGTGATATAGAGGGTGAAGATGTTTGGAAACTATGAAGGAAGAATGATTTACTCTCATTGCAAGTATTAAATAGAAGTATTTTCTACATGTGGTTTGGGTTGCTATGATTCTCTTAGTGAATTTGAATTTGTTAAATGGTGAGCGAGCCTAAAGACTATACTATTTTTATTTACTTCTAACACTGAAGCTACTGAAAATAAGGTCCAGTTTTTAAATTTAGCATACAGGGTAAAGGGATTTCAGTGCCATAGTAACAACTCTCTGCAACTGCTTGAATTGAAGGAAAAAACAACAACAACAAAACAATACACGTTATTTAAAAGGTTTCTTTGTGATATTCTTTAGCTAAGTAGTGGTTGTAACACACAATGCTTTGACACAGCTGGACATGCACCTACACAGACTTACCTTCGCAGTAGTCTAGTGGACAATGTATTTTCAGGTAAATACTGTGCGCACAGCTTATAACCATGACAAAGAGCGCATTGACTTACCACCACCACTAACTCGAATAGAAATGGAAGTCCCTTAAGTTGTCAAGTTTGAACTGCACCCGCAAAAGAATTCAAAACGGTAAACAATTCAATTTCTAGGGTGATACGGGTACTGATCGATAAACCAGAGGATTCTGTTTAGTGCAATTTGGGACGGGGTCGACAACCGAACTAACACAAAAACACGAGGGTCAAAGTACAAAAATGCCTTACGTACGTCCATACATATATACAAATAAATAAATAAATAAATGAATAAACATCCCCGATTTTCGATTGTGTTACTCCTGGAAGTGTCTCGCTCGCTACGCTCGCTCGCCAATTATAACTTTCTATTCTGCTGCAAGTTTTAGAAAGGAAAGTTTTTTTAAACTATCACATACTTTGAAAATGATTACTCCTATTCTTTATCTCTTAAGGATAGTATGAAAATGATAGTACATATTATATATTTTTTCAAAAAACAATGCAAGCACCAATGAAGTTAATGGTCAGCACTGAGTTTTACCAAAGGTATATTGTACATTTTAGAAGTAATAAAAGGGATCTACTGAGGTTAAATAAAAACAAGCAAAGAAAAAAGTGAAAAAGTAGCCTTTTCTATTGTTTCTGCTGCAGTTTTTTAGTCATGTTACATTTCCAGAGCTTGCTCTCATCTTCTTTGCCATTGTAGTGCCTGTATATAAAGGATGTATTAGAAAGGAAAAAATTGTGTTAATAGGTCATGTGACATTGACTAAGGAGCATGGTATATTGAATGCAGCCATTTTTGTTAGTGGACTGAATTCTGCTAACCACACATTGAATTGTACACCATTAGTCAACACTAAATGCTACATTTACTTTTCATGCATTTTTATTCACTAACCATTTTAAATCAAAGAATTTGTTACTTTAGCTAAAACTGCCTTCACTTATCTCTAGAATGATTTACTAGAACAGGTCACATGATGGGACAGGAGCACTGTTTATGAGGCACAAATAAAAATGGACAGCATTTGTGCTTCAATATTAAAATAGGATGTCAGCAGACTTAAATGTTTGTTAACTCTTTCCCCGTCAATTTCATGATGACCAGTTGTAACATGAAAATGTATGAATGTTTTTTAATTTTTTTTCTATTGAGACATTTCAGCAAGAATTGAATTTTTTAAGCATGTTAGGACAAAACTATTTACTATTACTATCAAGTACCCCACCACACTGTGGCGCTAGACGTATGCAAAGTAAGAACGCAGTAGCATAAGTTATCCTGCTCAGTTATCATTATCTACCATTGGTTAAGGTTATATAAGTTTCCCTCTCCTACTTTTTTTTTCTGAGCTATCTCAGCTTTTTTATCCCCCACCTTTCCTTTCTTCGGCTCTTTTCTACCTCTCCTGCTTCTGAATCCTCGCTCCTACTATCATACTATCGTGATTGTGGACTTAAGCTTTGCGAAACTTTTGCCTTCTTTTTGCTACTTTCACCTTCCTTTTTGAAACCGACACTGCCTTTACTGTTGCTAATCGCTCGTCTTTTTGCCTTCTCTTCCATTCCCTTTTAAACCTACGCTCCCTTACCTCGCCGATTCCAACCGCTTTTTACAATTAATCGCCTTTTTCCTTTTCTTTCGTACTTTTGCCTTCCTCTTTGAAACCTATGCCGCATTTCCTTGTCCACTATTTATATTACACCCACTTTTTAGCTACAATTATTCACTTTCTACTGAATGTGACGATGCTATACCAATTCATGTAATGGCGTTACTTTACCAAACTGTTTAAACACATGAATTATTCATGAATACACACACCGTCAGTTGTCGTTACTGACACACAAGCATATTATTATATAGATGCAAAAAAAGTATATAAGTCTGCAAAAAGAAGAGCTAAAAATTTGGACTTACTGTTTCTAACGGTATTAGATAAAGCTCAATTTCCAACGATTTCAGATTGCTACAGGGTTCAGACAGAGTGCATAGCTTATTCACTTATTCACCTTGTAGTTGCTGAATTCTGAGCTTCAGAGCCCTGTATACTACAATTTTTTTAGGCAGACAGATGCTCAACGGTTAGCATTCCAGTAGACTTACTTTCAAAAAAATATATATAATATATATAAAATTAAATTAAATACCAGTGCACTTTCAAATTTTTTTATTACAGGAAGTGCTACATCAAAGCAATGTATAAACAAAAAATAGGATTGTTATAGTGGATAATATATATTTTTTTAATCGGAGAATCAAGAGCAGTCCAATGCAAAGAATCATAGTATTGGCAGATATAGGTTGCTATTTTTGGCTCTGTTACTGAAGTATCATTCAAGTTTAGTGAGAACATACACTGGAGTGTTTTATTTTCAGCATGTGCTATTGTATCCAATATGTAGTGGATCATTGGTAGCAGTGTTATCAGCAAATATCCCAGCTAGTAGACACAGCAAATGTAATATCACACCACATGCATTAAACACAATATATTCAAGGGTCTCGTGTGGAATAAGCTTACTTTAATAATTGGGTGGATACCAGAAGTAATAGAGAAAGAAAACATTAAAATTGAGTGTTAGTAGTACCCACACACTTTTCAAAGAGATTCACTTTCTAGCAGTGCAAAACCCTTCGCAGCAATGTAGTAACTGACACACTGTACCTGACTGATTCATCCACTGTATTTATACGTTGATACTTAATAATAGCAAACATCGGGTAAGTTTTAATTAACAATAATATTATTGCCTGTAAAAAAAAACGAGAAAATTTGCTATTATAATGACTGAAACTTTGATACTTGATGCAGTTTGTAGACTATGGCAGCTCCATTGTAAAATAGAGAAGTAACTATCACATAGGGACATTTTATATGATGTACATTTTCAAATTGAATCATCTTTAGCTACACCATAATATTTTGTGTTTATGTTTAAAAGAAGTATGACAAATTTTTTTTGGGGGAATAATATTCAGCATATTATGCTTGTTATGGCAATAGTTTTAAATGTTTAGTATAACTGGAAGAAATCATGCAAGTATATTTTGCTCCACTTGGATCTGTGGATCATTACAGATATCCCAAATCTTCTACTGTTCTGATGTATAACCACCTTATCTTTCATGCTTGGCCTATATTACTGTACATTGTACATACGTTTTTTGACTTGTATAATTTTTTTAATATTTTTTATACATTTTTCAACAGACAAAAACATTTAAGGCTACTTTTTTTGCTGTAAGCTATTTCTAAAGTTCTATTCATTATGCTGAACTCTTACCAAAAAATGTTTAATCTGTATATAAGAGAGAGGGTGAAGATGATTGGAGGTTAAATGGGAAGAATGGTTTGCTTTCATTTTGCTATGATATGGCCATATAGTGACCTTGAATTAAAAAAAAAAAACTTTGTTAGTCCAAGTGCCTGAGAAAATTGGGAGAAAATTTTTTGAGAGAGTAGATGGAGGAGACCAGTGAGCTCTTATAATATGACAGACAAAGTATCATAATTTACAATCTAAAACTCCTTAGGAGGAATAGAAAACAGCTTTTCCTTTTTGTCCATTTGATGAGAATGATATGAACAAGGATAGTATTATCTTGTGTTTCCCAAAAGAATGCAAGTACCAGTAGAGTTAATTGTCAGCAGGCTGCAGGACAGCATCAGTAACGATAGCATTGTTGTTGAATAAGGGGCATATACTGCCTGGCAGTGTGTTGCCTCCATTGTTGAGTTCATTGTTCAGATTTAGGACATTAAGTTTTATTTTTGTCGATGTATTAATAACCATAAATGCAATGAATGAAGGGAAAAGAAGCCTTCTTCACAATTTCTGAAGCAGTTTTGTCACATATAATCTTCTATATATATACATATAGTTTTCATAAGCGTAAAAGTATGGGGACATGAAATTCACAGGGAGGCATAAGCAATCACTCATTCATTGTCTAATTTTTTATTTCTGAATTTCTGCCAGAAGAGTTGTACAGAAGCAGTAATTTAAGGAGACAGAATCTGGCAATGTCTCACTATAATTTCTTGTTCCTGTACTTTTTGAGCATGGCTAATCGTTTTTTTTTTTAATGTTTTGAACTGGACTCCATCTACTTCTATTAGCATAGCCAATTGGTACATTGCTTTAGCTTTGCTCGCTGCTGACTTATACATTCAGTTAACTCATTATTACAGGCACCATATCATAGCACTATTCCTATCGTAAGAACACCGCTTATTTTGAAAACAATTATTTCTTTTCTGTTATCTTGTGTTTTCCAAAAGAAGGCAAGCACCTGAGGAGCTAATCGTCAGCACTAATTGTACTTGAGTTTCACAAATAACTGTTGATGTAAAAAAGGACAACAATATCCAGGCATAACCATAACTGATAATAGAAGAGAATAAACAAAGGAATTTTTTAAAAGTAAGGTTTTCTCTTTGTGATTTTTGCTACAGTTTTTGTTTACTTAAACCATTTCCATATCCACAGAGCTATAAATTGCTTTCATCTTCTTTGCCACTGTAAGTAAGTATAAGAAATGAGATTGAATGTATAGTCGCAACTCAACACAAGGGAAAAATAAGTCGGTATCGGGTCATTAAATGTTTGGTGACTTAAAACATGGTATCTATTTTATAGGGACAATGAAATTTATTAATTGTGTTACTTATTATTAGGCTATAGACATCAATGCTAAAGATGATGCATAGAGAATTTCTACTCTCTCCCCATTGTAACACAAATTTTTTTTATAAGGCCCCCTTTCGTCATGTCGTAATCACATGAGCTAATACTTTCTTGCAATGTGTGGTAGTCTTGCTTTATGCTGAGAAGTACCGCGTGAAAATTTAGAGTTCCGCGTTGAAACTATCAATGAGTGTCATTTGCATGTTTAACTTATTTTATAAAGAAAGTATTGTGTATAGAAGTGCTGAAAGTTTGCACCTTTGGTGCTTCATTATAATATTGCTTCCAGTGATAATTTGGATACATGCACACTAACACACACAAGCTATTGTATTCTGTACTGAAAAAAAAAACAGATTGTCAGGCTTGTCCATTTACTAGTAGGAAGTTAAAATTGGGAAGACATAATTTGCAGTATTCAATTTATGTACCAATATGAGTACACATTTGATAGGCCAGTGTATAAAATATTTTGTAGCTGTAGACAATATTTATGGCAAACTCAATATTCAGAAGTTATTGCAGATGTCTGAGAGGCAGTTAGATTTTTTCATTTATGTAGGTACAGGATACTGATTGGTCACAGTAAAAGTGCCATACGGGGTTTAGTCAGTGTTTGGTGGAGATTTATTTATCCCGTTCAAGGAAAAGCAGTTATCTGCAATCTATAATGTACATTAATGAACTGTCATAATTATTGGCATCATGGGCTACGAAATTTAGTAAATTTCGGTAGTTGGAGGTATTAAACCAAAGTGAGAGCAATAAATCTATAATTTTTAGCAATTAACATGTATTATTCTATTTACTATGCCTAGCTAATAGATTCTATATTATTACTTTGATATTATATTAATTTATATACACAAACTTTGTAATTTCAGTTTGTTTTGTGCTCACAAAAAATGGAAACCCATACATAAAAAGTGTGTGATTGTTTGTCCTTGGTATTTTCTGTTTACAGTTAATTCTAGTAATTGTCTTCCTCTTGTAATTTAGAGTAATATTCCTCCACGTAGCGATGAATATGACAAGGTTCATCTCTCATCCTGTACTGATAGCCTCTGGTCACATACACATACAAGGATAGCACTATTAATCCCAGAATTATATGGATCAAGAAATAGGCCATGCAACAACTAGGGAAGGTGGCTCTTTGCCAGCTGTAGTGAAACATAAATGGCAGAAAGTTTCCCAGGAAGCTGAAGAGTCCTTCAATACCGAATGATAAACCTATCAATAAACCTTTCATAGTGTGGGGACTCTGAGAGCAAATGAACTCAAATTGAGCGACCATAACTACATATCTTGACAATTCAGATGCTGTTATTGAAAATGTACTGATATAGTCGTAATATTGGCTGATATAGGTTTCTATTTTTGGCTCTCTTACGGAAGTATCATTCAAGTGTAATGAGAACATACACTGGAGTGTTTTATTTTCAGCATGTGCTATTGAATCAAGTACGAGGTAGATCATCGGTAGCAGTGTAGGTACTACAATACCTACTGCCATTCTCTTTAACATACTAGGAATGTAGTAGGAGATAAACGGACGAAGACCAATTAGGTAGAGAGGAACAATAAATACCGCCAAGTTTTCTATAAGTGCAGATTTGATTGTATTTATAGGAGTGTAAGTAGAATAATTTGATCGAGTGACTGTAAAATGAAGTCGAAAATAATCATGAGTATGAATAGAAGCCACAAACATCAGAAAAGAGGGTCCAGTAATAAAAATGACTTTAAGTATGCCATAAAAAGCTTTTACATCCTCTACCTCCTCAATTGTAAAAGGTCCTCCATATTTTCTCTTTCCCAGGTCAAGACCAGAAGGGAGTTCATCCTCACAGTAGGTAAAAGCACTGCGATTGACAGGTACCTTGTGGAGCCTGGAGAACTTAGTGACTTTGTAGACCAGCTTGAAGGGGTTATGTCTTCGTAAGTCAGTCAAGAATAACCTCTGTTTATTAGAAGTAAGAAATAATAGAATCAGGGTAGAGACAAGGAGGATAATCAATATTGCACTAGATGATAAGTTGCTCACTAGGTCCTTGTCCACATGATCACGATGAGCTTCCATGAAATTTCCGTAAAGGACATTAATAAAGTATGAAAGATACCATACCCATACAAACCAGTAAATAAATATACTTTGATCTTCCCAAGTAGAGTCAAGAAGCTGATCAATACCAAACTGAATAGAAGTAGCCTGAAATCCTGCAATTCCCATTGTAAAGAACACCATTGTGACAACTAGTGAAAATATTGGAATTACCAAATTGAAAAAAATGCTATTTTCTTTCAGTATTGCAATGACAGCTGTAGCAATAGCAAATAAGATACCTGGTACTAACAGTCTTGCAGACCATTTTATCATGTTATGACGTCCAATCTTGTTATCAGCAAGTATCCCAGCTAGTGGACAGAGCAAATGTAACATCACACCACATGCATTATGCACAATGTCTTGAAGAGTCTTGTTTGGGATAAGCTTATTTAAATAAATTGGAGGATACCAGAAAAAGTAGAGAAAGAAAACGTTAAAATTGAGTGTTAGTAGTACCCACGCATTCTTAGAAGATATACATTTTCTAGCTTTGCGAAACCTTTGTAGCAGTGTAGTCAACGACACTCTGTACCTGATTGGTTCATCCCCTGTATTAATACTTTGATACTTGCAGTTTGTAGATGATGGCAGCTCCATTGTAAAATACACAAGTCATGTCCAGTTGGATATTTTTATATTAAAAAAAAATATTTTGGGAAAGTAATGTTTTGTTTTGTTTTTACTAAGGACGATATTTTTGGGGGATAAGAATGCTGTAGTGATATGTAAACTCAAACTTTTGATTATGTTTGTTATTCTGAATTTGAGTAACAAAGCATGTATCATTTTCTCTGTTCATAATCGTGGAATCATGTTTTATGATTATACAAGCTGAAAAGGTATGTATATTATATTATATGTATTTGCATGTTGTTGTTTTTTTGAGCAACTCAGTCTGTGTATCACTCTACCTATCCAAATAATGGCTTTTATTGTGTACTGAATCGGCCTATTGAGTGCCTTTACGTAGAAAATGTATTGAATTGGAAAGTATCGTGTGCCCGCAATATTCCGCAGTAAAGGGGAAATCTGGAGTTATTGCATCCCCCTAAGCTACATTTTTACGCTTATTGCGTCCCCTGAGGGTCTGCTAATTCTAAAATACCATTCTGTGCCAATTACATTAATTTGAAATAAAATAGCTTCATATGAATGCAGAGACTTTTTATTACTAGCTATGAGAGTGCTCGGTTCATACAGACTACCGCTTGCACTCCACAAGAAATCTGTCTAATTCTTTGGGTGAAATATTCTCAATTTTTTGCTTTTTATTTATCCCTTTGCATAAACGATAGCTACCACGCTCTCAAGTCGGGTAATGTTTTATTTTGAGTATTACAGTTTTTCTGCTCTTCTAAAAACGTCCATAATTCCTCATCATCAAGATTAACTGATTGTTCACTCTCAATGCTACAAGATGGCGGTACTTCTTGCCTTTCACATTCCCTTTCTACTCCACCTCGAATATTAGAGAAAAGACTTTCAATGACTTCATCGGAATAAAAAAAATTGAAAGACTTCTTGGCAACATCCATTACATTAGCCACTCGGTTTCTATGCCATTCGCGCGTGACCAGTACACAATAAATTGATTAATCATTGGATACCGCGGGAATATCACTCGTCCATCGGTGACATTTACACTCGTGTTAGCCGACAGACTCGTGATATTCTGCGGTATTCAATGATTAATCTATATCTATTTCTTAACAAACACACTCACTGCTGTATTGCTGAACAATTCATGAAGTTTTGTGGCTGATCCCATACGATGTGGTTATTTCAAATACCTAGCGTTTTTGCGTCAGCTGTTCTCTGTCTAATTATTTGCAGTGCAGTAAAACCATTGAAACACTGAGGGTTCAGAAATGTGGTGCTAGCTATTGTAAATTTAATTATACTTTAAGATAGACAAATCAACTCTACAATCAAACATTCTTGGTTGCTTATAAGAAAAAAATCACCATAAAAGTGAATAGCAAGTGCTGAGGACTGGCATCAAGCATGACTGTATTCAACACAACAGTAATGTGTTTGATCACATCCAGCTCAATAACCAGCTCAACCATAGCTGGTGCAAACATCCTAAAATATTTCAACATAGGCCATCAATGATGGGCTAGCCCCAGCTGAAACTCCAGTCAGTTGGTGTATGATGTGCACAAACTTGTCTATTCACTTGCTACACTCACTTGCTAAATTATTGTCAACACAGTATTACAACAGAATTCTCACTTTATACATAATTTAACCTAACATTTTGATTTCTTGTCAAAGTCCTCTTCAAGGGTTACTGCATGGTAAAAAGACACTGGTGGCGTGTGCTTCCTGTTTTAACGTAACCTGTAGGGCTTTAATTAAAATTGAAACTTCTAAGATCTAAGAACACCCAACTAAAATTTGCCAATGCACTAATATTGTAAGATTATAAAAGGTCCTCCATATTTTGCCTTCCTTAAGTCATAAAAAGCACTGCAGTAATTGACTTGTTATTGCAATTACAGCTGTAGCAACAGCAAATAACTTACCAGGCACTAAACAGCCTAGCAGACAGATCATTTTATCATGTTATGTTTCAACCAATCTAATTATCAGTCGACACTTTTTACCTGATTGGTTCATCTTCAGTATTAATATTTTGGTACTTTTGGTACTTGCAGTTTATAGAAAATGGCAGCTTCTTTGTAAAATAAAGAAGTTACTATCACTCAGGGACGTTTTATAGTTAATGCTAGACACATTTTGGGGAAATTTGTTTTTAAACAATAGGAAACATTCTTGCAGTAAGCAGGTTCGAGATTTCCATTCATGTCTATGATAAAGTCTCACCTTTCAATTTGTTAATTATCCTGGATATGACATTAAGATTTCAGTTTAAGCTTTGCGTTTCTTCTCAATTGATTTTCAAGAAATACCTTCTGGGCTGGATTGATAGGACTTATTTATAGTTCTAATCTGAGGAACTCAGAGCTATTGGCAAACTTCAGTTATAGACTGCAAGTTAGAGTTAAACCTTATTCTGTGATATAGAGGGTGGAGATGTTTGGATAGTAGGAAGGAAAATAATTTGCTCACATTGCAAGTATTTAATAGAAGTATTTTCTACATGTGGTTTGGGTTGCTATGATTCTCTTAGTGAATTTGAATGTAAAGTATTTGTTCAAGTGCTTTAGAAAACGTTTGGAAAATCTCTTGAGAGTTTAGATAAAGGAATCAGTTCACTCATAATACGTGCACTGTAACACAACTTTCTATTCTACTGCAACTTTCAGAAACAAATGTTTTTTTAACTCACATCTTTGAAAATGATTACTCCTATTCTTTATCTCTTAAGAATAGCATGAAAATGATAGTATTTTTTTTCAAAAAAATATGTAAGTACCAATGAAGTTAATAATCTAACAAACAAAGAAAAAAAGTGGGAAAAGTAGCCTTTTCTCTGCTTTGGTTTCCACTAAATGCTACATTTACTTTTCATGCACTAACCATTTTAAATCAAACAATTTAGCTACTTAAGCTATAACTTTCTTTAATTATACAGCTAGAATAATATACTAGAACAGGTCATATGATGGAACAGGAGCACTGTTTATGAGGCACAAATAAGAGTTTGTGCTTCAATATTAAAACAGGGTGTCAGCAGACTTAAATGTTTTGTTAGCCCTTTCTCTGTCTACTTCATGACAACCAGTTGTAAAAATGTATAAATGTTGTTGTTGTTGTTGTTGTTTTTCTGTAGTGACATTTCAGCAAGAATTAAAATTTTCAAGCATATTAGGACAAAACCATTTACTATTATGCAAAAAAAGTATATAAGTCTGCAAAAAGAAGTGCTAAAATTATGGACTTACTGTTTCTAACAGTACTAGCTAAAGCTCAATTCACGACAATTTCAGAGTTGCTACAGGGTTCAGACAGAGTGCATAGCTTATTCACGTTTTAGTTGTTGAATTCAGAGCTTCAGAGCCCTGTATTATAAAAAGTTTTGGGCGGACAGACACTCAATGGTTAGCATTCCAGTAGCCATACTTTCAAACAATATATATAAAAAACAAAACAAAATACCAGTGCACTTTTGATATTTTTTTTATTACAGGAAATACTTACATAATGGAAGAAATGGTTTGCTTTCATTTTTGCTATGATATGGCCATATAGTGACCTTGAATTTAGAAGCTATGTTAGTGCAAGTGCCTGAGATAATTGGGAGAAAATCTTTTGAGAGAGTAGATGGAGGATATCAGTGAACTCTTATAATGACAGACACAGTATCATAATTTACCATCTAAAACTCTTAGGAGGAATAGAAAACAGTTTTTCCTTCATAAAAAATCTTTGGAAGAAAAGTTGTTCCTTATATTACCACTAATTTTGAAAACAATTATTTCTTTTCTGTTATCATCTTGTGTTTTCCAAAAGAAGGCAAGCACCTGAGGAGCTAATCGTCAGCACTAATTGTACTACAAATAACTGTTGATGTAAAAAAGGACAACAATAGCCTGGCATAACCATAACTGATAATAGAATAGAACAAACAAAGGAATTTTTTAAAAGTAAGGTTTTCTCTTTGTGATTTCTGCTACAGTTATTGTTTACTTAAACCATTTCCATATCCACAGAGCTATAAATTGCTTTCATCTTCTTTGCCACTGTAGTAAGTATAAGAAATGAGATTGGATGTATAGTCGCAACTCAACACAAGGGAAAAATAAGTCAGTATTGGGTCATAAAAAGTTTGGTGACTTAAAACATGGTATCTATTTTATAGGGACAATGAAATTTATTAATATTGGTACTTATTATTAGGCTATAGACATCAATGCTAAGGATGATGCATAGAGAATTTCCACTTTCTCCCCATTGTAGCACAAATTTTTTTTATAAAGCCCCCTTTCGTCATGTCGTAATCACATGAGCTAATACTTTCTTGCAATGTGTGGTAGTCTTGCTTTATGCTGAGAAGTACCGCGTGAAAATTTAGAGATCCGCGTTGAAACTATCAATGAGTGTCATTTGCATGTTTAACTTCTTTTATAAAGAAAGTATTGTGTATAGAAGTGCTGAAAGTTGGCACCTTTGGTGCTTCATTATAATATTGCTTCCAGTGATAATTTGGATACATGCACACTAACTCATTGTATTCTGTACTGAAAAAACAGATTGTCAGGCTTGTGCATTTACTAGTAGGAATTAAAAATTGGGAAGACATAATTTGCAGTATTCAATTTATGTACCAATATGAGTACACATTTGATAGGCCAGTGTATAAAATATTTTGTAGCTGTAGACAATTTATGGCAAACTCAATATTCAGAAGTTATTGCAGAGTGTCTGAGAGGCAGTTAGATTTTTTTTTCATTGATGTAGGTACAGGATACTGTTTGGTCACAGTAAAAGTGCCATACAGGGTTTAGTCAGTGTTTAGTGGAGATTTATTTATCCCCTTCGAGGAAAAACAGTTATTGTCTGCAATCTATAATGTACATTAATGAACTGTCACAATTATTGGCGTCATGGCTACGGAATTTAGTAAATTTCGGTAGTTAGAGGCATTAAACCAAAGTGAGAGCAATAAATCTATAATTTTTAGCAATTAACATGTATTATTCTATTTACTATGCCTAGCTAATTGATTCTATATTATTACTTTGATTATTATATTAATTATATATGCAAACTTTGTAATTTCAGTTTGTTTTGTGCTCACAAAAAAATGGAAACCCATACATAAAAAGTATGTGATTGTATGTCCTTGGTATTTTCTGTTTACAGTGGTGAATATGACAAGGTTGGTAGGTGTGGTAATTTTGCTTAATGCAGAGAAGTACCAATTGAAAAATTTGAATTTCGCATTGAAACTATCAATGAGTGTCATTTGCATGTTTAGCTTTTTTTATAAAGAAAGTATTGTGTATAGAAGCGCTGTAAGTTTGCACCTTTGGTGCTTCATTATATTATTGCTTCCAGTGATAATTTGGATACATGCACACTCACACCACACACCAGTCATTGTATTCTGTACAATGTAATTTACTCGACCCAAATGCTTTAAAAAAGTTTGGGAAAATCTCTTGAGAGTTTAGATAGAGGAATCAGTTAGCTCATATTACGTGCACCATATCATAACTTTTCTATTCTACCACAACTTTTGGAAAGGAAAGTTTTTAAAACTATCGCTTATTTTGAAAACATTTCTGCTATCTCTTAAGAATAGTATGGAAATGATAGTAATATATTGTATTTTCCAAAATATATGCAAGCACCAATGAAGTTAATGGTCAAACACTGATTGTAAGTGAGTTTTACCAATAGTGCATTGTACATATGCTTGCTTTCATTTTCATTGCCATTATGGTGCCTGTATATGAAGGAAGAAAAAAATGGGTCGTGTCGCATTGAATGGGGGGAAAAAAACAATGTCCTCATAGCTAGTGCTAATGGACCATCAAGAAGTGGCAATTTACGAAATATTAATCATTAGATCATCATGCATGATTAAGAGTGTGGAATAGTAAATGCAGCCATTTTTGTTAGTAGACAGATTTCTGCTAGCCACACATTGAATTGTACACTGTGTCAACACTAATGTACATTTACTTTTCACGCATTTTTGTTCACTTACCTATTTAAAACAGCTAGAATGATTTACTAGAGCTAGTCACATGATGGAACGGGAGCACTATTTATGAGGACAAGTAAAATGGATAGGGTTTGTACTTCAAATCAGACAGGGTGTCAGCTGACTTAAATGTTTGTTAACCCTTCCTAGAGTTAAAATTCCTCATAAAAGTATGGGAACTTGAAATCACTCCTTCATTGTATGGTGATTTTACATACTTTTCTAGCTGCTGTCTTATATATACATACATGTTTATACTATTTCAATCTGAACTGTGTCAATTATACGATTGCAGTAATAAGCCTATACTATTCTGCTAAAATCTTTCAATGATTTCTCTCAAGAAACATGTCATTTAGGTTATGCAAACTAGAGACGTAGAGAGTGATTTATTCTGAAGACCTTGTGGAATATACCCAGTCTCACAATACAACAGTAGAGTGCTATTTAATTGGAAGTACACTTTCCACCTAGGTTGTAATCATCACTTATGTGACCTCAAGAAACATCAGAGGGAGCGATGATAGTGTGGGCACAAGTTCCCTCATTGTCAATGAAATTAATACTGGAAACTTTGAGTTCTAGTGTGCTTAGTGTATGGAGGACTTTCAACTTTTGCACTTTTTTTCCCTTTTTTTATTGTCAAAGCCTGAGCAAGGATGCTATTGTCAACAATAAGTTAGTAAGCTGTGAGCTTCACGCAACATTTCAACTCTGATATTTCAAAGTAGAAAGTTCACTCACACATAATCATGCAGCTCTTCAAAACAAGGGTATAGAAATTGCATAATACTAGCAAGGTTGAGGTGCTATATTAGCTTTACTTCTATGACCTATATATATTTCATATAAATTGTGCTATAACCTAACTTACTGGGTAAGTAGTGCCTTGTGGCTTCTAATGATGCTATTGTCACCAATATGTTAGTATGTTGTGAGGTTTATGCAACTTATTAACTCAAATTAAAAAAATAGTAAGTTCACTCAGACGTAATCATGCTGCTCTTCAACGCAAAAGTATAGAAATTGCATAAAATAATAAGTTTTAAGTTTAAATGTAAAAGACAATTATGAATGTAAACCACTTCTATTCTGTCCATTATGTAGTGGCACGAATTATTTTGTTCACGATAATATTGTATTTATCCTAGTAAAAATAAACATATTTTATAATTAAATTGTTATACCTAAATTCAATTTAATTTAAACTGCAACATTTGGACATCCATTTATTGTAAATAATTCCCTTCCTTCTGTATTTTGGAATAATATTCCTCCACATAGAAGTGAATATGATAAGGTTCATCTCTCATCCTGTACTGATAGCCTCTGGTCACATACACATACAAGGATAGTGCCACTAGTCCCAAAATTATATTGATCAAGAAATAGGTCATGCAACAACTGGGGAATGTGGCTCTTTGCCAGCCATACTGAAACATATATGGCAATAAGTTTCCCAGGAAGCTGAAGAGTCCTTGAATACCAAGTGATAGACCTAACACAATAAGCCTTTCATAGTGTGGGAACTCTGAGAGCAAATAAACTCAAATTGAGCTACCTGAACTAAATATCTTGACAAGTCTAATGCTGTTATTGAAAATGTACTTATGTAATCATAATATTAGCTGACATAGGTTGCTATTTTTGGCTATGTTACTAAAGTATCATTCAAGTTTAGTGAGAACATACACTGAAGTGTTTTACTTTCAGCATGTGCTATTGTATCCAGTACAAAGTAGATCATTAGTAGCAATGTAGGTACTACAATACTTACTGCCGTTCTCTTTAACCCTTAAGTACATGAGCAATTTTTACAAAAAAAAAGCAAGGTTTGTAATATTATTTGTTGCAGGCCAATAAAGCAAGGGAAAAGTAAACAATAAATATTAGAATACTCAGAAACAACTAGAGATTATTATAAAAATATTGAATTGTATATAATTGTTACTGGCCCCCTTAATTAAATTATTTAATCTAAAATATTCCGATTTTTTTACATTCTAATATTTATCTTGATAAACACTGCCTAGATTTACTAACTAATAATATCATTGGAAGAAGTTCCAGGTCTAGTAAAGCCAAATACAATTTCTGCAACATATTCTTCGCCTACTTCACTACTGCTGGAGCAAGAAAGCGTTGGATATTCCCGTTCGCCAGTAATAAGGCTAAGAACCTCAGCAGCGGTAAGCTGTTTCTTAGACATTATTTTTTTTTAATGGGAAAAAAATTTTCCGATCTAATTATACATATAGTAAAGCAATCAAAAGGGCCTTAGAAGCACGGGCGACAAGATGGTAATATTGAAATGAAGCTACCGTTTGAAATCGCGCTAGAAAATATTCTTGAAAAATGTGTATTTAAAGTTACAAAATCGATTGGCTATGTACTTAAGGGTTAACATACTAGGAATGTACGTAGTAGGAGATAAATGGACAAAAACCAATAAGGTAGAGAGGAACAATGAATACGACCAGGTTTTCTATCAGTGCAAATTTGATTGCTTTTATTGGTGTGTAATTAGAATAATTTGATCGATTGACTGTAAAATGAAGTCAAAATATTACATCAGTATGAATAAAGGCCATAAACAACAGAAAAGTGGGTCCAGCAATGACCTTTAAGTTTGCCATAAAAAGCTTTTATATCATCTACCTCCTCAGTAGTAAAAGTTCCTCCATATTTTGTCTTCCCCAAGTCTAGACCAGAAGGGAGTTCCTCTTCACAGTAGGTAAAGCACTGTGATTGACAGGTACCTTGTGGAGCCTGGAGAACTTGGTGACTTTGTAGACTAGCTTGAAGGGGTTATGTCTTCGTAAGTCAGTCAAGAATAACCGATGTTTATTAGAAGTAAGAAATAATAGGATCAGGGTAGAGCCAAGGACGACAGTCAATATTGCACTAGATGATAAATTACTCACTAGGTCTTTTGTCTACATGAACAAGATGAGCTTCCATGAAATGTCCGTAAAGTACATAAATGAAGTATGAAAATACCATACCCATACAAACCAGTAAATAAATATATACTTTAATCTTCCCAAGTAGAGTCAAGAAGCTGATCAATACCAAACTGAATAGAAGTAGCCTCAAATCCTGCAATTCCCATTGTAAAGAACACACCATTGTGACAACTAGTGAAAAAATTGGAATTACCAAATTGTAAAAAAATACTATTTTCTTTCAGTATTGCAATGCCAGCTGTAACAATAGCAAATATGATAGCTGGATATGACACCGAAAATTCAGTCAGTCTCTACTTACAATCCTTCTGGACTATAATTTTGTGTGTGGGTTAATAATACAAAAGATTCATTGATAGAATTTATTTGTAACTCTAAATGACAAACTTCAGTTATAGACTGCAAGTTAGAGCTACACCTTATTCTGTGATTTAGAGGGTGAAGATGCATTGGAGGTTAAATGGGAAGAATGGTTTTCTTTCGTTTTTGCTATGATGGCCATAGTGACTTTGAATTTAGAAACTTTGTTAGTCCAAGTGCCTGAGATTATTGGGAGGAATTCTTTTGAGAGAGTTAGATGGAGAAGATCAGTGAACTCTTATATGACAGACACAGTATCATAATTTACCATTTAAAACTCTTAGTAGGATTAGAAAACAGTTTTTCGTTTATGTCCATTTGATGAGAATGATATGAACAAGGATAGTATTATCTTGTGTTTCCCAAAAGAATGCAAGCACCAGTGGAGTTAATTGTCAGCAGGCTGCAGGACAGCATCAGTAACAATAGCATTGTTGTACTGAATAAAGGGCATATACTGCCTGGCAGTGTGTTGCCTCCATTGTTGAGTTCATTGTCCAGATTTAGGACATTAAGTTTTATTTTTGTCGATGTATTAATAACCATAAATGCAATGAATGAAGGGAAAAGAAGCCTTCTTCACAATTTCTGAAGCAGTTTTGTCACATATAATCTTCTTCATTATATTTATATATATTATATACATATACCTATATATAGTTTTTCATAAGCGTAAAAGTATGGGAACGTGAAATTCACAGGGAGACATAAGCAATCACTCATTCATTGCCTAATTTTATATCTCTGAATTTCTGCCAGAAATGTTGTACAGAAGCAGTCATTTAAGGAGACAGAATCTGGCAATGTCTCACTATAATTTCTTGTTCCTGTACTTTTTGAGCATGCCCAATCGTTTTTTTATTTTAATGTTTTGAACTGGACTCCATCTACTTCTATTAGCATAGCCAATTGGTACATTGCTTTAGCTTTGCTAGCTGCTGACTTGTACATTCAGTTAACTCATATTACAGGCACCATATCATAGCACTATTCCTATCATAAGAACACCGCTTATTTTGAAAACAATTATTTCTTTTCTGTTATCTTATGTTTTCCAAAAGAAGGCAAGCACCTGAGGAGCTAATCGTCAGCACTAATTGTACTTGAGTTTCACAAATAACTGTTGATGTAAAAAAGGACAACAATATCCAGGCATAACCATAACTGAATAGAAAAGAATAAACAAAGGAATTTTTTTAAAGTAAGGTTTCCTCTTAGTGATTTCTGCTACAGTTATTGTTTACTTAAACCATTTCCATATCCACAGAGCTATAAATTGTTTTCATCTTCTTTGCCACTGTAAGTAAGTATAAGAAATGAGATTGGATGTATAGTCACAACTCAACACAAGGGAAAAATAAGTCAGTATCGGGTCATAAAAAGTTTGGTGACTTAAAACATGGTATCTATTTTATAGGGACAATGAAATTTATTAATTGTGTTACTTATTATTAGGCTATAGACATCAATGCTAAAGATGATGCATAGAGAATTTCCACTTTCTCCCCATTGTAGCACAAATTTTTTTTTTATAAAGCCCTTTCGTCATGTCGTAATCACATGAGCTAATACTTTCTTGCAATGTGTGGTAGTCTTGCTTTATGCAGAGAAGTACCGCGTGAACATTTAGAGTTCCACGTTGAAACTATCAATGAGTGTCATTTGCATCTTTTATAAAGAAAGTATTGTGTATAGAAGTGCTGAAAGTTTGCACCTTTGGTGCTTCATTATAATATTGCTTCCAGTGATAATTTGGATACATGCACACTCACACACACACCAGTCATTGTATTCTGTACTGAAAAAAACAGATTGTCAGGCTTGTGCATTTACTAGTAGGAAGATAAAATTGGGAAGACATAATTTGCAGTTCAATATATGTACCAATATGAGTACACATTTGATAGGCCAGTGTATAAAATATTGTGTAGCTGTAGACAATTTATGGCAAACTCAGTATTCAGAAGTTATTGCAGAGTGTCTGAGAGGCAGTTAGATTTTTTTCATTTATGTAGGTACAGGATACTTATTGGTCACAGTAAAAGTGCCATACAGGGTTTAGTCAGTATTTGGTGGAGATTTATTTATCCCGTTCAAGGAAAAACAGTTATCTGCAATCTATAATGTACATTAATGAACTGTCACAATTATTGGCATCATGGGCTACGGAATTTAGTAAATTTCAGTAGTTAGAGGTATTAAACCAAAGTGAGAGCAATAAATCTATAATTTTTAGCAATTAACATGTATTATTCTATTTACTATGCCTAGCTAATAGATTCTATATTATTACTTTGATATTATATTAATTTATATACACAAACTTTGTAATTTCAGTTTGTTTTGTGCTCACAAAAAATGGAAACCCATACATAAAAAGTGTGTGATTGTATGTCCTTGGTATTTTCTGTTTACAGTTAATTCTAGTAATTGTCTTCCTCTTGTATTTTAGAGTAATATTCTTCCACGTAGCGATGAATATGACAAGGTTCATCTCTCATCCTGTACTGATAGCCTCTGGTCACATACACATACAAGGATAGCACTAATAATCCCAGAATTATATTGATCAAGAAATAGGTCATGCAACAACTGGGGAATGTGGCTCTTTGCCAGCCATACTCAAACATATATGGCAATGTGTTTCCCAGGAAGCTGAAGAGTCCTTGAATGCCAAGTGATAGACCTATCAATAAACCTTTCATAGTGTGGGGACTCTGAGAGCAAATGAACTCAAATTGAGCTACGTGAACCACATATCTTGACAATTCAGATGCTGTTATTGAAAACGTACTGATATAATTGTAATATTGGCTGATATAGGTTGCTATTTTTGGCTCTGTTACGGAAGTATCATTCAAGTGTAATGAGAACATACACTGGAGTGTTTTATTTTCAGCATGTGCTATTGAATCAAGTACGAGGTAGATCATCGGTAGCAGTGTAGGTACTATAATACCTACTGCCATTCTCTTTAACATACTAGGAATGTAGTAGGAGATAAACGGACGAAGACCAATTAGGTAGAGAGGAACAATAAATACCGCCAAGTTTTCTATCAGTGCAGATTTGATTGTATTTATTAGAGTGTAAGTAGAATAATTTGATCGATTAACTGTAAAATGAAGTCGAAAATGATCATGAGTAGTAATAAAAGCCACAAACATCAGAAAAGAGGGTCCAGTAATAAAAATGACCTTAAGTATGCCATAAAAAGCTTTTACATCCTCTACCTCCTCAATTGTAAAAGGTCCTCCATATTTTCTTTTTCCCAGGTCAAGACCAGAAGGGAGTTCATCCTCACAGTAGGTAAAAGCACTGCGATTGACAGGTACCTTGTGGAGCCTGGAGAACTTAGTGACTTTGTAGACCAGCTTGAAGGGGTTATGTCTTTGTAAATCAGTCAAGAATAACCTCTGTTTATTAGAAATAAGAAATAATAGAATCAGGGTAGAGACAAGGAGGATAATCAATATTGCACTAGATGATAAGTTGCTCACTAGGTCCTTGTCTACATGATCAAGATAAGCTTCCATGAAATGTCCGTAAAGGACATAAATAAAGTATGAAAGGTACCACACCCATACAAACCAGTGAATAAATATACTCTGATCTTCCCAAGTAGAGTCAAGAAGCTGATCAATACCAAACTGAATAGAAGTAGCCTGAAATCCTGCAATTCCCATTGTAAAGAACACCATTGTGACAACTAGTGAAAATATTGGAATTACCAAATTGAAAAAAATGCTATTTTCTTTCAGTATTGCAATGACAGCTGTAGCAATAGCAAATAAGATACCTGGTACTAACAGCCTGGCAGACCATTTTATCATGTTATGTCGTCCAATCTTGTTATCAGCAAGTATCCCAGCTAGTGGACAGAGCAAATGTAACATCACACCACATGCATTATGCACAATGTCTTGAAGAGTCTTGTTTGGGATAAGCTTATTTAAATAAATTGGAGGATACCAGAAAAAGTAGAGAAAGAAAACGTTAAAATTGAGTGTTAGTAGTACCCACGCATTCTTAGAAGATATACATTTTCTAGCTTTGCGAAACCTTTGTAGCAGTGTAGTCAACGACACTCTGTACCTGATTGGTTCATCCCCTGTATTAATACTTTGATACTTGCAGTTTGTAGATGATGGCAGCTCCATTGTAAAATACACAAGTCATGTCCAGTTGGATATTTTTATATTAAAAAAAAATATTTTGGGAAAGTAATGTTTTGTTTTGTTTTTACTAAGGACGATATTTTTGGGGGATAAGAATGCTGTAGTGATATGTAAACTCAAACTTTTGATTATGTTTGTTATTCTGAATTTGAGTAACAAAGCATGTATCATTTTCTCTGTTCATAATCGTGGAATCATGTTTTATGATTATACAAGCTGAAAAGGTATGTATATTATATTATATGTATTTGCATGTTGTTGTTTTTTTGAGCAACTCAGTCTGTGTATCACTCTACCTATCCAAATAATGGCTTTTATTGTGTACTGAATCGGCCTATTGAGTGCCTTTACGTAGAAAATGTATTGAATTGGAAAGTATCGTGTGCCCGCAATATTCCGCAGTAAAGGGGAAATCTGGAGTTATTGCATCCCCCTAAGCTACATTTTTACGCTTATTGCGTCCCCTGAGGGTCTGCTAATTCTAAAATACCATTCTGTGCCAATTACATTAATTTGAAATAAAATAGCTTCATATGAATGCAGAGACTTTTTATTACTAGCTATGAGAGTGCTCGGTTCATACAGACTACCGCTTGCACTCCACAAGAAATCTGTCTAATTCTTTGGGTGAAATATTCTCAATTTTTTGCTTTTTATTTATCCCTTTGCATAAACGATAGCTACCACGCTCTCAAGTCGGGTAATGTTTTATTTTGAGTATTACAGTTTTTCTGCTCTTCTAAAAACGTCCATAATTCCTCATCATCAAGATTAACTGATTGTTCACTCTCAATGCTACAAGATGGCGGTACTTCTTGCCTTTCACATTCCCTTTCTACTCCACCTCGAATATTAGAGAAAAGACTTTCAATGACTTCATCGGAATAAAAAAAATTGAAAGACTTCTTGGCAACATCCATTACATTAGCCACTCGGTTTCTATGCCATTCGCGCGTGACCAGTACACAATAAATTGATTAATCATTGGATACCGCGGGAATATCACTCGTCCATCGGTGACATTTACACTCGTGTTAGCCGACAGACTCGTGATATTCTGCGGTATTCAATGATTAATCTATATCTATTTCTTAACAAACACACTCACTGCTGTATTGCTGAACAATTCATGAAGTTTTGTGGCTGATCCCATACGATGTGGTTATTTCAAATACCTAGCGTTTTTGCGTCAGCTGTTCTCTGTCTAATTATTTGCAGTGCAGTAAAACCATTGAAACACTGAGGGTTCAGAAATGTGGTGCTAGCTATTGTAAATTTAATTATACTTTAAGATAGACAAATCAACTCTACAATCAAACATTCTTGGTTGCTTATAAGAAAAAAATCACCATAAAAGTGAATAGCAAGTGCTGAGGACTGGCATCAAGCATGACTGTATTCAACACAACAGTAATGTGTTTGATCACATCCAGCTCAATAACCAGCTCAACCATAGCTGGTGCAAACATCCTAAAATATTTCAACATAGACCATCAATGATGGGCTAGCCCCAGCTGAAACTCCAGTCAGTTGGTGTATGATGTGCACAAACTTGTCTATTCACTTGCTACACTCACTTGCTAAATTATTGTCAACACAGTATTACAACAGAATTCTCACTTTATACATAATTTAACCTAACATTTTGATTTCTTGTCAAAGTCCTCTTCAAGGGTTACTGCATGGTAAAAAGACACTGGTGGCGTGTGCTTCCTGTTTTAACGTAACCTGTAGGGCTTTAATTAAAATTGAAACTTCTAAGATCTAAGAACACCCAACTAAAATTTGCCAATGCACTAATATTGTAAGATTATAAAAGGTCCTCCATATTTTGCCTTCCTTAAGTCATAAAAAGCACTGCAGTAATTGACTTGTTATTGCAATTACAGCTGTAGCAACAGCAAATAACTTACCAGGCACTAAACAGCCTAGCAGACAGATCATTTTATCATGTTATGTTTCAACCAATCTAATTATCAGTCGACACTTTTTACCTGATTGGTTCATCTTCAGTATTAATATTTTGGTACTTTTGGTACTTGCAGTTTATAGAAAATGGCAGCTTCTTTGTAAAATAAAGAAGTTACTATCACTCAGGGACGTTTTATAGTTAATGCTAGACACATTTTGGGGAAATTTGTTTTTAAACAATAGGAAACATTCTTGCAGTAAGCAGGTTCGAGATTTCCATTCATGTCTATGATAAAGTCTCACCTTTCAATTTGTTAATTATCCTGGATATGACATTAAGATTTCAGTTTAAGCTTTGCGTTTCTTCTCAATTGATTTTCAAGAAATACCTTCTGGGCTGGATTGATAGGACTTATTTATAGTTCTAATCTGAGGAACTCAGAGCTATTGGCAAACTTCAGTTATAGACTGCAAGTTAGAGTTAAACCTTATTCTGTGATATAGAGGGTGGAGATGTTTGGATAGTAGGAAGGAAAATAATTTGCTCACATTGCAAGTATTTAATAGAAGTATTTTCTACATGTGGTTTGGGTTGCTATGATTCTCTTAGTGAATTTGAATGTAAAGTATTTGTTCAAGTGCTTTAGAAAACGTTTGGAAAATTTCTTGAGAGTTTAGATAAAGGAATCAGTTCACTCATAATACGTGCACTGTAACACAACTTTCTATTCTACTGCAACTTTCAGAAACAAATGTTTTTTAAACTCACATCTTTGAAAACGATTACTCCTATTCTTTATCTCTTAAGAATAGCATGAAAATGATAGTATTTTTTTTTCAAAAAAATATGTAAGTACCAATGAAGTTAATAATCTAACAAACAAAGAAAAAAAGTGGGAAAAGTAGCCTTTTCTCTGCTTTGGTTTCCACTAAATGCTACATTTACTTTTCATGCACTAACCATTTTAAATCAAATAATTTAGCTACTTAAGCTATAACTTTCTTTAGTTATACAGCTAGAATAATATACTAGAACAGGTCATATGATGGAACAGGAGCACTGTTTATGAGGCACAAATAAGAGTTTGTGCTTCAATATTAAAACATGGTGTCAGCAGACTTAAATGTTTTGTTAGCCCTTTCTCTGTCTACTTCATGACAACCAGTTGTAAAAATGTATAAATGTTGTTGTTGTTGTTGTTGTTTTTCTGTAGTGACATTTCAACAAGAATTAAAATTTTCAAGCATTAGCACAAAACCATTTACTATTATGCAAAAAAAGTATATAAGTCTGCAAAAAGAAGTGCTAAAATTATGGACTTACTGTTTCTAACAGTACTAGCTAAATCTCAATTCACGACAATTTCAGAGTTGCTACAGGGTTCAGACAGAGTGCATAGCTTATTCACGTTTTAGTTGTTGAATTCAGAGCTTCAGAGCCCTGTATTATAAAAAGTTTTGGGCGGACAGACACTCAATGGTTAGCATTCCAGTAGCCATACTTTCAAACAATATATATAAAAACAAAACAAAATACCAGTGCACTTTTGATTTTTTTTTTATTACAGGAAATACTTACATAATGGAAAGAATGGTTTGCTTTCTTTTTTGCTATGATATGGCCATATAGTGACCTTGAATTTAGAAGCTATGTTAGTGCAAGTGCCTGAGATAATTGGGAGAAAATCTTTTGAGAGAGTAGATGGAGGATATCAGTGAACTCTTATAATGACAGACACAGTATCATAATTTACCATCTAAAACTCTTAGGAGGAATAGAAAACAGTTTTTCCTTCATAAAAAATCTTTGGAAGAAAAGTTGTTCCTTATATTACCACTAATTTTGAAAACAATTATTTCTTTTCTGTTATCATCTTGTGTTTTCCAAAAGAAGGCAAGCACCTGAGGAGCTAATCGTCAGCACTAATTGTACTACAAATAACTGTTGATGTAAAAAAGGACAACAATAGCCTGGCATAACCATAACTGATAATAGAATAGAACAAACGAAGGAATTTTTTTAAAGTAAGGTTTTCTCTTTGTGATTTCTGCTATTGTTTACTTAAACCATTTCCATATCCACAGAGCTATAAATTGCTTTCATCTTCTTTGCCACTGTAGTAAGTATAAGAAATGAGATTGGATGTATAGTCGCAACTCAACACAAGGGAAAAATAAGTCAGTATTGGGTCATAAAAAGTTTGGTGACTTAAAACATGGTATCTATTTTATAGGGACAATGAAATTTATTAATATTGGTACTTATTATTAGGCTATAGACATCAATGCTAAAGATGATGCATAGAGAATTTCTACTCTCTCCCCATTGTAGCACAAATTTTTTTTATAAAGCCCCCTTTCGTCATGTAATAACATGAGCTAATACTTTCTTGCAATGTGTGGTAGTCTTGCTTTATGCTGAGAAGTACCGCGTGAAAATTTAGAGTTCCGCGTTGAAACTATCAATGAGTGTCATTTGCATGTTTAACTTCTTTTATAAAGAAAGTATTGTGTATAGAAGTGCTGAAAATTGGCACCTTTGGTGCTTCATTATAATATTGCTTCCAGTGATAATTTGGATACATGCACACTAACACATTGTATTCTATACTGAAAAAACAGATTGTCAGGCTTGTGCATTTACTAGTAGGAAGATAAAATTGGAAAGACATTATTTGCAGTATTCAATTTATATACCAATATGAGTACACATTTGATAGGCCAGTGTATAAAATATTTTGTAGCTGTAGACAATTTATGGCAAACTCAGTATTCAGAAGTTATTGCAGAGTGTCTGAGAGGCAGTTAGATTTTTTTCATTTATGTAGGTACAGGATACTTATTGGTCACAGTAAAAGTGCCATACAGGGTTTAGTCAGTGTTTAGTGGAGATTTATTTATCCCCTTCAAGGAAAAACAGTTATTGTCTGCAATCTATAATGTACATTAATGAACTGTCACAATTATTGGCGTCATGGCTATGGAATTTAGTAAATTTCGGTAGTTAGAGGCATTAAACCAAAGTGAGAGCAATAAATCTATAATTTTTAGCAATTAACATGTATTATTCTATTTACTATGCCTAGCTAATAGATTCTATATTATTACTTTGATTATTATATTAATTATATATGCAAACTTTGTAATTTCAGTTTGTTTTGTGCTCACAAAAAAATGGAAACCCATACATAAAAAGTATGTGATTGTATGTCCTTGGTATTTTCTGTTTACAGTGGTGAATATGACAAGGTTGGTAGGTGTGGTAATTTTGCTTTATGCAGAGAAGTACCGATTGAAAAATTTGAATTTCGCATTGAGTGTCATTTGCATGTTTAGCTTTTTTTATAAAGAAAGTATTGTGTATAGAAGCGCTGTAAGTTTGCACCTTTGGGGCTTCATTATATTATTGCTTCCAGTGATAATTTGGATACATGCACACTCACACCACACACCAGGCATTGTATTCTGTACAATGTAATTTACTCGACCCAAGTGCTTTAAAAAAGTTTGGGAAAATCTCTTGAGAGTTTAGATAGAGGAATCAGTTAGCTCATATTACGTGCACCATATCATAACTTTTCTTTTCTACCACAACTTTTGGAAAGGAAAGTTTTTTAAACTATCGCTTATTTTGAAAACAATTATTCCTTTTCTGCTATCTCTTAATAGTATGAAAGTGATAGTAATATATTTTGTTTTCAAAAAAAGATGCAAGCACCAATGAAGTTAATGGTCAAGCACTGATTGTAAGTGAGTTTTACCAATAGTGCGTTGTATACATGCTTGCTTTCATCTTCTTTGCCATTATGGTGCCTGTATATGAAGGAAGAAAAAAATAAGTCATGTGGCATTGAATGAAAAAAACAACAACAACAATGTCCTTATGGCTAGTGCTTATGGACCATCAAGAAGTGGCAATTTATGAAACTTTAAACATTAGATTAATCCCACATCATCATGCATAATTAAGAGTGTGAAATAGTGAATGCAGCCATTTTTGTTAGTAGACAGAATTCTGCTAGCCACACATTGAAGTTTACACTGTGTCAACACTAATGTACATTTACTTTTCACGAATTTTTCACTTACCATTTTAAAACAAATAATTTAGCTACTTAAGCTATAACCTTCTTCAGTTATACAGCTAGAATGATTTACTGGAGCTAGTCACATGATGGAACAGGAGCACTATTTATGAGGCACAAGCAAAATGGATAGGGTTTGTACTTCAAATCAGACAGGGTGTCAGCAGACTTAAATGTTTGTTAACCCTTTCCTAGATATTTCATGACAACCAAGTGGGTAATGTAAAAAATTTATGAATTTTTTTTTTGTTCATTTCTGTAAAAACATTCCAGCTAGAAATGAATTTTTATAGCAAACATTAGTCCTCAAAGGGAAATAGGTTCAAAAGATTAATTTTGTAAAAATATTTGGAAAACTAAGAGTTAAAGTTCCTCATAAAAGTATGGGAACTTGAAATCACTCATTCATTCATTGTATGGTGATTTTACATACTTTTCTAGCTGCTGTCTTATATATACATACATGTTTATACTATTTCAATCTGAACTGTGTCAATTATACGATTGCAGTAATAAGCCTATACTATTGTGCTGAAATCTTTCAATGATTTCTCTCAAGAAACATATCATTTAGATGATGCTAACTAGAGTTGTGGAGAGTGATTTATTCTGAAGACCTTGTGGAATATAACCAGTCTCACAATACAACAGTGGAGTGCTATTTAATTGGAAGTACACTTTCCACCTAGGTTGTAATCATCACTTATGTGACCTCAAATCTGGTGAAGGAACATAAGAGATGATAGTGTGGGCACAAGTTTCCTCATTGTCAATGAAATTAATACTGGAAACTTTGAGTTCTAGTGTGCTTAGTGTATGGAGGATTTTCAACTTTTACACTTTTTTTTCCTTTTTTATTGTAAAAGCCTGAGCAAAGATGCCATTGTCAATAATAAGTTAGTAAGCTGTGAGCTTCACGCAACTTTTTAACTCTGATAGTTCAAAATAGTAAGTTCACTCACACATAATCATGCAGCTCTTCAAAACAAGAGTAGTATAGAAATTGCATAAATGCTAGCAACTTAATACAGGGGGGAAATAACTTTATTTTGCGGCTGCTGTCTTATTCATACATACATGCTCATAATATCTCACTCTCTTGACTGTTTCAACAGTACCATGGCAGTATAAATCTATATTATTCTGCTTTAATCTTTCAATAATGATTTCTCTCAGATGATGCTAGCTACAGTCATAGCTAAGAGTGATTCATTTAGATGTTACTACAAGCCCTTGTGGAATGTATCCAGTCTTGGAACACAACAGCAAATTACTATTTAGTTGGAAATACATTCTAAAAATGTAAGGTTGAGGTGCTATATTAGCTTTACTTCTATGACCTACATATCCTATATAGCACTTATTACATGAGTCAGAGTGCTGATATGGCAAAATATTTCACTAGCAGGCTAATTTATTATCAAGAGCCTGAGGCTTGTGAAGAGTGAAAATAAAGCCTTAGAGTTAAATATCTAGCCATACCACTCTGATGAGTGTAATAAGTGGTATATTCTACCCAGATACCTTCACTATTATAGTTCTACTAGGACTTTAACTCGGTATAAAGTTGGCTGTAAGGGTTCCCCAAACCCCCCTGCTGTTATTTTAACAGCTGCTCTAACCTGGTTGGGTAGACTACACCACCAGTGGAAGGTAGCTGTAAAAACCTGGAAAAATGGTGAACTTGGCTGGTTGCTATAACTACAAGGGTTATGAGCTTGCCATACAGCAGTGAAATAACAAACTTGAAATATCATGAGTTACTTCACTGGTCAAGTACCTAGTAATATCATTGTGAAGATATCTAGGTTGGAATATATATATATATATATAGTACTTATTACATGAATCAGAGTGTGATATGGCAAAATATTTCATGAGCAGGCTAATTTATTTTCACCGAGCCAGAGGCTAGTGAAAATAAAACCTGAGAGTGAAATATCTAGCCATATCACTCTGACAGAGTGTAATAAGTGGCTTATTCCATACTAGATATCTTTACTACAGTAGTTTAGTACTAGAGGAAGGGTAACTCACAGCTAAAGTTGGTTGTAGGGGGTAAACCAGAGGAAGGTAGCTGTAAAAACCATAAAATTTAAAAGTTTGGCCCAGTTGCTGTAACTACAAAACAGCTTGAAATAACAGTTATTTCACTGGTCATGTACCTAAAGATATCATTGTGAAGATATCTAGAGTGGAATATATATATATATATATATATATATATATATGTATATATATGTTATATATATATTTCATATAAATCATACTGTAGCCTTACTTACTGGGTAAGTGCCTTGTGGCTTCTAATGAGCTTAGTGTATGGGTGTATGGCTGGGTTCTACTTTTTGTTTTGTTAAAGCTTGGGCAAAGATGCTATTTTCACCAATATGTTAGTAAGTTGTGAGGTTCATGCAACTTTTTAACTCAAGTTTAAAAAAAAAAATTGGTAAGTTCACACAGACGTAATCATGCCACTCTTCAACTCAAGAGTATAAAAATTGCATAAATAACAACAATATAATACAGGAAAAAATAACTTGGTACTGGGTGAAAAAATGATGACTTAAAAGCATGGTATCAATATATGAGGACAATAACATTCATTGAGTTTAAAATGTAAAAGACAATTATTAATGTAAGCCACTTCCATTTCTCTCCATTATGTAGTGGCACAAATAATTTTGTTCCAATAGAAAGGAATAATACTGTATTTGTCTTAGTAAAAACAGATATTGTATAATTAAATTGTTACATCTACTATTTAAATTCAATTTAAAATAACTGCAACATTTGGACATCCATTTATTGTTAATAATTCTCTTCCCCTTGTATTTTGGAGTAATATTCCTCCACATAGCGGTGAACATGACAAGGTTCATCTCTCATCCTGTACTGATAGCCTCTGGTCACATACAAATACAAGGATAGCACTAATAATCCCAGAATTATATTGATCAAGAAATAGGTCATGCAACAACTGGGGAATGTGGCTCTTTGCCAGCCATACTGAAACATATATGGCAATAAGTTTCCCAGGAAGCTGAAGAGTCCTTGAATGCCAAGTGATAGACCTATCAATAAACCTTTCATAGTGTGCGGACTCTGAGAGCAAATAAACTCAAATTGAGCTACCTGAACTAAATATCTTGACAGATCGGATGCTGTTATTGAAAATGTACTTATGTAATCATAATATTGACTGACATAGGTTGCTATTTTTGGCTCTGTTACTAAAGTATCATTCAAGTTTAGTGAGAACATACACTGGAGTGTTTTATTTTCAGCATGTGCTATTGTATCCAGTACAAAGTAGATCATTAGTAGCAGTGTAGGTACTATAATACTTACTGCCATTCTCTTCAGCATACTAGGAATGTAGTAGGAGATAAATGGACGAAAACCAATAAGGTAGAGAGGAACAATGAATACCGCCAGGTTTTCTATCAGTGCAGATTTAATTGCATTTATTGATGTATTATTATTAGAATAATTTGATTGATTGACTGTAAAATGAAGTCGAAAATAATTGTCAGTATGAGCAAGAGCCATAAACAGCTGTAAACAGGGTCCAGTAATAAGAATAACCTTAAGTATGCCATAAAAAGCTTTTACATCCTCTACCTCCTCAATTGTAAAAGGTCCTCCATATTTTCTCTTCCCCAGGTCAAGACCAGAAGGGAGTTCATCCTCACAGTAGGTAAAAGCACTGCGATTGACAGGTACCTTGTGGAGCCTGGAGAACTTAGTGACTTTGTAGACCAGCTTGAAGGGGTTATGTCTCTGCAAGTCAGTCAAGAATAACCTCTGTTTATTAGAAGTAAGAAATAATAGAATCAGGGTAGAGACAAGAAGGACAACCATTATTGCACTATATGATAAGTTCCTCACTAAGTTCATGTTTTCGTGATCTAAATTAACGCTGATGAAATACATATATTGGACATAAATGAAGTATGAAAAATACCATACCCATACGAACCAGTAAATAAATATACTTTGATCTTCCCAAGAAGAGTCAAGAAGCTGATCAATACCAAACTGAATAGAAGTAGCCTGAAATCCTGCAATTCCCATTGTAAAGAACAATATTGTGAAAATTAGTAAAAATATTGGAATTACGAAACTGAAGAAAATACTATTTTCTTCCAGTAATTGAATAATTATTGTAATTGCTGCTGTAACAATAGCAAATGAAATACCTGTTACTAACAGCCTGGCAGACCATTTTATCATGTTATGACGTCCAATCTTGTTATCAGCAAGTATCCCAGCTAGTGGACAGAGCAAATGTAACACCACACCATATCCATCAAACACAATAATTTGAAGAGTCTTATGTGTGTTAAGCTTATTCACAAAAATTGGTGGATACCAGAAGTGAAAGAGAAAAAACACATTAAAAGTAAGTGCTAGTAGTACCCACACACTTTTCGAAGAGATACACTTTCTAGAATTGCGAAACCTTCGCAGCAATGTAGTCACTGACACTCTGTACCTGATTGGTTCATCCTCTGTATTAATACTTTGATACTTGTTGTTTGTCGATGATGGCAGCTCCATTGTAAAATAGAGAATTGACTATCACACAAGTGCATTTTATATGAAGTACATTTTCTGGATTGATTCATTTATAGTTAGACAATATTTTTTGTTTATAAGATAACAAATCATTTTGGGAGGGGGAGGTGGAATATAGCAACATTTTATATACTTAGTAAAACAAATCGTGGGAGTATAGTTAACACTGCTTAGAATCTGTAAATCATTGCAAGTGTCCCATTACTAGGACACCTTTTCTTTCATGCTAAGCTTATATCTGGTTACAAGTACATTTACTTCAGTACTGAGTGTATCATATATAAATGTTAATCCTGTAAGGTTTTTTTTTTAATATTTGGTTTTAGCAGAAAAAGCTGTTAGAGCTATGTGCATTTTTGCAGTTAGCTGATTCTAATATTTTTATTCATTCATATGCTGAACTCTTACCTGTTAATTTGTCGTTAACATACATAGATATAACCATACATTGAGATTACAATTCAAGCAACTCTATGATTCTTATTCTGTCTCCACTTATGGTACATACTGGAATTTGCATGCATGATTAGTTTACGATAGAAACAGTTTGTTCATGATTGATAGGTTTTATTTGTAGTTCTAATCTGAGGAGCTCAGAGCTAAAGACAAACTTTAGTTGTAGAGTACAAGGTATACCTTATTCTGTGATACAGAGGATACTGTTCATACAAGAAGGGCCAACTTCAAGTCTGTACACATTATATAAGCTATACTTCATCATTATAATGATCATTAAGTCTATAACTCAGATAAATAAATCAACATGTGTAATATACATGACCATATCTGCATACGAGACAAAGTACTTTGGTACTTGTGCTTAAGCAAACTTAAGCACAGGTCATAAAGTACTCATGAAATAATCAAATACTTTTGTTAAATTGAGTAAGAATACTTGTACTGTATTTAAGCATTTCCCATTTATACCGGTACTTCTAAGTATTTTGAAGCACATTTAACTAGTCTCGTAATGTTATTCTGCTAGCATCACATGCTGCTACAGATGGTAATGATATCAGCAGCTGCTTACCAGCTCCTTTGGGATTCATGTGGCCTCTATTTTTATTCTGAAAAGGCATAAAGTGACTTGGGGGTGGGAGATGGGGAGGAGTTTCTAGTGTGATTAAGGGGCCTAGTGTGATTAATGGTGCAGTCACACTCTGGAGCGTGAAAAACCTGCGGAATAGGCCATGGTGCTAGGGCGTGTTAAACTTACTTCTGCTTCCCTCCCCCCCACCGAGTTATTTTATTTCTGCTGGCCAGCAAGTACTACTAGGAGAAAGCACCTACCAAGAATAAAGACTGGAACTCTATCCATCTCAGGAAGTACCCAGTCACCATTTGGACTTTACCATAATACTGCACAGCTACCACTGAAGTTTAGAATCTGATTTTTTGTATATCATTTGCTTACGCTTGGGTGAATGCCATAATGATGAGTTTTTGTTGAATTCTATTTTAGTTTTCTATTACCTTACCGCATGAACTATCATCAATTATTTAAAATTCTGTATATTAAGAATACCTCATCGTTCAACCCCTTGTGGCCCTAAGCCTTGGCAAAGTTAGAACTGCATCTGTTCGTCCATTCCTTAGCAGTACACAAGAGTAGATTCTGGCTCCATTTTATTGATTGTAAGTTGACTCCGTCCTACCTCAACTGTACTCGCCCAGTGGTAAGTGGGCACAGCTGCATTTTACGGGCACCAAAATGGGGTGTACCTTTGCGGTAGATAATGTGTGACTGTTCAGCTGGAGAGTGTTACTAAAGGCCGCCCAGGTGTTGCTATATGACAGCACCCTTAAACATTTTTTACCTTCTTCGACAAAAATAGTTTGAACCAATTAATTGACTTCTGATAGTATTCTCCCCTCTTACATTACTTCCTAAAATCCAATGAAATGCACAGTGTTTAGCCCCAGTTTCCAAAACTAATCACATATGTACTTCATGTGGTACTTAAGTGCAAAACTAATGTACTCGTACTTATACAAGTACCCATCATGAAATTGAAGTATTAGTACTCATACCCACTCATTACAAATTTACAAGTGCTCATAAAGTACTCAAGTATATTTTTCCCAGTGTCTGCGAGTACATACACTGCTATCAGTATTTTGATTTTTGTGAATTCGTGACAGACACGTACTAAGCATTAAAGTCAATATTATGTCACTGATAACTTATTCATTGGCCAACATTCATTTCTTACAAAGGTTATCATTCACTTTGGTTTAAACTTCTAAGTAGAGTGGATTCATATTGATCTTTCGTTGCTGACAAGTGTCATGGTTTCATGGCAAGCTCACATTATTTTTTATTCATTTGTTTCTCTTTAGAATTAAAATGTTATGACACATTGTCTGTAATACAAAAGTTAACTGATCTCCTTAGTCTACTTTCTCAAAAGGTTTTCTCCCCGTTGTCTCAGGCACTTAGACTAACAAAATATTTACATTCAAATTCAATATAGCAACTCCAACCACATTTATTTAACTAATACTTTAAATATAAACTAAAGTGAAAAATCACTTTTCCCTTTTTAACCAATTATCTCTAGGCTGCTGCTCATCAAGTTGTCGAACTGTCCTATTTGCGTCAGAACGTAGGCCTTGCTAACACTATGGGAGTGTCAGTATTTATACCCTATATTAACCTATATACACAATGAAAGTTTGGAACAATTATAATAATGGACATTTACTATTATCTTAAACACTGCATTGTTTTTGAGTTTGATAATGTTTTAACCCCAGATTTAAAACAAATTAATGGCAGATAAATATATTATGTCAAATTTTTTCTTATGAACTTGTGAGGGTTGTAGATGCACAGTGGAGTCTTTGAACACGGGCATAATGCCCAGCAGAGACAAGACTGTTGAAAAGAGGTCAAGTGATGGCGAGAATGGCTAGTTCAACCAAACTATATTTTGGCTTCTATATATTTGAAAATTCGGACGTGAGTGGGAACAGAATGAAAGTTAGCCTCAAGCCTGTGTAAACCTGACCAGAAACACACATGCGTATAAAATAAACAATCTGGAAGTTTACTCATTTCCTTTTGGAGCATCTTCTTGTGTGTGACCATATTAAAGACTTGAACGAAACTACTCTATAGGAACTTGAGTAATTGGCGAGCGAGCGTAGCGAGCGAGACACTTACAGGGGTAACACAATCGAAAATCGGGGATGTTTATAAATTTATTTGTATATATGTTTGGACGTACGTATGTCATTTTGTACTTTGACCCTCGCGTTTTTGTGTTAGTTATGTGGTCGACCCCGTCCCAAATTACACTAAACAGAATCCTCTGGTTTAACGATCAGTACCCGTATCACCCTAGTAATTGAATTGTTTACCGTTTTGAATTCTTTTGCGGGTGCAGTTCAAACTCGAGTTAGTGGCGGTGGTAAGTCAATGCGCTCTTTGTCATGGTTATAAGCCGTGCGCAACAGTATTTACTTGAAAATACATTGTCCACTAGACTACTGCGAAGGTAAGTCTGTGTAGGTGCATTTCCAGTTTTGTCAAAGCATTGTGTGTTACAACCACTACTTAGCTAAAGAATATCACAAAGAAAACTTTTAAATAACGTGTATTGTTTTGTTGTTGTTGTTTTCCTTCCAAGCAGTTGCAGAGAGTTGTTACTATGGCACTGAAATTCCTTTACCCTGTATGCTAAATTTAAAAACTGAACCTTATTTTCAGTAGCTTCAGTGTTAGAAGTCAAAATCATTCATATAAAAATTGTATAGTCTTTAGGCTCGCTCGCCATTTGTGCTCAAGCACATCACTAGTAGTATGGCATTACATTCCAGTTGGTTAAGGAAAAGTCTGGTAAGTGCTTCGAATCAAACTCTTACTAGCCTTTGTGTGTGAGGTCACTAGTACAGTTACATTGTGATCATTTTATCTCTGACAATTTCAAATTTTTTGTGCCTTCGTATCACATTTCTAGAATTTTTCTTACTTGCACAAAAGTCATTCAAATCAGATAGATATTATCTCTTAGTCTTCTTAATCAAGTATATACTGGTTAACCCAGCAATACAACACCAAAATAAAAAGAAGTATTTCTAATTAGAGAAGAATAAAAACTAACTTTGTGCAACTATGAAAATTAGTATGAGTAATAGCACGGTAACTGTGCTATTCAGAATTAATAGCACAAGTAACACAATTGAAATAGCACTCGGCAAAGCTGAGTGCTATTTCAATGGCTTTACAAGTGCTATTGATCCCTAATAGCACAGGTTACCCGTGCTATCACTCGCTAATAGTAGACCAGCTTTTTTAAAAATCATTTTCATTGTAGCTACACTGTGTTGTTCACTCACAATCTCCGCAGGATTAGCTTCCTCTGGAACTTCGTTTTCAACCTATGCTCCTCCTAATGTGTTGAAAAAAAATTCCGTCTAATACGGGTAGAATTTCTGCGCTAAAGAATGATATTGTCTCCAACTACAAACTCTCGAACTGTACGTTTTTCAAGGCTAATACTGCACGCATGCACACTTAACCATACTATTTCACTTAGCTACCATGGTATTTCACTTAGTTACGTGCTATTTCACTTTCCCCATGCAATTTCAATTGAACAGCGATTTTTCCCATACATTTTTGAATGGGCAATTATGCTCCGTACTATTATAGTTCGAATAACTTGTGCAACCTAAATTTTGCTTAGACAATTTAACTTTTAAAAGTAAAAAATTAGGGGGCAGGGTGTTGCATTCAGTTTGTGATAGGTTTCTACATCTCTTTGTAATAAGTTAAATTATAGATGGCCAATTGTATCTACAGCTGCAAACTGAAAATAGAATGTTACCACACAATCCAATCTTCAGACTATTAGCATATGTCAACCATGCCCCCTCCCTCCTGTCCAGCAATAAAGAGAAAGCATTGTAAGCAAGTGCTAGGGTTAACCAAGCACTATTTGAAGAAATGGAATCGATTTAACGTCTTGAAATCCATGTATTTTTTTGCATGTGCCTCACATTAACAAGTGTGTGTGCGTGTGTGTGTGTGCCCTGCAGGGAAAAACTGGAGGAACAGGCACTCTTGCTCCGTCCTCATTCGGAGGGCGAGGTTAAGACTGTGGGGAACACTCTCTCCCCAGCTCGAGAACTGCAACTCAATTTTGAGGCTGAGAGAAGAGATAAAGAAGCATTTCTGAGACAGGTGAGAATTGGGTCAAGTGAATGAACTGGTAAAGTCTTGTAGGTAACTTGTTTAACCAATGTGCAAATTGTATAAAAACCCTTTACCTAATCTTTTCAGTGTGGTTGGGTAAAGGATGGTGTACAATAGCATATGAGTGGGTAAGGGGTTGCTAATATGTTGAAAATCGAGTTACACTGTGAGGTCCGATTTTCTTCTCTGACCATTATGTAACTTTTTAAAAAGTCAAAAATTAGGGGGCAGGGTGTTGCATTCAGTTTGTGATAGGTTTCTACATCTCTTTGTAATAAGTTAAATTATAGATGGCCAAATGGCATGGAAATATGAACTGCACGAGGTTTGTTTGTTTTTTCTTTTTCTTTGTTTTTTCTTCTTTTTTTTTTTCTTTTTCTTTGAGTTCGCTATTTAGAGCATGGGAGCGTGAAGCATGCAGGTTTGACATAATCACTCTGTCCCAAAGGCTTTGTAAACTTTCACTAATATCACATCAGCAGTCTCTATCACATTCTTATTCTTTGAAGAAGAACAGTGCTATATATTAATACTCTAATGTCATGATTCTAAATTGTTACTGTCTAGGTAATCATGACAGGTAATATAAGATCCATGCATATAGTGTGTAATAACTAGTGATGTGCTTGAGCACAAATGGCGAGCGAGCCTGTGCATAACGAAACAGTTCAGAAGAATCTACCAGTCCATTCTAACAGTATCAGTATGTAGCTGTTGTGACCATGCTTTATCTAACAAATACAGAACTACTTTCTTACCTCAATTTCCCGAGTACTGGTATTTTCTGGTCTCTAATAGCGCATTCTGACTATCTGAGTTACCAGTAGCTTCTGACAGTAAGCACTCGCAGCTACTATAAAACGGCCGAGTTTTTAAAAATTATGCCTGGTAAAGGGTCTCAATACCATAGTAACCTTTCACCATAACATTTTGCAACTTGAAAAAGCAAGCAGTTCTAAAGAATTACTGCACAGTGTTGAGTCTAACATTAAGTTTTTAAGACCTAAATGCATATTATTCCATTTAGAAACAACCTAATACAAAGGGTCAAACAATTAAATTTCCTTGAATGATACGGGATCGCTAAACGGAAAGATTCTGTTTAGTGGAGGTATGGGAAGGAGTAGACCTCGAAGTAAACTAAAAAACGTGAGGGTCTAAGTACAAAATGACATACGTACGTCCACACACATATATAAACAAACAAATATCCCCAATTTTCAATTGTGTTATCCCTGAGAGTGTCTCAATCGCCAATTAAAGCCCTAATTATTTTGACCCAAGTGACCACAACATCTACTGCTCTATGCAGTGTGTGTGTGTGTGTGTGTGTGTGTGTGTGTGTGTGTAGGTGTGTGAGTGTATGCATGTTTGGCTGTGTGGTATAGTGGTTATGTCCTGGGCTCAGGGCCTGAGCTCCTGAGTTCAAGCCCAACTCCAGGCAACTTTTCCATCTTGTTTTCCATCTTGTTTTCCATCTGTCTCCCACCATCTGTCATCCACCCAGCTGTGATTGGGGACCGGGTACTTGCTGGGGTGCAAATTCAAGGCCTTTTTTCATGAACAGCAATGGTCCAGGTGGTACTTCGGGTGCCCACACCACTTGCTGTGAGGAAAGGTCTGTTCTCCTGCGAGTTCCTAGCCCGGCTCCAGGAGCTTTGCTTGCATGGCTCACAGTGCCTGCTTAGTGCACAGGCATCCTGGCTCTGCCAGGTGAGTATAACTGCTAGCGGTTGCAAGAGAATTTGCATGCATGTGGGTGCATGCCGTGTGAGTCTCCCACTCTAAGTTCTCTTCCTAGTAGATTAATATAAATTCCACTCATGAGTTTGAGCGTTAGTGAGTGTGTGAGTGAGTGTGTGAGTGCTACCCTACCCACCATTAGTCTGTCACCACCACCCACCCACCCACCCACCCACCCTCTCTGATTGCGTCAGTTGAACCTTGATGACATCACTGGTTCTAACTTGGAGCTCTGAGGAGTGTGATCATGCCTTGGTGGTCACAAGGAGCCACTATGTCTGGTTTCTGCATTCCTTCCTGTTCTCTTCACTGTGGGTTTCTCACAGGTCCTCTACAATTTCTCCTCAGTTGTAGGTTTCAGCCTCATACTGAATAACTAGTACTTTGGATCTAATTTAATTAAACTAGTACTTTGGATCCAATTTGATTACAACAGTTGTTGTTTTTTTGTAGATAAATTTCCCACCACAATTTTAACTGTACAGACAATGGTTGACAACCTGGTGCAGTAGCAAGAGATGAAAACGATTACTTGCAAAAGTATCATTTGTAGTCTTTACACAGTCGAGCAAATACAGCCAAGATAATATGAGAACAAAGAAGTGCTTTATGAGTAAACTTGTGGCCAATGACTCAAAGAGAAATATTATAATTATTACTGTACTAATTGTACTTTTCTTTACTACTTTTAAAACAAACAAAGCTAAATAAGAACATAATGAGTTAATACCCCGTGTGAGTATTCAGCTAATGCCCTGTGTCTCTCCCTGCTTCTGTAATGCTCAATTCACTCGAGTAAAGTTATTTACCAAAAAAGCTATGATGTTTATGAAGTGATTGGGCAGACCCTTGTTTGGCTCAGGCTGTTCTATGTCTCATGGAGCTGTAATGGTTCTCCCACTGCATTCTGAGTTGAACGGTTGGCTATGCCCCAGTGAACATGGAGCTACTTCCTTGTGATGGTCCGAACCTGCAGGGATTTACTTGGCTGCAATAGTTATTACTAATATGTATTATGTTTTACAGTGTGTTTTTTTTCTTTTTCTATATTCATTGCATATGTTGTGTATGTGTGTATGTGCATGAAGATGAAGGAACTTCAATCGGCCTTGCTAAATACCCAGGAGGAGCTAACGAGTGCCCAGCACAAGAACAAGAGTTTGGAACTTTTGCTAGAAGAAAGTGTCAGCAAGCAGGTCACGGAGCAACTTAGCAGAAGACACCAGGTTTGTATGTGTATGTATGCGTGTGCATATGTGTGTATGTCTGTGTTTGTGTGTGTCAGTAGTATCACTGTAAATTCTTGTCTGAGTAAAGTAATTAAAAGCATAAGTTCAATGAAGTTATATAATTGTCCTGACTGCTGTGAAGATTTACCCTATATCCCGGAAGATAAAAGTACAAAGTCAGTCGCTGGGGTCAAGTAGCCACACCCTCTGTAAGGACCGATTGCTCCAAGTTCGGGCTTCCTTCTTATAAGGACATTATTTAAGTAGGTGTTGTATGAATCGTCACTAAGTGTCATTGGCAGCTGGGCGTAACAGACATCAAACGCAAGGAGTACGTTTATAAAAATTCTCAATTGTACTGTCCTAGACAATGCAGAATATTTTTTCCATATAAGATTATGAAACTTTGGAAGCTGCCGTTGAGTACAGCCTCCAATTTATGTTTTCATTGAACTTATATAACTATATTGGAGCACTCTTTGTTCACAAGTTTACTTGGAGCAAAATTTTTGATGGTTCGAACTAATAAAAAAAATGCACATGTGTACCAATGGGATAATCACTAGAGAGGTTTACAATAGGTACATTGCTGTTTTCATTGGAGCAATCAAGTTTTGTACCAGCAACTGGAGTAATCATAATGAATATTATATGGATGCATTTTTTTCCCCAAGTGTAACAAATTTTATGTCCTCATTCACAGCTGTCTCCTCTTTGCTGTCTCTGCTTCTGCTTTCTCATTGTGGAATGGAATGGAAGCTCAGCCTATGTGCAGATGGTTATGCTGTAATAAGTTTTCTGTGCAAGTCATAATTCATCCGGACCATTAGACTAAACATACAGTGATGGCCTGAGGCTATTACATAAGCATCATATAATTGTGTGGGTCTTTTTTTTTTTTTCTAGCACAGTAAAATGACCACTGATGGAATGGGTGTGGTAAGAGAGGAGGCATGGCATAGCCATAACAGTACCAGCGTGTCATATGAGAATGAGGTGTCAGAACACCGTGCATTATGTATTGTCGAAGGCTTATTATGGGCTAGGAGGATTTAGCTGGCTTCTTCCATTGTATTGACTAGGCTAGTACAACCTAAGGAAAATTCTGTTTTCTTTCAATTAATTTTCCCACTTCTGAGCTACCTTTCCTATTTGTGAAGAACTCACAGCAAGTCTTTTTTACACACAATCAGAATATTAAATACTGATATTACCTCTCACTAACTAAAACATTACCTAAATAAGCTATAAATATTTGTTCACACATGCTCTTGTCTAATTTCCTGTTATCATCAAAGCACTATCGGCCGATCAATGAGTTTACTTTAATAATTTGGTTAAGCCGAACAAGGCCGCATTGCATTTGTGACTTTAAGGGTGGTCACCTACTGGCATTTAAAAATTCTTCCTCCTGGCAAAATCTAATTCACACACACACACACACACACACACACACACATACACACACACACACACACACACACACGCACGCACGCACATACAAACACAACGATTAATTGGCCATCAAGTAGTTGCAAACATCAGTTCAGTTTATGGTGGTTTATCTGTCACTAAACACTGATGACATGTTTGTATCACCACTGTGCAATTTGAGAAGTCTGTTTCAATTAATGAAAGTCGCTTTCCAGTCTGGTTTAATTAACTATTATTGCCACACCTATGATGTCACACCCATTGAGTAAATCGCGCAGTTGACTCTGACAAGAGGTACACTTGTGTTGTAGTACTTGGTTACTTGGCGAATGGAAGGTAATATTATGTATGAATGCAGTCCTTAACTCTTTGTGATAGATACAGTTAGGATCTTTGATAAAATAAAAGTGCATCTAGACCAAATAGCAGGGTAAGTTTGGCAACACAGTCACTGGGCTTAATAAATTCCTCCAAACACCCACTTGAATAAGTTTCTGTCGGATTAATAATGAATTTAACTACACTCGTTTGCCAAACTATCAGATTTGTCATGCTCATGGAATAGGTATGTCCAGTTGTCCCAGATCGATCCCACTCTCTCACTCCTCCCCCATAGCCCAGCACCAACCATTTAATTACTCCATGCTGCGTTGCCTGTGCCGGGAAGTCCTATCATAACAGCTGCCACATGCCAAGTTTCTGACCCAATATCTGTGCCCAGGGCTACAGCAGGTGAAGGCTGGCTGGCAGGCATGCAATCTTGAGAAGACTAATGAATTGTTATGGGAATCTCATGTTTTCACAGGCTGTCTGGGTTTGAACTTTAACACTGTCACTTATGAAGTCCCTAATTGATCGGAATTCACATTTCTGATCTCTAATTGAGCCGTGAATACGTTACCGAGCTTGCTTCCCTTTTATTATGCTCTTCACATCATTTCTTACCAGGAAGAAATTGCTGCACTGTCAAAGAAGTCATCACAGGCTACCAAGACTTCGGAACAGCTGGTGCAAGCCAAGGAACTCCTGAAGTTGCGTGAGTCGGAAATTTCCCATTTGAGGAACGAAGTAGCAGCTCTCAAAGACGATGTGGCAAGTTTGGAAGCCTCCAAGCTCAGAGCAGCCTCCCAGCGGTCCACCACGGCGACGGGAGCACAGGCCAGGAATGCCAGGCGGGTCCAGGAGCTGGAGAAGCAGGTGAAGGAGATGGAGAGGGTCATTCAGAAGAAATTCCCCAACTCTCTAGCAGCACTTGTCATGGCCACCAACAGTCCTGACAAAAATGCACTGTAAGAGGAAACATTATACCCACAGCATTTGTTTGCTTCCTATCTTTATACCAACGATGTAAATAATTTATGTTTCTCCTTTTCAGACTACATATGTCATCTGTTAATACAAAATTATTAAACATCAGTGGTTTTATACATTTTATTTATCCAATCATTGCCCTTATTATTATTTTATATTTTGTTCGTTTATTAATTTTACTCTAACTGTAATTTTCCCCCTCTGCATGGGGGCTGTGGTACAGGACTGAAGCAAGAGCTCGTGTGGAAGAACTAGAGTGTAAAGTCAGAGATTATCAGCAGAGGATGAACGACCTGGAGACAAGAAGCGCAAGGGAGTATGAAGCATTACAACTGGAGTATACGTCCCTGAAGGTATGCCTGGTAAAAACCCAAGTACTTATCTGTATCTATCTGTCTTGTTTTGTTTTGTTTTGTTTTGTTTTGTTTTTGTACACACACTGAGGTCAAAAGTGCCAATTATGATAACCTGAAAGATAATGACATAATAAAATTATTTACTGCGGAAGATTGCAAAAGGGGTTGTGAGAAAATATGAAGCATTACATCTAGAGTGTGCCTCTTCCTGAGGGCACGCAAGATTACAATCCAAGTATGCCCATAGAATGTGAGAGAGTTGTCATATAGGTGCGTGCACAGATGTCAAGAGTGCCAATTATGATAACCTAGCTGAACGATAATGTCAGATTGAAACTATTTATTGGGAAGTCTACGAAAGGGTTTTTTTTTTTTTAAACGAAGTCACCATACCTTTTTATCCTTATCTATGTGTGTGTGTGTGGTGTGTGTGGTGTGTGTGTGTGTGTGCATGTGTGTGTGTGTGTGCATGTGTGTGTGTGTGTGTGTGTTGACAGCATACATGCATAGGGTTGAGAATAAGGGTGTAATAAGGGAGTTCGAAAATATTGCAAAAGTAGTGTAATATTATTTCTTTTCTTTTTTCTTGGAAGGCACTGTTAAAGGAGGCTGTGTGAAATACATTAGTCAGCCCTATTTATTATTATCAATTTCTGAAGTAGTTAGAAAATGAACGCTCTGCATACATATGGAAAATGGAAGAATAGATCGTTCATAATCACATTTTTACTTGCTTAATATAGTCCATGTACTGCATTACTGAAGTACACACACACTACTGACTGCTCCATTGGCGAGCTGATCTAATTAATGCAAGAAAAATAATTATTGCTTAAGAGCAGAGTGTAATTCCATCTATGTGTTGTTCCGGATTCTTCAAGGGCTCAGCTCACTCTGTCTCCCTGATCATTTCTTATAATTTCATATTTAGTCCTCTACTAATGTGTCCAGTTATCCTATTCATGAAAATTGCTGCACTCTGTTTCCTCAATACACACGGAACAACTGTTACTAGCGTATGTTCGAGGAAAAGGAAGTTCAATTAAAGAATGGGAGATTCCGTGCGGAGCAGAGGCCAGAGGCCGCTACCACACTCCATGACTCACTGCCGCCTTCCTCTGCTAGAGCTCGGTCACACTCACCCAGGAACCAGCATAATGAGGAAGAAAGCCACAGAGTGGCTGGTGTAGCAGCTTCAGGACAAACAGTAGCTAGTGGAGGCAGCGGTTCTCATGGGAGGATGGGTGGAGTGAATTTGTCTGACTTTTCCAGTTTATTGATGGAAAACGCAAAGTTGAAAGAAAAGGTGACAATATTCTGTTGTCCTCTTCCTCAACCCCCCCCCCCCCCCACCTTCTCCTTCCCTTCCCTCTGTTTTTCCCTTGAACATTACTACACCGTTTTAAGGTGCTAACTTTTAATTCATATGCTAAGTCCATTATATTATGCAAGGCCATGTTCACAAAATAGGTAGACAATTTTAAAGCAGGTCAGCTTTAAGTGCAATAAGAGAGTTTACTATTATATTTGTGTAATGGGGATTGCATTGAATACAATCTCCAAACTTTTAACATGTGATAAACCCTTTGCTCAGGTATTAAGACATGTGGGGTTTTTTTGGTTGTTTATGTTGTTGTTGTGTAAAAATAACATAATTGTATCAGATATTATTCGAAAGTAACTGTAACATTGAGTAAACTGATGTTGAAGTACACATTTTTGTGCTAAAATTTACTGAAGAAAGTTCTTTAGCTCTTTTTTTCAGTATGCGAAATTTTTCAAATGAGAATTGTTTCAAGTAGTTGCACAGGCACAGATTGTGGGGGTAGGTAGCACCATATAAAGGAGAAATATTGGCATGGTGTACATGAAACCTGTTGATGGAAACAGTTGGGCCAATTTATAAACTCTGGCCTTTTTAATCTAACTGATACATTAAAAAAAAGATAATGCACACTGCACAATCAATAAGTTCGAAAATATTGCAACAAAAGTAGTTCGAAGGACATTTTTAAATTTAAGAATCTGACATACTTATGTCTTCAATTAGATCATTCAATATCTGAAGTGTTAATGGTTTTATGTTGTTTTATTTTCCTTTGAAGTTGTCTGAGAGATGAGATATAATTTCCTGCTGGTTACCCAGTACTGCATAACTAAAAGTGGTGCATTCTCCTTCTTGAGGTGTGACAGCTAGGTTGCTACTATATTAAGACTTCCTGTTTCACCAACAAGTCTACTTCTTATTTTATTTTTACTGTTTATGTTTTATTATTATTTTCATTTGCAGCTTTCAGAATTGACCTTTGAACTTTCCCACCAAAAGATCCAGTGGCAGGGCAAGCTTGCTGAGGCAGAGAGAAAGCTCACGGTGTGTGAGGAGGATTTCCAGAAGAAGGTGAGTGGGACTCTGTAGCTATAGGGGAGTCGGATTGTGTGAGAATATTTGCACAGCTGCTCCCCGACCGACCGGCTGACAGGAATGGCCAATGACTTCATTGGAGAGTCTTGGTTTGATTGATTGCATCAAGTCATCTTCTGCCATAGTAACCACAAGGATGTGTTACAACACTCTGAACTCATGTTTGACCACGGTTGAGCCGCATTTCCATCCCTCTCTCTCTCTCCTAATCCCCCCTTCTCTCCTTGGCCATTCTTGTCCATTCAGAAGAAGAAAGAGCCTAGAGTAAGGGAAGCCTAGTTTCTTCTCATCCGCTGTATTTACTTTGCTAGGATTTCAAGTTTGTGGTTGGTCTAGCACTGGTCGGTCATCTCTGTAGTCCTCCGGGCATGACAGGCAGCCTTCGCCATCACATTACCATGTTGGTCTGATTCCTTACTCCAATATTTATATTTATGAGGCCGATTTAGTGCTGAAGCTCTTGAGCTAACGAGTGGAGGGGAAAGGTGGGATAATTCTAGGATCACAAGAAGTCCTACTCCTGGAGAGAGCAGCTCTGTGGCTTTACAGAAGTAACCTGAGAATCGTGATATAGTGGCTCTTCAACCACATCCACTTACTGTGAGAGCTACTAGGCAGTGTTTATGTTTTGGATGGGCTTGCTTTTGTGGAGCTTCATTGTACACTCTTGAACTTGTTCGAGTGGAGTTGTGACTGCACATCTCCTCTGGTAACCGCATATTTGATGTGGAGTCCCCCTACATGCTTAACTTGACTACAGTGTACTGTGAGGGCCTCATCATATTTGCCTATTGTGTACATGCTGGCATCGAACTAAAGGCTTACAAATGCATGCAGTGGGAAAGATTACTTTTCATTCCTACTCCTTAGTTAGTGCTATTATTCCCATTGATCAATTGATTGACTGATTGATTGACCAATTGATTGATTAATTTGTTCATTTATTTATTCAGTCAGTCATTCATTTGCTCATTCATCCATTCATTCATTTGCTCATTCGTTCGCTCATTCGTTCGCTCATTCGTTCGCTCATTCATCTATTCATTCATTTGTTCGTTCATTCGTTCATTCATTCATTCATTCATTCATTCATTCCTTGCACATCAATGTAAAGGATAAGACATGAGTGTTTGTTTTTTTTATTTAGGATGAGGAATAGCCCAAAAAGTACTGATTAAATGGAGTTACTTGAATAGTACCACAACAATATCTCAGTGAGGCTGATTAATTCAACATCCCATAAATACTGCAAAAAAATTTAGTACCTTGTTTCGAATAGGTAGTGATTTCTAGGGTGCATTATTTGATTGTGGTATTAATTTGCTCTAGCCTTGTTGAAAGAGAGAGAGAGTGACCAAGAGCAACTACATTGCAATAATGGAAAAGGAAGAATGCAATTGTTTTTAAAATTGAAATTACTTTAGATATTTGATATTCCTGGTTGGGAAACCCAGCATGGAGCTTTATGAGAGTCTCACCAACCTAGCATATATTTAGTTCTATGTTGTATTAAGAAAACCTATTATCTTGTATATTGCATGCTCAATAGCAATCATTTTAGTTTAGTATCATGTTACTACTAAACCACGGTCATTTCTCCGTATTATAGTTGTTAATAATGTAGAAGTACTTGGTTTCTCAAATGTGTGTATAATAATATATAAATATATATATGGAGATATAATAGCACAGAAAAATGTGGTATTCAGGATTAATAGCACGAGTGGAGCGAGAAAATTTTTACGAGGCGGCTATCATATGTTAATACTATAGCCAAAGATAACAGTTCATTTCTGCAGCTAAGAAAACCATAACCTTGTATTATATTTCTGTCAAAGAAATTTTTTCATCCAGGACCATTGCTAAATAGCGTTTCCCGGAATTTCTCCGTGACATGGCCTAATGGGTAATAGTGCAGCAAGGTCACAAGAGATCGCCTTGACCAATCAGATCATTATTTCAGTTTTCCACTGCTGTGGTGTTTCAAAATAATACCACACTTTTTGTATTGAAAAATGATTCTGCTATAGTATTAATACATGTAATAGTTATAAACCAATGTTGAGGTTTGTAAGCGAATTACAAATCCTGAGATACTGAGAGTGAAGCCCAGTGGCGTGGGTTTGTGAATCCAATCCAACACCAGATTTTTTTTTTGTTTATAACTACTTTATAGCCCGTTGATAACAAATAGATCTATTTATAGCTCTCTCTGGTCATTTTCCCATTACTTTTAGTGGTTTCTAAGAACTATATCTAGCTATATCTAGCTATATCTAGCTATAAACCGCCACATCTGCCACCAGATGTGGCTAGATATAGCTAGATATAGCTAGATATAGTTCGTAGAAACCACTAAAAGTAATGGGGAAATGACCAGAGGGAGCTATAAATAAATTTAGTCACTAGCTCCAAAAAATTCAATTACGCGGTAGGTTCTTGATTTTTCACACAGTTAAACTCGCCGAAATCATTGGCGGGGTCCATCCTGTTGGCATTTATTATCCTCCCCTGTGGCATTTAGAACCCTAGCTTGTGACATTTAGTACCCTAGCTCACTCCACCTTCTCTATTGTTTGCAATAGCTACTTGACATTTCTGGCACATTTGTATAATATTCAAAATTTTAGGGATATAACAAAGAAATATTTTTATTTTTTTATACTGATATTAAAATAAAGTGATGAGTAGCTAAAACTGATTAAATAAGTTACAACAGCTAATGATGATATTCCTATTTATTTGAGATAATATTCATAGTAACTGAGCATGATTGGAAGTTAAAAGTAAAAGGAGAAGTGAAAGTTGTGCTGGAAGATTGCAGAGTATTCATGCTATGCACCACACGAGTAACCAGAAGTTGCTGCAGTAACTAGAGCTGAAGAGGAAGGCTCCAAGTTATAGTCGTGAACAGAATGTTCCGTGAGTTGCTCTTGCTGAATAGCTGGGTCTACTTGACCAGTAACTAAGGTTTGTTCGCTATCAGACGTTTCCTCGTTTAAAAGGTCCATAATTTCTGGTGATAAAAAGTCCAGGAATGAGTCCATATTGTCTTCCAGTTAGCCTGAGAAGTGGTGGAACAGGCTGTATCACCTAGCTAGTTGTTGCTGTTTTTTAGTGACTAAATCAGTTAAACAGAGGCGCACCAAGGAAACTACCGGATTTAGGAAACCCTCAGGCCCCTAGTATAGCACCCTCGCTGGGGATGCTACAGCTCAGGGCCTTAGGGATTCAAGTTTCCTTGGAGCCTCTGTCTAACTTATATTTATTTGTTATCAAAGGGCTTCACGGGCATAGTTTTTACCTGTATAGTTTGCACCCTGTTGGTAACCCACAGAGTAAAGTTGGTTGTAGGGGCTCCCCACACACCCCTGCAGATATTTTAGCAGCTGCTCTAACCTGGACTACATACATTGGGAGGAACATAAGTACATAGTTGTAAAAACCTGGAAACCCGGTTGGTTGCTATAACTACTAGGGTAATGAGCTTGCTTGCCAATGCAGTGTGAAATAACTGGTGAAATAGAACTGAACATCTAGAGTGCATGGAATATGTAATAGTTCAATGTGTCAAGACTCAAGGAATATCAACCATCCCATCCCAAGGGCAAGTCCTAGGAAGAGGGCAGTTATCCAAGAACTGCCATGGTTTAACTATTTCATACCATAGTTACAATTTGAACAGAATAAAAGACCAATGAAGAGAGCAGATATTGTTGTTTTGAGGGGAGAAATATGTCCTAAGGAAGGATCCTTCAAAATACCAACAACAAGATAGTGCATTTCATTCCCTTTCTGCCACTTTCAAACAAAAACAGTGGTAAGTGAACGATGTATCTAGTGTCAGTTATGCAAGGATGGAGTAACTGTTCACAAAGAAAGCCTCATACAAGTAAAAATCAAAACAAACTAGATTTTCATTCGTAGCTTAAAAAGATATGATACATTACTTTATACCATAATTATTTATGCATCTTGCTCTACCAAAAATTCTGTGTGCAATTTAAACTCTCTTTGTAGTCAAAAAAAAAAGTTTTTTCTGCAGGCGATTGAAGGGGAACACAGGGGAATAACATTTTTAATCCATGGCTGCTACCACAGCAACTATGGTATAAAGATATATATGCTGCACTTCTCTTTCATGCATGTTGACTGGCAGCCTTATGCATATACATGTGTATGGTGGACTGGTATAATTTATTTATCTGCATGGTCTTTGCAGGTGGCAGTGCTAGAGGAAGCTGGCAAGAAGACTGTGGACACTTTGCTGGCCAAGATGGCGACAGACAGCTCTCGAACGGACATAGCCAGTCTACAGTCTCGCCTGCAAGCCAGAGAGGTATGCACAAACATGGAGGTGTGTGTCAGATATGTGGACATAGTGTCAGTATTCCTTCATTAATAGTTATTAGTGACTATATTAAGGTTTATCCCCTTCTCCTTGGAGTGGAGTTGTGTTGAGATAAGTCTCTGTCCAGTGGTTGTTGCAACTCAACTGTCCTGCCACCAGCTAATACAATTATTCCCATATTTGCAGAGCTTATCGGAACAGAAAATCAAATTAATGTAAACTGGGGAGTTTGTAAGCAACATTAAATTTAATTATTCCCTCGATGGTATTGGATCCTCTCAACAAGTGCATACTCACTCCTCCTCCCCCTAGTCATCCCATACTTTATATAAATCACTTCCTTGAAGCAAATCTTTTTTTTTTCTTTTTTTGCAGGTGATATTAAACCATGCTAGCTGTGTTAAGTTAAATTGTCTTATATAGAGCAAAAGTGTCCACTTTGACTTGTTTGTTCTCATGATTTCTGTTATTGCAGTTAAATCAAAGAATTAATATTTTTTATGCGATAATGAACGCAATGTTACTAAGTGACCAGACAAATGTCTGAGGGTGTGATAGCTATAATATTTGGCAGTGTTGAGAAAGGTCCCATTCATCTTATTGTTTTATCACATAGTATACCCTGTCCAAATTGAACTCTCGTATCTGGTCTAGATTCTGAATTAAACACCCAGGAACTCCAAATCATGCCTAAACACTAAATTAAATAAACGACTTGTCTGAAGTGGATTATTTTCACATAGCAGTGCAGTCCCTGTCAACAACTACTCCATGCCAATATATGGGGTGTACAAGCCATGTGAATTGCTTCTGTTCATGTCACACCTTTTTTTCCCCTTTCAGGTGGATGGGTTGTCTGTCTGTCAGCAGGTTGTTAGCCACCATATTTGTAGAGAGAGAGTACCCAGTGATGGCACAGTTGATTGCAGGAGTTCAGTGGAATTCGGAGTGTGTAGTGTAAATTCAATGTCCAGTTAAGCTTCACTTATAGTATTGTCCAAAGTAATTACTTTTTATCAAAGAGTGTTTATTCACAATTCTCAGTAAGTATACTCAATAAAATTTTAAAAAACCATTAGCAGATATAAGGCAATTATAAACAATATTAGTCACTCACTATCCCTTACATTTAGAAGTTCACACGAGGCTGGCAGTCAGCATGTTTACTTTTTACTGTTTCAAACATATAGACTATTCAGTAGTTGTTTTTGTTTACTACCACCAGGCAGCCTAGAAACAGGAGTCTTCCTGCAATCTGATTGTGGTGATGTTGAGGTAAAAGTACTCATTCAATGTAGCAATAAAGAGTTCCACGGTCGACTAAATTTGCAACTTTTGGTGAGGGACGTTGGCAAACTCATGCACAGAAACGTTAAAAATTAATGAAAAGATGGCAAGAATATTAGCCTTAAAGGTAAATAATTAACACTTGAGTTTTGCCACTGAACCAAGAAAAAAATCAGTTTTTTAGAATTCAATGTGCCAAAAATACTCTCATTTGCACCAACACTATCCATGTTTTCTTAAATGAGTTGTAAAATTAATAAAAGCATGTAAGTTTTTTCAGAGTTTTGTAGTTTTATTTGAGAGGAGAGTGAAGCATGTGCTACACTTCAAACACTGCTAGCCTGCTTTAGTTACCAGGTTCAAATCTGTAAAATACATACCACTACCTTTAGTCATTTTGTGCTAGTAGTAGTGATTGTAGAACTAAAATGTGCATGCATATTCCCCACATCTCCAAAAAAAGCTCACATAGAATACTATCAAGTGTATAATCGTTGCCATATTATTAAAAAAAATTATCCATCCACTCTTACTACAATTACTACGGGATAATTTCAAGTTCAGTCACACGTACAAAGTTCACTTAAAATCATGAGGAAGCGGCAGGAGCATTATTGCGGGGAACACAACGTGTTAATGCAGCTTAACAGTATCACACAAGGACAGCTGCAAATTGCAAATAGAAATATCGGAGCCGTAGGGACATGAAAATATTAAATCACAAAATTTACACCTTCTCTCCGGCTCGTACAACACAAATTTGCACCTCCTAATATAATACATGCGTTGTGTAATAAAACATAATTTACAAGGCTTAGAAATTATCACTCCAATAATCACTGCGCTTCGCAACTTCCAAGTGTAAAATTTGTTTTCCGGTTTGTTTATTATCAGCCAAATCATTGTTTCTCACTTGAACCTTTCATTCAGAGAGGTCACAACATTGTAATGTAACACCCTTTGCTTTGATTTGCACCTTGAACCCCAGTGGTTCTCCTCTGCCCCTGGATACCGAGGGTCACCGATCGATTGTAAGTCGATCCTCCTGAGAGCTGTGGGTGTACAGTTTGCCCGAGTTCAAAACCCTCCATTCTCATTCCAGTCATGCCTTGGGCTTTTAATGGAATTATTGCATAGCAGTCCACCCTGCATCCTTGGAGATAGAGTTTTATCGTATCCTCCTTAGTCATCCTGCGCTCCAAGTTAGGCAGGAAGCCTCGAGCCGCCAAATCGTAGCTAGTAATAATTTGTTATCTTTCATCAGAGCTGTTAGTATAATGTAGTATTATTTTAATTTTTTTTTTTTTTTGGTATTTCCTGTACATCTGTTTTTGTGTTGGCTGGAATTCTAATAAACGAATCTCGCGTTGTTTTTTAAAGCTTTTTAAACTCTTCAAACAGGCATAATTAATTCAGAGGGATTGGGTTTTTTATGTGTAATAGTGGACATCCTGTTTGTACTTCATTCACCCGCAAGCCACACCATGTGAATTTGTGGCGTTCTTGCAAGTGTCTCAGTCACGTCCCTCTAGTCTGCGCATGCGAAATATATCCTGAAGAAGACAATTAAATATAGTTTAAATTTTGTTGTCTTGTTATTGCAAGTGTAAATGAAATGTATTTTTAAGAGGTCAATCACGATAATACGAAGGAATAAAAATTATTCTTATTCTTTTTATAATTTACAGTTATTATTTCATCATTATTATTATATTATTATCATTATGATGATGATGATTATGATTAATCTAAACCAAACCTTTGATTCTTGCGCATGGCCTAACCCAGACACTTTGGAATCTGTTGCAGGAGGAGGCACTAAAAATATGTGAACAGGAAGATGTAAGGTTAGTTACAGGGTCAGCAGTTCAGTGTGCTGTCACCTTGAGAATATAGAGGAGGGAAAGAAGCTGCATTGAATTATGGTAGCAATTGGGATATATACGGTAAAGGACACCAGGATGATGGCAAAATATATGTAGCTCTAATGGAAAAAGAAAGAATTTGAATACAAGGATATTGTACATGTTTCCATATTATTTTCTGCGAGGCAGCATCAATTAATACAATAGGAATCACTTTAATTACATGCTTTTTTCTCTACTTTTGTATGTACTAGGATGACTAAAATTGACATTGGGGATAAAATATACAGTAGGTGTTCAAATACAATTATCATCATCATTACCGCTACTGCTAGTATTATCATGATTGCATAACAAACAGCAAATTTTCTCAGTTCTAACAGCCAATATGTGTTTAATTAGACTTAACCCGATGTTTTGATTCCTCTTCAGGTATCATAAGAAGATACAGGGTTAATTAGAAGGGCTTGAGTTGAAACATCGGGTTAAGATTTAATAAAACGTATATTGGCTGTTAGAACTGAGAAAATTTGCTATAATTATTGTAATTATTTCAGCCGAGAAGTACTGAATTATTAAAAAAAAAAAAAAAAAAAAAAGAACAAGTCTGGACATATTAACTTCAGTCATTGCTTGGTTTATTGCTGTGAAATGAATTTACAACTTAGGGCAATGATTTCTTTGTAATTTGCAGTACAAACCAAATAATATTTAATGGACTGCAGAAATTGTTACCATTTTAAAGTTCTTACCGGCAGGAATAGCAAAATGAGTTCCAATCGTCTCAATAAAACACAGCTGTGTAGTTTCACTAAGTGAATATCTTTTATTACCACACAATTTTACTTGTGTTACAATCACTACATCAAAGCAAGTTTGGCTTTAAAGCATACTTCATGTATTTCCTGAGTAAGTGAGCTAGCTAATCAGTACTGTTAAATTCTTTTTAACGAAAAATTGTAACCTCACCCACTTTCATATGTTAGCTGTATAAAAAGTACATAGCTGCTAAGATAAAGCTTGGATTGGAAACTACAGACATCAAATTTTCGCATGTTTTTGTTGTTATTGTTTGTTGTTGCTTTTTTGTTTTTGTTTTTTTTGTTTATCACTTCTGCATAAACGTAAGCGGCATTTTTTTCGTTGTTAGATTCTTGCACAAGCTAGTGAATCCCATAAATGCACAGATGGGGGAGAGGTTCTGGAGCTGCTGTTCAAAAAATGTAAACAGGAAGATATAGTTGAGCTTGGTGAGTGATACCCCCAGTCTGCTGAGTCACCTTGAGAAAATAAAGCAGGGAAAGAATTTTAAGAAGCTGCGTTAAATTACAATACCGTTTGGGATATATCCGCTAAAGGACACCAAGACGATGGCATTAGAATGCATCCCAGTTTCTACATGTAATTTTCCTCCCATTTACTCAAATTGTTTGCTTTGGAAAGTGTTTTAATAGGGTGAATGATGTGCCTAGCAACAGCTGTTTAGAACAAATGGCCCATATAACATTTGCTTTGGGGACTACATCATTTCTTTGGCACCCAGAGTACTCAAATTATTTTTAGAAAGGATATTGAAGTACATTCAATAGCAATAGCTAATTGGATTGACATTCTTATGAGTGTGTTTATTGTTTGTTTGTGTTATGTTCGAGATACTTAATAGTATGCCACAGCCACTGGTATACATTACTATATTACTATGGCTTCTATTAAAAAAAGAAAAAGAAAAAAAGAAAGCAGCAGCAGCAAATCTAATTTACTGCAAAGAGTGTCCCACTGTAAGAAAGAACTAATCAACTTTTCAAATGAAGATCCAGCTACAAAAATGAAAGTGCAAATAATAAAAAGGTTCATTAGCAGTGAACATTGTACATATATATATATTCCTTTCCCTTTTTCCGAGACCAAACAAAATAATATTTATTGTAGGAAGTTGAATTTTATAGCTTTGTTGCAAGATTCAAACATTTGTTGACCATATTACTTACATGTGCTATGTCACAGCTTCCACAGCCAGCCTTGTTTACCTCCAGGAGTTCTATTGAACATTCCCAATGCTAGCTTTTTCATTTTTTGTTTGTTGTTGACGCTACATTCCTCATAGACTTTTTTTTTTCTTCTTCTTCTTTTTTCTTTTTTTTCTTTTATTTTTATTTATTTTTTATTTTTTATTTTTTTTAACTAATAAGGGTTATTAGAATGAATGCATATCTCACCTAGACTTCTATTGAACATTACCAACGCTAGCTTTTTTCATTTTGTGTTTGTTGTTGTTGCTATTCCTACTCTACACTCCTCATAAGGCTCTTTTTTTCTTCTTCTTCTATATTCTTGTTGTTGTTGTTGTTGTTTCAACTAATAATGGTAATTAGAATGAGTTTATATCTCACCCAAACTTACACAGGAGTGAGAGGGCTGGGCAGTGAGGAAAGGGTGAATAAATTATCACTATTTTCCGATACGTAGTATGTGCCCATGTGGTCATTGGCCATAGAGGTGGGGTTGGGTGGGTATGCACATGTCTGTATTTACTACATTTAGTCTCAATTTCAAGTCTAACTTTACTAAGTTATTGTCGACACCACATCCTGTTATTGTGTTGACAATCATATGTTTTGGGTGTAAATTGTGACAACGAGGCCATACCGGCCATATCGATTAAAAATGCTATAGTGTACAGCTATGCATACATTAGTGTTACCATAGGGACAGCCAGTAATTGGACTAGGGTGGCACAATTAAGGTGGGTTTTGTTTTAACAACTTCTAATTTGTTTATCCTGCCTGTCCGTCTTTAATACACACTCTTTTGACAGAATCTGTAGAAATTTCTACATGAAGAAATCACTCATGACCAAATGTGTCATTTACGCTCAACACTGTCCCTGCCCTGTCATTGCTGTGCCCCATCATTGCATCTTCTTCCTAACACATCTTGCCTTCAAGGTGGAGTCTGTTAAGGGGAACATAGCCTCATGATTTGGTTAGACTAACAGGTTGATTTGGCTGGATTCTGTTGCACTTTAATATTTATAATTGAGACTGTGTGAATATAACACTAATCAAATGCATGGAGGGGGTGGGGGGAAATTTTTATTTGGGAGTCATCACAGTGGGTTGCAGTCCTTGGCTCATTTTTCATTGTTAATTTTGTTATATTCAATATTTTCATGTATCTGTGACAGTGTAAGACATTGCACACTTTATGCATCAATTATTATATTGTGCATCAAATGAACTAAATTCTCACTAAATGCAGGCAGGTCAATTAAAAGGACATGCATGTGCAAGAGGATATTTTGTATTATGTGCAAACAGCTAGATTATTTTTTGTTATTTTATTATTAGGCAGTATTTCTGTCTCTATATTTCATTATCATTCATTGATGGCATTTATAATAACGTAATAATCTCTAGCAAGAACACCAGATATCTTGAGCAATATTCAGATCAGGGTTTTACCGTGCCATCATCTTAGCTGCCAGTCAATCCAGTAATAAGTTTATGACACCTCTTAAAATATTTTCAACCAAATCAGATTCCTCCTCCCACGCTTGACAGATGACAAAATCATTTCAATCAAAATTCCATTTTTGGTACAGGTGAGCTGAAGAGGTGCAGTAATTTTTACAATGGGTTGGATCAGTTACAGTTAATGATCTGACAGAGAGAATGAAAGTGTTGCATTAATCAATGATTTCCCGTATTACACCATTGGCTAGCAATGTTACCTCTTTTTATTCCCACACATTATTCAAATAGCACCTGCCATTTCACCCACATCTCCTGTGGAATGCCTCCCAATAGTGGCAGGAGGATGCTGGGGCTTGTGGTTCAGCCATACCATGTCTAGTCAGAATGAGGAGATGGAAATTACAGCATGTAATTCTGCAATTAGTTGGTATATTTCTTCCCTTGTTTGCTGTGTGTTGACGGGCGTAAAATTAGGTGGAGACAGTTTATCTGGCTAGATGCACCCTCTTCCCTTCCCTTTAAATATCATTTAAATCTCTCTAAAATTAAGATTCAAAACATAGCTCGGCATGAATATAATTTTGCTATGCTTTAGCCAGAAAGGGCAGAAAGGGAAAGGAACTACCGACAGAGGTCACTAACTATTGTTCTCCAGTAGTCCCAATTATTTAACAATTTACACATGACAAGTTCATGTGTGGATATCCTTCATCTCATTCTACAAGCACATCTGTGGTATCCAATGGTGAGCAGTCAGAGGTCATTCTAGAATATAGTCTCACAAGGCAATAAAACTTCCCATGCTCATCTAGAAATTACTGTATTCATTCAGTTGGCTTCGTTACAGCTACAGGAATTAAGAAGCTGGTGAAATACGGTAGTGTTTCAATTTGAGAACTTGACGTAACGTGAAAGTAAATGCTATTATATCGGTAAATTGTTTCACAGAGTTCTAAACTTGTTCGCAGGAAAGACCGGATACAATAAAAGAGAATGCCTCAACATTGGTTGGTTGCTTGGCCAGTTGGTTCAACCAGTAGCATGTGCATTGTATTGCCTACTTTGGCGGGCTAGACTAGAGTGAACCAGTTATCACAAACCTTACTTTCTTTTTACAGCTGAGCCTGTTTGGACAACCTTTTAAAGTATGTACTCAGAAACCACAGGTCAAGTGGTGAGGTGTAAAGTGTGGGTGCATTAAAGGAATTACTAACGAGATTAAGAGCTGGGATTAAATGTACTTCAATTGGCGTGAAGTCATTCGATACACTCTTTTATGAGGTTTGAGAGTGCATGTGTGCATACATTTGTTTTGAAGTGACTCAGTGAGTGGGTACATGTGGCAATTCCCCCCTCCCCTCCCCCTTTCCTACTTCGAGATTCAATCTGAAACATCTATTGTGTATTTACTACTGACGGACGTGTCAGAAATAAATAAATATGCTACTTTATTGTCTTGCATTATGATTGCACGCAGGTATGCAGACTGAAGCAAATTTTAAAAACAATCCATTTGCCATTTTACTGCCAGGCTTTTTCACTGCACAGTCATTGCAGTTGTTTGTTGTTTGTTGTTGTTGTTGTTGTTGCTATTGTTATTTTTAAGTCTCCATAACTCTTAAGTTCTTTTGATAACAGCAGGCTGGGGGTAGGAGAGAGAAGGACATGTGTTGCAGTAACTACACTATGCTGATTAATATGAAGAGATTTTATGAAGGATGTTCCCATTCCGATTGCTGGGTTGTTTGAGCTCACCTGATATTCCACAATAATCTACCAATCTACCTTGGTAGTTTTTATTGACTTCTCGCGTATGAATTCTCAATTATTTTTGTGATAGGAGGTCTATATTTGAATGGATCAGTTACATACATCAGCCAAATCACAGCTGCATGTGTGTGTGTGTGTGTATGTGTGCAGTAAGGAGTCAATTATGTTGTGATTGAGGGAGGTATCTTTATTAATGTTCAGATAACTGAACAACATAGAAAAATGTATTGCTCGATATAAATGAGTGGGTGTGGTCGAACCAATTGTACTTGGCTGTTACTGAATGGGGTGGTTTATAATTCAGTCATTATGGCTCCCATTGAAGTCAGAGAAGCGAGCGAGGAGGCTAGGCTAAAAGAAAGTTATAGCTAACTATATAATATTGTAAGTTAGCTGATGTGGTTTTGATATAAATAGCTACTACATATCTTATGTGGTAAACATTAGCGGATTATTTTTTAGCTCTTCTTCAACCCAAGTCTTTAAGTCTCCTCACCAGTGTTTCTTGTGTCTGTTTGGGCAGCTCTGTGTGCCCGTATTCTAGCATTTTAATCTCCCTAGGACCTTATCTATTTATTTTCTGCTGATGTTTTCTATTGAGCTCAACAAATCCCCCATAATGAACTGTTTCTAAGACTGCCATGATACCTCATAACACGCTTCAGGCCCATTAGTAAAAAAAGAGTACACATAATGCCCACGGCAAAAAGGATACACATATGCCTATGCAAATTGAATTGAAGACATATATATGTTACGGACCAATTACAAACTTGGACTGTTTTTAAATGGTCTAGCCGTTTTAAAATGGGCCAGACCATTTCCAAACCTCAGACTGTTTTAAAACAGGCCAGACCATTTTAAAACTGGCCAGATCGTTTTAAAAAACAGGCCAGACCACTGGCCAGACTATTTTAGAACAGGCTGGTCAAATTATTCAAACCATTTCAAAGGGTATCAACCCTTTTTAAAATAATCAGATCATTAAAACGAGTCAGATAGTAAACCTGGCAAAAAAACAAAAAAAAAACAAAAAAACTGCTAAATGTAAATAGGGCAGTTGCCAAAGCAGACCCAAAGAACTCTTGTGTGTGTTCGTAAATATTTTTTTCTGAATAGAACTATTTTTAAAAAATATTGAAATAAAACTGAGAGTCTTTTAAAAAGTTTGTTAATCTAAACTTCACTAATCCAAGCTATTTGGGCATGCCAATCCTATTAAAAACACACTTGATCGTTTGTGCGTGCATCTGTTACTTGTCCATCTTCTTAAACGAATGTAACTGAAAAGACCTCGCAATAAACTTCTTTTAAATTAAAAAAAAGCTCCCACACTCACAAATAACTAGTGCAGGAATACAGAGTAGTCATACCATTATAATTATAGGACAGGCTACAGTCTATCAATCTATTAGAGCATTAACGAAAGCTGAGTAAGGTGGGTCGCAGTCATCTAGGGTGAAAACCTATAAGATAGGCAAGGTCATTCAGTAGACATGGCTATGTTCTCATGGTCAGACAAAAAAGGAAAAAAAGACAGGTAAGTACACCACAAATTTGAACTCCCTCTTGGACCCACTAAAGTATTCACCCACACAGATACAAAGATCAACAAACAACAAGTTAATGTTAATTATGTTGCTCAGAGTAATCTCTTTTTCCAGCTAGCTCTGTGCACAACAGATTCATTACAGAAAGGTCACTAAAAATAAGGGGAAATATATTATTGAAAGGAGGGTTTATTTCTCTTTACCTATGGAGTGATATGATCTAAATCAGGCTATTATGCCCATAACCACATTCTTTTATTAACAAATTCAAACTATATTATAAATTACACAGGACACATTAAATTAAAGGGAAAAATACATTTTCTCTTTTTATTCTGTGTGTCATATAGTATAATCATCTGAAGTCCTGCTTTTCTGGCTCACTTCCATCAGAAAAAAATAACAACAACTAAGAACAGAAACCTGCCTCGGTGTCTATGTCCTTGGGCTATAAAATAGTTATAAACCAATAAGAATTGGTTTTTACTGCAATTCACATACCCTCGCAACTTGGGCTTCACCCTCGTGTCTTGGGATTTGTAATCACATACAAACTCAATATTGGTTATAACTATAGTACTGGTAGCACAGCAGGGTATTCAATAAATTTAGATCACGTTGAACCACTGTATCAGACAAAAAAAAAGTGTTTGTGTTGTGCAGCTTGGTAAGGACTGTACAATAAACTTGACCATAAATTAGTCATAACCCCCCCCCCCCCCCATGATAGCAGTAGTTATAGTCTTAGTGTTTGCTGTTAGTTCTTGCAACATTTCATAGTTCTTTACAAATCTCAGTCACTAGTAAATAATAAAACACAGCTATATTATGCAGCAAGATGTAAGGACGCAAATGCATGTAAATTAAAGCTCCATGAATGGTGTCAACAATTAACCCTAATTAGCACCCAGGGTGTGCTAATTCACACCTCCAAACTGCCCAAACACTTCCCTTGCTCCCCCTAGAGAATTCTTCTCCCTTTCCAGGTTCTTCTATCATTTCATTAATCGGGTCAATAAAACATGCAAATGACTTATGTATTACGTCTAGTCTCTTTTCCTTTAGGTTGGCTATCCTCCTCCACACAACTTTGGAACCATTAAAACATCATATCTTTGAAATTTTTATTTACTGTTTTTTAAGGTTGTTTATACTTCTATGACGTTTTCTCCCAGATATTTCCTAATTACCCCATATGTTCCACAATTTGTGGGGAACTGAATTCAACAAACAATAGACTAATAATTTGTGCTCATTAATACCAGAGCAGACTTTGTAACTGGTTGCTAGTTAGGAGCCTGCCTGACTTTCAGGTGAGACTGCTCTTGGTTTGACCAGCAACATTTGTGGCTAGTTTGGAGCCAGGCTGTTTTAAAATGGGCTGGCCTGTTTTAAAAAGGTCCAGACCATTTTAAAATGGGCTTGTAGTTTAAAAATAGTCTGTAACATATAATATACCAAACTCATTAGTATACAGATTCACTTGCTTTGCTGAAGTACAGCAGTAGTCTTTGTTGGCATATAGCCAATAATATTATATTTAAGCTTAGCCATATATTTTGACTACTGCTGTAATTATATTATGGTTCTTCAGTTGGACTGTTTAGGAAACTTAAGTTTAGACACCTGACTCTTTATGGTATGCCACCAGCTCCTGCACAACAGCCTAGATCGGATCATGGTTATGTCATTGTGTGGCAATTATAACAAGTTTGAGAGCCAAATTAAAATATTCATTAAATCTAACTTAGAAATGATACAAGAGTGCGGTATTACCCTCCTGTCCCCCATAACATAAATAAGATCTCTATCCTGTGGCATACACGAAGATATTGTCTGCTTCCGTCAAATTTGTACGTGCTCCAAACAGCTGTGAAAACACTTTATGACCTTTGAATATTTAATTTTATTTATTGCTATTTCTAACAGTCTGTCAGTTGCTTTTACAGTGGCGGAAGAATAAAAATTAAATTATTAATAATGTGTTCATAGGGGATTTGAAATTGCATGCTGTCTCCAATGTATGAAGTAACAAAAATTGTACAATTACATAAATGTCTAAACACACATTAATTTGCACAAACACAAACAACACAAATTTTTGCATGTAGAAGCATATGGACTCACTAAGGACTAAATTAACAAAGGGGAAATGCCAGAGTATCAAAAATTATCAATAATATTTTAGTCAGATTCTTTAAGAAATAATATGTTAACTCATGATACAATGTATTGCATAATGAAGACATTTCATTTGAGTATTATTTTACTATCAATACAAAACTTTTTTTTTACTCGATCAGATGATGTCAAAAAAATCTCCAAGTAAATAATTTCTCTTGTGATAAAAGAAACTTGAGGTATAATTACAGTACACATGACTCATTCAGTTATTACTGTGTATCGTGATTTTCTTGTAGTACTTGCTTAAAAATTATGGTTGATTGTTTTAAGTATGATTGAGAACTTTGAATGTGCTTGAGAACTTTAAGTATGCTTTAGCATAACTGTCAAATTGCTCAAATACAGTCTCGATCACTATTGTTGATTTGAAGTTAACACCTTCAAGCATCTCACAAGTTCTATAGAAGAGTGGTATGAAATGCTTACGAGTTCATACACTGAAGAACTATCTCCCATATTAATATTATATGGGCATACACATGTATGAGTGCTTATAAAGCCTCATTGTCCATCCATAGTTGGTACAATTAGAACTGCTTGAGTGTTCAATGAAATATGTTTGTCAAAACTATCAAATGCCTGTAATAAATTGCTGGCTATATCAGTTATCACCAAATTTGTTCATTATGTTCTGACACATTTCCCTTATTGCCCACAATTCATGTAGCTGGTATAAATCGAGTAGCACTGTTATTCTGATGCTTCCAAGGATTGTAAATATACCTGCTAGTTATACATTCTCTCATCTAGGTATCTAGTATATGCATGTAGTGTTCCTTACCGACCCTAGTTGATTCATTACTTCCAATTACTCTAGTGTTCCTTACGGACCCTTGTTGATTCATTACCTCCAATTACTCTACTACTAGCTTCTGACGATCACCCAAGGCTGTTCTTAGAGCTGATGTCATTGCTGTAGAAATTCTAATATTTCAAATACTGTTCACAATACGTGACTGCATCTGTTTGGGGGTAATGGAGTACCTTTGGCTTCAGTACTGTACATGACCGAGTACTTTAATCTGATCAAATACTAATTGAAGGTCTGCTGTCGTTACTCTCAATAATTTAATTGTGTATTTTTGCTGGTTTAATACTATGGAGGTGGACAAAGGATGATAAAGGAGTAAAATTGTTCCCAGAGGATGTAGATATCCTGTTCTGAATAATACCAGTGAGTACAACAGGATAGTTAAATTGTAGTACTCCAATTTTTACCTTTTTTTTTTCCCTTTCCCTGTTGGACATCCGGCTGTGGAGGAAGATTGCAGCATGCATGAAGCCTGCGAGTGAAGTGAATGAAAGCCTTGGCAATGTGTTCTTCTGGCAGCTAGTGTATTATGGAGGACTTGAAGGGATTCAAACTTTTATGGGTATCTTGGAGTACACTGGGGGAAATGGACGCACAAGACTGGTTGAGAAAACTTTTGAAGCTCAGGGTTTCTAGTATTGTAATTTAAAAACATGCAGCAGTAAAATAATAAAAGACATATTTACAAATGTGTTTGTGTAGCTTTGGCAGTGCTAGAAATTGTTTTCTCTCTTCATTGGACTGTACTAGCAGGAACTGGTGACTTGACTTGGCAAATATAACTGTTATGTGTGTTTTTGTTTTACATGTGTGTGTTCATTTTACATGTGTGCGTATGTGTGTATGGAAAACAGCTGAAACACTAAGGATTTTACAATTTTAGATTAGCCGTCTCTTACTTTAAAGGGCACTAACTTATTTTTCCCACTTTCATTTGACATCTATTCCACTAAATATATTGGTCATGAACCGACAATTGCCGACTAGATTTGAAAGGTCTTCAAAATTAATAACTTGGTATTCTGTTATATTGTGGCTAGGAGTTTGAATGCTGCATTAATACCTTATGCTGTCTGCCACTGCCTCAGGTGCAAATATTTATAACTGGGAGAAGAACCAAGCACAGATCCACCACGTACAAGTACACACACAGCCTGAGCATGAAAACATTCTAATATGTTTCATGAATTGCTTGGGATGAAAGAGGGTATAATAATAATAATAGTCATCCAACAGGATAGGTTGCAAGGTTACTCGAACATATGAATTTATTGTTCGCAGGATAGGGATGATTGTTTGTGTGGTTAGGCTGTCCAGAGTAGTTATGTGTTGTTATCAAAGCCATTTGTATTGAATTGCATCAGCTCCAAGCAAGATGTTGACAATACTGATTACTATAATCACAGGAGGCTGATGACTTCTGTCTTCATTTTTCTGTTGTATTTGTACAAGGTTTTGTATGTAGTCTTAGTCACTAGTTGTGTTAATGATTACAAAACACCATTGTTGTATTCCTTTGAAAATTCATTTTCTTGTTTTGCGAATGAATAACATTTAGTTAACAGTGAATTTGGCTGACTGTTAGCAGAGTCCATGTACATACACATCTCAACTGGCTCTCAGAAATAGTAAATACACTTCCTGTTTTAATCAGATAATGATAAACTGCTATTGTTTGCAGCACTATTATGAGCACCATTGATGTCATTGTATTGAGGTATTCCCTCTGTAGGTAAGGCATGGTAGCATCTACTGACTTTATATCTCTCTTCCCATTATCTTAGCATTTCCTCATACTGCATTGTTAATGCTAGCACTAAACTAGCACAAAATTTCCTTTTCACATTCAAATTAAACCATTCCAAGAATAATTTGCAGTCACTGGTGGACAATAAGTGCAAAACACGCACACATAAACATACATCACACACTCGTGCACTTGCACACACTCACACACACATGCACACACACACACACACACACACATGCACTTAATCCTACGCCTCTCATTTAGTTTAACTCACCATCGTTTCCATATTCGTCATCAGTGGGCCTCCCTGATTCCGCAGCTTCAATAGCTGAGTGGTTTGGCGAGGGCGGTGGCTGGAAGCCCCGCCCCCAATAAGCAGTTGCCGAATTGGGGCAAATTAACGGGGTGAGGATAAACCCCTTTAATTCCGACCACACACTCGTGCACATGCACACACACACACACATACATCACATGCACACACTCACACACATATGCACACACTCACACACACACATTCACACACACACATGCACACACTCACACACACATATACACACATCATTCAAACACTTCCCTTTTGATTACATGCATTACAGCTGTCCTGGAATGGAGCAACCTGCACATGGGCAGTATTATCATGCAGACGCAGGAATCTGTGTGTGTGCTAGACAGATTATCTAATTCTATAAATATTCAACAATCCTGGGTGTAAGGTGGTGGGCAGTTGAGTTCAAGGTGCTAATTGGATAATAGAATGTCGTATGCACGCACGCACTCTTTGTGTTAGTGAGGGTATAGTACATGTGTGTCCACACGGGGCTTGTACATCTACATGTTCGTTGATGGGATGTGAGAGCTGCTGACACTGAGAATAAACTTAGCATACATGTGTGGGCGGGGCAGAATTTAGTGGCGCGTGCAGAAGGGTTCCGTACTCTTGTTGTAGTCCCATATCGCCACGCGAGTCAGAGGAGACAAAGAGCTGGTGTGAATAGCTGATAAATAATAACAAGCATTTTTCAACTCCTTTCTCTGGGTGGGGCGCCACTTAGTGATTTTAATTATTTCTTTACAACCGTATCAGTTGTCACTAGAATCTCTGTTCTGCATCTTCCCATTGTATACCCTCCCACTGTGTGTTTGTGTGTGTGTGTGTGTGTGTGTGTGTGCGTGTGTGTGTGTTGTACTTCCAGGCAACTATAGCTCATCTCAAGGAGGTGATCAAGTGTTTGGAATATGACAGCAAGAAGGTATCTGCCTGCAAGGCCAGGGAGGAGGAACTGGAGCAGAAGGTCAAGTCACTCTCTGAGAAGCTTGAGGAAGCCGAGAAGCACCACACACCGGTGAGTGACTGCTGTTTCCCCTATCACAGCATTGTGGCACACACACACACACACATGCATGTGACAGCCTATGTGGACATACTCTTTATTGTCTGTGGTAGCCCATGGCAACTTCAAATACATCCTATTCATGTGATGCCCATGTGACATTAGTTTCTAACTATTTCATGTTTTTCAAATTGTTTTTTTTTTTAGAAACATTTAAAATATTCATCTATCCACTTACTTCCATTGTGAGTACAGTCAGTGGCACTGTATAATAATGGCTTATGTATTATCAGACACCCGTGTAGAGTGTGAATGATGTTTTTTTTATTATCACGATAAATTTTAATATACTTGTGAAAATCTTTCATGTTAACCCCAATCCATTGTATTGCTGTACTACTAGTGATTGTCATAATATTATTCCCTGGCAGGAAATGCACCAGTTTGTCTTACTGAAGTCTAGGATCAGGATCTTGGAGGCAGGTTACTTAGGGTGTGGAGGGGGGGGGGGTGGGGGGGGGGGATGTGTGAATAATACCCTTACATTAGAAACAGTATCATTTCCATGGTTATTTGATGTCATATGACTTTGGTTATAGGTGCAATGAACTGACCTCTAAGCACAGACTGGATGTCCACTCTTCCTCAATGACTGCACCTGAAGTTAGAGAACTGGAGGTGAGCCTCACGGTTGTTTAGTGTTTAAATTAATTAGCACCTATTACTTGCTCATCAGAAAAGAATCCTGTTTTTCTAGTGTATGAAAAGACTAATTACTATTTCCATTCTGTGATAGCAGGTTTCAGCCAGACTGCTGGATCCCATTGGATGTTCAATTAAGACCAAATGACGTTCTGATTACTTTAAAAATTCAGTACACATAAATGGTTAAGAGTTTGATTTAATCAATAACGATTAAAGAGAGCTACAGATATATTTTAGTCCGTGGGAGTAGCAATCCTGCTATGTCAGCCTAACATTCTTCCAGTATGGAATTAACTAGAGTGTAATACACACTCTGATCTTTTGCATAGACCATTCTTTTTTTCATGCAATTACATGTTTTTTCTGAAAGGCCACTGCCATGTACAACTAGACTCTTGGTCATTGCTGGCTTTTCTACGCCAAAGTTTAATGTAATGCTAGACTACTAGTAGTCCTCTCACTCCTGTTGTACTTGTCTTGGCTTGTTATGCACAACATGATATACCATTGTCATGCATTATATTCAAGTGTTCACCATTCATCACCTTCTAGCTCTTACAGTATTTATCACAACCCTATAGATGCTTACTGCTAAAACAACACTGTGAACTATGCACTACAACAAAATTAATATGTTGTATCCTTCCTGTCGGTAGGAAATACGCCTTTTCCTGCAGCGGACAAGTAGAGGTTAGGGTGACAGTTTAAATTTTGCAGGAAATGTCGCCCTATCTCTGCAGGAATAAGAAAATTTTGAAATTTTCTACTGCAGTTAAAAGGCAAAATATCTAGTTTGGTGTAGTGATTATTTGAATTTTTTCTTAAAAATAAGTACATTAATTGCTCAAAAGGTTTATACTAGTAACAGAAAAAGGGGAAAATTGTTTGGGTTTGATGAGGTCAACCCAATCAGTTCAGACAGCTTGGAAACCTGTCTGAGGTAGTAACTTCAACACTTGTGTGGTCACAGTTATTCTGGAGCTGCTCAAATACACAACAGGTACATCATAACTTAACACTTAACAATAAATTGTCCGCTTGTCTGGTCACTGCCTTGAGCTCTTCCTTTCAGTACGGATACAAGGTGATGTTATGATTGCAGTTCACAGAAGTGTAGGCAGTTATTCCCTGTCTATTGTTTGGGTTTGTTCTCTTAGAGTTTTTTTAATAGTTGTTAATTTTTATCACTTGTTGAAGTCTATTTCCCAGCAAAAAATAAATAAATAAAATAGTACATTAGTGAGTTTTCTCTCCATAATTATTTGTCTTTGTGATTTCTCCGTCATTTAACGTCTGCCAGCTACTGTCATGGTGTCACCAGATCTATGGCCATTCACACGATGATGTTATCTTTCTTATTACGTTGTATTAACACGTTCTTTAATGTGGTCATAATTAGTGGATGAGTGAATCAGTCAGGCAGAGTCTGTGACAGGTCCAGTGTATGGATACTCCACTAACTCATCTGGCCTTTGTATTGAGAAATAGTGTGGGGGCCATTCTGTGGAAAATGAGCTCATCTGTTGCCACATGGACTAGTGATCTAAGGCTTTGTGAGACATTCACTGGCTCCATTTTTTCATTCCTTCTTTTTCTTTCCTCCTCAATATAAAGTTACAAAGGCTAGTCTTTAATCTGCTTCCTATTTACTTTATCTCTTAATCTCTTCGAAGTTGTGAAATCGTCTACAATTAAGTGTTAAATGGTGCTAATTACAAATATGGCACACCGCACACAATCTTATTGGCACAATTATAAACCAACTATTTACAGTTCAAAGTATTGTTGCTCCTCCATGTAAGCTAGCTCAGATGTGGAGTTCAAGAGCATTGACATACGTGGTACCCTACTCTCTCATCACATCTTCCACTGATGTGGAGTTCAAGAGCATTGACATACGTGGTACCCTACTCTCTCATCACATCTTCCACTGATGCGGAGTTCAAGAGCATTGACATGCGTGGTACCCTACTCTCTCATCACATCTTCCACTGATGTCATGTGATTAAGTCTTCTAGAAACTGGCTCCCATCTCACACTCAACATATCTAGCTAAAATTATCTAATCAAATTTTCCCCTCTTATTTCATGTTGCTCATATCTACTTGTTTTAGTTTTTATTTGTCCAATTGCCATGTTCAAGGAGAGGAGCTTTAAACTAAACGAAAGCCCAAGTGTGTCGAATTTCCAGATATTGTTTGCAGTCACCAAAATCCTTTTTTTTATTTTTTTTCAAAAATTATTATTATTCTTCATCATCATTATTATTATTATTATTATTGTCATTTTTATCTAAGATAACCAGATACAGGTGTGTATGGAGTATGGTAAATATACATACATTTCCTTGGCGTGGTTCTGGGAATGCATTATTTACCGACTTCATTATAACAACATTACTGGATGTATTTGTGGTACGCTTGTTTTCATGTTGGCCAGTTGTAGCATAATTTCTACTTACTTATTAGCATCTTGGCAAGAGCAGATACAATTTTTATAACTTGTGAACACTCCGGAAATGAGGTTCAATTACATAACTCTTATCCACAGAGTAAATGGTAGGAATACTTGCAAGTCAGTGAGCGGGCTACTAAATATACAGATTGTAGAATTTTCTCATACTCAAGCCATGCGAAGGTACATTCCAAGAGAAGGCATTTTTCCCCAGTTTGTTGTCAAGATCTCTAACAAAAGTTTGTTTACGCTCACTAACGCCATAGCTCATGCGTTACTAGGTCCGCTAGCTGTTCATGTCTCTCAATGCATCTCAATGGGAATTTTATTAATTAAATTCCTCTTCCATATTTATTAAAATACCAGTACAAGCTTCTAACAGTGGTATGGCGAGAATTTTCATTGGGTGAATGTGTATCAAATAATTTCAGGGTAATATTCCAGTTGGATAGTAGAAGAAACTAACAAAGTTTGCACATTTTCCTTTAAGTAAACTCAAACATGTGAACTTCTTTAAGTTTTGCTAACTTTATGAATACAACCCAAAAAATGCAAATTTCTGACTTTATCCAACTTTAGAAATGCAGATTATGCTTGTTTTTAGCTGTATTTTGAGTTTGGTCATACAGTGAGGTAGTGAGTATATTAGAGGATAATTAATGGTCTCTATTTATCATTGGCTGATGTCTTGTGAAGTGTTGTTGTTGTTTTTTGTGTGTAGTATAATACTAATAGTTGGGAACCCAAACAATGCAAAATAAATTTTTCCCCGGTCAATTTGATTCTGTTGCTCATTTTAATTTGTTGTTTTTCATGTGACATTAGCACAAGTGGAGGTGCAGATTGGTGGCCAAGAACTCTGAGGTTGAGAAGTACAGGGAAGAACTGGATACGCTTTTGACAGCTCTTAGAACTCTTCAGCAAGGCGGGCGAGTCTAACCACACCCTGTTTCATTTTGCTTTATTTTTAACAATATTGTTTGCCTCTTCATTATGTCAAACTTCTAGCATATACCACTCGCTCCATTCACATCACAGTCAATTTTGTTTAAATTAATTTGATGAAATCTGGTCAACAAATTTGGTGGGGGGATACAATCGCTGCAATAATGATGAAAATAACAACATTGGAGCAAAAAATATTGAGGAATGACAGAACAGTTTGTATTGAAACAAATATTAAATACACAAAGTTGATGTTCAGAGTTTGTCGAATAGTTCCGGAAGTACCAATGGTGGTATGTGTGTTGTCAGTGGTCTTTTTTGCATTTGTGGTGAACGGGATATATTGTAGAGCTGGATGTGACGGTACTGTAGATGTGACGGCACTGTAGATGTGATGGTAGTGTGAATGGCCGGCACAGAATGCTGTCTTAACGTCTTATCTACTGGAAGCACTGGATGCACTCGTCAGGAAACTCCATGTCGAGCAGAATGCTGGATTAAAAAAAAAGAACAAGAAAGTGAAGTGTGGCCATAACATAGTACATTGACATGAAGTCACTTTCAGTTAGTAATTTTATTAAGTTCCTCATTTCTCTCTCTCTCTCTCTGTTCAATTTCCATACTCACTTGCTGATTGTGGCGAGGAATGGTTCTGGCCCACAGACACAGACTAGAGCAGACTTTTTGTTCTCTCTGTTAACTTTTGGGAGGCTGCTCTCCAGCAAGCTCTTGCCAACCCTACCCTTGAGGCCATTCCAGTTGCTGCTGGGCTCAGAAAGGATGTGGGTCACTTTGAGCCTGAAGAAAAAAGAAAAACAACGTGATGAGTTAATAATGGTAGCCAGTTTCACTTTATTAAATCAGAATATGTGTGGCCTTGACAAAAGAGAGATTAGCTTATAAGGGCATCAGTAACAGACTCACTTGTTGTCTGTGGCTTGTGCCAGATGATTAAGCTCTTCTTTGTACATGATATCTCTCTCCCTCTTGTTGGCAAACAGCAGCTGGGCTGTCTTGGGCAGGTTGTCCTCCTGTTTCTCATCGTCGCAATTGCAAGGCTCACTGTTGGAAGGAGGAAGTTCCTGAGCTACTTCCTCTGCCCCAGACTCTCCGCTAGCTTCGCTGGCGCTGGTGATTCGATTGCGAGTTTTAACCTCTGAGGACAAGTAGTCTTTTAGAATCTTGACCATAGGTGTGAATCCTGTAAACATAAATAATTGACCATGATATATACGTACTTTAATAGATTAGACACATAATTTTAGGATATAACATGTTCTTCAAATTTCCTCAAAAATAAGATAATATTTATTCTATTGATATGTACCTGATCCAGCAGCGATGAGTAGGACATCTGTGGCAGATTTGAGTCTCTGAGTGGCGTCAAATGTTCCTTCTGGGTCACTCACGATGACTTCATCACCTGAACAGGAAAAAGAAAACAGAAATCATTAGTTAATTAGTCACTGGTCACGCCATGCCACAAGATGAGTGCCAAGGTTTCCTGCTTATTTCTATATTCTTACATATACTAAAAATATATTTACCTTTGTTAAGTTTTGAGAGGAATCTCGACATCTTGCCATCGCTGTAGAGCTTGACCATGAGTTCGATGGTCTGTCCGGGTTGGGAGGTGGCCTGGTGTCCATGGCGAGAGCCCGGGGCCTCCAGGGCACTCACGGGTGTGTAGCTTCTTTCTACGGATTCACCTGCACCAACAAAGGAATTTCAAAATCCTAATTACTGTGGTCAAAACAAAACAAAGTGCAGAGGGGCTAATTAGCAGGTAGCATGTCGTACTACATTTTGAATTAGTTTGCAGCACTGTTACGTACCGTCAATGTCGGCAGTGATGGACAGGTGGTGTCCAGTAGGCACGTTAAGGTATGAGCCGGCAGGAAGACGGAGAGTGTACAGGTTTGTATCATGGGTCACCCTTTTGATGCTTTCCACATGAGTCGGGTGATGTTTAGTTCCTGGATGTGGCAAGAAAAATGAGAGTATTCATAAGATAGGAGTTCTGGTTAGTGCAAGGCAAACAGCCAATGAATTTAGAGGAGCACATTCATGAACAAACTGAACTAAATATTATAAGAAATAGTAGTATTATAGTTACTATTACGGTTCTTTACTTAACTTTTTAAGGCCATCCCACAGGTCAAGTAATGTGTGTACTTCCTGTTCAGTATTCATTACAGATTATGAATCTAGTAGTTTAGTTAATATTCCTTCACACAAATGGGAGCAAAAGGTGACCTGTCTAGAATGTTCAGACAACACAAGGGCGTTGTGTGCATGCCTTGATTCAATCTATTCCTCTCCCAAGTGTACCCAGAACCATTGGTCTCTCATAGCCAAATTAACTAACTCTATCTTTGCTTCTTACCCACCTCTTTTAGTTTTGTGCAAAAGCTTCAAATGTCCTTCCAAAGGCTTTCCGACGGAGTCCCAATAGATTCTTGAGTTCTCCTTCTTGAGAGATATCTCAACATAGCCATGCTTGATGTTTACAGCAGATCCAACGACTTTGTGAGCGAGAACTACAAATAATTAACACCAAGGAAGTTCAATGGCATGTGATTAGCTATATTAGGCCAACAAACTAACTCCTGTTGCTCTATTCAAAGGGGAAACACTTGAAATGACTATGGGACCATATGTAGCTACCCAGGAGATCACTAAGAGCCACATCCTCTAGCTCCAGAGATGGCAAAAACCACAGCCACTTGGCCCGCATCCCAACCACCACAAGAGGTCAAATTTTTGAAAGTGCAGTCAACACTTGACAGTTCATCACCTCACTTACCAAGCTTGATCTCAAAGACCCAATCGTAGATGAAGACAGCAGCTTCCAAAGTCTTCTCGCTTAAGTCAATGGTGACATCAGAAGCTTTCAAGCCCTGAAATTTGAAAGAAGAGAAGAAGACAAATTAAATAAGTGGTGTTTTATTCTACTACTGCAATATATCTACTTACTGTATTTTTAGTGTAGACATGAAGAGTCACAGCTTTTTCACTCTGGACCCAGTCAAATCTGCATAACACATAGTGGCTCTGGTTACAACTGGTCCCAAAACTTTGAATATTGAATTTAGGTGGTGATAAGTGGTCATTAATTACATGTTGTGGGATAAAATCAGAATTAAGAGCAACCACAGCAGCCCAGTCAACCCGACCAGATGGAGCTGAGCTGCTCTGCTCCAATTGTGGTGGGCCAAACCGCCAGCCCTTGCCAGGGAGACGGGTAATTGTAGAGCTTCCATGTTTCTAAACACAACTTATTCTCATATAGCAACGAGTTTCCTACCACAAATCTTACTAGTTGGATTCTAATTGTTGTCTCTTACATGCATTATTCACACACACAGCCTGTTAACACCAGAAGCAAAATAAAATACAAGATAAAAGATCAAAGGTCTGATAAGTTTAAAGTTACGCCAGGTTTAGAGCAAAGGTTTCCAGAAAAGGTATCACACTTCATTAAAGTCATACATACTTGTATGCCTTCCTTACTACTCCAAAAGCCAATCAAATGACAAAAAATAAATACAAAAAAATAGTAAACCAACAAAATGAGCTGATATCAAACCTGCCCACCACGAAGTCATACGTATGCACTCATGTACTCTATCACAAACACACACCGCTTTGTGCCAGTTTCTCACCTTGGGTGCGGTTCAGAGATCCTCCGGATTCTGGTTGGGGGAAGAGTGAGCCTTATGGAGGCACTGCTGCTGCTACTTGCAGCTTCCTGTGAGGTGGTGGAGACCTTTCTGGGTACCGGTTCTCCAATCAGTGTCTTCACAGGACTTTCAGGCGAAATTTGGCGACTGCCATCTGGCTCTGTATCATTACAAAATAGTAGTGTGCATTAAATTTCTTTTGTTTGCTGTTGTGGTGTTAATTACGATTAGAATGTCGAGACTATATGTGCATGTGTGTGTGTGAGTATGTGTGGGTACTCACGAGGGAAATCACATCATTCAATTATCGTTGGTCACAGTTCTAGTGATAACTAATTAAAGTATCTGTTATATCAGACATACCTTCACACGCAATAGCTGCTTGGGTCTCGTTGCGAAGAGTCATGCTGTTCTTTCTGACTGCAGTTGACACAGCTTGCTTGTTCACACCTACATAAAAGAAAACGATTAATTGTTGGAATTTTCAATAGTTTAATTTTTATTCCTGTTCCACCCACCCCAGCTTAATTGTGGGCACATGGGGGGAAAAAAAGAGGGGAAGAAGAAAGGAAACCTGCAACAAGAAATTGGTACCACAGTAGATCAGGCACTGATAAACCAACTACTGGTCACCATAATGCAGCCAGAAGTCAGTCAAATACACTCTTTCTCAGCCCCCACCTCTCACCATTCCCAGTTCTCTTACCTTCAGTGAACACCAAGGTGGTAGGCACGGACAGGGAGTCCTTGCGATACGTCATGTTGTTCTTGATGATGTTTGCACTGTTCTTGCGCTGAGTGGTTGGCGACGAGGCCACCAGTGGACCGACGTAGCAAGCCTTCAAAGTAGACTCTACATTCACCCACTTGTGTGCCTACACCAAACAAAACAACAAAGGCAATAATAACGCCTCCAGGCCAGCACGAATGCCCAGAAGGAGGAGTACTGGTGTCTGTGTTGCTATATCCACTTAATATCACTGGGCAGGCAATGTTTTGCCAACACTGCAGGCTTACAGCTGGTACTTCTGATCAGCTCACCACCACTTGAGGCCAACATACACACAGTACATCCTCCTATGCAAGAGGCAGTGCAAGTTAGTGCAGCTTACCTCATCAAACAGGATTGTGCAGTCTATTCCAGCTCCACGCATCAGCTCTGACTTGCCTCCAGGGTGGAACTTCATGTAATAAGTCAGATTGTATACCTTTCCTGAAATAATTAAGGAAAAATTGGTTAAATATTGAAAGATATATATGCCATAATAATGTTTGTTTGTTTTTGATAAATGCAACAATGTATCATGCAAAATAAATTCACCTCTGATTGCGGTCCATGCATCGTCTTCCTTGTTGTGCTCTGCAAGTTCCTCCAGAGTGACTGGCCGTGGTGAGCCTCCGTTCCCTGTCAGATCAGTCTTGCTCCTGCACAGCCTGATCCAGTCCAGGAGGCCACAGCCAGGCCCGAGCTTTCTCTTGCCACCGGGCTTGGCTGAGGGTGTCCTCTGGGCCACCGGCTGCAACCGAGTGTTGCTAGGTGGGGAGGTGGTGGTCATTGGCGTAGGTGGCGTTATAGTCAGACTGTTGTTGCTGAGGCCACTAGTTGTAAACGACTTTGACGGCATAATTTTTCTGCATCCTGGGCTGGGTGGAGGGGAGGAGGCGGTCATGGAGAATCGTGTTGTTGATAGCGAGGGGCTGGATGGCGGTGTGGAGTGAGCCACTATGTTAGGAAGCTTGGTGATGGGAGATGGAGATGATTTCGAGGAAGATCGAAGTCTGGATTGAGGGCTGTTGGAGGGACTACTGGAGTCCAATGTCAAATTTGACATCATCATCACTGGGCAGGTTGTCATGTTGAACTTCAGTAATTGTTAATTTTATCAGACAGCAAAAAAAAAAATTTTTTATCTCTGCTTTTAAAATTCTACAACCTTGCAGTAATGCTTCAGACAGCACAAAAAGCTTGTTAGAAAGAAGCTAACAAATTGACAGTGCGGCCGCCTTTTATAAAAGCTGGAGGTTACGCGCATACTTAATCGATCCTTTGCGCGGCTGGCTTTAGGTGACTACGGCATACGCCCCCTTTCAGGGGCGCGTGCGTGTGGAGCGAAGTCATTGTAGACCACGCCCAAAATGCCGTTCTCTCTAGTCGTCTGGTACGAATCAGCTGGCTTTTGACTTTTGGATTGACAGCATCTCCTCCTACTAACTGCTACTACCGCTACTCTTGTAGCATGGCCGATGGCGAGTAAGTTCCCTTGTTTTCCGTCCACCAGGGTGTTGTCTTTTAGGAGAGACGAGGGAAAGTGAAATTTAAAATACAGACAATATCTTTTAGCAACAATAGCATATGTTTATGTAGTAGACAGACATTGATTAGTTTTAACTTCCTCACTGCACCAGGTGTAGCAATTCCTCCAGAGACAGGTTAACATTATCTGAAAGGGAAATCTCTTTTAGTCAACATTAAATAACACATTCCATAGCAAGAAGTTGATAACGAGGTATCACATAGTTGTGTGTGTGTGTTGGTGTTATCCAATGATAGTGTTGACTTGTTTTTTAATTGATGGCAGGTTTGATGAGGGGGATTTGAGTGGAGGGGAAGATGTGGAGGACTACGATGAGATGCTTGTAAGTTATCACCATTACTGGATGGAGACAGAGAGAGAGAGAGAGAGAAACAGGGAGGCAGTTGAAGTTGTTGTTTTTATACGTTGGTAGGCGTAGAGTAGTAGCAGAAAAGAAATCCATTGTAATTTGTAGCCCGTGTGAGTAATAGTTACACAGCTGATGTTTTTAATCATGGCAGAAAACACACCAACACTTAACTAAAGCTTTTTATTATTTCTATATTTTTCTTTACATGGAACATGTGTTCATAGTGGAGCTGTAATATTAACATAGATAATGGTAGGGAGAGAAAGCGGGAATAGTTAGTAGAGATGGTTTGAAACTCTCGCAACATGAAGAAAATCGGTGTATGTCAGAATGGATGAGTCAATGTATTAATGATAAACGGCACGGGTAACGTTTGATGCCTTATTCTTTCTATCATTTCCTTGTAAAGGGCATAGCTTATGCAAGTCAATCCATAGGTCATTGTGTGACCCCAGACTTCACACATGGAGGGGCAGCTCGAGTGTGAAAAAATCTTTCCTGCTTCATTCTTTGCTCTTGATTGTCGTCCGGTCCATTTCCCAGTCTCCCGGTGGCTAATTAAGTTTGTGGCGTAGTTTCCATTATTATGGGTTCACTTCCTGAGCTACGGGTCCTTGACCTCAGCCGTACTCATGACAACTGTGTAATTTGAAACGTGTACTGTAGCTGGCTGGAATGCAATTTGATGAATGCCCTTTTATTTTAGTTCTGGAGTAAACTTTTGCTGAGGTAAGTTTCCTCTGGATTCAATGTTCGAAAGTGTACATAGAACTCATACGATAGTGTAGGAATTCCATTGAAAAAGAAAACAAATGAAAAGTTCATTTTAAAGTTATATAGGAGAATTTTTTATAATACAAGTTTTAGTGTTTTTTTTGTTTTTTTTTGTGAAGATTTTAGGGCTGGTGGAGCTAGGATGTTTGGCGGTCAGAGTGTGGGATTTTTCTGTGTGTGGGGGGTGGGGGCAGGGTAGGGGGCATCTAAGTTTTTGAAGGAGAGGCTATTCTCAAGTAAGTTGAATTCTACGTTACGTTGGTTATTAAAGTTAGGCAACACAAGTAGGTTAAAAAATGTCTCGCATGCTGGCTAATAATCAGGTCATCCAGGCACAGTCACAAAAGCTTTCTGGATATTACTGGCAGAATTTTGGGCTGAATAGAAAAAGTTTTGGACCTAATTTTGTCAATGTGGATGCAAAAGGTTCAGGGATCAGTACTTCAATTGTAGCACTAGCAATGCAAAGTGGCATGACATGCTGTTTGTTCATCTGCAGTGAAGGCCGCACTCCTTGTACAACTTACTCTGTTTCTCCAGATTGAGTTTTTTCTTAGCAATGCTCTTTTTGATATCTCCAATATTCCAGTCTAAAAGGCTATGTAGAAACTAGCCTAATTTGTACAGTATAATAATAGGAAGGTAGGGTTGGGCAATATACCATTTATAGTCAACATCGCAATATTTATTATTATTTTTATTGGTACAAGTGCCACTAATATCGATTTATCGACTAAGGTGGAAAAAAAAAAGCACACCTACACCAACATGGAGTTCATCCAAAATTGGAAAGCAGTTTTAAGAATTATGAGGTGGATTAGACACAGAAACCATGTGTAGAGCTATATGTATAGAAATGAAGGAGACAGTTACTTCACATGATCGCTTCACAGAAGTTCTCAAGCTTGAAAAGTGTTATGTGTGGTATGTTCATCTTTGAAGAGGTGACCAGTTGATCAACTTTTGCTTACAGAATTGATGAAAGAAAAAATACCAAGGCATGTGTGAATGTGGTGCTAACTGAGGGTTTTACATGTCCAACAGAGCCAGCTTTCTGAATAAATAAATATACATATATACACACATTCAATATGTAGTTATATCATAATATTTTCATTCATATATTGTGATACAATATGTCCCAATATCCCCCATCCCTATAGGAAAGCATTAATAATGGGAAGAAATTAAAGCAAAATAGGCCAAGGTTTGGAGCAAATAGAATTTAAGAGCATTGCTAAAGTGCTAGTCCGCAATGTATCGGAGTAATGGGAAATCATTTGATCAAAGGATTGTAAAGGGTTGTTACCAGTAAAAAAACTAACACTTGCTTTACTTGAACTAGTAGAAAATTACTGTCTAAGGCTTTACAGTATTTACAATTTAGTTACACACCTCTAATTGTTCTTGCCTTTTTTGCTGAAGCACACCACTATTTCTTTATTACTAGTGAAGTGCTCCTACAATATTAACAGGGTGGTGGGCTGTAGCTAGCTGTAAATTTATGCCTATGGACAGCTACATTTCTATTTAGATACTTTTTTTCCTTCAATTTTCAGCTCTTTCCTCATTTCGTATGACCATTAGTTCATATTGTGCTTGATAGTACCTTTGACTCGTTCACCCTTTACTTGTATTGCCACACTATTGAGGCTATATCAACCTCTGCCTTGGTCAGCGGGTAAAAGAGAGTTTACTGTTAGCTATATCTGCAAAGTTGTAATTTTTTTTTTCAATTGTGCAAGACAGCAAGCTGAAATACTATTGAATCACAGATGCTCTTGTGTTAGTGAAGCCTCGATTGTTTCTCACGTTGACTCTCGAGTGGAGTCTTTAGTGGCACGCTGGAGTGACAGCTTATTTACCTGTGAACTAGGGTACTTGTAGGCCTCTTATATGATACCTGGAATGTTGTGCTTAGGTGGTTAAAAAGTTGAGTACAGTATATATGTATGTGTATACTTATAATATATTGTGTGTGCACACTATTGGCTCGAGTTTGTTCATCCCTGAATTTGTGCAATCTGATAGTATTTTGCTCGCCAATTACAGTGCTTCCAACTTAAAGAGTGGATTTTTTGAAACTACTGTATAGACCCTCACTACAGTCATTTAACATATACATACCTTTTCTTCATCATCCCAATAATGTTTACAATAGTAAAACTGCCTGTTTAGAGAATGGAAAATGGAGAACAGCACTTTTCTCATTCACTCTAATACATTTTACGCCATTTTTGTTGACATCAAGATTTTGCGGTAGTTCGTCATTAAACGTAGCTAGTTAATGAGCTAAGGTCGAACAGTTATTTCCATGAGCGGTAAGACGGGACTTTCCCTAACTACAAGCGGCCGGCTGTATGGATTCTCATCGTTCTACTAGCAGCAGTAAGCGAAGTCGAAATCAGTCAGAATTGTTGGCTGGTATTACTAACTTGGAGCCAAGCCTATCCAAGAGGTCCTCTTTTTCAAGAGCTGAATAAAAGCTGAAGGAGTTTAATACTCCCAAGGCTCCCAGCATTCGGTATTCTGACAACATCAGGGCGATGTGGTTGGAGTCCTACAGGTGGTGCAGCTCCAGACAGCAGCTAAAACGCTGGCCGTGATAGGCAGTAGCGCCGTAAAACTTGATACCTAGGGCCTGAGATACAACAGCCAAATCATCCATACCCGTGCAACAATTAGCAGTAAACTGGCGCCCTCGTGCCTTTATGACACAAATACGCATGCGCTGTTTTGTGACGTCGCGTTTACGTGTACTAAAGGCCCACAACCCGCTCTAAACGTCATCAGTTGATGACCCTTACCGTGCATAAACATTTTTTGGTGAAAAACAGCCACAACTCACTTAATTTTCAAGGTATAGCTACCAAAGTTGTACATAATAATTATAAGGCAATTTTACATCATGTGTCAAGATATAACTCAATAAATTCAAAAATCCTGGCTTAAACACTTTTTTCTTAAAATTTAAAATATTTTGAGATTCAAATTTTGTGTGCCCACAAAATCAGGCTCATATGAAACTTCAGGTATTAAAGTATCAGTATACCAAGCTATAGAGATTTTTTCAGCTTAAACACTTCCAAATTCACAGTCTTGAAGCTCCCAGTTCCATCACCTATAACCACAAAAATAACCACAAACCCACAAAATTGTTTTGTCTGTATGTTAATATGACATTAATGTATAATAATACAAATTTTTAGCTTTCTATTACACATACTTGAGAAATTATAGCAGAATTAGCAACCTTAACCAAAAAGCTAAAAAAATCCACTCTTCTAAGCTGGAAGCACTTATTTGGCTAGGAATCTGCTTGAATGCCTTGATGTCTCATCTTTTATGAAAGTTGAGCTGTTTCTTGTTCAATTGTCTATCCACCTCCCCTCCATCCACCCTCCCTCTCTCTCTCCCTCTCCCTCATCGAGACTAACATCTTCAGTCAGTGTTTGAGAAAGCCCCTGCCTATCTGGCATAATTTGAAGTACACAACTTCTTTTTTCTTAGTTCCAGAATTGGTGGGTTATTAGATAACTGCAATCCAATAGCTGGTTCCTGTCTCATATTAAACGGATTATTGATATTTCGTTTTGGTTTGAGTATTGAATTCACACCTAGCTGTATACCAGACAGTTGTTTATGTTTTATTGCTTTTCCGGTGATTAGATTGTATAAGTTAAGTAGTTTATAGCCAAATCTGTGGCTTTTGGTACAGCTGTTGAAGACTCGTGATAAATCCTAAAACTTGTTTGTGGTTTTTGTGGCTGGGATGTAATTTTGGCTGACTGACCCCTATTTAATATGTCTCCATGGTAAAGTCCCATTTGTTTTACTCTGTGTGATCTTATAAGTGGATGATTTGCAGCTGTGACCAAAGAAACATCTTTGTGCGTAGCACAAATAAATGCTGGTCAGCAAGTCACAATTTGTAAAATTATGTCTTTGCACTTCAGACTGTTCAATATATATTATATATATTAATAGGTATTAGTTTTTAGTTGTTGTTATTTTATGTAATGGAGGTACACAATTATTTGCTTGGATTTTTAAAATTAAAATTTTTTTTTTGGAATGGCCTTTTCGTATTTTTCTTGTGCTTTAGTAACAGGACTCTTGGATGCATTGCATTCTCATTGGGTCACGTGTGTATTGTGACACTTGTCCAATAACATCATCATGCTAGACTGGAGCCTGCATTATCCTCAATTAGGTGTTGGTATTCAGGAGGGACATGGTAACCTAAAAATCTCTTTCATTACACATTTTTCCTGTAGATACCTCTATGCCTGTTGACATTCCAGGACATCATCTGTAAAGGAAAAAAGGAAAAACTGTTGAATAATTGAATAAGTAGCCGACTCTTTAATCTTTTACTAATTGCAAACCGTCGGGGCCACATTTGTGAAGCAATTGTGGGCCCTTTTGGAAGAGCCAGGACTGGTCTGAATTGGCGGGACATACGATACCGACTGTATGTCTATGCTGCTACCTGATATGAAGGAATTGTTTGGTGTGTTACATTGCTGGGAATCTGTCCAGTTTTTTTCCTGGCAGACTTGAGATTCTACCGAGTATGCGGAACAATTAGGTTTTAGCAGTGTACTTGCTATTGACTGGTGGTGTAAAGGCAGTTAGTCATTTAGCAGTGCACTGAGGCGGCTAAACCCGTTTCAGAATGACCGAGACTGCAGTAAAGTAAGCTGTAGTTCTCAACCATGTTGAGATAAGCAAGTGAGGAGTGCAAGTCATGGGTTGCTGTAGCTTCCCAGGCAAAAACAACAACAACAACAACAAAAACAAAAACAATAACAACTACTTGTTTATCCTCAAATGTGAGAATTTTATCCCAGTTCAATTTATACATGTTGCCAAGCCTCTCCGTTTGGTGTAATAGTCTATCACACTTTTTGTGAAATGGTCACATGAGTGGTCACAAGATTGGGATGGGAGGAGGTTGAATTACCATTTCTGAGGTGATATAATTGGCAAGATGTTACCATGTGGTGATTGTGGCACGTAGTTCTAATTGGAGGACTTGACAGAGTGTTGTACATTGTGTAATATTCCAGCCCTTGTGATTTGGTGTTTGGCAAAGGGGGGAGGGGTGGGGAGGAGTTTGAATGGCATCTTGTAGGTTCTAATGTGATGTTTGTTTTTTGAACAACTGCTGGCAAGCGGTGGACACTACTGTAGCAATCTTGTTTTTGTTATTATCATTAATCCCTTCATTACTCCAAATAATGGCTCATTGGGTTAAAATTGTGTGAAAGCATTCTTGTGGAGCCACGCCCATTATCATCTAACTGATACCAACGGAATCACAATCATGATGAGCGCCAATGAAGCAAGTATTATTAAAGCTGGCTGAAATTGTTGGTAAGTACTACAACAATAGCAGCTGTAGCAAACAAAGAAACAACAACAAAAAAACAACAACAAAAAAACTAACAACAAGAAACAACCCCCCCCCCCCCCCAAACAAAACAAAAACAACAGCAAACTAATGAACAGCAATTTAATAGAACACTGAAAATGGCTTAGATTGGCTCAGGTATTGAGGAATTGCATGCAGGCTTATGAAAAGGAAGACGGTACATATGTAGCTGGCTAGGTATTATATCTTGAAACATTTAGTTTTCAATATTTAACCCTATAACAGGAATAAGGTACTGTAGCATAACTTGCTAAAATTAGATGGTGCCAAAAATAGAAAACAAAGCAAAAGACAACTCACAGAAACTACAACCACTAACAAAACCAACTGCAATTGCCTTAACAAAACATTTTGTGGCAAAACCTTACGGAATCTCCTATTGTCTCTGCCCCTCTGGGAGCATTAACAAAATACTTGCAAGTTCCTTCTGTGTAAGCATTGGCTTATTGAGTACCATTACTTTCTGAGGAAACAAGTTTTTGTGCAAGTACTGTACCGGCAAGTTTATTCAAGTTACTGGCAATCTGAACTGGTTCCCGTTCAGCTTTGCTGGATAAGGAGATCTTGAAATCAGATCCGAATTTCATTTTGTAACTACATTAAGCAAATATTTGGCATGTAATCACATGGGAGTTTCAATCAGGTGGTGAGGGTTCTGATTGATAGTGGTTTAGGGATACACACTGTACATGTGCTATTTTCTGTGGTTATCTTTCACATATTGCGTGTATGTAGGAATTAACTCTTGTTTAGGTTGGAGTGGGGTGTGTTGGGGGTGGGTGACAAGAGGGGAGGGGGGTGGGGGATACGTGTTAGTAAGTGCAGTGGGAGCTGAACTGAAATGCACGCCACAACACAAATTCTGAGTGTAGTGCACATACATGAGTGTATTGATGCATAAATTGGGTTACTTCTGTGGCTTACTTTAATAGGTGTGAAAGAATTTTTCTTTTTCTCCTATGATAAAAAGGGGTGGGCAGTAGGGGGTCTTCCCTAAATGTGCTGGGAAAATGCAGGCTGTAGTAACAGGACTCTGTACCTTATGGTTCGGCATTGCTATGATTTCAGAAGTCTTAATTTCCTGAACTGCAAGTGCTCATGGCTCTTCATTATGAATAATGAAATGTCACAGGGTGATACACCTTTGACCTTAATTGGTAATTAAAATTTCAATGGCTGTCACACTGACCTTGTAGTCTCCTTTAGTACTCGAGTGGGAATGACATCACACTTACACAATTCCCCCTCCAAATTTGTACTCTGTCTTTTACAGTATTCTATGAGTTAACTTGACCCCATAAATTAGCTGCTTTAGGGTGACCTTATTGGTAGAGAACAACGTCTTAGAACAAGAACGTTTAGCAGAACATTTTAAATTGTCATTCACTACAATTCTAAAAAGTACCACTATTTATTCATTTATTTATATATATATTATTTATTAAGTATTTATTATTTATTGTTTATATCATTTATATATTCTTTATTAATTTTTTTTCACCATTCTCTTCTGAGCCCCAAAGTGTTCATCTGTTAAATGTTTTATTTCTGTAAAAGTTCCGAAGTCATCTATGTGTGAGCATTTTAAGAATTGTAGAGTAGGAGTATTGAGGGTAATACCACAATAATAGCCTTGGGCAGTTTTTTGTTATATTCACCTGTAATCACCAGCATTCAGCTAAGGTATGTGGGTATCAATATGGCGGCCCTTTGCTAAATTCCAAAAAAAAAAGACGTCATTTTTTTCCATATATGGATTTATTTATAAAAAGGATTTTCTTTTGACACCTTGACCACAGGAGTGTGACATTATACTTGATACAGTACAGCAAATGGTTCCATTGGGGAGTGGATGCATTCTGTGGTAGATTCCGTACTCAACCAGGTGTTAACTGACGATACATCACGTAAGTATTGTGTTCCCCGGAGTCATGGACTGGTAGATTGAAGAATCTCTTTGGTAGCATTCTCTGGTCCATTATGGAGCAGTGACAGCTAGTGACATCAATTCCTCCACACATTACGCTGGAAGACGTGCAGATGTCTTACAGATAATGATGGGTGGATGACATCATTAGATGTAGATCTGTTACTCTATTTTAAGTGTGTAGATTTTTTACATTCTTAGATCTAATTGAGTATGAGATTGTTTATTGCGTTGTTGTTGTTGTTGTTTTTTGTTTTTAAGTTTTTCTTTCATTTTTTATGTAGCTTAACATGGGATAATATATTGAAGTACTCTCTAATTCCTTTAAGAACAAAGAAGAAAATCGGAGTAATAAGATAGTTATTAATGATAACCTGATCATTAGCCTGATCATTACCCTGTTTTATTATTACACACACACACACACTCACACACATACAGACACATTATACATATATACATACATGCATAAATACATAGGCCATGCCTAGATGACATCATCTTCATGACTTACTCGGCAATTAACATAATAATAATAATAATGATAATAGCAATAACAACAATAATAAAAATATATTTTGTTTGCAGGATGAAGGAAGAGATGGAGAAGATCAGGAAGATGCTGTGGAATTTCTTCCTAAAGGTAAGGAAGTTGACATGAAACTAGCAAGATGATTTTGGCCTAGCTAGTGTTAATATGCCTGAGGCATACTACAACACCTATTCTGTGGCAGTGCATGCTGGGAAGGAAGGCATACATATAGTTCAGTGGGCTATTGTGTGACTATGGTACGAGTAAGATCATTAACCCTCAGCGGACATGTGCGAGAGGGTTATAGTAGTCCTCCTGTCTGTTTGTCACGCTCTGATTTTGGAGATTGCAGATAATTAACCATTGATTTAGGTATGAACTTACTCAGAACCACCATTCATTATGCTACTTTTGTTTAATTTCGGGATGGTATTTGAGAAAGCATGAAGCTTTCAGCTCTGTGTTGGTGCTAGCTTTTGTGGGTAACACCCCCTAGAGCCACGTCTTAATCATGTGAGCAAATAATTTCTCGCTGCCCGCGGTGGTTTTGATTTATACTGGGAAGTTAATGGAGTGCTGGAAGTAGGATGTGGAGTTTTGTGTTGAAAATATAGCATGGCGAGTGTCTCTGGCCTGTTCAGCTTCTTCTCTTATAAAGACAGCATTTGCTCGAGCTATATTGATGCCTGACAATAATAGCCAATAAATTATTCTTTTGATTTGAGATGATTTTGTAATAGCTAGCTAGTGTATAGTAGCAGCACCTTTAGTGCTTCATTAACCCTCAGCACGCATGCATGAGAGGGTTATAGTGGTCGTCCTGTCTGTTTGTCTGTCTGTCTGTCACGCTCTGATTTTGGAGATTACTGACAATTAACTGTTGATTTAGGTATGAACTTACTCAGGACGAAGATTTAGGACCTTTTCTTGTGCTACTTTTTTTAAACTTCGGGCTAATTGTTGAGAAAACACGAAGCTTTCAGCTCCGCATAGGTTCCAGCTTTTGTGGGTAGCGCCCCCTAGCGTCACGTCATAATCACGTGAGCAAATAATTTCATGCAGCCGACGGTGTAGTTTGCTTTATTCTCAGGGAAGTTAACAGAGTTGAAAGAAGGGAAGTTTCGCGTTGAAAATGTATACTGGTGAGTGTTTCTGGCCTATTTAGCTTCTCTTATGAAGACAACGTTTCCAGGTACCATTTTCATTGCTCAAGCTATATTTATGCCTCATGCTTGTTCTTTTGGAAGGAGATTGTATTGTAACAGCTAGGTAGTGTTTAATAGCACTGAGGGTTCGCACCTTTGGTGCTTTTTAGTGGTGCTATTTTTTCCCCTTAAAAACATTTTTTTAACCCCATATAGAATAAGTTGCTGTTAAAACAACAAAAAAACCCGACAACAACAAAAACAAAACAAAAAAAACAACAAAAAAACAGCAATTAAAGTTTGCATTGAAGATGATAGACCGCTAGTAATTTCAATATCTGGGCTAGTTCTATACAAAAGTTTAGTGGATAAAATGTACGGAAAGAATAGACCTTTTAATTTAATTACTATATACGGCAATAGATGGTGCAGGCAGGCAACTACCACTGATAATGATTTCAATTGTACAACTACAACTACCTCAATTGCTCCAATGCTAACAACTTGTGTCAAACACTTTCACTTATCACATTCAAATTCCTGCCAGAAGCCTTGTACAGAATACTTTCACTGCTGTTAGGAACGGGTTTTACCAGGAATTAATAAACCCCAGGAAATGTTAACCCGGTACCACGGACTGATTCTGGAAAAATTGTAGTGTTCCCAGAATACTTGCCAGTTCAAACTATTCTCTCTCTCTCTCTCTCTCCTAGCTTCCTCTCTACTACAACAACTGCTCAAATGAAGCTAAATGAATGGGAATTGCGACTTTTAGACAGGTCACATAGGACTGTAATTCTGATGATCTTGGATAATTTCAACTCAAATATGTTAGTAAGAATGGATAGTGATCTAAGGTTATTCAGTTTAGTTGCTGGGGGAGGAAAGTCACAAGAAACTGACCAAAATGTAATGTTCCTTTTTTTTTTTCTTTTTTTTTTCTTCACTTATTTTTTTTTTTACACATCAGTGTGTGCGAACTGAGCTTTCCTATTGTTCTTTTCTTACTGGACATTAGACATGCCAAAATACACATACATAGGCCATATATTCATGTGTATGCTTCATCTCCATTACTTTAGTTACCCGTCTTTTAATACTTTCAATCAAGTAGCATTGAAAGCTGTACTAACTGCTAATAGTTAGCTAGTCTAGTTCGTTATCTAGTGTCCCCCGTGACACTATAACCACGAACAGTCCTTCCGATTCCTACCATTCAAATGCTAGGCTTTTAAGCCTTTTATCCAAGAAAATTCCATAGTTTTTACCTAGGTTTCTTGAAGCCTTTGTGTGTGTTTAGCAGCACCCTACCCTGAATCTTGAAAAAATATTCCCTTTTTGCCATGCACTGGAGACAAGTTGAGTCATCCTTGATGGCTCTCAAAATACTTTAACTCCACTATGATGCATGTTCAAAAGTTTAAGAAAGTAAAATGAAGTTCGTGATTAAGTTAGATTATGTGGTTTACTTTGCAGCCTGTGGAAGTCTTTGTAATCAGTTGTCATTACACTATTGTATGCACTACCAGTGTGTCACAAACTCGTCCATTTAGTACCATGGGGTGGAATTTTTCATTCCTGATTGTATCTTGCTGGCAGTTAGTGAGCTAAATGGCCCAGTAAGAAGGTAATGAATGAATGAGCAACTTAGCTAACTCATCAACTTTTTGACTTTGTAAGAAAAAAGTTTGTTTGTTGGTACGCTTAAAAAACTAGTATGGTGTTGCCAAAGTAGCTTATAAGCCAACCCATACTATGTAAATTTGTACATTGCTGCACTAGCCCTCTTGTTGCTACAGGGTGAGAAACTTAAAAATGGGAGCAGATAGCACAATAGCTTTGGATAATTTGCTTAAATAGAAATGGCATACTGAGACCTGGGTTATGAATATGGTTATCATACAAAATTGCACAATTTTACAGCTTGTACAAGAATACATTAATATCTTGTTAGCTGTTCCTTATACTACTTATTCCCCGTCTTGTAATGTATTTGAGTTTGTGCGCACGTGTGGAGATGTAGTTTGCTCACTACAGTTTTGGATTGCAAGCTCCCATGTCATGTTTCTGCCATCAGTTTTCTTGTCGTAGCTATTGGACCTGTTTAGAATGCTGCAGATCAGATCTTGGCTTCCCTGTGCGAGTGTTGTCTGACCCGACCCGTGAATTTGATGAGTATAGGTCAGTAGTAATCATTCAACACACAAATACATATTATATTAGTTGAGCAATAGCTTTTCATTTCAACTACTAAACAACATGTTTGCCCGTCAGAGCAGATATTATAATATAGTACACATTCACTGCTGGAGAACGTGATCGTTTTGTTCCTTCTGCTTCCGATACTTGAGTAAGCTGATTGAGTGTGTGTTTGCTCATGGATCAGCTCACCTAACTTGTTTGTACGTGAACGTTTGTTTGGAGGAGTGTTGTGCCCCATTGTAAACTTTGCCATATTGAATGATAGCTTGGTTTCCTTCATGTTGGTGTCAGGTTTGGCTTCTTGCTATCTTAGCTGACGATGAATATATATATACAGTGAGAGGTGACTTGCACAGAATGTGGTCTAGCATGACATGGGCACGTGCAGTAGTAGAGGTTACAGCCGATGGTTGCATTGCAAGGGTGGATGTTACAGTGGGTTAGCAATTGCTTATTGTGTGTGTGTGTGTGTGTGTGTGTGTGTGGTGTGCATGCGTGTGTGTGTCAGGACATGATTGTTTGTGTGTGAGAATGTTGGATTGAGGGCACTCATATGATATTATTTTTAGTAAGTGAAGAAGTCAGCCAGCTACGTTAACTAGAGCTCAAATGAGCGATGGACCCAGGTGCTATACACGTGGGTTTCCTCGAAGCTCTGTGAAGTGTTCAAAGCCAAGCTATTTTTTAATCTTTCAACCTCCCCAAAAAACTGAAAAATCGTTATCTATTGGTGTGGTTATAAGCGTGGCTTGTTAGGCATGGCCAGTTAAATGGTAAAGATCGTCAAGTTCACTTACAAAAGCCAGGTTTGTGAGTAGCATAGCGGGTAAACACCAATTTGGAAGGTAGCAGTGGTGTTTATTTTCAAAAATATGGCAATGGGCTAAGTAAAAAAAGAGATTTAGATTCATAAAAGTCAAGTTTTTGCCAATTTTTTTGTCCGCATACCTAATCGTACACACACACACAAACATACTATACACACACTTTTGTGGACAATAATTACAGTAAAAACTGAATATGATCACTTTGCAATGCTGCTCTGGTGCACTCAGGTAATAAAGGTCATATTCATTTAAAGTATGAACTGCAAGTTTCCTGGGGGAAAAAATGATCCAAATTTTTTCATGTTTAAGTGTACCAGTGGTAAGATTATCAAGTTGAACTTCAACGCTACTTTTTCCAAAATTTCTGAGGCTCAACATGTCAGCACGGTCATTTAGAAGCAGTAGTGCATGTTGTTGTTCTTTCTCTAGCTGCATGTTCACAGACAGCGAATAGAAAAGATCATACTTGATTAGCTGTTGAGACATTTTTTAGTTCTGGAAGGCCATGCATGAATATATTGCACTGTGTGTGGTTACCAATGAAGTGGTAGTAAAAATTGGAAGGGCATTTTATTAACTGAACTATTTAAAGGATTCGATGGCCTTGTGGTGTACAAGTGTGTGAACATACTAGTGGGGAAGCCTGTTATATGTCTTGTTTATGCGAAATTCACCTTAGTCTTCACCATGTTAGTCTGGTGCTGACAAAAGGAAGAGATACTATCTATGGAAGTGTTAAGTTTATTACTTGGATAATTTTGTACGAGGCAATCATCATGTGTGGTGATAAATTCGAGGGGATCTTTAGAAGGAAGAATAGAAGGAAGGGTTCAGAATTAAGACTCGCTAATTAGTACTCCATAAAACTATTAATAAGTTGTGTGTGTGTATTGCATGCTGTGGTTTCTCCCTCGCTGAGGAGCAGGGAAGTTAATGAGTGGAGGTTGTCTCCCTCGCTGAGGAGCAGGAAAGTGAATGAGTGGAGGTTGTATGTTGTATCCATGGCAGCCCTCAAATACTACAAGTGAGTGTGTTGGCTGACAGGATGAGCTGACTTCCACTCATTTCCTGGGCCAATAGTAGTGGCAGAGTGGATGAGTGGGCGGGTGGTGGTGCTGTGGGTGTTGTGTGTGCACATGTTGTGGTTTTATGGACATTTGTATTCACTTATTCTATTTTCTTTAATTGAATGCATTGTAGAAGGCGAACATGCTGTTGCCGAGAGTGACCGACAGACCACTCCTTACATGACCAAGTATGAACGAGCACGAGTGCTAGGAACTAGAGCACTTCAAATAAGGTGAGAATGAGAGAAATATTACCCATACGTCACCAGCGAGTATAGCAAGGTCAAGTGAGCATTTTTATTTTAATTGGGTGTGTATTTTTATGCATGTGTGCAAAACTTTGGCTGAAGTTGATTTTGTTATATTTACAAGCCTTTAATCACCATTATATATTCCTTGCAAGCCCGCCACACAGTGACACTTGATGTACTAACTTTAGCAAATTAGGAATGCAGTGGCGTAAGGTATTTTTATCCATCGTGGTTATCTTCTACCACTTGGTTTAATTATACACTTTTTCTTGCTTACTTTTCTTAACCCATGTATTCATGAATGCATACACCACCGTTGGCGATACTAACAATGTTTACCAATCCAGCTCAGCTAATTAATTATTTGTGAATATATGCACACCGTCGTCAACAGCATACAGTTGCGTGTGATATACTAATTGACAGCAGTTGAGGGGTTCATTGGGGAATAAGAGTACTTGACAGCGTTCTCACACTGACATCATTGGCTCTATGTAGACTCTTTTACTGTCAATAGCTGCAGGCACTTAAGCTCTCCTCACTGTTGTCTCATTCTGTCCAGTTACTTGTCCTCCTGAGCTGCAGATAACGATGACTGGGAAGTTCTCAGTTGTTGCTGCTGCTGCCTTACATTGTTCTCGCTCTCTCTCCATCCCTGTATCAGGGTTTGTCATATGTAGTCTCCTCCTTCTCTCACATTGTCCCTCTCTTCTTCCCTTTCTTCTTCATCTATTGATTCCCTTCTCCTTCTCAACCTCTCTCTCCTGCTGTCTTCCTTCTTGTTCTTGTCCTTTCTCTCTCCTGCTGTTTTTCCTTCAGCCATCTCAGCTTTTCTTGTTCTCATGCTTTCTCTCTCCTGCTTCCTTTCTTCCTGAGTCATCTATTCTACCAACCAGACACAGCTAATGAAATCACCATCGTCATTGTTACTGACACATTAGTGTATTGTTATATAAACTAGTAAGTACCCCACCACACAGAGGTGCATGATGCACTAACTTTTGAAAATTATGAGAGTGGTAGCATAAGGCATTCTGTCCATTGTTGTTGTCCTACACTTGGTTTAGTTACATCTGTCTGCTTTTTTCTGCCTTACTTTTCTTGACCCATGCTTCATGAATTTTCCACTGTCGTCATTGTTACTGATGATGCTTTACCAACCCAGCTCAGCTTTGTTCATGAATATACACGATTGGCGGTCGTGGTACTGATGATCCTTTACCAACCTGACTTAGCTGTACACACTGTCGTCGCTGCTTTTTTCTCGCACACCACTGCAATTGGACTGCGCTTTACCAAACCAGTACCGATGGAGCTTTACTAAACCAGTGCAGACGACCCTTTACCAAAACTAGCACCGATGGAGCTTTACTAAACCAGTGCAGACGACCCTTTACCAAAACCAGCAATGACAATGCTAGTACTGACGACACTTTACCAATTAGGTCCAGCCAAGGAATTATTCATGAATACATACGCACTTTATCAAGTCAGTACCAACAACATGCTACCAACCAGTACTGACGACGCCGTACCAACCAGCACTGACGACGCCCTACCAACCAGCACCGACGGCGCCTTACCAACCAGCACCGACGGCGCCTTACCAACCAGCACCGACGACGCCCTACCAACCAGCACTGACGACGCCGTACCAACCAGCACTGACGACGCCTTACCAACCACCGCAGACGCCGCCTTACCAACCAGCACCAGCGACGCCTTACCAACCAGCACCAACGACGCCTTACCAACCAACACTGACGACACCGTACCAACTAGCACAGCTGACACCATAGCAACCAGCATCGACGACACCTTACCAACCAACAGTGACGACACCATACCAACCAATACCGATGACACCTTACCAATCAGTACAGACGACACCTTACCAATCAGTACAGACGACACCTTACCAATCAGTACAGACGACACCTTACCAATCATTACTGACAGAAATGCATGCCAGTGCTCGTCTGAGCTCCAGTTTAAAAAGTGTATTTATTGGTTCATATGATGCATCATACATTCTAAAGGAGTTCATCAGAAGGAAAGACACGAGAAAGGAGTTAGTTTATACTTTTATTCAATTCTGACACAAATCTTTAGAATTAGAATTTTTTTTTGTTATATTGCAATAAAGTTTGAGTATGTTTCAAATGGGGAAGTGGTGTCAATTCCATTTCTCTATTGAATGTGTTACTATTATGCCATATGTACATTTGTGTATACAACATACCTACGTGCATACAACATACCTATGTGATGCTGCCATTGGCTCACAATTTGTACAATAACAATAAGAATAGATTTATAATTTGGTTAATACTTAATAAGCTAATGGCACACATTTTTAGTTCCATTCACATTCTCAATATATAAACATTTAATCCTCAGCTCACATGCATGTGTGAGTTTAGTATCTTTGTGGTTCATTCTGTCACTCTGTCAACAGCAGATCTCTAAGATGGCGGACCTTTATGACTTGAGAGAAGAGAAACTCAAGACTAGAGGTAAACCCTTTTAATTTTTTTAATTTCGGCTAAGTTTTTGAGAAAACTGGAGAAAAGGCAGACGAGTGCTGCTATATAGCCACACCCATTCGTTCATTTACGCTACCTGCCATTTAGAATCATGCGCTCACATGAGCATACAATTCTTATTACGCCTGGTTCGAATTGTTCTGAGAGTTCTAATGTCAGTGCACATCTTTTCATCTGGTTTACCTTACATTAGGAAGTCTCAGTTTCTGGAGATGTGATTCTTTCACAACTGTAAGTATGCCCGCTCTTCTAAAAGTGTACCCAAGTGTTCGTGTATCATGCGTGTCAGAAAGTCTAAATGTTCCTGTGAGTACTGGCACATGGACTTATGGGTTGCTGCTGAAAGGTCACATCAGCTTGTTGGGATGGATTTCCTCACTCTGTAAGACTAAAGTTTTAGTATTGAGTGGTAACCGGTTACCGATTATACCGCGATTTTATGGCCGCTCGATTATTTAATCACGTTTCCTGACGATAATCGCGCATGCACACAATACACTCCTGCTGCCATGCCCTAAGGTGAAAAAAAAAAAGTCTGCCAACGTGCTTAATGTCGCCGGATCCACTGTCGTCCAAAAGAGGAATACTAAAAGCTCTGTCTGGAACGAGTTTGGGATTCGTGTGGATGACAAAGGCAAGGTCATAGAAAGCGAGAAACACAGCCCGCTCTGCTTAACGTGCAGTAAAAGCATTCAAGCGAAAGGCAGTAACACTACCAAACTTTGACAGCATCTACGGGGACATCATCCCTCAACTTACGCAGGAATTTCTTCACAAAAAATTCCAAAAAAGGGTGAGTGTAGTAGCAATTCACAGCCTACTCTTGAAGATACAATTGCAAGACTAAAAGTTGTCAGGCAAAAGAGCTAAACAAAGCTGTTACTTACTTCATCGCTAAAGATGCCGTTCCTATTTCTACTGTAAGTAAACTGGGTTTTAAGCATTTGGCTTCAAAGTTAAATCCAAAATATGAAATTCCAACAAGAAAGCATTTTTTTCTGAAATTGAAATACCAGCATTATATAGTTTAGTGAGAGACAATACAGTTAAGCCACTTGTTTCAAATGTTGAATGTTATGCTGCAACTACCGACCTTTGGACCAGTGGATCTTGTGATCCGTATATAACTGTTACCCTTCATTTTATAGATTACGAGTGGAATTTGAAGTCATTTTGTTTAGATACAGTTTCGCTGTATGATAATCACACTGGCCAAAATATAAGTGATGCTTTGTTAGATGTATTAGAGAATTGGGAGTTAAAGCAAGACAAAGTAGTTGCAATTACCACTGATAACGGAGCTAATGTTGTGGCAGCTCTTAGGAATTTAGGTGTTGCTAGAATAAACTGTTTTGGTCATAATTTGGATTTGGCGATTAAAAAGGCTCTTATTGTACCTCGTGTGAAACAAGCATTAGCTCGTTGTCATGCCTTAGTTGCCTTAGTTGAACTATTTCATTGTAGCTGTAAAAAACAATCGAGATTTAAGGGAGAAGCAGGAAGAATTAGGCCTATAGCAACATAAGCTTATGGGTGATGTACCTACACGCTGGGGATCAACTTGTGTTATGGTAGACCGAATTCTAGAACAACAACAAGCTATCAGTGCTACTTTAGCGGGAGAAAGAAAATATTGGAATAAAATGCCAACTGATACTGAGTTTACTACCTTAGAAACACTTGCTGATGTTCTCAAACCATTGCATGTACTAACTGGTGCACTTGCCGGAGAAAAACAAGTAACTGCATCAGCACTTATTCCTGTATTGAAGCATGCTAAGGACAGTTTGAGCCCTGGCAGTAGTGACAGTTCTTTAAGAAGTGAATTAAAATAGAAAATCTTATCTGATTTGCAGGGCAGATACAGTGACAGCACTGGACTCGCAGTTCTTTCAATGGCAAGTTTTTTCGATTCAAGATTAAAACATAGGCACCTAGAAAATAAAGAAGAAATAAATTCAAGAATAATAGATGAATGCATGAGATCAATGGCTTGTAATTCTGGAACCACAGAATCATCACCTGGAGCTGCCGGGACATCACCACCACTTAAAAAAAATTTTTTTTTAATGATTAGCAGCAGTACTGTCACATATTGAAGAGCAGCCTAATCATGAGAGTGATTTACTTTCTCCACGTGAGAAGTTGAATATTGAAATATCTTCTTAACTCGATATGCCTTCTATAGAAGTGGATGCAGATCCATTAGATTGGTGGAAAATAGAACATTCACGTTTTCATCATTTGGCACAACTTGCAAGAAAATATCTCTGTGTTTGTGGAACAAGTGTTCCTTCTGAAAGAATGTTCAGCCTGGCAGGTCACATAACGAATGGTCGCAGCCGCCTGCTGCCAGAAAATGTAAACAAACTAGTGTTCCTGGCTAGGAATATGTGATTCAATTTTCCAATTCACTTTATAATAATTGCAATTTTTGTTTGGTATTTAACCATTTACTAGTCCACACTAAGCCATAGCTAATGTAGTTACACAGCTAGCTACATATATTGAAATATGTATATGTAAACCAAATCATGGCAACAACACTTTAGCATCTTAGCCTGGCTCAGTTAGTAATGCTACTGCCACACCCACTCAGTCCATAAATCTGTAACACTGAAAAAGAATGCTTTATGTGAGCTGGTTGTAACTAGCACTTGTTTATTAAACTGTCCCAAATTTGTCATGAGCACTTTCTGTTTCTGATTTGGTAATATATATCTCTTCAGTAATCCTGTACAACGAATTACTCTGTTATTATTATTAATTTAGCAATAAATTATTTATCCAATCTTAAGTTTTCCATGAGAGAGTTGTCTCAATGGACTGCATTGAACCACGTTTTGTAAACTCTAATTTATGAGCTATCAATCATGTAGTTCTCACATTAACATGAGAAATAACAGCTAACCATGTAGTGTAGCCATTTTCACTTGTACATCTCAAGAGTGTATTCCATGCTTCACTTGTAATAAGGTGTGGTTGCCATTGTTGGTCTCTCCTCTGCTATAATGGAACTGCCATCATCAGTTTACTCCAACTATCCAAGTGCTACTACAGTGGATGAGCCCATAAGGTACAGAGTGTCTGTGACTACAATACTACGAAGGTTTTTAAATGCGAGAAAATGCATTTCTTCAAAAAGTGCTTGGCTACTGTTAGTACTCAACTTCACTGTTTATTTCCTTTATTTATTTTGGTATCCTCCAGATTTTGTGGCTACTAAAGTAACTCACAAGTCTCTTAGACAATTTTTGTACAGTGGAACTGGTTGTTTCGTTTATGCTCTATGTCCGATAGCTGGAGTGATTGCTGATAATAAAATTGGACGTCACAGAATGATTCGATTCTCCATTTGGATGTTAGTGCCTGGTCTTTCACTTGCTATTTTAAATACTGTTATAGCCAAGGTCACTCATATAGAAACAGAAATGAAGTATGTTAATATTTTTATATTAGTAATAGCTTTGGCGTTCTTGACATTTGCAATCACAGGCTTCACAGCCAATTCTATTCAGTTTGGTGTTGATCAGCTTCTTGACTCCCCTTGGGAAGATCAAAGAGTGTTTATTGCATGGTTTGTTTGGGCATATGAGTTTGCAAGGTTAATTTTTGTTCTTTTTGATTTCCTCAACCAAGTTAATTATGGTATAGACAATGAGATGTTATCAGCTATATTGCTGGCATTTATTATGATCTTTATTATTCTTTTACTTATTCTCATGTACTTAAATAAAAAGTGGTTCTTGTCAGATTCAAGAAGATATAACCCTTACAAGCTGGTCTACAAAGTCACCAAGTTCTCCAGGCTCCACAAGGTACCTGTCAATCGCAGTGCTTTTACCTACTGTGAGGATGAACTCCCTTCTGGTCTTGACTTAGGGAAGGCCAAATATGGAGGACCTTTCACCACTGAAGAAGTAGAGGATGTAAAAGCTTTTTATGGTATTCTTAAAGTTATTTTCACTACTGTCCCAACAACCTTTTTATTTAAAACATTTTTTTCAACCAATGACTTTTTTCAGAACCACCTTACTATACTCAATCAATCGTACACTACTAACTCCACTGTAGAAACTGCTATTACATCTGCAGTTTTGCAAGATTTACACGTGTTCATTATTCCTTTGTATCTTTTGATTCTTCGTCCATTTATCTCCTACTATACTCCTGGCACGTTAAAGAGAATGGCATTAGGTATTGTAGTACCTACACTCTTAGCTGTAGTCTTCCTTGTGGTGGACTCACTGGCTCATGCTGAGAACAGGAGTCTACAGTGCATGTTCATTTTTGACACAGTCCATATGGATAATCCAGCATCTTGGTCAGAAATAGCTGTCTTTATCCGTCAAAGATATGTCTACATCAATACTGTGTCTTTGACTATTTCCAATTTAACCAGATACATGGTCCATGTTGCTCTGTTAGAGTTCATTTGCTCTCAAAGTCCACATTTCATGAAAGGGTTATTAATCGGGCTTTCCTTTGCTATATTGGGACTCTATGAATTGTTAAGTTCTATACTTGTTGAAGTGTTTCACTACAGCTGGTCAACACCAACATTCCCCAGTTGCTGCATGACCTACTACTTGATCAATGTGTTTCTGGGACTAGTGGCACTATCCTTGTATGTGTATGTGACCAGAGGCTATCAGTACAGGATGAGAGATGAACCTTGTCATGTTCACCGCTATGTGGAGGAGTATTACTCCAAAATACAAGAGGAAGAAAACTACTGAAATTATCAAAGAGCAATACGTACAGACATTTTTGTGTATGTATGTATGTATGTGTGTGTGTGTTTGACTGCATATAATGAGAGATGACAGCAATAAAAATTTTTTTTAATATTAGGCTATTTAGTAACGCTATTCTACACTAGTTTTATTGGTTTCGTCCATATTTTTATCAGTATTTGAGACAGTTTCTTTATTAATATTTCTTAGTCGGGTTATAACAGGTTGCTAATTACCAGTTGGTTTGTCAATTACCAGTTAAAGAATGTTGTGCTGTTTCCCTTTCACCTTCTTTCCAGAGTAATAAGAATAGTCTTCAAAGTGGAGCCTGCTTACTACTTGAGTGATAATCATTAGGAATTTTTGTTGGATGTTAACCAGATTGCTGAGCTTTGGCTACACAGCCTAAGTTTTTCTGGGAAATTGACGTTTAAACACATTGCAATTTAATGAATGTCACTCCCAATGCCTTGCCTGCAGTCAATATCTGCTGTTGACAGATGAACAGACTGAAAGATCAGAGAGCACTGTAGCTGTGTATGGGTATTGTTTATTTGTTGAAGGTATGTGTAATTGGACTTCATCATGTGGTTATAAATTTATCGAGATTATTGGTACAAGTTGGTTATGGTAATAATTTTTTGATACTACGAGAGGAGGGGCTTTATATTTAAGTACAAAGGAAGACATTCGACACTAAATCCTAATATTGTATAGTAGGCACCGTAAAAAGTTGCGAATTCCGAATTGCTAACCTTTTTGGTTATGAGAATCGTTAATCCAAGCTGTGGAAGAGTTCCCTACTCCTTTAATTGTTTCCTCAAACAGTCGCGCCTCAGTTTCTCCACCTACTGCTTAGAGGGGAATCTCTGTCGTAACATAACCATGACTGAGTTTGATATTCTTTTTCTTTTTCCCTCTGCCAGTGAAGAAACATTCCATGAGAAACCTGCCATTTGCTTATGGTCCTGGAGAGTCCCCAACTGCAGCAGTTCTTTTGTCAGCCATTGCTTAGTTAGTTATTGATTTAACAGCTGCAAAACATTTTGTGCGTGCACTTAAACTACCCCTTCTTTTATTTTTTTGCTCGGGCATGAACAGCTAAGTTTAATTAAATAGCTACTTTGTACACTGGCCAGCTAAATGGTTGAACGCTTAACAATTTATTGGATATCCAGCTCTCTTGAATGGCAAATGTCCAATGGCCACCCATAATAATCCACAATGGTTATATATTTTCAAGGAATTTGATTTAGAAGTGTAAAGGTTCAGGCAAAAAGTTACATTTTTTATGGTAGTAGTTTCCACAGCCATAACCATAAGTTCTACTATTTTAAGTATATTAATACATATGTTTATGAAGTTTTCGTTTTCTATCTTTCATACAGTAAGACCTATAGACAAACCAAGAAAATATTGCAAAAAACAACAACACAAGTTTCTACTCTTTAAGCTGGATGTATTGTGTGTGTATGTATATATATATATATATTATATGCCTCTGTACAATATTTTTAACTAGCATAAATATGTGGAAAAGTCTATAAGCATGGAGAGTCAAAGTTGTGCATGTTAGCCAAGTGATTCGGCTGAATAGTTCATTCTGTCCTGTCTTTATTTATTTTAAAGTAAGATGACCGAGTGCAGTGCACAGCAGCCTAACATTATACCACTTGCTCGCATGTCAGTTATTATTTTGACTAAAGCTCAAAGTGTAAATGCTGTGTGTGTGTGTGTGTGTGTGTGTGTTTATTGGAATTGACTTCAGTTACCTTTGATGCTGTGGGATGAAGTATCAGTCTCTTCTTAAAACTGATAAAATTGTTTTGTAAAGAGAATAGACTTTGTTGGACTACACAAATCAACAATTTGGAAACTTTGGCATCAGAGAGCTCTTTGTTTTATTAGGGATAGGAATTAAATTTCAAAAGAATACATGTATATTAGTAGAACTTGATGCTTTGTACATCATATTCAAAGAGAGACTGTGTTTATATTCATTTGTATCCTCTCTTGTTACAATGGAGCTCCCGTCTTCTACCGACTGCCACTACTTGAGGGGAAGATCACTCTGGTACAGAGAATCAGTAAGAACTTTGCTGCGAAAGTTTTGCAATTCACGAAGGTGCATCTCTTCAAAAAGTGCTTGCCTGCTATTAGCACTCAATTTTAATGTGATTTTGTTATATACCTTTTGGTATCCACCCATATCTGTAACCAGAAGCATCAACCATCGATCCTTTATTGACCTCATCTACATAGGCAGAGGGATACTGAAATTATTGTATCCTCTAGCAGGAGTAGTGGCAGACATCAAAATAGGACGATACAGAATGTTAAGTTTGTCTACTTGGATGTTAGTACTTGGTATATTACTAGCTTTATTAACGACTGTAGTGACTATCGTAAGTGATTTGGAAAACTTTACAATGCTTATTTTAGTAGTAATAGCTTTGATCTTCTTGATTATCGGAATTTCTGGCATTATCGCCAACTCTATTCAATTTGGCATTGATCAGCTTCTTGAATCTCCAGGAGAAGAACAGAGTATATTTATTTACTGGTATTTTTGGGTAGTGTACTTGGGAGAAATGGTGTTTTACACTTACGACTATTTTAGTAAAGTTGATTTTGGTATAAACAAAGACTTAACAAACAAGATATTATCTGCTATACTATTGGCTGCACTGGTTGCCTCCACTCTCTGTGTTCTATTTCTTGCTTCTTTTAAAAAGAAGTGGTTTCTGATTGACTTGCGAAGATATAACCCATATAAGCTGGTCTACAAAGTCACCAAGTTCTCCAGGCTCCACAAGGTACCTGTCAATCGCAGTGCTTTCACCTACTGTGAGGATGAAATCCCTTCTGGTCTTGACTTAGGGAAGGCCAAATATGGAGGACCTTTCACCACTGAAGAAGTAGAGGATGTGAAAGCTTTGTTTGGTATTCTGAAGGTTATTTTTGTCACTGGACCGACATTTTTATTATTTACAACTTTTGTCTCTGCAGAAGGCTATTATGAATTTCACTTTACCTTCAACAACTCCAACAGTTCTATTACAGATACGTATATAGTCTCACCTGTAATATTGGAAAGTCTAACTGTATTTACAATTCCAATTTATCTAGTACTTCTTCGTCCTTTTGTCTCCTATTACACTCCCAGTATGTTAAAGAGAATAGCAGTAGGTATTGTAGTACCTACACTCTTAGCTATGGTCTTCCTAGTAGTGGACTCGCTGGCTCATGCAGAGAACAGGAGTCTACAGTGCATGTTCTCTTGACAAAGATGAAGATAATCCAGCATCCTGGTCTAAAACAGCTAATGTTGTCAGTCAGTATTATCCATACGTTTACTTTGTTACTTTTAACGTGTCTTACGTGACAAAGTACATAGTTCGAGTAGCCCTTTTTGAATTTATTTGCTCTCAAAGTCCTAACAATATGAAAGGATTATTAATTGGTCTGTCGTTTGCTGTAGAGGGACTGTATGACTTGATATGCATAATACTAAATATGGTGTTTTACTTCAGCTGGCCTAATGTCACATTCCCCAGTTGCTGCATGACCTACTACTTGATCAATGTGGTTCTGGGACTAGTGGCACTATCCTTGTATGTGTATGTGACCAGAGGCTATCAGTACAGGATGAGAGATGAACCTTGTCATGTTCACCGCTACGTGGAGGAATATTACTCCAAAATACAAGAGGAAGAAAACTACTGAAAATTAAATATAGGATGACACATCATTTTCAGTGTCATACAAGAATGTAACATTTTCAGCAAAAATTGTAGTGTTATAGTCCTGCATTACTAGGTATAATTGTGTTTAGACGTTTTTACTACAGTGGTATGATTGAATATTTATGTATGACATTTCAAGTGAACATGAATGCTCATGATAGACTGAATATGACTAAAATAGAACAACATAGCCTGGAATATTTACAAAAACAACAGATTAAGATGGTCGGTTTTGCGTTTCTATACCAAGTAGCTGATAAACATTCTTAGTTAACTTGACTGGAAGAGGTTCCAATGAATGATAACCAGTAAAAGTAGAGCTCCTTTCACTGCCAATATTACACTTTATACTTGGTTATAATTGATTCCCTGTAATTTTATTTTACATTAATCAGAGTATCTGAATCAGAATTGAAAGTAACTGCCTTGATGAGTTAAGAATAAAAGAACAACTGACAAAATAGACAACCCTCCCCATCCTCTGTTGTCCGGAGGTCTGCATCCCAGAAATAGACAACCCTCCCCATCCTCTGTTGTCCTGAGGTTGCATCCCAGAAATAGTGGTCATAACTTGCTGTTGTCTATCAAAAATTTTCACCAGTAGTATGAAGAAGTTCTCCTTCATGTTACACTAACAGCCGTTCAAAATCATTTTGAGATTGTTTGTTGACAATAGACTGAGTTAGCTACACTACTTGGCAGTGTGGTATTATTCAATCCTGAGCATGATCTTGTTGGATAAATAGCTTAGCTCGAGAGTCCTAGGCTGGAACACATTATAGAGTTGCACTGTAGTTAGATAGTAGGCTCTCTCTCCTACTAAGAATTTTTTATGACATACTACATGTACCATCATTTAAACCTAGGCTGCTGTTTGCTGCAGCATGTTGACACAAGGGATAAAACGTCATGTGACAAATTTAAGCATGGTTGAGTAGAGTGAAATAGAAGGGTTTTTTTTGGGTTGTTTTTTTTTTGTGCCAATGTTGGACATTTGGTACTTTATTATTTACGTATATTTACTTAGCATGGGAGCACCAGTAATGGTTGAGCTGGAAGGCGAGACAGACCCACTGAAGATCGCAATGAAGGAACTCAAGTGAGATTGTGTATTGCAATTCCACACACTTTTCTCTCTCTAATATTATTCTTAAACTATATAAATAATTACTTTGTCTGCTACCTCCTTACTTCTGCATGATTGACCATCCTATTCTCCTCTTTTTCTCTGTCTCTGTATCTCCCTAATTTTTAAGACACTTTGTTTGCCTCCTTCATATCTCTGCCTCCTTCCCCTCCCCATTGGCCTCTCTTCCACTCTCGACCTCTGTCCTAAAGAGACAATCTGTTGTCGTTGTCGTTTAGCTTGTGACTTTCCTAGTGTCAACATAATTCTTTCAATTCTGTCTTTCTAGAGCAAAAAAGATTCCCATCATCATCCGAAGATATTTACCCGATGGGAGTTATGAAGATTGGGGCGTCGAGGAACTTTTAGACTAATATGAACTGGACTCATAACACATACTCATCAAACTCTCTCTCTTCTCTCTCTCTTTTTTTTTTTTTTCCCTTCAACTTTTTGACTCATTACGTTTTGGTTAACAATATCTTGTGTTTCTTTGTTGTCTGATCTGAAGAGTGTGACCTTTATCTGGCAACCCACAGAGTCTAATCTAATTTTAGACAGAGCTATGGTAGAGATGGTATTGCTACTAGTGGGAATGGGTAAGGTGGGATAGTGAAGAGGTAGTAATCATTTTCTGGCTTCACTTTGGTGAGATGATACATGACCTACATTTGAAGCCCCACACACAGTATTAAAAGATTGAATTTCCTTCTAAATAACTACCTTATAGATACTTTTGTTGGCATTTCATGCCAACATTTTTAAGTGCATTTCAAAAAACAGCAACCACCCAGGTTATTATAATCAAGAGCAAGTATACATATAATGGATAATCTTTATTCTCAAAGAGAACAGTTTCTATACCAGGCAGTTGTATTTTTAGCACTCTCACTGAATACACCACACTTTGCGATACTTCCACTTTTGAGACACTGTTTCTTACTTGGTTAATCTCTAAGTGTGTGTGTTACTGACAATTAGGCTAATTTCTAATAATAATAGTTTCATTTTGTGATGTGGTGTGGTGGTTACCAGTTTTGTTGTAGATCATTCTGCTGATAATGTATAGCTATTATTAATTGAAGTAATTATGAACATTAGCTACTTTATCATAGACTACAACCATTCCATAATCTCCAAAACTGTCTCAGATTTTTTTTTAACTTTGTCTCTGGGTCTCATAAGGTACTCCAATTTGTCCGAAAAAAATTGTCAGCTAGCTACCTGAAAAGTATAATGACAGTAAAACCTCCGAATAGTGACCACGTTGGGGACGGGACTTTTTGTCTCTACTCAGAGGTTGGTCCTTTCTCAGAGGCTCTTTTGAAACATGATTTAATAATATTCATGATAAAAAGTTAGTGAAATTTGAATTACATATGAAATAATGGTGGCCTGCTTTAAATTTAAACACTGATTTTTTACAATGTCCAAAGTTTTAAGTCTCAAGGAAAATATAGAATATAGGACAAAAAAAAAGATTTTATTTGTTTTGTGGTTTTTTATTATAAATTTAGACATTAGCTGGGGGGGAGGGGGGGTTCCCCCTTAGAATGGAAGTATAAATATAAAAAGTAGACTGAGGCAGTAGTAATGATTTTCATATCTAATGTACACATGAATATAAATTCCTAACTTGATGTGTTTGTCTGTCTAGCTAGCTGTTCTCAATTTCTTGACCACTAAGTTGGCATCATTGTGGTGTGTGCTGCTGCTGTAGTGTTACTCCTCATCTTCACCAGTTTGATTTGCTCTTGTGAGCTTCACGAGGAAAAGGAGGAATCAAGGACATAAGAAAGGGACTACACGATACAGCTCAAGAGATGATGATGTGATCCCACTTGCATATATTGATGGTCTAGATTTCATTCCGTCTACCAAGATTGATGAGGAAGATAATGTTTCTATCGACAAGAAGGACACTGACCAACTTAATCAATTAAACAGTGTGTGAGAATATTTGTGAAAAACTCACCCATTGCTTGGTGGCGGTGGCTGTGTATGGCCATAGTGTTCACTAACATTTATTACAGACTTTACTACATTTGAAATGCAGTTTTTAAAATTTATCAATGAGAAACATTGTGTTGATAGAATGATGTTTGCAGCATTTCTTGCCAAGCGTTAGAACAAAGCAGCGCTTCTAGACTAAAGAAATAGTTAATCTTGGCTTTCCTACACTGACCCCTCTACATACTTTACATTGCTTATTCAATGTTTCCACAAAAACTTCTTTCATAGTGATAGTTTGAAATTGGATTGGTGCAATCTGAGCACAATTCCTGTGGATCTCGAAACCCCCCCCCCCCCCCCCCCCCACCCCCCCCCCCCCCCCCCCCCCCCCCAGGATATTCCTAGATCATTTCCAGCTACGCGTCTGGTAAAAGGTTGGACGTGGGAGACTGAAACTTCCGTAAGTCTGAAATGTAACCCCCACTTCAAGCTGGGCTAGATCCGCCGATCTTGATGGTCTGGTAAGGGATAGGAGCATCACTGTTTTAAGAGTGAGCTCTTTCAAACTTAAGTCATTGTTAGCACCCCTGCTTGTAATATGATCCAGCACTGTCTGCACATTCCATGTACTAGTGTATTTAGGTAAGGGTGGTCTAGTGTTAAATACCCCCTTAATTAGCCTAGTGATTAGTGGGTGATGTCCTACCTCGTACCCTTCCACCTTCTCATGCGCCGATGAGATGGCTGACCGGTAGGCATTGAGTGAGTTATATTTATATCCTTCAGTAAATAGCTCTGCCAGGAAATTGGCAACGTCTGTTACAGGGCCTGAAAATGGATCGGTACCCCGTCTACTACACCAGCTATGCCATCTCCCAAAGAGGGAGTTGTAGGATTTATTTGTTTTTTCCCTCCACGAGCCAAGGATGAGCGAGCTAGCTTTCTCCGAAAGCTTGTGATCTCTGCATCTTTCCCGGATATGGGCCAGGCGGCTAGCTGAGGGGTTCTCATCTGTGAGCGACTTGTTGCTTGTCTCTGTGGGGGAATCAGGTGTGGGGTATCTACCAGCATCTCCAGTAGAATTGGGTACCAGGGCTGGGTCCTCCACACTGGTGCTACTAGGACCAGCGAGGCTTGCTGAGCCTGAGCCTGTGCTGCCACTCGTCCCACCAAATTCCATGGTGGATTTGCGTATGCCTTGAGCCCTGTCCAGACTTGGAGGAAGGCATCTGTTGCTGCCGCATATGGATCTGGCCGCCAACTGAAAAAGACTGGGCACTGTGTTGTCAGTCTGGAGGCAAACAAATCCACCTCCAATGGGCCCCAGAGCTGATGGATTTGTTGAAAGACTCGTGGGTCTAGCTTCCAGTCCGACCGGTCTAGCATGGTTCGAGACTCCGAGTCGGCCACTTGGTTCAAACGACCTGGGAGGTGTTGTGCCTTGATAGTGATATTCCTCTGCAGGCACCATGTCCACAGCTCCTTGGCCAGTCTCACCAGCTCCCTGGAGACTGTACCTCCCTGGTTGTTGACATAAGCCACTGCCGTGGTATTGTCCATCTTCAAGAGTACCGACAGGCCCGTCTGTCCCTTTGTGAATGACTTTAATGCCAATGTTGCTGCCAGTAACTCCAGGCAATTTATGTGCAGGTTCTGCTCCTCCCTTGACCATGGCCCGCCCGTCTGTTGGTGGTTGCAAACTGCTCCCCACCCTATCAGTGACGCATCTGATTCTATCACTAAGTCCACTGCCTTCTGCAGCATGCTCTTCCCGTTCCACTGGCTCAGGTGATAGTCCCACCACCTTAGCTCGTCCAGGCAATCCTGGGACAGCGTCACTTCTCCTTCGTAATTCTGATTGCTGGCATTTAGGGTCTCTGTCATGGCCATCCGTAGGTTCCTGAAGAATAGCGGGGCAGGTGATATGGTATGGCTGGCTGCATTCATCTTCCCAACTAATCGGGACAGAGCTCGCACAGGTATTACCCTCTGCTGGGCCAGTTTTCGGGCCTCCGCCCGGATGTCTTTTAATTTTTTGGCAGGCAACCTCAGTTCCATCTTTGTGGAGTCTACTGTTATTCCCAGGAACTCCATCACTTGCCCCGGGGTCATGATTGACTTGTCTGGGTGCACAATAAAGCCGAGACATTCCAACAGGTATTGCAGCCCCTTTACCTGCTCATGTGCCACTGTCTGGGTCTCCGCCAGCAGGAGTATGTCGTCTATGTAGCAGACCAGACGAACCCCCATCTGGCGCAGCGTAGCCGCTACTGGCTTGAGGGTCTTGGTGAAGACCCATGGTGCTGCTGCCAGGCCGAAGGGGAGACAGTTGAACTGGTAGGTCTGGTTGTCCACTACAAATTGTAGATACTTCCTGTGGCTTGGATTTATAGGGATCGCGAAATAGGCATCCTTTAGGTCCACCTTTGCCAGCCAATCTCCGGGCTTTAACAGGTCCTTTAGCGTCTGCAAGCCTTCCATCTTGAAGTGGTACGTCTGAACGTACTGGTTTAGCGCTTTGAGGTTTATTACGGGGCGTTGTCTGCCGTCTTTTTTCGGCACTAGGAACAGGGTTGAGTAAAAACCTCCCTTGGCTTGTTCCATCTGCGCGACCGCCCCTTTTTGCAGTAGCTCTCTCAGCTCCACCCTCATTTGCGCCATGAGCTCCGCCCCGTATTGTGGTGGGTGTGGTCTCGTCCTCTGGTAAGGGTCGTTTGTGAATTCTATTAGGTAACCCTTTACCGTATCTAGGACCCACCTGTCCTTGGTGACCCTTTCCCAATTTTCTAGGTGGTATTGGAGCCTTCCGGCAACCGCCTTTGGAGCTTTTAAGGGGACCACGCCCCAGCCCTTCAGTTGACTTATAATGTTTGTCAAAACTAATGGTGGTGGAATGGCATGATGTTGGTGCATTAGTTCTTGGGAAGTTCTGGCTTCCGGTACCCCTTGTGGAAGGGCCTGTAGCTGCTCCGAGCTCCTCCCCTCTGGAACTGCTGGTATGACCCTCCTTGCCTGTTGTTGCTGCCTCTGAACTTGCCTCCTCCCCCCCTCCTGGGGGGGCCCCCACGAAAAGGCGACCTGGTATCTGGCTTGGTGGGGAGAGATGCCCTCATTGCCTTGACCTGGTCAACATGGTCCTTGGCCTTCTTGGCAAACTCCGTGCCAAACAATGAGGGTGGGGCAGACTGAAAATTAGTTGCTTCCTTGACCACTGGAAGCAGCGCCTTGTTTAGGTCTGTTGTGACCTTTTCCCTCCTGAGGTGGGTGATCTTGGCACTGGCATTGCTCACCAACTCCGTGGCGGCAACGACAGCCTTCTTGGCCTCCTCCCATGTTGGGGATCCTCCCCTTTGTTCTGCTTCCAGCAGGTGGGTAAGGGGCGCTAGGGAGTCGAGCACCAGGGACTGGAGTCTGGCGAGTTCCTTGTCAGCGTTCCTGGTGGCTAATGGTACTTCGCTCTTGATGAAGCCATCTAGCTGCGGGGTCTTCGTGGCCGGCACCTTTGGGAGCGGGTAACGCCTCCTCGCCTTCAAGCGGGCGTCGTTCTTCAGACCCAGGGTACACCGCTCGGTAAGGAGCTCCGCAGTGGCCTCAGAGACCTCCACCAGGTCTGACTCTTCGTCCGAGTCCAGGAAGGTAGGGATAGGCCCAAGGCGATCTTCCTCCTCTGACAGGCGCTCCATCCTACGGCCCCAGTTCTCGCTGTCAGCGCTCTCCCGCCTCCGGCGGGGGCGCTGCCGCTCCCTCCTTCCTGACCTACTCCGAGATCTGGAGGGGCTGGGGTCCCTTCTCTCCTGCCTGCTCCGAGACAGGGAACGCGTGGAGGGCGACCTCGACCTGTGACGCCTCTCCGTGTCATCCACAACCGACCGCTCTTTCAGGCGGTCAACGTCTTGCCTCAGGGAGTCGAATTTTGACGACAGCTCCCTGAGAACTGAAACAACTTCATTGTTTTCGGTAGTCATAGCTTCTCCAAGCAAGAGACGATGTCCACGTTGTTCGAGCTAAGAAAAAGGCCGACGAGAGCATGCGCACGAGCCGTCTTATACCGTCGATGGCCACGCCCATAGGCGGGGCGGACGGTAGGTAAAGTTAAATTATTCCAATTAAGCGACAAATAATTAGCTGTTCGAGTAGGAAAACTGGCCAAACACGTTGATATGTGAGACTGAGCCTTCTGAAATATAACCTTAATTGTCACACACGAATTGATTGATTATGATTCCACTTGTGAGACTGCGACACTACTAAGCACATGCATATGATTTGATTTGAAGTAGAACGTCATTTTGCGTCTTGCTTGAACACGCTTCAACGTTTGCGCTATAATTTCGGGCATGCTCAAAACTTAGCGTCTTCTAGGGTCTGGAGCGAGTACAAAATGAGCTTGACACTACGTAACGCTGTCACTTAGCTGGAATTGTTACGGATTGTGATCGTTTGTTGCGTTACTGTTGAGCTATTCTACGTTAATCGACTTCTACACTGTGAACTAGTTACTGTTCATTACTCCGCCATGTACGCGGGAGATTGTGAGAATTCGATTGTGGATCGGAGATAACTTTATCTCCGTTGTTGTTAGAAGTGTATGCCCTGTCCACAGGCTCTAGGGTACACTCTAGGTAAATCCTTGGAAAGCGGTACTTTTGCTAAGGTTAAGGCTGCCTGGTCCCCTTTTCAAAGTACAACGGTAAGACAAATGTGTTTTGTTAGCTAAAAAATAGCTAGTTCTTATTAATCAAAATTTGGCATTCAAATTACCTGTGAAAAAGGCTGAGGTGACTAAGATTGAGTTGGACAAGTTTCTTCCAAGGGAGATTGCTGTTCTCCAAAAAATTCCCCATCCCAACATTCTGGATACCACCAGATTGTGGAGACTGATGAAAAGTGCTTCATTGCATACGAACTGGCAGAGAATGGAACACAATGGAGTACATGAACTTAAGGGTTTTCCTTCCTGAACAGGAAGCTCGTTTCATTTTCTACCAAATGTGTGAAGGTCTGTCCTATTGCCATTCTTTAGGAATTTCTCATCGAGATCTAAAGATGGAGAATGTCTTCTTCACAATACATATGGACACCAAAAATTGGAGGTAAGTTAATTGTTTGTTTTTATTCCAATGATAAGTCATTAGTTCTTATTCTTAATAGATTTTGGTTTGGCTTTGGACTCACAGCATCAGATAAGTGACACCTGCTGTGGATCCTACAGTTACTGTGCTCCAGAAGTTATCTTGGGATGCCAGTACAATGCTATCAAAGCAGATTCATGGAGCCTGTAAATATTTTAATGCACTTACAAAATATGTATATTGTCACACTACAGCCATCATTTGAATGTAATACATTTTGTAATTAGGGATGGTAAGCAGTCAGCTGCCCTTTGGAGAAGACTGCCGAGTTCAGTATGGTGGATGTAACTACTGCAAACTTCACCTTGATAGCCACCTCTCAGAGAGTAAGTGAAATTAACACATTGTTGAAAGCTATTTATAATAAAAATTATTATTCATCTCGAAATGTACTTCAAGCACTTCTGAATGTTGATGCTCCATTCCGTCCATTCGTTACAGAAGTGCAGACTTGGAAGTGGGTGATGGCCTATCCCTCCACTCGACCAACTTGGAGGGAAAATGATGCCAAATACACAGCAGAGAAATATCTCCCTTCCTTTCTCCACACCATCGAGACTGAATATTTGAGCCAGCTAAACACACTTCCCCAAGTCAATGATAACCAGCACAAGGCAGAAGTGGTCACGGCTCTCTACTCAGCAAGCTAAATCCAGCAAGAATTTGCTATGCCGGAGGACAGTGAAGTACCTGAGTCTGGTTCCTATGGTGCAGAAACTGTGCCTCATATTGAGTGATGAAGAGGAGCCAAATGACACTGGTGTGTCCGACAATGAAGAATTAGAAGTGGGTTCTTGCTATCCAATACCCACAGGAGAAGAAGAGTCTGTTGAAGTTGAGTCATTGCCATCTACTGAAGAGGTACATTTTACTTTTGTTTCAACGCCTACCTCTAACCCCTCCTCTTCATCAAGATCTTCAAAAAGTCGCTTTGTTGCTTCAGTTAGAGCAAAATATAGCCAGTTTGCTGCCTTCATGAGACAATTAAAGCGTCATTCATTATAACATTAAAACATTATTCATGATATAAAAAAATATTATTTTACTATCAACAGTAATACAAAATATTTTAATAAAATGAAAATTTGAGTTACATTTGATGCAAGAATTCTTAACAATTCAACTAATTGGCTATTTTTAAACAATAGCTATTAAATGATATAGAATACTTTATAATTCTGTAAGTTTTGCAAACGTCATCAGATTATATTGGAGAAAGGCTCCCAAATTAACAGCTCCCAAATTAACAGTCCCAAATTAACAGTCCCAAATTAACAGCTTTCATAACACCTAAACCTTTATCCAAGATACGATCCCATGGCTGAAGTATTTCATGTTGTTTGCGTATCTGTTACTTTCATAGCAAAAAAATTAATATTGGTCCGTGGTGGTAGGAATATCAGGGTGAGAGTGATACTGGAGAGAGGCATTCAAGTGAGATTTACGGTTGCTGAAAAAGCTTGTATCTTTATTCTGAGTCATATTAACACTGATGTATACATGAGACAGAACATCGATGTATACATACCAGTTATGTGGTTGTTATTATTGTTGTTGTTGTTGTCATTGTTGTTGCTACATTGTTGTAGTGCCTCTAGTTATGAATTCTCCCAGACAAGTACACACATTTTATTCCCAGTGACCACCATTGCTAAGCACATGAATGGGTGTGGCTAGATACAATGGAATTCTAGATACAAATCACTAGTGAAATGCATCCTGAAAGTTTATCCTTCCTAATACCAACTTGATCAGGTCAGAACACTGAGGGAGCAATGCATTAGATTACTGAGACAAAATTAACATTCATGTTATCTACTAGGTTACAGTGCATGTTTATTTTTGACATAGTCCATATGGATAATCCAGCATATTGGTCGGAAATAGCTGTCTTTATCAGTCAAAATTATGTCTACATCAATACTGTGTCTTTGACTATTTTGAAATTAACCAAATACATGGTCCATGTTGCTCTGTTAGAATTCATTTGCTCACAAAGTCCACATTTCATGAAAGGGTTTCTAATTGGGCTATCCTTTGCTATAATTGGGCTTTATGATTTGTTCAGTTCAATACTCTTTGGAGTATTTCACTACAGCTGGTCAACACCAACATTTCCCAGTTGCTGCATGTCCTACTACTTGATCAATGTGTTTCTGGGACTAGTGGCACTATCCTTGTATGTGTATGTGACCAGAGGCTATCAGTACAGGATGAGAGATGAACCTTGTCATGTTCACCGCTATGTGGAGGAATATTACTCCAAAATACAAGAGGAAGAAAATTACTGAAATCATAATAAGAGCATTGTGTATGGAATATTTTGTATATGTGTGTGTGACTTAGCATAATTATAGTGTTTTATTTTAAATTTAACTTTATCTTACATGTATATAGATTTTATTAGTTTTGGTTTGTAGTTTTATGAGGAATAGAGACAATTAGTTTATTAATCAGGTAATACAAAGTTGTCAGTTACCAGTATTGCATAATTGACGTCTATAAAACACTGCGATTTGACGTCGCTTCCTAAGGATTTCAAGATAAGGTGTAGACAGAAGACAGAGAAACAGACAGCAAGACACACGTGGAGAATTGTAGCTGTTTAGTAGCATTGAGTTAATTGGTGAAATGTATGTCTAATTGTGTAAGTGGCAGTGGTATTGGTGTATTACAGGTTAGAAGCAATCTAGGTAAAGACAAAACTTAATTAATGAAGCACCAAAGGTGCGAACCCTCAGTGGTATTATACACTAGCTAAAGACCCAAAAGAATAATTTACCTCTTGGCATAATATCAATAATATGTCGATATAGCTCATGCAAGTCAATACATACAGCTTGTGCAAATCGTTGCAAAACTTGTACAATGAAATGGTAGACCTTAATGCTTCCTTCATAAGAAAAGCTAAACATGCAAGAGATACTCACCTCACCAGTAGTTACAATGGGAAACTCCAATTCCAGCACTTCGGTAAATCACAGAGTAAAGAAAAACTACCGTGGGCAGCAAAGAAACTATTAGCTCACGTGATTACATAAGGTCCACTCCTGCCTACCATGAATGGGACCTTCAGTCTTACTCTCAATGACTGTGGGGCTTGTAGACTGTATATACTATCATGTTATTGAACGTAAGATGTGCTCCTGTGTCAAGGATCCTTCTGTGGTCAGCATAATTTCACGGACAGAAAAAGCCAAAAAAGCACATTGTGCATGCCGGTATTTTTATCACCGGTGAGTGTAGTAAGGTCAAGTGGGCATTTGTATTTTAATTATGTGTGTATTTTTATGCATATATTATATTCCTTGCAAGCCCGCCACACAGTGGCACTTGATGTACTAACTTTAGCAAATTAGGAATGCAGTGGCGTAAGGTATTTTTATCCATCGTGGTTATCTTCTACCACTTGGTTTAATTGTACACTTTTTCTCGATACTAACGATGTTTTACCAATCTGGCTCAGCTAATTAATTATTTGTGAATATGCATACCGTCGTCAACTGACAGACAAGAGATGTATTATATAGACTAGCAAGTACCCACCATACAGTTGCATGTGATATACTAATTGACAGCCGTTGAGGGGTTCATTGGGGAATAAGAGTGCTTGACAACGTTCTCACACTGACATAATTGGCTCTATGTAGACTCTGTTACTTCTTCCCTTTCTTCTTCATCTAATTGATTCCCTTCTCCTTCTCAACCTCTCTCTCCTGCTGTCTTCCTTCTTGTTCTTGTCCTTTCTCTCTCCTGCTGTTTTTCCTCTTCAGCCATCTCAGCTTTTCTTGTTCTCATCCTTTCTCTCTTCTACTTTCTTTTTTCCTCAGTCATCTCACTCTTCTTGTTCTCATGCATTCTCTCTCTCCCTGCTTTCTTTTTCTCTTCAGTCATCTCAGCTTTTCTAGTTCTCATGTTTTCTCTCTCCTGCTTCCTTTCTTCCTGAGTCATCTCATATCTTCTTATCCTCCTTCTTTCCCTCTCTTCAGCTCTTTCTTCTCGAGTCATGAATTGCTCTCTCCTCTTTTGTTCCTTTCTCTGTATGAGTATCTTTCTGCTTCAGTGAGCTGAGTTCTCCTGTTTCCCATTCTCTCTTTCCTTATATCCATGATTGTGGACTTGACTTGCATTTTGGCTACAAGATAGTCATTGTTTTTTTAGTTGCATCTACTGGGAGTCTCAGTTTCTGGAGATGTGTTTCTTCCACTAACTGTAAGTATGCCCGCTCTTCAAAAAGTGCACCCAAGTTTTTATGTAACATGCATGTCAGAAAGTCCAAATGTTCCTGTGGGTACTGCACATGGACTTGTTGCTGCTGAAAGGTCAAATCAACTTGTTGAGATGGATTTCCTTGCTTTGAGACTAAAGTTGTCCACACTAAGTCATATGCTAGCATAATTACACAGCTAGCTCTATAATTATGTTGAAATATGTATATATAAACCAAATCATGACAACAATACTTTTATTTCTTAGCCTGGCTCAGTTAGTAATACTACTGTCATGCCCACTCAGTCCATAAATCTGTAACACTCAAAAAGAATGTTTTATGTGAGCTGGTTGTAATGGAGTTGTAACTAGCACTCATTTATTAAACTGTCCAAATTTGTCATGAGCACTTTCTGTTTTTATCTCTTCAGTAGTCTTGTACAAGTGACTATTTCGTTATTCTTATTTATCACTAAATTATTTATCCAATCTTAAGTAAGTTTTCCCCCCAAGAGAATTGTCTCAATGGACTGCATTGAGCCATATTTTGTAAACACTAATTTATAAGCTATAGTAGTTCTCATATTAAGATGACAAGTGACAGCTAACCATGTAGTATAGCCCTTTTCACTTGTAGATTTCAGGAGTGTATTCCATGCTTCACTTATAATAAGGTGTGGTCGTCATTGTTGGTCTCTCCTCTGCTATATTGGAACTGCCATCATCAGTTTACTCCAACTATCCAAGTGCTACTACAGTGGATGAGCCCATAAGGTACAGAGTGTCTGTGACTACAATACTACGAAGGTTTTTAAACGCAAGAAAATGCATTTCTTCAAAAAGTGCTTGGCTACTATTAGTACTCAACTTCACTGTTTATTTCCTTTATTTATTTTGGTATCCTCCAGATTTTGTGGCTACTAAAGTAACTCACAAGTCTCTTAGACAAGTTTTGTACAGTGGAACTGGTTGTTTCGTTTATGCTCTATGTCCGATAGCTGGAGTGATTGCTGATAATAAAATTGGACGTCACAGAATGATTCGATTCTCCATTTGGATGTTAGTGCCTGGTTTTTCACTTGCTATTTTAAATACTGCTATAGCCAAGGTCACTCATATAGAAACAGAAATAAAGTACGTTAATATTTTTATATTAGTAATAGCTTTGGCGTTCTTGACATTTGCAATCACAGGCTTCACAGCCAATTCTATTCAGTTTGGTGTTGATCAGCTTCTTGACTCCCCTTGGGAAGATCAAAGAGTGTTTATTGCATGGTTTGTTTGGGCATATGACTTTGCTAAGTTAATTTTTGTTCTTTTTGACTTCCTCAACCAAGTTAATTATGGTATAGACAATGAGATGTTATCAGCTATATTGCTGGCATTTATTATGATCTTTACTATTCTTTTACTTATCCTTATGTATTTAAAGAAAGAGTGGTTCTTGTCAGATTCAAGAAAATATAACCCTTACAAGTTGGTCTACAAAGTCACCAAGTTCTCCAGGCTCCACAAGGTACCTGTCAATCGCAGTGCTTTCACCTACTGTGAGGATGAAATCCCTTCTGGTCTTGATTTGGGAAAGAGAAAGTATGGAGGACCTTTTACTACTGAGGAGGTAGAGGATGTAAAAGCTTTTTATGGTATTCTTAAAGTTATTTTCACTACTGTCCCAACATTCTTTTTATTTGGAACATTTTATTCAACCAATGGCTATTTTCGAGACCACCTTACTATACTCAATCAATCGTACACTACTAACTTTACTGTAGAAACTGCTATTACATCTGCAGTTTTGCAAGATTTACACGTGTTCATTATTCCTTTGTATCTTTTGATTCTTCATCCATTTATCTCCTACTATACTCCTGGCACTTTAAAGAGAATGGCATTAGGTATTGTAGTACCTACACTCTTAGCTGTAGTCTTCCTTGTGGTGGTCACTGGCTCATGCTGAGAACAGGAGTCTACAGTGCATGTTTATTTTTGACATAGTCCATATGGATAATCCAGCATCTTGGTCAGAAATAGCTGTCTTTATCAGTCAAAGATATGTCTACATCAATACTGTGTCTTTGACTATTTCCAGTTTAACCAGATACATGGTCCATGTTGCTTTGTTTGAGTTCATTTGCTCTCAAAGTCCACATTTCATGAAAGGGTTATTAATCGGGCTTTCCTTTGCTATATTGGGACTCTATGACTTGTTAAGTTCTATACTTGTTGAAGTATTTCACTACAGCTGGTCAACACCAACATTCCCCAGTTGCTGCATGACCTACTACTTGATCAATGTGTTTCTGGGACTAGTGGCACTATCCTTGTATGTGTATGTGACCAGAGGCTATCAGTACAGGATGAGAGATGAACCTTGTCATGTTCACCGCTATGTGGAGGAATATTACTCCAAAATACAAGAGGAAGAAAATTACTGAAATCATAATAAGAGCATTGTGTATGGAATATTTTGTATATGTGTGTGTGACTTAGCATAATTATAGTGTTTTATTTTACATTTAACTTTATCTTACATGTATATAGATTTTATTAGTTTTTGTTTGTAGTTTTATGAGGAATAGAGACAATTAGTTTATTAATCAGGTAATACAAAGTTGTCAGTTACCAGTATTGCATAATTGACGTCTATAAAACACTGCGATTTGACGTCGCTTCCTAAGGATTTCAAGATAAGGTGTAGACAGAAGACAGAGAAACAGACAGCAAGACACACGTGGAGAATTGTAGCAGTTTAGTAGCATTGAGTTAATTGGTGAAATGTATGTCTAATTGTGTAAGTGGCAGTGGTATTGGTGTATTACAGGTTAGAAGCAATCTAGGTAAAGACAAGACTTAATTAATGAAACACCAAAGGTGCGAACCCTCAGTGGTATTATACACTAGCTAAAGACCCAAAAGAATAATTTACCTCTTGGCATAATATCAATACAAATATGTCGATATGCTCTTGCCAGTTGATATGTACAGCCCGTGCAAATCGTTACACAATCCGTACAACAATGAAGCAGTAGAACTTAATGCTTTCTTCATAAGAAAAGCGAAACATGCAAGAGATACTCACCTCACCAGTAGTTTCAATGGGAAACTCCAATTCCAGCACTTCGGTAAACCACCAAGTAAAGAAAAACGCGGGCAGTAAAAAAATTATTAGCTCACACGATTATGTAGGGTCCATTCCTGCCTGCCATGAAGGGGACCTTCAGTCTTACTCTCAATGACAGTGGGACTTGTAGACTGTATATACTATCATGTTGTTGAATGTAAGATGTGTTCCTGCATCAAAGGATCCTGCTGTTGCATAATCTCATGGACCAAAAAAAGCACATCGTGCATGCCGCCCACAGCATCTTCTTGTCCCTCTTGTCACTGTCCGCCTGCCACATTCGCTTCATTTTTCTGAGTAAGGTGGACAGCCTGGGAAGATGGCTGGGTGTTGTCATTCTGGCCTGCACTAGCTTAGTGCCCTTCATCACCTGCTCCATGCTGGGCATCTGGCATATGCCTGGATCGCCCCAGCCTTCTGTTACATGGCCAGTGCCTAATGACTGGCAGGTAACACTTCATCGTGGCAAAGCTCATGTTTTTCATGGCTAGATGAGTGAGAAACAGCACAATATTTGCTCCGATGTCGACAACAGCCAACAGCCGGTCTCTGCAGAACCTTATGTACTACTTCCACATCGACTCCCTATGGAGCTTGTTCATGGTAGTGCTCCACAACTCTGTCCAGCTGGGATAAGTCCAATCCAACCTCTTTATCAGCAGGAGGTCTAGCAGGGCTTTATGAATGACCACTGGCTCTGCTTCTGCCTGTGGACAATGATAACAAAAAGCCTTCAAGAGCATCTACCAGAAATTCTCTGCCGAAGGACAGAGAAGCTATGCACCTAGCAAGGTGCTTGGCGCTCATGCAGGCTGAGCATGAGTTAGATTTGGTAACCACCCACTTAAAAGGGAGGAACTTGTCAACAATGCTCACCACTGCGGCGTTGTCACACCTTATCAGCACCGTCTTGCCATTCTATGCCTGGCTCCACCGCACTGCTTCCACTCCGCTATAATAGATGAAGTGGGAAGTGTAAGAAAACTTGACAATGGTGAAGTACGCCCGAGCAAATTACAGGAAGTGCTGCCATGAGAGGAAGTGTTGTCACTGCTTCTTTTAGCCTCTCCATGAGAGTTGGAACCATCAAGAACACCAGTGTGCCTTGAGCCGGAGGCCAACAACATTGTATGACAGTTGTGTTCCTGTAATGCCCCTCAGTATTTTGACCCCATTCCATCCTGCACTGCACCAGATCTACTCAGCCTTGCAAAATGTTCCAACTTTTTTTTTCTGATGTAGAGAGCTCTATTAGCCTCCTGAAGATGGTCAGGATAGTGAGTCCCATTTCTTGCACACTTTCCTGTCTCTCCAACCAGCTAATTCAGAGTGGTGCTATGCAACTCGTGTTTTGGTAAGCACTGCTCCATGACACCCCCATGTTGACCACTATACCAGTAAATATGAGTCAGGATGCAGTGCCTTTATCCTTGTCCATTTCAGAGGGCAAACCCACACTTTGTGCATGGCCTCATTGTGGGCACACTCTTTAATTCCCAGTGCCCTCAGTGTTATGAAGTTGTCTATGTAGTGGAAAACCCATGCTTCCTCATGCATGGCATCAGCTATGGCAGTAAACAGCAATAATGCTGACTTCAAGCTAAAAGAGAGAGGAGTGTCGATATACACTTTGTCCTCCCACAGCATGCCCAGCAATGATCTGTTTTGCGGATGTATCGGTATCTGGCAGTGTGCCTGCCTGATGTCCATTTTTTCCAAGAGTGCCCCATGCCCCAGCCTCACTGCCATCTTTGTTACCTCATCCACTGTCATGTAGGACAGTGTGGCCAGCTCCTTCTTCACATGCTGGCCTTCTCCAATGCTGATCGGTTCAGGATCTTCCAGGCTTATTCTTTCTTGGTATACCCCAAAAGTGCTGTGGTAGATTCTAAGTCTCCCTTATTTTCTAATTCTATTCAATTATTTTCCACCTTCCTTTCCTATTCTAGTCTGCCTTGTTGCATACCCCCAATTCTAATGAATATACACATGCTACTAAGTGGCCCCCTCCCTGGTCCCTATGATATTCTTAGCTGCTGTATCTGGATGAGGGTTGGCTCAGAGGGGGCCCTATGTAACTATTTATCAGCCCTTCATACCCGCGCGGCTACTCTCTGCTTGCAATGACTTTATCTTAGCTGCGACACCCTCTATGATGGCCGCCATCATCCTTTCATCCAGTTGCACAGATTTCACCCATGGTGTTTCTCTGGATCCTGAAGCACCTTGGCTCACCATTTGAAACCCACTGCTGCCTGTAGAGTATATGAATTCCTCTTCTTTCTCGCTTGCTGCTTGCTTGTGCTGGGCTATTTGCCTGACTCTGCTGGCATGAGGTATTTTCCCGCCTATTGTATGCACTTAATCATTTCCAGGTCACTGCTTCCTTGTTTTCCTTTTCCTGCCGGGTACCTCGGTTAACCTCAGTTAACTTGGCATTAACCTCCATTCTACAACTATTTCTACATCAACAATAAATTCTGACAGTATCACTTCTAGTTTACTAGCTCTTTTTTCTGCAAGTTTAATAATGATATTGTATACTTGGAGACCAACATACATACCTCTATACAATCTGTAGGTTTGTGAGGGAGTCCGTATTGCGTAATGTAGCTAAACACTTAGAAAAAAAAACTAAATACACTGATGGGAGTGTTTGTTATAGTTTTAAAGAGAGTAATTAGAGGATGTAAAACCTGGTATTCTAGGATCAAAGAAGTTTACAAACTGAATATACATTGATTATATGAAAATTTACATGGTAACTATTAAATAATAAACCAAGACATTTCGGCTTTGTGAAGACTTCGTCAGTAATGTGAAAAACTGAAAACTGAAAAACAAGACAAATGATGCACTTAGCTCCAGCTAAGTAGTTTTCGTTTGTTTTTCAGTTTATGAGGTTGTTACTTGTGCCCTTACTATACACAGTCCTACAATAATAAATGGCTACATTATGAGGTATGAGCTATTGATAGATAGCATGGGCTGGAGAATGACAAACTGTACTGACAGAAAGACAGATATAAAAGAAGTTGATGTATTAGTATTAATGATGTGATTTTGAATTAATCTCTATTGGGATTACCTGAGCTCAGTACATGATGAATGGCAAGATGTTGTTGTTGTTGTTGTTTGTATATGTGTTTTTTTTCTTGTTGTAGTTGTTGTTTTGGGCTTTTGAGTATAAGCATTGGAAAGTAAAAGATGTCTTACATAAGTGAAATTGAAGAATATGTTTAGGATAATCATAGCTAGCTATGTGTTAATTTATTTTGTCAATTAAGCATCTAGTTAAAAGTTTACAATTTGAGAGACAAATTCATTCATAGAAATCTGAGATCATCAAGTGACACTATTATGTAAACATTCACCCAAGATGGCTACTGAAGTAGAGTACCTCAGTGTAAAGCTAGTCTACATACACAAGGGTTTCACATTGAATAGTGTAAATATTCTGACCAACTGAATACATTCAGTCACCTCTTCTTATTGTGTATTTCCCTTCCTTCCCATTAATGTATGTATTTAACATCCTATTGTTCTACAACGCTTTCTCCTTAGTTTAAATTTTTTTAGCTTAGCTAGTGAATCCTTAGAAACGTATTGGTTTTCTGCTGCCCAGCAGTAAAGAATTATCAAGAAAATGAAAATTGCATTAGCTCTACTGTAAAATGGACTGTGTTTGTAGTTATGAAATATGTTGTTTTAAATACACAAACTTGAAATGCAACTGATACAAACAGTAAAAATACATTTAATATTGTCAAAATAATATTAATGTTGTAAAACTATTTAACAATTAGTAGTTTTTTTCCTCTTGTATTTTGGAGTAATATTCCTCCACATAGCGGTGAACATGACAAGGTTCATCTCTCATCCTGTACTGGTAACCTCTGGTCTCAAACACATACAAGGATAGTGCCACTAGTCCCACAAACACAATTATCAAGTAGTAGGTCATGCAGCAACTGGGGAATGTTGGTGTTTTCCAGCTGTAGTGAAAAACGAATACAAACAGGATGCATAATAGATCAAATAATCCTTCAACAGCAAAGGATACTCCTATCAACAGTCCCTTCATGGAATGAGGACTTTGGGAACAGATAAATTCATATAGAGCAACTCTATAATATGTGTATGAAGCTAACGTGATCACATTAAAATGAACATCATAGAACAAGTGATAATAGTGATAAATGAAGGTTGCTATCTTAGACCAAGATGCTGGATTGATGTCATCATCTGTGTCGAAAGAGAACATGCACTGCAGACTTCTGTTTTCTGCATGTGCTGCCATGTCCAGTATGAAATAGATCATAGTGAACACTGTTGGTGCTATGATACCTACTGCCATCCTCTTAAGGACCGACAACGCCCACGCACATATTCACAATAATTGGATTTTGGTTGCTAGGGATTACTAACTTTTTTCTTGGTGTTTGTATTTGCTGGACCAGTTGTAAAAATAATTGTGAGAATGTTGTAGAAAGCTCTCAGTTATAAAAGGTCCTCCATATTTTGTCTTGCCCAGGTGTCAATCAAAAACCACTGCTTTTTATAAAAAGTAAGAAAAAGAAGAAAAGAAGTAAAACAAAAACTCACACACAGTAGTACAGCTGGTGTGTCTATACCGAAACCAATTTGATTGATTGTATAAATAAGGTTAACTATTATTTGTGTCAATTGAGCTAACCAAACAAACCAATATAGCTATGAATATACTTTGGTCTTCCCAAGGAGAATCAAGAAGCTGATCAACTGCAAATCCAATTGTTAAAAATGGTAATTCTATTATTAACGAAAAAATTGTAAATGAATTAATTTTTCCTCCTGATTGCTAATTTACTATTGTAACTACCGTCATTATAATTGCTAGTAGCATACCAATTACCACAATAATGGTGGAGGATCTTATAATTCTGAGACGTCCAATTTTAATATCTGCTATTATTCCAGCCAATGGATATATCAATTTCAGTATACCACGTACACTGTACACTAAATTTTTATAAGACCAGTGACGTACGTAACTAAGTATAAAATATGGATGATACCAAATTGCATGAAGTAAAACAACATTAAGACTGAGTACCAGTAGGACCCATGCACTTTTGGAAGACACACACTTTCTAGCTCTGGAAAATCTTCTCAATATAGTCGTCAATGACAGTTTATACCAAATAGTCTCATTCCCCTATTGACACTGGCATAGTTGCTGTTGGCAGATGTCGACAATTCCATTTTTCTAAAGAGAATTTTTCAAGTATCTTCTGTGAAGCATAAAAGTGAAATATTGTCGTAAAGTTTCACTTTATATGTTAGCATTTGTTCACTTTTTATTAAAAATTTCTGCTTCCAGCAATCTGATCACAATAAAAATAACGAAATTAACTATCTAAGTCAGTAATATGAAAGCATAATACCCCACAATCTATAAAGACTTTTCTCTCTAAATGGTAGTAAAAATGATATTGAAAGACCTGTTTAAAAAACAACTTCTATACACTTGTCATAACACGTTAATGCATTCTTGACTACTGAGTCACCAGAAAGTAGCCATTACTCATGCTGTAGAGAATGGCTTTTCCTAGGCAACGGAAATGCACAATGAATGGACAAGTCTGAGTGAAAGAACTCTGTCAAAACTACACACATTTTTCAAGACTGTTCTCATTGCAGTTATTATTGATAGACTCAGTCAGCTGCTAATAGATGCACACTTCTTAAAATTCACTTTTATCTGATGTTTGCATAATCCACTGATCTTTTAATTACACATTTTACTATTGTCATGTTGTTGCATTAAGTACACAAAAACAAAAGAAACCATTAACACGCAGCCCTTATTCTACACTGGGCTATGCCCTGTCAACAATAGTACTGATAACAATTATGTGTTATGTTATAATTATAATAAAATTAAGACATCTCTCCTTTCGAATGATTGCAATACCTAGTGTATGAACCCACAGGTGTTGTGCAGTGACTTCACTTAAAATAAGTGGGCACTGTTTATATATCCTTGGATACAGGCCGTACAGAAAATGATAATATCAAATCTTACTAGATAATGGAATGCCAAACAACACAGTTGTCTCTTCTCTCACAAATAATGTTGTTCGTTACTCAATAATTGTTATTATGTCTTTACTTGTTGGGCTGGCCCAACCATTCCACATCTATCTTGGAATAGAATTGATAATGACATACAACAGAATAATTAGAAATACAAATATAACCTGCACACTTGTATTCTATTTCTTGTTGCAGCTATCCTGTAATTAATGCACACCTGAGCAATTCTGACAATAAATACAAAAGAGGCTTTAAAAAAAAATGGAGGGTGGGGGGGGGGGGGGGGGGGGGTACATGGCTCCAGTGCCTTCCCTCCTGCCTCCCAGTTCCTATACCCAGGACTTGATATTGGCCTCCTAAATTGAATGTTGGGAAGATCAGAGTACATTCATATACTGGTATATAAGGGTATCAAACTTAACACAGATTTTAAGTAATTTTGTTTTCGTCATCAATCAAATTGGTTATGGTATAGACACACCAGCTGTACTGCTGTGTGTAATTTTTTGTTTTACTTTTTTTCCTGCTTATTATAAAATGCAGTGGTTTTTCATTGGCTTCCAAAAGTAAAACCCATAATAAGCTGACACACCCACAGCTCTTAGACAAAAGCGAATTAAGATCACTCATCAAAGTCACCACACTGCTCCTCAGTAATAGTTCACACTTTTAATACATTTTAATGTCTTCCTCAGCAACAATGGATACTGTAGCAGCAGCTGTTGCTGTGTGAGAAGAATGTGTCAATAAAGTAAACATGGAGGCTGAGGGGGTGAGGGGAGACATACACAAAAATGAATAAAGTACACACCGACAAAATACAACATGAGTTGACAAACACATATGCACACACATACATACACACATATATAAAGCGGAAGCAAGCTCAGTTAGCACATGGCCACATTCCTTGAGATGACTGGCACAACATACACACACAGATAAGGACCTAGCTAGCAGTATTTATGTGTGTTTGTATATATTGACATTGCATGGCTATGCCAATTGGGGTGTCCTTTAGTTTTTATGTCTGGATGGAGGGCAGTCCCAAAGTACCCTCCATAGCAAACAGCCCACAGTTTGTTATTAATGTCTGGAGGAAAACTACTGATGCAGGGTAAAAGAGGAAGAAACCATGTTATATTTAACTTGTGAAGACTATTACAGCCTTAAAGATCTTTGAGCAATCGTTTTGCTCCCACAAAGTTAGTGCTATTGTCACTCCATATCCAGACAGATCTCCCACGAGTCACTCTTGGAGAGTCTGAACACATTTCTTTTGTTTGTTGACATGAGTTGGTTGTGCTGCACAAAACTCCTTCAGATTCACTGACTGTGTGTTTTAATTCATGTACTGACAGCAACCCTACATTCGGAGTTACAATTCATGCATGTTTGTTTAAGTAATGCTTTATTTTTAGTTGTTTTTTTCACTATAATTAGACTATGTTAATTTTAAAAGGTGGCAAAAAGATAGCCCTGCATTCTTTGCACAGCTGTAGCAGACTAGTCACTTCACAGCCAACTTTACAAGCTTAAACTTGGAGGCAATAAAAGTTTTTAGGGAAGAAACCAAATATCTATCTATAATCTATAGCTTCTTTTGACAAGCAGTGTTTGATCGTGATGGAATAATAAGTGTAGAATTCTGCAATACATGCAGCCTCAGATTCATTATTTGGGGGGAGGAGGGGGTCACAGACTATGTTCTTCATGGAATACACCAAAGTGGTATCGTGCCCGTAGCTATCATGCCATCGCAAAAAAAGTGATAATGGTTTTTAGTGAATAACTGAAAGCCTAGCCAAGTGAGAGTGAATCGAACCGTTCGGCAGTTTGTGAACTTGTTCAATTGACGATACTTACCGTAAACGACTGCCCACGCGTATGAAGAAGTGGGTGTGGCTGCCAGGAAGGCAATGGCAACTAGCTTTGAGTTGTGTCTCTTTATTGTAGCCGCGTGCATTCTAACAGCCTTACCAGCTCCTCCGAAGGGTAAGCTCTGTTCTCGTGTGGATGGACAACCTAGCTGTGTCTGCAAGATTCCGAAGCAGCGTCATCACCCTGGAGGACTGATAAACCTAACCTACATATCTAGTACAACTGGCTATCCCAGGTAATCCTTTTTAGTGCGAATGAAGCATTAATAGGGATTATCCAGAGAGTTCAAATGTAATCCTATTGCCTAGATTTACTGACATATCTGATGGAAGAGGGAACATGTATTCCTACAATCCATGCAGAGCATTTACTCCATCCTTCAACTGCATCAACTGCCACGTGAGTCAGTGGTGTAAGTAATGTAGCTATTCCAGGATTACTCTAATTAAATAGCTGTTAAGTTGTTCATATTTTACACCCATGAGTAAAATTTGGTACATTTCGATATGAGCCAGTGGTTTGGTTGTTGTTGTTTTTTTTTAACCATCCAATTTTACATGCATTTGGCATATAGCCTTACAAGAATGCTAAGAAAACACTGAAGTTTTTAATCCAGTTTCCATGCCATCGATGTTAATTTAGTTTAATTACAAAATTGCCCTCAGGCTTTAATGTGTTGTTCCTAATAGATATGTAAGAAGAACTCCACATCTGGAAGTACGCAGATTGTAGGCTATGCTTGGACAGAGAACATTTATTATGATGTCAATGGATACCAAGACTCCATTTACATATATTACAACACAACAGACCCTGTGTTCAGGTACATATTTATAACAGTGACATACTCCTTGTCCTATACATTACTGTGACTTGACTAATGAATTCCATATTTTGTGGTTGCTGATTTCGCCACGTAAATTAGCTATTTTTTATTTTATTTTTTATCTACAGTGAGAGTTATGTAAAATTAGTCTGCAACCGGAAGGTCCTACCAGGTCAGGAGTACGTGAAAGCCATTGGAAAAGCCAAGCATGCAGAATCAAGATATGTAAGTAAGAGAGAGAGTGTACGTGTCATGTGACATCAAATACAACTTCATGCTATCAAGAAGAGTATTACATAAAATAGTTACATTAATGACAGATGATATGCAAGTGCAACTTTTTTGGAATTTTGCATGCAAATTTTTTTTAAATGCTTAGCTATTATCTTACTTCAATTTTTTTTTTTTTTTTGTCTTTAGAAGTTCAAACTGCATTCTTGCTTAGCTTGTCCTGGTGGATGCAAGTGCTGACTGAACATAATTCTACTGTAAAAATGTTGTACATGTACAGTCGTTTAAAAGTTCAATCTGATTGTGCAATACAAATACGTTACAATACAGGTGTTCATGTATTGAGGAAATGAGAAATGCTTTGTAATAATACAATGCAACATCACAAACATCAATTTATTGACTTAAAAGAAGGCCTACTCCTTTTAAAACCTTTCTTATCGTTCACATTTGCTTTTGAAAATTCTCTTTAGCTATGACTAGAACAATGAACAGTAGATTTTTAAGTAAGAACAATAAGGTTGTGATGCAAGGTGTATAGCTATGACAAGATTAGCACAGTTACTAATTTGAATAGAAAAATCTGTGGAATTTGTAAGACCTAATTGTGTCTCAAATATTCAGAGACTGTGGTAATTTTCTTATTTACATTAACAGAACATATTTATAACAAGTATGTAAACTAAACATTTTAGCTTTCACACTGAAGTTCTAAGGTGCTGAGACTAAGATGCCATACTTGGCAAAAGAAACCTGTTTGTGTACATTTTCACGTATTCTTCATTTTGCTAATTGAGTGTTTTTTGCACCAGGTTTAGGAAAGTTATAAATTGTGCCGGAAAACTGGTAATTCAGTCATTTTTGGGGCAACTGAAAGAAGCACTGACTGCCATTCGAGTAAATAATACAAAATGTCGAACAAGATATTATCAATTCTTCTCGGGCTGGTAATTGCTACACTCTTATTCGATCTTTCTTTTGCTGGTACACGAACTAGCTCTCGTGGAAATAGAGGCAATAAAGCCATTCCACGAAGGGATGGAGTTACCTTTGGAACTTTCAACACAGAGCTTGTCCCAATACAAGAAACTGGAGGAAATACAATGACAAAGCTAAACGAAAGAGCAGATGCCATAATTCAGCTGGTATGTTAGCTATTTGCAGCTGCATAGCAAATAGTATTACTCAAATGCTACTTTCTTTTACAGATCAAAGATTCAGATGTAGATGTTTTCTGCCTGCAGGAAGTATTTGTTGGAAGCATTCAAAGGAAGTTTTATGAAAATCTTAAGAATGATTACCCATATATTTTCAGTGCCCAAAGTTTCAGTCCCATAAGTGCTAATGCTATGCAGGTAGCTTGCACTGTACAGAACCTAAGGACGTTTGTTAACTGTACTAGTCAGTGTGCTGGCCACAATGTCACCCTTGGAGAAATGAAAGTCTGCATAGTGAACAGGTGAGCTTTTCTCTGTAGCAATACCAAATCTATTAATTCATTCAAGCTTCAATATTGAAGCAATCACCATTAATGGCTAATGTTAATGTAAAAATTTGCAAAAGCTTTCAATTTTGTGTGCCACTTTGCTACTATGAGTGCCTTTTGTGTAGGTGTGCTTCTGTTTTGGAAACGTTTGGCCAGCCATGTAGAGACTGCATACTTCTCCATCGGATCCCTGATATTTTTGAGTGTGCTTCCAGCCCAGCCTCCGACTATGTCACAAATTATGGACTCATGCTTCTCAGTCAAATACCTCTGAACAACACTTTTTCTTCTCCATTCATTATGGAGAGTCAGTTCAGAGGTTATCTCGAAGCTTCTGTAAGTAAATTGTACTTAAATATTTAGATGAAGCATTTTTATCATACTTTGATTCTTTTTTTCTCTCCAGATATCGACACATGTAAACATTCTGTGCACTCATCTCACGTCTAATGTATCAAATGAATTTTATGGTAAGTTTATTATTATTATTATTATTATTATTATTATTATTATTATTATTATTATTATTATTATTATTATTATTATTATTATTATTACTATTATTATTCAGTTGGCCCACCAGTAGTTCCAGTACTGAGATACAAGTCCTACGCTGAGCAGCAGATGGATGAAATTATGAGACTAATCCTGTGGCTGGAAGACAAAAGTCACAATGTCGTCCTCATGGGTGACTTCAACCACGGACCAGTGACTGAATCTACTGCAGGATGGACTTTTCCTCTTCACTATGGCCTGATGACTGCAAGAGGATTGTTGAGTCCCTATGCTCTATTTAACGGTGACTGCAGCTATACTTTCCATAACTGGTGTGGCGTTATAGACCACATCTATGTCATTGCTCATTTGGCTTGGAAAGTGAAGGAAACTGAGGTAAGTGTGCTGTGTGAATTGATGGTGATATAATATTATGTCATATTTTTTGTATTTCAAACGCAGAGGATATTTCACAATGCAGTGACCAACAATAATGTCCCTGTGTCCACCCACACTGGAGTTACGATTACCTTTAAAGGATTCTGTGGAGGTAGTAGAGGCATGTCAAAGAAGAACAAGTGTTCCGATTGGTTCTCGCCTCTTCTGGTGCCCAATCCGTGGAATCCTCTAACAGACCTATTTGGGATCTGCAAAGGGTTCAATTGAAGACTCATCTGTGCTTTTAAGGCTTAAGAGAGACAAAGACTTTTGCTTGAACTACTATAGCACGTTTAACTTGTTGTGTTTATGAGTTAACCTAATACATGCATTTTTGGATCTAACAAAGATGGAGGGAATGGTATTCAGCGTGTGTCTGTGTGTGTGCATGAAGAAACTGAATGAAATGGGGAGGGGGGTAGGGGGAAAGTACAGTTTATGAGGACTGACCCTCAATTCAACGAACTATGTACTGGGGAATGAACTCTAGACTACTGTCATAGATTTTTTTTCCATAAATGTTTAATTCAAATTCATTCTGGGGTCCTGTGTCAGTGGTACTAAATTATAAGTACGAAGTTAGTAAATGAATGCTATGGCTTCAGGGTTGTGATGCATGGATATAGGAATGTGAAAAATAAAGTATCTGATTGCCACCAACCGCCTATTCCCTCCCAAACTTCTCGCGGTACCAATTATAACATTACAAAACATGTTAAAGTTTACTCGTCATATTGATTATCCTTACACTTTTATACATACTTTAGTGGCATTCATTATGTGATATTATATCAATATTTTCAATTAAGTGCAGCTTTACAAGAATGTCTTGGTCTTTGCTTGAAAGTCATTTGTTGAGACTCGTGAAACGTCTACAAATATAAAATATATAATCCCTTCACAACTTAAGATATAGACAGGTACCTTTCGACGGAGTAGTGCTTGATTCAAACGTTTCTGTTGCTCTAATTCTTCTGCAGTATCATTAAGTGAAGCTTCCAGATCTGCAATAATTTCATCTGAACTTCTTCCAGCCTCCGCCACGCCCTCAGCACTTCGTTTAATCCTGAAATAACATGTAATCATATGAATGCTCATGTTAACCACTCCTCACATACTGTCTTTTCTGTGATCCCAACTGCTTTAAGACAGCATCAGCAAACTGCAGTCAATAAAAGCAAAGGTAAATAGTTAGCAACAGTAACTTTTGCAGATTTACTTTCTTCCTGGCCTTGATAATGTCCTTCTTTCTTGCTTGCTCATCACTTGCATTCAGAGGTCCAGTTTCAACAATGCCTTCAAAGTCCGGCATTCCTCGGTGAATAGCTTCCACTAGCGCACTATACTGGTAAGATAAGTAATATTAGCCTGACTAATTACAAATGTATTAATATATAGTTACTGTTTTCTCGCTGTACAATAGAGTGTCCTCTAGTTTCCTCAGTAAGGCTTCTCTGGCTTTGCTTTCTTCAATAGAATCAGAAATGAACTAGAATGTTAGCATGTATGTGTAATGCAAGTATGCATAAAGATATAGACGACAGATTACACCGTAATGTACATACATACATACATACATACATACATACATACATACATACATACATACATACATAATATACATTCACTCTGACAGAGTCATCTAACTACCTGAGGTATGAGCTTAGCATCTCCTTCCTGCTTCTTCTGAGTTGATGATTTTGTCTTGCTGGATTCTGCTCCTGTTGCCTTCAGTTTTGCTAACTCATGTCGCACACGTGATAACTCCTTCAGTGTTGCCTGGTGACTGCCAATGGGTGGCTTTGCTAGTTCCAGGTCACTGACTTTTTTCCTGAGCTGAGCAATTGCTGTTTTCTGATTTTCAATGATGTCTCCATGCTTTTCTCGGAGGCAGTGATGGCCGGCTTCAGTTAATTTTGAGGGTTTCAGAGTCTTACACAAAGAAAGAAAAAGGCCTTAGTTTATGTATATGCTTTCACTTCTTGTTTATTGCATGTACTCAATGTAATTCAAAAGTTATTTTAACAACAATGGAAAAAGGAGCACCATTATAGTCTCCATGGAGAGGGAGAATGAGGTAGATTAGACTATTGACACAATTATTAATATTATTGTTCCACATATTGTAGTGTTGTTAATCTTAATTGAGCAGTTCTCATTTTCATTCTTGATAAGTGACAATTGGCATACAAGTTATGATGATGCTTATCTTACCAAATCACTGCCTTCAGCTATGCGACGTTGCAAGCTTAGTAGCTCTTCCTTGGTCTTTTTGAACTCTGCACTTATGTCATCCAACTGAGCCACTTTCTTACTTAAATGTGCCGTCAGGACATCAATTTCATCACCTTTGACCTCTACGATTGCCTCCTGTTTGGCCATTGTGACTTGTAAATCAGAAATAGCCTTGCAGTGCATGCTCTTCAGCTCCTCTACAACAAACACACAGACATCCATGTACATTCATAACAAAAACACACAAACAAACAAAAAAGGAATACCATGCTTGTGCTGAAAGCTTACAGTATGTTCAATAGACTATCCACCACATTAAACCATGAGGCCCAATATTTGAGATGATACTGACCTTCTCTATCCTCCATGTTCTTCTGCATGCTCCTAATTGTTTCACTCCTCTTCTTGAGTTCTGTACTTTTGCTTGTGTTGTCCTCACCGATTATTGTGAGCTGGTTTCTGTGTGGCAGTAAATAACAATGCGCATGCATTCACATGTACTTAGTACACATCATAGAGGTCTATTAAATGAGTTCAATGTGAGTGTGTGTGTGTGTGTGTGTGTGGAACATCATAAGATATACTTTAATGCTATTTACTGTTATCATAATTTTAAATAACATAGCTATTATACCAATAAAAAAACCCAGATTAGATAAGAGAGTGAAAAAAATAAGTGTATGCATTGAGCTTCACTCCAAGAATTTATACTCACTTGAGAGATTTTATAACTTGGTCAGACTTGCTACACTTTTCAGCCGTCTCTGTACAAATGAAAACACCATTAAAAATGAGCTTATCAATTGGCCATACCAGCTGACCTTGAGTTATAACTTTGACCACTCTCTTTGTTTCTTCAAGTTCTGTTTTAACTGTGGAATTCTCAATTTTCAATGTTTTCAACTCTTCCATCATACCAAGCAATTTCTTTTCTAGTGCCACGATAGTGATGGCATGTTGTTGAGCTTGCTCCTAAATCATTGAAGTGGAATAATGAAAGTAAAATATCCCTGACAAATATCTGCTTTAATGATTCACTCACTAACCTTATAGGCATCCATGTCTCTAGTCAGTTTGACTTTTGTGCTATTTTTTTGATCCTTGACTTCTGAAATAGCCTTAGAACTGTTAGCTTCTTGCTCACTGAGTCTGTCCTTCATGTCAGTTAGTTTTGTAATCAAGGAGTCCTTTTCATTTCTTTCCTGTTCTAGATCCTGTATACAATAATGAATATATGTACTTACACTAGCTATAGTTGCACAGTAACAGCCACAAAAAAAGAAGAAGTTAATCCTCTTTAAATTTCCCATTAGTAATGTACATTCCCCACTGTTGCACATACTTGTACTGGGATGGTTATCAGCGATAATTCTGACATTTTGCAATGGTAACAGTTAAACCAGGTAACTCTTGGAATTATTGCTAGATAACAGCCCTCTCATTCGAGCTTCACACTTGGAATCAGGGTAATTCCTCAAATACATTGTTTTAACTTTACATTTACTACAAAAATCAATCTATATTCTTAAATTGGTTCCATTAAAATACTAAAACAACACGTTTTATATACTCCCTCTTTTATACCCGTATTATTTACTTTTATAAATGATGAGTGATAATAAGTAATGTGATTTCTAAGTTTTTGAATACAGTAACTGATTGGTAATTGGTCACTTTCATAATATATTGAATATATTCCTAATTTATTAATAATTATCTTGCACTGAAAGCACGAATCATTCATATTTAACAAAGTTTATCTAAATATAAAAGGAAGAGATAGAATTATCACACTGGCATATTCTAAGTGAAGACTTAAGCCTTTCATTTGTGGCATTCAAATAATGTGAGCATGTGCCAGTTTACATGAAGAACAAATTAAAATTCAAGCACAGGACTGAATCAATGTAGTTTTTTAAAACTATTTATTAATCCTTTTTTCCTTTAACAATGTGTTCCAATAGCTCAAAAGTGTAGGCGAACTATACCTAACAAATAAAAATATTCAAGCCTAATGGGAAAAAATTAAATCTCTATTGAAAAAACCCTCCCTCATTGCACTTGATTCCACCTAGTCTGTACATGTATATAACTTCTATAAAGCAATATTCTTAATTACATCTGCTCTAGTAAAACCACGCTAATAATATTCATATTGCTGAGATGTTAACTGAAGGTTAAATTATAAACTTACACTTTTTAATAGCTCCAGCTGTTTAGCTATGGACTCCACAGACTCCCTCTCTTTCAAGACAGCTTCTTGTTTCTGAACATCGAGCTCATGCATTTGCTTTTGAAGTTCTGCTGTTCTTTTCATCTGAATTAATTATCATAGACTGGAATGAACCGTAAAAATTTACATATGTATATCTTACTTCTTCATCTTGCTTGACCTTATCTTCCACTTCAGCTATTCTTTGCTGCTCGTCCTGCCTCATTGCAGTTATAGCTCCACTGAGAGAAGCATTATGTTCCAGTTCGACTGTCCTGATCCTGAAATTAAGAACCAAATTAATGTAGTAATTAATTATTTATCAACTTACTTATCATTTAATCTCTTGATTTCCCTTTCATATGTTTTAATAGCTTCTGCCATATTAGCTATCATTTCTGCAGAGGTGCTTGCTATTAATATATGAAAATAATTAATATATTTTGTGCAATGACTTTGGTAGTCTTCTGTACCTTCAGGTGGACTTTCTAAGGTGGAATAACAGTTCTTTAAGTGATCACTTAATGAGTTAAAGTCCTTTCTAAACTGTTCTTCTAAAGCAGATAAAATTGTTAAAATATCCTTTGTAGTTTCCTTGAATTCAAGCCATAATAAGACATATAATAAACATGTATTAAGTAGCTAAGAAATAAGCGTACATGAAGATCTTTCATGTTTCCATCAGAAGATTGTAGCTCCTCAAGTCTTGAACTTAAGCTATCATGAGATGCACTATTATTACTGCGTAGTTCTTCCTGCTCACAAAAATGTAATTATTATAACACAAATCTTAATGCATTGAATTCCACTGACACAAACAGATTTCCAAAATTGTCCCAGTTGAGCAACATCAGCTTGCAATTTTGATAAAGTCTTTCTGTCCTGAAAAATGAAAGAAAAAAAAAGCAAAAGCAACGGAATAATGATGACAGGTAATGGAGCAACTTGAAGCAGTGACAGCATACTTCTGTTTGCTCTTTCTCCAATGAAGCCAGCATATCCAAGGCTTCTTCATAATTACTGGCCATTTTGGATACTAAATCTGCTGCCAGTTTGGGGGAGGTGGGGCTGATGCTGTCCTGGGATTGATTGCAGCTAGTAATGTGATCACACAGCTGTTTAAGCTGAACACAATCACAGTTCATTGATCTGCTTTTTTCTAATCACATTACAATTCTCACCTCTGACTCGAGTTTTCCTATTGTGGTGGCCATTTCATTTTCATTCCTTTTTGATCTTGCAAGTTCTTTCTCCATAAAATCACATTTTTGGTGGACCTAAATAGAACCAAAGAAAGAGTAAATTAACATAAAAAAAATTAGAGTTGCACCGATAATCTATCGGTCTATCGTTTATCGGTTTATCGGCCTACTTTTTTGATATCGGTATCGGTCGTCAACACTACCCGCCGTACCGATATAATTAACTGATAGAAAAAATTTCGTACTCACCGCGTGGACACTGAACGGATGAGTTCTACTTGCTCTTAGACGGCGTAAAGACAAAGAAACTTAACTACGATGTGTAAAAAAGAGGTCACCAATTTGGCACTACTTTGTTCCTGGCACTGATGATTTCTAATTATGTAAAAATTTAATTTTCAAAATTCAATGAATATATCTATCTGTTATCGGTATCAGCCTCGATTCTAGATACAACATCGGTTATCGGTATAATTGGTAAAATCTTCTATCGGTGCAACTCTAAAAATAATCAACTCTACAAAATAATGCTACTGTGAAGGAATATAACTGCAATAAACAAGCAGCATGAATGAAGCTGATACTGAGATATATAAAATGGATATTTATATATGTTCTTATGGAAATAGTAAGCAAGAAGGTTTAGAGCATAATCTTCAAGAAGTTGGAGAAGTATTTACTCAGTGATGGTAGAGTAGAACTAACAGGCTCATTTGTACTCATCATTTGTGAACAGAATCATGTTTTAAGTGAACCCCCAAGTTTGACCATACCATCTGTCCTTCTGAATTGATACTCTTCAGCTTTTTAACTTCTGATTTCAATTGCTTTTCACTTTCCACTAGCCTGCTGTGTTCAGCTTGCAGAGTTGCTAGAGTCTACATCCATATTAAAAACAAGTGATAATGATATACAATTCATTATATAACATTTCAAATTACCGCCTGAAGATCATGATTGTTTGTTTGCAATTTCTTAGTCTGTTAAGAGAAAGCAAATAAATTACTTCAAGAGTTTATTTACAAGTATTACTTGATCGTGTAGAGAACCTGTCCTGTTTTTCTTCTCAGATAATTGCTTGCGAAGTGCTGAGATGGTGTCCTTATCTTGCTCTCTGCTTGCTCTCAATTCTTTGGCCTCAGATTCCAATTTGGTTTTAATTTCAGTTAGCTTGTAGAGTTCCTTACGTACGGTGGCTAATTTAGTTGACTCAGATTTTAGTTTTCCTTCCAACTTGGTTAAAGTACCATTAGTTAATGTGTAATATCAATGAAAATTAACCAGTGCATACCTCAGTTTGTAGACCGTCTAATTCTTGGGCTTTCTGTTCAAGAACTGATTCATAGTGTGATAGTTGTTCATCCATTTCTGAATTCCTATTGAAGAAAAAAAACAGTGTGCTTGCTCATGTAATATCACTGAGATTTATTTTTATGACAGCAGCTTTAGTGCTGACTGAGCAAACTAATACTTTTCTCAAGCCAGTATATGAGACCTTCCATTCATTAGGGTATACCTAACTCGTTGACCAGAACATTTTCTGAAGAAAAAATTGGAGATATAATGAATTCAAAAAGAGTAATTTAATAATGTGCAATATCTAGAGACATATATCCATTTGCTCTTAATTTCAGTACTTATGGCTATTGTCATCCTTAAATCGAAATTTGTTGGGATATGAGGAATTGTATTTTCAGTTTTAGTGAAATTATAGTGTCACATTTAATAGAACATATACTCTTAGCCAAAAACATTGTTTACCTGGAATCATGAGCTTGTATTGATTTTTTATACTCTGTGAGCTCCCTTCTAAGAACTGAGATGACTTCATCTTTCCGTCTACTTTCTGATTCTACATTCCCCAACTTGTGCAGCTCATCTCTTAAACACTCTACCTGGTATTCCTAAATTCACCGGCAATGATTATTACTTTTAACTGTTGTATTTATTCAGTGAATAGGACATGCATGATAGGAATGAAATGTACCTTTTCCACAATGACTTCATGAAGCTGTACCCAGCTATAGCTTTGGTAAGGGTGATTTTCTGCAACAAGAAAGCATGTAATAGAATAGCTGCCAGTTACACCATACAACTCCTTACCTCTCGGTGATCGACCTGGCGCAGACATCCCCTGCTTTCTAAAACCATTTGTTTACATTTTTTGGCACCAATCAAATATTACTTAAGGGGTGGGGCTGATTGCTAGAGTTCCCGGCGTCTGCGCGCCATTAGTTTTCGTTTCCAGGGAGACGGAGGCGTGGCGTAGATTCAAACTGGGCTATTATGTACAAAAAAAGTCGGACAAAAAAAAAGCGGGAAAATTGTTGCGCGCTATATAGCAGCCTCGCGGACAAAGCGTGGAGCATTTCTCAAAGAATCCGCTGTGCTTGAGTCTGTTGGGAATACGGAAGAAGTCGGTAGAATACAGTAGAAGTCGGTAGTGTTGCAGAACGATTAGCTAGTTTATATTATGTACAATTCTCCAGTCAGAAGCACCCCGTTGGAGGGCGCCGCAGTTTCTGGAAGCTGGAGTTACCACCCGAATATGTTCACTCCTGTTGGTATGGACGTCAGAAAGAAGCTTTTTGAAGAGGATAAAGATCTTAGTCCCAGTTCGGGATACTTCAGTCAGTCTGTAAACGAGTGCAGCGATATAACAGGAGGAGGAAGCCAGACTAATTTATTTAGTGACTGTTCTCCCTCGGAGGAAAAGCTGCAAGTTCAGGTAAGCTGCATATGTAACAGTCAGTCGAATAAGGATATCTCTTAAGGATAGCTCAAGAGTGTAGTATTTAGGCAGTCACAAGGTCAGCTGGGGGAGAAATTATCAATAACAGCGTCATTTTTTTAAAATAGATAAAAATTGATCAAGTGACTCCTCGATCGTTATACAAACGTCATACTGGTGGTCGCGTGGGAAACTCCACGTCTCCTCCCCTCATGAAGAAACAGCGTCTCTTCTCTCCCTCATCTCCTACTACCCCTGACAAGTTCCCGGCCCACTTCCGGTCTCCCATGAGGCCATCACTCTCACCAGCTATTTGTTTGGACTTTAGCTGCGACAGCCCATCTTCTCAGACTGAAATGGTTGCCAAGGGAGACAGTAGCAGCGACTCCTCCATGATCTGCTCTCCTCCTAGGATTGAGAGGCTGCAGTTGTATGACTATCCCAGAACTCCTCTCAGCATAGCCAGGAGCTGTGGCCTTGCTGTGAAGGAAAATTTAGCTCAGAAGTTTTATGACCCTAGTCGCTCGCCTTCACAGCTTATTTCTAAATCTAGTGGCAGGTAAATATTTATTTTATGCCAATAACCTCAGAAATTTTATTTATTTATTTTTTGGTGACAACGGGGTAAAATGGAGTATTTGGGTCAAGTTTTTTATTAGAATGTGGCAATCCTTCAGTACTTTCTTGTGTGTGTGTGAGTATGTGTATGTGTTTGTGTATGTTCTAACTGAACTGTTTGCCACATAAGGAAAAAACTTCTGATTGTTGTTCCCTTTGTTCTGCAGTCAACAGTCTGGTTCACACCAGGCCAAATATGTGTGTGCATGTGTGAGTATGTGGTTTATGGTTGAAATTGAAACAAACCCTCCACAGATAGATCATTGTTCTTCTGGTGAGGTACATATATGTGGTCAGGATGTCCTTTATGGTGTGACTAGGGAAAATCTTAAATGGGCCTCAAGTTGGAGGAGCAATTCAATTATGCAATGCCACGCAGTTTCAGGTTTGATAAAACAGTCTTCAGTGCATGCTATTGGGGATTGCTATCAGTTGGTAAAGAATCAGCCGCCTATATAGCTCAATTCAATTTATGTGGGTTGAAGAGAGTGGTACATACCTAGTGTTGTTGCACTAATAACAACTTGAATATTACTAAGTAGTGGTTTAGTGCACGAGTAACTCTGACATTTAGCATTTCATTGGTTGTGTGCATTGTGGCAGGGGTAAGAGGCGTGTCAATCGTTGTGGCATCCACCTCGTGCGAAGGGGCTCTCGGGGCACCAACATCAACCCATTCACTCCAGCTGAAGTGCGTGGCATGATGCACCAGAGCATGGACTCCTCCAGTGCTGGGACAGGCTCCTCTCCACTGCTGGTGAAGAGAACAGGTTCCAGGTCGCACAAGGTTAGCAAGTAAAGTAGCCTGGCAGTGTTTGTCCACGTGTTTAGAAGGTGTATTGTGGGTGTGCTATGTGGTGTAAACTTACAGCTTTGAATTGGAAAAGTTGAGAGAGAGTGAGTGTTTGGACAGTGTGGTAGACAACAAGTAGCAGTTGGCTGGCTGTTCTGGTAGGTTGTGGTCTATGAATACTTACTGGACATCACAGCTATTGTTCTTTTCTTTTTTCTATCCCTTCCCCTTGCAATGATTTTATGTGCTGACTTTATGGATCGTGGGTTAGTAGTGTTTGTAATTGTTCTTCATTCCATTGCAATTGACACAGTGGGATGCACTGGCTTCAGTGGAATGACTTGCCTGTACAAACATACACTTTACAGAAGTTAACTCTGAGAGAGAGCAACATCTCCCGCTACAAGGAGGAGTTCCACGAGGTGTGTGTGATTGGCTCCGGGTCCTTCGGGACGGTATACAAGTGCATCAACAGACTGGACGGCTGCGTCTATGCCCTCAAGAGGTCTCACAAACCTGTGGCAGGATCCTGTGACGAGTGAGTGGTTCTGTATGATCTGTCATGAATGGTGCTACATTGTGCATAATATTCTAGTGTGTATTCTGAATGAGGATTTTTTTTTTTGTGCCCATGCTAATATCATCCTTCCCTCCCCCCCCCCCCCCCCCCCCCCCCCCCCTTCACATTATAGTCTCCCCTTGTTTGTCATGTTTATGAAATCCTAATGTTGTTTCTTTACTGGTAGAATTGATTTCAAAGTTTGCTATAGAATTGAGCAAGAGATTATTGCAGTATTGGGAAATGTAAAGGACTTCTTCGTGTGAGAGTTCTTTATTTGGAGTTCTGTGTACTAAGCTACTGATTGTGACTTATTGTGATAGAACTTGTCAAAATAGTGTAGACATTGTTGTAACTGCAAATCCATTCATAGTGATGTGCTACAAATTGGCAAGTAACATGTACTATTTTCTTGATAACATCCTGTATAAGCATGGGTTGTTTAGAGTTATTGAATTAAAAAAACTATGTGGCTTGAGTATTATAGTTTAGCAATCGATGTAGAGTAACATGATCACACGTGCAGCAATAGAACGTTTGTTGTGATGAGACGGGCGAGTTTATGCATGCCAAAAGCAAACAAGGATGAGCATTAAATAAATATAACAGCAATAATGGAAGGGCTGCAGGCAGGAGGTTGGAGCAATGGAAGGGCTGCAGGCAGGAGGTTGGAGCAATGGAAGTGATCCAGGAAGTGGTATAACTTAGACTGAGTGGATGTAAATATTGATGTGTCAGCTATGACCTCAATTCCTGAGTCATGAATGACTTAGTTGATTTGGGTAAAATACCTGCTTAACTGTGAGGAAGTGAGACACTGGTCTGGTGAGAAATGCAAGAGACTAGGGACAAAATGATAATTCAAAACTGATAATTCTTAACCATTCCCCTCTTTTCCACCCTTTACCTTCACTGGTGTGTATTAGGCCAGCAGCGCTACGAGAGGTTTATGCACATGCAGTTCTAGGCTCTCATCCGTACCTGGTCCGCTATTACTCGGCCTGGGCAGAGGATGGGCACATGCTAATACAGAATGAGTTCTGTGACGGTACGTTGATTAGTATAATATATCAATATCGTAGATTTTATTGACAGATATTTTGCTGTTGTTGTTGTTTTCTAGGTGGCAACTTGGCTACAAGGATCAAGCAGAATCATTTAGAGGGTCGTAATATTGGGGAGTCAGAACTGAAAAGGTTGCTGAGACACGTTTCTTTGGTATGTACATTTATGTGTTACTTAAATTGAAATTTTGTGAGTGTGTTTGATTTTTGTGGTTGTCGGTACCAGTAACATTGAAGTAACAATATTCATTAATAATTCATAGCTTTTGTGACAACTAGTAATTAAGCTTGGTACTATCCCCTTGTGTAATGATACCACCTTACAGGGACCACTGATTCAGCACCCACTGAATGCTTGCAAAATCTGGATCTAGCGTGGGAAATGTTTCTAGTCAATACCATAATGATGAACTCATGTCTGTTGAAGGTCAATTATGTAAGACTTTGAGAACTGTAGGTTGTTGCATGGTTAAAGCTATGGGTCCAGATTGCATTCCTGGCTATGACCTTTGTATACCATTCAACCATTGCATGGTTCAAGTAATCACCATGTATTTTATTTTACAGGGTTTGAGATACATCCATTCTGTAAACCTGGTGCACCTGGATATCAAGCCCGACAACATTTTCATTTCTAGTGGGCGAGATGCTCCTGGGTCTTACATGAATGACCCTCATGATGAAGACACATCCATGCAGGAGGACGGGGAGATTACCAGACAGTTTGTCTACAAAATAGGTAAACACTGTTCATATTTTGCTGTGTATGTGTGCATGCACACTAGCATACAATATTATAGGTGAAATGTTCTTTAGTGTGGCTTAGATTATTTATTATTATTATTTATTTATTTATTTATTTTGTGTGTGTGTGTGTGTGTGTGTGTGTAGGAGATATGGGTTTGGTAACTTCCATAGAGGATCCACATGTGGAGGATGGAGATTGTCGGTACCTGCCGAGAGAAATCTTACAAGAGGTTAGAATTGTCGTGGAAGCATTTCTTGCCAATGTTGCTAGTTATGTCTATTATTGGGTTTGATCTTGTGTCATGACAATATACTGCCAATGCTGTGTTGTTTTACAGAACTACACTCACCTAACAAAGGCGGATGTCTTCTCAATGGGATTAACAGTCTTTCAAGCAGTAAGTTTAGTGTATTGTTGTGTCATGACATGAAATGAATTAAGTAACCAGCTTATGACAGTCTGATAGTTGCTTTTGCAATTATTTGTCTGAGTTTGATTGTGTTATGTTGTGATATTAGGGATATGGTATAGATTTGCCCAAGAATGGTGAAGAATGGCATCAAATAAGGTAAGAGAGGGGGGATAGTCCAGATGTTAGATGGTTTGTATGTGTTGTTATCTAGTTTGCATTCCCAGGAAACTGGTTATTTATTTTTTTGCTTTAACCTTGTATATATTTAGAGATGGATTCTTGCCCAACCTTTCATCTTGCTCACTACCCTTCAACAAGCTAATTCAAGTAAGTATATTACTAATTACTCTTTCACACTCTTGTATCCCATAATCCAACCAAGTATCATTACAATGCCCATCTAACTATGAGGCTTGAGAGCTGTCTTGTTACAGGTATGTGATTGCCATTTCTTTCCAGATGATGATACACAAGGACCCAGCACAAAGACCCTCACCATCTGAACTCTTGTCCTTGTCCATTATCTGTCCTGCCACACAGATAAGCAAGGTATGTAGTACCATGTCTTTTAGTGCCGCTTTCTTTGCTCCCAGCTTCCTTGAGCAATGGTACTGTACTTGAATCATGTCGGGTCTACTTGTGGTCATATTATGATTATAATCACTGTTGTATTCTGACGTTAGGCTCAGCTACGAAAAGAGTTAAATGAAGAGAAGTTGAAAAATGAAATTCTATTGAGGTATGTGTGTTTATTGTTTATATTTTTTAATTGAGCCTCCTATTGTTGTTATTATTATTATTATTATTATTATTATATAGAGAACTAAAGCAGGCTCGTGAGCAACCTCTATCTGAAGAGAAAGCTGTATTGTGTGGTCCAAGACTAAATAGAAGTATGAGTATTGCTTGATCCCAACTATTTGAATTATAATCAGGCTATCTTGTTGCTTTGTGTTTTTATGTTTTTCATAGTTTTTGTCAGAACATTTGTCTTGTCAACAATCATTTCCCCCTTTTTGATTACACTGGCATTTGTTTATAAACATTTTAATGAATTAAAACAAAAATATTTTTTAATTGCAAAATGTAATGTTACGTGATCACAGTGTTTGAATCATTTTATGTGGAAGTTGCTACTCTATTGGAAATAGGAAACTTAGTTGAAATTTAAGCTTTGCATTACACAATCATAATACTTTATTTCTTGTTTCAGTTCATCAAGGAGAATTCTGACTTCATCTTTAGTCACTGGTTTGATGTCTTCTTCCTAAACAATCAACACAAACCACAACTTGGAATCAGTGGCCATGAGGAAGAAGTACTTTCTTAGAATACCCCATATTTTCTATCTTCGAACCACCAAGCCCATTCTTACCACCATGTGGTGGATAAATACCAGTGTGTGGGTGGACTACAGAAGTGGTCAAAACCAATGGAATGGTCTTATGCCCACAAGTTTGATTTTGAAATTTGATTACAGTAGTATCCTAAGTATTCAAATTACTAAGCCACGTAGGTAACCCTGTACACCCTGCATACATACACATGCACACACACACATGTTCCCACATCCTTCAAACATGCCTCTTCTGAGCTGTTGAACCTCGCCTTCTCCACTATCCTAGTAATCTCCTCAAACTTCTTGTCAGGTGTTCTAGCTCTAGGGTTGAAGATGAATGTCCAATAACGGAAATGGTTCGTGTTAAAGAAGATGGCCGAACAACAAACGCAAAAAAACTGCACCACAACTCGGATGCAGTAGCAGGCTGAAGGAATGGTATTTGGGTGCACCGCGATGGGTTCCTTCTGGATGACCTGTCGGTGGATGCACTCTGGAAGATGTTCTTCCAGGTTCAAAACTAAATCAATCTGTAAAGGAGAACAGTTCCTTACGTGTGTCTGCAAGCTTGACATCTTGCCAATGAATAATGGCTGACTTACTCTTTGCTTGATGGTAGTGATGCGAGCTTTTTCAATGACACTTGTTACCTCACCAACTGCTAATCCAACCTGAAAGAGAGCAAAGCAAACACCATTACATGTTTTACGAAGGGAAAGTGGGTTTAAAATGTTGCTTGAAGATATTCTGCCAACCATAGCATATACTTTATAAACAGTATAACTTTATCAGGCATTTTATTTTCAGTAGAGAGTGTGATTGTTATTAATCGTTGTGCACTGAAAGTGATTCTAAAACCTGCCAAGATCTTGGGATTACCAACCAAGCCTCAACTTATAGAGATAAGTAAATTTTATAGTTTCTGTCGTGAGGACACTTGGTCAACACCTTTACTATAACACATGGCACACGCTTATGTACTTCAAAGTACCACACATATTTAATAGATAGGGCTATATACACACAGGTTCCACATTGTGGAGCTAATAAGTCAGGAAACTCAACTCTTCGTGCACTCTACACATATTTCCCTATCAATGTCTTCTTCCCCCCTCTTCTACTATCACCATTTAACACCTTGATTCGCTAATCACTCACTTGCATTGCACCTTATTAAAGATGACATGATGACTGCAGAGAGTTAGATGGCCCACTCAATCACACACACACACACACACACAAGATAATAGTCGACTGCTCATCATCCGTCCACCCACTCACTCACACTCACCAGTAAGTTATTGAAGAGGACACTCATGATGATGACTGCAGAGAGCCAGATGATGAAGGCTAGTGTCTGATACTGTCGTCCGATTGGTGGATCCTCAGATTCAGAAGAGTAGAAAATACTTTCCATAGATATGTCTCCAGCAGTTAGTGGAATCACTGCCAGCATAGCTCTCAC